>Ga0209025_1000137_pt1 | contig 190136 bp, 187 predicted proteins | sample AraplaMF_Col_mLB_FD_184256 | JGI IMG/M metagenome (GOLD analysis project Ga0209025, IMG submission 184256) | Arabidopsis root microbial communities from the University of North Carolina, USA - plate scrape MF_Col_mLB (SPAdes) (version 2) | ecosystem: Host-associated > Plants > Roots >...
CGCGATAGGCGGTCCACCACGCGACCGTCGAGACGTCGCCGTCGGCCTTGGCCGAGCCTTCATTGAACTTGGCCGGGAGGGGCATCTCCGGGGGAACATGATCCGGGCCACTCACACAGCCCGCGAGGACGGATAATCCGGCAAGAATTGCAATGCGGCGCATGAAATCTCCATAGGCAACGACCGCAAGGCGGTTCGCTAACAATCTATTATCGCTTATGGTTAATTTTTACTTTCCATGTTGCACGGCAAAGTCGCATGGCAAGCTTCGCGAGGAGGGGGCTCGGCGCGTTGAGAGGGGGATCACCAGACAATGGGCGGATAAGAGTTCGCTAACTATCGAATGGCAGCTATGCACCAATATCATTGAATTCAAATCAATAGGATGTTATCTAATTCCATGACAACGAACATGAAGAAGACCTGGACCGAGTTCGCACCGTTGCTGATGATCTGCGGGCGTGGATGGCGCCGAGCGCTGAACGCCGCTTTGACCGACCACAAACTTTCCGACGCCAGTGCCGCACCGCTTATCGCGCTGCTGCGCCATGGCGACCGGATTCCACAGAATGTGCTGGCCGAACGGGTGGGCGTGGAAGGCCCCACGCTGGTGCGCGTACTCGACAGTTTGGAGAATGATGGCTTGATCTGCCGGGTCGCCGATGAGGCGGACCGCAGGATCAAGCTGGTGCAGCTTACCGGAGAGGGCACAGCGGTCGCCGAGCGCGCCGAACGTTGTGCGGCGAAGTTGCGAGAGCAAATCCTTGGCGATCTCGATCCCGAACAGGTCGATGCCGCTATCGAGGTTTTGCGCGCCGTCGCGGATCGAACCGCGGCGATAACCGGAACGCAGGATAATGACGAGCAGCCATAACACGATCGCCCCAAGCATCTGGGATGTCGTTTTCTCCATCAAGACCTTCATCGCGGCAATGCTGGCGCTTCTTATCGCGCTTTGCTTCGATCTGACGAACCCGTACTGGGCCGTCGGCACGGTCTACATCGTGGCGCACCCTCTTTCGGGCGCGAGCACGTCGAAGGCAATCTATCGCCTTATCGGTACCGCTATCGGCGGCGCCATGACCATCATACTCGTGCCCAATCTCGTCGATTCGCCCGAGCTTCTGACGCTGGCGATCGCGCTCTGGATGGCGTTCTGTCTCGCGGTCAGCCTGCTCGACCGCACGCCGCGCAGCTATTCCTTCATGCTGGCGGGCTACACTACCGCGCTCACCAGCTTTCCGATCGTCGCCAGTCCCGAGACCGCATTCACCTATCCCGTCGCTCGCGTCGAGGAAATCGCGCTCGGCATCATATGTGCGGCGCTTGTCAGCCGTCTGGTATTTCCGCGCCATGCCGGACCCGTTCTTGCCGAGCGCATCGACAGCTGGGTTCGAGATGTCGCCGCGCTCGCAACCAGCACGCTCAACAGCACCGACAAGAGCGACGCGCTTCACGCCGCCGCCCGCAGGCTGGCGGCCGACGCCGTCGATCTGCACAGCTTCACCACGCACGTCGCCTACGACACATCGGGCCTTCGCGACATGGTCGGACGCACACGCACGCTGCAGCAGCGCATGGTCGCCATGCTGCCCGTCGTTTCCGGTCTTGCCGATCTTCTTCACGCCTTCCGCAAGGCGACCGACGGCAAGCTGACCCCATCGGCCAACGAACTGATCGGCCGCGTGACCGAATTGCTGTCGCACGAGGCCTCCTACGGCGAGGTCGAGCGGCAGGAAATTCTGGCGCTGATGGCAAAGGCCGAGCAGGAAGGCCGCGAGCAGCAGGAGTGGGACGGTCTTCTCGCTCATAATTTCACCTCCCGCCTGCGCGACCTCTTGCAGATCTGGAGCGACTGTCTTGCGCTGCGCGAGGACATAGAGACCGGCGGCCGCCGCGAGCTGCGCTGGCAGCGTTTCGGTACGCTCTTCGACCGCGCGCCGATCCACCGCGACTACGGCATGGCGATCCATTCGGGTCTCTCTGTGATGCTGGCGACCTTTATCGCGGCCGCACTCTGGATTTTCACCGGCTGGTCACAGGGCGCCGCCGCAGCGATGATGGCGGGTGTGCTCTGCTGCATCTTCGCTACGATGGACGATCCGGCGCCGATGATGCTGAAGTTCGTCTATATATCGATCTTCGCGGTGGCTGTTGCCTTCGTCTTTCAGTTCGGCCTGTTGCCGCTCGTTCATGGCTATGTCGCGTTGGCCGCGGCCCTTGGGCTAGTGCTTATTCCAGCGGGTGTATTGATGACCAAGCCCTCGCTGATGATTTACGGCCTCGGTTTCGGCGTCAACTTTCCGAACATGCTGGCCCTGCAAGACCGCTTGAACCTCGACCTGAGTTCGTTCCTGAATTCCAATCTGGCGATGGTGATCGGTCTGGTCATTGCCTGCGGAACCACGGTGCTGGTGCGCTCGGTCGGCGCCGAGTGGACGGCCTATCGTGTGCTGCGTGCCGGCTGGGCGGATATCGTCGCCGTCGCACGCAAGTCGGATGCGCCCGACTTCGCGCGGTTGCTCTACCGCATGGTAGACCGTTTCGGCCTGGTTGCGCCGCGCCTGGCGCACATTCCCGTCGAATCCGCCGTCGCCCAGAACGACATTCTTGGCGATCTGCGCAATGGCCTGAACACGATGGAACTGCAGCGCCACCGTCAACTCTTGACCCGCGACAGCCGAAAGGATGTCGATGAGGTTCTCTCGGGAATTGCCGGGCTCTATCAGCAAAAGCAAAAGCATGGCCACGCTCAGCCGGGCGAGGGCCTCCTGAAGGCGATCGATACCTCGTTGGTCGACCTTCTTCACCAAAATCCGTCGTCGGCCGTTGAGGGCGCACGCCGGGCCATCACGTCGCTTCGCTACAATCTTTTTCCGGATGCGCGCTTCGTGATGCCTGACGCGACCATGCAGGCCGACGGACAACTCGCAAAGGAGAATGCGGCATGAGACCGGAACTCGATCTTTATGGCGTCTTCATACCAACGCTGGCGGCAATCGCCGTTGCTGCCTTCTTTCTCAACTCCATCCTGCGGCGAATCCTGGCCTTCATCGGATTCTATCGTCTCGTGTGGCACCGGCCACTCTTCGATACGGCCATGTATTTCTGCCTGCTCGGCGCGCTCGCGCTATCTTTGAACAAGGTGTCACTATGAAATCGCTTCTCGCTTATTCCGGCCGCTTCCTTCTGACCGGCGTCGTCGTGGCGCTGGCGGGTGTGCTGGGCTGGCATCTCTGGGACTACTACATGAACGATCCGTGGACGCGTGACGGCAAGGTCCGCGCCGACGTCGTTCACCTGGCGGCCGACGTCTCCGGCATCGTCAGCGAAGTCGATGCGACCGACAACCAGACGGTCAAGAAGGGCGACGTGATCTTCCGCATCGACCAGGCTCGCTTTGCTCTGGCGCTGCGCCAGGCCGAGGCACAGATGGAGAGCAGCAAGGCTGCGCTCGACATGGCCAAGAGCGATCTCGATCTCTACCGCAAGCTCGGCGACAACTCGGTCACCCGGCAGAAGATCCAGCAGGCGGAGACCACGGTTCAGCAGGACGAGGCGACCTATAACCAGGCCGTCATCAGCCGCGACACCGCGCAACTCAACCTCGACCGCTCGGTCGTGCGCGCGCCCGTCAACGGCGTGCTCACCAACTTCTCGATGCGTCCCGGCAATTACGTGACAGCGGGCAGTGCCGTGACGGCGCTGATCGATACCGACTCCTACTACATCTCCGGCTACTTCGAGGAGAACAAGCTCGATCGCATCAAGGTCGGCGATGAAGCGCTGGTCTACCTGATGGGAAGCGAGACGCCGCTCAAGGGTCGCGTCACCGGTGTTGCGGGCGGCATAGAAGACCGCGAGCGCAGCGATACGGGTGCCCAGCTTGCCAATGTGAACCCGACTTTCACCTGGGTTCGCCTGGCGCAACGCGTGCCGGTTCGGGTGACGCTTGATGGAGAGCCCGGCGGTGCGGCGCTGGTCGCCGGTCGCACGGCAAGCGTCACGATCATCGAGTGATCCACCAGTCGCGTGAGGCAGCCTGTTCGGCGCCTTGCGCATGACTCAACACGTTACGGCCCACGGGTCCTTCAAGGGCCGTAACGAGGCATGCGCGGATTAAGCCCGTCCGCGCATGCCTGAACCTACGAATGCCCGGATACTCTCAATGATCCGGGATCAGGAGACACCCGTGGACGATCGCCACGTCATCGAAATCACCACATGGCTGATGCAAAGCGGGCTGAAAGGCCTGTCCGAAGCCGACCTGCTCGACGGCTTCTGCGAGCGTTGCGTTGCGAACGGCCTGCCGATCGGCCGGTCGGTCGCCGTCATCGATACGCTTCATCCGCTCTATGAAGGTCGCGCGTTCCGGTGGGATTCCTGTCTGGCCGTGGAGCGCATCTCCGCCTACGGCGTCGCCGGGGCGGGCAATTTCGCCGACAACTGGCTGCGCTCGGCGTTTCATTATCTTGAGCTCGAAGACGCCAACGAGGTTCGCCGCTCTTTCCTCCACGGCGACGCTGCCGATTTCTACCTTCTGGACGAATTGAAAGCCGCCGGTTTCACCGACTTTGTCGCCATGGCCCATCGTTTCGGCGATCAGGGGGCGATCGGCGAGATCGACTGCTTCTTCTCGCATTTCGCCACCCGGGCCGCCGCCGGCTTTTCAGCGTCCGATCTGGCGGCGTTGCGCGAGCTGCTCCCCTGCCTGGCACTGGCGGTCAAATGCGTGACCGTCAGCGGCGTTGCCGGAACGATCGCCAAGGTCTATCTCGGCGACGATGCCGCGAACCAGGTGCTGCACGGCAAGATCACACGCGGGCGCAGTGACAGGATTTCGGCGGCACTCTGGTTTTCCGACCTCGCCAATTTCACCCACATCTCCGACACGGTCGATCCGGAAGAGATCATTCCGATGCTCAACGACTATGCCGATGCGGTGATCTCCTCGGTGCAGGAGGCCGGCGGCGAGGTGTTGAAACTGATGGGCGACGGAACGCTTGCGATCTTCAAGGGAGAGAAGCCGAGCGACGCCTGTCTTTCGGCGCTGAAGGCGCGGACGCTGCTCGACAAGCGGCTTTCCGACCTGACCGCGCAGCGCCGCATCGAGGGCCGGCCGGTCACCGATGTCTATCTCGGCCTGCATATGGGCGACGTGTTCTACGGCAATATCGGCAGCAAGGACCGTCTCGACTTCACGGTCATCGGCCCTGCCGTCAACGAGGTCAGCCGCATCGTGTCGCTCTGTCGATCGCTGCAGCGCAAGGTGCTGATGTCGGCAAGCTTCGCGGCGATCGTTCCCTCGACGCAGATGGACCTGATGTCGATCGGCCAGCACGCGCTGCGTGGCGTCAACCGCGCCCAGGAGCTCTTCACGCTTCTTCCCCCGCTGTGACGGCGGCGGTCCTGAGATCGCCGTGGGCCAAATTAGACCTCGCCAAGTAATTCGCCAGACTCTAAAACAGCATATCCGTACAGCGGTTTCCTCAGCCGAGGAGGCAAGGCCGCTTGATGTCGACAATGGGGAATTTTCGATGGATCTCTCGAACTGGAAGGGCGTGGAGCGCCCGGAGCGTATTGCTCTCGAAGGACGCTATGTCAGGCTCGAGCCGCTCGATGCCGGCCGCCATGGGCGAGACCTGCTCGCCTCGGCGCAGCAACCGGGCGCTGACGATCGCTTCCGCTATCTCTTCGAGGACGCTCCCGCCGACATGGCAGCCTTCACAACGTGGCTGGAGAAGGCCGAGGTGTCGGCGGATCCAATGTTCTTCGCCGTCATCGACAAGCGCACCGGCCGGGCCGAGGGGCGTCAGGCGCTGATGCGCATCGATGCCACGCATGGGGTGATCGAGATCGGCAACATCTTGTGGGGACCGGCGATCGCACGCAGCCGCGTCACCACCGAGGCGCTCTATCTCTTCGCGAAGCTCGCCTTCGACAAGCTCGGCTATCGCCGTTTCGAATGGAAATGCAACAATTCGAACGAGCCATCGAAGAAGGCGGCTGAGCGTTTCGGCTTCACCTTCGAAGGCGTGTTTCGCCAGCATATGGTGGCCAAGGGCAAGAACCGCGATACGGCATGGTTCGCGATGATCGATGCCGACTGGCCGAGGCTGAAGGCCGGCTACGAGGCGTGGCTCGACCTCGAGAATTTCGACGATGCCGGGCAGCAGAAAAGCAAGCTGCGTTTCGATTGAGGTCTTGCTGATCACTTCGAGCGCTTGTTGAAGCGCTTGGCGATGTGATTCCGCAATCGGCGGCAATCTATTGTTATTTAATAGCTATTTTTAACGTGTGCGGCGGCCGGGTTCCTGGCCGCCGCTTTGCATATCAGGCGGCGATGCGGCGCGCGGCCTTGTCGGACGCCTTGCGATCGTCGCCGTATTGTTCGATGATTTTCTTGGCATCCTCGACCGAAATGCGGTGCTTCTTGGCAAGCGTGACCGCATCATAGGGTCCTTCGGACGCAGCCGCTCGTGTGGCTTGAGCCATCCTTTGTCTCCAATCCATTGTCTGGGTTATCGCGGAAGGCGGATCGCGGTTCGTGGCGATATCTGCTCCGTGGTCCAGACATATATGGGGATTGGGAGGCCTGCGTTCCAGAGATGGTCTGTCGCAGCGAATTTGATTGAGCTGTCATGGAACCCATCGAGTCCCGCAGGTGTTTCCCTGCCAAAGGAGACTTTGCATGGAAAAAAAGACTGGGATGAAAAAGAAGTCGAAGCCCCCCATCGTCGAAGTCGCCGTCACCTCCGAGGAAGGGCGCGTGGCGGTGGGTATCATGAATGCGGAGCAGGCGCTCGAGCTTGCTGACAGCGTCGATGTCGAGGTGTCCCATCCCGATCACGAAGCGGGGAAGACCGACGTGTTTATCGCGGCTGACGAACTTCGCGAGCACCCGGCAGTCGCCGCGTCTTCGGCTGGGTCGATGAAGACCAGCGAGGCCGTGGGCGGCAAGAAAGGCAAGGTAGACGGTCTTGAGACGGAGGCCGCATTGCAGGAGCATCTGGCTGCGCTGGAGGCCGACGCGCCCGCCGAAGAGGGCCAGCAAGGACCGCCGGCCGACTACGTGCTCGAAGACGATCACGTGGCCGATGAAGACATGCTCGACGAGGAAGGATCGCTGCGGCGGCTTCAGGAGGAGGTCGACAATCTGCGCGCCCGGCTCCACGTCATCCGCGAGCAGGCGGGCACGGTTGTCAGCGCCAATGCCAGATGGGCGGATGCCAGCGCCCACGAGCAGCTCGGGTCTTACCCATGGGCGAAGCTTGCCGGCGCCATGGCCTTCACCTTTGTCGCGACCAGATTGCTGCGGCGATTGCCGCTCGGTGCGGTCGCAAGTGCCGCTCTGCCTTTGGCGGCGGCCGAGATGCGCCGGCGCTACGATCGCTAGTGATACGGTTTCGTGGCCTGATCGGTCTCCCAGTCAGGGGCGAAGCAGGGGAACGTGCGGAGCCGCAGTCTCCGGCATATGGCCGGAGAGGCGCGGATCGTCGATCACCTCCACCAGCAAGGCATAGGGCTTGAAACCGGCTTTCTGGTAGAAGAAGATCGCCGACGGATGATCGAAGTGGCAGGTGTGCAGCCAGAAGCGGTTGATCGGCCGTGCCCATGCCCGCGCAACCGCCTGGGTGATCAGCAGCTTCCCGGCGCCCTGGCCGATCGCATCGGGAACGAGGCCGCAGAACACCAGCTCGCATTCGCCGGGCTCGCGAAAATCGAGCTCGAGCAGACCGATCCGGCGGCCTTCTTCCGACAGGATCACGTAAATCTCGACATCGGGATCATGGATGATCGCTGTAAGCTTTTCGTCACTGATGATCAGCCGCGACAGCCAGAGCCAATTCTCACCGACTTCGCGGAACAGCTTGCGATAGTCGTCGAGTGATGGCGCCTGCCAGCGCTCGAAACGAAGGGCGCCCGGGGCGGGGACACTGACGTCGGGCTTCTCGCGCATTTCGAGACACGTCACGACATTGGCGAGCTTGCCACGCGGCAGTTCGGAATAGCCCATCGGCAGCGGCGGATTGGTCTTCATTCAATGCGTCCTTGCTCTTCGTCGTCGGTGCCTGCAGGTGCTGGCGAAACCAACCGATCTCGCATTGTCGCCCAGCCGTTGGCAACAGTATTTTCAGCGACCACTTCCCTTCCTCGGGCTTTCGGCCTTACACTCCTTTTCATCTCCCGCTGGATGAATGCTCATGCTGTGCAACAGGACAGTATCGCTCACATCATTCGTCATCGCCGCCGCGGTCGTCGGCCAGGCGCCCACGTTGTTGGCGCAGGAGAAATCTCCCAGACGCACGCCGCCGGGCGCCATGATTTCCGTCCGCGACGTCATCAAGCCCAACCCGCACGACGGCGCGCTTGCAGCCCCCGTCTTGTCGAATACATGGTGGATCCGGGTGGGGGCGGCGCAACAGCGTGTCGTGCAGCCGGCCGGGCGCGGCGGCGGCGGTGTTCAGGACGCCGATCCAACCGACAAGCCGCAGTGATGTCCGCGCTGCCTCTGTTTATTCGGCTGACCGGTCCGCTTATTCCATCCGTTTCCTGATTGGGAATGGACGTTTCCCGCTGCAAAAATCGACCTATGTGGCGCGCCAGGCCTGTCGTGCCAGCGTAACGTCGCGTTGTTTACCGTTGCGTACTTACGCTGATGGGGCACTCCCTCTAGTCTTTCTCGATTACCCTTGCGGGGAGGCCTTCACGACGATGAGCAGGCAGGGAGGGGCGGGAGGAACGACGAGCGATGCGGCGCGGCGAGGGCTGGCGCGGCTGATGTTGAAGCTGCCCGGTTTGCGCGCGGGGCTGCAAGCAGCAGCATTGCGGTCGCGTGATCTCGACGAGCTCTTCGAGGCCTATGAAATCGCCGCCGTCGCGCTTGAGACGTTTCGCCGGAGCGGTGACCTTGCGCGGACCAGCGAATATGAAGGGCTCTGTTCCGGCATCGAGGAGGATGTAACCCAGCACATCCTGCGCACGAATTCACATATCCAAAAATGAGACGCGACTGTCGCGAAATCTATCATTTATCGGGCTTGTTAGCGTTTCGTATTGCAACTTAATGTTAAGTGCGCGATAGTTTTCATGTTCTGCTTTAGTGATCAGTGCGTATCGGGGGGCAGCCCATGAGTGCTGAAGTACACGGTGAGAGGGCATGTGAAGTCAGCCTTGAAGAGGCGGAGGCGGAGCTCGAACGGCTTCTCGCTGACGGCCGCTTCAGGGTATCGGACCGGCAGCGCGATATCTTGCGCTATCTCGCCGAGCGGCGGTTTGCGGGTTGCCGCGAGGGTGTGAAAGCCTATTCCATCGCGCTTGACGTACTCGGGCGCTCCAGCAATTTCGATGCATCCATCGATCCGATCGTGAGGATCGAGATCAGCCGTCTCAGAGCCGCGCTCGACGGCTACTATGCCGTGTTCGGCGCCGAACTGGGTGTCTCCGTCCATATTCCGAAGGGCAGCTACGTCGCGCTGTTTCCGCAGGAGGCGGTGAGCAGCGGTGCACCGGTCGCGCCATCTCTGCTTGCGCGTCTCCCTCATCCGGCGTTTGCTGATGGCGTGCCGGAAGGGCGCGCCGTGGTGCCGTCGTCGCTTCCGTCGGTCTCACGACGGTGGGTTCCGGCGGCTGTGTGCGTCGGCCTGCTTGTGCTTGCGGGCGCTGCTGGTTGGAAAGCCATCGACCGTCCTGCCGTGACGCTGAAGCCTGCCGTAACCATCATGATGAGCGCGGCCTCGCCTGACATGGCCGGCGAGGCGAGCGTTGCCCGCGACACGCTGCTGACTGCGCTATCCGCCTTCAGCACGATCGTGGTGACGAGGCCGGGATCGCCGACGCAGCCGTCGCGCCGTGGCTATGAGGTCGACCTCAAATATTACGCCGATAGCGATGATCGCTCCGTCTGGTGGCAGGTTGTCGATACCGCGAGCGGGACATTGCTCAAATCGGGATTGGAGCGGGTCGAGACCGAGGGCAAGGAGCCGGCGACGATAAGGCTCGAGATCGCCGGCGCGGTGGCGCGGCAGATCGCATCGTCGCGCGGCGTGATCAACGCGCTCGAGGCCCGGGAGGCTCCGGCAGATTCCTTGGGCAACGCTTGCGTTGCAAGAGCCGAATTCATGCTCGACGGTAGTGAAAGCGGCGGCGGTGTGGACGGGCTGCGCGCATGCCTGGAGCGGACGCTGGCGGGTGATCCCCAAGATCCCGACACCAGCGCGATGCTGGCACGGCTCTATGCCCGCGATACCGCAACCATTCCGCAAGCCCTTGAGATGGCGAAGTCTGCGGTTTCCACTGCGCCCCTTTCCGATCGCGCGCAGGGGGCGCTGATGGCGGCGCGTTTCGCCAGCGGACGGCTGGATGCGGCGATCGATGCCGGAAACAGGGCGATGGCGCTCAATCCCAACAATTCGGCGAATGCCGCGTCGCTCAGTCTCGTGCTCTTTGCCGCCGGCTACTTCAAGGCGGCGAACGACCTTGCGCGGGAGGCCGTGGCGATGGAGGAAACGCCGCCGCGCGACGCCTCGTTGGTGCTGGCGCTTGAAGCCTACAGGAACGCGCGGTGGTCGGCGGCGTCGCTTGCCGCCGAGCAGGCCGTCGGCAACGACATCCTGACGCGCGCCATTCGCGTTGCCTCGCTTGGCGAGCTCGGCGCGGATAGCGCGGCGCAGCGTCTGGGGGAGGCGGCAACTGATCGCGCGGCATTTATTGCGGCCTTCCGGCAGGCAGCGAAGATGGCGCAGCTTCGGGCTGATCTCGTCGCCAGCCTGGAGACGGGGCTGGGGAAGGCGGGCGCGAGCGTCGAGGCCGTCGCGAGCATTGCGGGGCAGTGATTTACGGGCGCATTTACCGTTGCGTACTTGTGACGGCGAGTGGGGGGATTGAAGGTTCCAAGGTAGCGAAGGGCCTGCCGCGGGACGAATGAGGGGAAGAGCATGAAACTGAGATCTCTGACCGGAGCGCTTCTTGCCGGCGCATCGATGCTGGCCTGCGCGCACATGGCCACCGCCGCCGAACGCGGTGCCGGCTTCTATCTGCTTGGTTCCAAGGGCCCGGCTGCGGGTATTCTCCCACCACCCGGCGTCTACCTTCAAAACGACATCTGGCTCTATAACGGCAATCTCGGTGGTGGCACGCAGCTTCCGACCGGTGGCCGCGTCGCCGTCGGTGTCGAGGGCAAGGCCGCGCTCGCGGCGCCGACCGTCATGTGGGTCATTCCTGAGGAAGTGATGGGCGGCCGGCTCGGGCTTGGCGCGACCATCCCTGTCGGCTGGCAAGAGACGATCGCCGACCTGACGCTCTCAGGTCCTGGTGGGGGCGTCTTGTCCGGCGCCACGAAGGATACGATCTTTACCGTTGGCGATCCGCTCGTCAGCGGCACGCTCGGCTGGGATGCCGGCAATTTCCACTGGACCACGGGCGTTCTCGTCAACATCCCGATCGGCGACTACCAGGATGGCGAGATTTCCAACATCGCCTTCCATCGCTGGGGTGCCGATGTCAGCGCTGCCGGAACATGGCTCGATCCGGAGATCGGGCTTGATCTTTCGGCGGCGATCGGCGTGACCTTCAACGGCGAAAACCCCGACACGAATTATCGCACCGGCACCGAGTTTCACTTCGAATGGGCGGCCGTGCAGCATTTCAACGAGCAGTTCGACGCGGGTCTGGTGGGCTACTATTACGACCAGCTGACGGGGGATAGCGGCGAGGGCGCCTTCGGTCCGTTCAAGGGACGGGTGGCGGCGATCGGTGCGACGATCGGTTGGAACTTCAAGGCCGGCGAGCTGCCGATCTCGGCGCGGATCAAATATTTCCACGAGTTCGCCGCCGAGAACCGCGCGGAGGGAGACTCTGTGTTTCTGACGATCTCGATGCCGTTGTCGATCACCAAGCCCGTCGCGGTGCAGTAGACCGCGCGACACTACCTGGATCACTGGTCGAAGGCGAAGACCTTCTTCCAGTCGTTCTTCATGTCGACGACGAGCCAGTTGCGGCGTTCGGCCTCGTCCAAGGCCTTGTCGAGCTTGCCGAAGGCGGATTGGCGGTCATAGGCATATTCGCGCGCGCCGTCGGTGTGGTGCACGATGAGGGCGAAGCCGGGTGTTTTGGCCGTGACCCAACGCAGCATCTCATAGTCGCCATCGGAATTGCCGGCCACGAAGATCGGCTTGCGGCCGATGAACTTGTTGATCCCTGTGGGCTTGCCGGGGCCGTCATCGATGAAATCGATCTTCGGCAGGCGCTTCAGTACCGGCACATCGTCGACGATGGCATATTGAGTGGCGATGGTGCTGCCGACGACCTGTTGCGGCGGGATGCCATAGAGCTTCTCGGTCACCGGCCGCATGAACTCGACGCCGCCGCCGGAGACGATATAGGTGGTGAAGCCGTTGGCGCGCAGATAGTCCAGCAACTCGCGCATCGGCAGAAAGGTCATCTCGGTGTAGGGCCGGCCGGATTTCGGGTGTTTCGCGGTCGCGAACCAATCGGTCACGATCTTTTCGAACTCATCCGTCGTCATGCCGGCATGCGTTGCCATGCCGAGTTCAACCATCCCCATCTCGCCGCCCCGCGCTATGCCCTTGACGTCACCGTTCAGGATGCTGGCGAAGGGCCCCTTGGTCTTCCACTCGGGATGTTCGGGCGCCAGCGTCTTGACCCGGTCGAGCATGAAGCCGAGTTGGATATAGAAGGGCTGTTCGGTCCACAGCGTGCCGTCATTGTCGAAGACGGCGATGCGATCATCCGGAGCAACGAAACCGTCGCCGCCCTCGGTCGTCGTGGCCTTCACGAAGTCGATGATTCGTTGCCGGGCAGGCGTGTCGTTCCACGAGGCCAAGGGTTCCTGCGCTAGCGTGGCGGCTGGTGCAGCGAGCAGCGTGACGGCGAGGAGACAGGCGCGGGCTGCGGTCAGCAAGGTTCCCATAGCGGTCATCGCGCGTCTCCCTTGCGCGCAACCCGCTTGATGCACCGGAAGCCGACATGGCTCGTCGATGTATCCTCGGGCTCGGCGTGGCGGGCGGCGGGGCGGTAGCGGCGGCAGTAATTGGGCGCGCAGAGATGCGAGCCGCCCTTCAGCACACGACGCGGAATGCGGATATCGGGCAGGCGCGGATCGTAGCTCGCCTCCGCATCGCCGCCGCGCGGGTTGCTCGGGATGCAGCAGGAATGCTTGGCGGGCTCCGGATGGCGCGTCGTCCAGTAGTCGGATGTCCACTCCCAGACATTGCCGATCATGTCGTACAGACCGTAGCCATTGGGCGGGAAGGAGCGAACCGCCGATGTCCGCTCCTCGCCCTTGGCCTTTGTCGTCTGTGTCGGAAAGATGCCCTGCCAGGTATTCGCCATCGCCTTGCCATCGGGCAAGAGCTCGTCGCCCCAGGCATATTCGCAATCCGATCCACCGCGCGCGGCGAATTCCCATTCCGCTTCGGTGGCAAGCTCGAGGCCGGCCCAGTCAGCATAGGCCTTCGCATCCGACCATGCGACGTGGACGACCGGGTGGTCGAGCCTGCCGCGCAGGTCGCTGATGCCGCCGAGCGGGCGCCGCCAGTTGGCGCCGAACTTGAAGCTCCACCATTGCGAAATGTCGGTACCGCTGACCGTCTTCGGCTGCGTGAAGAGCAGGGAGCCGGCCCGCAGCATGTGCGGCAGCGCGCCCGGATAGTCGCGTGCATCCGGTGCCTTCTCCGCCATCGTCACATGGCCGGTCGCCTTGACGAACTCCATGAACTTGCGGTTGGTGACGGGCGTTTCGTCGATCCAGAAGCCATCCACCGTCACCGGATGCGCCGGCGCTTCCTCGGGATAGTGCTGGTCCGAGCCCATGGTGAAGGTGCCGCCCTCGATCCAGCGCATTCCGGCCGGTGCTGCGTCGATGTCGATGGTGTCGCTGAATGCAAGCGTCATGTTTCTGTCCTCAACGATGCTTCACGATTTCGACGTCGGGAAGTACCCACTTCTTGGCGAAGAATTCCTCGGTTGGCCCGTAGGCCCGGAACATCAGCTCGAACTTGCGCTTCCCGTCCGTCGGGATCCAGTTTGCATCCTTGCCCCTTGGTGCCTTGGGGCCAAAGTAGAGATCGACGGAGCCGTCTTCGTTTTTCTCAAGCTCGGCGATCTGCGATGAGCGGCTGGCCCGAGGCATGTTCTTGATAAGCGCATGGGTCTCGCGGTCGTAGGCGGTCACGGACCAGTATTGCTGCACGGGAACGTTGGGCGGAACCCGCAGGCGATAGGACTTTCCGCCATCGAAGTCGCGGCCATCCTTGTCTCGGATCGAGATGGAGTAGAACTGGCCGGCGCCCAGTCGTTTGATGCCGATATAGGCGTAGTGATAAGCGACGCCGCGGTCGTCAACTGGATAGGCGTCCGGCTCCTTGAAGTCCGAGGCGGCCGCCTTTATCAGGCTCGGATAGGCCGGGTAGGTCCACCGGCTCTTGTCGGAAAAGAACGGCGGAAGGCCTGTGTCATATCTGGCCGCGAGAAAGGCGTGGGCTTCCTTCACAGCCCTGTCGAGCAATGGCTCGGTGCGCGCGTCCTTGGCGAACGGCTTGCCCTTTTCGATGCCTATTGTCCGCAACTTGTCGATCATGATCTTGTCGCGCTCGATCCATGGCTCCTCCTGAACAACCCTGTTGAGATTTTCGAACAAGCTCGCATCCCATTTGATCGTGCTATCGAACATGATGTCCTTCACGTCGGAGAAGCTGGTCTCGGGCGGGTTCTGGGCGGCCGACAACGGATAGACCTTCAGCCTCTTGCCGTAGGCGATGGAGGCATTCACATCGGCGTCGGAATGACTGGCGAGATTGGAGCGAAACAGCATGTAGCCGCCATAGACCTCGGATTTCAGGGGCGTGAAGCCATCGGGCACCGAGCCCGTGAAGCCAGGAGGCACGATAACGAACTTCGCGCCCTTGCCCTTGTCGACGCCAAGCAGACCCGCATCCTCCAGCGGAAGCTGCCATGCCGTCACGATGTTGCCGTTGAAAGAGGCATGGCCATCGGCCGGGGGCAGATCGAGGACGACCGGTCCGTCCTTCGTGGTGAAAAAGACCATGAAGTAAAGCGCATCCGGATTGGGCGTCAGCGTCTGGTTCTTCCAATCCGGCGGGCGTCCCCAATAGATGACGCCGCCGACTTTCCCGGGTGTCTTGGTCAGCATTTCCTGGCGCATGAGATCGTAGTTGACGGCCGGCATGCCCCAAATCACTGCCTCAACGGCGGCGCGTTCCAATTCTGCGTCGAAAATCTTGCGGGCGCCATAGTCGGCCGCGGCAAGAGGGGTGGCAAGAAGGAGCGTCAAGGCAAGCGCCAAAAGTCTCATTGCGTGGAACTCCACTCTTGTTGCTTGTGCACTAGAGGCCATCCACGCGTGCGCGCGTAAGTACGCAACAGTAAATGGGCGCGTAAATTTACGCTGGCGGGGCGCATGGATACCGGGGCGCCGTCCCGCGCTCCGCGATCGAATGCTGTACCGGGCGCGATCGTGGCGCGCCCGGTAATTCGGCTTGCCGCTATTTCGCGCCTGGACCCTGGTCGATCGAGTTCATCAGCGCCGAAATCATCTGGTCGACGCTGAAGCTCGCAGGCCGTTGGCTCGGTGGGTATTCGCGGAACGTCTGCAGGAAGGGAGCGACCTTGTAGACGCCGTACTGCACGAGATAAGCGTTCTTCATCATCCAGTCGTAATATTGATCCGATACGACATCCGCGCGCTCGTAGGGATCCATCCTGAGGTTGAACACCTTCGGTACGCGCAGGCAAGTGAAGGGATTGGCCCATACCACGAAGCCGCCCGGCTGCCGCTGTTCGCAGAAGACGATCTTCCAATTGTCGTAGCGATAGGCGACGAGTTCACCGTCGTCGTTGAAGTAGAAGAACTCGTCACGCGCGGACTTCGGTTGCTCTCCCTTGAGGTAGGGAAGCTGGTTGAAGCCGTCGAGGTGAACCTTGAACTGGTTGCCGCCGATCGAGGTGCCTTTCGCAAGCTTCTCCTTGATGTCGCCGTCGCCGGCAGCCGCGACCAGGGTCGGGAACCAGTCGAGACCCGACATCATCTCGTTCGACACTTCGCCGGCCTTGATCTTGCCCGGCCAGCGGATCATCGCGGGAACACGGAAGGCGCCTTCCCAGTTCGTATCCTTTTCGCTGCGGAACGCCGTGGTTGCTGCATCCGGCCAGGAGAACTGGTTGGGGCCGTTATCGGTCGTGTAGACGACGATCGTGTTGTCGGCGACCTTCAGGTCGTCGAGCGCCTTCAAGAGCTTGCCCACGTCGCCGTCATGCTCGACCATGCCGTCGGCATATTCGTTGCCCGGCATGCCGCTCTGGCCCTTCATCGAGTCTCTGACATGCGTGAAGACATGCATGCGGGTCGTGTTCATCCAGGTGAAGAAGGGCTTGCCGGCCTTGACCTGCCGGTCCATGAAATCTATGGCCGCAGACGTCGTCTCGTCGTCGATGGTTTCCATGCGCTTGGTGGTGAGCGCGCCCGTATCCTCGATCTTGCCGTCCGCCGACGCCTTCAGGACGCCGCGCGGCGCATTGGACCGCACGAACTCCTCGTCACCCTTCGGATAGTAGGGCCGCTCGGGCTCTTCCTCGGCGTTCAGGTGATAGAGGTTGCCGTAGAATTCGTCGAAGCCGTGCTTGGTCGGCAGGAACTCGTCGCGGTCGCCGAGATGGTTCTTGCCGAACTGGCCGGTGGCGTAGCCGAGCGGCTTGAGGGCCTGGGCGATGGTGATGTCACGCGGCTGCAGCCCGACGGTCGCGCCGGGGATGCCAACCTTGCAAAGGCCGGTGCGCAGGCAAACCTGCCCGGTAATGAAGGTCGAGCGCCCTGCCGTGCAGCTGTTCTCGGCGTAATAGTCCGTGAACATCATGCCTTCCTTGGCGATGCGGTCGATATTCGGCGTCTTGTAGCCCACCAGGCCGAAGGAATAGGCGCTGATATTGGTCTGGCCGATATCGTCGCCGAAGATGACGAGGATATTGGGCTTGGATGTGTCCTGAGCGGCCGCAGATTCCGCTGCGGGAGCGGGGGCAGCCGGCGCTGCCTGCTGGGCTCTGGCCGGAGAGAGGAAGGTGGTTGATGTCAGCGCCATCGCGACCGCGATCGTTGCCGAAAACAGCTTCTTTGGGAGTGAGTTCGTCATGACGCACTCCTCACGGATGGATCGTTCAACATTGCGGGCTCCCTTGTGCCGGGCGGCCGGTGCCGCCGGATCTCGATCGTCGTCAGCCGACGCGAGGGGAGCCTTTCGCTTTATGCGCACGCGCGTAAGTACGTAACGGTAAATGGCGGTGTAAGCGGTGCGTAAACGGGTCGCTTGCGTGTGATGAGGTGCACCAAGCGCCGGCACCGGCACCGGCAAAATGCCGTGCGCGCAGATTGCAGCCGCGGTGCAATAGGTGTGGCAGCCGCTATTTCACGACCAGAACCGGGATCGTCGATTTTGCCAGCACGTCCTGCGTCTGGCTGCCGAGGACCATGCGGACGATGCCGGTGCGGCCATGCGAGGAGATGACGATCAGGCCGCAGTTGCGCGCCTGCGCGGTCTCAAGGATGCCGGTTGCCGCCGAAATGGCGGTCTCGTTGATGAACTCGGCCACCACGCCCGCTTCAGCCGCCCTATGCCGGACAAACAGTTCGGTGGCTGCAAGCTCTTCCTTGACGCCCTGGTCATAGCTCTCCAAGGCCTGCCCCTGCACGACGCCCTGCAGCGCAAGGCCGCTGAGCGGCACCGTCACGCAAAGGACGGTGACAGGCAGCCCGAGGGTCTTTGCCAAGGCCAAACCATGATCCAGTCCCTTGGTGGCCAGTTGCGAGCCGTCGGTGGGGATGAGAATGCGGGTATACATGCGGGATTCCTCTTTCGGATCTTGGTGGGATCAACGTAGAGGAGTGTAAAGGACTGGGAGTGGGCTTGCTTTGATCGGTGTCAAGTTAGGATGCCAAGTCCTGCGGGCGAGGCTCGCCAGATCTGAAACAGCCTCGGGACAGCTTAGGCAGCTAAGGCATGCGCAGCAACGATGCCCGTTTTTAGTCGTCGAATGCGCGCAATCGCCGTCTAACATGCTGGTGCCTATATGGACAAACTACTCTTCTCGATCCTTGCCGATGGCAACTCGGAAATTCTTGAGCGTCAGATTTCGGCAATCAATCGTTTCTCGCCGAGCTCTCTTATCTGCATCCATCATGCAAAAGATACGACGCCTCCGGGACCCGACGTGCTTGACCGCATCGCCGCCGGCAACGTCTTCATCAATCCCAATTCCTACGCGGTTCGACCGCACGAAGGCGTCCTGCACGCCCATGTCGGCAACTTCCAATACGCGGTTTCCCAGTCGCTCGATTTCGACAGGATCGTGCTTTTTTCGGCGCAGGAACTGCTGATCAAATCAGGATTGGGCGAATATACGAAGCGTTTCACGATCGGCGCGCAGACCGAGCTCTATGAAAACATCGAGACTGCGAACAACTGGGCCGGGTTTCGGCCGGAAGTCCTGAATTTTCCCGGTGTCAAGCAAATGCTCTCCCTTCTCGGGCTGCCTCTTTTTGCCGGAGGGCAGGCGGAAGGACAGTTCTTCAGCCGAGAGGTCTTCGCCCACCTGGAACGCGTCTTCATGGAAGCGTTTCCGATGGAGCCTTGCGGATTTCCAACCGAGCAGATCGTGCCTGCAACGCTTGCCATGCGCCACGGTTTTGCCGGCACGAACATATCGCTGCCGATCACATTCACGGCGGCGAGCGCCCAGATCGAGATATCCGAGGGTGTTCTCCGTCAGCTCGTGAAGGGTGACGGCGCGCTTCACGCGCGCGCAAGACCGGGCGCCCTGCGGCCGGCTCATATCGGTGCATGCGTGTTGAAGAATGTCTACGCGGTCAGCCTGCCGGCGGATCGACATGAGATCTGGAGCAAGGTGGTGGGCGAGCTGGAAAACAGCTGAGCTGTCCTTCCGTTTCATTCCACGCCGCCAACTCTCCAAGCCGTCAATTCTTTAAGTCGCCAATTCTCTAAGACTGGGCCTGTCGATGACCAAAGTCCTATTTTCCCTGCCAGTGCATGAAATGCCCGTAATCGTGCGCGACCAGATCGAAAACATAAACCACTTCTGCCCCGGCGCCACGATCGTCATCCACATATCGGCGGGCGCCGCGGCACTCGAAGACGAGTTTCGGCGGCAGTGCGATTTTGCGAATGTTCTGATCAATCCGAGCTCATACGAGACAAGATGGAACGAAGGCATCTTCCACACGCATGTCAGCAACTATCTCTATGCGCTTGAGCGCGGCGTAGCTTTCGACCGCATCGTTCTGCTGTCCTCGAACGAACTTCTCGTAAAGCCCGGCCTTGCCGAATACATGTCGAAATTCGCCATGGGCAGCCACGTGCAGATCTACGACCTTGCCGCCGATTGGGGCGGTTTCCGTACCGACGTGGCGAGCGACCGGTCCGTGCGCAAATTCGTCGCCAGCCTCGGGCTGACCTCCTACTTCGCGGGGCAGGCGGAAGGGCAGTTTTTCAACGAGCGCATCTTCGCCCGTATCGTTCGGGTGTTCGTCGAGAATTTTCCGATGGCGCCCTGCGGCTTCAACAGCGAAGAGGTGATCCCACCGACCGTGGCGGCCAGTCTTTCCATGGCCGGCGTCAACTACGCCCATCCGATCACCTTCTGCGACTACTCGACGGCGATCCGGATGACGCCGGAGCTGATCGACCAGATCAGAGCGGGAAAGGGTGCGGTCTACGCGCAGCGGGTGCCGCGATCGATGCGCTCGCCGCATATCGGCGTATCGACCTTCGAGGGGATCTTCAGCGTCAAGCGCGTGCCGCGCGAGGACTGCGAGTTGCGGAGGTATGTGCGGGGGTTGATGGTTTGAGGGGGATGGCGCGCCGCGCCGGGTGAAGATGAGAACTATGTCTACGCTATAGCCCTCCTTTGAATGTCACCCTATCCGAGGCTCTGTTAGATCCGCCCATTGCTCGATGGGCGACGTCGCTTCTCAGTAAGCGTGTAACGCTTGAAGGTCCGAATTGGCCGATAGCGGACGATCTGCTGAACGCGTTTGATGCGTGAAGCAGACGTCTCAGTGCTTGGCACCAGCGTCGGGACTTGGCCACAGGCAGGTCAAGGGTTTAAAGATTGGCGGCTGCTGTCTCATCGCAGACAACGCGGGTAGTTAGAGGCTAGGTCAGCTTCTAGGCTCCGCTCATTTCTGCGGTTTGAACAGCCAGCACTCCTACCGCTTGTCAGTCCACGAGTTGATCAAGCGCACTGGCCTCAAGTTCAGGAATTTCCGCGGCCCTCACCATCTCCCATAGCCGTGCGACCCGGCCGATTTCATGGCTCGTCGTCGTTACAAAAAAGCGATCTCGGGCACGAGAAGCTGCCACGAAAAAGGCCAAGGCTTCCTCATCCATGTCCGCACTTGAGAAAAATCCGTCGTTCTGAAGATGAAGAAAGAGTACTGTATGCGCCTCTAGCCCCTTGCTCTTATGAATAGTCATGAGCTTTACTTGATTTCTGCCCTGGAACTGCGTGATCGCCTCCTGCCAAGTCTCTGCCGAGTCTGCACACTCCTGCAGAAACTTGATGGTTGCGGAGTGTATGGCGGCGAACCTAGCAGGATTTGAATAATCTGGCGCCAGTTGTGAAAGCGTAGTCGTCCCGAGGGAATCGAAGATGGCCGTTGCAACGCTCTCGGCCGTGGTGCCTGACGGAGCGTTGGCCGTAGCGGCTCTAGCGAGCTTGACCGCCTCTCTGATCTTCTGCTCCACCTTTAGTTCGGCAGCCGGCCTGTCGTCCTGGTTACCAAAGATCGGACCGATCATGTTGCGTAGTCTATGGAACGGGGCGCCATTCCGGTCATCGATTGCCATCTGGAGCGCACAGATCACAACATCTGGTAGCGGCTCGGTCATCAGTTCCTGGATTTGAATTTCTCCCAGGGATCGCGCTTCGTTGCGAAGCGTGAGGCCTTCTTCGACAAAGGCGAACGCAAGTTTTTCCTCCAGCTTGTCTGCTCTTTGCCGCGCCAGAAGCATGAAGTCCTCAGGTTTGTACTGGCCGGAACCGACCGCCGCTGCGATGGACTTGGCGATAGCAGTGGCCTCTTCCCTGGCGTTCGGGAAATGAATCACGCCATCTGTGAGGCGTGGAACGTCAGCTTCACTGCGTGCAGAAGTTACCGGGACTGCGTCAGGTTCTATGTCTGTTGCCATCGCATTTACGATCGCAACAATCCTTGGATTGGACCTGAAATTCGCGGTCAGAGCGATGACATCCGCGCTAAAATCTTGTGCAAATTCTTGGAAGATACCGGATCTGGCTCCTGCAAAAGTCATGATTCGCTGCTTGCTGTCACCGACGGCCGTGATCACCGCGTCAGATCCCAGGAAAGCTTGCTTCAGCAACGCATACTGCAGTCCGGTCGTGTCCTGGAATTCGTCGAGAAACAAATGAGAATAGGTCATACGCAGTGCAGACTGCACATTAGGATTATGAGCCAGGATCGTCATTGCCAGGGTGGAAATCATTCCGAACGTTAGCTGGTTGGTTCGGTCCTTTCTCAGACGCGCTGCCCAGTAATGAAGGCCCGCTTGATTAGAGAAATCATCTTTCTTGGGATTGAGCGGCAGCGGTCCCGGTTCGGCGGTTAATGTCGCGTGACCACGCTCGAGTCCCGTTGCGCTTATTGAGATATTGGCATCTCGTCGAAGGCGGCCAGCGAAATCATCCCAGTCCTGCCAACGTGGCATTATTACTTCATAGTTGCGCTCCGGCCGGCACCATTCCGGAAGCGCCGAACGGAATCGGTCGACGATGCTCTTGGCAAAGGCGTCGAAGGTGTAGCTCTCCAGACGCAGTCCAAGATCTTCACCCGCCCGTGCAGTCACACGGTCCTTCAGGTTTTTTGCGGCATCACGCTTGAAGCTGATCGCGAGAATCCTGCGGGGTGCCTTGCAGGTGTTCGTTTCGAGAAGATAGCTGGCGCGTTGTGCCAGAAGCTCAGTCTTTCCCGCACCGGGACCTGCAACAATGGCTGCGCTTTTATCACTCTTAACAACGTCCAGGGCTGCAGCGTCTAGGTTGATACCATTTCCCGGATGCCATCGGGCTCGCTCGATAATCGACACTAGAAATCTCCCCGCATGTATGGAGAAAGCAGATCTTGGCAACGTCCAAACATGGCTACAAGCGGCTCGGGGCAACCGGCTTTCATATTATCACTAGAGATATTCGACAGAGCTTCGACGTGGGAGACCGGCTTACTGTTCGACTTGAACAAGGCATCATACTGCGCCAGTTCTAAGGCCGAGAAGCGATCCGCAGCCTGATAGGCGTCCAAGCCGGAACCATCTTTGCCGAAAACGGATTTCTTGTAGCTGTCGGCGTCATCCGGCGTATCAATCGACGCGACCTTGCCATAGCTGTCTGGGTAAGATTTGACCATCATCATGTCTAGGTCGAGTTGGCTCGAGTAGAAGACATTGTTGAAGCGAAGCCATGACATCCAGAAACCAACGTCGATCCCTGTAAGAGAGTCCCATTCCCCAGCTTTTCGGGGGCGAGGAAGTGGCGGTGCATTCACACCGATCTTCTCGAGCTGGTCTGCCGCGTATTTCAATCGCCTCGGCCCAGCTCCTGAACGCCCGAGATCGTAATCGAGAAGGGTTACATAAGGGATCTTTAGACCGTCCAGCAAACGCCAGAAATGATTGACATGTCTGCCTCCCAGTGGAACGAAGGCAACAAAAGCTGGATCCAGATCCATCTCGGGATCGAGTGATTGCGCGAGTCGTGGTAGCACAATTTCTTCAGAGCGCCCTTCGCCCAGTATCACCAAGCGGGCAAAATAGAGTTCGGGATGGCTCGCGACCGCTTCCTGGATAAATTTTCTGGCGTCAGAGTCGGATCCAGGCAATGGAATCTCCTTCACGCGAGACGTAAGCGTGAGTGGATCCTGACGTACATAGCGCACTTGGTTGGGATCCACCCTACGCAAAGCGCTGGCTGAATGCGTCGTAAGAATCGCCATGACGGATTCGCTCTGTGCCTGCTCCCGCATCAGGTTGACCATTCGCGAGAGGTAGAAAGGTGCCAAGTGGTTTTCAGGTTCCTCAAGCGCAATAACCGTGAGCCAGGGCCGCGCGACTTCAACGGCTAGGAATCCCTCTGGCTTCGTGCGGGTAAGTTCGTCATCAAGCTTGAAAAGCGTCACAACGATCGCGATGTAGAACAGTGATGCTTGCCCCTCGCTAAGTTCTTGCACAGACCTGTGTCGCCCACCAGGTCCCGGTCCGAGCGTTAATGAAAGCTCGCGAAGCGCCCGCTGAAGCTCCCGAGCGAGGACAGTTAAGCGGGGAGATCGAAGGTGACGACCTTCAAAAAGCCGGCCCCAGTTTATTGAAAGTTCTTCGCTGATCTTTTTGATGGCGGGCATGGCATCAAACATGTTCTGCAGGGTTTCCCACTGCTTGGCCATCGACGCTCGACCGCCTTCCCAGTCCCCATGACGTTCAAGCCAGTTGAGCATTTCTCGAAGAGCGAGCTTCAGTATCGCATTACTGTCTCGTGTCGCGGGAAGGTAACGGATCTGAAAGCGCCGGCGATCGTTAGCAGAGAAGGGAAGCTTGGCAATGTCACGTTCTCCGAACGGCACGTCATCCAGGCTGGTGATCCAGAACATTTGCGAGCTGATATCGTCCTCGTCTATGCCGTAGATCCAACTCGCCTCCAATCGAATCCTTGCTTTGAGAGGTTGGCCGGGGCCGGATGATGACATCGCCCGAAAGATTTCGGGCACTGAATCCGCCTTGTCCTCATCAATTCCATCGCTCAGTTCGGGAAATGCCAGTGTGACTTCGATCTCAACCTCTCTCTTGTCGACGGATCGAATCTGATCATCAGGCAGGCCAACCTCGCCCGACCGATCGTCAAGCTCGTATTCCGAGCTTGCATTTGCCTCCTCGACCGTACCAGGTGTTTCATCTGGGCCGAAATGGACGTCCTCACGCGTCAAACGGCGGTCTTCCGCACGGGTTGCAAACAGCTTCTGTAGGGCGGCAATTATCGCCGTCTTTCCGGCCCCGTTTGCGCCGACTACCGCGGTGAGTGCAGGATCGAATGAAATGGTCTGCGCTTCATCTCCAAAGCAACGGAAATTCCGAAGCCTCAAACTCTCAATATGCATAAGACCCTCAGCGAACTCAGTTGACGTCAATGCCATACAACCACCTAAAGAAGCGGCATGCAATTGAAGGGGGATACAACTCGAACTGGCGGGGGAGTCGGATGATCGGGCAAACTCTTTCGTTACTCGGACTGTCAATCCCTCGGCTTAGTCAGGGCCCATCTTGGCCGCGCTACGGACGTGACAATAATTGTGAAGCGGAACGGCGGCTTCCAAAAGCTCCAGTGAGTTGTGAGAACGACCGACTTGGAGGCGCATCCCGCCGTACCAAGCCTCGAACTTTTCCGCTGCGAACGCCGCCGTTTCTACGCGCTTTTCCCAGCCGGCCGACTTCTGCCAGATAAAAAAGCGTATGTTCGACGGCTATAGCGTACTGCAGAGGATAATCGGCGGGATTTGGCGCGCCGCGCCGGGTGAGATGAGAACTATATTACGCTATAGCCCAATAAAAAAGGACTGATCAAAAGCCCATAACTCCATGAAGTGGCAGCAAGAATCCACCCTGAGGGCCGATTACTGCTGACCGACAGCTTTGTAACCGAGACGCTAGAAAGCACCTATGTCTAGCTTTCCACTCGGAAGCTGCGCTCGCGCTTACGCGCAATCATGGTTCCGAAGAATCGCCGAACAGGCCCCATATTTGCCAACTCACGATGGAGCTTTCCCTCTGTGAAGAAACCGGCATCCGCGATCAAGAACTGGCCGTCACTGCGCCCTTTAAGCCAGCATTCGGGTGGCAACACTTTGTCATTAAGCCGCTTGTCAGTTTTAAGATAGATCACGAAACTTCCCACGGAAAAACGCACCGAATTAATGCCGCCATGGCGTGCAGGTACCGGAGCACGGTAGAAATACACATCGCCATCCAGCTCGACGAGACGGATTAAGGCAATATCGAGCGTAGAGGGGATCGGCCCGTTGCCGAGCGCCACATCCTGTAGCACCGAGGCGTAGGGCCCGATATTGATCCGCCCGAACTGGGGTTGCGTCGCAGTATATTTCCAAGCGATGCCGGCGGCGAAGCGGAGCATTATATCGCCGTCGACGGCTCCCATATCTATGATTGATCCCAGATCGGCCCTTATCGCACGCAAGCGCCGGAGGAGACTAAAGGCATAACCCTCATAGCGGCCCAGAATTCCATCGCAGGTACCGCACAGCAGGTTAGGGTCATACACACAGGTGTTGCTGACCTGCGGCTTCGTCCTTCCCTCATGGAGAATCAGATGCTGCTCCGCTCGATCGGCTTTGACCTCCATTACGAAGGCCTCTGGAATTAGATGCGCCTTGATGGTCTTACTAGACCCGCAGTGCCGACATGTCATAGCTGATGCGACCTCAATCATTTGATATTTCTGCGGCGCGTGGGCGACGAATGAGAATATGGCTAGAATCGCCTCGATGGTTCGGCCGAACTGCGCGAGATAGGACCCGCCCCGCCCAGCATTAGCGGGAGCGCCGTCAAGCGGCTAGATCATTGAACTTTCTGAGGAAGGCCTCTTGGAGCGATACATCGGCCGTTAATGCGATACCATAATCGTCAACGTAGTCTTCGATAACTCTCTGGAAACTGTCACGATAGACGATCTTCTTTTTGCAATCGACCGCGATGGCGCCGGTCACCCAGATAATCCAACCATTCTTCGTCCTGGCCTCATGCAGGAGTGCACAACGGACATTGGTGTAGAAATCCTCCGCCTGTGCCTTTGAGAATTGCTGGTCGAAAGGTGGGGTCTGAAACAGGAAGTCGACAAAGAGTTCGCCGCTCTTTTGATATTCGTGCGGCGGCTGCGGCTTCTTGTGTCGATAGTTCTTGCCCGCACGAGTCGCTGCGAGAAACTCGATCAACGCGCATTGGATCGAAACGATGGTGAAACCTTCGCCCTCCCACTCACCTTTGTCCCGTACCATCGCGATAGGCTTGAGATACCGGCTCCGGAGTCTGCCAAGCAGAAATTTGTCGAAAGCCTCGGCCCAAATATCGACGTTGCCGCCGGGCACGAGCTGCTTGGCAAACTTCGCCCAATCATCCTTTGTTTTGCCCGGAGCGATTAACTCGGACCGAGCGCTGCCGGTGGTAGCAGTTGAGCTCAACGTTGGTCTCCTGACTGGCGGATTAAAGGTTCGATGGACGTATAACGATCTAGATGTTGGTATCCAGGCGGTCAATCTCGGTAGGTCCAATCGGTAACGGCGGCGACCTGCTTAAAGATACCATCGACTCCGTTGGCTGTCGGATCGGCTCGCTGGAGCCACTCCTCTGCCCACGCGATCCACACTTCAACGCTTCGTCCATCGATCTCTGTGACCGACTCGATGTCCATCGACCTCAATGCAGTCAGGAAATCGCGCACGGCGGCGAGTTCGTGCCAATCCTGCGCCAGCTCCCTGAACTTTCGCCAGCGGTTAGCGTCTCGCTTGCGTCGTTGCTGCTCTTCATAGCGGCGCCTCTCGGCGAGCTGTCGCTCGCGCTCTGCCGCCTCTCGATCTTTGCGTTGTTGAACGAGCAGTGGTCCAGCAGCGACGACGGTGGCCAGAATGTCAGGCAGCATGCTTTCCATTGCCTGCTTTTCGGATTCAAGCCATTGGCGCGGAAGGCCTGCCGGCCATTGCCAAGTCTTGATCTCAAAAACCAGCCATCCCGTCGGCACCAATTCCTTCTTCCAGCCGTTGTCACCGGGTGAGCGCCATCGCTTCTCGTCTTCGGTTAGGGGGCGCCGTTCCTGCTTTTGCTTCTCGCGAACCTGGAACTCCACCTTTTCGCCCAAGACTTCGGCAGACAGGACGCCTCGGTCTCCCTGCACGACCTTTCCGCCTTGGCGTTCAATCGCTTTGAACAGGGCATCCAGAATACGATGCTTGCGACGGTCCGTTTCGGTGAATTCGCTTGGACGATATAGATCACGCCTCCATGGATCGCGTTCGTTTCTGGCCCTCCGCTTCTTTTCCTCATGCTCAGCAAGCCATGACGCGATAACAGCGTGTGGTCTCAGAAGGCGCTCGGGCACAACAAGGGCGGATGCGCTCGAGCGGGCTTTGTCAGCCTGCTGCTTGACCTCCGGCGGTAACGCTATGGGAGGCGACGGCAGAGGAGTCGGCCGAATGGTAATGGATCGTGCGCTGCTCGATTTCGGCAACGGTGTCTGTTTCGGCGCTTTGCCTACGGCATGCTTCGCCCAATATCCGCGTGGCGGATACGGGATATCTTCCCGGTCGCAAATCTTGGCGAGACCATTGCCGCTGATCCCATATTCCTCAGCCAATCGCGACATCGGTGTCGTCCACACTGCGCTGTAAAGGTACTCTCGTGTCATGGTGGTCGGTTGTAGTAGACGTGGCTTTGGCTTGGTCTGGACAGGGCTTTCCGGCGTCGCTGCTGGAGTCTCCTTTGCCGCGCCAATGGCACGTTTAGGCTCGCGCCTACCGCCCTGCTTCTCGGTATCCAGCACTAGCGGCTCAATACATCCGGATGGTGTTGGCGGTAGAGGGGGCTGTTCTATGGGCTTTCCGAACTCTTTCCGCATCCAGTGCCCGGACGAGGGAGTTGGGATATCGGCACGTCGCAGCAATGTGTTAAGAATGCCCGTGGTGGTACCGAGTTCAACAGCTAGGTGGGACATCGGCTTCGACCAGATCCTGTCATAGAGCTGTTGGCGGGTGAAGCGGTGTTCCATGGCAGATAACTTAAGAGCAATCGTGGGAGTCAATAAGAGGGTTTGGTGGGTCAATTTAGAACAAAAGGGGAACCAGCGACAACCCACATAATCCCGAAATTCATTGATTGACCCTGCGCGATCCGAACTTTTCGGCCGCCGAACGGCGTCGTTTCTATGCTTTCTGCGCGCTGGCCCGCGTTTGCTAGATACAAGGGCGTACACTCGGCGGCTACAGCGTATTGTGGAGGGCAATCAGCGGTATCGGGCGCGCCGCGCCGCGTGAAGAAGAGAAACATGTCCACGTTCTAGCTCTCCTTTGAATGTGTCCTATCGGAGGGTCTGTTAGATCCGCCCATTGCTCGATGGCGGACCGACGACAGCCGTGATCGAGGATCCGATCGGCACGGTTATTGGCTCGGGACCGAAACAACGGAAGCCGGACAGGGTTACGGATTGGATATGCACAGGCTTCCTCTGATCAGGCCGCAATGGAGGGCGGGGCGGGTCCCTTGGTCAAGATGGCGACGTTTGTTCAAGACATTGATTGGCGCCAGGATTTCAGGGAGGCAAGATATCGACTGTTACTACAGGTCGAAATAGCTTTGTCAGCATGCTCGATCGCTAGATCGTCCCTTCCAACATCTTGATAGCATCTGCCTACCAGCTCACAGTAGCTCGAAAGGTTATTGCTCGCGGCCAAATCTTGTGTCGCCAGAAAGAGCGCCTCTTTTGCGGTCGCAAGAGCAGCGTCCACTTGACCATCACCTTTTTGCGCCTCGGCCAAGCGGTAGAGAGACCAATGGTTTAAATCGCTTTCGGAAACCCTGCCGATAGCGGCCAGCGCCTTTTTGAAACAACCTCGATTATTATAAGCTTTCGCTATGGCGCGTGCATCGAAGCCTTTGAGCCGATCTTTTTTTAGGATTTCGTCAGCGAAACGCAGGCTGGCGTCGGCGGTGATATCTGCTAGGTCCTCTTTTCCTAGCCTTTTCGCCCCTTGTGAGACATTTACCAAACCTTCGCAGGCGCTGATCCATTGTTTGGCGTCTATCGATTTAGGGTCGATCGCTAGCAGCTCGGGATTCTGCTCTACTAACGCCACGGCAAGGACTTCATGCTCGTAGCCAAAGAGAGAGGTGAATGACACAAAGGCCTCATAAAATTGATCTATTCCGTCCAAGGCAGCGGTGGCGATGATTTCATATAGCTTGGCGACGCCCTCGGGTCGCCTACGTATGTCATTTGCCTGCACCTTGTAGGTTCGCAGTTTTGCTAGGGCAGAAAGCGATACGCGCAGCGGTACTGCGGACGGGTTTGACAGGATGATTGAGATCAACTCGTTCATCGCGTCATTTCCGGCGGAGCGAACTTCTTGCGAGGCCCCATATTGCGTACCAAGGTGGCTGATCTGGAGCAGAGTCGCGTGCCACTCAATACCGACATTTCTTAGCTCTTGAAAACATCGTAATGCCTCCTCGTAGCCGCCTGAACGCCGCAGGGCTTTGCCGCGATGATGAAGAAACTCAGCGCGCGTTCGCCCGGTGACGCCGGCATCAATTAGGATTTTGTAATCCTCTGCGCACGTACGATAATAGGCCTCCCGTTCAGGTCGCTTAAGGTGGTAGGATTGAGCCTCGCGAGCGTCGATGATGCTCATTACGGCAGCAAGAGGGAGGTCGGCACGAAGGGGGTACTTATGTAAATCGGGATAGACCTGCTGTTTCCGTTCGCCGTCAATCTGCAACAGCGCGTAGGTCAACCAATCCGGCTCTGTTAAAGGGCGCGATTTATGGTGTTCAAGCAACACCTCGTAGCTCAAATGTATCTCGCGAAGGAGGCTTGGCTTCATCTCGCCGTGAGCATCGAGGGTGCGCTTGGTCACCGCGGCCGCCAACTCGGCGCCGGACGGGTTCTCTTGCACCGCATAGCACAGTAAGTCATGTACTTTAAGTAAGTTCACGCCACTTCCTGGCAAAAGGATCGAGCGAAGCTGAAGATTACTGCACCTATTCATGCCAATGAAGTATCTTAGAAATTCGGCATCGTGAGTAAAGACCCCGCTATCCGCGATTTTGACAAGCGCGCCGTATGTCTCTTGCTCAAGCTTACTTAAAATTGCTTTTATGATTGATCGACCGTTTGACGAGACGTCAATCGGGCTCGAAATGATCTCTTGGTAGAAATCGTACTTGTTTAGGCTTTGATCTTCGATGATTGATCGCGCCGTCGAGAGAATAATCGGCAAAAACTTGCATTTAGCAACAAAGTCGTTGACGATGGGGTGAAAGGAATCGGCCTCTCCGAGGATTTTCAGCGCTGTTGTATCGGATATCTGGGGTATCTCTAGGTAGATTGAGTTTCCTGCCGCGCGGACTTGCGAGGTAGCTAGGACTAGGCCGCCAAGGACGAAGCCCGGCTCTAATTCCGCGAACATGTCTGCATCTAGCGTCCGATCTACGCCATCGACCACTAAGATTGACTTGGTAGCGTTGAACAAACCAGCAATATTGACTGGGGCCCCACCCCGGGTTCGTTGAACCGCTGCCAAGGAGGTGTCTTTTGGCCAATCAGCACCGTTGATCCATACATAGTTTCCGAAATTCTTAGAGCATTCCCTAACAAAGTTGACCGCTGCTTGGGTCTTACCCGCTCCGCTCAGACCGTTCAGAACACAAATTTTCTCCGTTCTAAAATGAGCGGCCAACGCGTTGGAGACTAAGGGATCTGGGGAGTATTGCTTGCATTGAGCGGGTAGTTTCCCAAAATATTCGTAATTATCGAGACTCTGCGAAAACGTTGGGAAGGCGCGGCAATAAAAGTCAGCCGCCTGCGGGCTGTTGATCGATTGTCGATAAACTGTTTTTGCTATTTCACGTGCGTCAAATATTTCTATTATTTTTCCGTGTTTTTTGAAGGTTTCTGTCTGATTGAACTTCGCTCGGAATGATGGAATTTCTTCCTCAGTCGTCAGCAAGTATATTTTTTTAACAGCCGCGCTCGGTGCATGAGCGATAGCGTGGGCAACGTCTTTTTCGATTTTTTCATAAAATGGAGTCTCGCCAGCCGCTGCTCCGTTGACGAAGTAGTCCTTTTCGGTGCTGTATTCTGCGATAATGTCCGAGGCTTGCGAAAATGTATCGACCGTATATCCGCTCGGCTTGTAGTCTTTATTCAGCCCATGATGAATGAGATTTTGTTTCTCAAGAAGGGACACCATATTGTGTCCGATCAACTCCAGATTAGATGCATCGAGAGCCTTTACTTCGTCGATCAACTTAAGGTTAATTATTTTTTCGATGCTATCCATCATAACTCAACGTATGAACTGTGTACCATTACATCGGCGAAGCAACCCGACCGAGTATGCTCATTTTTGGGATCGTCATTTTAGGTCGGCAAAACATGCGTTTTCAACTACCACATCTTATGCACGGTCTGGGCGCAAATTTTCTACCAAAAAGTAATACCAGATGTCTCTGGAAATGAGCAGCAGGTGGCTGATCTTAAAGCGACAATCGGCGGCGAACCCCTTTCGCATGACTATCAAACTCTTCAATGCACGCCTGGCTAAATCAAGAAGGATAACAGCTTCTTCGCCCTAATTTGCAATGGCCTTTGACACTGCCTCGACGGCGTTCACCAAGGCCGGGAGGAGGCCGGTAACCTTTGCAACAGCAATAGGGGCTGCCGCAACCAGGGCAGCATCAACGAACTTCGTCGTCCGCTCGCCTAGCCACTTCCCAAAGGTGGCGGCCAGACCGAGCAGTTTTACAGTTTGTGATTTTACAAGCTCCTTGTCCGGGCTGGATTTTTCCAGCTCCCTTTCAATTACCGTTATATCATCCAGCGCATTTCGAAGCTGGTCACGTTCAACACTGTGATCTTCTTGGTCAGGCGGCCCGTTGTGCCCCCGCCATGCAAGTTCGCGCTCAAGGTCTTCGATATGTTCGCGGAGGACGCGAAGCGCCCTTCGTGCATTGGATGTCGCGTCAGCTTCTCCGGTAGCGCTAGGCTTCAGGACACGAGCAAAGGCGGTATCTTCCAAGAGCATCGCTTTGATTTTCGGACGGACGAGCCGCCCAACGCTTTCCGCAGGAGAGAAATCGTTGAGGACGGGTACGCCAAGCTCCTGAACCACGGCTGAGATATTACGCATCCGATAGCGAATTGCTGCATCGTTCCTCTGGGCGAGAGCGGCACCTAACAACGTTTGCGCAAGGGGCTCGAATCGATCGTTCGCACCGTGAAGCTGAAGGCGAAGCAGCAGTACATACACTTCGACCGACTGCCGAAGCTCATCGTCGGTCCATGGGATATTCGCGCTCTCGGTAGTTTTTCGTGCCATGGAGTCAGATCGTGCTATCGGCGCTCATAATTCATCCTCGAAAAGCAAGTAATATGACTCCTTATTGATCCATTTTTAGGCGATGGCCTTAATCAAGGCTGATGCCCTCTGCTCGTGCTTTCTCGATAGTGTCCAACAGGACGGCGCACTGTTTTTCTGTGGGGATTTTCATGGGCATCTGCACGGCGACGTTCAATATGCCGATCTCCTTCGGCGTCAGCAGACGCTTGGAAGCAAGCGTTTCACGCACAACAGTCCATCTGGCGGCCGGGATCGCGAGGATCTTCGTCTGCGCCTCAATGCCGTTATCTACCTTCTGGGTATTCCGCGCAGCCCGCTTGTCAGACAGATGATCTTCGCGAGACAGGCATTCACCGTCGAACTCATCCGAAAGAAGGTCGGCAAACTCGTCCATATCTTCTATCATCCGCGCCCAGCAGGCTTCACGCTTAGCCCATTCTGAAATGTTCGAAATACCCTGCATCGGACGCAGGAGGTCATCGTTCACGCGGGAAGCCACAACTGCTATGGTGGTTTCAAGGACAGAACTTATCGCCTGCGCATTCCAGACCCGCTGCAAATCGAGAGTTTTTTCCTGCCGCCTTGTCAGTTCGCTGAGAACGGCCAGCGTATAGGCAACGATGTTGGCGCGATAACCGTTGTTATACCACGGCTGCGCTGACACAATCCGTTCGGTCGCACGAAATATGATTCCGCGCGCAACCGCGCGTTTAAAATACCCTTCGTTGAAGCTGTCCGACGACTTGTCCCATTCCTTGCCGATCCGGGCGGCGTAGCGGGCGAAGTTTTTCTCGGCTCCAAGGTTCACGTATCGCGGATGGTCATCCCAGACGTTCTCAAATTTCGCAAGATCCGTCTTGGTCAGCATCTGCGGCTTCGGATTTTCCGCCTTGAACCGCTTTTGCTCGGCAGGGGTGAGTTTCGCCTGCGCATCCACATACTGTCCACGAGCGCGTTCATAGAACCATTTGGTTTCCCGCTGCGCACCTTTACCCGCAGGCGCCCATATGCGCCGGGAAAATTCCTCCATGCGAATATGGAATGCATGATTCGAGAAGAAATCTGCAGCCTGAACCCGGTTCTGGGTGTTGGCATATTCCGAAATGCGCGGAACGACTTTCTCGCTAGCCTCGCTGTCGATCACGGACAGCTTCATTTGCACGAATATCTGCGCGAGGTCGGCTTTGTCCTTCCGGCGGGTGTGGAATAGCGACGCGGTGGTCTGACCGCCGTTCACAATCTGAAGATCGGTGATCCGGGTGATCTGGAGGCCATCTCCCGTCCGCTTCGTTTCGACGCTTTGGGCTGTGGCCGTAATGCCGTTGTTGTAGGCGAAGAACATGCCCGGCTCGGTCATGATGGTCGTGCGGATACCTTGGTTGACCTTCGCTCTGGCCTGAAGAAACGTGCGAACGTTCTGCTCCAGCAATCTCGCGCCGAACTTCTCGTATATCGTCGAAAGGATCGGCCCTGGCATGACCACGAGGTAGGACTGATAAGCATCTGTCCCGAGATGGGCGGGAAGACAGGATATGCCGGTCCCAAACATCGCCTCGAAATCCAGGTCCAGCGCCTCCTTGTGGCTGCGGGAACTGCGCTGGCGGTGAAGGCGGGAGATATCCCAGATGTGGAAGCTCGTTGCGATACCGGCTGTCTCGGAATCCGGCAGCGCCTGAATACGGTCGCTCAATGTACGCTCGGAAACGAGTATTAGATTGAGATGCCGGATCAGTGATTTCCTATCCGCGATCTGCCTTGCGAGGCCATATTCCGGCGACGTGATTTCCAGATCGGCCGCCAGATTCTTCCGCAGACTGGCATCGAAGAAATTGGCCACACGCTTGAACGCTGCATCAACGTCGGTGCGGGTGAGGGAAGCCAGCTCGGTGCGGCTGTCAAAGTCCGCCACAAACAGGTTCATACCGCCTTCGTCGTTGAACCAGTATCCGTCCACACGCATACCGCGCTGCGCTCGGTAGTGCGCGAACTCGAAACCTTCCGTGAAGCCAGTCTCCGTCAGCTCACGAGAAACGACGTCCATGAACTCAGCCAGCAGAAAGCTGCCGTTGGCCTCGGCCCCGGCGAGCAGATCCTGGCGGAAATCATGGAAGAACTCTTCGGCGGTCGTTTCCAATCAGGGTCTCCGCAACATATCAGCTTCATCGCAGGAGAACGGCGCTATCGCCTCCAGCATGATATCGTAGGAAACTCTGGTGATGCCCGGCGGCAGCTCCGAACGGATCAGCCTGGGAAACCCATCCGTCACGCGGTATCCCTGAAGGCCGCTCACAACGAAGCCTGGAGCATCGTATTCCGCGAGTGGTACGTACCCCATACCTGCGAGTTTGCCGGTGAACTGCTCGATGGCATCGGCATCAGCAAGCTCACTGTCGATCAGCCCGATAATATCATTCAGTGACAATGCTTGGCCAGCATCGGGTTGACTGCTCAGGCGCTGGGTCAGGAGAAACAGCTCGTCGGTAAGCGATTCCAACTGATCCTCGGAAGAGATGCGGACGGTACTGCGCTCCCGACCGGAAAGCGATTTCACCTCAATGGCCCGATTGCCGAAAATGAAGTCCTGATGGGAATCGTCCGGTCCGCACCAAGCATCGACTGCCTCAGGCTGTGGCAGAGTGTCCTGATAGAGAAGGCGCAGAACGTGCAGTTCTCCGAACAGGCCGCGCACCTCCTCAGGTGAGAGAAGGCGGGCGTTGCGTCCCGCTAGAAATGCCTTCCAGCGCCGAAGATGGGCAAGTGTGACAGCCAGTGCCGTTGCCGAGTCAGCGACATCCCGGAGGCTGCCGATGAGGGTATTACACAGGCCGAGGAACAGGTCACTGTCAATGTGGCGGGCTAGCGTCAGGACAAGCCGCTGCTGTCTGGCACTATCGCCGTTTCGAAGATCGACGCTGATTCCGTGCAGAGAGACCACGTCACGGCGGAACTGCGCAGCGTGATCGCCATCCAGCTCGGTAATCAGCAGACACTGCGCTCCGGCATCGCGGCCCCAGAAGATGGGAACACCCGTCGTTCCCGCGACGCGGAGAACACTGAGATCAGCCGCCGGTGTCGGAATGGCCTCCCACGGCACGGATCTACTCATCGTCATAATCCTCGTCGGCGTCCGGATCGTCGTCCATCGAGCCGTACATCTCTTCCATCCAGACCTTGTTGGCGATCACCTCGATCTCAAAGTCGGCTCCGTACAGGCCGTCCGGAAAGCTCAGTCCCCATGCGGGAACCCTGTAACCGGCGAACGCAGGATTGCCGGTCGGCCCTAAGACATGAATCATCAACAGCGGCTTTTTACGGACCATGCGATAGTGAACGTCAGAGGGCTTTTTCTTTTTGGACTTGGCATCCTCGGAGGCCAGCTTTTCCGCGTCGGAAATCTGATCGTCTGTCAGGCCAAGCTTCTCGTCGCCGCGACTGGCAACACGGTAGCCTGAGACCTGCCACCTATCAGGCGTGGCATCCTTTTCAGCCGTCCGGTCCTGTGCGCCAAGGCGATATTCTGCCGGGTCGCCTAGCCCTTTCGAGATAAGCAGCACGTCAGCCTTAGGAAATTTCGGCGCGATCTTAAGCAGATACTCAACCGCGTCGGCTTTCCGTTTCCGTGCGGATTTGTGCGCCTTGAACCGCAACAGGAACTCATCGACCTTCCCGATATCAACGTCAGGAATGAACCACCCCTTTTCGGTCGTCTCCACTGTGCCGCCGAAACCGTCGCGCCAGTATTCCGTAATCAGATCCTCGTTGTCCTGATTGATCTTAGTATCCAGAGGCAGCAGCCAGCTCTCCTGAAGTGTGCCGGTCAGGTTCTGGTTGAGAACGACCTTTTCACCGCTCCGCATCTTGTTGGCCGCAGTCACCATCAGGCTGTCTGGGTGGGACTTTACGTAGAGGCCGAAATCCCTAGGACTCATCTCGGCTTGACGCATCAGCGTAATCTGCTGACGCAGTTCCTCGGATGCCAGTGCGATATGCTTGTACCAGTTGATCGAGTCATTTGGCAGCCAGACCCGGCAGACGTCCTCGTAGCCCGGGCGATAGCCGAACCAGCGCCCCATCTGCATAAGCGTGTCGTACATCTTGGTGTTGCGGTACATGTAGCTGATTGTCAGACCTTCGATCGTCAGGCCGCGTGACAGGCTGAGACCGCCGATAGCGATTGCGGTCAGTCCGATCCCATCCTTCTCGTACTTCCCGAAATCGAGAACCTCGTCGCTCTTGCTATTGACCACATAGGTCCGCAAATTCTCGAACACGCCCCAGAGAGCTGCTTTCACTTCGTTCCAAGTGTAGTTCCTCCCGCCAAACTCGTTGGTGGTGAACTCGGCTTCGAACGCAGCACGCAGACGGGCCATGTGTTCGTTTTTCGATGATGCGGCTTCCGGCATCATGTAATTGGCTTTCACGGCCTCCCGCATCCGGTCGAGGCGCAGACCGATGAAGCTCCGCACTTCCTTCTGAACGGATACGAAGCGAGACACATTCACCAGCATGGAGCAGTGTTTCCGCTCCTGACCTCTGAGGTTGCGGATCGCTCGCGCGACAATGAACTGATCGAGTGCATGATAGAGGCTGGGCGGCAGGTCCGCGACTGGGAAACCGTTCTTATGAACGAACGGAAGGTATTCCTCGCAATCGTCGATCTGGCGTAGGATCGCGCTGCTGCTCTCGTCGTTCAGGAAAACCTTGTCCGGCCCGAAATATGTGGTCGGTGCGTCCAGCGAATGAATGAAGTCGCTCGGAAACAGCTCTTCGTAGGCATCCTTGTCGAAAGCGTCAGGGTCGATGAATATGTTGGCGAACGGCGTTGCAGTATAACCGACGTAGCAGTTCTTGGTGAACAGCCGCAGAATCTTCCTGATCCACGCATTGGTGGCGGTCGGATTGATGTCCGGCTTGTTTGTGTTGATCGATGCGTTGTCAGCCTCGTCGTCGATGACTAGCATTGGGACATCGGCAATGCGGTCGCGCCCTTTCGCGTTCAGCTCGCGCAACCAGATGTGCAGAGCTTCAAGCGTCTTTACATTCTTCTTGATGACAAGAATGACAGGATTCTTGAAATCGTTCAGTTGTGCGCCGCTGACATTCGCGGTCTGCTTGTTGAAATCGGAGTTTATGTTCGTGAGCGTGACAGGGTTGGGGTAGTTCCTGTCCAGCCCAACACCGATGTTGACGCGGTTTTCCGGGTCGCTGGAGCGCCCGACAAATCCCTCATCGACACGCTGCTGAGTCTGCTTACGCAGATTGTTGTGAATGCCCGCAATGACGATGATGAACTTGTATCCGGCATCGGCAGCCTTCGCGATCACGCCCATGTAATTGGCAGTCTTGCCTGACTGGACATGGCCGATGACCAAGCCACGGCGCTTCCATTCGCCTTCGCTGGTCGGGTCCTGGAGCAGACCGAGAATCTTTGAACCGTCAGCATTGAGGAGGGTATTGACGACAGTCGGTTTCCAGCCTTCGCTGCGCAGATAGCCGCCATACGCATCGGCATAGGTGCTGCCGATCTCGCGCTTGTGAATCCAATCCTCATCGTGCGCAGCATCGACATCGATCAGTGAAACGCCCGCGTTCATGCGCGACGGTATTGCCGTCTCGGCTTCAGTGATGATGTTCTGAAGATCGCCGGAATAGCCGAGAAGCGGCGCGAGAAGAGTGGCTTTCGCCGCGATCTCATCGCGTGACGGCAGACTTTCCTGATCGTCGAACGCGCCGATCAGTGCAGCAAAAACAACCTTCTCCTTATCGCTCTGCGTACTCAAGCGAATCCCCCCTGAATGTAATTCTCAACGATCTCTGCATGATCGTCAAAGAGTCGCGTAGATCTGACGATATCCCTAAATGCATCCGCGTTCCCCGGCCCGCCACCCCACAGGGCGCGTCTGAGGTCGTCAAGGCGATCTTTCACATCATCGACCTGCGGCATCTGGCTCACCTCGCGGGGGTGCGTAGAATAATCGGAGTAGATCATCTCGACGGGCAGCGATGCCGAAACTGCTTCCAATAGAAGGTTGAGGTGACGCACGCCTTCACCGTCCAGTTTCTCGTGCAGGCGCTGTGCAAGCGGATGCGTCCGGTTCAGGGCATACCGGATGCCGGTCTTGTCGGCATACCGCTCCCACAGCGGCGCGGTGATTTCATGGAAGAGCTTCTGGCCACGCCCCCGGTGAACGGTTGTGCTTGCACCTGAGACCTGCGCGATAATCTGCCGGAGCCTTTCCCGTACCGGCAGCGGCGGACGGGATCGAGACTTCTTGATGTCAATGGTCCACGCCTCATCGAGGCTGTTAGGAAAGTCGATCTGAACGCGGGCCAGCTTTGTCGCTTCCCCTTTGGGTATCAGACGGAACCAGTCGCCCCATGCCATCAACCTGCCGTTGCGATAGATGTAGGCACCCTGATTGGAGATGAAGTCGCTGCGGCTCTGATAGAAATCGTATTCGCGGGCCGTCAGGTTCGAATGGTGCGGCAGGATGTACGGTTGCAGATGTACCGCTGCCGATCCTATCCGCACGATCTCTTCCGGCAGGTGCCTAGTATGGGTGTTTTTGCGACAGAACGGGTCAAAGGCTTCGACCGGATGTCCGTTGACCGTGATTGCAATGCGGCCGCGACCCCGGATTTCACCGGCCAGAAAGCGATGAAAGACGAGCGCCAGATGTTTCTCCAGCACGTCCAGCTTCTCATTTACGATCTCATCGCGACGGTTACCGGATTCATCCTCCAGCAGGCGATCCATTTCCCGCCAGATAACGGCGGTACCATATGCGCCAAGATGGTCCGCATAGGGCAAAGCCGCAATATCCTCTTTGTTGAGGATGCTGAGAATCCAGTCATCTGCCTGGTCAATAACGTCGAGGTTCCATTCAGCTCCTGACAGTCTGCCATCCTTCGCGCTCACGACGGTAAGGGATCTGCATTGCGAGAAGGAGGCAGTTTTGAGACCGAGACCGAACCGGCCCAGATCTTTCGGCGATCTCTGCGCCCGCGGGTTTGCGGCCCCGTGCCGCATGGCCGCTATCAGCTCGGCTTCGTCCATCCCACGCCCATCATCAAGGATGACGAGGACGGGTTGTGAAGCTGCCGGTTCGCAAAAAATATCAATTTTCGACGCGTCAGCGGAAATGCTGTTGTCGATCAGGTCTGCAACCGCCGCTTCAAGCGAATAGCCCAGATCACGCATCGATGCGGAGAGGCAGGCCGCACTGGGCGGCAGGCGTTCAGGACGTGCCATCAGAAAGCCCCGCAAATTTCGGTGGAGAGCTGCTGCACGATCTGGGCGGCATCGGCTTTCAGATCGCACTCCCAGACGGTGATAACGGTCCAGCCCGCAGCCTCAAGTTGAGTCCGGTTCCGATTATCTCTTTCCACGTTCCCATCAAACTTTGCCTGCCAGAACTCAGTTCTGGTAGAGGGCGTGGTCGCGTTGCGGCAACCCTCATGTCGATGCCAGAAGCAGCCGTGAACAAAGATGGCGGTGCGGTATTTCGGCAAGACGATGTCAGGCTTGCCAGGCAGGTCTTTTGCGTGAAGCCGGAAGCGAAATCCCGCGCGATGCAGCAGCGACCTAAGCCGCTTTTCAGGGGCGGTGTCGCGTCCCCTGATCCGCGACATGTTCCAGCTCCTACGCTCCGCCGAAATCGTGTCCGCCATCACTTGTCATCCGGTACGGCACGAAGAACTTCGACTACGATATCCGCAATCTGCTTGGCGAGTTGCGGCGGTACAGCGTTGCCGACCTGATGGTACTGTTCAGTGCGCGGCCCTGCGAAGAAATAGTTATCCGGGAATGTCTGAAGCCGTGCTGCTTCACGAACCGTCAGGCTCCGGCACTGAGCTGGATCGTAATGGATGAAATAATGTCCATCCTTGGAGATATGCGATGTGATTGTTGTCGAGACTTGGCCTGCGACTTGCACCCGGAATCTGTCCGAGAACATCTTGCCCGTCCGGCCTTCTTCGACATTCTTGTGATCGGGCAGCAAGACCGTCGGGAAATCTGCCAGCTTCGGGCTGCGTCCTGTTTTCTCTGCAAAGGTCGCAGCGTAAAGATAGCGACGGAGATCAGACGCCATGTGGCTTCGCGCCTCATGCGCTGTCAGCACAGACAGCCTGCTGTCGTAAAGGCTTCGTAGCACATCATGTGCAGGCTTGCGCATATCGTATTGGGATGACGATATCGCGCGGGGTGAACTGACCTCGATCAGATTGTCAAAATCGAGCGCCTTGGCGATATCGCCAGCATATACAGCGCCATTCAGCTGACGGCGGACGTTCATGTTGGAGATAGCGCGAAGCTCACTGAGCCAAGCAATAGGGCTGTCTTTCGCTTTCGAGAGTCCACTGCGTATGGAAGGCAGCGAGCCTATAGTTTCCTGAACGGTGGGAGCGATCATCTTTTTGAGTGATCCAGGTCGAACCTTCAGGTCGCCGCGAATGCCGACTATAAACATCCGGTGCCGGGCCTGCGGGATGCCATATTCTTCTGCGCGGACTACGAAGAGACGCGGGTCAACATCCTCTTCCGCCATGTCCTGCTCGGTGAGCGAATATAGCTTATAGGAGAGATCGTCCGGCGTCCCGGGAATGGCAGTTCCGGGATGTGAAAGGTCGCGAACGATCCGGGTGATCGCCGACTTGCCGTCGATGGTTGCGGAGAGCAGCCCCTTCACATTCTCCATCACGAAGACCGGCGGGCGGTGATCGACGATAATCCGGAGATATTCGAGATAGAGGGTGTGCCGTTCATCCTGCGCGAAATCCGTGCGTCCCATCATCCGCGAACGCCCGACCAGCGAATATGCTTGGCACGGTGGTCCTCCGACGAGCGCCCATCTCCGACTCTCGCCAATCCTATCCCGGATGATCTTTTTTACCTCTGTATGGGATTCCGGTCCTAGCGAAATGCACAAGGCCGACGCAGCTGCATGGGCATGAGCTTGGGGATGCAGGCCATACAATTCCTCACGGGTCATGCCGCCCTTGAGGAATGTATAGTAATCGTCTGGCGCCTCTCCTTCCGGAAACTGACGGAGGAAATGACGAAGAAGAAGAGTTTGGTGCGAAAATATGTCTCGCTCAATCGACACTACGCTGTTGAAACACGGCTTGCCATTTTCGTCTGAACTTAAAGCGAAGCCTTCGCCAAGGCCGCCGGGCCCGGCAAAAACGTCGACTACGGGGAAGGCCGCGTTGCGCCACGACTCATCCCGTCGAATTCCTCCCGAGTCAGCCCGTACAGGAACCTCTTCGGCTATCGGATTAACTGCGAGCATACCGTTAATCATCCCCGAGATCGCTGGAGGGTTGCTTTCGATGCAAGCAGCAACCGCTGAAATTCTTCAACGCTGACAACAACGACAACAGGTCTGCCATGCTTTTCTACTTGAACGGGTTCCGCTCTCGCCCGGTCTAGTAAAAGTCCAAAACTGTTCTTGGCGTCTTTAGCAGACATGGTCTGCATGTTATTGCTCCGACGTGATTGAGCCATTTTAGCTACTTTACGCAACTTTATAACTGTGGGCAATGTTGCGAGTGTTTATTTTTTTCGGCGGTGGAGAGCAAGGTGTGCCGCGATCGCGGACATCGCTTGGAATAGCGTTTTGCCACGAATGCTCGTCGCTTGCATCTGCATGCGCTGAGCCAGCAGTTTGGCTAAGGGCGCTGCCCTCGCGCGGCTCAAGGGATCTCTGACGCTCTGCCGGGCCGGTTTCCCCAACCTTCCTCCACGTCGTTCCTCCGTTCCGTGCAGGCTGGGTGATCCCCCTCCGGCCCGACCGCCCTTGCACCTTCTACCCCGGTCTCGGCGACGGCCAAGGTTGCAGCGCAGCGCAGCGCTCCAACCCAAGCCCACGAAAGGAAAGACCATGTATCACCAGCTCGCCACCCGATTCGGCCGCAACTCCCATCACATCAGCGGACGCGAGCCGCTGGAAAACGAGGTGCTTTATCGGAACGTCCCGTCGATTTTCGCCAGCGAAGCCCATGACAGCCGTTCCGAGCGTTACGTCTATGTCCCCACCATCGACATAGTGGAGGGCTTGCGCCGCGAAGGATGGTTCCCGTTCTTCGCCGTGCAGTCGGTTCCGCGCGACGGCTCGCGACACGGCCACGCCAAGCACATGCTGCGCCTGCGCCGCGATGGCGGGCTCGGCAAGCCGGAGGCGGCGGAAGTCATCATCGTCAACAGCCATGACGGGACCAGCGCCTATCAAATGTTCGCCGGGATGCTGCGTTTCGTCTGCACCAACAGCATGATCGCGGGCGAGCGTTTCGAGGAAATCCGCGTTCCCCACAAGGGTGGCATTCAGGATCAGATCATCGAGGGCGTCTATACCGTCGCCTCGGATTTCCCGCGACTCATCGACGCCAGCGAGACCATGAAGGAAACGCGGCTTTCGCGAGACGAGCAGCGGGTTTTGGCCGAGGCTAGCCTTGTCGCCCGCTATGGTGAAGAGGAGAGCCCGGTTCAGCCAGACCAGATCATCATGCCCCGCCGGCACGAGGATGCGGGGCAAAGCGTTTGGAGCACGTTCAACGTCATTCAGGAAAATCTCATCCGGGGCGGATTGCGGGGACGCCGTCAGACGTCAGACGGCCGCATTCGTCGCACCCAGACCCGTGCCATCAACGGCATCGACCAGAATGTCGGCCTCAATCGCGCGCTCTGGACTCTGGCGGAAGGAATGCAGCGCTTGAAGGGGCTTTGATTCCGAGCGCGACAGGGCCGCCGCCCGGCGGCCTTGCCTCTCCTGGCCATTACAGGGGCGAAAAAAAATCGCGCCGATCCGGCGTTGCGGATCGGCGGTGCGGCCGTGCCCGAGAACATGACCGCGCTCCCCGGGCTACGCCCGTCTCGCAGAAACACGTAAGCACTTTAAAGCGAAAATAACCACGAGATTGATCGCGTTAGCCGATCTAGTTATCTCGATAGAGCAGCTACAGTTGCTTCAACCGATGTTTGAAGATCTCTATCCGGGCGTTGCTTTGCGTGTGTCCGGTGTAGAGAGGTAGCGCCATGCTGAGCATCGACTGGCGTTCTCCGGCGGCATACAGATTTGCCAAGAGCATCCCCGCCGCCGGTTTCGCCTGGGAATATCTTCGCCGCGATGACGAGTATCGTCGCGACTTTCAAACTATAACCGCGTCGCACGAGCCAGACCTGGAGCGGTTGGAAGCCTTCATGCAACGCTGGGGGCTGCGATTTTCCGACCGATCCTGAAACCCCATCGGATCGGCAATCCCTGTTCTGGAGCCCAAGCCTTCAGCCGCAAGCCATATGGCTCTCTCCCGTGCAGCATCACGACAGCGAAACGAAGCCGATCATAACGCTGGCGCATCTCGACGGCCTCGATCTGCGCCAAGCCGCAGATGGCTGGCATGGCATCTGGCTGGTCGAGGGCGTAGCGCATCAATTCTGGTTGCCCGACGCCGTTCCTGACGCCGCGACTTTCTATGGAACAGTCCTGCCGATGGACGACCTCTACGACCTGCGCGCTCACGCTGCCCGGAGGCTTTGGCGCTCCCTCAAAGGCCGACCGCCCGGTCCTGATTTTCGCGCGCTGCCCGAGCAGCTTCGGCAATGGCACATTCTGTCCCTGCGTGCGCTCGACGCGCGCTTGCGCGGCGAAAGCTACCGCACCGTCGCCGAAGTCTTGCTTGGGTTCAGTGGCACCAAAGAGGATTTCGAGGGCGACCCGCGCAAGAACAAGGCCCGTCGCCTCGTCGCTCACGGGATCAAGATGATGCGCGGCGGCTATCGGCTGCTCCTGCAATATCCCATCAAAGCTGTAGCCAAATGAGCCTACGCCTGCCTGCCACCGCGCGCAGCCGGCGCGATCGCCTGTTCCAGAATGCGCCGATAGCCTGAGCCTGAGAGCCATTGCGCGCGGGCAAGATGGCTTTCCCAGCAAAGGCGGCTGCGGGCCTCCTCGGCGATGGGATCGCGATGCAACACGATGCGGGCGACCTCCTGCCAGTCCGCGCCATCCCGGTTGGCGTCCAACAGTCGCAGATAGGTGACGTAATGCTGTTCGTCATAGGTCGTGATATCTGGCTCGCTAGGAGCCTCATCTTCAACATCTGGATCAAGCTGAAGCCGTCCACGCATTGTTTCTGTCCTTTTGCATCGAGGACACGGACGCAACGAAGCAAGTCCGGCAAACTCAACGACTAACATGCCGCGATACGAATGGGAATGATCGTTCCTAGAATGATCGTTCCTATGCTGGTTCCCCTCCTATCATGGATCTCAAAGAGGTCATGGCGAGGAATCTGCGTCGGGCACGTCATGATAAAAAGCTGACGCAAGAGGAACTCGCCGACCGCGCGGGCCTGAGCATGCGATATGTCGGCGCCATCGAGCGTGGCGACGTATCTGCCAGCGTCACCGTCCTTGGCCAGATTGCCGAAGCCCTTGAGATCGAGCCCGGCGAATTACTGAAGAAGGTCGGCGCGCCAAAATAGCAGGCCGATCACAGGGCCAAACGTCGCTGGCTAGGTCCGCCGAGGGACCGTAGCGACAATCCCAGCCACTACAGCCGGAGGAGTGCCGCCAGCGCATGAGCGCAAATGCGGCACGCTACCTGCCGCCGATCCCTCGCCATGGTTCGCCGTAGCCCGCCGCTTTGCCTGCGGCGCGCGTCAACGACGAACTCCAGAGGTGATCCCATGGCCAACCCCTTGGCAGGCCTGCCGCCACGACTCTTGCGTACGCAGGAAGCCGCCCGCTTCCTCGGCATTTCCATCCGCACTCTTGAGAAGCATCGAACTTATGGCACCGGCCCGACTTACCGCAAGATCGGTGGCCGCGTCCTCTACACCGTACAAGACCTCGAATCCTGGTCGGAGATCGGCAGCCGCAAATCCACCCGCGAGACGACGGCCGGTACGGTTTTCCCCGCGCGTCCGCTGACGCCCGAAGAGCGGGGCAGGTGCTGAATGCTGCGCGACGACGATCATAGACCCGCGCAGCCGACCGATACGAGCGAGCGCAGACATCTCAACCCCTTCGTAGTCGCGACCGGCGATGCCGCCCCGCGCGACCAGCGCGATTTGATGGAGCGGCCCTTCTTCTCGCTGGCGAAAACGCCTCGCACCAAGCCGATTCTCTACAAGGCCGCCGACGTCGAAGTGCAGGTGCTCGCCATGCCCGAACACGGCATGGCGACCATCTGGGACGCCGATGTGCTGATATGGGCCGCCTCGCAGATCGTGGCGGCCGAGAATGACGGCCTGCGCACCTCGCGCTTCTTCCGCTTCACGCCCTATCACCTGCTGCGTGCCATCGGGCGGCCGACCGGGAACCGCCAATACGTGCTGCTGAAGGCCGCGCTCGCGCGCCTGCAATCGACTGTCATCGCCACCACGATTCGCAACGGCCCGCATTGGCGGCGTCGGCAGTTCTCTTGGATCAACGAATGGGAAGAGATGACCACGCACACCGGCCGCGTCGAGGGCATGGAATTCGTCCTGCCCGAATGGTTCTACAACAGCGTCGTCGATCGCTCGCTCGTCCTTACCATCGACCCGGCCTATTTCCGGCTGACCGGCGGCATCGAACGGTGGCTCTATCGTGTCGCCCGCAAGCACGCCGGACACCAGCGCCACGGCTGGCTGTTCGAGGTCGCGCATCTCCATGTGAAGTCCGGCAGCCTCGCCCGGGTCTCCGACTTCGCGCTCGACCTGCGCCGTATCGCGGCTCGCCAGCCTCTCCCTGGCTATCGCCTTGAGATCGAGCGGGAGCACGGCCGCGAACTGCTGCGCATCCGCCCCGAAGTCCTGTCCACAGTGCCTGTTGAAAAGGGTGTGAATACCATCGGCACATCAGGCGCACCCGGTATCGGCACATCGGGCGCAGCCTTATCGGCACATCAGGCGCGCGGATCGCAGCTAAGCGTATGGCCCGAAACGCGGAATCCTACTGCTAACTTAGAGTCTAACAGAGAATCTAACTCTTCTTCTTTGACGCACGCGCACGCGAGGCGTGGTGCCGCTGCCTCCCGGTCCATCGCCGACGTGCTGCGCGACATGCTCGTCCGCGAGGATGACAACAGGGGGCGGCCATGAGTGGCAAAACCTCCCAGCGCGCGCATGGCCGTCCGCTGCCGGACGGGCCAGCGCCATTCACCACCCTGGTCGAGCTGACCTTTGCGAAACGCAATGTCGAGCATTGGATCAGGTTTGGCCGCAAGAGCTATGAACAGATCCTCGATCGTCGCCGCAGCGTCGTCGGCTTCGCGCCCGATAGCATCTTCGCCCTCGTCCGCTGGGCGGCGAGCGAACATGGCACGATCATCTCGCGCATCGACATCGTGCGCGCGATCCGCCGCGGCGAGCCGTTCCAGACGCTGCCCTTCGTCCGGCCTGGCGGTGACATTCTGCTCCGCCTCGAGGGCTGGCCGAAGGTTCAGCGCGCGCTCGCCGCGATCGACGCGGTGGAAGCGCTCGGGCTCGATCCAGCCGATGCTTCGTCCGACCACTGGCGGCACGTTCATAACCGGCTCTCCGCCGGCCTGGAGCCCAGCGCCTACACGCCCGAGCGGCATGCGGCGTGGATCGGTCGCTGGAGGATCGACCCATGAGCCGCCGCCGCATCCTTGGCGTTACGCTGCTCGCCGTGGCCGGCATCGCCGCCACCAGCGCCGTCGAGACGCCGACGAAACTCATCTGGAACGTCACGCCGAGCGCACCTATCGGCTTCTACACCATTGAGCAAGCCGACCGGATCGAGGCGCCCGAGCTGGTCGCTGTCAGGCCGCCTGAACCGCTCGCCGGATTCATGGTCGGTCGCGGCTATGTCGGGCGCGGCGTGCCGCTGTTGAAGTGGGTCGTCGGACTTCCCGGCCAGCGGGTTTGCCGCATCGGCCGCGCCATCACGGTCGATGGCGTGGAGATGGGCGATGCGCTCGACCACGACCGGATCGGCCGCGCTCTGCCCGTCTGGCAGGGGTGCCGCGTCATCGCCGACGGTCAGCTCTTCCTCATGAACTGGGACGTCCCTGACAGCCTCGACGGCCGCTACTTCGGCCCCATCCCCGCAAGCTCCGTCATCGGCCGCGGGCTGCCGCTCTGGACCGATGAGGAAGGCGACGGCCGCTTCGTCTGGCGCACGCCGACGCACTGATTTTCCAATTACAACCACCAGCAAAGGAGACTACCCATGCCGCAGATCGGTCAATTCACGCGCGAGGAATCCGGCTTCACTGGGCGCGTTCACACGCTCACGCTCTACCGCGAGATCACCGTCGTCCCCGCCGAACATTCGGACGCGGAGAACGCGCCGGACTACCGCGTCCATCACGGAGCCGACGATGGCCCGGAGATCGGCGCGGCATGGAAGCGCACCGGCGAGAAGGCCGGCGAATATCTCTCCGTCTTGCTCGACGATCCCGCCTTGCCGCAGCCAATCCGCGCCAACCTCTTCCGCGACGACGATGCAGGCTCGTCATGGTCGCTGCATTGGACGCGCCCGAAACCGCGCGAAGAGCGGGACTGAAGCCATGCGGTCCCGTGTCATGATCGCGCTCAAAGCCTCTATTCCTTTGTTGGCGGGAAAGCCGTCTCATTCCTTCGTCCCGCTCGACCACAAGTCGGCCGGCGTGCGCAGCGAAGGTCAAGGGCGGCCACCGGTCGGCGCTTCGCGCGCACCCTTGACCGCAGCGAGCACGCTGGCAGGCTGGTGGTCGAGCGGAGAAAGGTCGTCACGGCGCTATGCCGTTATCCTGCTCGTTTGCGGGCTTGCCCTCGGCCCGGGACCGGCGACGACCCTGGCGCAGTCCGCGCCGGTCACGCGCCCGGTCGCCGCCGATCCGCATGGCGGCCACATCGCCGAGGCGTCGCAGCGCTTCGGCATTCCCGAGCACTGGATTCGCGCCGTGCTGCGCGCCGAGAGCGCGGGCGACGTGCGCGCAATCTCGTCAGCCGGCGCGATTGGGCTCATGCAGGTCATGCCCGATACTTGGGCGGGCCTGCGCGCCCGCTATCGCCTCGGCCGCGATCCCTACGATCCGCGCGACAACATTCTCGCAGGCACCGCCTATCTGCGCGAGATGTGGGACCGCTACGGCAATGTCGCGGCGATGCTCACCGCCTACAATGCTGGTCCCGGACGCTATGACGAGCATCGCGCGATGGGCCGTCCGCTGCCGGCAGAGACCCGCGCCTATGTCGCCGCGCTCGCACCAGCGTTCGGCGGCGCGAGCGCGGCCGGGACGCCGGAGAAGCTGGCCGCACCGCCGCCCGATTGGCGCGTTGCACCGCTCTTCGTCATGCGCCCGAGCGGCAGACGAGCCACCGATCCGGTGCAGACTATCGGCAAATCAGGCGACGCTCGTTCGACCGATCCGCCGTGCGAGCGCCGCAACGTGGAGCCGCAGGGCGGCAGCATGTTCGTGGCGCGCGCGGACGATGGGAGAGCACCATGAGGATGGCGTTTCCCCGTCCGCTTGCGCTTGTTCCGGTGTGCAGTGAGGCAAGGTTGCGCCTGGCGGAAAGGTTAGAAAAGGCGGAGGGCAAGATAAAGGAAACCGGCACTCTGGCGGGCCGGTTTCTGGGCAAGCCCTTGTCTGCACACTGTTTCGGGGCGGCGCGTTCGGCACCTTTGTTTAAGCCCTCGCGTGCCGCGACGACGCGCAAAGCCTTGGCTTTGCAGGGTTTCGAGCGGCACCATAGCCCGGAATCGGGCATTTTCTGCCGTTTCCACACCTCCCAGCTGGAGGCGCTGCGTTGAGCGACGACGAGGAATTTCGCTTCCGCCCGAGGCCCGGCCGCGTCCGTAGCGATGCGCCCAAGCTCGGCAAGGCCAAGAGCTTTCTCACGCAGGCGAAGAAGATCGCCCGTCAGCAAAGCAACAGCCCGTCGCGATCGTCGGCGTCATCGCAGCGCGCCCGGTCGCAGTCATCGGCTAACGGCGGCAGGGCTTCACGAGTGAGCACCGCACCGGGCCTGAAACGGGGACGCGGTGCGGCCTTCGTGCGCGCCCGCAACCTGTCGGGTGGATGGAAGCACAGCAGCCCCGGTCAGCGCCGCGTCGTCGTCAAAACCCGCTACGTTCGGGGCGCAGGCAAGAACGGAAAGTCCGCCGCCCATATCCGCTACATCCAGCGCGACGGCACCTCGCGCGACGGCGAGCGCGGCCAGCTCTATTCGGCGACCGACGACCGCGCCGATGGCGCTGCCTTCGTCGAGCGCGGCACGGACGATCGCCACCAGTTCCGCTTCATCGTCTCGCCCGAGGACGGCGCGGACCTCTCCGATTTCACGGCCTATACGCGCGACCTCATGAGCCAGGTCGAAACCGATCTCGGCACGCGGCTCGATTGGGTCGCGGTCAATCACCACAACACCGGCCATCCGCATGTCCATGTCATCGTTCGCGGCGTGGACGAACTGGGCCAGAACCTCGTCATCAACGGCGACTATCTCGCCAACGGCATCCGCGAACGAGCGAGCGATCTGGCGAGGCTCGAACTCGGCCCCGTTACCGAGATCGAGCACAGCCGCAAGCTCTCGGCCGACATCGGTCAGGACCGCTTCACCCGCATCGACCGCGCCATGGTCGGGGAAGCCGAGGACCGTTTCCTCGACCTGCGCCATGAGCCGGCCGATTATCGCCGCCAGTTCGACCGGACGCTGCGCCTGCGCCGTCTCGGGAAGCTGGAGAAGATGGGCCTCGCCACCGAGCACGCGTCCGGCGTCTGGGAACTGAGCGAGCGGATAGAATCGGCGCTGCGCGAGCTGGGCGAGCGCGGCGACATCATCCGCAATATGCACAAGGCGCTGAAGGCCGACGGGCTGGAGCGAGATCCGATGACGTTCCAGATTCACGACGCAGCGCCCGAAGTCCCGATCACCGGCCGCGTCGTCGACAAATATCTGACCGACGAGTTGGGCGAGAACCTGACCGTCGTGGTCGACGGCGTGGACGGACGCACCCACCATTTCGCCGGCATCGACCCGGCCCGCGTCGAGGACGCGCGGATCGGCAGCGTCGTCGAAATCGGCCCGGCCGAGCCGGCGAGCCGGCCATCCGATCGGACCATCGCAAGCATCGCCGAGGGCGGCGTCTATCGGCCGAGCCGCCATCTCGAACAAGCCAGGTTCGAGGGGCGGGTTCCGGGCGGCGACTATGAGGGCTATGTCGATGCGCATGTGCGCCGGCTCGAAGCCCTTCGCCGCGCTGGGATCGCCGAGCGGATTGACGCCGACCAATGGCGCATCCCCGAGGATTTCGAGAGCCGCGCCGCCGCCCATGACGCAGGCCGCAAGCGGCAGGCCAATATCCGCATCCTCTCGGCCGTCCGGCTCGAACAGCAGATCGGCGCCGACGGTGCGACCTGGCTGGACCGGCGGCTCGTGACGCCCGATGCTTCCGATCTTGCGCCGACCGGCTTTGGCCAGCAGGTCCGCGACGCGATCGACCGCCGCCGCCAGCATCATATCGACCATGGCGACGCCGCGCCCGGCCCGAACGGCGGGACGCTCTATCGGCGCAATCTTCTCGCCACGTTAAGCGCGCGGGAGATCGAGCGCATTGGCGGCGAACTGGCCGCGAGCAAGAATCTACCGTTCAGGTCGGTGGCCGATGGTGAGAGGATCAGTGGAAAGTTCACGGGAACGGTGCAGCTATCGAGTGGTAAGTTTGCCGTGGTCGAGAAGAGCCACGAGTTCACTCTTGTCCCGTGGCGGCCGGTCATTGACCACCAGCTCGGGCGTGAGGTTACGGGCCTCGTGCAGGGTGGTTCAGTGTCGTGGGAGTTTGGGCGGCAGCGCAGATTAGGGATTTGAAATATCATGACCGCTCGGATTTTTACCGAGCAGGCATAGTGCCTGATAGTTGTGGAGATTGCCAACTCAATGCCGCTTCGCTTTCTCGGTCCAATACATGGTCGCACTGCGTTGCGCAAAATACTGCGCTGGCGTGCAACCATGGGCCTTCTTGAACATCGTTATGAATGCGTTGACCGACTCGTATCCAAGTTGGGTGGCGACATTTTGCACCGTTTCGCCGCTGGCCAGTTCACGAAGCGCGACGACAAGATGGAGTTGCTGCCGCCAGCGCCCGAATGTCAGTCCGGTCTCTCGGATCAAGAGGCGCGCCAGTGACCGCTCGCTCATTGCGACCCGGTTCGCCCAATCGCTCAGCGTACTGCGGTCTGAAGGCTCGATCGTCAGGGCGTCTGCCATCGCCCGGATTTTCGGATGGTTGGAGATCGGCAGGTTGAACCGCTCATGCGGCATCTGCGCAAGTTCATCGAGGATCACCCGCGCGATCCGGGCGGCATGACTGTCAGCCAGATAGTCCGCGCGCTCGGGGGCAAGCCGATCGACCATTTCGCGGATCATGGGTGAGACCGCGAGCGTGCAGCTGTCCTTTGGCAGCTTCGCAACCCCCGGCTCGACGAACAGATAATTTAGCCGTGCATTGGCGGTTGCGCGCGCGCTATGGGGCACGCCGCCCGGAATCCACACACCGCAATTGGGGGGTACGATCCAGATTTCGTTGCCCGCAGTGCAGGTGACGGCTCCGTGCAGAGCGAGGATCAACTGACCCTTACGATGTGTGTGCAGAGGCACTTCCGCCTCATGATCCGCGAAGTCAAGCTTGTGGGCGACCGCAGGGAGAAGCGTCAGGTCGGGATCGAAAACGGAAACGGCAGATCGCGGCAGAGACATGAGAATGGCCAATTTTAGGTATTTTTTGTCACAATACCGAATTTATTCGCATATGCAAATCGGCCATGACTGCCGGCATGAACACCGCGCAGCCCATACACACCCCCTCAAGCAAGACCGTTGCAGCCATGTTTAAAGCTGGAACGAGCTTCCTGTACGCACCCACCATGAAGGCGGATGCGGATGCGATCCTGTTTTCGGCGAAGACTTTCGCCGCGGCAATGCTGGCCTATTACATCTCGCTGCGAATCGGTCTTCCCAAGCCGTTCTGGGCGATCGTCACCGTTTACATCGTCTCGCAGACGTCCGCCGGGGCGTCCTTCAGCCGCGGTGTTTATCGCTTCGCAGGAACGTTCGTCGGCGCCATAGCGACGGTCGCGATCGTTCCGAACTTCGTGAACGATCCGATGGTGTGCAGCGTCGTGCTTGCGGGCTGGATCGGCCTGTGCCTGTTTTTCTCGCTGCTCGACCGCACGCCACGCGCCTATGCCTTCGTTCTTGCCGGCTATACCGCGAGCCTGATCGGCTTCCCGAGCGTGCTCGATCCAGGTGCGGTTTTCGAGACGGCGTCGGTGCGCGTCCAGGAAATCTCAATCGGAATTCTGTGTGCGGTTCTGATCCATCGCTACGTCCTGCCGAAACCCATAACCGGCCAGTTCAATGGTAAGTTGTCGGCCACGCTGCGGGACGCCCGTCGGCTGGCGGGTAATGCGCTGAGTGGAACGCGGGGAGAAAACCGTCGCGACCGCAACCAGCTAGCGGCGGACCTGCTGGCAATTCAGGGGCTTGGCACGCATCTGCCCTATGATCCGGCGCCAACGCCACCACGCCGGATATTGCAACTCATCCATGACCGGCTCGCCCGCTTGCTGTGGCTCGCGGCCGAGATCGAAGACCGGACTGCGGCTCTTCGCTTAGGCGATGGCGATGTTCCCGGTGAGCTGATCGCCTTGGTCAGTGACATCGGTGTTTGGGCCGCAAGCGCCGAAACGGAAAACAGGGAGGCTGCCGCAGCCCAACTGATCGCGCACGCACGGTTAGTCCAGAAGCGTTCTGGCACCGACGCTGTGACGCCCGGCGGCAGGCTTGCCGCTAACCTCGCAGGACACTTGGCTGAGATGATCGGTCTGTTGGAGGACTGCGAAAGGCTCGGGCGGATCATCGCGGCGACCGGGCACCTGCGCGACGTGGCGTCGCTTCATGGGCCAAAGCAGGCGAAGGGCTATGTCTATCACCGCGATCCCTGGATGGCGGGGCGTACCGCGCTCGGCGCGATCATCGGCATTCTCATCGGCTGCGCCTTCTGGATCTGGTCGGCCTGGCCGGAGGGAGGAATGGCCGTCTCCATTCTCGGCGTCTGCTGCACGCTGTTCGCCAATTTTGATGCGCCTGTGCCTTTTGTTATCAAATACCTCGTCGGCTCGATCTACGGGGTCGTGATCAGCCTGGTCTACAGCTTCGTCATTCTTCCCCAAGTCACGGACTTCTGGGTTCTTGTCGCGGTGCTCGCCCCGGCGTTCCTGTTTGCCGGCTCTCTCCAGGCACGCCTGCCGACGACCTTCATGGCGCTCGGCATCACCTTGACCATTCCAATCCTTTCGGGTCTGGGCACCAATTACACCGGCGACTTCGCCACCTCCCTCAACACCGTGATCGCGCTCTTTGCGGCGGTCGGATTCGGGGCGGTCAGCATGTCCCTGTTCCAGACCGTACCGGTCGATGCGGCGATCAGCCGGTTGCTGCGCTCATGCCGGCGGGACGTCGGCCGACGCGCCCTGGGCGGTGCGCCCAACGAAGCGCGCTGGACGAGCCTGATGATCGATCGGACGGCGTTGTTGCTGCTAAGGTTGCGAATGTCCGGGAAAGCCTATGCGGACGTCCTTGACGATACCCTGCACCATCTTCGCATCGGGCATGTCGCCGGACAGCTTCGCAAGACGATCCCGCAGACCAATGGCGAGGCCGGCGGCAAAATGAGCGAGCTTCTCTCCGTGATCGCCGCACGCTTCAGCTCCAGAGGAACGGTGGCGCCTGCCGATCACATCGACCTCGATCAGCGCATTGAGACCTTGATGGCGATGATAGCGGGCAGTTCGATTAAGAACCGCTTGCGAATACTCGATCTGCTCATCGACCTCCGCTTCGCACTCGGCTCCGGTGAAATGGCAAAGGGAGGAAAATCCGGCTCATGATCGTTGATCTCAATGTCGGAGGCGTCTTCATTCCCAGTCTGGTGGTCCTCGCGTTCATTGCGCTGGTCGCCGGCATGGCGACGATGCGCATCTTCACCGCAACCGGCATTCACCGCCTGTTCGCTTATCGGCCGCTCGTCGAGCTCGCCACCTTCGTCATCATTTACGGCCTGCTCGCGCAGTACCTGCCATCGATCGGACTATTGCCTTGAAGCCTGTTCTATCCCTGCTTGGCCGCTATGCCCTGACCCTTTGCCTCGTATCCGTCTCCGCTTTTATCGCGCTTAAGGCGTGGAGCCATTACGAGCGGACGCCTTGGACCCGCGATGGGCGGGTTGGCGTGGATGTCGTGCAGATCGCGCCGGAAGTCTCCGGCACGGTCAACGCCGTCCCCGTGGTTGATAATCAGTATGTGCGTCGGGGCGACATCCTTTACGAAATCGAAGCCGAGCGGCTTCGGCTCGCAGCGGCGTTAGCGGAAGCTGACGTCGAAGCCAAACGTCAGGATATGATCGTTCGTCAAGCGACGGCGCGGCGGCACAGCCAACTGCGGGATGTCTTATCTCAGGAAGCCGTCCAGCAATCCAGCGGAGCGGCAGCGGTAGCCAGCGCCGCCTATCAGGCAGCGGTGGCGGCGCTCGATCTGGCCAAACTCAACCTTGCGCGCTCAACCATCCGCTCGCCGATCGATGGCTATGTCACCAATCTGAGGCTTCGGCCTGGCGACTACGCGGCGGCCGGCGTGACGAAGGTCGCCATCCTCGACGCCGCCAGCTTCTGGATCACCGGCTATTTTGAGGAGACGAAGATCCGGCAAATCCGCGTTGGCGACCCGGTGCGGATCATGCTGATGGGCTTTGATCAGCCAGTGTCTGGCCATGTCGAAAGCCTCGGTCGTGGTATAGAGAACAGCAACGACGCGCCCGGTCATCTTGGTCTGCCAAATGTGGCCGCGACATTTTCCTGGGTGCGTCTTGCCCAGCGCATCCCGGTACGCATCAAGATTGATCGGGCGCCGTCCGGTGTGGAACTAGCGGCGGGTATGACGGCAACGGTTGAGATATTAGCCTCAGATTCTGAGGCAGGAACGAGAGAGCGACCATGATGGCCATATCACTCGGCCGTTTCCTGTATATTGTCGAACTTTATGGGAGCGATAAACGACGTTCACGCGATATGCCGATACCGCGTTTCACAGCTACGACGCGCCCCAGCCGAACGTTCCAGAAGTTAGCATTATTTCGAGCTTCGGAGAACTAGGGGCAAGAACACCTCGTCTATGATTTCTTCGATGCTTTTGTCAGAGAGAGGTTTGAGAGTCATTAGCATGTCATGACGCGCTAGCTCGATTGGTAACGAGGCAATTCGGCGGGTAATGCGTGCGGGGTCAATTTCACCACGATTTGCTCCACGCTCCAGGATCTCGGCAACCAGTCCATGTTCACCGATCCTGCTAGGAACATCGACAAAACTCAGGTTGTCTTTCAACAGGTCCTCACGCATATCAACGAGAATCCGCATCAAATGAGGTTGAGCTCGGTCTGAAAGTCGCCTCAGTAGCAGTACCATCTCGCTGCGGACGCTGCCCTGATCCGTAATCGAAATTGGGTTGAGGGCTACGTAGCGAGCTAAGGCCGCCATTACCAAGTCGTTTAAGCTTTTCCACCGACGATGGATCACTGGTCTGCTAGTGCCGGCTCGGCTTGCAACCGAATCCAACGTCAATCCACCATAGCCTTTCGCCGATAGCTCATCCCAGACAGCCTGAAGAATGGCTTCGTCCAACTCAGGGCCACGTCGTCTTTGCGCCTTTGTATCCATTACTACCTCAAAATAAGATGCGGGCCGCATCTTGACTCCTGCGAGATAGGATGCGACGTGTATCTTATATGCAGGAGCATGAGATATGTCAAAAGCTGATAGTTTTGCCGGAAACCGGCCCAAAGTTCTGATCGTCGGCGCCAGTATTGCTGGACCGACAGCCGCCTTCTGGCTTGTCCGCGCCGGCTTCGATGTGACCGTCGTGGAGCAGGCGCCAGAGTTGCGCCGGGGCGGAAACGGCGTGGATATAAGGTCCGAAGCGCTCGCCGTTGTCGAGAGAATGGGCCTCACATCTGCCGTTCGCGCCAAGGTGCTGAGAATCAAGGGCATGCGGTTCGTCGATCACCGCGATCGGGAACGCGCGAGAATGCCACTTGAGGCGATGGAACGGATGGTGGGTTCCGAGGATCTGGAGATCAAGCGCGGGGATCTTGCGGAACTGCTCTTCGATGCGACCAAGAATGACGTAAATTACATATTTGGCGAAACGATCGAAACCCTCCAGCAAGATGAAGGCGGGGTAGATGTCACCTTCGCAAAAGGGAGTCCTAGACGGTTCGATCTCGTTATCGGTGCGGATGGACTACATTCGAGCGTTCGTCGCGCCGTGTTTGGGGCAGAAAGCGAGTTTTTAAAATTCAAGCAACACTACTTCGCTTTCTTAAACGTCGATCTTCCGATGGGTGAGCACGGCTGGGTGACGTTTTATAATGAGCCTGGAAAATCCGCGTCAATCTTCCGTGCCGAGCCTGGACTTGGACAGATCAACTTCATGTTCCGCAGCTATACTCAACTCAACTACGATTACCGCGACGTCGAGAAGCAGCGCTCATTGCTTCGCCAAGCCTTTAAGGGTCTCGGCTGGCATGTACCAGCGTTGCTCGAGAAGACCGACAGCGCTCCCAATTTCTACTTCGATGCGCTAGCCCAAGTGCAGATGCCATCATGGTCGTCGGGGCGGGTGGTCCTCGTCGGCGATGCCGCATATTGCGCTTCACCTGCGTCAGGTGCAGGCGCGCTCCTTGCATTAACCGGCGCTTACCGGCTAGCAGGAGAACTGGCTACTCATGGTATTTCTTCCGCAGCCTTGTCAGCCTACGAAGCCGCCCAGCGCCCTTTGGTCGCGCAAAAGCAGAAGCAGCTATTTACGGGGTTATCTACGCCTCGCACCCGCTTGGGTATTATCACTCGCAACTGGCTACTGTCGCCACCGCTCAATGCGCTGATCTCAAGGATGCAGGGCAAGGACACGCCAGCCGATATCCACGAATACCGTTTTCCAACCGCCGTCTCGCGGCACCCGGAGGGTGCGACTGGACTTGCGACAGACAGGTTGCCTTTTAGCCAGACTGAGCGCGCGGGCAGGGGTGCCGAACGTTGATAGGACTATATACTGCGAGGCGCGAAACCGCGCAAACAATTGCGATAGGGTCCGGACCGGGCAGACAGCGTTTCACCACGGACCACCCGTCGCGTCTTGATGGAACATTGGTATCGCCGTGCCGTTCTCAGCTTTTTTTCCTCTTGGCTATGCCCTTGCTTACAGCATGCACCTCCGTGCCTCTGAAAGAGGGCGGTACGCTAAGCTCGTACAGTCGTCTCAGTGCTGAGAAAGGCACCCTGTCTAAGCGGCGCACGTATGTTGACAGCGTAGCTCTATCACGATTGAGGACAGCTACGATCATTCCTGCGAGCTTCACCCATGATGCCGCCTCGCGAGTAGAATCCCTAGATGATCGCAGAATGGTTGCGAACATCCTCGATCGCGCGCTCTGTATATCGCTCAGCGATAGGTTTGACATGGTGCCTTACGGGCAGGGTTCCGACTTAAGCGTTCGTGCGGTCGTCACAGATATCGTGCCGACGGACACGGTTGCAGCAGGAGCATCCGCAGCGTTAACGATCGGTACCGGTTTTGCGCTTCCAATAGCAGCTCCACGCCTGCCAATCGGGCTCGGCGGCATTGCCGTTGAAGCAGAAGCGGTTGACCACTCAGGCAATCAGGTCGCTGCGACAGTCTGGGCACGCGGAGCCAACTCGATTTCAAACACGCCGCGAGTATCCCAGGTTGGGGACGCTTACGCGTTAGCGGCAACCTTTGGGGACGAGTTCTCGAAACTCATAGTCGATGGTCAGGATGGAAACGGGCCCGGTCTCTCGCTGCCCTCGGCACATCGCGTCCAGTCCTGGTTTGGCGGCACACCCAAGCACGCCGCGTGCGATACCTTTGGGCGTTCACCTGGTCTGGTTGGCTTGATCGCCAGTCGGTTTGGAGCGCCACCAAAGTGGACAGACAACCAAGCCCAACCAAGTGCATCAAAGTAATGGCTGTGCTGAAGGAGTTTCATGAATACGCCATGCCGCCGTCACGAAACAACAGAGATCGAGCACATGTTGATGCATAAGACTTCAAAGTGGCGATTAGACAGTTGCGGATACAACTCAATGCATCGCCTTCTCATTCGGTTCGTAGTGAGCGGTTTGGTGGGCATGGGCTCGCAAGTAGCGATGGCAAACTCGCCATCACCTGCCGTCAAAGAGGCGTGCGGCGCGGAGATACGCTCACTTTGCGTTCGACCATGGCGGCTATCGCCTGACAGCATCTCCCAATGCGCTCGTCAAAATCGTGAGAAACTTTCTCCTGCATGCCAAATTTTCTGGGATACGGCCCAGATATGCCAGGCGGAGATGAAGAATATCTGTGGCGGATTAAATCCACTCACGATCAAAAGCTGCCTACGCGAATCCGTCCATAAATTCTCCAAAACGTGTCAGGACACGTTGGATTTGTAAGGTCCCAACAGCGGCATATTTCCAAATTTATCTACCTTGAATTCTTCATCTAATCAAAGAGAGGACACTAGATATGTCGGAACAGAAAAGCTTCCTAGACTCCAGCCATTGCAGTTCATTTGAACAATACAAATCGTCGTACGAGAAGTTTATCGCTCTAACCAGGGAGAATGGCGTTATTGAGTGCCGGTTTCATCACGAGGGAGGCCCCGCGGTTCATAGCTGGGAAGCTCATCATGCTTGGCGCGAAGCGTGGATCGATATCGGTCGAGATCGCAAAAACGAAGTTCTTATCGTGACGGGGACCGGGGATCGCTGGCAAATCGGTAATCCCGAGGTGTGGACGACGCCATTTCGCGAATGGGATCGCGACGAGCAACTGGCACTATTTCACGACTCAAGGCGTCTGATCGAAAACATGGTATTCAACATCGATATACCGACGATCGGTATAATCAACGGTCCTGGCACCCATTGCGAACTTGCGACGCTTTGCGACATTACGCTTTGTGCAGAAGACGCTGACTTCTTTGATCCACATTTCCTTGGCGGTACGCCTCCGGGTGATGGAATGGCGCTAATCCTTCAGCGGACTATAGGTGTTAAGCGAGCGGCCTACTACGCCTACACTGGCCAGTGCATCGACGGGCGCACCGCTGTGGAACTTGGGTTGGCAAATGAGTGCTTGCCACGTGAAGAGTTGCTGCCCCGGGCACGGGAGATCGCCGGAATGATGATGGAACGGTCTAAGATGACCCGGCATCTAACGCACGCAATCCTGTCCAGGCCCTGGAAGCAAGCAGTGGTACAGGACATGGGCTTTCACCTGATGCATCAATCGTATGAAATGACGACCGATCGTGAAGGTGCATTGGCACGCCTCATGAAGAACGCGCATCGTTTCCGAGATCGCTGATAGTTTGCAGCGTTCAATAACTTTCATAGAGACGACGAAAGCTATCGTCCACCTCGTTGAAGGGGCAGATCCTTGCGGTGGAAACGCCGGCATGTTGCGGCGAATTTGCTTCGGAGAGGCACCTTGCGTAGTAACAAAAGTCGCGCCGTACGAGCATCACGCGTTTACGCACTGTTAGATGGACGGGTCCAGATGAAATCGCTCGTCCAAACGCTTGCTGTCGCCGAGTATTTGAGTTTCCAACAGGCCGCTTCGGCGCTGGGCACCAGTCAATCGAGTGTCAGCGCCCGGATCAAACAGTTGGAAGAGGACCTGGGCGTGATCCTCTTCCAGCGCAACACGCGCGGCGTTCGACTCACCGATGCTGGACGCGAGTTCGTGGATCAGGTTCAGGAAGCTGTGAGCATTCTTGATGCTGCGATCAAGACCGCCGGGATGAATGCGCGCGGAGGTAAGGGCGAACTGCGGATCGGCGTTTATGCTCTTACAGCTGGCTGGTTCCTCGACCGGTTGCTGGATCAATTCCATAACACGTATCCAGATATTCGGTTACATATCACAGAAGCAACAGCCCGTGACGCTGAGATTATGCTGCGTGAAAGCAGAATTGATATCGCTTTCATGGCTCAGAATCATGAAATCTCAGACCTCAATTCGAGCGTCATATGGCGCGATCGTCTGGTGGTCGCACTACCGGTCATGCATCCTTTGGCCCAGGAGCCGCACATCGAGTGGCGTCAACTCGCCGCGGAAACCTTCCTTGTTCGCCATGGCGGGAGCGGCCCACAGATTCATGACTTGATCGTGACACGAGCGACTGGAAACTGGCTGACGCCGACTATTCACCGTTTCGATGTCGGACGCAGCACATTGCTGTCGATGATTGCGGCCGGCCATGGCGTCTCTCTGTTCGTCGAGGAAGTCGTCCAAGCCAATACTGCGAACGTTTATTTCCTACCGATCCGCGACGAACCGGAAACCATCGCTTTTTCTGCCGTCTGGTCGCCGCAAAACCGCGATCCCGCGCTTTTGAATCTGCTCACTTTGGTGAAGAAAGTGGGCCGCCCACGTCCAAAACCTGACTCGCGGTAATTTTATCCTCATGTGCCGGGATATTGCGGCCGCCAACCGTCCTATTCGCCACCGATGGTATCCCAAAGCCCTACGGCGGCACATTTACTGTTGCAGCCCCTATAATTGCCTATTTTCTGATCGGCTCCGTCTCTTCTGCCAAATGGAGCCACTATGCGCGGAGGTCGAATACTTTGGGGGCAAATCGCTGTCGTCTTTACCATCGTCATGGTGATGACCTGGACCGCAACTCAATGGGTGGCGTTCCGCTTCGGCTTTCAACCCCAGCTAGGGAACCCTTGGTTCGAACTGGCTGGTTGGCCGTTCTTTTATCCGCCCGCCTTCTTCTGGTGGTGGTTCTCGTTTGATGCCTACGCACCTTCGATCTTCATGGAGGGCGGTATCATTGCGGTATCCGGCGGCCTTTTCGCCGTCGTTGCCGCGATCACCATGTCAATCATTCGGTCGCGCGAGGCGCGCAATGTCGCGACCTACGGATCGGCACGCTGGGCTGAAAACAGGGAAATCCGCATCGCCGGACTACTCGGTCCGGATGGCGTCGTGCTCGGAAAATACGAGCGCGACTATCTGCGCCACGACGGACCTGAGCACGTCCTGTGCTTCGCTCCGACCCGTTCGGGCAAGGGCGTTGGCCTGGTCGTCCCGACGCTGCTGACCTGGCCGGGAAGCTGCATCGTCCACGACATCAAGGGCGAGAACTGGACGCTGACGGCGGGCTTTCGCGCCAAGCACGGCCGCGTGCTGCTGTTCGATCCGACCAACGCCGGATCGTCGGCCTACAACCCGCTGCTCGAAGTCCGCCAAGGCGAATGGGAAGTCCGCGACGTACAGAATATCGCGGATATTCTGGTCGACCCCGAAGGGTCGCTCGACAAGCGCAACCATTGGGAAAAAACCAGCCATTCATTGCTGGTCGGCGCGATCCTGCATGTTCTCTATGCGGAGAAGGACAAGACGCTCGCAGGCGTCGCCAACTTCCTCTCCGATCCGCGCCGCCCGGTCGAAGCCACTTTGCGCGCGATGATGGACACGCCGCATCTCGGCGAAGCCGTCGTTCATCCCGTCATCGCCTCGTCGGCCCGCGAGCTGCTGAACAAGTCCGACAACGAGCGGTCGGGCGTGCTGTCGACCGCTATGTCGTTCCTCGGCCTCTACCGCGATCCCGTCGTCGCGCGCGTCACCGCCCGCTGCGACTGGCGCATCGCCGATCTCGTCGGCGGCAGGAGGCCGGTCAGCCTCTACCTCGTCGTGCCGCCATCGGACATCAACCGCACCAAGCCGCTCATCCGCCTCATCCTCAACCAGATCGGCCGCCGGCTGACCGAGGAGTTGACCGCATCCGGCAAGCGTCACCGGCTGCTGCTGATGCTCGACGAGTTTCCGGCGCTGGGGCGGCTCGACTTCTTCGAATCTGCGCTCGCCTTCATGGCGGGCTACGGCCTCAAGGGCATCCTGATCGCCCAGAGTCTCAACCAGATCGAGCGGGCGTATGGGCCGAACAACGCCATCCTCGACAATTGCCATGTCCGCGTCAGCTTCGCCACGAACGACGAGCGCACCGCCAAGCGCGTGTCGGACGCGCTCGGCACCGCGACCGAGCTACGCGATTCCACCAACTACGCGGGCCACAGGCTGTCGCCCTGGCTTGGCCATCTCATGGTGTCGCGGCAGGAGACCGCTCGGCCGCTCCTGACCCCCGGCGAGATCATGCAGCTTCCGCCCTCTGAGGAAATCGTCATGGTGGCGGGCACGCCGCCGATCCGCGCGACCAAGGCGAAGTATTTCGAGGACTCGCGCTTGCAGGAACGCATCATCGCGCCGCCCGAGCTGGCGGCCGCGCCGGCGAATGCAGCCGCGACCGATGATTGGTCCGGCCGTGTCGTCGCGCCGGCGGGCCATGCCGGGGCGACGAGCGGCGGCGAAGACGGCGGCGATCCCACCAATGCCGGCATCCGCCGCGAGCCGGAATTGCCCGAGTATAAAGAAATCCTGCCTCCGCCGCGATCGCCCGCGCAGGAGTTCGAGCTTCTGGACGATGAACCCGATGTCGACGCCGCCAAGGCCAACGCCATGCGTGCCCGAATGCGCATGGTTGCCCGGCAGGCGTCCCTGGACTCCGGCGACGGCATTGAGCTTTGAAGGCAACGCCATGACGACCCGCACCCGCATGAACGTCTATTTCGATCCGGCCTTGCTCAAGCAGGTCGAGGTGCTGGCGCTACGCCGCAATATCTCGAAATCCGCCATCGTCGAGGCGGCCGTGGCGTCCTTCCTCTCCGGCGACACGACCGAGAAGCTGGAGGCGGCGATGTCGCGCCGCCTCGACAAGCTCGGCCGGCAGATCGACACGCTCGACGAAGATCTCGCCGTGCTCGGCGAAGCCGTCTCGCTGTTCGTCCGTTACTGGCTGACTTTCACGCCGGTCTTGCCCGACGCGACCCAAGCCTCGAGCCGCGCCAAGGGCCTGGAACGGTTCGAGGGCTTCATGCAGACGCTCGGGAAGCGGCTGGCGACCGGCGATAGGTTCATAAAAGAACTGTCGCGAGACCTGTCAGGACAACCTATGACAGACGAGCCGTGGGACGCGCCGAAGGACAGCCAATAATATTCGCTTCATGTCACAGTCTTGGCCGTAAAGCCGGCTAGCCTGCAAGCTCGTCGTCGATCTCCGCGTCCCCATCCGGGGCGACCGCTTCTGCTGCCGCCACCGCTCCGTCGATCTTGTCGAAATAGTACTTGATTCGAAGCTCTAGAAGCTGACGATGAGGCGGTTCGGCAGCATCTGCAATCTTCTCAAGGCTACTCCGCAACACCTTGACCCAAGGATATTCAGGGACGAGGAGGCGGTTATGCTTCTCCATCTCATATCTTGCAAATAAGCTCGCAAGGAGATGACCGTCCGGGCACCAATCCCTGATCACGACCCCTGCGAATAAGTCGGGGTCGATGTGATGAAGAAACGGAGCATCGGCGTAATTGCCCTCGTCGACACCATATTTGTGCAGCGATGCATAGGCCTCCGGATCATCGCTGATACGTTTTAAAAAGCTCTGAGCGATCTGTTTCATTCGGTCGGTGAAGGAGAGGTTCGTGGCTTCCCGAATGGCTTTATAGATTTCTCTGAACTCGGGTGAATCCTTCGAGCCGTACCCTAGGCTGGCATACGATCCCCCCATGGGGGCGAAGATGCTGCGATCGGGCTCGATCTTGCCGGAGGCATGCAGTTCTTCGGCGTAGCGGGAAAAATATGCAACGACATCCTGCCCGGTGCCGAGCATATGGTCGCCAAAAGACTCCGCACCGATGACAATACCGGCTGCATGCAGAATAACACCTGGATGGGTGAGCTCACGTTTGTCGAGTTGCCCAACCAGTTCCTCGCGCGCTTTGAGATATTGTGTCCGTGGCAGGTCCGTCCAACTCCACATCTGGCGCCAAGCGGGCGACTCCGCATACCCAACAACAAGGGGGTGCTGTGCCAAATGTGCGTTGATCGCTTCGACGTCGACGATACCCGTCGCGAACAATGTGGCGAGCGCAGCCGATGGCACAATGGGGTCTTCCCATGCAACGTCAGCATAGGTTGCCTCCAACCGCTCGGCCTTCAGCATCTCAGCCGATTTCTCCTTTCGCGTCATCGAGGAGAGCATCCGCGAAAAACGGCTATCGGGCAGCGCAGCGAGGTCTGTGCCGCTCAGGTCTCCGCTTCGAAACTCCACGCCGGTCGCCATCATGAACATAAGAAGGCGCGTCATCGCGCCCGGCGCATCTTGAAGGCGTGGATCGACGACCCCGACAAGCCGCTCATAATCAGTGAGGATCGCCCTCATGCTACGGAAATTCTGTTTGCCGGAAGCATTGAAAGTCCTGAGAAGCGCCGCAGTCTCCTGGCGCGCGATCGCGACGACTTTCGGATTGGTCAGCTTCGTAAGGAAGCTCTCGAGAACCATCTGTGGGTCGGATGCGACACCTAGCGTCTTTCCGATCAACTTCTCTTTTTTGCGCGCATAGTCCGGCTTTTGTTCTTCCGGGATGTCATTCTCGTTAGCGATGACAATCACCTTAAGCCCTTCGTGCTCGACGAAAGAATTTATGAAGCCCATTGCCTCCGACAGAGGCATTGCACATCGCTCAAGATCATCGAAAATGAGGACGCGGCCATCGAGCTTCAGCACCATATCCTTGATTATCGACTTGTTCTCACCGGCTCCATTGACGTCTGTACCCGAAAAGCCGTTGATGGTTCGCGATACGACCGTGCCGAACAGACGAGCGGCCTTTGAGTTCAGAACGGGATGGGCCTGCGCAAAGAACTGATCGGTGATCTCCGACGTTGAACGTACTCCGTATAGGCTGGCATAGAGGTGTCCCATCGGCTGGAGTGGATCGGCCGCTTGCGCCGCAGCTTCGCGGTTCTTGAGGTATGACTTTACAAAATGAGTTTTCCCCGCTCCCCAGGGGCCGTTCAGCATTACTGCAAAATCGGCCTCCAACTCGGAAGCAAGATAATAGTTTAGATACTCTGTCACATCCGAGTTTGTAGACAATTTCCCACCCCGCTCTGCCAGTTAATTGAATATAGGATTGTGCCGGTCATCACATTGTAGAAAGTGATTGCTCTGCATTATTCGAGGCGTCTCCCATGTTGCAACAGTCGGCTGTTTCGTCCCAACCAGTTGCCGTCGTCTCGATGTCGGTTAGCAGGATCCGGTCGTTCTAGCCTTGCATTCCGTCCTATTCGCCGCCGATCCCCGCACGGCTCTAGATAGTTGTTGAATTGGCCTGATTTCAGACTCTTTTAATCGACCCCGATCCGGGGACCGTCTGTCGCGCCTCGTGAAGAAACGGGGCCGATATGACTGCCAGCCATCAAAAACCGGAAGCCATCGCGCGCGGCGCACGGATGCTGCGAACGGCGCTGGGCCCGGCGATTTCGCGGTTTCTGGTAGAACCGTCCGTCGTCGAAGTGATGCTCAACCCGGATGGCCGTATCTGGGTGGACAGGCTGTCCGGAGGGCTGGCCGACACAGGCGAGAAGCTTTCAGCGGCCGATGGCGAACGCATCGTGCGCCTGGTCGCCCACCATGTCGGCGCTGAGGTTCACGCCCGCAGCCCCCGTGTCTCGGCCGAGCTGCCGGAAACAGGGGAGCGGTTCGAGGGGCTTCTTCCACCCGTTGTCGCCGCGCCCGCCTTCGCGATCCGCAAGCCCGCCGTCGCCGTCTTCACGCTCGATGATTACGTCGCCGCCAGGATCATGTCGACGAACCAGGCCGTGACGCTGCGCGCGGCGGTCGCGGCGCGCGCCAACATCCTCGTCGCGGGCGGCACCTCCACCGGCAAGACCACGCTGACCAATGCGCTGCTCGCCGAGGTAGCGAAAACGCAGGATCGCGTTGTCATCATTGAGGACACGCGCGAGCTGCAATGTAGCACGCCCAATCTGGTGTCGATGCGGACCAAAGAAGGCGTCGCCACACTCTCCGATCTGGTCCGCTCGTCGCTGCGCCTGCGCCCCGACCGCATCCCCATCGGCGAAGTGCGCGGCGCCGAAGCGCTCGACCTCCTCAAAGCATGGGGCACCGGCCATCCCGGCGGCGTCGGCACCATCCATGCCGGCACCGGCATCGGCGCGCTGCGCCGGCTCGAACAGCTCATCCAAGAAGCCGTCGTCACCGTCCCGCGCGCCCTGATCGCCGAGACGATCGACCTCGTGGCCGTCCTCTCCGGCCGCGGCTCCGCGCGCCGTCTTGCCGAACTCGCCCGTGTCGAGGGACTCGGCCCGGACGGGGACTACCGCATCAGCCCCGCAATCCCCGCCAGCACAGGAGATAATTCATGATCCCCACCACCATGCGCGTACGTCGCACGATCGCGACCGCTGCTGCCGTCACCTATGTCAATCTCGTCCTCGTTCCTGCTGCGCACGCCTCCGGCTCCTCGATGCCGTGGGAAGCGCCGCTTCAGAAAATCCTTCAGTCGATTGAAGGCCCCGTGGCCAAGATCGTCGCCGTCATCATCATCATCGCAACGGGCTTGGCGCTCGCCTTTGGCGATACGTCCGGCGGCTTTCGTAAGCTGATCCAGATCGTGTTCGGCCTGTCGATCGCCTTCGCCGCGTCGAGCTTCTTCCTGTCGTTCTTCTCGTTCGGCGGCGGGGCGCTCGTCTGATGGCGGTCGCCTTCGAGCAACTGGACGTGCCGGGATTCACCGTGCCGGTCCACCGCGCGCTGACCGAGCACATCCTGCTCGGCGGCGCACCGCGTTCCATCGCGATCCTCAACGGGACGCTGGCCGGGGCCGTGGGCCTTGGCCTGCGCCTGTGGCTGGTCGGCCTCGCCATCTGGGCCATCGGCCACTTCGCCGCCGTCTGGGCCGCGAAACGCGATCCGCTCTTCGTGGAGGTCGGCCGCCGGCACTTTCGCATCCCCGCAAACCTGTCGGTCTGAGGGAGCCCACCCCATGATGAACCTTGCCGAATATCGCCGCAGCGCCAGCCGCCTTGCCGACTTCCTTCCCTGGGCTGCCCTCGTCGGCCCCGGCATCGTCTTGAACAAGGACGGCTCCTTCCAGCGCACCGCGTCGTTCCGCGGTCCCGATCTCGATAGCGCCGTCGCGGCCGAGCTGGTCGCCGTCGCCGGCCGCATCAACAACGCCTTCCGCCGTCTCGGCTCTGGCTGGAGCATCTTCGTCGAAGCTCAGCGCCACGAGGCCGCGATCTATCCGGCGAACCAATTCCCCGACGCCGCATCAGGCCTCGTCGACGCAGAGCGCAAGGCCGATTTCGAGGAAGAAGGCGTTCACTTCGTCTCCGGCTACTTCCTGACCTTCCTCTATCTGCCGCCGGCCGAGGAAGCCGCCCGCGCCGAGACCTGGCTATACGAAGGCCGCGAGCACTCCGGCGTCAATCCGCATGAGATCTTGCGCGCCTTCACCGATCGCACCGAGCGCGTGCTGGCCCTGCTCGATGGCTTCATGCCCGAATGCGACTGGCTCGATGACAGCGAGACGCTGACCTATCTGCATTCGACCGTCTCAACCAATCGGCATCGCGTCCGGGTCCCCGAGACGCCGATCTATCTCGATGCGCTGCTCGCCGATCAGCCACTCACCGGCGGGCTGCAGCCGCGCCTTGGCGATCAGCATCTGCGTGTCCTCACAATCATCGGCTTTCCGACCGCGACGACGCCGGGGCTGCTCGACGATCTCAACCGGCTGGCCTTTCCGTATCGCTGGAGCACGCGGGCGATCCTGCTCGACAAGACCGACGCGACCAAGCTGCTGACCAAGATCAGGCGGCAATGGTTCGCCAAACGGAAGTCCATCGCCGCGATCCTCAAGGAAGTGATGACCAACGAAGCATCCGCCCTTGTGGACACTGATGCGGCGAACAAGGCCGCTGATGCCGACATGGCCTTGCAGGAGCTCGGCCAGGATGTCGCCGGCATGGCCTATGTCACCGCGACCATCACGGTGTGGGATGCCGATCCTCGCCTTGCCGACGAGAAACTGCGCCTCGTCGAGAAGGTCATCCAGGGCCGCGACTTCACGGCCATGATCGAAACTGTCAATGCCGTCGATGCCTGGCTCGGCTCGCTCCCCGGACATGCCTACGCCAATGTCCGCCAGCCGCCGGTCTCGACGCTCAATCTCGCCCACATGATCCCCCTCTCTGCCGTGTGGGCGGGGCCGGAACGGGACGAGCATTTCGGTGCGCCCCCCTTGCTGTATGGCAAGACCGAAGGCTCGACCCCGTTCCGGTTAAGTCTCCATGTCGGCGACGTGGGCCACACCCTGGTCGTCGGCCCGACCGGCGCGGGCAAATCCGTGCTGCTAGCGCTGATGGCGCTCCAGTTCCGGCGCTACGAGCTGTCCCAGGTGTTCGCCTTCGACTTCGGCGGCTCGATCCGCGTTGCCGCGCTCGCCATGGGCGGGGACTGGCACGATCTTGGCGGCGGGCTGACCGAAGGGGACGAGTTCTCCGTCTCGCTTCAACCGCTCGCGCGCATCCACGACACCTATGAACGCGCCTGGGCGGCCGACTGGATCGTCGCGATCCTCGTGCATGAGGGTATCTCCGTCACGCCCGAGGTGAAGGAGCATATCTGGACCGCGCTAACCTCGCTCGCCTCCGCGCCGGTCGAGGAACGCACCATCACCGGCCTTGCGGTCCTGCTCCAGTCCAATGACATCAAGCAGGCGCTCCGGCCCTATTGTGTCGGCGGCGCTTACGGTCGCTTGCTCGACGCTGAGACCGAACATCTCGGCTCGGCCGACGTGCAGGCGTTCGAGATCGAGGGGCTGGTCGGCACCGGCGCAGCGCCGGCGGTGCTTTCCTATCTCTTCCATCGCATCGGCGACCGACTCGACGGCCGCCCGACCATGCTCATCATCGACGAGGGCTGGCTGGCGCTGGACGACGATGGCTTCGCGGGTCAGCTTCGCGAATGGCTGAAGACGCTGCGCAAGAAGAACGCGTCCGTCATCTTCGCCACGCAATCGCTCAGCGACATCGACAATTCGAGCATAGCGCCCGCCATCATCGAGAGCTGCCCGACACGGCTCCTTCTCCCAAACGAACGCGCGATCGAGCCGCAGATCACCGCGATCTATCGGCGCTTCGGCCTCAATGACCGCCAGATCGAAATCCTCGCACGGGCCACGCCCAAGCGCGACTACTACTGCCAGTCGCGCCGCGGCAACCGCCTGTTCGAACTGGGCTTGAGCGAAGTCGGCCTCGCGCTCTGTGCTGCTTCCTCCAAATCCGACCAGACGCTGATTGCGAACCTCGTCGCCGAGCACGGTCGCGACGGCTTCCTTGCCGCTTGGCTGCGCGCCCGCGACGCGGGTTGGGCCGTCGATCTCATCCCGACTTTCCCGATCCCTCACGCACAAAAGGAGACTGCACCATGAAAATCAGTTTTATCCGCTCGCGCGCCGTGGCGCTTGCCGCAACCGTGCTCGCCGCCGCACCGGCGGCCTTCTCGCCGATGATGGCGACGCCGGCCAATGCTTGGCGCATCGTCTATGACCCGACGAACTATGCGCAGAACGTCCTGACGGCAGCGCGCACGCTGGAGCAGATCACCCATCAGATCACCTCGCTTCAGAATGAAGCGCAGATGCTTATCAATCAGTCCAAGAACCTCGCCAGCCTGCCGTTCTCTGCCCTCCAGACCTTGCAGCAGAACGTCCAGAAGACCCAGCAGCTTCTCGGCCAGGCGCAGAACATCGCCTTCGACGTCCAGAAGATCGATCAGGCGTTCCAGAGCCAGTACGGCAACGTCTCGATGTCGGCCACCGACCAGCAGCTTGTCTCCAATGCGCACTCGCGCTGGCAGAATACGGTTGGCGGCTTGCAGGACGCCATGCGCGTGCAGGCAGGTGCAGTCGGCAACATCGACAGCAACCGTGCGCAGATGTCGGCGCTGATCGGCGAGAGCCAAGGTGCGACCGGCGCATTACAGGCCGCGCAGGCCGGCAATCAGCTCCTCGCTCTTCAGTCGCAGCAGCTTTCCGATCTCGTCGCACTTCTTGCCGCCAACGGACGCGCCGGGGCGCTTACCGAGGCCGGGCGTGCGGCAGCGGCTGAACAGGGCCGCGAGCAGCGCCGCCGCTTTTTGACGCCGGGCACGGGCTACCAGCCCGGCAGCGCGCAGATGTTCAACAACGGCAACTGAGGACGTGACCATGGACGGCAAGATGTTGGCCCGCCTCGGTGCAATCGTCTTCGTCGCCGTCGCCATCACGGCGACAGTGATCGAGCTGACCAGCAAGGAGGGCGCGCCGGCATCTTCGCCGGTGCGCTTTCACCAACCCGCATCCGATCCGCTGCGCGAAGGCCAGCGCCGTTGCCAGCAGCTCGGCCAGAAGGCTGCCGAGGATGGCGAGTGTATGCGGGTCTGGGCCGAAACGCGCGACCGCTTTCTCGGCCGAACGCCCGCGCCGTCCTCGCCCCTCCGAACCGATGGGAATTGATCCATGGGCGGCGCTGGGGTCATCGACAATTTCCTCGGGGTCTTCACCCGCTATATCGACTCCGGGTTCGGCCTGTTGTCGGGCGAAGTCGCCTTCATCGCCACTACGCTCATCGTCATAGACGTGACGCTGGCCGCGCTATTCTGGTCTTGGGCAGCCGATGACGACATCATCGCGCGCCTCGTCAAGAAGACGCTGTTCGTCGGGGCCTTTGCCTATCTCATCGGCAACTGGAACAACCTAGCGAAAATCGTCTTCGACAGCTTCGCCGGGCTGGGATTGAAGGCGAGCGGGACCGGGTTTTCGGCCGCCGACCTGATGCGCCCCGGCAAGGTCGCACAGACCGGCCTCGATGCCGCCCGACCGCTGCTCGAATCCATTTCTGACCTGATGGGCTGGGTCGCCTTCTTCGAGAACTTCATCCAGATCGCGTGTCTGCTGTTCGCCTGGGCACTGGTGATCCTCGCCTTCTTCATTCTGGCGATCCAGCTCTTCGTCACCCTGATCGAGTTCAAGCTGGCCACGCTCGCCGGCTTTGTCCTCATTCCGTTCGGCCTCTTCGGGAAGACTGCCTTCATGGCCGAGAAGGTGCTGGGGAGCGTCATCTCCTCCGGCATCAAGGTTCTGGTGCTGGCGGTCATCATAGGCATTGGCTCGACCCTGTTCAGCCAGTTCACCCAAGGCTTTGGGGGTGTGACCCCGAGCATCGACGACGCCATGGCCGTCGTGCTCGCCGCTCTCTCGCTTCTCGGCCTCGGCATCTTCGGCCCCGGCATCGCCAACGGCCTCGTCTCCGGCGGCCCGCAGCTCGGCGCGGGCGCCGCCATCGGCACCGGCCTTGCCGCAGGCGGCATGGTGCTGGCCGGCGCTGGTGCTGCCGGCCTTGCCGCCAAGGGCGGTGCAGCCGCGCTTTCCACAGGCGCTGCCGCCGTGCGTGGCGGCGCGACGGCAGCCGGCGCGGCATCCGCCGCCTTCAGCCTCGGTTCTCTCGGCCAGTCCGGTGCGGCAGGTGCCGCATCCGGTATCGGGGGTGTCGGACGCGCGGCAGGCTCCGCCGCTATGTCGCCGCTGCGCCGTGCAGCCGACAGGGTCAAATCCAGCTTTTCCGATGGCGTGAAAAGCGGCTTCGGCGTCACGGGCGGTTCTTCGAACTTGGGCACAGTCGGCGGTTCAGCCGATGCCGCTTCCGCCACCCACACGGCCAAGGGCCAGCCCGATTGGGCGAAGCGAATGGAGCGCTCGCAGCGCCTCTCGCACGGCGTCCAGACCACGACCCATGCCGTTCGCTCCGGCGACAGCCACGGCGGCGGCTCCTCAGTCAACCTCTCCGAAAGTGACCGCTCATGAACCTGTTTCGACGCCCCGCCACGCATTACGGCAAAACCCCGCAACCCGAGACGCCCTATCAGAAGGCCGCGCAGGTCTGGGACGAGCGCATTGGCTCCGCCCGCGTACAGGCCAAGAACTGGCGATACATGGCCTTCGGCTCGCTGGTTCTCTCTGGCGGCTTTGCCGCCGCACTTGTCTGGCAGTCGGTGCAGGGAACTGTCGTTCCCTGGGTGGTGCAGGTTGACAAGCTCGGCCAGGCCCAGACCGTCGCGCCGGCGACTGCAGATTATCGGGCGACCGATCCGCAGATCGCGTGGCATCTCGCCCGCTTCATCGAGCAGGTCAGGAGCATTCCCGCCGATCCGATCATCGTGCGCCAGAACTGGCTTCGCGCCTATGAGTGGACGACCGATCGCGGTGCGGGCGCGCTCAACGACTACGCCCGCACCAACGACCCATTCACCAAGGTCGGCAAGCAGCAGATCGCAGTGGACGTTTCCAGCGTCATCCGTGCTTCGCCCGACAGCTTCCGCGTCGCCTGGACGGAACGCCATTTCGAGAACGGCCAACTCTCCGGCACGGAACGATGGACCGCGATTCTGACCATTGCCGTCCAGCCGCCGCGCGACGCCGAAAGGCTGAAAGCCAATCCGCTTGGCATCTACGTCAACGCCATCAACTGGTCGCGGGAGATGGGCCAATGAACCGGGCTATTCGCACATCTGCCGTTCCCGCGCTGTTGTTGTCGGCGATCATGCTCGCCGGCTGCGCCTCCACCAAGCCGCCGAAGATCAGCTACGACAATAGCGTCCCGCAGCTTCCGGCCATTCCCGCAGCCGTGACGGACGAGCGGCTGAAACCGCTGCATGTGCCTCCAGCCTGGACGGTTGCACGCGGTGGTCAGGCCGCCAGCACGGCGACCGGCCGTGTCGAGAATGCCAACGCCGCAGCGCGTGTGGAGCCGCACCGCGAAGGCTACTTCAACGCCATTCAGGTCTATCCGTGGTCGGAAGGAGCGCTCTATCAGGTCTATGCCGCGCCCGGCCAGATCACCAATATCGCGCTCGAACCCGGCGAAAGCCTGACCGGCGCGGGACCGATCGCCGCCGGCGATACCGCCCGCTGGATCATCGGCGACACGGAATCCGGCACCGGCGTCGCCCGCCGTGTCCATGTGCTGGTAAAACCGACGCGCGCCGACATCACCACCAATCTCGTCATCACCACCGACCGGCGCACCTACATGGTCGAGTTGCGTTCTGGCGAGAAGCCCTACATGCCGGCCGTGTCTTGGTCTTATCCGCAGCCGGCAGGCGGCGGGCGGCAGGCCGTCCCGGCAACGCCGGTTATTCCGACCGTTGCTGCCCGCAACTACCGCTATGGCCTGACCGGTTCCAGCAATCCGCCCTGGAAGCCAGTCGCCGTCTATGACGACGGCCGCCGCGTCTATGTCGAATTCCCGCGCGGCATCGTGCAGGGCGAAATGCCCCCGATCTTTGTTATCGGCCCCGAGGGCGAAGCCCAGATCGCCAATACCCGCATCTATCAACACATCCTGATCGTCGATCGCCTGTTCGGCGCGGCCGTGCTGCGCCTTGGCAGCGGCGACCGCCAGCAGACCGTCAGGATCGTCCGCACCGATGGGAGGCCGCAGTCGTGAGCGAAGCCGAATCTAATGCCACTCCGATGCGCCTGCGCGCCGAAGCACCCCGCGTCACGCGCCTGTCCCGCAGGATGCTCGCCAGTGTCGCGGCCGTCGCCCTGGTCGGGATCGGAGGTGCGCTGATCTACGCGCTCCAGACACGCACAGGCGGCGATGACGGGGCAGAACTTTATTCCACGTCCAACCGGCAGACCGCTGATGGCTTGGCGGGTCTGCCGCGCGACTACACCGGCCCCATCCTCGGGCCGGCGCTGCCCGGTGATCTCGGCGGCCCGATCCTGTCCGCGCAGAATGGCGGCCAGCCCGTCGCGCCTCCCGTCGTCCCGACACCGGGCGTCGACGAGGCCGAGCAACGCCGCCGCGCCGAGGAGGAAGCCGCGCGCCTCAGCACCGTGTTCTTCCAGTCTCGGCAGGGATCCACGGCCGGCGTGATGCCGGGCCTCGCCGGAGTCGACCCCAGCAGCGCCACCGTAAGGCAACCGATCGCGCAGGACCGGCAGCTTGCTTTTCTCAACGCGACGGCTGACAGGCGCACCGCAACGCCCGATCGTGTCACGCCTCCTGCATCGCCCTTCGTGCTTCAGGCCGGCGCCGTCATCTCGGCCGCGCTCATCACCGGTATCCGTTCCGATCTGCCCGGCCAGATCGCCGCGCAGGTGACGGAGAATATCTATGACAGTCCGACGGGCAGCATCCTGCTCGTGCCGCAGGGAACGCGGCTGATCGGCCAGTATGACAACAGCGTGCAGTTCGGGCAGCGCCGCGTGCTGCTCGTCTGGAACCGCCTCATCATGCCGAATGGTCGCTCGATCGTTCTCGAACGCCAGCCGGGTGCAGATACGCAAGGTTATGCCGGGCTGGAGGATGGCGTCGATTACCACTGGTGGGATCTCGCCAAGGCCGCCGCGCTCTCGACACTGCTCGGCGTCGGCGCTGAACTCGCCACCGACGACAATGACCGTCTAATCCGTGCCATCCGCGACGGTGCGCAGGACACCATCAATCAGGCGGGACAGCAGATCGTCCAGCGCCAGTTGCAGGTCGCACCGACGCTCACCATCCGGCCCGGCTTCCCGGTCCGGGTCATCGTCACCAAGGATTTGGTGCTCGAACCCTACAGGAGCTGACCATGACCAAGTTGAAACTCGGCCCCATCGCCGACAACAAACCCGTCAAGGTCGCGCTGGAGCTGCCCGCCACCCTCCATCGCGACCTGACCGAATACGGTCGCATCCTTGCCGAAGGCGGCGCGCCGATCGAGCCCGCCAAGCTGATCGTGCCGATGCTCGAACGCTTCATCGCCACCGATCGCGGGTTCGGGAAAGCTAGAAGACAGGAGAGGCCCGGCGTTTCATCCTGATCCAGAAATTCTGAGCCCCTTGCGAACGGATTCTTTTTCGACGTTGTATTCTTATATCTGGATACGAATCGCAGTGTTGAAGCAATGAGGGTCGCAGGGCGGGAGGTCTACGTGTCGAGCAGAGGCCATTTTCTTGGGCAGATCATTGATGATCTGGACGCGATTGTCAGTCAGGTTCGCCAAAGGTGTGCGGTTGGTCAAACGGATCTGAACCGAGTTCTGGAAGACTTCTTCAAGGAGTTGCTGAATCTTATTCATGGATCAAGTTTGCGGAACTTGAACAAGAATCGAAGCAACGCGCCGGGCCTTGACCTTGGCGACACGACGAGTCATCGAAAGCGCGCCTATCAGGTGACTTCGGTTGCGGACGCGGCGAAGGTCAATAAGACGTTGCGCACCGTGTCCGACAAGCAGATCGCCGCCTATGACGAAATAAAAGTGCTCGTCATTGGCGAGAGGCAGCGCAGCTACAAGCTCGACGCCGCCCTGACGAAGCGGTGCAATTTCACTGAGAACGATATTATCGGTATCACCGAGCTTTGCCGCGAGATCATGGATCTCGATATGGCAACCATTCAAGCGGTCCACCGCAAACTCGCCGACGAGCAACGACGTATTCGCATCGAGCTTGAGCCGCAAATAAATGGAAAATTCGCAACCAGTATTCTCGATATGATCGAAGCACATCCCAGTGTGACGCGATCTGACGCCACGATCCTGGCCGCTCACTCCAGCGTGGACGGCCTCTTTGACACTGCAACCGAGGCCCAACAGGCGCTTGATGGCTTTATCGACGAATTGCAGCGCCTGCCGCGCCTGACGCGAGAATTCTTCGGCTGGATGCTCGATGAATCCGATGCGCGTCAAGGTGTTGGCGCCGAAGGACACGAAGTCAATGCTGACTATGTTGAAGCAAAATGCGCCAACATGCCTTCATTTCGAGCGGAAATCCGGTTGCTCGACGCGCGCGGCTTCATCGACGTCGATCAGGATGAAAGCTGGAAATCCGCCAAGTTTCGACTGTTCTTTCCGGGGACAAATCGCACGAACCTTGGCGAAGCGTTCGCCTATTTCATGAGGGCGGAGGGGCTTAGCGCCAGTTCCATGTTCTCTACAATGAACTTCGGCCCCTTTGGACCACCGGTAGCTACGGCGGCACCAGCGATCTCAAAGGCCAAGCCTGCCAAGAAAATTACGGCAAAAAGGCCTACCACCAACCGCCCGACGAGCGGCAAACGACGCTCAGATAAATAGACTGTCAACGCTACGTTCGAGCGAGGACAGGGGTGCCTCCAACACACATCCGCAAATGCGGCACGCTACCGGCCGCCGTCCACCCTCCATGCTTCGCCTAATTCCGGGGGACCACAGCCCCCGGAATCCACCAGCGAAGCACGGAGGATTTCATGCGCGCACAAGACCCTCGCGCCCGTAGGGGACGTCCCAGACGGATACCGCCACAGACCTTGCCGGACGACATGTTCAATTATGCGGATGATCGCAGCCCGACAGTGCGCCCGCATCGCAGTCCGCCTCCTGATGCCTTTGACATCGAAAAGCAGCCTGTCATCGACGATTGGCCGGAAAAGGTTCCTGTCACGGAAGCCGAGATCGACATCTTCGAACGCTATTTCGGCGATGTTCTCGACCGGCTGTTCGGCCCCCTTGATGCCGAAGGTAATGAGGGCTTGAATATGTTAACATCAGATGTTAACAATAAGCTATGAGCGAGGATCGTGACCCGAGCCTCGACACGCTGCTGGACCTCGACGGCCAGGTGCTCGTTGTCGATCCTGAGGGAGGTCATTGGGTGAAGTTCGTCGTCACCCGCATTCTGGTCTCACCGGAAAAGCCGCACGGCCTCGATTACTCGCTCACGCTTCACGGGCCTTCGGGCGAGCGGCTGGTCGGCTTTGACAACGCCCATCCGGTCGGCCGGGGTAGAAGGGGAGAGCCGATGGACCATCGCCACCGCCTCCAGACCGTGAAGCCATACGCCTGGGAGGACGCTGCCACGCTACTGGGCGACTTCTGGCAGGCGGTGGACGCGGTGTTGAAGGAGCGAGGCGTGTTATGACCACCTTGAAAGTCGGGATTGCCGACTACGACGAGATGAAGGCCCGCACCATGCGGATCGCGCGCGGCGAGGAAAAGTCGGCGGCGGACGATCCGAAGGTGTGGTTCACCTCCACTGAATCTTTCGCGCAGGTGCTCTCCAGCGGAAATCGCGAACTGCTGCGCGTCATCGACGAGCAAGCACCCGGTTCGCTGGAGGAGCTGTCGCAGATCACTGGGCGGGCGAAGTCTAGCCTGTCTCGGACCCTCAAGACCATGGCAGGCTACGGTCTCGTCAGTATGGAGCCTGGCAAAGGCCGGAAGATCATGCCGAAGGTGTTGCATGATCGGGTGGCCTTGGAACTGCCCTTGCTCGAACGGCGCGAAGCGAAGGGAAGCCGTTCATGAACATTCAGAGCCCATACGTTGCCCAGCGCGCGGCGCTCTATCTGCGCGTCTCGACGATGCGGCAGGCCGAGCATGATGTGTCGATCCCCGACCAGCGCAAGCAGGGCGAAGCCTATTGCACCTCGCGTGGATACCAGCTTGTCGAAACCTTCGTGGAAGCCGGCGCGTCGGCGACCAACGATCGCCGCCCAGAATTCCAGCGCATGATCGAAGCTGGCACATCGAAGCCTGCGCCGTTCGATGTCGTCGTGGTTCACAGTTTCTCGCGCTTCTTCCGCGATCACTTCGAGCTGGAATTCTATGTCAGGAAGCTGGCGAAGAATGGCGTCAAGCTCGTCTCCATCACGCAGGAGATGGGCGACGATCCCATGCATGTTATGATGCGTCAGATCATGGCCCTGTTCGACGAGTACCAATCGAAGGAGAACGCCAAGCACGTCCTGCGCGCCATGAACGAGAACGCCCGTCAGGGTTTTTGGAACGGCGCGCGACCGCCCATCGGCTATCGCGTCGTTGCGGCTGAGCAGCGTGGATCGAAGATCAAGAAGAAGCTGGAGATCGATCCGTTGCACGCGGAAACGGTCAGGCTCATTTACCGCTTGTTCCTCGAAGGCACCGGCATTTCTGGCCCGAAGGGCGTCAAGGCTATTGCGACCTATCTCAACGAACGCCGCATGTTCACCCGTGACGGCGGGAAATGGGGCCTGGCGCAAATCCACGCGATCCTGACCCGCACCACCTATATCGGCGAGCACCGATTCAACACGCGCTCTTTCAAGAACCGAGAGAAGAAGCCGGAGAACGAGGTCTCGATCATGGCGGTGCCGCCGCTGATAGAGAGGGAAACGTTCGACGCCGTTCAGGCGCGTCTCAAATCGCGCAATCCGATGCGGGTGCCCGCACGAGTTACGAGTGGCCCGACGCTGCTCACCGGCATCTGCTTTTGCGCGAAGTGCGGCGGTGCGATGACGCTGCGCACCGGCAGGGGCAATGGCGGCCAGTACACCTATTACACCTGCTCGACCAAAGCGCGGCAAGGCAAGGTCGGCTGCGAAGGGCGTTCGATCCGAATGGATAAGCTCGATCATCTGGTCGCGCGCCATCTTGAAGAGCGCCTTCTCCAACCAAAGCGGTTGGAGACGATCCTGTCGAGCCTTCTCGATCGCCGGCAAGAACGAGCCGAACGCCGGCGCGAACACCTGGCTGATTTAAATCGGCGAATCACCGAGACGGATCAGCGATTGGGTCGGCTCTACGATGCGATCGAAACGGGTGTTGCCGCGCTGGACGACATGGGACTGAAGGACCGGATCGCCAATCTCAAAGCGATCCGCGATCAGGCGGCGGCGGACGCCGAGCGGATACGGGCGACACTTGACAGCTCCGGGCAGCGGGCCGTTACGCCAGACATGATAGACGCGCTTTCGGAAACGGCACGCAGCAGCCTTCGGATCGAAGGAGGCGGCTATCGGCGGGACCACCTGCGCGCCTTTGCACAGCGCGTTGAGGTCGCCGATAACGAGGTTCGCATCATGGGGAAGAAATCGGACCTGCTTCAAAGTCTCGTCGCCGCTTCGAGCGGGGAATCGGCGGCGTTTGCGGTTCGCAGTTCTGTACTGAAGTGGCGCACCCGACAGGATTCGAACCTGTGACCTTTGGAATCGGAATCCAACACTCTATCCAGCTGAGCTACGGGTGCATGCCTAAGGCGGTTTGAATCGCCTGTCCGATGCGAGGTTCTTAGCCTAGCTCGGCGCGTCCTTCAATCTCTCTCTGTCGAATTTCTTCGGCGTGTCGCGCTGCGGCGGTTTCTTTTTTTCGGTGCTGGCTTAAAGCTTCTCTATTCATTCATGTTTCTTTGGGGGATCTGATGAGTGAGGTGAGGGATTTGGCGCGCCGGGCGCGCATGGCGGGGCTTTCCGGCAATTTTCTGCAGGGACACGAGATTCTGGACCAAGCACAGGCGTTGGTGAGCGACGATCCTGTTGGGCAGGCGTCGATTGCGATCGAGCGGGGGCGGCTGCATAACTCCGCGGGATCGCGGCAGGATGCGCTTCCTTACTTTCTCAAAGCCTGGGAATTGGCGGAGGGCGCGGGGGACCATGACCTTGCGGTCGACGCGGCCCACATGATGGCGATCGCATCCGATCTGGCGGGAGCCGAGCATTGGACGCAGGTGGGGCTTGTGCGCGTTGCCGCCGGCGACGCGAGCGCGCACTGGGCCGGCATGCTGCACCACAATCTCGGCTGGACATATTTCGAGGCCGAGCGTTTCGATGAGGCGCTTGCATGCTTTCGTCGTGACGAGGCGGTGCGTGAGGCGGCGGGCACGGCCCAGACGCTGAAGGTTGCGCGTTACGCGGTGATCCGCACCCTTCGCGCCTTGCGCCGCTACGAGGAGGCAATCGCGCTTGGCGAGCAGGTGGTCGCGCTTGCCGATGCCGCCGACGATCAGGCGCCCTTCGTCTGCGAGGAGCTTGCCGAGTGCCATGCCGCGAGCGGCAATGCCGAGGCGAGCAGGGTGTTTGCCAGGCGTGCCCATGCCCTTCTTGCCGGCAATCCCGCTATGTCTCGCGATGAGCCGGCAAGGCTTGAGCGGTTGGCGGTCTTGGCCGGTATTGCGTCGCCCTGAAAGCAAAAGCCCGCCGGACTTTCGTTCGACGGGCTTTCTGTTTTTATTTCTCGGGCGATCACACCTGCATGGCGCCGGGGCCGGGGATGGCCTTGGGGGGGACCTTGCCGAGGATGATCATGCCGAGCACTTCGTCCTTGGTCACGTCCTCGGTGCGGGCGTGGCCCACCACCTGGCCGTTCTTCATGACGGAGACGCGGTCGGCGAGGTCGAAGACGTCGTGGATGTCGTGGCTGATGAGGAAGATGCCGATGCCTTCCTTCTTCAACTGCTTGATCAGCTCGCCCACCTGCGCCGTCTCCTGCGGCCCAAGCGCTGCCGTCGGCTCGTCCATGATCAGGATGCGGGCGTTGAAGAGGATGGCGCGGGCGATCGCAACCGATTGCCTCTGGCCGCCGGAGAGCGCCTTCACCGGCTCCTTGAAGCGGCGGAAGTTGGGGTTGAGGCGGCCCATCACCTCGCGGGTCGAGGCCTCCATGGCGACGTCGTCGAGCGTGCCCCACTTGGTGCGGATCTCGCGTCCCAGATAGAGGTTGGCGGCGGCGTCGACGTTGTCGGCGACGGCGAGCGTCTGGTAGATCGTCTCGATGCCGTATTTCTTGGCGTCGCGCGGGTTCTTGATATCGGCGGGTTCGCCGTCGATCATGATCTCGCCGCTGTCGCGCTTGTAGGCGCCCGAGAGGATCTTGATGAGCGTCGACTTGCCGGCGCCGTTGTGGCCGAGAAGGGCGACGACTTCGCCGGGGTAGAGATCGACCGAGGCATTGTCCACGGCGTGGATGCCGCCAAACGAGATCGAGATGTTCTTCAGTTCCACGAGAGGAGTGTTCGGGCTTGGGGAAGTGCGTTGATCAGTCATATCCAGGCTCCTCTTACTTCGACCGCGAGCGATAGACGGTGTCGAGCCAGACGGCAACGACGAGAACCGCGCCCACGACGACGTTCTGTATGGGGGTATCGACGTTTGCGAGACCCATGCCCGACTGCAGCGACTGCATGACGAGCGCGCCGAGCATGGCGCCGGCGATCGTGCCGGTGCCGCCGGCAAGCGACGTGCCGCCGATGACGGCCGCCGCGATGGTGTAGAGCTCGTAGGTCGTGCCTTGCGAGTTGGCGGCGGCGTTGAGGCGGGCGGTGGAGATCGCCGCTGCAACGGCTGCCAGGAAGCCCATCAGCGCGAAGATGCGCACCGTCACCCAGCGGGTCTTGATGCCGGCGAGCTCGGCTGCCTCAGGGTTGCCGCCAATCGCGAAGACATAGCGGCCGAAGCGCAGGCGGGTGGCGATGAAGGTCATGACGATGCCGACGAGAACGGCGATCAGCACCGGCACGGCGATGCCGTAGGAGATGAAGAGCCCCGTTTCCGGCCAGGCGATAGCGTTGGCTTCGGCGTATTTCTTGGCGATCGCCACCGGCCAGTAATAGATGGTCGAGACCCAGATGGCGCCGAGCACCAGCGCGCAGCCGAGAACAACAAGGAAATACTCGGCCCAGAGCGGCCGGCGCGGGAAGTTGAAGCGCTTGCGCTGGTGGCGCGAGCTGATGATGCCGACGATGATCAGCACGCAGGCGATCAGCCCGATGATCCAGCTCCATGTGGCGCCGACGGAGCCTTCGGCACCGCCGCCCATGATGCGGAAGGTGGTGTCGAGGGGGGCGACCGTCTGGCCCGATGTCACGTACCAGGCAAGGCCGCGCCAGGCGAGGAAGCCGCCGAGCGTGACGATGAAGGAGGGGACACCCAGGAAGGCGATGATGACGCCCTGGAAGAGACCGATCAGCGTGCCGGCGATCAGCCCGCAGATCAGCGTGATCAGCCAGGTCCAGGAATTGTCGAAGCCGAGATATTGCGGCAGGAACTTCGCCTGGACGACGCCCATGATCATGGCAACGAGGCCGAGCATCGAGCCGATCGACAGGTCGATGTTGCGGGTGACGATGACGAGCACCATGCCGGTCGCGAGAACCGCGATCTCGGTGGTCTGGACCGAGAGGTTCCAGAGGTTGCGCGGCGTCAGAAACAGCCCGCCGGTGTAGAGATGAAAGCCGATCCAGATGACCAGCAGCGCCGCGACCATGCCGAGCAGGCGCGTGTCGATCTCGGTTGCGCGCAGGAAGCGCGTGAAAGGGTTACCCTCCGCCGAGCGCGGATGGCTCGATGAGGATTGCGTGATGTTTGCCATGGGTTTGCCGTTTCCCCCATTGTTTGGGCTCTGGCGCGGGCGCCCGAAAGCCCTTGCCGAGGTGCCCTGTTCTTCAAATCGACCACCGAGAGACTTCCGAAGCGGCCGCGTGGGGCGCGGCATCGTTGCGGCAGGGAATCAAAGCGTTCGCGGTGCGTTGCGAGGCGGGGAGCGCTTCATTGGGGCTCCAGCCGCATCCGGCGCCGCGGCGAGATCGCCATGGCGCCGGTGTGTTGGCTCAGCTGGCGAGGATTAATCGCAAGCCTTGACGCTGCCGGCCTTTACGCCCTGGCAAGCTTCAGCCTTGGTGATCCAGCCTGCGTCGATGACGACGTTCAGGTTGTCCTTGGTGATCGCCTGCGGCTTCAGGAAGATGGACTGCATCTTCACCTTCTTCGGACCACCTTCGAAGGCGGTTACGCCGTCGATCTTGTCCATGGTCTTGCCGCCGGCGAGGTCGAGCGCGATTTCAGCAGCGCGCTTGCCGAGTTCGCGGCTGTCCTTCCAGACGGAAACAGTCTGGGTGCCGAGCGCGATGCGGTTCAGAGCTGCCTTGTCGGCGTCCTGGCCGGAGACCGGAACGGTGCCTGCCATGCCCTGTGCGTCGAGAGCAGCAACCGCGCCGCCGGCCGTGCCGTCGTTGGAAGCAACAACGGCGTCGACCTTGTTGTTGTTGGCGGTCAGGAACTGTTCCATGTTGCGCTGGGCATTCTGCGGCAGCCAGCCGTCGGTGTAGGCTTCGCCGACGTTCTTGATCTTGCCCGCGTCAACGGCAGCCTTCAGCACTTCCATCTGGCCAGCGAACAGGAAGTCCGCGTTCGGGTCGGAAGAGGAGCCCTTGATGAAGACGTAGTTGCCTTCAGGCTTGACCTTGAACACGCCTTCAGCCTGCAGGCGGCCGACTTCCTTGTTGTCGAAGGTGATGTAGAAGGCGGCCGGATTTTCGATCAGGCGGTCGTAGCCGACGACAGGAATGCCTTCAGCGGCGGCCTTTTCGATGGCCGGGCCGATTGCGTCGGAGTCCTGCGCGAGAACGATGAGGGCGTTGGCGCCCTGCGAGATCAGCGATTCAACGTCGGTCAGCTGCTTTGCGGCGGACGACTGGGCGTCTGCGGAGATGTACTTGGCGCCCTTGGCTTCAAGCGCCTTCTTGATGGCGGCTTCGTCGGTCTTCCAACGCTCTTCCTGGAAGTTGGACCACGACACGCCGACCACGAGGTCTGCTGCCATTGCGGCGGTATGCACCGATACGAGGATGGCAGCACCTGCCATCAGCTTCAAAACATGCTTCATAATATCCTCCCGAATAGAATGCGGCCAGCCCCAGCCAGTGGTTCCTCCGGCCGCCGCGATGTGCTGTCGGGAAAGGTTTTCATTATTTTCTCGACAGTCGAGAAATTAAGTGTCAGAGATTTTTTCAACTGTCAACACCGCACTACCGGTGAATGATCTCTCACGTGGAGGTTGTTGGAGATGCGGTGTGAACGAGGGGTGGAATGCACGCGGGAATAGGGCGGCCTTCATGCTGACCAGATCGAGCACGGAACTGGTGCGCCAGCGCAACAGCGTGCTGGTGCTTGCCGCGCTGAGGCGTCATGGCGCGCTTTCCCATACCGAAATAGCTGATTTCACCGGACTTTCCTCCGCCACGATTTCGGCGATTACCGCCGATCTCGAGAAGGGCGAGGTGATCGAGAAGTCCGAGCAGCAGGCGGCGAGCGGCAGGGGGCGTCCGCGCGTGCAGTTTCGCCAGAGGCGCGACAGCGGCTATCTGATCGTCGTCATCATTTCGTCGGATGGCGTGCAATATTCGCTGGTGGATTATGCGGGTACGCTGATCGACCGGTTCGGCGAAGACCGGTCGCATGATCCCGATGGCGCGGCTCGATTCGCGGATGCTGTTGGGGAGGGGCTGGAGCGGCTGCTTGAGCGCTCGCGGCTATCGCGGGACAAGATCAAGCTGATCTCGATCAGCAGCAAGGGGCTGGTGAGCTCGGATGATGCCGTGCTCCTGTGGTCGCCGATCTTCGGCAGCGACCGGATCGATTTCGAGGCGGCGCTGAGGCCTGCGTGGCAGGCGAAGATCATCCTCGACAACGAGACGCTGCTGGTTGCCGCAGCCCTTGGCGCGCGCGAGGATGCGGGCAATCCCGACGGGCTGCGGTCGCTGGCGGCCTTGTCGCTGGGTCACAGCATCGGGCTCGGGATCGTCCGCAATGCGGGGCCGGCCGAGCGGGAGATCTCGGCGCCCAATTTCGGGCACATGCTGCATGTGGCCAATGGCGGGCTTTGTCGGTGCGGGAGCAGGGGGTGCATCGAGGCCTATGCCGGGTTCTACGCGATCCTGCGCATGGCCTTCGAAGTGCCTGATGACACGATCCCGGCGAAGTTCGTGCCCGTCGGCGAGCTGGACAAGATCGCGGCGCGGGCGCGCCAGGGACACCGGATGTCGGCCTTCGCCTTCCGGCAGGCGGGGCTGGCGCTCGGAAACGGGCTGTCGCGGCTGCTCAGCCTCACCGAGCGGATGCCGGTTGCGATCACCGGGCCCGGCACGCGCTATTACGATCTGCTGAGGCCCGGGATCGAGGAGGGGCTTGCCCAGTCGCACATGGTGCGCATGCAGGGCATGCCAGAGCTGCGCGTCGTGTTCGACGAGCCGCTTCTGGTGTTCGAGGGGCATCTCAACCGGGCGCTGTCGGTCATCGACGGCGATATTGTCCAGGGCGGGCTCGGCTAAGCCGCCGACGCCCGGCGCCTGGTGAGCGTCCTGCCGATCTTCTGCCCCTGCATCTCGATGAACCTGTGTCCCAGCGCCGAGAGCGTATAGACGATCGGGATGGTGATTATTATCGAGAGCAGGAAGCGCTGGAAGTCGCTGATGTCGTGGCCATGCGCCTTGATCAGATAGGCGATGACGGGCTGAATGACCAAGAGGTGGATCAGATAGGCGCCGAAGGAGAGTTCGCCGAGCTCGTGGCAGAACTTGTTGCCCATGAAATCGGAAATCCGGTTCAGCGGGTTTGCCAGCGGGCGCGGCAGATGGGCGTGGAAGATCAGCGCGAAGAAGGCGACAACGAGCCCGAGGCGCACGACTTCGCGCATGACGGTCATGCCGCCGCCGATCGGGATCGCCACGAAGGCCAGCGCCAGGAGGAAGTGAGCAAAGGCTCTTCCGCTTCGGGCATTGAGTGCGCCGGCGAGCAGCATGCCTGATGCGAAGACGTGCATCTTCAGCGGCAGGAAGGCCGGCATCGGGAAGTTGATGCCGACAAGGCGGAGCGCCATGGCGATCGCGACGCCGGCGACAACCACGCCGATGCTCCCGCGCAGCCAGCCGAGCCGGTGGATGAAGAGCATCAGGAAGGGCAGGGCGGCGTAGAACTGTATTTCGAGGCTGATGCTCCAGTCCGGCAGCGGCGTGCGGAAGGCGTGCGCCGGCGAGAGGCCGAAGAGGAAGCTCACATGCAGCAGCACGTTCTCAAGGCTGCCATCGAGATAGCGCTCGGGCTGCTGAGGGGTAACCTCAAGGAAATGATCGATCACCATGCGGCTGTCGAAAATGACGGGGCCGAGCGCGATGGCGATCGCCAGCATCACGTAATAGAGCGGTGCGATGCGGAAAAAGCGGCGGGTCCAGAAATTCGACCATGTCGAGATCTCCGACCACGGCTCCTTTTCCTGGCGGAGCTGATAGTGAAACACCATCAGGAAGCCGGAGAGCATTATGAAGAGATCGACGCCGAGATCGGGATCGCCGATCAGCGGCAGATGCCATCCGGTGAGCAGCATCGCGTGCCCGATCAGCACCCATAAAGCGGCAATGCCACGCAAGCCATCGAGGCTGCCAATTCGCCCGGAAGAGCCCGAAATATCCGCCATCTATTGGTCACTCGGTTCGTCGGAAGCGGCATGAATGGCCGGAAAATCGAGCGAATCCAATGGTGATTCATATGCTGTACGCGCTGTAACACATGTCGGGCATGCGAAAAATTCGCTAATATACGAACGCAACCAATACACTTGCGAGCGCCGCGCGAGGGTGCGTTTTGTGATCGAACCAGGCGAATGTTACAGGCGGCGTCAGAGGGCAGGAGCGGTGACGGCGACAGCGCCAGCGGCAAAAACGAGAAATGGCCGGATCGGGCCCCGGCCATCTCCTATGTGGCTTTCGGTCGGGAGAAAACCGTCAGCCGATCTTGATCAGCTTGCCTTCCTTGACGGACTGGACGGCCGCGTCGGCGAGCACGAGGGCCGCGAGGCCATCGGCGCCCGAGGGGGAAATCTTGGCGCCCTTTTCGATGGCGGCGATGAAGCTTGCGATCTCGTTGGCATAGGCTTCGGTGTAGCGGGTCATGAAGAAGTCGTGCAGCGGCGGGCGGGTATAGCCTTCGCCATTGGCGACTTCGATCGAGACGGCGCGCTGGTTTTCGGCCGAGACCATGCCCTTGGAGCCGTGCACCTCGATGCGCTGGTCGTAGCCATAGGTGGCGCGGCGGGAGTTGGAGATGATCGCCTGCTTGCCCGACTTGGTCTGCAGGATGACGGAAACGCTGTCGTAATCGCCGGCTTCACCGATCGCCTTGTCGACGAGGACGGCGGCGGTTGCGGTGACGGCGACCGGCTCTTCGCCGAGCAGGAAGCGGGCCATGTCGAAATCGTGGATCGTCATGTCGCGGAAAATGCCGCCGGAGCGCTTGATGTAATCGACCGGCGGGGCGCCCGGATCGCGCGAGGTGATTGTCACCATCTCGACGTCGCCGATGCGGCCGTCGTCGATGGCATGGCGCACGGCCATGAAGTGCGGGTCGAAGCGGCGGTTGAAGCCGACCATCAGCTTGCCCTTGGTCTCTTCCACGACCTTGATGCAGGCCTTGACGCGCTCGACGGAGAGATCGACGGGCTTCTCGCAGAAGATCGCCTTGCCTGCGCGGGCGAAGCGCTCGATCAGGTCGGCGTGGGTGTCGGTCGGCGTGCAGATGACGACCGCGTCGATATCGCTGGCGGCTTCGATCGCCTCGATGGTGCGAACTTCGCAGCCGTAGGCGGATGCGATGGCGTTGGCGGCCTCGGGAAAGGCGTCGGCGACGGCAACGAGCCTTGCATTGGCATCGCCGCTGACCGCCTTGGCGTGAACCTTGCCGATACGACCGGCGCCGAGAAGACCAAATCTGACTGTCATGAAAACCTCCCTTGAATTCGGCCCACCCTCTCGCGGAATGGATGGGCCGAAATTATCTCCTTGTGGAATTTTCATTCCATTTTATCCGCGCGTCGTCAAGGCCGTGGGCCTTTCACATTTCAAGAAACCATCTTAAAGACACGTAACAGTTCATATGTGGGAATGAGATGCAGCTGATCGATCCAAACCATCCGGCCTACCGCGCGCTGTGGGTGCGCGTTCTCATCGTCGCGGTCTGCTTCGGCTGGACCGGGGTCGAGGCCTTGTGGGGCGATCCCTTCTGGGCGGTGCTGGCGGCCGGCGCCGGCGCTTATGCCGCTTACGTGCTGCTCTGGTCCTACAAGCCGGCAGACGCTGCCGAAGAAAAAGCGGCTGTCGAGGACAAGACGGCCGAGCCTGCCGAGACACAGGATGCTCCCAAGAACGACGCGTAATCAGCGTCTGGCGCTTCTCGTCTTGCGGCGGATCGCTTCGTCGATCAGCTGATTGGCGATCGTCATGCGCTTGGTGGCGTTGTCGCGAAACAGCGGGTGGACGCGATCGGGATGATTGGCCTTGGCGAAGCCGCGTCGCTTGTCGCTGAGGTTCTGGACTGTGTCGTTCGCCGAGATCGCCAGTTCGGCGGCGATCTCAGACAGCGCCGTGCGGGCGAGGTGCTCCGGCATGACCGGTTCGGGTTCGATTTCGGGGAGTGGCTCGGCCACGGGCTCGGGCGAGGGCTCGGGCGGCGGAGCAGCGTCGGTTGCCTCTCGCGGCGTTTCGAATTCCAGATTGTCGAAATAGGCTTGGCCGGGCCGCGCCGAGGGTGCGGATACGCCCTCCATCACGTCGAAGGCAAGACTGGTCGTGAAGCCGGGCATGCGGTGCGAGACGGGAGCGGCCTCTTCGATAGCTTCGCCATCCTCTTCCTTCAGGCGATCGAGCACCGACTGGAACAGCGATTGTCCGAATAGCATGGAGCCTCCCTTGCGCGAATGCGCATAGAACGCGACCAACATGGCGTGGGGCTTGTGAGGCCCCATCCAAACAGTCAGGTCCCGCCCTTCCGGCTTTCGGCCAGCACCAGATCGTAAAGCAGCCGCGCGCTCGGGGGCAGGGCGCGTTCCCTTGCGGTGATCAGGCTGTAGGGCCTGACGTTGATCTCGAAATCGATCGGCAGCACGCGCACATCCGAGGCGCGCGAGCGCTGTGCCGCCAGGAAGTGGGCGACGTCGATGGCGATCGGGGCGATCGCGTCGGTCTGGCAAATGATCGCGCAGGTGAGCAGCAGAGACGAGGTGTTGACGATATTCTCTGGCACGGCAACGCCGCGCGACAAGAACATGTCCTCGATCGTGCGTCTCAATAATGTGCCGGGCGGCTGGAAGACCCAGTCATAGTCCGTCAGGTCGGCCATGGTGGCCACGCCCTTCTGTAACAGGGGGTGTCCGCTGCGCACGATCAGGCAGGCGCGCTCGACGCCGATCTCCTGCACCTCGAAAAGTCGCGGGTTGAGATCATCCGGGATGCGGCTGATGACGAAGTCGTGGCGGGCGGCGAGCAGTTCGCGTGCAAGCACGTTGCTGGTCTCGACCTGAATGTTGACCTCGATGCCGGGAAGCGCCGTGCGGATCTGCTTGATGGCGGGGACGACGAGGCTCATGGCGGGGGCCGTCACCGCGCCGATGAAGACTGATCCGCCCTTGCCGGATCTGAGCTCGGCGATCTCGCGGCTTGCCTCCCTGAGTTCCAACATGATCTTGCGCGCACGCCTTGCGAGTGCCTCGCCGAAGGTGGTCAGCACCACGCCACGGGCAACGCGCTCATAAAGCGGAGTCTTAACAATGGTCTCCATTTCCGACAGCATTCGCGACGCGGCGGGCTGTGAAATGTTAAGTGCTTCGGCAGCCGCCGAAATCTGGCCGCTATCTTCGATTGCGACGATCATGCGCAGGTGATTCAGCTTGAGTCCCGACCGCAGAAGGCCGTCATCCCCAAAAATCTCTGTCTGTATATCCACGTTCTCTAATGCCACATGCCCTGAATTGCTCGACATGGTTGCAGCCTCCCCACTGCTCTCCATCAAAAGTAATACTTTTTAACGATATACCAAATTTGTTATGCCTTTTGCCACTTATTCTATTTGACAGTTATAGGAATCCATACCAGTTTGCCGCCGTGTGCTGGTTGGCACTCAACACGTGTGAGAGCGTGGAGGAGACCTACTTCGTTTCTCGCTATTGAAGTATTATCCAATACGAAACCCGCCACAGTTCGGGGTGGGCGAGGAGATCGCCCGCGCATTTATTAACTTAGGGAGAGAGAGATGAAATCCATTATCTCATTGATGGCAGCTGCCGCGTTCGGCGTTGCTTCGTTCGTTATGCCGGCTGTTGCCGCTGACAAGGGTCTCGTCGGTATTGCTATGCCGACCAAGTCGTCCGCTCGCTGGATCGACGACGGCAACAACATCGTCAAGCAGCTCCAGGACGCCGGTTACACGACCGACCTGCAGTACGCAGACGACGACATTCCGAACCAGCTGTCTCAGATCGAGAACATGGTCACGAAGGGCGCGAAGGTTCTCGTCATCGCTTCGATCGACGGCACCACGCTGTCGGACGTGCTGCAGAAGGCTGCTGACGCCGGTATCAAGGTTATCGCTTACGACCGCCTGATCCGCGATTCGGCCAACGTCAGCTACTACGCAACCTTCGACAACTTCCAGGTCGGCGTTCTTCAGGCCGGCACGATCGTCGACAAGCTCGGCCTCAAGGACGGCAAGGGCCCGTTCAACATCGAGCTCTTCGGTGGTTCGCCTGACGACAACAACGCCTTCTTCTTCTACGATGGCGCAATGTCCGTCCTGCAGCCTTACATCGACTCGGGCAAGCTCGTCGTAAAGTCCGGCCAGACCGGCATGGACAAGGTCGGCACGCTGCGTTGGGACCCGGCAACGGCCCAGGCTCGCATGGACAACCTGCTGTCGGCTAACTACACCGACGCCAAGGTTGACGCCGTTCTGTCGCCTTACGATGGTCTGTCCATCGGCATCATCTCCTCGCTCAAGGGCGTAGGCTATGGTTCTGGCGATCAGCCGCTCCCGGTCGTTTCCGGCCAGGACTCGGAAGTTCCTTCCGTCAAGTCGATCATCGCAGGCGAGCAGTATTCCACGATCTTCAAGGATACCCGCGAACTGGCGAAGGTTACCGTTGCCATGGTTGATGCCGTCATGTCCGGCAAGGAGCCTGAAGTCAACGACACCAAGACCTACGACAACGGCGTAAAGGTCGTTCCGTCCTACCTGCTGAAGCCGGTTGCCGTCACCAAGGAGAACTACAAGACCGTTCTCATCGACAGCGGCTACTACAAAGAAGACCAGCTGAAGTAATCTGACGAACGCCGGAATCCGCGCTTGTGCGCGCGGGTTCCGGTTTCCGATTTTTAGAACGCCAGGCCGATCTTACGGCCACGGCGCTGGAATTTTGATCATGGAAAATACACTCCTCGAAATGCGGAACATCACCAAGACGTTCCCGGGCGTAAAAGCGCTCGAGAATGTGAACCTCAAGGTTCGCCAGGGTGAGATACACGCAGTTGTGGGGGAAAACGGGGCCGGCAAGTCGACCCTGATGAAGGTTCTTTCCGGTGTCTACCCCTCGGGCACCTATGATGGGGAGATCTTCTACGACGGCGACGTCCGCAATTTCAAAGTCCTGAAGGACTCCGAAGAAATCGGCATCGTCATCATTCACCAGGAACTGGCGCTCGTACCGCTGCTCTCGATCGGGGAAAACATCTTCCTCGGCAACGAGAATGCGAAGAGCGGCGTCATCAGCTGGGAAACCACCTTCAACCGCACCAAGCAGCTGCTTGCCAAGGTGGGCCTGCGCGAATCTCCGAACACGCTCGTGACCGACATCGGTGTCGGCAAGCAGCAGCTCGTCGAAATCGCCAAGGCTCTGTCCAAGAGCGTCAAGCTGCTCATTCTCGATGAACCGACCGCGTCGCTCAACGAAAGCGATTCCGATGCGCTGCTGAACCTCCTGATGGAGTTCCGCAAGCAGGGCATCACGTCGATCATCATCTCGCACAAGCTCAACGAGATCCGCAAGGTCGCCGACCAGATCACCGTTCTGCGCGACGGCATGACCGTCAAGACGATGGACTGTCACAAGGAAGAGATCAGCGAGGACACCATCATCAGAAACATGGTGGGCCGCGATCTCGAAGACCGCTATCCGCCACGCTCGGTGCCGATCGGCGAAACCATCTTCGAAGTGAAGAACTGGAACGCGTTTCACCAGCAGCATCGCGACCGCCAGGTTCTGCACGACATCAACATCAACGTCCGCAAGGGCGAGGTGGTCGGCATCGCCGGCCTGATGGGTGCCGGCCGTACCGAGTTCGCGATGAGCGTGTTCGGCAAGGCTTATGGCCACAAGATCACCGGCGAAGTCTATGTCGACGGCAAGCAGGTGGACACCAGCACCGTTCGCAGGGCGATCGATGCGGGTCTCGCTTACGTGACCGAAGACCGCAAGCATCTCGGTCTCGTGCTCGCCGACAACATCATGCACAACACGTCGCTCGCCAATCTGGCGGGGATTTCGAACAGCACCGTCATCGACGGCATCAAGGAAAGCAGGGTCGCGACCGACTATCGGTCGAAGCTGCGTATCCGCTCGTCGGGCATCTACCAGGAGACGGTGAACCTCTCGGGCGGGAACCAGCAGAAGGTGGTTCTGTCCAAGTGGCTGTTCTCCGATCCCGACGTGCTGATCCTCGACGAGCCGACCCGCGGTATCGACGTGGGTGCAAAATACGAAATTTATACTATCATCAACCAGCTTGCTGCCGATGGAAAAGGCGTTCTGATGATCTCGTCGGAAATGCCGGAACTGCTTGGCAACTGCGACCGCATCTATGTGATGAACGAAGGTCGCATCGTCGCTGAACTGCCGAAGGGCGAAGCGAGCCAAGAAACCATCATGCGCGCCATCATGCGCTCTGGGGAGAAGAAACAATGACTCCTGTCAACCCGACCAGTCACGAGGAAAGCAACGTCGTTTCCGTCGTCGATTACATCCGCGGCAACATTCGTGAATACGGCATGCTCATCGCGCTCGTCGCGATCATGGTGTTCTTCCAGTTCTACACCGGCGGCATCCTGTTCAAGCCGGTCAACCTGACCAACCTCGTTCTCCAGAACTCGTTCATCGTCATCATGGCGCTCGGCATGCTGCTGGTCATCGTGGCCGGCCATATCGACCTTTCGGTCGGCTCCATCGTCGCCTTCGTCGGCGCGCTGGCGGCTATCTTCACCGTCTCCTGGGGCATGAATTTCTGGCTCGCGGCCTTGCTTTGTCTCGCGATCGGCGGCGTCATCGGCGCGGCGCAGGGCTATTTCATCGCCTATCATCGCATCCCGTCGTTCATCGTGACGCTGGCCGGCATGCTGGTGTTCCGCGGTCTGACGCTGACGGTTCTCGGCGGCAAGAACATCGGACCGTTCCCGAAGGAATTCCAGGTCATCTCCACCGGCTTCCTGCCTGGCGACATGGTCGACATCTTCGGCACGCCGACGCAGATCACCTCGCTGGTGCTCAGTGTCATCCTGCCGGTCATCCTGTTCTACCTCGCATGGCGTCGCCGCAAGGTGAACGAGAGCCATGGCATCGACGTCGAGCCGATGGGCTTCTTCGTCGCGCAGAACGTCATCATCTCGCTGGCGATCGTGGCGCTCGGCTACCTGCTGTCGACCTATCGCGGCCTGCCGAACGTTCTCATCGTCATGCTCGTGCTGATCGCGGCCTACAGCTTCGTCACCCGCCGCACGACGATCGGCCGCCGCATCTACGCCATGGGCGGCAATGAAAAGGCCACCAAGCTCTCTGGTATCAACACCGAGCGCCTGAGCTTCTTCACCTTCGTCAACATGGGCGTTCTCGCCGGTCTCGCCGGCATGATCGTGGCGCTTCGCCTGAACTCGGCAACACCGAAGGCTGGCGTTGGCTTCGAGCTCGACGTCATCGCGGCCTGCTTCATCGGCGGTGCTTCGGCATCCGGCGGCGTTGGCAAGATCACCGGTGCCGTCATCGGCGCGTTCATCATGGGCGTCATGAACAACGGCATGTCGATCGTCGGTCTCGGCATCGATTTCCAGCAGATGGTCAAGGGTCTCGTGCTGCTCGCAGCCGTCTTCTTCGACGTCTACAACAAGAACAAGGGCTAAGCGCTTCGGCGCTGCCCACCTATTTGCAGTGACTTGAATTCGCAGTGACATGAACTTGTAATCCGGCTCCCTCGGGAGCCGGAACGGCGGAGCACATTCCGCGCAATGGAAAAAAGGATGAAGACCGTGCTTATTTCGCAGATCAAGGGTTCGAACGGAGAGATCGTCGTCGCCGTGCGCGAGCCAGGCGGTACCGCGAAAGCCGTCAACAATGCCGGCAGCGTCTATGCGCTCGCCATGGAAGCCGCAAACGGTGGCAAGTCGCTCGCATCGGTAATCGAGGCGCATGGCATGGGCGAAGCCGTCGATCTCGAAAAGGCTTATGCCGAAGGCCGTTTCCTGGCCCCGATGACGCATCCTGACGCCGCGCACCTGCATCTGACGGGCACGGGCCTGACGCATCTCGGCTCTGCCGCGACGCGCGACAGCATGCACAAGAAGACCTCCGAGGCCGCGGAAGAGACGCTGACGGACTCAATGAAGATGTTCAAGATGGGCCTCGAGAACGGCAAGCCGAAGGCCGGCGAAAAGGGCGTTCAGCCCGAGTGGTTCTACAAGGGCAACGGCTATGGTGCCGCCGCTCCTGGCGCCGCACTCGTCTCCCCATCCTTTGCGCTCGACGGCGGCGAAGAGCCCGAAATGGCCGGCATCTACGTGATCGCTAAGGACGGCACGCCGTTCCGTATCGGTTTCGCGCTCTCCAACGAGTTTTCCGACCACGTCACCGAGCGCCAGAATTATCTCTATCTCGCGCATTCCAAGCTGCGTCCGGCAAGCTTCGGCCCCGAGATCCGCATCGGCGCGGCACCTGAGGATATCCGCGGCACCTCGCGCATCAAGCGCGGCGACAAGGTGATCTTCGAGAAGCCCTTCCTGTCGGGTGAGGCGAACATGTCGCACACCTTCGCCAACCTCGAATACCACCACTTCAAGTATGGCCTGTTTCGCGTCCCCGGCGACGTTCACGTCCACATGTTCGGCACGGCGACGCTGTCGTTTGCCGAAGGCATCAAGACGGAAGAGGGCGACGTGTTTGAGATCGAGGTTGCGGAATTCGGCCTGCCGCTGCGCAATCCGCTGAAGATCGACGCCGAAGAAGAGATCGTCGTCAAGCAGCTTTGATTTCTCAGCTCTGGTTTCTAGGGCTCGGCGCATTGGCTGTCGGGCCAGTCTTTCATAAGCGGTAAAGGAGGCTTGCAGGGCCCATGACCATTTATCAGAACCTGATCGCCGGCGAGTGGATCGGCTCGGACGCCACCAAGAACATCAACCCGTCGGATACGAACGAAGTCGTCGGCCTCTATGCCGATGGTTCGGCCGAGGACACCAAGAACGCGATTGCCGCCGCCAAGGCCGCTTTCCCGGCCTGGTCGCGCTCCGGCATCTGGGAACGCCACGTCATCCTGAAGAAAACAGGCGACGAGATCATGGCGCGCAAGGACGAGCTCGGCGCGTTGCTTGCCCGCGAAGAGGGCAAGACGCTTCCCGAAGCGATCGGCGAGACCATCCGTGCCAGCCAAATCTTCGAATTCTTCGCAGGCGAAGTGCTGCGCCTTGCCGGCGAAACCATCCCGTCGGTACGCCCGAACATTGGCGTCGAGATCACCCGTGACCCGCTGGGCGTCATCGGCATCATCACGCCCTGGAACTTCCCGATCGCCATTCCGGCCTGGAAGATCGCGCCGGCGCTCTGCTACGGCAACACCATCGTCTTCAAGCCGGCCGAGCTGGTTCCGGCCTGCTCCTGGGCGATCGTCGATATCCTGCATCGTGCGGGATTGCCGAAGGGTGTCCTGAACCTCGTCATGGGCAAGGGCTCGGTCGTCGGCCAGGCCATGCTCGACAGCCCCGATGTCGCCGGCATCACCTTTACCGGCTCCACCGGCACGGGAAAACGTGTCGCCGCCGCTTCGCTTGAGCATAACCGCAAGTTCCAGCTGGAAATGGGCGGCAAGAACCCGATGGTCGTTCTTGACGACGCCGACCTCAACGTCGCCGTCGAAGCCGCCGCCAATTCCGGCTTCTTCTCGACCGGTCAGCGCTGCACGGCGTCCTCGCGCCTGATCGTCACCGAAGGTATCCACGACAAGTTCGTGGCAGCGCTTACGGCCAAGCTCGAGACGCTGATCGTCGACAACGCGATGAAATCAGGCACGCATATCGGCCCCGTGGTCGATGAGAAGCAGCTGAAGACCGACACCGACTATATCGAGATCGGCAAGAAGGAAGGCGCCAAGCTTGCCTTTGGCGGCGAACTCCTGAAGCGCGACACGCCCGGCTTCTACCTGCAGCCGACGCTGTTTACCGAAGCCACGAACCAGATGCGCATCTCGCGCGAGGAGATCTTCGGACCCGTCGTCTCGGTCATCCGCGTCAAGGATTATGAAGAGGCGCTGGCGACCGCCAACGACACGCCGTTCGGCCTGTCCTCGGGCATCGCGACGACCAGCCTCAAGCATGCGACGCACTTCAAGCGCAACGCCGAGGCCGGTATGGTGATGGTCAACCTGCCGACGGCAGGGGTCGATTTCCACGTTCCGTTCGGTGGCCGCAAGGGCTCTTCCTACGGCCCGCGCGAGCAGGGCAGGTACGCCGCTGAATTCTACACAACGGTCAAGACCAGCTACACGCTGGCTTAACGGACAACTGGTGATCCGGGTCGTCGCGAGGACATCCGGCATCCCCCAAAAAGGCAGAAGAAAATGTTCAAGAAAGCGGAATGGCCGCGCAAGCTTCGATCGCAGGAATGGTACGGCGGCACCAGCCGTGACGTCATCTATCACCGCGGCTGGATGAAGAACCAGGGTTACCCGCACGACCTGTTCGACGGACGCCCTGTTATCGGCATCCTCAACACCTGGTCGGACATGACGCCGTGCAACGGCCATCTGCGCGAACTGGCGGAGAAGGTGAAGGCCGGTATCTGGGAGGCCGGCGGCTTCCCGATGGAAGTTCCGGTCTTCTCCGCATCCGAAAACACCTTCCGCCCGACCGCGATGATGTACCGCAACCTGGCGGCGCTCTCGATCGAGGAAACCATCCGCGGCCAGCCGATGGACGGCTGCGTGCTGATGGTCGGCTGCGACAAGACCACGCCGTCGCTCTTGATGGCGGCCGCCTCCGTCGATCTGCCGTCGATCGTCGTCACCGGCGGCCCGATGCTGAACGGCTACTTCCGCGGCGAGCGCGTCGGCTCCGGCACACACCTCTGGAAGTTCTCCGAAATGGTGAAGGCCGGCGAGATGACGCAGGCCGAGTTCCTCGAAGCCGAGGCTTCGATGAGCCGTTCGTCGGGCACCTGCAACACCATGGGCACCGCGTCGACGATGGCGTCGATGGCCGAAGCCCTCGGCATGGCGCTTTCGGGCAATGCCGCGATCCCTGGTGTCGATAGCCGCCGCAAGGTGATGGCGCAGCTCACCGGCCGCCGCATCGTGCAGATGGTCAAGGACGACCTGAAGCCTTCCGACATCATGACCAAGCAGGCCTTCGAAAACGCCATTCGCACCAACGCGGCGATCGGCGGTTCGACCAATGCCGTCATCCATCTGCTGGCCATGGCCGGCCGCGTCGGCATCGACCTGACGCTCGACGACTGGGACCGTTGCGGCCGCGACGTGCCGACGATCGTCAACCTGATGCCATCGGGCAAGTACCTCATGGAAGAGTTCTTCTATGCGGGCGGCCTGCCTGTCGTCATGAAGCGCCTCGGCGAAGCCGGTCTGCTGCACAAGGATGCGCTGACCGTTTCGGGCGAGACCATGTGGGAAGAGGTCAAGGACGTCGTCAACTGGAACGAAGACGTCATCCTGCCGGCCGAAAAGGCGCTGACGCAGTCGGGCGGCATCGTCGTTCTGCGCGGCAACATGGCGCCGAAGGGTGCCGTCCTGAAGCCGTCTGCCGCTTCGCCGCATCTGCTCACGCATCGCGGTCGCGCCGTGGTGTTCGAGGATATCGACGACTACAAGGCCAAGATCAACGACGACAATCTCGACATTGACGAGACCTGCGTCATGGTCATGAAGAACTGTGGTCCGAAGGGCTACCCGGGCATGGCCGAAGTCGGCAACATGGGTCTGCCTCCGAAGGTGCTGAAGAAGGGCATCACTGATATGGTGCGCATCTCGGATGCCCGCATGTCCGGCACCGCCTATGGCACGGTCGTTCTGCACACCTCGCCGGAAGCCGCCGTCGGCGGTCCGCTCGCCGTCATCAAGAACGGCGACATGATCGAGCTCGACGTGCCGAACCGCCGCCTGCATGTCGATATCTCCGATGAAGAGATGGCGCGCCGCCTGGCCGAGTGGAAGCCGCAGCACGAACTGCCGACATCAGGCTATGCGTTCCTGCACCAGCAGCACGTCGAAGGTGCCGACACCGGCGCCGACCTCGACTTCCTCAAGGGATGTCGCGGCAGCGCGGTTGGCAAGGACAGCCACTAAGCGATCGTTTCGATCGAGCGAATTGGCGAGAGGCGGGGCGAAAGCTCCGCCTTTTCCGTATCTGGGAGCTGCGAAGCTTATAGTTAAAGATTTAATAAAATCGTGCTAGCTTGACCTCGCACTGCAATGACGACGAGGCCAGACATGCGCAAGCCCGCGCCGAAAACCACTCACCACGACGCCGACGGGACCGAGACCGAAGACAATCGCCAGCTGGTGAACCGTCTGCTCGAGAACGCGCAGCGGGAGGTGAGGGCGGAGGCGCCTGCTGTTGTCGAAGAAGCCCGCGAGACGCGCCATTCGGTGCTCGAAATTGCCGTCCTCGTCTGCTTCATCCCGTTCTACTGGCTCTACTCGCTGGCGACCCGCCGCACGGCTGAGCAATACGAGAGCCTCTGAGCTCGCCTTAACGATCCGCTCCCAAGCGACCATTACGCTGGTCAACTGATATCGCTGCCTTATGTGTCCTGACATAGGCAACGAACGCGGGAGGAGCGCGTAATGGCAAAGAACACGATCTGCGTATGGTACGACAAGGATGCGGAGGAGGCAGCGCGCTTCTACGCGAAGACGTTTCCTGACAGCTCCGTCGGGAAGATCACGCGTGCACCGGGAGACTATCCCTCGGGCAAGGAGGGGCAGGTGCTCGTGGTCGAGTTCACCGTCGCCGGTGTTGCCTGTATCGGCCTCAATGGCGGCCCCGTCTTCAAGCACAACGAGGCTTTCTCGTTCCAGATCTCCACCGAGGATCAGGAAGAGACCGACCGCTACTGGAACGCGATCGTCGGCAATGGCGGCGAGGAGAGCGCCTGCGGTTGGTGCAAGGACAAATGGGGCGTATCATGGCAGATCACGCCGCGCGTGCTGACGGAGGCGATGAACGCCGGCGGCGCCGAGGCCAAGCGCGCATTCGATGCGATGATGGACATGGGCAAGATCGACGTCGCGGCAATCGAGGCTGCCCGCCGGGGCTGAGCGATTGCTGGGCGACCCCAGCCAAATTTCTTCTCCAGACCGCCCGTTCTCAGGAACGAAACGGGCGTCCTGCCGTTATCGCCGCAGGAGAGCGTCAATGCCAGGAGTGCGGAAATTGATTGTGCTGAGCGCGTTCAACATCGATGACAGCGGCGCTCTGGTGCACGCGTTTGAACCGCGCCGGATGAAGGGCGAGGACACGGCTGTCTATGTGGCCGAAACGATGGTCAACGACTATGCCGGCGTGGTCGTCTGGTGCCGCGAGGCCAATGTCGCGGTCGGCGAGCAGGGGCCATCGATCATTCTTTTCCAGTCGGGGCAGGTGCCCGAATTCGATTAGAGCGTGGATTACTAGAGTTGGAGTAGCAAGGCGCCCGTCCGGACCGTGGCGGGCGAGGGCAGCATGACCGTATATTCCGTCAGGCACATCACCCAATACAGCTACAAGCGCCCGGTCACCTTCGGCCAGCACCGGGTGCTGTTTCGCCCGCGTGACAGCTTCGACCAGCGGCTGCTCGACGCGACGATGGTGGTCGAGCCGACGCCCGCGCGAGTGCGCTGGATCCACGACGTGTTCGGCAATTGCATCGCGCTGGTGGATTTTAAGGGCGCGTCCGATCATCTCCGCTTCGAGACAAATATCCGACTGGATCATACGCCCGAGGTGCCCGTCGAGTTCGAGATGGACAGCGAGGCTTTGACCTATCCTTTCTCCTATGAAGAAGACGAACTTCCCGATCTCAGCTGCACCATCGCCCGCTCCTATGACGATCCCGAGGGGGCGGTGGCGCACTGGGCGCGGCAGTTCACCGGCGCGGGGACTTCGGTGCAGACCGGGCATATCCTGATGACGCTGTGCTTTTCGATCCGTCAGAGCTTCGTCTATGCGCGCCGCGTTGAGAGGGGCACGCAGACACCCCTGGAGACGCTGCAGCGGCGGCAGGGGACGTGCCGGGATTTCGCGCTTTTGATGATGGAGGCGGCGCGGTCTCTGGGGTTCGCCGCGCGCTTCGTCACGGGATACATCTACGTGCCTGATCGCGACGGATCGCGCACGCTTGGCGGCGGGTCGACGCATGCGTGGTGCCAGGTCTATCTGCCGGGCGCGGGCTGGGTGGAGTTCGATCCGACCAACGGCATCGTCGGCAATCAGGACCTCATCCGCGTCGGCGTCGCCCGCGACCCACACCAGGCGATCCCGCTCTGGGGGAGCTACGACGGCACCAGCGACGACTTCGGCGACATGCTCGTGCAGGTCAATGTGACCACCGAGACATGATGCCGTGAACCGGCGTCCGAGCGTGGAACCGATCGCTGCCGGTGACGTTCCCTGAAAGCGCGCCAATGCCGCCGCGCCGCTTTTCGAGAAGGAACGATCATGAAGATCCATGCCGGTTTCACGATAGGCTATGAGTGCGTGCAACCGACGCCGATGCTTCTCACCCTCAACATCCATCCCTCGAGACGGGTCGATCTCTTGACCGAGCAGGTGCTGGAGTTCGACCAGCCGATCGAAGCCTGGGGCTACACCGACGATTTCGGCAATGCCTGCACCCGTATCGTCGCGCCGGCGGGGATCACCACCATCTCGACCAGCTTCGACATTTACGACAGCGGCCAGCCTGATGTGATACCCCTTGAAGCCGTGCAGCACGAGATCAAGGACCTGCCCGACGAAGTCCTGGTTTTCCTGCTCGGAAGCCGCTACTGCGACACGGATCGGCTTGCCGATTTCGCCTGGGAGACCTTCTCGGCCACCGCGCCCGGATGGACCCGCGTGCAGGCAATCACCGATTTCGTGCACGGGCACATCCGCTTCGACTACATGAACGCCGATCTCCTGCGCACCGCGCATGGCGGCTACACCGACAGAACCGGCGTGTGCCGGGATTTCGCGCATCTGGCGATCACGCTTTGCCGCTGCATGAACATTCCCGCGCGCTATTGCACCGGCTATCTCGGCGATATCGGGGTGCCCAAGGACCCGGCACCGATGGATTTCAGCGCATGGTTCGAGGTCTATCTCGGCGGTCACTGGCACACGGTGGATGCGCGCCACAACACCCCGCGCATCGGCCGCATCCTGATGGCGACCGGCCGCGATGCCACCGATGTCGCGATCTCCACGGCGTTCGGCCCGGCGCGGCTGGCGCAGTTCGAGGTCGTTACCGATGAGATCGCCGCGGGCGATACCCTGCCGCCGATGCCGTTGATTTCTAGCTCTGGGACTGGCTCTGAGATTGCCCCTGGTCCGCGACCTTGACGATCACCTGCAGCTTTTCGCCCGGCGTGCCGATGCGCATGCCGGAGACGGGCGCTGCGTCCTTGTAAGACAGGCCGCTGGCGATACGGACATAGCGCTCGTCCGGGCAGATCTTGTTGGCGGGATCGAAGCCGACCCAGCCGAGACCCGGAATATGCGCTTCGGCCCAGGCATGGGTTGCCGCCTGCTCGATCTTTTCTTCCATCATCAGATAACCGGAGACATAGCGCGCGGGAACGCCGAGCGCATGGGCGGCGGCGGCGAAGATATGGGCGTGGTCCTGGCAGACGCCGGTCTTCTTTTCCAGCGCCTGCTCGGCCGTGGTCTCGACGTCGCTGGTGCCGGGCTGGTAGTTCACCGTCTCGTGGATGGCGCCCATCAGCGCATGCATGCGGCCAAGCTCGTTGTCGCCGCTGACGCCCTTGATGAGCTCCTTCACCAGCTTGCCGGGCTTGGTGCGCGGCGTGTCGCGCAGGAAAAGCCAGAGCGGGCAGAAGCCGGTGTGCGGGCCGGTGACGCCGTTCAGATCCTCGGTCTCGACCTCGCCCTCGGCGACGATGCGCGTCACCTGCTGCTCGCCTTCCAGCGAGACCAGATTGACGTGGTTGCCGAACTGGTCGTCATACTCGACTTCAGGCTTGGCGCCCTCGACATGCAGCGACCAGCTCAGCACCTTTTGGCCCGGGCCCGATGGCGGGGTCAGCCGCAGGCGCTGCAGCGAGAAGGCGGAGGGTTCGTCGTAGCGGTATTCGGTGACGTGGCTAATCTTCAGTTTCATGTCGCGACCCGCCTATGCGTAGAACCGGTAACCGTCGGAAATTTCCTGTCCGAGCTGGTTGTTGCGTGAGACGAAGTCCTCGAGGAATTCGTGCAGGCCCTGATCCATGATGTCCTTGATCGCCTGCTTCTTCAGCGACTGGCGGATGGCGTCGGCGGTGTCGTGCGCCTTCAGCCGCTCGCCGTAATCGGTGGCGAGGTGGCCGAGTTCGCTGGTGATCTTCTCGTAGCAATAGGCGAGCGACCGCGGCATCTGGCCGTTGAGGATCAGGAAGTCGGCGATGTTGGTGGCGCGATATTCGCCGTCATAGGCCCAGCTATAGGAGCGGTGGGCGGAGACCGAGCGCAGGATCGATTCCCACTGGACGTTGTCGATCGAGGTGCCGACGGCGGAGACGGCCGGCAGCAGCACGTAATACTTCACGTCGAGGATGCGGCTGGTGTTGTCGGCGCGCTCGATGAAGGTGCCGATGCGGGCGAAGTTGTAGAGCTCGTTGCGCAGCATCGAGCCATGCAGCGCGCCGCGGATCAGGCCGGCGCGGTGCTTGATTACGTCGATCGCCTGCGGCAGGTCGGCCGGCTTCAGCCGCTTCGACAGGAGCTCCTTGAGCTCGATCCAGAACTCGTTGGTCGCTTCCCAGGTTTCGCGGGTGAGCGCCGTGCGCACCATGCGGGCGTTGTTGCGGCCGAAATCGACGCAGGACATGACGCTCGACAGGTTGGTGCGATCGCGCAGCAGGTAGTCGATGGCGTCAGGGCCTGTCAGCTTCGAATGGCCCTCGTCATAGGCTTCGCGGACGCCGGCGCTCTGCAGCACGCCGTCCCAGTTGTCGTCGCTGCCGCTGCTTCTGGTGAGCGACATGCGGATGCCGGCATCAATGAGGCGCGCGATGTTTTCGGCGCGCTCGAAGTAACGGAACATCCAGTAGAGGCCGTTTGCGGTTCTTCCGAGCATCAGATCAATCCTCCAATACCCAGGTGTCTTTGGTGCCGCCGCCCTGGCTGGAATTGACCACCAGCGAGCCCTGCTTCAGCGCAACGCGGGTAAGCCCGCCGGGAATGATCTGCACCTTGTCGGAGACCAGCACGTAGGGGCGCAGGTCGACGTGGCGCGGCGCGATCCCCTTGTTGACGAGGATCGGTACCGTCGACAGCGAAAGCGTCGGCTGGGCGATGTAGTTGCTCGGCTTGGCGCGCAGCTTCTCGGCGAAATCGGCGCGCTCCTTCTTCGACGCGGTCGGGCCGACCAGCATGCCGTAGCCGCCTGAGCCATGCACTTCCTTGACGACGAGCTCTTCCAGGTGCTCCAGCACGTATTTCAGGCTGGAGGCCTCCGAACAGCGCCAGGTCGGGACGTTTTCCAGAAGCGCCTTGCGGCCGGTGTAGAACTCGACAATCTCCGGCATGTAGGAATAGATCGCCTTGTCGTCGCAGATGCCGGTTCCCGGCGCGTTGGCGATGGTGATGTTGCCGGAGCGGTAGACATCCATGATCCCGGGGATGCCGAGGGCGGAATCCGGACGGAAGGTCAAGGGATCGAGGAAGTCGTCGTCGACGCGGCGATAGAGCACGTCGATCGCCTCATAGCCGCGTGTGGTGCGCATCTTCACCTTGCCGTCGATGACGCGCAGATCCGATCCCTCGACCAGCTCGACGCCCATGGTGTCGGCCAGGAAGGAATGTTCGTAATAGGCGGAGTTGTAGATGCCGGGTGTCAGCACGGCGACGCGCGGCTTGCCCTTGCAGCCGGGAGGGGCGAGCGAGGCGAGCGACTGGCGCAGCAGATAGGGGTAGTCCTCGACCGGGCGCACCTTGTTCTCGTGGAATAGCTCCGGGAACATGTGCATCATCGTCTCGCGGTTTTCCAGCATGTAGCTGACCCCCGAGGGCGTGCGGGCATTGTCTTCCAGAACGTAGAACTGGTCCTCGCCGGTGCGCACGATGTCGGTGCCGACGATGTGGGTGTAGACGCCGCCGGGCGGGCGGAAGCCGATCATCTCGGGCAGGAAGGCGTCGTTCTTCTCGATCAGCTCGCGCGGAATGCGGCCGGCGCGGATGATCTCCTGCTTGTGGTAGATGTCGTCTAGAAAGGCGTTGAGCGCGATGACGCGCTGCTCGATGCCCTGCGCCAGCTTTCGCCATTCGCGGCCGGAGATGACGCGGGGGATGATATCGAAGGGAATGAGCTTTTCGGAACTGTCGGCGTGGCCATAGACGGCGAAGGTGATGCCGGTCTTGCGGAAGATGTTTTCCGCATCGCGGGATTTGGCGATCAGATGAGCGCGATCCTGATTATTGTACCACTCAAAGTATTTTTCATATGGCTGTCGAGGGCTTTCGTCCCCGGTGATCATTTCATCAAATGCCAAAGGTGTGGCTCCCCTTTTTTCTTCATTTGAGTACAATGGAGAAAGCAATGCAAGAACCATGCTCAGTTCAAACGGAAGATTCCTAAAATCGTAACGATCGGCCAAAAGAGCCGAAAAACTGAGCATTTCCGGGAAGCTAGCGTCGGGGCGGCAAAGAGCAATTGTATCTCGTCGCTTAAAACATGAGCATGTGATTATTTTCCACGCGCGACGCGATTCATTTTCGGGCGATCGCCATGTCGGAGCCGGTTTTGCGGCTTCAATGAAACTTACAATAAGCATCAACGCTTCGCCTTTGACTGCCGGCACCCGCAGCGGCTATCTCGGCCCATTTCCGTTTTCCAAGGCCGCCCATGTCGCTCGATCGCCTCGCACCCGCCATCTTCGTTCTTCTCTGGTCCACCGGCTGGGTGGTGGCGAAGTACGCGGCCATCCATTCCGAGCCCTTCACCTTTCTCGCCATTCGCTTCGCACTGTCGGCGCTGGCCTTCCTGGCGCTCTGCCTCGTGCTCAGGGTGCAATGGCCAGGCAGGGCGGTCATGTGGAAAGCGATCTATTCAGGGCTATTCCTGCACGGCTTTTATCTCGGCGGCCTGTGGTGGGCGATCGCCAATGGCGTGCCGGCCGGTATCTCCGGCATCATCGCGGCGTTGCAGCCGCTTCTGACGGCGATGGCCGCGCCGCTTCTTATCGGCGAAAGGCTGCAGCCGGTGCAGAAGGCCGGGCTCGCGCTCGGCTTCGTGGGGATCGCGATCGCCATCTCGCCGAAGCTCTTCGATCCCGCCAACGCCAATCTCGCCCATGCCCTCGTGCCGCTCGCCATCAACCTGTTGGCGATGGCTTCGGTCACCTATGGAACGCTCTATCAGAAGAAGCACCTGCAAGCCGGCAATCTGCCTGCCATCGCGACGCTGCAATATGTCGGCGCGCTCATCGTCAGCGTGCCGCTGATGCTCAGCTTCGAGCGCATGCATTTCGACGGGTCGGCAACGGCGGTGGCGGCCCTCGTCTGGTCGGTCTTCGGCCTGTCGATGGGTGGCGTCGGGCTGCTTCTCTATCTGATCCGGCGCGGGCAGGTGTCGCGCGCGGCATCACTGATCTATCTGATGCCGCCGACGGTGGCGCTGGAGGCCTTCATCGCCTTCGGCGAACCGCTGACCCTGCCGCTCACCATCGGCACCATCGTGGTCGTCACCGGCGTCTATCTGACCAACCGGCAGGCGGCAGCGCCGCTGCGCGAGCAGGCGCAGTAAGCTCCGAGCAGGCACAATAGAAAACGGCGGGATCTCTCCCGCCGTTCGTTGTTCAATCGCGTCTAAGAATTACGCGCGTTCGCGGCGCTGGCCGCCATTGCCGCCGCGCGAGGGGCTGCCGCGGCGGTTGCCGCCGTTGCCTTCGCGACGCTCACCACGTTCGCCACCGGCATTCTGCTGTGCGCCACGGTCTTCGCCATGCTTGCGGGCCGGACGGCCCTGGCCGTTGCGGGGTGCATTGCGGGCGCCGCCGCCGGGCTGGTGGCGGTTTGCGTCGCCATGGGCGTGGTTGCCGTGCTGGGGACGCTGCTGCTTGCGGGCCTGGCCTGCGCCACGGAAATCCGAGGTCGAGGCGAGATCGTTGTCAGGGCCTGCCGTGACCGGCGCGACTTCGCCGCGACGCTGGCCGCGGAAGTCCTCGTTGCGCTGCGTCTGGCGTTCCGGACGGGGGCGACGCTCGCGGCGTTCCTCGTTGGCGCGGACTTCGTCACCGGCTTCCGGGCGCGGACGGCGCTCGGGGCGGCCGGCGCGGGCGTTGCCACGGCCTTCGCCGCGACCTTCACCGCCACGACCCTGGCCCTGGCCACGGTTGCCGCCATTGCCGCGCTTCGGCACCGCGTTCATGTTGGCCGGTGCTTCACCACTGGCAACCGCGATCGAGATGTTCATCAGGCGCTCGATATCGCGCAGTAGACGGGTCTCGTCTGGTGCGCAGAAGGCGATCGCGATACCATCGCGGCCGGCGCGGGCCGTACGGCCGATACGGTGGACGTAGGCGTCGGGCACTTCAGGCAGGTCGTAGTTGTAGACGTGGCTGACAGCCGGGATGTCGATACCGCGGGCAGCGACGTCGGTCGCGATCAGCGTCTTGATATCGCCGTCCTTGAAGGCCTTCAGCGCGCGCTCGCGCTGGCCCTGGCTCTTGTTGCCGTGGATCGAGGCGACGGAGTAGCCGACGTGTTCGAGATGCTTCATCAGCTTCTCGGCGCCGTGCTTGGTGCGCAGGAAGACGATGGCGCGGCCATCGGGGTTTTCGGAGAGCGACTTCTTGAGGAGATCGGTCTTGTCGTTCTTGCCGTTGACGAAGTGAACATACTGCTCGACCTTGTCGGCGGCCTTGCCCGGAGGCGTCACTTCGACCTTGACCGGATCGGTCAGGAAGTCGGCGGCGAGATCGGCGATCGCCTTCGGCATCGTGGCGGAGAAGAGCATCGTCTGGCGACGCTTCGGCACCATCTTGGAGATCTTGCGCAGGTCATGCACGAAGCCGAGGTCGAGCATCTGGTCGGCTTCGTCGAGCACGAGGTAGCGCACGGCGGTCAGGCCGATGGCGCGGCGGGCGACGAGATCGAGCAGGCGGCCGGGGGTGGCGACCAGGATGTCGGTGCCCTTTTCAAGCTGCAGCTGCTGCTTGTTGATCGACACGCCGCCGACGACGACGTTGATGCGCAGATGCGACTTGCGCAGGAAGTTCTTCAGGTTCTGGGCGATCTGGTTCACCAGTTCGCGGGTCGGCGCCAGGATCAGCGTACGGGTGGTACGGTTGTCGGGGCGGCGTTCTTCCGGGATCAGCTTTTCGATCAGCGGCAGGCCGAAGGCGGCCGTCTTGCCGGTGCCGGTCTGGGCGAGGCCGATCAGGTCGCGGCCTTCGAGAAGAAGCGGGATCGCCTTTTCCTGGATGGGGGTCGGCGTTTCGATGCCGAGCTGGAACAGTGTGGCGACGATCGGCTTGGAGACACCAAGCGATTCAAAATTGGTCAAGTCATAACCTTTTCAGGGGCGCCAAAACAATACCGCCGGAACGCGGGTTTGCGGTCCGGTGTTACTCTGGCGTCAAGAACCCCGCGTGAAGTGGGAACTTGTCTTGTTGGAAAAAGCTTTCCAGCGCTTCTGCCGCGTCCCTTGGGATGCGGTCCATTCGAAATGCGCTTTGTCCTTCTTCCTGCATCCTATTTGCTGGCAGGGGCACGCTCACGCGGCGGCCGGAAGGTGAAAGCTGGCCTGCATTTGGTCTAGTTCCGCCGGAAAGTCAAGGGGAGGGGCGGAAAAGGCCGAGCAGGGCCACGGCGCGGGAGGCGTATCGCGCGCCGTGGTCGGGCGATCGGCTGAAATGTCAGTACGGACAGACGCGAACGCGGTAGGCCTCGCCCCATCCGTTGCGCCGCCATTCGAGATGGCAGGTGCGGTAGGGCTGGACGTAATGCGTGCGGTAGACCGGATAGGCGCGGTAGGGCCGGTATGCCCGATAGGGATATCCGTAGCGATAGCCATAGGCATAGGGATAACCGTAGCCGTCGGGATAGCCGTATGTGTAGGGGTAGGGGCGCAGCGCCTGCGACAGCAGCACGCCACCGACGAAGCCGGCCGCGGCACCGCCCCAGGCGTAATGTTCATGCGCCATCGCCGGCGAGGCTGATGTCAGCGTCGCCGCTGTCAGCGTGAGCAGGATAGAGCCGGTCGCCATGCTTTTATGAAGTACGGACATGTTCGCCTCCTATAGCGGACGAGTTCTTCTTGCAGCCGGCAGCAGAATATCGCGGCGGCCTAAGAAATGGCTGCGATTTTAGCACGGTTTTCGAGGTTTTGCTTGGCGATGACAGGAGCATCAGTCGCTGCAACCACGCATGCTCTTCTTCTACTCTTCTCAATTTGCAGCGTTATTTTTGTTTCGCCGGGTCATGGTTAATTCGTTGTTAAACGCCTCTCGGCTATGGTCGATGGCGTAGCAATTTGCCTAGTGTTTTCATGGTGGAGCAGGTGTTTTTGGGACCGAACGGGGACATTCTCGAACTGGCATGCGGCCGGATCGCGGATCTGGACAACCCTGCCTATGTCAAGAACAGCGAGCTGCGCTATGTCGCGGTCAACCAGGCCTATGCGGATTTCTTCGGCAAGGAGATTTCCGATTTTATCGGCCGGCGCAGCCGCGAGCTGTTCGACCGTCCGGAAGAGCAGGACCGCGAGGACAAGGAGCGGCGCGCGCTGGTGTTCGGCAGCGAGGAAAGCGCGCTCTGCTTCGACGCAACAAGCGATCTCCACGACCGCGTGCGGATCGAGAGCTTCGCGCTGTCGGAGGAACGGATCTACGTGCTCGGCATGTTCGAAGAAGCACGCAAGGCGGCGCGGCCGAAATGGCCGGCGACGCGGGCGCTCAGTGACAACAGCACGGATATCGACTTCCTGCGCGATGTGATCGAGGCGCTTCCGGTTGCCGCCTTCGTGCGCGATCAGGATCACCGGCTGGTTTATGCCAACGCATCTTACGAACAGCTGACGGGGCTGCCGCGCGCCGAGTCGCTGGGCAAGACCGAACGCGAGATGTTCGGCACGGCGTCCGGCGACATGGTGAGCCGCGGCCATGTGCAGGCGCTGGCCAAGGGAGAGGCGCGCGATATCGAGAGCCTGGTTCCTCGCGCGGATGGCGGGGTCTATCCTATCCTTGCGCAGATCAACCGGATCGATGGCGGCGACGGCCGGCACTATACGGTCGGGTCCTACTCGGATGTCTCGCTGTTGAAGGAGCGCGAAAGCGCGCTCATCGCCGCGCAGGCGCATACCGAAATTCTCCATCGCGACATGGCGCGCGTGCTGAATTCGCTGCCGGTCGGCGTTCTCATCCTCGAGAGCGATCTGACAATCCGCTACGGCAACCACGCCTTCTACACGATCTCCGAGCTGCCCGAAGGCCTGTTCGATGGCAAGGGCTTTGCCGAGCTTGTCGAGTACAACCACACGCTGGGGCGCTATCCGCCGGGCGTGACCGCCGAGGAAATCCTTGCGCGGCGCACCGATCAGTTCCGCTCCGACCAGCCGGCTGCAGCCGAGATCAACTGGGGCGAAAAGTTTCTCCTGGTCGACAGCCGCAAGATCTCGACGGATCGCATCCTGCTGACCTATGCCGACGTGTCGGCCGTGCGCCGGCATGAGCGCGAAATCCACGCCGCCCGCGAAGAGCTCGAAAACCTCGGCGAGCTGATGGGCGATGCGACGCATGCGATGTCGCAGGGGCTGCTCGTGCTGCAGGATGGCGAAATCCTGCTCAGCAACGATGCGCTGGCCGGGATGCTGGACCTTGCATCCGAGCGCGTCGCCATCGGGCGCAACTGGCGCGAGATGCTGGCCTTCTGCGCCACGCGCGGTGATTTCTCGGAAGATGCCGATCACCTGCTCAACGATATCGGCCAGGCGCTTGCCGACGGCCAGCCGGCGTCGCATCTCTTTCGCGTGCCCGATGGCCGCTGGGTGCAGATGGACGTCATGGTCAGCGCGCGCCGGCATTGGGTGGTGCTGTTTACCGACATTTCGGCGATGAAGATCCGCGAAGTCGATCTGGAGAGCCTGCTTGAACGCGCCGAGGTCGCTGACCGGGTGAAGTCGGAGTTCCTGGCCAATATGAGCCATGAAATCCGCACGCCGATGAACGGCGTTCTCGGCATGGCGGAACTGCTGTCGAAGACTAATCTCGATACGCGCCAGAAGACTTTCGTCGATATCATCACCAAGTCCGGCAATGCGCTGATGACCATCATCAACGACATCCTCGACTTCTCGAAGATCGATTCCGGGCAGATGACGCTGCGGCGCGTGACCTTCGATCCGATCGAGGCCGTCGAGGACGTGGTGACGCTCTTGTCGTCGCTGGCGGCGGAAAAGAGCATCGAGCTTCTGGTGCGCGTCATGCCGGGCCTGCCTGCAGCCATCATCGGCGATGCCGGGCGTTTTCGCCAGATCGTCACCAATCTTGTGGGTAACGCCGTCAAGTTCACCGAGCGGGGCCATGTGCTGGTCGAGCTCGGCTATGTCGCCGGTGCGGCCGACGAGATCATGGCGACGCTGCGCATCGAGGATACCGGGATCGGCATGCCGAAGGACCGGCTCGACCAGATCTTCGGCAAGTTCTCGCAGATCGATTCCTCCTCGACGCGGCGCCACGAAGGCACCGGGCTGGGGCTGGCGATCACGGCGGGTCTCGTCGATCTGTTCGGCGGCTATATCGAGGTCGAAAGCGCTGTCGGCGAGGGCTCGGTCTTCACCGTCACCCTGCCGTTTACCGTCGGCGCCAAGCGGGCCGAGCCGCGGCCGCTGCCGGTCAATGTGCGCGGCGCGCGCGTGCTTGTCATCGACGACAACGCCGTCAACCGCCAGATCCTGACCGAGCAGCTCACGCAATGGGGCTTCGATGGCGCGGCCGCCGAAGACGGCGTCGAGGGGCTCGCCATTCTCGAGGAAGCATCCGCACTTGGCGTTTCGATCGATGCGCTGGTGCTCGACTACCAGATTCCCGGCATGAACGGAGCCGATATCGCCCGCCTGTTGCGCGCCGACGAACGCTTCGCCGACCTGCCGATCGTCTTCCTGACGTCGATGGATATCTCCGGCACCGAGAAGGAATTCGCGGCGCTGAACGGCCAGGCGCATCTGATGAAGCCGGCCCGCGCCAACGTGTTGCGCAACACCATCGTCGATGTCGTGCGCACCAACCGGATCAGGCTGGCGCCGACGCTGCGCCCCGTCATCGAGGCGCCGCCGCTCGAACCCGAATTACTGCCGGAAGCTCTCAACGAAAGAGCGCCGCCGTCCTTCATCGACGTGCTCGTCGCCGAAGACAACGAGGTCAACCAGATCGTTTTCACGCAAATCCTGCAGGCGACGGGGCTCAACTTCCTCGTCGTCAAGAACGGCGAAGAGGCCGTCGAGGCGTGGGAAGCCTATACGCCGCGCATCATCATGATGGACGTGTCGATGCCCGTGATGAACGGCCACGACGCGGCGCGGCGCATCCGCGAGCTCGAGCGCGGGCAAGGACACCGGGTGCCGATCATCGGCGTCACCGCGCACGCGCTCGACGCCGACCGCGATCTTTGCCTCGACGCCGGCATGGACGACTACATGGCCAAGCCGATCAGCCCGGAGCTGCTGGAAGAAAAGATCGCGCTGTGGCTCGGCAAGGAAGGCCGCGCCAGCGGGATTTCGCTGAGCTAGTCTAGAGCTGGCCCAGCTCTAGGGGGCTAGCCTTCGGCGCGCTTGACGCCGCACAGCATTTCGCGTTTGCCCGCAAAGCCCGGACGACGCTCGACCACAAAGCCCGCGGCGCCCAGATTGCGCCGGACGAAGCCGGCCGCTGCGTAGGTGGCGAAGGTGCCGCCAGGGACCGTCTTTTCACAGACGAGCGTCATCAGTTCCTGCGACCACATGTCGGCATTGCGCGAAGGCGCAAAGCCATCCAGATACCAGGCATCGAAACCCGCCTCGGCGGCTGCTACGCCTTCGAGCGCCCGGCCGCAGACGACGCTGAGCGTGGTCTGGTCGTCGAGCTTCAACGACACGGTGCCCTCGGGCATATCCGGCCAGGCCGAGACCAGCGCGATGCGCTCGGCGTCGATCTCCGGCCAGTGCGACAGCGCGCGGTCGATCTCGTCGCGCCGCATCGGGTAGAGCTCGAAGGACATGAAGTGCAGATGCTGGCCTTCCGCGCGCTTCAGCTTCCAGTTCCTGAAGGTCTCGGCGAAGTTCAGGCCGGTGCCGAAACCAAGTTCGCCGATCAGGAAGTTTTGCGCCTCGGCCCATCGCTCGGGCAGGCCGTTTCCGGCGAGGAAGACATGGCCGCATTCGAGGCGGCCGTCGGTCTGGCAATAAAAATGGTCGCCAAAGGCCGGCGAATAGGGCATATCGCCGTCGCGCCATTCAAGCGGCCGGTTCGCCATCTCAGCCTGTGCTAAATTAATCTGATCGGGATCGATGTCTGTCATGTCAACAGCCGATAGTCCGGCCTTGCCCTCGGGTCAATCGTCCACTGAACTGTTGATCGTCGGCGGCGGCATCATGGGGCTTTGGGCCGCCGTTCACGCCGAGCGCATGGGGATCGACGCGGTGCTGATCGATGCCGGCGTGCTTGGAGGCGGGGCGAGCGGCGGGTTGCTCGGCGCGCTGATGCCGCACATGCCGGATAAATGGAACCCGAAGAAGCAGTTTCAGTTCGATGCGCTGGTGGCGCTGGAGGCCGAAGTGGCGCGGCTGGAGGCCGAGACCGGACTCTCAACGGGCTACCGTCGCTCCGGCCGCCTGATCCCGCTGCCCAAGCCGCATCTGCGCGATATCGCGCTCGGGCATTCCGGCGATGCCGACAGCCACTGGCATGCCGGCGAGCGCCGCTTCCATTGGCATGTGATCGATACGCCCGCAGTATCCGGCTGGCCGGACGCTTCCGGTATGGAGGGCGGCTTCGTGCATGACACGCTGGCCGGCCGTGTGGCGCCGCGATCTCTGACGGGTGTGCTCGCAGCCTTTCTCCGCCGCGCCGGACATATCCGCATCATCGAGAATTCAGCCGTTCGCGGCATCGACGCCGAGCGCGGGATCGCCGAGACCGATACCGGTGCGATTGCCTTCGGACATTGCATCATTGCTGCCGGCTACCAGTCGTTTCCGCTTCTGGCGCGCGGCACGGCAGGGCTGACACAGCCGCTCGGGCAGCCGGTGAAGGGCCAGTCGGCGCTCCTGAAGGCCGATATCGATCCTGGCCTTCCGACAATCTTCCGCGATGGGCTTTATGTGGTGGCGCATGAGGGCGGGCATGTCGCGATCGGCAGCACCAGCGAGAACCGCTTCGACGCACCCTTTGCGACTGACGGGCAGCTGGATGTTCTGGTCGAGAAGGCACGGGCGCTGGTGCCTCTGCTGCACGACGCGCCCGTTATCGAGCGCTGGGCCGGGCTGCGGCCGAAGGCGATCGACCGCGATCCGATGATCGGCCCGCATCCCGAACATGAGCGATTGCTGGCGCTGACCGGTGGCTTCAAGGTCAGCTTCGGCCTCGCGCACCGGCTGGCCGAGGCGGTTGTGCACATGTCTGTTGGCAACGCGATACCGTTTGCGGTGCCCGAGAGCTTTCACCTGATCAATCATATTCACGTCGCTTCACGCTAAAGTGCCTCGCGATCGCTTGAATCTTCCCGTTTCGCTCACGCTTTTCCGTTTTGCGCTGTTTAATCCTGAAATCAGCAGCCACTTTCGCGAGATAAACATCAATTCACGTTAAACGTGAATTAGCACTCGCTATCCTTCGTCAATCTGTCATGCAAATCGCCTATCTGCTTGCAAAACGGCGGCGCGCTGACGAGTCGCGCGTGGTGCCGACGGAGAAAATTGCATGCGATACGCCATCTGCTTCACGCCTGCCGCGAATGACCCGCTGTCGCACGCGGCTGCCAATTGGCTTGGCCGAAACGTGTTTTCCGGCGAAATGGTGGAGCCCACGGCGATCCGCGGGCTCAGCATTCACGAGGTCGCCTTTCATACGGCGGTGCCGCGGCGCTACGGTTTTCACGGCGCGCTGAAGGCACCATTCCGGCTTGCGACCGAGATGTCGGAGCCGCAACTCCTGCGGGAACTGATGCGCTTCTGCGGCACGCTGACGCCGTTTTCCATTCCTCGGCTCGAGGTTGCGCGCACCGGTAGCATCTTCAGCCTGGTGCCGTCGCTGCCCTGCGACAACGTCCAGTATCTGGCGTCCTCGATCGTGCAGCAGTTCGACCAGTTTCGCGCGCCGCTCAGCGACGCCGATATCGAGCGCAGCGATCCGGATGGGCTTTCGGCGGCGCAGTTCGCCAATCTGCACCGCTGGGGATGCCCCCATGTGATGGACGAATTCCGCTTCCACATGCCTTTGACCGGTCCGGTCAGCCTGGTCGACATGTCGCGCATCGAGCGTTCGCTGCGCAGCGTTTTCGAACCGGTTCTCATCGATCCGGTGAAGATATCGAACGTGGCGCTGATGGTCGAAGAGGGCAATGGCGGGCCGTTCAGGGTGCATTCGCTGCATCCCATGGGCAAGGTTAGCGCGCGGCGCGAGCGGGTTCCCGTTCCGGCCTAAGCGGTTGTGCCATAAAGGCAAAACTCTGTTGCGCAGTTTCCGTCTCGACATTCGCTCTTGAGGTGTTACCGTTCGCCGACTTTCTGGAAGGTGATTTCATGGTATCCGAGACTTACCCGCGCAATCTCGTCGGCTATGGCCGCAACACCCCCGACCCGAAATGGCCCGGCGGCGCCAATATCGCCGTGCAGTTCGTCATCAATTACGAAGAGGGCGGCGAGAGCTGCATTCTGGATGGCGACGCAGCCTCGGAAAACCTGCTGTCGGAGATCGTCGGCGCGGCAGCCTGGCCCGGCCAGCGCAATCTCAACATGGAATCGATCTATGAATACGGCTCGCGGGCCGGTTTCTGGCGGCTTTGGCGGATGTTCACCGAACTCAAGGTGCAGGCGACCGTCTATGGCGTGACGCAGGCGATGGCGCGCAACCCCGAGGCGGTGGCGGCGATGAAGGAAGCCGGCTGGGAAATCGCCAGCCACGGCTACCGCTGGTTGGAATACAAGGATTTCCAGGAAGAGCTGGAGCGCAAGCATATTCTCGAGGCCGTGCGGCTGCACACGGAGCTCACCGGCGAGCGGCCCTACGGCATGTACCAGGGCAAACCATCCGACAATACGCTGCGGCTGGTGCAGGAAGAGGGCGGCTTTCTTTACTCGTCGGACAGCTATGCCGACGATCTGCCTTTCTGGGTGAAGGGCGTGGACGGCAAACCGTTCCTGATCATCCCCTATACGCTCGAAACCAACGACATGCGTTTTGCCACGCCGCAGGGCTTCAATTCGGGCGACCAGTTCTTCACCTATCTCAAGGATGCCTTCGACACGCTTTATGAAGAAGGAGAGGCGGGCAGCCCGAAGATGATGTCGATCGGCCTGCATTGCCGTCTTGTCGGCCGCCCGGGCCGCGCGGCGGCGCTGAAGCGCTTCATGCAATATGTGCTCGACCACGAGAAGGTGTGGATCCCGCGCCGCATCGAGATCGCCGAGCACTGGCACAAGCACCACAAGCCGGAGGCCATCTGATGATCGCGCGTGACGAATTCATCTCCCGCTTCGGCGGCGTCTTCGAACACTCGCCCTTCATCGCCGAGCGGGCCTTCGACGACGGTTTCGTCGGCGAGACGCTCGATGTCGACCGCGTGCACACGGCGCTGGTGGCGATCTTCCGCGCCGCAAGCGCGGAGGAACGCCTCGGTGTTCTGCGCGCCCACCCGGATCTCGCCGGCCGCCTGGCGATCGCCGGTGAGCTGACGGAGGACAGCAAAAAGGAACAGGCCGGCGCCGGGCTCGACCGGCTGAGCCCCGAGGAGCACCAGCGCTTCACCGAACTCAACCGCTCCTATGTCGAAAAATTCGGCTTTCCCTTCATCATCGCGGTGAAGGGTCTCGACAAGCAGGCGATCCTTTCGGCCTTCGAAAAGCGCATCGACAACAGCCGCGACGCGGAATTCGAAACGGCGACCGCGCAGGTGGAGCGTATCGCGCTGCTGCGGCTTGAGGCGCTGCTGCCTTCGCGCTGAGCGACGCCGCTTTTCTCTTGTCGGTCCGCCGCTTATAGTTGTCGAGAGGGAGCAAAGGCGATGAGACCATCGGAAGTGCTGGAGCAGAACAGGCAGGCGATCCGCGAGGTGACGACGCGCTTCAACGCGACGAACCCGCGTGTGTTCGGTTCGGTGGCGCGGGGTGAGGATCGGGCCGATAGCGATCTGGATATTCTGGTGGACGCTTTGCCGGGAAGCACGCTGCTGACGCTGGGCGGTTTGCAGGATGCGCTCGATCAGATGATGCTGGGTACCGAGGTGCATTTGCTGACACCGGGTGACTTTCCGGAAGATGTGCGCCGTGAGGTTCTGAACGAAGCAAAGCCGATATGAGCCCGGAGCGGATCGCCAAGCTTCTCGATCGTATGAGGCAGGCGGCGGCCGATGCCCATCGCATGATCGAAAACGTCAGCAGGGAAGAATTCATCGATAATCTTGTCCTGCAGCGGGCTGTGGGTATGAGCCTGCTCATGGCTTCTGAAATCGCATCGCAACTCCTCAAGGCGCATCCGGAGTTCGTATCCGACCACCCTGAATTTCCCTGGGCCGCCATGCGGGGCATGCGCAACCGCATTGCTCACGAATATTTCGACATTGATTTGGATAAGGTTTGGGCCACCGCGAAGGACGATGTTCCCAATCTGCTGACGGCGCTCGATTCTATTCGCCAGTGGCGAATGCAGGGTGAGTAGCGGGCGGTCTCGAAGACCGCTTTTCTCTTTTCGATCCGCCGCTTATAGTCGTCGCACAGGAGCGAAGACTATGAGACCATCCGAGGCGCTGGAGCAAAACAGGCAGGCGATCCGCGAGGCGACCAAGCGCTTCAACGCGGCGAACCCGCGTGTGTTCGGCTCGGTGGCGCGGGGCGAGGATCGGGCGGATAGCGATCTGGATATTCTAGTGGATGCGTTGCCGGGGACGTCGTTGTTCGATCTCGGCGGGTTGCTGGAAGAGTTGAAGGATATTCTGGGGACGGATGTTCATCTTTTGACGCCTGGCGACTTCCCCGAAGATGTCCGACGGCGCGTTCTCGAAGAGGCCAAGCCGATATGAATTCGACCATTATTCTTGCCGAGTCGTAGTGTGAGAAGACCATGAGACCATCCGAAGTGCTGGAGAGAAACAGGCAGGCGATCCGCGAGGCGACGACGCGCTTCAACGCGGCGAACCCGCGTGTCTTCGGTTCGGTGGCGCGCGGCGAGGATCGGGTGGATAGCGATCTCGATATTCTGGTCGATACGCTGCCGGGAACGTCGTTGTTCGATCTCGGCGGATTGCTGGAAGAGTTGAAGGATATTCTGGGGGTGAAGGTGGATCTGGTGACGCCGGGCGGCTTGCCTGAGAACATTCGCGAGCGTGTATTGTCGGAAGCGACCCGTATATGAGCGCGGAGAGGCTGGTCGATTATATCGGCAGGATGCAGGCCGCCGCCGAACAGGCGCGGATGCTCACCGAAGACATGGACGAGCAGGCCTTCCTGTCCGATGTGCGCACGCAGCTTGCGGTGACCATGTCGCTGGTCCTGCTCGGCGAGGCGGCATCGCGGATCGCCAGCAATCATCCGGAGTTTCCTCGTGAGCATGAGCAGATACCCTGGGCGCAGATCCGGGGCATGCGCAACCTCATGGTCCACCATTATTATCGCGCCGATTTGCCCGCGATCTGGACCACCGTGCGTCGCGACCTGCAGACGCTGATTTCCGAGCTCGAATCCCTACGCCACTGGCGCATACAAGGCGAATGACGTGACAGACTTCCTCGATATCCAGCCGCTGACCAAAGCCGCCTTCGCGCCCTTCGGCGAGGTCATCGAAGCCGATCCGGCGACGATGCGGTATATCAACAACGGCACCACGGAGCGGTTTCATGCGCTGGCCGCGGCTGACGTCGTGGGCGAGGGCGCTCGAGTGATCATAAGCCTGTTTCGCGGGCAGCCGCGCGATTTTCCCTATGAAGTCGGGATGATGGAGCGGCATCCTTTCGGCAGCCAGAGCTTCTCGCCGATCTCCGACCGGCCGTTTCTGGTCGTGGTGTCCAAGGACGAGGGCGGCAAGCCGGGGCGTCCGCAGGTGTTCCTGGCGCGGGGCGATCAGGGCGTGAATTATGGGCGCAATGTCTGGCATCATCCCTTGATGTCGCTTGGCGCGGTCAGCGATTTTCTGGTTGTCGATCGCGACGGGCCGGGCAACAATCTGGAAGAATATTTTTTCGACACTCCCTTTGTTATCAGCGAGCCCATTTCATGACCGGATTGACCACCCATGTCCTCGATACCGCCTCCGGCAAGCCGGCCGAGGGGCTGAAGATCGAGCTGTTTCATATCGAGGCCGAGGTTCGCCGGCATGTGAAGACTGTCGTCACCAATGCCGATGGCCGCGTCGATGGCGGGCCGATCCTTGTTGGCGAGAGTTTCAGGGCCGGGACCTACGAGCTTCTGTTTCATGCCGGCGATTATCTGCGCGGCACCGGTGCGGCACTCCCGCACCCCGCCTTCCTCGACCTCGTGCCGATCCGTTTCGGCATCGCCGACGAGAGCGCGCATTATCACGTGCCGCTGCTGATCTCGCCCTATGGCTACTCGACCTATCGCGGGAGCTGAGCGATGCGTTTTGCCGCGATTGCCGATGTGCATGGCAACCACCTGGCGCTGGAAGCCGTGCTTGCCGATATCGAGGCGCTTGGGATTTCCGAGATCGTCAATCTCGGTGATTGCCTGAGCGGGCCGCTCGAAGCGGGCAAGGCGGCGGACAGGCTGATGTCGCTTGATGCGCCGACGGTGCGCGGCAATCACGATCGCTACCTGATCGAAAGCCCCGCCGACGCCATGCCCTCCTGGGAGCAGCACGCTTATGGGCAGCTCTCCGCCGCGCATCTCGGCTGGCTGCGAAGCCTGCCGTTCAGCGCCGTCTACCGCGACGAGGTCTATCTCTGCCACGCCACACCTGGGCATGACGAAACCTATTGGCTGGAATCCGTCTCGCCAGACGGTCATGTTTTCCTGAAGCCTCTCGAGGAGATCGAGGCGCTGGCCGAGGGGATCGAGCAGCCGCTGATCCTTTGCGGCCATAGCCATGTGCCGCGCATGGTCCGCCTCAGCGACGGGCGCCTGATCGTCAATCCCGGCAGCGTCGGCTGCCCCGGTTACAGCGACGACACGCCTTATGAGCACAAGGTCGAAACAGGACATCCGCTGGCCTCCTACTGCATCATCGAGAAGACCGCCTCCGGCTTTGCGCCGCAGTTTCGCACCGTTGCCTATGATCACATGGCGATGTCGCGGCTGGCGCGGGAGAATGGGCGCGACAGCTGGGCGAGTGCGCTGGCGACGGGGTGGGTGCGCTAAGCGTTTGGCGAACGCGGGCGTCTGGTCGCTCAAATTGACATTTCCGTGAACTTGTACCATATATTGCACAAGTCGTTGCGGGAGATCATCATGCGCACGGTCATGTTTTCAAAAGCCAGAAACGAACTCGCCAGCCTTCTCGATGAGGTCTCGCAGGATCGCGTCGCCGTGGAGATCGTTCGCCGCGACAAGCCATCGGCGATCCTGATCGACAAGGACGAGTACGAGGGGATGATGGAGACGCTGCATGTGTTGTCCACGCCGGCCAACGCTGCCCGGCTGATGGAGGCGTTCGAAGACGTCAAGAACGGCCGGAATATCGTTCATCACGATCTCATCGACCCGAAGTGAGGCCGGATGATCCTCTCCTGGCACCAGCGCGGTTGGGACGACTATCTCTATTGGCAGGAACACGACCGCAAGACGCTGGCGCGGATTAACGAGTTGCTGCGTGACACGATGCGTCATCCCTTTGAAGGGCTTGGGAAGCCTGAACCCTTACGCCGGCAGCTAAAGGGTCTCTGGTCGCGGCGCATCAGCCAGGAGCACCGTTTGATATATGTCGTTGAGGGACAAGGGGAGCGCCAGACCCTGACCATTCTCCAATGCCGATTGCACTATTGATCCGTACTACTCTGCCGGACGCACTGCCAATCTACGCGGCCGCGTTGCGCTCGATCTCATGCTTCGCGGCCTTGGCGAGAAAGGCCGAGCGTGACAGGCCGGCAGCAGCGGCGACGGCGTCGATGCGGGCCAGAACATCCTCCGGCAGCGTCACATTGATGCGCCGGCTCTGCTGGACACGGCTTTCAGCGAGACGAGGATAACGACGCCGTCCTTATTCTCCGGGTTGGCCATGACGGTTTCGAGCGAAGAGGGTTGTGGAAGCGTCTCGCCGTCCTCAATTAATCCCTCGACGTGAAAAGCCAGGGCTTCCTCGGCCATTTCGCGCGCCTCGTCCAGTGTCGAGCCAGCAGTGACCGCGCCGGGAAAGTCCGGAAAGGAGACGCCGTAGTCGCTCTCCGCGTCCTTGTGGATCAGTCCGATATAGTTGCGCATGATCACCTCAACTTCAGGCCCGACTGCTTCTCGATGCTGCGTAGCGTCCCAATCGGAATGTCCCGTTTGGGATGCGGCACCGTCACGCGGCCCGGCTTGTCCGCATGTTTGAACTGGGCATGGCTGCCTTTGCGGCCGACCTCAAACCAGCCGGCTTTCTGCAGCAAGGCAATGACGTCGGCGCTCTTCATCGGGCTGAATTATACACAATCGTGTGTATAATTCAAATCGCGCCTACTGCCGTCCGGCAATGATCGACGAGTTCACGTCTTTGATGTCGCGCTTGCCGCAAAGGGCCATGGTCACGTCCATCTCCTTGCGCAGGATGCTGAGCGCCAGCGACACGCCTTCCTTGCCCATGGCGCCGAGGCCGTAGAGGAAGGGGCGGCCGATGTAGGTGCCTTTGGCGCCGAGCGCCACGGCCTTCAGCACGTCCTGGCCGGAGCGGATGCCGCTATCGAGGTGGATTTCGATCCTGTCGCCGACGGCGTCGACGATCGAAGGGAGCATGCTGATCGAGGAGGGGGCGCCGTCGAGCTGGCGGCCGCCGTGATTGGAGACGATGATGGCGTCGGCGCCGGTGTCTGCGGCCGCCTTCGCGTCCTCGACGTCGCAGATGCCCTTGATGATCAGCGGGCCGCCCCACTGTTCCTTGATCCAGGCGACATCCGCCCAGGAGAGCTGTGGGTCGAACTGCTCCGCCGTCCAGGAAGACAGCGAGGAGAGGTCGGAGACGTTCTTGGCATGGCCGACGATGTTGCCGAAGGAGCGGCGCTTGGTCTGCAGCATATCGAGGCACCAGAAGGGCCGCGTCGCCATCTGCCAGATGTGCTTGGGCGTGAATTTCGGCGGCGCGGAGAGGCCGTTGCGCAGGTCCTTGTGGCGCTGGCCGAGGATCTGAAGATCGGCGGTCAAGACCAGCGCCGAGCACTTGGCGGCCTTGGCGCGATTGATCAGGTTCAGCACGAAGTCCTTGTCCTTCATGACGTAGAGCTGGAACCAGAAGGGCTTGGTCGTCACCGAGGCGACGTCCTCGATCGAGCAGATGCTCATGGTCGACAGCGTGAAGGGAACGCCTGCCTCTTCGGCCGCCTGCGCCGCCAGCATCTCGCCATCGGCGTGCTGCATGCCGGTCATGCCCGTCGGGGCGAGAGCGACGGGCATCGACACTTTCTGGCCCACCATCGTCGTCTCCAGCGTGCGGTTCGTCATGTCGACGAGCACGCGCTGACGCAGGCCGATCTTGGAGAAATCGCTCTCGTTGGCCCGGTATGTCTGTTCGGTCCAGGCGCCGGAATCGGCGTAGTCGAAAAACATCTTGGGGACGCGGCGCTGGGCGAGCGATTTCAGATCGGCAATGGTGAGAGGTTTCGTCATGGATAAGACTTTCACATCTGAATAATGCGACCGGCCATATCACATATAAATTGCATTCGAAACGGTATCTTTTCCCGCTCGTGTTCGCGTTCCCTCAGGGGATCAGCAGCAGGCTGCCGCTGCTCAGTCCGGCCTTCCAGTTCGGTGTGGGCCGCGGCGGCATCGGAAAGGGCGAATTCGCGGGTAGGAAGCGTGAGAATGCCGCGCCTCATTGCGCCGATCGCCGCCGTGGCCGCCTCCAGGTAGAAGGCCGGATCGGTGCTTGCCGCCATGATGCTCGGGTGCGACAATGACTTGTTCGGGCGCAGCGCCTCGATCGCCACCGGCGGTATCGGCCCCGCTGCCTGGCCAAAGCTCGCGGCCATACCGAAGGGGCGGATGCACTGGATGGTCTTGGCCAGCATCGCGCCGCCGATGCCGTCATAGCCGACATCGACGCCGCGCCCCGATGTCAGTGCCATGACGTTTGCGACCAGATCGGCATCGCGACCGATCACCAGATGGTCGGCGCCGTTGGCGGTTGCGAGTGCCGCCTTCTCCGCGCTGCTGACCGTGCCGATGACGGTGGCGCCGATGTGCTTCGCCCAGCGCACGAGAAGCGTGCCGAGACCGCCGGCTGCGGCGTGCACCAGGATGGTGCTTTCAGGCGTCACCGTGTGGATCCGATGGAGCAGCATATAGGCCGTCATGCCCTTGAGCATCATGGCGGCGGCCTGTTTCGAGCCGACATCATCGGGCAGGCGGATGGCGCGATGCGCCGGCAGCAGGCGCGTCGAGGCATAGGCGCCGACGGGGGCGCCCATATAGACGACGCGGTCGCCGGGAGAGACCGTCGTGACGGCGGCGCCGACCGCCTCCACTACACCGGCACCTTCGGCACCGATGACGGCGGGGTAGGCGGGCATCGGGTAGAGGCCCTTGCGATGATAGATATCCAGGAAGTTGACGCAGATGGCGTCGTGGCGGATGCGGATTTCGTTTGGTCCCGGCGCCTGCGGTTCTTGCGGGGTAACCTTCAACTGCTCGATGCCGCCAGGGGTGGTGAGGGTGATTGCGATATCCATTGTCGGATCTCCTGTTCCTGTCTGGCGCTGAAGATGGGGGATGGTTGCGTGATTGAAAATTCCCTATGATCTCACATCGGTTGGGAAAAAATGATCAATGCTGGATTGGGAAGATTTACGCCATCTGCTGGCGCTGTCGCAACTCGGAACCTTGTCGGGTGCCGCGCGGGCGCTCGGGGTCGAGCATGCGACGGTATCGCGGCGGGTGGCGCATCTGGAGTGCGCGATCGGCGCCAAGCTGGTTGACCGGCGCGGGCGGCGGATTCTGCTAACGGCGGAGGGCGTGCGTGTCGCCGCGATTGCCGAGCGCATGAGCGCCGATGCCATGACCATCGCGCGCGGCGGTATAGGAGCCGATCAAAGCCATGTCGGCGAGGTCCGCATCAGCGCGCCGCCGGCCTATGCGGGTGCGGTTCTGGCGCCGCCTTTGGTGCGGCTGAGAGCGCGTCATCCCGGTATCCGGGTCACGCTTATCGGCGAGACGCGCTATGCCTCGCTCGGGCGGCGGGAGGCGGATATCGCGGTGCGGCTCAATCGGCCTGAGAGTGGCGATCTGACCGTCTCGAAGATCGGCGAGGTGGGTTTCCATGCCTATGCGGCATCAGGTTATGCCGAGCGGGTCGACGTGCGTGATTGGACGTTCATCGGCTATGATGAGGGGATGGCGTCGTCGCCGCAGGAAGAGCGGCTGGCGGAGATCGCTGCCGGCCGGCCGATCGCGATCCGGGCCTCGACGCTGGAGTTTCAGGTGGCGGCGGTGAAGGCCGGCGGCGGCGTGGCGCTGCTGCCCGATTTCATCGCGGAGGGCCAAGGGCTGACGCGGCTTGATCTGGATGGCGCCGACATCTCGCGCGATCTGTGGCTTGTCGTCCATAGGGACATCAAGGATGTGCCGCTGGTGCGGGCGGTGATGGATGCGCTGCGCGAGCGTTAACGGTGATCGTGGCTGGCGAAATGTGCATTTGCGGTTCGGCAGATTGTCGGAATATGTCGGGCCACCGCGTCCTTGGGGAGAACGCAAGAGGAGGAAGCGATGCGAGAGTTGATCCTGGCCATGGCGATGACGCTCGATGGTTTTGTCAGCGGCCCCGAGGGTGAGGCCGAGTGGATTTTCACCGGCGACGAGGAGGCGATCGCCTGGAAGGTCGAGAACGCCTGGAATGCCAGCCTGCACATCATGGGCAGCCGCACATTCGAGGGAATGGCGCGCTTCTGGCCGACATCGACCAACGTTTTCGCGCCCGCGATGAACCAGATTCCCAAGGCGGTGTTTTCGAAGAAGGGCGCCGCGATCCTGCCGAAGGCGATCGACGCGGCGCCATCGGGCGAGCCGCAACCCGGCGCCGATAGCTGGAGCAAAGCCTATGTGGCGAGCGGCGATCTCGCCGAGGAAATCGCCAGGTTGAAGGCCGAAGACGGCAAGCCGATCATCGCCCATGGCGGCGCCACCTTCGCGCGCAGCCTCATCGCCCATGATCTGGTCGATCAATATATGCTGATGGTCTATCCGCTGGCGCTCGGTCGCGGCCAGCCGATCTTCTCCGATCTGGCGCAGCCAAGGCAGTTGCAACTGGTGAGCACGCGGGTGTTTCCCAAGGGCGCTATCGCGCAGGTCTATCGGCGGGGGTAGACTTGGCAGTGATCAGTCAGAACTAAAGCACCGCTCTGAGCGCGACGCCAGCGGTACCGCTTTCAGCGTCAGCCGCATCAACTCCTGCCACTGGGGCGGCAACCATCTCCCGGATCCATCGCGCATTCTCATAATCCTCATCGACATTCCAGAACGAAAGCGCCTTCGAAAGACTATCGAACGTAATTGCGCCCTCCACAACCATGTCCATGATGACTTCGACGCCGACCTCGCGGAAGAAGGCGCGAACATGCGGGCGCCAGCGTGGATCCGTCGTTGAGAGGGTGAGGCATGAACTGAGCGTATCGGCGTCGATATGGCTCGGCAGCGGCGCGTTGACCGTTGTCAGCGCCCGCCAGATCGCTCGATGTTTGATCGTATCAGCCATCCGACCGTTTTATCAGGCCGGCATGCAAGTCTCAAGTTTACCGAAGAGCGCCCTTCGCCGCCACGCCCGCGACATAGGTCTCGACGATGGCGCGGTCGTCGCCCATGGTCTGCAGCAGGAAGAGTTCTTCCGGCAGCGTTTTCACCACTTCCATCTTCAGGGCCATGGCCGGCGTCGCGCTAGCATCGAGCACCACCACGTCGGCATCGGTGCCCTTGTCGAGCGTGCCGATGCGGTCGGAAAGCGAGAGGGACTGGGCGTTGCCCAATGTCATCAGGTAATAGCTTTCCAGCGGGTTCAGGCGCTCGCCGAGCAGTTGCTGGATCTTGTAGGCCTCGTCCATGGTGCGCAGCATGGAATAGCTCGAGCCGCCGCCGATATCGGTGGCGACGCCGATGCGGACCGGCTTGTCGCGGCGCATCAGCGCCTTCAGCGGGAAGAGGCCGGAACCGAGGAAGAGGTTGGAGGTCGGGCAGTGGACGGCGATTGCGCCGGCCTCGCTCATCGCGTCCGCCTCGCGCTCCGACAGGTGGATAGAGTGGCCGAAGAGGGTCTTGTCGCCGAGCAGGCCGTAGCGGGCGTAGATATCGGTGTAGTCGATCGCGTCGGGATAGAGCTCGCAGGTGAACTTGATCTCGTCGTGGTTCTCGGAGAGATGTGTCTGGATGTGCAGGTCGGGAAATTCGCGGGCGAGCGCCTGCGTCGCTTCCATCTGGGCGGGCGTCGAGGTGATGGCGAAGCGCGGGGTGATGGCGACGTGGTTGCGGCCCTTGCCGTGCCAGTCGGCGATGATCTCTCGGGTCTCGTCATAGCCCATCTGAGGCGTGTCGAGCAGGCCCTGCGGGGCGTTGCGGTCCATCATCACCTTGCCGCCGACCATGCGCATGTTGCGCTTCATGGCTTCGGCGAAGAACGCGTCGGCGGAGGTCTTGTGGACGGAGCAGTAGGCGACCGCCGTCGTCGTGCCGTGGCGGATCAGTTCGTCGTAGAAATGCGTGGCGATACGCTGAGCGTGGGCGCTTTCAACGAAGCGGCACTCCTCGGGGAAGGTGTAGGTGTTCAGCCACTCCAGGAGATTGGCGGCATAGGAGGCGATCACCTGCATCTGTGGGAAATGCAGGTGCATGTCGATGAACCCCGGCATGATGAGATGCGGGCGGTGGTCGATCTCGACAGCATCGGCTGCGGACTTGGCCTTGACCTCGGCATAGGGGCCGCTTTCGACGATGACGCCATTGTCCATCAACAGGCCGCCATCGGTCTCGTAGCGGTAGCTTTCGCTGTCGGTCAGGCTCTGGGGTGCCCTGACGAAGGAGAGCAGGCGGCCGCGGAGGAGGGTTTGGGTCATGGGCGTTGGCCTTTATCGATTGCGTGTCGTCGTCGGAACAGGGCTCAGGGCGCCGGCTTGGCGGGGAGGGCCGCCACCGATGCGGCGCAGCCGTATAATGTCCTGCCCTGAAATACCAGCTTTGCCGCGAGATCGTAACGCTTCGCGGATGCGCCGTCGACGCAGGTGTCTTTGGTGACCGTCAGCGTGTAGTGCTGCGGCGGGTGGGTGATGGTCCAAGTCGCGCTGTCTTCAGTCATCGCCATCGGGCCGGGGTTTATGGTGATGACGTCGTTCTTGCCCGCGCGGCTGAAGGTGATCTGACCCTCGCGGATGCTGAGCGCCCAGAAGGGGCCGGTGCCCAGCACATTGACCTCGCTCCAGAGATCGGTGGGGGCGGTGATATCGCCAGATATGTTTGGAGGCACGGTGCCCGTGGTCTTCGCGTCTTCCTGTTTTGCAATGGCCTCTTCGGCCCGCGCTTCCGTCCATGCCAGCCCAGAGAGGGCGATAAGATTGGCCAGAAGCAGGGGGCGGAGGCCTTTGATCATTCGCGTTTGCCCTCGACAGCGCTTTCGAACCAGGCGACGAGCAGCTTGCGCTCATCGGGCGTGATGTCGGTGACGTTGCCCGGCGGCATGGCGTGGCTGCGGCCGGCCTGGATGTAGATCTCTCGGGCGTGCGCCGCGATCTCGGCATCGTTTTCGAGGATCACGTTTTTCGGCGGCCGCGCGAGGCCCTCATAGACGGGCTCGGCGGCATGGCACATGGAACAGCGTGTGCCGACGAGCTGCTTGACGGCGGGAAAGTGCGGATCGCCGGCAAATTGCTGGAAGGCGGGCGCGACGGTTTCGGCGGCCGCGTCCTTCTCTCCGGTCAGCACCTTGGGAACGGTGGAGAGCCACATGATCAGGATGAACAGGATCACGGTTGCCAGCCACGTCCAGGTCGGGCGGCCCTTGCGGGCATGGGTGGTGTTGAACCAGTGGCGAATGGTGACGCCCATCAGGAAGACAAGTGCCGCGATCACCCAGTTATAGGCCGTGCCGAAGGCCAGCGGATAGTGGTTCGACAGCATGAAGAAGATGACTGGCAGTGTCAGGTAGTTGTTGTGCAGCGACCGCTGCTTGGCGATCGCGCCATATTTCGCATCCGGCGTGCGGCCGGCGATCAGGTCGGCGACGACGATCTTTTGGTTTGGGATGATGATCATGAAGACGTTGGCCGACATGATCGTCGCGGTGAAGGCGCCGAGATGCAGGAAGGCGGCGCGGCCGGTGAAGAGCTGCGTATAGCCCCAGGCCATGAAGACGAGCACGGCATAGAGCACCACCATCAGGCCCCAGGTGTTCTTGCCGATCGGCGACTTGCAGAGCAGATCGTAGACGATCCAGCCGCCGGCGAGCGAGGCGAGCGAGATGGCGATTGCGACCGGTGCGCTGACATCGAGCACGTGGCGATCGATCAGAAACAGATCGGCGCCGCCGTAATAGACGATACAGAGCATCAGGAAGCCGGAGAGCCAGGTGAAATAGCTCTCGTATTTGAACCAGGTCAGGTGCTCTGGCATCTGAGCCGGCGCCACCAGATATTTCTGGATATGATAGAACCCGCCGCCATGCACCTGCCACTCCTCGCCATAGGCGCCGACGGGCAGATGCGGACGCTTCACCAGGCCGAGATCGAGCGCGATGAAATAAAAGGACGAGCCGATCCAGGCAGCGGCGGTAATGACGTGGAACCAGCGGGCCGCAAAGGCCAGCCATTCCCACGCTATGGCGTATTCATACATTCAGTTCCCCTATTCTCTCCGATTCAGCAGTGTGCAGAATGTTTGGGCGGGAGAAAAGGGGAATTAGGGCAACACCGCCACGTTGTGGGGCCGGAAATCACGGCTTTCGGACGTAGAGCGGGTCTTCGAGCAGCGGATCGGGCACTTTCGACTTTCCGTGCTCGTTCACACCGGCGCCGATCTCGATGATCGTCCAGATGTCGCTGGCGTTTTCGATGCCGAACTCCGTCTCCAGAATGTCGATGAAGGCTCTGGTCGAGAGGATGTCGAGATTGAGGTTTTCGGTCTGTCTCAGCGCCGCCCGTGCGCGGCGGTCGTCAACCAGAAGGACGACGGCTTCGCTGTCATCGACGACCGTTTCAGCGACTGAGAGAACGTCGAGCAGGCTGTAGTCGCCGCGTCCTTTCCAACTCGGCTTCAGGTCCGGAACGCTTCCTCCCATGCGCCAGTTCGTCATGGCCTTTTCGTACTCGCGGCCGACGGCGGTCTCCATGACCCTGATCCGATGGCTGTTGTCGGCAAGCCAGTCAGCTAGCAGCTTTCGTTGTTCTGTGCGGCGATCGTCGTCGGGATCGGGATCGCGCGTCGCCTCGATCGCGACCATATCGGTGATCCAGACCTCGACCTGCGGCACAAACAGATAATCCAGCGCATCCCGGCCAGCCATGGAAAGCAGCGAGAGCGGCGATGTGTCGGGGATGAGTAGGCGAGGGATGCGCTCGATCTCCTCGTCCATCAGCGCAGTCTCCAGCGGCGCATCGCGTTGTCGACTTCGCGCGCGATCTCCTCGGGATGCTTTCTATCCCTCGCGTCGCTCGCCATCTGAGTGATATAGCCGGGATCTCGGGTGTCGTAGCCTAGCGGGTCTGCAATGCGGCGATGAAGCGTGGGGCGCGATTTGCGCACCTCGTTCGGCACTGGCTCGCCGGCGGCCGTCTTCAGCCGAATGAATTCCTCCGCCGACATCACGACGGCGCGCGGCTGGTCCCGGTTGGTCACCAGAACCGCCTCGACATCAGCCGTTCTCAGGACGTCGCCGAGATTTTTCTGCAAGTTGATCGAGCGAATGGTCTGCATACTGGGCGCTCCCACCATTTTACGTAAATTTACATAATATCGGTCCGTGGCGCAAACACTTCCGGCCACCGTTTGCGGGGTGGCCACGGTGAAGCAAAGCCGATCAGATCGCCGCCATTGAAATGCCAAGACTTCATTACAGTTTTATCCAAGGCCGCCGAGACGAGGGGAAACCGCATCGGCGTGGCGGCGCATTCATCGACGGAGAAGATGCTGATGCGCAGTATTCTTGTGGTTGTGATGATTGCCTTTTCGTCCTGTGTCCAAATTCCCGGCGTCCAGACCAGTGGCGCCCAGGCCCATGACGCCCCGTCCGGCTGGGCTTACGAGCCCTATTGTTGCAACGGCGACAACGAGACGGGCGATTGCCAGATGATCCCGCCGAAGAGCGTCGCGATCACGCCGAACGGCTATCGGGTGACGCTTTTGCCTGGTGACCACCGGCTCGTCACCCACGCGCACGTCTTCCTGCTGCCGATGGGTCGGGCGATGAAATCGGGTGATGGTGATTACCACCTCTGCCTGTTTCCAAACGAGGATACGCCGCGCTGCTTCTACGCGCCCGAAATGGGCTACTGAGCGCTCTCTTTGTCGCGGGCGATCTCCTCGAGGATCCAGCTGCGGAAAGCCTTGATCTTCGGGACGTTGCGGCGGTTTTCGGCGTAGACCAGCCAATAGCCGCGATCGTCGCTGCAGGTCATCTCGAAGGGCTGATAGAGCCGCCCCTGGGCGAGTTCGTCGCCGTAGAAGGCGGGCGTCAGGATGGCGACACCCTGGCCGGCCATGGCCGCACTCGCCTCGAAGGTCTGCGAGCCGTACTGGCTGCGCGGGCGCGATTCCAGGCCGAGATCGGTCAGGCCCGCCGCCTTGAACCAGATCTGCCACCATGGGTCGGTGGCGCCGATGATCGGCAGTTTCATCAGGTCCTCGGGCTTGTGGATGCCGCCGATGCTTTCGGCCAGCTTCGGGCTCAGCATCGGGGTGAAGTCGACATCGAGCAGCTTGTCGGCGATCAGCCCGCGCCAGTTGCCGTCGCCCGAGCGGATGGCGACGTCGACGGATTCGCGGGTGAAGTCGATCAGCGCTTCCGATGTCGACAGCCGCACCGCGATCGCCGGATGCCGGAGCTGGAAGGTGCCCAGCCGCCGCGCCAGCCAGTGCGAGGCGAAGGTGGCGATGGTGTTGATCAGAAGCGTCGATTCGATCTCGCCGCGCGCCTCGGCCATCGCCTCGTTCAAAAGCACGAAAGCGTCGGACACTTTGGGGAGCAGCAGTTCGCCGGTGTCGGTCAGGCTGATCTGGCGCGGCCGGCGCAAAAACAGCGGCTCGCCGATATTCTCCTCCAGCAGTTTCACCTGATAGCTGACGGCCGTCTGCGTCATGCCGAGTTCGTCGCCGGCCTTGGTGAAGCTGCCGAGCCTTGCCACGGCCTCGAAGACGCGCAGCGCATTCAGCGGAACCTGCTTGGACAGCTTCATGGATAAGTTCTCTTTATGCATGCAGACGGTTGTTCGATTGGAATTGCAGCATTAATCGGCGCAATCTGCAAGTCATCAGATCAGATTATCGAGGTGATGTCATGGCTTGCGTAACGAACGAACATATGGCTCAACAGGTGGCCGAACCGACCCATGTCAGGGCTTTCGATCGGCTGGCGCATCTGTTGAGAGGGCTTGCCGTACGCCTGGCGCGGCCGGACCGGCTGGATCTCGAAGGCATGCCTGATCGCGTCAAGCGCGACCTCGGCTTCATGGACGGGCGCGATCCCTACATCGAGGATGCGCGGACGCGGTAGGCGGCGAGCGCGGTCAGGATTTCGGCCGCGGTCATGGCCGCGATCACTTCCGGGCGCTTGTCGCGCACCTGTTGACCGCCGATCGGCAGCGTCAGCCGCGCCATCCATTCCTTCTCGCCACCCGCCTCGCGCTGCAGCCAGCTTGCGAAAGTGGCGCGCTTGGTGGCCGAGCCGATCATGCCGGTATAGGCGAGATCGGTGCGGGCGAGCGCCTCGCGGGCGATCAGGAAGTCGAGCGCATGGTCGTGGGTGAGGATGACGACGACGGCGCCCGTGCGCATCTCCTGCACCAGCGCTTCGGGCATGGCGACGAGCCGGGCGTTGATGCCTTCGGGCAGGTGCTCAAGTTCGTCCTGGCGGGTCTCGATCACGGTGACGTCGAGCGGCAGCGGCGATAATGCCGTTGCGAGCGCGCGCCCGACATGGCCGGCGCCGAACAGCCAAACCTCAGGCCGGTGCTCCGCTTCGTCGCTGCGGCGTTCCTCGAGTTCGCGGATGACCGCGTCGGTCACGCGGCGAAACCTGAGCTGCGTGCGCCCGCCGCAGCATTGGCCGATCTCCGGGCCGAGGGGGATGTCCATCATCTCGCGGCCGTCGGTGCCCTGCAGCAGCTTGCGGGCGTTGGCGATCGCCATGAACTCGAACTGCCCGCCGCCGATGGTTCCCCAGATGGTGTCGATTGCGACCAGCATGAAGGTGCCGGTCTCGCGCGGGGTGGAGCCTTGGGTGCCGGTGATGTCGATCAGGATGGTGTCGGGGTGGGTGGCGAGGAATTGGGGGAGGGTGGTCATTGTGGGATGACCGAGGGGATTGAGGGAGTGAGGCTGGTCGTGGTGGGGCCGGTGTAAGTGGAGTCTACGAAGGTGAGGTTTGCGGGTGTGGCGGACCCCCCTCTGCCCTGCCGGGCATCTCCCCCACAAGGGGGGAGATCGACTCGTGGTGCTGCTTTCGTAGACGTTGAGCGTGGAGCGAGCGGGGCCGCCCAGCCAATCTCCCCACCTGTGGGGGAGATGCCCGGCAGGGCAGAGGGGGGTATCACACCCGCAGATTCCACAAACCCACCAAGCCCCGCATTCCCGGTCATACCGCCTTCATCCGCTCGACCGCCATCAACACCCGCTCCGGCGTTGCCGGCGCGTCGAGCCTCGGGCAGACCTTGTAATCCGCCACACTCGCCACCGCCATCGACAGCGCCTCCAGCACCGAAATCGCCAACATGAACGGCGGTTCGCCGACGGCCTTGGAGCGGCCGATGGTCTGTTCGGCGTTTTCGGACCATTCGGCCAGCTTGACGTTGAAGATCTTCGGGCGATCGGAGGCGAGTGGGATCTTGTAGGTGGAGGGGGCGTGGGTGCGCAGGCGTCCCTTGGCGTCCCACCAGAGCTCTTCCGTCGTCAGCCAGCCCATGCCCTGCACGAAGGCGCCCTCGACCTGGCCGATGTCGATGGCCGGGTTCAGCGAGCGGCCGACGTCGTGGAGGATATCGGTGCGGTCGATCAGATATTCGCCGGTCAGCGTGTCGATCGAGACTTCGGTGCAGGAGGCGCCGTACGAGTAGTAATAGAAGGGCGTGCCCTTTCCGGCGGCGCGGTCCCAGTGGATCTTCGGGGTCTTGTAGAAGCCGGCGGCCGATAGCTGCACGCGGGCGAAATAGGCCTGGCGGATGAAGTCGGGGAAGGGGATTTCCTGGTTGCCGACGCGTACCCGGTTGGGCAGGAAGGCGATCTCGGAGACCGGGACGTCCCATTTCTCGGCGGCGAAGGCGACGAGGCGTTCCTTGATCTGGCGGGCGGCATCATAGGCGGCCATGCCGTTGAGATCGGTGCCGGAGGAGGCTGCCGTGGCAGAGGTGTTGGGCACCTTGCCTGTCGTCGTCGCGGTGATCTTCACATGCTCGATATCGATCTGGAAGCTGTCGGCCAGAACCTGCGCCACCTTCGTATAAAGGCCCTGGCCCATCTCGGTGCCGCCATGGTTCAGGTGGATCGAGCCGTCCTGGTAGACATGGACGAGCGCGCCGGCCTGGTTGAAGGCGGTCAGCGTGAAGGAGATGCCGAACTTCACCGGCGTCAGCGCGATGCCCTTTTTGATGTAGCGGCTGTCGCGGTTGAATTCGATGATCTCTCGGCGCCGCGCCTGGTAGTCGGCGCTCTCCTCGAGTTCGCCGACGATCCGCTCCAGAATGCTGTCCTCGACCTCCTGGTGATAAGGCGTCAGCGTGCGGCCGGAGCCGGGCTGGCCGTAGAAATTCAGTTTTCTGATATCAAGCGGGTCCTTGCCGACGGCATAGGCGATTTCCTCGATGAAGCGCTCGGCGCCCAGCATCCCCTGCGGTCCGCCGAAGCCGCGAAAGGCGGTGTTAGAGACGGTGTGGGTCTTGAGCGGCTTCGAGGTCAGGTGCACATGCGGGTAGAAATAGCTCGAGTCGGCATGAAACAGCGCGCGGTCGGTGACCGGGCCCGACAGGTCCGACGAGAAGCCGCAGCGAGCCGCATAAATGGCGTCGACCGCATGGATGCGGCCTTCTTCGTCGAAGCCGAGTTCGTAATCGACCATGAAGTCGTGGCGCTTGCCTGTCGCCGCCATGTCCTCGTCGCGGTCGGGGCGGAACTTGATTGATCGTTTCAGCTTCTTGGCGGCGATGGCGGCCAGCGCCGCGAACTGGTTCCCCTGCGTTTCCTTGCCGCCGAAGCCGCCGCCCATGCGGCGCACGTTCACCGTCACGGCGTTGGAGGGGATGTTCAGCACATGGCCGACGATGTGCTGGATCTCGCTCGGATGCTGCGTCGAGGACCAGACGGCGACCTCGTCGTCCTCGCCCGGAATGGCCATGGCGATCTGGCCTTCGAGGTAGAAATGCTCCTGCCCACCGATCCGCATCTGGCCCTTCAGTCGGCGGGCGGCGTTTGCCATCTCGCTCTTCGCCTCGCCACGGCTCAGCGTCATCGGACTGGTGACCAACGCGCCGCCGTTAACGAGAGCGCCGTCGATGTCGCTCCAGTGGGCGAGGTCGCGATACTCGATCTTCGCCTTGCGGGCAGCGCGGCGCGCGATGTCGCGGGTCTCGGCGATCACGGCAAAGATCGGCTGCTGGTGGAACTCGACTTTTGTTTCGGCGAGCAACGGTTCGTCGTGGCTGCCGTTGGAGCTGACGTCGTTGATCCCTGGCACGTCCTTGCCGGTGAAGACCCAGACGACGCCGGGGGTGGCGGCAACCTCGGAGAGGTCCATGCTGACGATCTCGGCATGCGCCCGGTCCGACAGGCCGAGCGCGCCGTGGAGCAGGCCAGCGGGCTCCGGAAGGTCGTCGATGTAGTCGGCCGTGCCGGTGACGTGCTTGTGGGCGCTGTCATGGCGGCGCGAGGCGTGCATCGGGCCTGATATGATGAAGGTGGGGTCGGGGAAGGCAGACTTGTCCATCAGGGGTTGCCTCCTGTGGTGGGTGTTGATGTGAGGATGGGGGTTGATATTGTGTAACTCGCGTTTGCAATCTTTGCGCTGCCGGCTCCCCAAAACTCCCTCATTCCTGTGCTCGTCACAGGAATCCAGCCACGGCGCGTCCGCGCCGTGAGAGGAGTCTTTTGCAACCATGAAGAGTCTTTCATGCCCAAGGACTTGGGCATGCTGGATCCCTGTGACAAGCACAGGGATGAGGGAGCTAGAGAGGGGCGGTGAGTGCAGAACGCGACCGACGCTGCCGTGGCGATCAGTTCCATCACGCCACCTCCTCGAACCGCCGCAACTCCGCCGGCGCACCCGTCGTCTCCAGATAGAACCGCGTCAGCAAATTCTTCGCCGTCAGCTGCCGATACTCCGACGTCGCCCGCCAATCGGAAAGCGGCTGGAAGTCGCTGTCGAAGGCGTCTCTCACCGTCTCGATCGTCTCCTCGTTCCACGGCCGGCCGATGAGTTCGTTTTCGACGGCGCGGGCGCGCTTGGGTGTGCCGGCCATGCCGCCGAAGGCTATTCTCACATCGTTGACGTCGCCCTGCTCGTCGAGCGTCAGATAGAAGGCGCCGAGCACGGCGGTGATGTCCTCGTCGCGGCGCTTGGTGATCTTGTAGACGGCGAAATGCGTGTCTTCGGCCGGGTAGGGTACGAAGAGGCTCTCGACGAACTCGCCGGGGCGGCGGTCCTGCTTGCCGTAGTCGATGAAATAATCCTCCAGCCGCAGCATGCGCGTGCCCTCCGTCGAGCGCAGCTTGACGGTGGCGCCGAGCGCGATCAGCGGCGGCGGGCTGTCGCCGATCGGCGAGCCGTTGGCAATGTTGCCGCCGATCGTACCCATGTTGCGCACCTGCTCGCCGCCGATGCGCGTGATCAGCCGGCCGAGCGTCGGGACCTTGCTGGCGATGGTCTCGAAGGCGCGGGTGTAGGTCACGCCGGCGCCGATGGTGATGCCGCCTTCGCCTGAGGTGATCGTCTGCAATTCCTGAAGATGGTTGATGAAGACCACGGGGTTCAGCGCCCGCATCTGCTTGGTCACCCACAGCCCGACATCGGTCGAGCCGGCGACGATGGTCGCCTTCGGCTCGTCGGCCAGAATGCGCGCCAGCGCCTCCAGCGAGCCCGGCACCAGCAGACGGTCCTCGCCCGATGCGATCGAGATCGTGCCCGATCCCTGCATCGCCCACAATCTTGCGACGATGTCGGAACGGGTGCGCTCCAGCGGGTCGAACAGTGCGCTCGGGCGCGTCTTCGCCACCTGCTCGGCAGCCTTGACGATCGGCTCGTAGCCGGTGCAGCGACAGAGATTGCCCTGCAGCGCCTTTTCGATCTCGGCGCGATCGGGATTGCTGTTTGCGAGCCACAATCCGTACATCGACATGACGAAGCCGGGGGTGCAGAAGCCGCATTGGGAGCCGTGACAGTCGACCATCGCCTGCTGCACCGGATGCAGCGTGCCGTCTTTCGCGGCCAGATGCTCGACGGTGACGACATGGGTTGCGTTCAGCGAGCCGATGAAGCGGATGCAGGCATTGACGGATTCATAGTGCAACTTGCCGTCGATCAGCCGGCCGACCAGAACCGTGCAGGCGCCGCAGTCACCCTCGGCGCATCCTTCCTTCGTGCCCGTCAGCCGGCGCTTCAGTCGCAGGAAATCGAGAAGCGTCTCGGTAGGCTTGACGTCTTTCAGCGTGACGTCTTCGCCGTTCAGGATAAAGCGGATGCTGTCGTTCATGTCGTTCCCGGTTTTTCTCTTTATTTGAAATGGTTATGCCGCCGTCCAGCCTCCGTCAATCGAGATGTGGGTGCCCGTCACCTGGCGGGCCTCGTCGCTGGCGAGATAAAGCGCCAACGCGCCGATCTCCTCCGCCTTGACGAATTCATGCGTCGGCTGCGCCTTCAGGATCACCTCGGTCTTGACCTGTTCCTCGGTCATTTCGCGCGCCCTGGCGGTATCCGGGATTTGCTTCTCCACCAGCGGGGTCAGCACGTATCCCGGGCAAATGGCGTTGACGGTCACGCCCGTTTCGGCAAGCTCAAGTGCTGCCGTCTTCGTCAGGCCGAGTATACCATGCTTTGCCGCGACATAGGCGGATTTGAACGGGGAAGCGACGAGGGCGTGGGCCGAGGCGATATTGATGATGCGCCCGTGCTTCTTCTCCTTCATCAGCGGGATCGCCGCGCGCATGGTGTGAAACGAACTGGACAGATTGATCGCGATGATCTGGTCCCACTTGTCGATCGGGAAATCCTCGATCTTCTCGACATGCTGAATGCCGGCATTGTTGACGAGCACATCGACGGTGCCGAACGTCTTGGCGGCGGTGGCGATGAGGTCGGCGATCTCCTCGGGCTTGGTCATGTCGGCCGGGTGATGGATGACGCCTGCCTTCGAGAGTGATTCAAGCCGTTCGGTTATGCCCTTGATTTCCTCGGGCTTTCCGAAGCCGTTGAGGACGATGTTGTCACCCTTGCCGGCAAACGCGGTGGCGATCGCCAGGCCGATGCCGCTGGTGGATCCGGTGACGACGACTGTTCTGGCCATGAGGTTCTCCGATTTGTCCTGCGACGCGGTTGTATGGAGCGTAGTCCGGAATCGGTTGGGCTGGCAATTGGCTACGATAGAAGGTGGAAACCTTGTGTATCGGTCTTGCGCGGACAGTCTCGCCACGCAATCTAGCGCGTGACGCGAGTGAAGCAGGAGAGGGCTGACGGAAAAGGAATTTCACTTTTGTTTCTTTTCACATTCGTTTGCCTGCATTATTCATTCAAGTCGAAGCAGTTCATGGGAGGATGACAATGGCGGGGTATGTACTGGCGATCGATCAGGGGACGACGTCGACGCGGGCGATCGTGTTCGATGGCGAGATGAAGATCGCCGGCGCGGGCCAGAAGGAATTCAAGCAAATCTATCCGCAATCCGGCTGGGTCGAGCACGATCCGGAGGAGATCTGGGACAGCGTCGTCTCGACCATCAAGATGGCGATCCGCGAGGCGAAGATCAGCGCCAAGGATATCGCAGCACTCGGGATCACCAACCAGCGCGAGACCGTCGTCGTCTGGGAGCGCGAGAGCGGCAAGCCTATCCACAACGCCATCGTCTGGCAGGACCGCCGCACCGCGAGCTATTGCGACAAGCTGAAGAAGCAGGATCTGGAAAAGACCTTCACGAAGAAGACCGGGCTGCTGCTCGATCCCTATTTCTCCGGCACCAAGCTTTCCTGGATGCTCGCCAACGTGAAGGGGGCGAGGGCGCGCGCGGCCAAGGGCGAGCTCTGCTTCGGCACGATCGACACTTTTCTGATCTGGCGGCTCACCGGCGGCAAGAGCTTCGTGACCGACGCCACCAATGCGTCGCGGACGCTGATGTATAACATCGCCAGCAATGAATGGGACAAGGACCTGTTGGAGATCCTGCGCGTTCCCTTGGCGATGCTGCCGGAGGTGAAAGATTGCGCGGCCGATTTCGGCGTTACCGAGCCTCACATCTTCGGCGCCGCGATCCCGATCCTGGGCGTTGCCGGCGACCAGCATGCGGCGACGATCGGGCAGGCGTGCTTCGAGCCGGGCATGATGAAATCCACATACGGCACCGGCTGCTTCGCCGTGCTCAACACCGGCGCCGACATGGTGCGCTCGAAAAACCGGCTCTTGACGACCATCGCCTATCGGCTGGACGGCGAGACGACCTATGCGCTCGAAGGCTCGATCTTCATCGCCGGTGCGGCCGTGCAGTGGCTGCGCGACGGGCTTGGGATCATCGACAGCGCGTCGAAGACCGGCGAACTGGCCGATGCCGCCGATCCCTCGCAGGAGGTCTATCTGGTCCCCGCCTTTACCGGGCTCGGCGCGCCACACTGGGATGCGAACGCCCGCGGCGCGATTTTTGGCCTGACGCGCAACAGCGGACCGAAGGAGTTTGCGCGCGCGGCACTTGAGGCGGTCTGCTACCAGTCGCGCGACCTGCTCGACGCCATGCACAAGGACTGGAAGGGCGGCGTCGACGAGACCGTGCTGCGCGTCGATGGCGGCATGGTGGCCTCCGACTGGACGATGCAGCGGCTGGCCGACATTCTGGACGCGCCGGTAGACCGCCCCGTCATCCTCGAGACCACGGCGCTGGGCGCCGCCTGGCTCGCCGGCAGCCGGGCGGGTGTCTGGCCCGACAAGGCGGCTTTCGCCAAGAACTGGAAGCGCAACAACCGCTTCGAGCCCGATATGGACGAGAAGACGCGGGCGGCCAAGCTCAAGGGCTGGCGGAGCGCGGTGAAGCGGACGTTGAGCGACGCCTGATGCGGGCGCGCCGGCGGCGTCTTTGACGGCTCCGGCGATCGTTCTACAATGCCTGCCAATCTTGACATGTGGAGGAGCGGGCATGGTGTCGATGACGGTCGAGCTGCGCAATGTCATGGGAACCCAGGCGGCGATGGGATGGGCCGGTGGCCACACCGTCGTCGTCGACAGGCCGCAGGGCAAGGCGGGTGGGCAGGGGCTCGGCTTCAACGGTGCGCAGCTGCTGGCGCTGGCGCTCGGTGGCTGCTTCTGCAACGACCTGCGCTATGTCGCCGAAGAGATGGGGTGCGAGCTCGGCAGCATCGCGGTGTCTGTCACCGTGGAGCTCGATGGCAGCCCGCTGGTGACGACCGCCGCGCATATGCAGGTCGCCTGCGAGATGGCCGACGGCTCCAGCGCCGACGCGGTGATCGAGAAGGCAAGGGCTAGCTGCATGGTCAGCAATTCACTTCAGCGCGGCGTTGCCGTCTCGATCGAGGCGGTGTGCTAGGCTTTACGTCGCAACCACCTGCCGCCGGCGCCTTGCCGGCGGGGCATAGAGCCAGCCGGCGCCGCCGCGGTCGGCCACGGCGCGGATCGCCAGCGAGAGGCCGATGGCAACGACCACCACCAGCGGCGCGGTGAGATAGCCGAGCGTTGCGCTGGCACCGATCGCGGCGGCGATGGTGGCGACCAGGAGCGAGACGATCATCACATGGGTGACGTAGACGGGCAGCGTGTTGCGGCCGAAATAGGCGAAGGCATTGCGCACGCTCTCCCAGCGCGACAGGAGCACCGCCGTTCCGCAAAGCCAGGCAAGGCCGGCGATGGAGGAGGCCAGCGCCCAGCTGCCCTTGTCGACGGCCTGCAGCCGCCAGCGCAGCACATATAGCGCCGAAAACAGAAGGAAGCCGCCGAGCGCCGTCAGGAACGGGCGGGCGGTGATGAGGTGGACGACCGATCGCCCGTACCAGCAGCCGAACAGAAAGAAGACGAAATACTGCAGTACGTTGCGATGGGTGAAGAGATCGATCGGCAGGCGCTCGCCGAAGGTGAGGACCGAGACCACGGCGGCGAGGGCGATGATGATCGCATGCGGCGCAGATTGCAGCAACTTGGTGGCGACCATGAAGATGGCAAGCGCCCAGATGAACCAGATGCCGGTGTTCGGCGCCCACCACATTTGCAGCAGCTGATAGGGATCGCTGCCCTCAGTGGGGACGAGCGCGTTCTGTTGCACGTAGCGGAAGAACAGCCAGCGGGCGGTGCTCCAGATGGCGAAGAGGTAGACCAGCAGCCAGATCTTGCGGCGCAGGAAATCGCTCCATGGCGCGCGCATGGCCGATGCCGCCAGGAAGCCGGAGACGGTGAAAAACAGCGGCATGCGGATCGGCGTCATGATGGCGCTGAAGCGGGCGTAGAGATCAGGCGCTATGGCGTGGAACTGGTGGTAGAGCAGGGTGTGATAGATCACCACCAGGATGATCGACATGCCCTTGGCGATATCGAGCCATTCGATACGGGTCTTCTCCTGCCGCTGCTCCAAGCGCCGTCCTCCATTTTGCATTGCAGCAAATTGAAGGGGGCATTGTGGCGAAAACGTGGGATAGCAGAAATTTATGGTCGCTATCCGCAGTTGTCTTCGGTGAGGAGGGCGCTCAGAACGGATTGACGTAGTTGGTGATGGCGATCTGGCGCAGCAGCACCTTGCGGATGATGTGCGTCGGCGTGACGTGATCGGTGTAGATCGCGGCATCGCCGGTGCTGCCGGCCGGCAACACGTCGGCGAAGTCCCTGTCGTCGAGCCTGATGCGGACGGCGAGCGGCAGGGAGGCGATCTCCTTGGGTGCCACGGCGAGGCCCGAGGTCTGCGTCTGGCCGCTTGCCACCGCCTGCAGCACGCTTTCCACCTTGCCGGGATAGACCTTGCCCGGCGCGTATTTGAAGGTGATCTCGACCGGCTGGCCTGGGGTGATGTAGCGCGCGTTGATCTGTGCGATCTCGATGCCGATGATCGTGTCCGACGTGTCGATGAAGGCCATGACGGGTGCCAGCGGCAGGCTGCTGACGCGAGCACCCTTGCGAAGCGCGAGATTGGTGACGTAGCCGTCGGCGGGCGCCCGAACCACCGTCTTGTCGAGGTTCCACTGCGCCTCGGCGATCTCGGCCTTCAGCTGATCGGTTTGCGCCTGCGCCTGCTCGACGTCGAAGCCGCGGCCGGCGCCGGTGGTCTGCAGCCGCGTCGTCTCAGAAAGCCTCAGCGTGGCGAGCTCGAGCTGCGCCTTGAGCGCGTCGAGCTTGGCCTGATAGGGCACGGGGTCGATCCGGAAGAGCACGTCGCCCGCCTTCAGCGGCGTGTTGGCTATCACAGGGACATCGATGACCTCGCCGGTGACATTGGGGACGATCGCCACGGAATTGCGCACGACCAGTGCCGCCCCCTGCGGCGCGCCCCAGCCCATCGGGATGAACAGGCCGATCAGGAGAAGCAGGAAGACCAGCGCCGGCGATACCTTCCAGAAGAGGTTGAAGGGCACGATCTTCAGCTTCACCAGCAGGAAGAGGATGACCAGATAGACGTTGAGGAGAACGACGATCATCGGTTCTTCTCCGCATCCGGCACGCGTGGGACGTCGACATAGGCCCAGATCACGACCAGCGGCCAGAACGCGAAGCCGAGCAGCAACGTCACCCAGCCGCCGACGCTGACGGCCTTAGCCCAGGGATGATTGCGCCGGCGGGCGATCATGCCGGGCAGCATCGCCAGAAAGAGGATGACCGCAAGCGTGCTAGCCGCCAGCACGATCAGCACGATCCACGCGAAAATATCGACGGCGCTCATGCGGGGTCTCCCTGCCGGTCAAGATCGACGGCAGCAGACCATGCGGCGACGCTTGCACGGAAGTACGCAACAGTAAATGCAACGGTGCTGCATCCGGCCCCGCCGGACCGCGAGCCCTGACCTCCGCAATTTTTTGCTGCGTCCTGTCGGCGGGCGCGTTACTCCTTCGTCATTGAGGAAGAGGAGTATGAGATGCTGTATGCGATCCTTTGCTATGCCGATGAAGAGCGGGTTTTCTCCTGGACCAAGGAGGAAGAGGACGCCGTGATGGCGAAGCTTTATGCGGTTCAGGCGCCTTTGGCCGAAAGCGGCAAGCTCGGGCCTGTCGGCCGGCTGATGCCGACGACGGCGGCGACCACCGTGCGCAAGGGCAAGGAAGAGCCGCTGGTGCTCGACGGTCCGTTTGCCGAGACCAAGGAAGCGCTGCTCGGTTTCTACGTGGTTGACTTCGACACGCTGGAGGAGGCCGTTGCCTTTTCCAAGGAGCTTTCGTCGGTCAATCCCGGCTCTACATCCTATGAAATCAGGCCGTTCTACGTGTTCCGGCCGGGAGAAAGTGCGACATGACAGACATTGCCTGGATCGACGTGACGCTCGCTTCCGCCCGGCCTAAGGCGCTCGGCGCGCTGCTCAGATACTTCCGCGATCTCGATATCGCGGAAGAGGCCTTTCAGGAGGCCTGCCTGCGCGCTGTCAGAACCTGGCCGGACAAGGGGCCGCCGCGCGATCCGACGGCATGGCTGATCTTCGTCGGCCGCAACAGCGGTATCGACGCGGTGCGCAAGCGCTCGAAGACCCAGGCGCTGCCGGATGAGGAGCTGATCTCCGACACGGAGGATGCCGAGAGTGATATCGCCGAGCGGCTGGACACCTCCAACTACCGCGACGACATCCTGAGGCTCTTGTTCATCTGCTGCCATCCCGACCTGCCGGCGACGCAGCAGATCGCGCTGGCGCTCAGGATCGTCTCCGGCCTCTCGGTGCAGCAGATCGCCCGCGCCTTCCTGGTCGGCGAGAGCGCCATGGAGCAGCGGATCACCCGGGCCAAGGCGCGTGTCGCCAAGGCCGGCGTTCCCTTCGAGACGCCGGATGCGGCGGAGCGCGCCGAGCGGCTGTCGATCGTCTCGACGATGATCTACCTTGTCTTCAACGAGGGCTATAGCCAGGCCGACCCCAAAGCCGAGGCCTGCGCCTTCTCCGACGAGGCGATCCGGCTGGCGAGGCTATTGCTGCGCATCTTCCCTGCAGAGCCGGAGCTGATGGGGCTTTTGGCGCTGATGCTCTTGCAGATCTCCCGCCGCCCGGCGCGCTTCAGCGCCGACAACGAGATCGTGCTGCTCGAGGATCAGGACCGATCGCTCTGGAACCGGGAGCTGATCAACGAAGCGCTTGCGCTGCTAGACAAGGCGATCCGCCACCGGCAGCCGGGGAGCTACCAGTTTCAGGCGGCGATCGCGGCACTGCATTCGCGCGCCAAGAGGGCTGAAGATACCGACTGGGAGGAGATCGAGCTGCTCTATCGTGCGCTGGAGCGCATGCAGCCGTCGCCGGTCATCACGCTCAATCGGGCGGTCGCCGTGTCGAAGCTCAGAGGGCCGGGCGAGGCGCTGACGCTGGTGGAGACGCTCGGCGAAAAGCTCGACGGCTATTTCTATTATCACGGCCTGCGCGGTGGGCTGTTGAAGCAGATCGGGCGTCCGCGCGAGGCGCGAGAGGCTTTCGACCGCGCGATCGCGCTGGCGCATTCCGCACCCGAGGCTGCGCATATCCGCCGGCAGATCGACAGCCTGAAAATGGAGCCGGCGCTGCCGGCGGTGAAATAATTCCAGAAATCACTTTGCGCCTTGTCGGATCGGCGACATCTCACACGTTCTTGTAACAGACTGATCAAGAACAGGTTTCACGAAACAGGAGACGACACATGACCGCCATGCACGAGCTTATTCTCGTCCGCGAATTCGATGCGCCGCGCGAAAAGATCTTCAAGGCCTGGACCGATCCCGAGCTGATGAAGGAATGGTTCGTGCCGCGTCCGTGGACGATATCGGACGCCAAGCTCGAGGTGCGTGCCGGCGGCGCCAATCTGATCGTCATGCGCAGCCCCGAGGGGCAGGAATTCCCCAATCGCGGCGTCTATCTCGAAGTGATCGAGAACGAGAAGCTGGTCTTCACCGACGCCTATACCAGCGCCTGGGTACCATCCGAAAAGCCGTTCATGACGGCGACCGTGCTGCTCGAGGATCTCGGCAACGGCCGCACCAAATACACGGCAACGGCCGTGCACTGGACCGCCGAGGACAAGAAGACCCATGAGGAAATGGGTTTCCACGAGGGCTGGGGCAAATGCGCCGATCAGCTCGCCGAGCTTCTGGCGCGGATGTGATTTGGAAAGCTTCCACCCTCATCCCGGCCTTGTGCCGGGATCCAGCGCGATCAAGTCCTTGATCGCAGAAGGCTCCTTTCGCCGCGCGGACGCGCGTCGGCTGGATTCCTGTCACAAGGACAGGAATGAGGGAGGTCTTCGGTTCATGCGGCGTATGAGGCGGTTCGCAGGATGATTCCGTTCAAGCTCTGAAGTGGTTGAAATGAGAGTCGGATTTGGCGGTGCGCAACTTATGTAGTAACGTAGCTACAAAGAGGTGCCGCCATGACCATCATCAGCAGCCGCGAATTCAATCAGAACCGATCGAGCGCCTTCCGTGCAACGGCAAAGGGTGCGGTGATCATCACCGACCGGGGGAAGCCGGCCTACGTGTTGATGACGATCGAAGAGTATCAGGCAAACGTCAAGATAAAGCGCCGCAGCGTGATCGAGGCGCTATCGATGCCCGGTGGAGAAGACATCGATTTCGAGCCGCCACGGCTTGATGACATCGGTGCCAGACCGGTGGATTTCGACTGATGTATCTTCTGGATACCAATGTGGTTTCCGAACTCAGAAAGGCTGGCTTGGGCAAAGCCGATGCCAATGTCTTGACGTGGATTGCGCTGGTTCCGGAAGAGGCGCTGTTCATATCGGCGATCACGCTGTTCGAACTCGAAATTGGGGTGCTCCAAATGGAGCGACGCGACCCTCGTCAGGGAGCGGCGCTACGGCGCTGGATAGAGGAGGGCGTCAAGGACGTGTTTTCGGCGCGTGTGGTAGGGGTGGATGCGGACGTCGCGGTCTATTCGGCCCAACTGAGCGTTCCTGATCCGCGACCTTCTCGCGATATGTTTATCGGCGCTACAGCGCGGACGCATGGTTTCGTTCTCGTGACCCGCAACGTCAAGGATTTCCAGAACATGGGACTCGATATCGTCAACCCATGGGATGGGCCGGCCTAGCTCCCTATCAACTTTATCGAACGATCCGTTCTAGAATTTGTCATTGCGCCCCACCTCGGCCATCCTTATCTGCAATCTAAAGATTTCAACGGGATGCACGCCATGGAACTCGGCCTTTATACCTTCGCAGACGTCAACCCCAATCCTTCGAGGAGCAAGGGGGCGGAAGGGGCAGAGAGGTTGAAGCATCTGATCGAGGAGATCGAGCTTGCCGATCAGGTGGGGCTCGATGTCTTCGGGTTGGGCGAGCATCATCGGCCGGATTATGCCGCTTCGGCGCCGGCCGTGGCGCTGGCGGCGGCTGCGGTGAAGACCAAGAACATCCGGCTGACGAGCGCCGTCACCGTGCTGTCCTCCGACGATCCGGTGCGGGTGTTTCAGCAATTCTCGACGCTCGATCTTCTTTCCAACGGCCGCGCCGAGATCATGGCGGGGCGGGGGTCGTTCATCGAATCCTTCCCGCTGTTCGGCTATAATCTCGAGGATTACGACCAGCTGTTCGAGGAAAAGCTCGACCTTCTGCTGGCGCTTCGCGACAGCGAGGCAGTGACGTGGTCGGGCGAGATGCGGCCTGCGATCAACGGGCGTGGCGTTTATCCGCGGCCCTTCCAGGATCCGCTGCCGGTGTGGATCGCGGTTGGCGGCACGCCGCAGTCGGTGGCGCGCGCCGGCGCGCTCGGGCTGCCGGTGGCGCTTGCCATCATCGGCGGCGAGCCGCATCGGTTTGCGCCGCTGTTTGATCTCTACCGCGAGGCGGCACGGCGGGCAGGGCAGGATCAGGCCAAGCTCAAGACATCGATCAACGTGCACGGTTTCGTCGCCGATACCACGGATGCGGCGGCCGATCAGTTTTACGGGCCGCAGGCGGAAGTGATGAACCGGATCGGCCGCGAGCGCGGCTGGGGGCCGACCAGCCGCCCGCATTTCGACGCCTCGCGCGGGCCGAAGGGGGCGCTCTTCGTCGGCGATCCTGAAGTGGTGGCCGAGAAGATCATCGCGCATCACAAGCTCTTCAAGAACGATCGCTTCCTGTTGCAGATGGCGATCGGCCTGATGCCGCACGACCAGATCATGCGCGGGATCGAGCTCTACGGCACGAAAGTCGCGCCGATCGTCAGAAAGGCATTGACTGAGAGCGGCGAAGGGGCGAAAGCCAGCGCCTAAAGCAGGAGCTTCATGGCGTAAAGGATGAATTGGATTTCCCCCGGCGTCGTGTTCTGTTCCAGATTCGAGAGCCGGCCGACCGGCCGTAACCTTAGGGCCGGAAACGGAATTTCATGATTATCGAGACTGAAGACGAACTCCTGAAGCTCAAAGAGATCGGCCGCATCTGCGCCAACGCGATCCAGATCATGGCGTCGTCCATGGAGCCGGGGATCACCACGCAGGAGCTCGACGATATCGGCCGCAAGGTGCTCGAAAGTGCCGGCGCGCGCTCGGCGCCGGAGTTCTGCTACCAGTTTCCGGGTGCAACCTGCATCAGCGTCAACGAGGAGATCGCGCACGGCATTCCCGGTTCGCGCGTCATCCGTCCTGGTGATCTCGTCAATATCGACGTCTCGGCCGAAAAGGACGGTTTCTTCTCCGATACCGGCGCCTCCTTCGTCGTGCCGCCGTCGAAATCGAAGCTCGACAAGCTCTGCCGCGACGGCAAGCGGGCGCTTTGGGTCGGTCTCAACCAGGTGAAATCGGGCGAGCCGCTGGCCAAGATCGGCCAGGCGATCGGCGCGTTCGCGGCCAAGAACCGCTATACGCTGGTGGCGAATCTCGCCAGCCACGGTGTCGGCCGCTCGCTGCACGAGGAGCCGGGCGAGCTTTCGACATGGCCGGACCCGTCCGAAAAGCGGATCATGACGGATGGGCTGGTGTTCACCGTCGAACCCTTCCTGTCGCTCGGCGCCACATGGGCCGAAGGCGGCGACGATGCCTGGACGCTCTATGCCGATCCGCAGGCGCCGACGGTGCAATACGAACATACCGTGGTCGCGACCCGCAACGGGCCGATGATCCTGACGCTGCCGGACGGGCAGGCGTAAAACCGGTTTCGACGATCTGTCTTACGATATAACGGACCTATAATGCGAGACGCCCTGCTCATAGAGCAGGGCGTTTCCATTTGGCTTGGTGAAGCCGGTGGTGATTAGTCGTTCTTCGGCTGCTGCAGGATTTCGGCGGCGGCGCGTTCCAGGATGCCGGCGATGCGCTTGGCTTCGTCCTTCGACCAGGGATAGCGCAGCTTCAGCGCCGATTTCAGAAGCATGCGGGCGGCGACGACTTCGCTCTTGTCTTCGGGGAAGGCTTCTTCCTCGCGTTCCCTGCCATAGCTTTCCGGACCGCGGCTTTCCGGATCGAAGATGCGGCGCACATGCGCCATCTTCTCCCCGATGCGTTCCAGCTTTCCAAGCGTCATTTCGATCATGGAACTGTTCTCCTCGACCTGTTTGCGGCCGCTTTCGGTGATGCGGTAGAGCTTCTTCGTGCCCTCCGCCTCGACCTCGGCGAGACCGGTTTCTTCCAGATAGGTCAGCGCCGGATAGATGACGCCGGGGCTCGGGACATAGAAGCCGCCGGAGCGCTCTTCCAAAAGCTTGATCAGCTCGTAGCCATGGCGCGGCTGTTCGGCCAGAAGCGCCAGGATCACCAGCTGCAGGTCGCCTGCCGCGAACTTCCGCCCCATGCGAAAGCCGCCGCCACCCATCATTCCACCTCTAAAACCTCTCATCGATCACTCCTTATGATGTATCGTTGATTATGTCGTAAAACATATATCGTAAGATATGGCGTTTCAAGGGCAGGCCGAAAATTTCCGGAATTGATGGGTTCATCAGAAAATCTTGATTGCGGCTCGCGGTGTGCGGCGCGATAAGCGAGCCATGTTGGCTCGTAATGAAACTCCCCACGCACCCCTGTTTCGCACAGCTCTGGCCGGAATGATCGCCATGGCGGCGGCCATGGGCTTCGGGCGCTTTTCCTACACGCCGATCCTGCCTGGGATGATGAGCGGCGTGCCGCTGTCGGCCGCCGATGCCGGCTTCATCGCGTCCGCCAATTTCGTCGGCTATCTCGTGGGCGCGGTTCTCGCCGCCTATGGCTGGGCGGCGGGGCGGGAGCGGAAGGTGGCGCTGTCGGCGCTTCTCGCCAACGCCATCCTGATCGCCGCGATGGCCATGACCCATTCGGTCATGCTCTTTGCCGTCATCCGCTTTCTCGCCGGTCTCGCCAGCGCGTTTGCGATGATCTTCACCTCGTCCATCGTGCTCAGCCACGGCGCCGCTGCCGGCAACGACCATGTGCAGTCGGCGCATTTCGGTGGGCCGGGGGCGGGGATCGCCTTGTCGTCGGTGATGGTCTTCGTCATCGGGCTCATCGCGCATGGCGGCCCGGATGCTTGGCGGATCGACTGGATCGGCGGGGCGATCTATTCGGCGATCAGTCTCGTGCTTGTCTGGCTGCTTCTGCCTTCCGGCCCCGTCGTCAGCGGGCAGACCGGCAAGGAGCCGCCGATCACCTGGAGCCGGCCGATGCTCTTGGTCACGCTCTCTTATGGCCTGTTCGGCTTCGGCTATGTCATCACCGCCACCTTCCTCGTCACCATAGCCCGGATGGCGGCATCAGGTGCCGTGGTCGAATTCCTCTGCTGGTTCATCGCCGGGCTGACGTCTGCCGTCGCGCTGTTTGCGTGGAAGCCGTTCGTGCGGCCGCTCGGGCTCGGCTGGATCTATGTCGCGGCCCTTCTGGTCGAGGCGCTCGGCGTGCTCGCAACCGTGATGCTGCCGCCATCGGTGGCGCCGCTGATCGGCGGGGCGCTGTTTGGCGCGACGTTCCTGGCGATTACAGCCTACGGGCTGCAGATCGGCCGCAAGCTGGTTCCGGCAAGCCCGCGCCGGGCATTCGCGATGATGACGGCGGCCTTCGGCTTTGGCCAGATCGTCGGGCCCATCGTCGCCGGCGCGCTTGCCGAGCGCACGGGAAGCTTCGTCGCGCCCACCTATGTGGCGGCCGTGGCGCTCGTCATCTGCGCCGCCATGGTCATGCCTGTGATCAAGAAGCTCTCCTAAGCGGTTACAATTGCGTAACAATGGCGTCAGGCCATTGCCGCTTTCCGCGAACTGCCTTAATTTCCGGCGCAATCGCTCTTATAGAGCTTGCGAAGACACTCGTTCAGGAAAGCAATCCCACCCGTGTTTCTATCCTACTTCCCGAAGCCGAAACTCTTCTTCACATCGGCCGTCGTCTGGGCGCTCATCGGCGTTCTCCTTTGGTATTTCGGAGGCTCGAGCCTCGGCGCCGCGATCGGCCTGCCGCCACTGGCCGCAGGTCAGGAAGCGCCGATCGGCGTGTCCGTGTTCTGGTCGACGCCGTTCCTGTGGTTCTACATCTACTACGTCGTCTTCGTCGCCATCTTCGCGGGCTTCTGGTTCACCTACTGCCCGCATCGCTGGCAGATGTGGTCGGTCCTCGGCTCGGCGCTGATCATCTTCAACACCTATTTCTCGGTGCAGGTCAGCGTCGCCATCAATGCCTGGTACGGTCCGTTCTACGACATGATCCAGCGGGCGCTGGCGCGGCAGGCGCCTATCCCGACGGCCGCCGATCTCTATTGGGGCATGACGGGCTTCGCCGGGATCGCCTTCGTCGCCATCACCGTCGGCATGCTGAACCTGTTCTTCGTCAGCCACTGGATCTTCCGCTGGCGCACGGCGATGAACGAATTCTACATGTCCTACTGGCCGCAGCTCAGGCACATCGAAGGCGCCTCGCAGCGTGTGCAGGAAGATACGATGCGGTTTTCGACGACGGTCGAAGGCCTTGGGGTCAATCTCGTCAGTTCGGTCATGACGCTGATCGCGTTCCTGCCTGTTCTCTTCAAGTTTTCGAATACGGTCACCGAGCTGCCGCTCATCGGCGAAGTTCCGCATGCGCTCGTCTGGGCGTCGATCTGCTGGGCGCTGTTCGGAACCGTCTTTCTGGCGGCGGTCGGCGTCAAGCTTCCAGGGCTGGAATTCCGCAACCAGCGTGTCGAAGCGGCCTACCGCAAGGAATTGGTCTACGGTGAGGACCATGACGACCGTGCCGATCCGATCACGGTGGCGCAACTCTTCGCCAACGTGCGCCGCAACTATTTCCGCCTCTACTTCCACTACATGTATTTCAACGTCGCCCGCATCTTCTATCTGCAGGCGGACAATCTGTTTGGCACCTTCATCCTCGTCCCGTCGATTGCCGCGGGCAAGCTGACGCTCGGCGTGCTGAGTCAGATCCAGAATGTTTTCGGGCAGGTGGCCGGATCCTTCCAGTATCTCGTCAATTCCTGGACGACGATCGTCGAGCTCTTGTCCATCTACAAGCGCCTGCGTACCTTCGAATCCGCCATCGAAGGCGAGCCTCTGCCTGCTATCGACCAGCGCTATCTGGAGCGCGAGCGGGGGATCGTGCACTCCGACGGCTAGTTCGCGGGCGGAATGGAGTTTGTGAGACGCCGCGTGTCCTGGATGCGCGGCGTTTTTGTTTTTGTGGGGGGGAGACCACGGTTTGCCTTGTGCCCGGGATACCCCCCTCTGTCCTGCCGGACATCTCCCCCACAAGGGGGGAGATCGACTCGTGGCTTGCTCCCCAACCAAACAATGAGCGTGGAGCGAGCGGATGAGCCCAGCCAATCTCCCCACCTGTGGGGGAGATGCCCGGCAGGGCAGAGGGGGGTATCACACGGCAGAACGCCAGCCACCATCCCACCCTCCACGCACGCCAAAACCGCGCGCGAAGCAAAACCTCGCGACGGTCGGCGTCATGAAACGGGAAGGGCAGGCGGTTTGTTGTCGGTGGTATAAGTGTCAGGCTGTCCGCCTGCCCGATCACCTCGGTTTCCGGTTCGCCCGACCCGACAGGAGCGTCTCTCGGATCGGTCTTGCCGGTGGATCATCGGCCCTGACGGCGTCTAATCCCCTTGGCAACCATCACCACACGCCGGACTTTGAGCGGCTGAGCATCCGGTTCGCGACCCGGCTCCCAGTGCGGTGACGAGGGGAGTGTGGCGGAGTGGTGCGGGGTGGGGATGAGGAAAGTGCGATGACGGGGTTAGGGTGTTGAGCGGGTTGAGGGATTTGTTTTGTGGGGTGGGTGGTTGTGCCCGTGAGGTGGGGTGGTGGTATGGGGAGGGTTGGTCGCTCCGGCTGATGTCGGCGCAGAGCCATACCCCCCTCTGTCCTGCCGGACATCTCCCCCACAAGGGGGGAGATCGACTCGCGGATAGGTTTTCGCCAAACGTCGAGGTAGCAGCGAGCGGCTGCGCCCAGCCAATCTCCCCACTTGTGGGGGAGATGCCCGGCAGGGCAGAGGGGGGTATCACACGGTAAAACGCTCGCCGGCAGGCCAGCGCGAGCGTCAGATGGCGTTCACCGAGATCGCACGCAAGGCAGAAATCACAACCCCGAAGCCGGCGTCCCCTGCAGCTTGCCGCGTGCCTTGATCACAGGGATCGCCTGCGAATAGCTCACACAGGCCACATCAGCCCGATGGCAGACATCGCTCACCAGCCGGTCGAGCGCCCGCCAGTAGGCGCCGCCGTTCATCTCGACGAAGTGGAAGCCCAGCTGCAGCGGAATGCGGTCGCCGGCATATTGCTTGTCGAAGGCGCGGGAAAAGGCGGCGTAGGCGCGGTCTTCGAATTCCTTGCTGTCGGCCTTGTCTTCCTCGCCCTTGGAGTGGCGGACGAAGAGGTTGTAGTCCATGCTGACGATCGGGCGGTCGCGCGGGCCCTCGGGGATCAAGGGCAGGCCGAAGCGGATGATGCCGCCTTCCTCGACCGGCATGGCCGGACCCTTGGTGACGAGGCTGGCGTCATAGGTGAAGCCGGCCTTCTTTTCGGCGGCGATCATGTCCGAGCCAGCGGTCGCCGACAGATAAGGGGCGCGAAAACCGTGGATGCCGTGGTCGACCAGATCCTGCCAGCCCTTCGGCTCTTCCAGACCGACGCCCTTCCAGGCGTTCTTCAGCGTCCGGTGGAAGGTGGCGTATTCGTCCGACCAGTCGGCCTCGCTCCACTGGCGGCCGTCGAAATGGCCGCAGGCGTGGCTGGAGATGTCGTGGCCTTCGAGGTGGGCATGCCAGATGTTGCCGAGGCGCTCGCGGATCTCGTCGTCGCTCTGGGCAAAGCCGATGTTGGAGCGGCCGGGCTTCTGGTGCGGCGCCTGGTAGGCCTTCTTCATCTCCTTGTTCATCAGGAAGGTGCAGGAGAGGAAATAGGTGAAATGCGCGCCGTTCTTCGCCGCCATCTCGCGGCTCTTCTGCCACAGCGCGTTGTCGTGGGCGCCGTCGAAGGAGATCATTACCAGCTGCTTCGGCTTGGTCGCCGGGTTGGCGTTTGCGGCGCCGTCGGCGGTCTGGGCGAGCGCTGGGGCAATGGCCGGCGCGAGCAGCGAGAGGGCAAGCGAAAGGGAAAGACAGGAACGAGAGATCAAAGTAGACATGGGCACCGCGACAATTTATTTCGGGCTTTTCTGTTACAGAATTGAGGCGAAGCTGCGGTGCCGCTGGCATTTTCCTGCTCACGACGATAAGCCTGTCTCATAGTCAAAACAGGAATTTAGCGATGCAGCTTCTCATCTTGAGCCTCATCCTCTTCATCGGCCTTCACCTGATCCGCGTCATCGTTCCCGATTTCCGCCGGTCGATGATCGACAAGCTCGGCAAGCCTTTATGGGGCGCCGTCCACGGCATCCTCAGCATCGTGACGTTGCTGTTCCTCGCCTATGCCTTCGATCAGGCGCGCGGCATGTATGGCACGCTCTACAATCCGCCGATCTGGATGGCGCATATCACGCTGACCCTGATGCTGATCGCGATGATCTGTCTGGTGGCGGGCTTCCTGCCCGCCGGGCATATCCGCGCCAAGCTGAAGTTTCCGCTTCTGGTGGCGATCAAGATCTGGGCGCTGTCGCATCTTCTCGCCAATGGCGAGCCGGAGGCGATCGTGCTGTTTGTGGCGTTTCTTGCCTGGGCGGTGCTGCTCAGGATCTCGATGAAGCAGCGGCTGCGCAATGGGGAAATCACGCTGCCGGTTTTCGTCTCGGCCAAGTATGATCTCTATGCAGTGGTCATCGGCGCGGTGCTCTGGGCGGTCATCCTGTTCAAGCTGCACGAACTGGTGATCGGCGTTTCTCCGCTTGTGATGTAACGATTCTTTCACATCCCCCTTACAACGGATGCAAAATGGGGTAGAAGGCCCGACAATGTGCGTGCAACCCGCATGATTTTGCATATCCGCTGCCGGAGACGAGAATGGCATTCAACGACGATAGCTTCATTCGTGAGGTCAATGAGGAACTGCGTTCGGACCAGATGAAGGGTGCGTGGCAGCGTTTCGGCCGCTACCTGATCGTGCTGGCCGTCCTCATCGTTCTCGGCACGGTCGGCTACAAGGTGTTCCAGTATTGGGACAACAACCAGTCGTCGGGCACCGGCGACCAGTTCATCGCCGCCATGAAGCTTGCCGACGAGAACAAGAGCGACGAGGCGCTGACAGCGCTCGAGAAGCTCGAGAAGGAAGGTCACGGCGACTATCCGATCCTGGCGCGCCTGCGCGCCGCCTCCGTGCTTGCCCAGAAGGGTGACGCGACGGGCGCCATCGCCGCCTTCGACGTGATCGGCAAGGACGCCAAGGCGCCGGCGCCGATCCGCGATGCCGCCAAGATGCGCGCCGCATGGCTCCTGATCGAAAACGGCACCTATGAGCAGGTCTCGGCCCAGGTCGAGGAAATGGCCGTTCCGACCAACGCATTCCGCCACTCCGCTCGCGAAGCGCTCGGCCTTGCCGCCTACAAGGCCGGCAACATGGCTCAGGCCCGCCAGTGGTACCAGGCGATCGCCGACGATGCGCAGTCACCGCGCAATGTTGCCAATCGCGCCCAGATGATGCTTGATAACATCACCGCATCCGGCAAGGCGCCCGCCGCACAGGGCTGAGTTTAGGGTATTTCAATGAGCTTTACGGTCGCGATCGTCGGTCGCCCGAATGTCGGCAAGTCGACGCTTTTCAACCGGCTGGTCGGAAAGAAGCTGGCGCTTGTCGACGACACGCCCGGCGTCACCCGCGACCGCCGCCCCGGCGACGCGCGCCTGATGGGGCTGACCTTCACCATCATCGATACCGCCGGTCTGGAAAAGGCCGAGGCCGAGAGCCTGCAGGGCCGCATGCGCGCCCAGACGGAAGCGGCGATCGACGAGGCCGACATCTCGCTCTTCGTGGTCGACGCCAAGTTCGGCCTGACGCCTGTCGACAAGGAACTGGCCGAGATGCTGCGCCGTCGCGGCAAGCCGGTCGTTCTCGTCGCCAACAAGTCGGAAGCCAAGGGCTCCGACGGCGGTTTCTACGACGCCTATACGCTCGGCCTCGGCGAACCGGTGCCGATCTCGGCCGAGCACGGGCAGGGCATGCTCGACCTGCGCGACGCGATCGTCGAAGCGGTCGGCGAGGATCGCGCCTATCCGCCGAAGGAAGACATCGCCGAGACCAACGTCAATCTTCCTCACGAGATGGAAGAGGACGAGGATTACGAGCCGGAATATGACGACACCAAGCCGCTGCGCGTAGCGATCATCGGCCGCCCGAATGCCGGCAAGTCGACGCTGATCAACCGCTTCCTCGGCGAGGACCGGTTGCTTACCGGCCCCGAGGCCGGCATTACCCGCGACAGCATTTCCGTCGAGTGGGACTGGAACGGCCGCACCATCAAGATGTTCGACACGGCGGGTATGCGCCGCAAGGCGCGCGTCACCGAGAAGCTCGAGAAGCTGTCGGTCGCCGATTCCTTGCGCTCCATCCGTTTCGCGGAAACCGTGGTCATCGTCTTCGACGCGACCATTCCCTTCGAGAAGCAGGACCTGCAGCTGGTCGACCTCGTGGTTCGCGAGGGACGCGCCGCCGTTCTCGCCTTCAACAAGTGGGACCTGATCGACGAGCCGCAGGCGCTTCTGGCGGACCTGCGTGAGAAGACCGAGCGGCTTTTGCCGCAGGCGCGCGGCATCCGCGCCGTGCCGATCTCCGGCCAGACCGGCCGCGGCCTCGACAAGCTGATGCAGTCGATCATCGACACCGACATGACGTGGAACCGCCGCATCTCGACCGCCAAGCTGAACCGCTGGCTGGATTCGATCACGACGCAGCATCCGCCACCGGCCGTCTCCGGCCGCCGCCTGAAGCTGAAGTACATGACCCAGGTCAAGGCCCGCCCGCCGGCCTTCATGATCTCGTGCACGCGCGCCGATGCGCTGCCGGAATCCTACACGCGCTATCTGGTCAACAGCCTGCGCACGGATTTCAACATGCCCGGCGTGCCGATCCGGATCATGTATCGCGAGAAGGACAATCCGTACGAATCCAAGAGCGGCGGACGACGCAAGCCGCAGCCTGCCAAGTAGCAGCTTGGCCTGGTAGCTGGCAAAGTGACATGTCGGGTGCAGCCAAGGCTGCGCCCGCACTCCGCTTCCTTGGCGATGAAGATGGGCTGTCTCAGCCGTCGAAGTAATAAACCGGCTCGCGGGTCAGTTCGCCGTTGCCGACGTGGCCGTAGATGTCGTTTCCAAGAATCCAGAAGCTTATCGCCTGGGTCTCCATGGAAAAGATGTAGTCTCCCGATATCCAGTGCTCGGCTTTACTTCCGGATAGCGAAAACAGGTGTTCGCCGGCCTGGTACATGACCGCCTTGTGCGACTTCGAATCATATAGATAACGTTCGTCAGCCATGTCGCGCCCTGATTCTACATGCAAAGAATCTCACGCCGACCTGTGTTTGTCTAATAATCCTGATTTAATATGTATGACCATTTTTGGTATAAAGGCCGCCGGGGCTGCGCGCCGGACGGGCAATTCTTGAAAATTATGTGACAGGCTGTCGGATGCGGCCGATGTCCGACGTCTTGATGGGGAGGGCATGGATCGTCTTTTATAGGGCATCCGCGCCAGATCGGTTCGCACAGGGAGGTGCACGATGATGAGCCATTCGCATCAGGGGTCCTATCGGTGGGTGATCGTGGCGGCGGGGGCGCTGATGACCTGCGTCGCGCTCGGGGCGATGTTTTCGCTGGCGATCTTCCAGGAGCCGATCGCGCTCGACACCGGCTGGTCGCATATCGGCATCGCCAGCGCGATGACGCTCAATTTCATCGTCATGGGGATCGGCGGCTTCGTCTGGGGGGCCGCGAGCGACCGGTTCGGGCCGCGCGCCGTGGTGCTTGTGGGCGCCGCATTGCTCGGGCTGGCGCTGGTGCTTTCCAGCCGGGCGGTGACGCTCCTGCAATTCCAGCTGACCTACGGCATTCTCGTCGGCATCGCCGCCAGCACCTTCTTCGCGCCGATGATTGCGGCGACCACCGCATGGTTCGACGAACATCGCGGGCTTGCCGTCTCGCTGGTCTCGGCCGGCATGGGCGTGGCGCCGATGACCATCTCGCCCTTCGCCCGCTTCCTGATCTCTGCCTATGACTGGCGCACCGCGATGCTCATCATCGGCATCGGCGCCTGGGTGCTGTTGCTTCCGGCCGCACTGCTGGTGCGACGCGCGCCAGAGAGCGCAGAGGATGACCTTGGCGCGGCATCGCCGAATGGCGCGACGGCTGCGGGCTCATTGCCTGCAGAGCGGGGGAATGCGCGGCTCGCCGACGTGTTCCACTCGCCGCAGTTCATCGTGCTCGGGCTGACGTTCTTCGCTTGCTGCGCCGCCCACTCCGGGCCGATCTTCCATATGGTGAGCTACGCGACGATCTGCGGCGTGGCGCCGATGGCGGCTGTCAGCATCTACAGCGTCGAGGGGCTGGCGGGGCTGGGCGGCCGGTTGATCTACGGTTCGCTTGCCGATCGCGTCGGCGTCAAGCCCGTCATCGTCGGCGGGCTGCTCATCCAGGCGATTGCCCTGATGGGCTATCTCTTCGTCAGCCGGCTTGGCGAATTCTACGCACTGGCGGTGATCTTCGGCAGCGCCTATGGCGGCGTCATGCCGCTCTACGCAGTCTTGGCGCGCGAATATTTCGGGCAGAAGATCATCGGCACCGTCTTCGGCGCCGCCACCATGCTCTCCAGCCTCGGCATGGCCTTCGGCCCGCTGATCGGCGGCTGGATCTTCGATCACTTCGCCAATTACTCCTGGCTGTTCATCGGCTCGGCGCTGGTGGGGCTGGGTGCTGCCACGATCGCGCTGGCGTTTCCGCCGCTGCCAGGTGAGCGGGGGCGCCAGGTGGTGGGGGCTGCGGAGTAGGGGGAGTTGTCCTTTTGAGAGCAGCGAAAGCTCTTGGCCGCCAACCTCTCCACCCTCATCCCTGTGCTTGTCACAGGGATCCAGCCACGGCGCGTCCGCGCCGTGAATAACCTGCTGCGGTGTTGCGTAGAAGAAGGGTCACTTCGCCGCGCGGACGCGCGTCGGCTGGATCCCCGCCACAAGGGCGAGGATGAGGGAGTTTGAGGCAGGCGTCGCGCCTGACCAACGCCGACGCGTATGGGGTGGTCGTCGTGCCGAGGCCGCCGTATCCAGCGCAGTGAGTATCCCTAAGGCCTAGGGAAACACTTCACACCATCGTCGCCGCGTCGCCATCGCCGAGGCGCTTGTTGCGCGGCAGCGACTTGGCGTATTGCCAGGCTTTCTTCCACTTCGGGGTGATCACCCCGTTGGCGGCGCGGATGTTGGTGATGAACTGCAGCGTTGCCGCTTCCCAGGAATATTGGACGGCGAGCTCGCGGGCCTTTTCTCGCGAGGAGGAGAGCGCCGCGAGGCAGGCGATACGCAGGTCGTCGTCGAGCGCGCCGACCTCGCTATCTTCGCCGATGATATCGAGCGGGCCGGTGACCGGGTAGGCGGCGACGGGGACGCCGGAGGCCAGCGCCTCGAGGATGGTGTTGCCGAAGGTGTCGGTCAGCGACGGGAAGACGAAGACATCGGCCTGGGCATAGATCGCCGCCAGTTCCGGGCCGACCTTCAGGCCGGTGAAATGCACATCCGGATAGCGTTTCTCGAGCTCGGCGCGGGCCGGGCCATCCCCGACGACGACCTTCGAGCCGGGAAGATCGAGATCGAGAAAGGCCGGCAGGTTCTTTTCCAGCGCCACCCGGCCGACCGTCATGAAGATCGGGCGGGAAAGGCCGAAGGGCTTTTCCTCAAGCTCGGCCGGGTGGAACTGGTTGGCGTCGATGCCGCGGCTCCAGGGCATCAGGTTGCGGATGCCCTTTTCGGAGAGCTCGCGCGCAAGCGAGGGCGTCGCCACCATGCAGCCGGCGCCGGAATTGTGGAACCACTTGACGAAGGCGTAGAGCCAGCTCTTCGGGATGGGGAGCCGGGCGGCGACATATTCGGGAAAGCGGGTGTGGTAGCTGGTGGAGAAGGGCATGCGGTTCTTCAGGCACCAACGCCGCGCCGTCAGCCCCAGCGGACCCTCGGTGGCGATATGGACGTAGGACGGCTTGTGCCTGGCGATTTCGCGGGCGACGCTGCGGTAGCGGGCGATCGACAGGCGGATTTCGGGATAGGTGGGGCAGGGGATGTTGCGGAACGCCTGCGGCGTCACCATCGCCACCTCGACGCCGATCTTCGCGAGTTCGCGGTTGGTGTTTTCGATCGAGCGGACGACGCCGTTGACCTGCGGATGCCAGGCATCCGTGACGATGACCAGCCGCTCCGGCTTGCCCATCGGCAAGGCGGCGGCGTTTTCGCCATCGCTGGCATTTTGCAGGCGTTGCAACATGATCCGACTTCCATCCGCGCCATCGGCGCACCGCTCCGGGCGGGCGCCGGATAATCGATTCCCGCGCTCATATTCTCGCTGCGGTCGATGATGGAAATATTACAGGCGGGCGGGTGCAGCTTGATGCAACCGCAGCTGTGATCTTGGGTTGTGTTCGGTTTGTTGTTTGCAATCGGAAATGTGCTATCCCTAGCTGCAGTTAGGGGAACAATCCATGTTGAAACGATTGCGGGTGCTGGCGTTGCTGGCGGCCACGGCTTTGGCCGGCTGCGCCAGTGTGGATGCGACTGATATTCAGAAGTTCGGGGTGGCGACGGCGGCGGTTGCGGATGCCGCCAAGAGTACCGGCGCGATGCGGCGGACGATGGATGAGCGCTACTATTTGGAGCAGCAAGCCTACAAGTTTTCATTGGGCGATGCGCCCTACGCGTTTCCGCCACCAAAGATCGAGCCTTCCGATGTGGACAAGGAATGGAACCGACGTGTTGCCTTTGCGCAGGCGCTGGCCGATTACGGCTCTGCCTTGGCGAAGGCAGCGACCGGCGTTGCCGGTGACGATCTCGGAACAGCGCTCGGCAACCTGCAGAAGGCGATCGATGGCGCTATTCCTGCTTCCGCCAAGACGAGCAACTTCGGCCCGGTTTCAGACGCCACACTACTTGCGGCACGCAAGGCCATCACCGAGATGCAATATCGGCGGATACAGACGATCGTCGAGAAGGCTCATCCGTCGATTGTGAAGGGAAGACCTCTGCTGGCGGCGGATTTTGCAGTGATGGCCGACAATATCGCCGCGACGCACAAGACATGGCAGGCGCAACAGGCCGTTGCGCTCGAAAAAATCCACGGCGCGCCTACTTCCCATAGCCCGGCTGATACGGGGACACGCTACCGTGCCTATCGGGAACTCTTGAAGGATCGACAGGAAATGGACGCCGCCGTCGCGCCCTTCCTGCCTGCCGATTCGGGAGAAAAGCCTCGCTACGAAACGCTGCTCGATAACTTTGTGACCGCGCACAAGGAGTTGGCGGAGAACAAGCCAAACCCGCTGACCCTGGAACGCTTCATCGAAGCGGCAAAAGAGTTGCAGGCGGCAGTCGAACCGTTTCTATCCGCGAAGGGATGACCATGACCAGCTACAGGACCGCATATGATCGTATCTTGAATGGCATGCTGACAATGACAGAGGCCAGCGGCAACGCTGTCGATGGCGATGCGGCTGCTCGATGCATCGACGAGGCCAACGTTTTCAAGGCCGAACTGGACGCACTGACCGCTGCAAAGCTCAAGACGAGTTCGAAGGACTACGTGGCACTCACGGATACCATGGCGCGATCAAGGCAGAGATTGGAGGTTCTCTCCGAGGAGATAGCCGAGCTAGTTAAGGCGGTGGAGGTGGCCGCCAAGGTCGTCAAAGTCTTGGCAAAAATCATTCCGCTTTTGTAAACCCACTCAAACCCCAAGCTTATCCTTCGCTACCAGCGCCCCATGCTCGCTGACAACCCGGGCCGCGACCTTGGCGGCGAAGCGGGCGGATGCGGGGGCGTCCCGGGTTTCCAGGTAGTGGGCGATGAAGGCGCCGTTGAAGCTGTCGCCGGCGCTTGTCGTGTCGACGACCTGCTCGACCCGCTCTGAGGGCACGAAGGTTTCTTCGCCGTCGAAGTCGAGCGTTATGCCGTCGGCGCCGTTCTTGACGACGACGTCGCGGACGCCAAGCGCGCGGTAGCGGTGGATGGTCGCCTCGATCGAGACGTCGCCGAAGTGCAGGGCCTCGTCCTCGAAGCTCGGCAGCACCATCGATGCGGCGCGCGCGCCTTCGCTGATGGTCGCGTGCATCTCGTCATAGCCCGACCACAGGCGCGGGCGGATGTTGGGGTCGAAGGCGACGAGCTTGCCGGATGCCTTGGCGCGGCGTGCCTCGGAGAGCAGCGTGTCGGCGTCGTCGCGCGAGAGGATGGCGAGCGTGATGCCGGAGAAATAGACGACGTCGGCGCCTTCGATCGCCTGGCGCAGGAAGTCGGCATCGGCGGCGAGCTGGCGGGCGGCGGAGTTGTCGCGCCAGTAGCTGAAGGAGCGTTCGCCGTCCTTCAGGCTGATCATGTAGAGGCCGGGCGCCTTGCCCTTGATGCGGCGAATGCTCTGCGTGCCGATGCCGGCGTCAGCGAAGAAGGCGACCATCTCGTCGGACATGGCATCGTCGCCGAGCGCGGTGCAGTAATCGACCGACCAGTCTCGATCAAGACAGGCGCGGGCATACCAGGCGGTGTTCAGCGTATCGCCGGCAAAGCCCTTGCGCAGCAGCCCGGCGCCGGCCTGCGACAGCTCCACCATGCACTCACCGATCGATAGAAAACGTCCGCCCACTGCCTGCCTCCCAGATGCTCCGTCTTCGCTGATACGCGCCGCGCGCCGCACTTACAAGCGCGGATTGGCCCGATATGGCGAGTCCGGCTCGCGCGATGCCAGCGGGCTGACCGGTGTTCCGGCAACTGGCGCGCAAAAAGACGTGAGCGCGGTTGTCTTTTGCTTTCTGCGCTTTAGTCTCGGCATGGACAGGAACATGGCGAGGATATGCGGCAGATGGCGGTGCAGACGGGCGGGAATGCGGACTGGTGGCGGGGTGCTGTTGTCTATCAGGTCTATCCGAGATCGTTTCAGGATACGAATGGCGACGGGCTAGGGGACCTCAAAGGGATCACGAGGCGTCTGCCCTATATTGCCAGCCTCGGCGTCGACGCGATCTGGCTCTCACCCTTCTTCAAGTCGCCTATGGCCGACATGGGCTATGATGTCTCGGATTACTGCGACGTGGACCCGATCTTCGGGACGATCGCCGATTTCGACGAGATGATGGTGGCCGCGCATGCGCTGGGGCTGAAAGTGATCATCGACCAGGTGATCTCGCATACGGCGGATGTGCACCCATGGTTCGTCGAAAGCCGCTCCAGCCGCACCAACGACAAGGCCGACTGGTATGTCTGGGCCGATCCGAAGCCGGATGGAACGGCGCCGAACAACTGGCTGTCGATCTTCGGTGGGCCGGGCTGGGAATGGGACGGCGTGCGCCGGCAATATTACCAGCACAATTTTCTTACCTCGCAGCCGGATCTCAACTTCCACAACGCGGATGTGCAGGACGCGCTTTTGAAGACCGTTAAATTCTGGCTCGACCGTGGGGTCGACGGCTTCCGGCTGGACACGGTCAATTACTATTTCTGCGACAAGCTTCTGCGCGACAACCCTCCGCACGAGCCCGATACCAGCGATGGCGGGCTGGATGCGCCTGACACCAACCCTTACGGCATGCAGAACCATCTCTACGACAAGACGCAGCCCGAAAATATCGGCTTCCTGCAGCGTTTTCGCGCGCTGCTCGACCGCTATGAGGGGCGAACGACTGTCGGCGAGGTGGGCGATGGGGCGCGCTCGCTGAAGACGGTCGCGGCCTATACCACCGGCGGCGACAAGCTGCACATGTGCTACACCTTCGATCTCCTGGGGCCGGAGTTCACCGCCGCCCATATCCGCAACTGCGTCGATGCCTTCCAGAAATCCGTGGCCGATGGGTGGGTCTGCTGGGCCTTCTCCAACCACGACGTCAACCGCCATCTCAGCCGCTTCGCCAAGACAGTGGAGGAGCGGCCTGTCGTCGCCAAGCTGGCGATCTCGGTACTTGCAGCGTTGCGCGGCTCGATCTGCCTCTACCAGGGCGAGGAACTCGGCCTGCCGGAAGCCGATCTCGCCTTCGAGGATCTGCGCGACCCCTACGGCATCCGCTTCTGGCCGGCCTTCAAGGGCCGCGACGGATGCCGCACGCCGATGCCCTGGGAAGCGGCCAAGGCGCATGCCGGCTTCACCACGGCCGAAAAATCCTGGCTGCCGGTGCCCTATGAGCAGGCGGCGCTCTCGGTCGATGTTCAGGAAGGCGATGCGCATTCGGTGCTCACCCACTACCGCGACACGCTGGCCTTCCGCAAAAAGCATCCGGCGCTGATCGACGGGGCGATGACCTTCCTCGACACCAACCAGGATCTGCTGGTGTTTACCCGGAAGAAAGAGGGCGAGACGCTTCTGTTTGTGTTCAATCTCACACGGGAGCCGGCGTCGTTTGGCTTGCCTGCGGGGATGGTGCTTGGCGAGCGGCTGGAGATGCCGGGCTTCGTTTCGCGCATCGAAAAGGGTGTGGTGATGTTGAACGCGCTGGATGGCTTCTGCGCGCGGCTTGGCTAATCCCCGTCCAACGTCGTTTCCTCGACGAAGACAGGCTGTCCGTCGAAGGTCAGCGAAAACTGTCCGCGCCCGGTCGGCACCAGCTGGATGGGCGAGGTCTTGTCGGCGAGGCGGCGGCGCAGGAGGAGAAGCCGGGTCTCAAGGTTGTCCTTGAATTCGGGAAGCCTGAGCGATGTGCAGAGGCGCAGTTCACGGTTGGCGAAACCGGTACGGCCGCTCTCCACATGGGCGCGCAGCATGTGGTTCAGCAGCCGGCCGGCAATGCCCTTGATGATGTATTCGTCGGCAATGAAGATGCTGTCGTCGAAGGCGTAGTAGCGGATTTCGATCCGGTGGGTGTTCTTCCCCCGCGGCTGCCCTGATGGCGTCGGCTTCTGGTCTTCCGGCAATGCCTGCGACAGGGCGATGACACCGGCCAGATGCTGGGCCGCAAGCGTCAGCGCTGCCTCCTGCACTGCCGTAAAGGCAAGCCTTCGGCGGCTTTCGGCGCCGAGAACGCCGATGAGGTGACCGCCTGAGATCATCGGCACGGCAATTTGGCTCATGGTCTCGGCATCCATCGGCGGGGCGATGGTGCGGGTCAGATTTTCATTCTCGGCCGATGCTTTGACCGCGGCGCTGTAGCGTCGCGCCCGGCTGAGATCGCTGATCTTGACGATATCCCGCTCACGGGCGGCACTGCCGAAGACGCCGTCTCCGAAGGCGATCTCGGAGCCGACGCCCGATCGCTCGTAGCCCAGGCTGCCCGCCGTCGCGAGCTGGCCGCTGTTTTCGTCGGCGAGAAACACGACGGTCTGATCGCATTCAAGCGTGTCGCGCATCCATTCCAGCGTCGCGTCAAGGGCGGTGTCGATATGGGCGGGAAGGTGGGCGAGTGTCATGGCGAGGCTGGCGGTTGCCTCGAGCAGCGGTTCGCGCGCGACCGGCTCGATCGGGGCTGCCACGGGCGAGGGGTAGATCGTGATATCGACCACCCGGAAGATATCGACGCCGCGAAGCCGCATGATGCCGGCCATGCCGACCTGCGCGCTCGTCGCATCGAGTTGGGTCGAAACGCGGCTGAACAGCGGACCGTCGAAGACGGTCTTCTCATAAACCGCGCGCAACCGGCACTGGCCGCCACGGGCGCCATCGACCAGCAATATGGCCGCCTTCGGGTTTTCCGCGAGATTTGCCATGGTCGTGTTGAAAAACTGGTTGGAGAGGCCGACGCGCTCGTCGTCCACCAGCACGACATGCGAGAGGTAGGAGACATTGGGAATGCCGTCTGCCGAGGACGTGGCGATGATCGAGGGGACGATGCCCTCGAAGAAGGTTTCCATATCGCGTAGCCGCAGTGGGATCTCCTTCATGCGGGCGCTCCGATCAGCGCGCCGGCGCTGCTGCCGGGCGTCTTGATGGAGATGGTGCGGACATCGAGTATGGCGGTGGCGAGATCGCGGGATGTCAGCCAGACCTCGATCATCGACGAGGGAACGCCCTGCTCGGCGAGTGCTGCGGTGACGCCGGCGATATAGCGCTCGCAGAGCGCGTGGTCGTCTTCGGTGGCGGCGCGCAGGCTGGCGCTGCCCTTTAGCTGCAGCGAGCGATAATCGGACGGGCGCACGAAGGTGAAGGCGGCTTGGCCGGTCTCGATTATGTTGGCGAGCGTATCCGGCCACTGCCAACCGGAGATCAAGACTTCGATGGTTTCGCCACGCGGCAGGACGCGGCAGCCGACGCCGCGGCCGACATCGGGCTGGTTGGCACTATCGCTGGTGCCGACGATCATCATGACAGGGCCGGCAATGAAACCGGCGATTTCCTCATCGAAACGCACCCGACCGATCCCCCAGATGTCCCCGCCGCCAGCATAAGCGAGGGGCTGCCCCTTTAGCAAACTTTTAGGGAGCGGCGGCAAATGGGCGACGGTACAAGCTTGGTGTCACACCAGATGAGGGATCAGGACATGTTTGACTTCGACCAATATGCGAGGCGGATTGGCCTCAAGGACATCGACATCACGCCGGCCGGGCTCACCGCCCTGCAGCGGGCGCAGCTTGCCACCATTGCATTCGAAAGCATCGACCCGTTTCTCGGCCGGGTTCCGAGCCTGCAGCCCGCCGATATCTGGAACCAACTCGTCGAGAAGAAGCGCGGGGGATATTGCTTCCAGCTCAACTGGCTGTTCGGCGAGGCGCTGAAGCATCTCGGGTTCGAGGCGCGGCCGATCCTCGGGCGGGTGCGCATGGGCGCGCCGGTCGGCGGCATCAGGGCGCATCTCGCCTGGATCGTGACCATCGGCGGGGAGGAGTGGCTGGCGGATGCAGGCTTCGGCGGGCCGGGACCGCGTGATCCGGTTGCCATCCGGCCCGGCGAACAGCTAATCGGCGGCATGACCTTTCGCCTGCGGGACGACACGGCAACCGGCGAGCTGGTGCTGGAATGGCAGGGGCCGGACGGATGGTTCCCGCTCTTCGGCTTCGATGAAAGCCCGTTTACGCAGGCCGATCTCGAAGGCGCCAACCAGCTTTGCACCGTCTGGGCGGCGCTGCCGTTTCGCGACAACCTGATGATGAGCATCCGCCTGCCGGATGCCGATGTGGCTTTGATGAACCGTGGCCTCCGGCGCTCGGGCGCGCAGGGAACGAAGAGCCTGCAGATCGGATCGGCCGACGAGCTGGCGACCTCCCTGCGTGATCTCTTCGGTCTCGATTGCGAGCCGGAAACCGTGGCGCGGATCTGGTCAAGGCTCGACACGCCGGTGCGGGCAGCAGCCTGAACCGGAAGGTGGTCTTCTTTCCGCGTGGATGTCAGATCAGCCTGAACTGATCGACATCCACCATGCCCATGTCCGATATCTTCAGATGCGGGATAACCGGCAGCGGCAGGAAGGCGACCTGGAGGAAGGGTTCTTCTAGGGTCGTGCCGAGGGCGTAGGCGGCTTTTCTGAGGTCGTGCAGCGTATCGCGGACGGTCTCGTAGGGCTCCAGGCTCATCAGGCCGGCGATGGGCAGCGGGATTTCGCCGGTGACCTTGCCATCCTCGACGACGACGAAGCCGCCCTTGATCTCGCCGAGCCGGTTGGCGGCCATGGCCATGTCGTCTTCCGAGACGCCGACGACGCAGATGTTGTGGCTGTCATGGCCGACAGTCGAGGCGATCGCGCCCTTTTTTAGGCCGAAGCCCTGGACGAAGCCGTTGGCGTGGTTGCCGTTCTTGCCATGGCGCTCGATGACGGCGACCTTGATGATGTCGTTGTCGAGATCGACGGCCGCCTGGTTGCCCTTGACGGGGAGGCGGTAGCGGCGGTGTTCGGTGATGATCTTGCCCGGCATGACGCCGATGACGGGTGTTTCGCCATCAGCGACAGGTACGCCGAAATCAGCGGTGTTGACCGTTCGCGCCTTGACACTGTCGAGGCCGACGGGGGCAATGGGCTTGCGGGTTTCGAAGAGCTTCGAGGTGACCTTGCGGCCGGCGGAGAAGACCATTTCGGCCTTGCAGTTTTCCAGGCTGTCGAGGATCGCGAGATCGGCGCGCCAGCCGGGGGCGACGAGGCCCCGGTCCCTGAGACCGAAGGCGCGGGCGGCGGAGATCGAGGCGGCGCGATAGATGGCGAGCGGCTCGACACCGTTTTTGATCGCGGTGCGGATCATGTAGTCGAGGTGGCCCTGCTCGGCGATATCGAGCGGATTGCGGTCGTCGGTGCAGAGCGCCAGATGCGGCGACAGGCGCTCCGTTATGATCGGCATCAGCGCCATCAGATCCTTGGAGACGGAGCCTTCGCGGACCAGGATGTGCATGCCCTTGCGGATCTTCTCCAGCGCCTCTTCGGCGCTCGTGCATTCGTGCTCGGTGCGGATGCCGGCTGCGAGGTAGCCGTTCAGATCATTGCCCGAGAGAAGCGGGGCGTGGCCGTCGATGTGGTCGCCTTGGAACGCAGCCAACTTTGCCATGCAGACGGGATCCTTGTGGATCACGCCGGGGAAATTCATGAATTCGGCAAGCCCGATGACCTTCTCATGGTCGCGGAAGGGCAGGAGCTTTTCGATCGGCAGGTCGGCGCCGGAGGTTTCCAGATGCGTGGCGGGCACGCAGGAGGAGAGTTGGACGCGGATGTCCATGATGGTTTGTTCGGCCGACTCCAGGAAATAGCGGATGCCTTCGGCGCCGAGCACGTTGGCGATCTCGTGCGGGTCGCAGATCACGGTCGTGACGCCATAGGGGAGCACGCAGCGGTCGAACTCGTGGGGGGTGACGAGCGAGCTTTCGATGTGCAGATGCGTGTCGATGAAGCCGGGGACGACGATCTTGCCGGATATGTCGATCTCGGTCTTGCCGTTGTAATCGCCGCAGGTGCCGACGATGGTCTCGCCCGAGATGGCGATGTCGGATTGCACCAGTTCGCCCGTCACCAGATCGAAAAACCGCCCGCCCTTGAGCACGATATCGGCCGGTTCGCGGCCGGTTCCCTGGTCGATGAGGCGTTCTAGTCTTTCGGTCATGGGGCTCTCTGGTTCGGTGTCGTTGGGTGGCCACTCTAGAGAGGCGGGCGCTGCATGGGAAGGCGCGGATCGGTCTTGTCCTCGTCCATGCCGTCGCAGGGGCTCATCGCGTTCCGGGGTCGGTCAGGGTTGCCTCTATTCGGTCTTGCCGAGGGCGCCGATCAGCGTGTGGATCTGCTCATTCAAGGCTTCGATCTCGGTCAAGGTCATGCCGGAGCGGCTGAGCAGTGTGTCGCCGAGACATTTGCTGCGGGCGAGCATGTCGCGGCCCGCTGATGTCAGGAAGACATTCACCTGGCGTTCGTCCAGCGTCGAGCGGCGACGTTCGAGGAGGCCTGCCTGCTCCAGCCGCTTGACCGGCGGGGTGATGGTGCTCGATTCCAGCGACAGCCGGTCGGCGATGGCGCCGATCGTGGCGCCATCCTGCTCGCCCAGCACGTTCAACACCAGATATTGCGGATAGGTGATGCCCATCTCGTCCAGCATCGGCTTGTAGGTGCGGTTGATGGCGAGGCTTGCCGCATAGAGCGAGAAGCATAGCTGGTCGTCCAGCGGCGGAGTGGTGGCGCCGGAGGCGGGGGGCTTGGCAGAGCCCATATGGGAAGCGTGTATCTGGTCGGTCATGCCGAGGCTCCATCTGTCTGTGCGGACATCATTACCATAAAAATGATATCGCGATAATCTTTTTCGTAGACAGGAAAATCTGAGGTGCTATGAATGTGTGTATCGCGATATTGATTATCGCGAAAACAAATGGAGATGAACATGACTGACGACATCCAAAATGCCTCAAGACGGCATGTTATGGTCGCAGGGCTCGGCCTCGTCGCGACGGCCGCTGCCGCCTCCTTCACCAATTCGGCTGAAGCCGCGAGCCACAAGCATTCCGCAGCCGCCAACCAGAAGACCGCTCATTCGACAGGTAAGGACAAGAACGCCATGACCAGCAGCTACATCACCACCAAGGACGGCACGCAGATCTTCTACAAGGATTGGGGCACCGGTCAGCCGATCGTGTTCCATCATGGCTGGCCGCTCAGCGCCGACGACTGGGATGCACAGATGCTCTACTTCCTCGGCAAGGGCTACCGGGTGATCGCCCATGACCGTCGCGGCCACGGCCGCTCCAGCCAGCCGGGCCACGGAAACGACATGGATACCTACGCGGCCGATGTCGCCGAGCTTGCTGAACATCTGGATCTCAAGAATGCCATCCATGTTGGCCATTCGACGGGTGGCGGTGAAGTCACGCGTTATGTCGGCAACTACGAGAGCCGGGGCCGGATTGCCAAGGCGGTGCTGATCGGCGCGATCCCGCCTGTCATGCTGAAGTCCGACAAGAACCCGGGCGGCCTGCCGCTTGAAGTGTTCGATGGCTTCCGCACGTCAATTGCCGCCAACCGCGCGCAGTTCTATCGCGATATCCCCGAAGGCCCGTTCTACGGCTTCAACCGGCCGGGCGCCAAGGTCTCGCAGGGCGTGATCGACAATTGGTGGCGGCAGGGGATGATGGGCAGCGCCAAGGATCAGTATGATTGCGTCGAGGTGTTTTCCGAAACCGATTTCACCGAAGACCTCAAGAAGATCAAGGTTCCGGTTCTGGTCATGCATGGCACGGATGACCAGATCGTGCCGATCGCCGACTCGGCCCTGCTTGCCGCGAAGCTTCTGAAAAACGGCACGCTGAAGACCTATGACGGCCTGCCGCACGGCATGGCGACCACGCATGCCGACATCATCAACGCCGATCTCCTGAAATTCTTCCAGGCCTGATCGAGGCCGGCTGCGGCGAAAGCCATTTCGAAAGATCCGCAAACGAAAACCGGGCGCCCGCGAGGGCGCCCGGTCTGTATTTGATCGCAAAGGCGAGCCGAATTATTCGGCGGAGACGATCTTGCCGTCTTCCCACTTGTAGAGGGAGAAGCTCTGCGAGGTCAGGTCGCCGGTCTCGCCGTAGGTGAGCTTGCCGATGGCGGTCGAGATCGGCTCGCCGGCCTTCAGTGCCGTTGCGACGGCTTCGGAATCTTCAGCACTTTTCGCCTTCTCGATGCCGGCCTTGATGACTTCGACTGCGGCGTAGGCGTTCAGCGTGAAGGCTTCGGCCGGGATGCCCTTGGCCTTCAGTGCGTCGGCGGCGGCCTTGGAGTCGGGGCTCTTGGTGGCGTCGACGGCGTTGGTGAAGATGGTGCCGGCGGCAGCATCCGTGCCGATGTTCCAGAACTCGGTGTTCGACAGGCCGTCGCCGCCGATGATTACGGCATTGACCTGCAGGTCATGCAGCTGGCGGGCGAGCAGGCCGCCTTCCGGATGGTAGCCGCCGAAGTAGACGACGTCGACCTTCTCGGCCTTGAGACGCGTGGTCAGCGCGCTGAAATCCTTGTCGCCGGGCGAGAGCGCGTCGTCGAGGACTTCCTTGATGCCGCCGGCGTTGATCGTCGCCTTGAAGTTGTCGGCGAGACCCTTACCGTAAGCGCCCTTGTCGTTGATGATGGCGATGCGCTTGTCCTTGAAGTTCTTCAGGACGTAGTTGGCGGCGACTTCGGCCTGCTGATCGTCGCGGCCGCAGGTGCGCAGAACGTTGGCGAGGCCACGCTTCGTCAGGTCCGGGGCGGTCGCGGTCGGGGTGACCATCAGCACGCCGTTTTCGGCGAAGACGTCGGAAGCCGGGATAGCGACGCCCGAGGTGACCGGGCCGACGACGAAGCGGATGCCGTCGCCGACGAGCTGGTTGGCGGCCGAAACGCCCTGCTTGGGTTCGCCTGCGTCGTCAGCGGTCTTCAGCACGACCTTCTCGCCGAGGATGCCGCCGGCCTTGTTGATTTCGTCAACGGCGGTCTGGGCGCCGTTCTTCACCTGGTCGCCGTAAGCGGCAACCGGGCCGGTCAGCGGTGCGATCAGGCCGATGGTGATGTCGGCATGCGCCAGCGGCGCGAAAGAGATGGAGGCAACCAGCGCCGCCGTCAGGGTCTTCAGAGTCATTTTGTCTCTCCTTGGATGGGTCTTCGACCCGCGACTGTCCTGCCGCTGCGATCAATCCAGGCCGTACAAACATCCATTTTCGGATGCGCCAAAGACGACGGATTGCGCGCGGCAAACGCGCCAATCGGCCATGTTTGGCTCGAAGGACGCATGGCAAGTTTATTAGGAATTTCGAGGTGAATGCGCAAGAAGATAAAGAAACGCGGCCGGTTTTTGCCATGATTGGCAAAAATCACACCGGTTTTGGCAAAGTTGGATCAAGTTTTCGCGATTTTGGAGCGGTAGCGGCGGCGGCGCAGTCGCGTGTCTTGGACTTGAACGCACAAAAAAGGATCGGCAAACCAGAGGTCGCCGATCCATCAATATCAAATGGTGCTAAAAACAGTCAGCCGCTCCATTGAGAAGCGACCAGAAACAACGTGATGTGGGATATCAGGCCGCGGACTTGGCGCGGACGGGTTCGGCGTAGATCTGCGTCAGGGTTTCGAGAATGCGGATGACCTGATCGGACGTGCTGGAGTAGTAGATCGTCTGTGCGTCGCGGCGGGTCTTGACCAGCTTCTGGGCGCGCAGCTTGGAGAGGTGCTGCGACAGTGCCGACTGGCTGAGGCCGACTTCGGTGGCCAGCGCGCCAACGGGGATCTCACCCTTGACGAGATTACAGAGGATCAGAAGTCGCTTGGGATTTGCCATTGCGGACAACAGTGCGGCGGCAACGTTCGCGTGAGCGGTCAAATCAATTGTGTCCATAATCATCTTCCCATGGAAACGGAATTCAAAAAAACGTCTGCCTGAAATTGCCGACGCTGAAAACTAGCAAGAGGGGTTCAAGATTGTATATAGCTAAATTTCAGGTATTGAGTATTTCATGTTAGATATATGTGAATAAAGTTCAACGCGGCTGCTAACAGGTGTGTCAAACTCGTGTCGCACCAGCAAATCGCCCGAAATCACATCAAAACCGGCGCAATCGACTCCACAAATAGCCCATTTGGTGCCTGTACGGGCTTTATGCGCGATCGCTGTTTTCCTTGCCAAATCCGGCTCCTGGGCTAGCAAATCTTGCACTACCTCGGCAGCGCTCGAGGCAAGCTCTTCGTTGGCAGCCGAGCGGATGATCAGTTCCTCTCCGCCCAAAATGTAGGCCCGGCCGAAGCCGCCATTGAGGCTGGCGCTCTCGGGAATCAGCCGGAAAAACCTGAAATCCGGGAAATCGACGTAGAGTTTCGCCTTGGAATGGCGGGCCAGAAAACGGTCACGAATGCGTGTGTGGGCCGTGCTGTCGCGCTCGACGGCTGCCGCGCGACACTGAGTCGTCAGCCGCGCATACGCCAGCGGGTCGCCCTTGCCGGGCTCGCCGGTCAGAAGCGAGGCGCGCGGATCGGCATCGAGCGCGCGGGTGTGCGCCGAAAGACCGGAGACGAGGATGACGGGAACGCCATCGAAATCGGTGCCGAGGAGCACGCGGCTGGAGAAGGGGAAGCCGGTTTTGGGGTCGAGGACCGCAATGGCGGCGTAGCGGGCGGAGCGGAGAAGAGTGCGCGCCAGCTTGCGCGCCTCTTCGTCCGTTTCCCTGATGACAGAAGCTTGATCTTTCATGTCCACTTTTCTGGCGCAAGCGGACGGCTGGATCAAGCCTGTTCTTTCTTCCTGTGCTGCGTCAAACCGGCGACGACATCCTGGGCGGAAATCGTGCCGATGATGGCGCCGTTTTCGACCACGCCGATGCTGCCCGGCTGGCGGGAGAGCGCGTCCAGAATATCGATCAGCGGGGTCTCGGCCTTGGCCGTGCCGCTGACGCTGGCACTGCTTGCTGCATCGCCGAGGCCCGCATGCATGACGTCGCGGGCGGTCAGCATGCTGATCGGGTTCATGTGCTGGACGAAATCGGCGACATACTGGTCGGCCGGGTTCTTGACGATATCCTGCGGCGTGCCGCACTGGATGATGCGCCCGCCTTCCATGATGGCGATGCGGTTGCCGATGCGGAAGGCCTCGTCGAGATCGTGGCTGACGAAGAGGATGGTCTTCTTCAGGCGGCGCTGGAACTCGAGCAGTTCATCCTGCAGGCGGGTGCGGATGAGCGGATCGAGTGCCGAGAACGGCTCGTCCATCAGAAGGATCGGCGCGCCGGTCGCAAAGGCGCGGGCAAGGCCGACGCGCTGCTGCATGCCGCCGGAGAGTTCGTTGACCTTGCGGTCGGCCCATTTGGTGAGGTTGACCAGCTCGAGCTGTTCGGCGACGCGCTTCTTGCGCTCGCCCTCGGCCATGCCCGCGAGTTCGAGGCCGAAGCCGACATTGTCGGCGACCGTGCGCCATGGGAGCAGCGCGAACTGCTGGAACACCATCGAGACCGTGTGCATGCGCAGATCGCGCAGGCCCTTGGCCGAGGTCTTGTAGGGATTGACCGGGCCTGATGCGCTGTTGACGGTGACCTCGCCGCGTACGACGGGGGCGAGCCCGTTGACGGCGCGCAGAAGGGTCGACTTGCCGGAGCCGGAAAGGCCCATGAGCACGAGGATTTCGCCCTCCTGGATTTCCAGCGAGGCATCGGCCACGCCGAGGACGAGCCCGGTTTCGGCGCCGATCTCGTCGCGGGTCTTGCCCTTGTCGGCAAGGGTGAGGGCGGCCTCCGGCTTGTCGCCGAAGACGATGCTGACATTGTCGAAGCGAACAGCGGTCATGCGCCGTCTCCTTCACCCGCCACGCGGAACATTCGGTCGAGGATGATCGCCAGGATGACGATGCAGAGACCTGCCTCGAAGCCCTTGGCGACGTTGACGGTGTTGAGCGCGCGAACGACGGGAACGCCGAGGCCGTCGGCGCCGACCAGCGCCGCGATGACGACCATCGACAGCGAGAGCATGATCGTCTGCGTCAGGCCGGCCATGATCTGCGGCGTGGCATAGGGAAGCTCGACCTTGCGCAGCACCTGCATCGGAGTTGCGCCGAAGGATTCGGCGGCTTCCACCAGCGAGGGCGGCGTCGAGATGATGCCGAGGCGCGTGAGGCGGATGGGGGCGGGGATGGCGAAGATCACGGTGGCGATGAGGCCGGGCACCATGCCGAGGCCGAAAAGGATAAGCGCTGGGATAAGATAGACGAATGTTGGAATGGTCTGCATCAAGTCGAGGATCGGCCGCAGCAGCGAATTCACCCAGGGGCGGCGGGCAGCCGCGATGCCAAGGGGAATGCCGACGATCATGCTGACGAAGGTCGAGGCAAGCACCAGCGCCAGCGTCGCGGTCGTTTCCTTCCAGTAGCCCTGGTTCATGATGAACAGCAGCCCAAGACAGGTGAAGACAGCGACGACGACCGAGCGCCTCAGCCAGTAGGCGATGGCGGTGATCGCCAGCACGACGATCAGCGGGTGCGGCTTCTGCAGGACGAACAGGATCCCGTCGATGACGTGGGACAGCACGAAGGCAAGCTGGTTGAAGAACCAGTCGGCATTGGAGGTGAGCCAATCCACGAAGGCTTTCGCCCAGGGACCAATGGGAATTTTAAAGTCGGTGATCCAGTTCAAGGGCGTGCCTATCCAGAAAGAACAACAACAGGGGCGAGGATAGCGAAAACGGGGTGGTCAGAGCCACCCCGTCTTTCGATATCAGAGGCCGAGGCTTTTCTTGACGGCGGCAACGCCGTCGCCGCTGCCGTCAAGCGTCTTGACGCCTGCGAGCCACGGCTCGATTGCCGTCGGATTGGCCTTCAGCCATTCCGTCGCGGCCTTTTCCGGCTCGTCGCCGTCGTTCAGGATCTTGCCCATGATCTGGTTCTCCATCGGGAGAGAGAAGACCATGTTCTTGAGCATGGTGCCGACGTTCGGGCATTCGGTCAGATAGTTGGCGCGAACGTTGGTGAACACCTTGGCGCCGCCGAAGTCAGGACCGAAAACGTCGTCGCCACCCGTGAGATAGGTGAGCTTAAAGTTTTCGTTCATCGGATGCGGCGCCCAGCCGAGGAAGACGACCGGCTTGCCGGCCTTCTCGGCGCGTGCAACCTGCGCCAGCATGCCCTGCTCGGAGGATTCGACGACCTCCATGCCCTTCATGCCGAAGGTATCCTTCTCGATCATGTTCATGACGAGACGGTTGCCGTCGTTGCCCGGCTCGATGCCGTAGATCTTGCCTTCGAGATCTTCCTTGTGGGCGGCGATGTCCTTGAAGTCCTTGATGCCGAGTTCGGCGCCCTTGGCGTTGGTCGCCAATGTGTATTTCGCGCCGGTCAGGTTCGGGCCGAAGGATTCGACCGACTTGTCGTCGATGAAGGGACGAACGTCCTTTTCCTGGGTCGGCATCCAGTTGCCGAGGAAGATGTCGATGTCCTTGTTCTTCAGCGACTGGTAGGTGACCGGTACGGAAAGAACCTTCACGTCGGGGGTGTATCCGAGACCCTTGAGGATCACGGATGCGGTTGCTGTTGTCGCGGTGATATCGGTCCAGCCCACATCCGACAGATGGACGGTGGAGCAGCTGGCGGGATCAGCGGAATATGCGGCGGTTGCGACAGAGAGTGCAGCAACGGCTGTGGCAGTGATCAGTTTGAATGCGCTTGTCGTTTTCATTTATAGACTCCCAGTCTTACGTTCCCAAGCCAATCACCAATAGCCGAGTTTTACAAGCGACCTCAGTGCGTTTGCGCCGCATTGCGGTATCCGATTGCGACGTGTCGTATTTAATGGATCGCTTGAATTTTGTCAGTTTTGAAGGGGTTTTCAGGCAATTTTCTGTGATTAACGACTGCCGGGGGTTTTCTTGATCGTATCCAGCTTTCAAGAAGCGGAGAGACGGAGAATGCAATGGCGAAGCTCTACTTCAACTACTCGACGATGAATGCTGGCAAATCGACGATGCTGCTGCAGGCCGCGTATAATTACGAGGAGCGCGGCATGCGCGTTCTCCTGCTGATCGCGGCGTTCGACGAGCGGGCGGGCAGGGGCATCATCGGCTCGCGGATCGGGCTGCAGGCCAATGCCGTCGCCTTCGAGCAGGATGCCGACCTCCTGGCGCTGATCGCCGAGCAGGGGGCTGCGGGCGAACCGATTGCCTGCGTCTTCGTCGACGAGGCGCATTTCATGACGCGCGAGCATATCTGGCAGCTGGCGCGTGTCGTCGACCGGCTCAATATCCCCGTCATGGTCTACGGGCTGCGCACGGATTTCCAGGGCAAGCTGTTTCCGGCTTCGCAGGAGCTGATGGCGATCTCGGACGAGATGCGCGAAGTGCGCACCATCTGCCATTGCGGCCGCAAGGCGACGATGGTCGTGCGCCTCGACGGCAATGGCGCGGTGGCCCGGGAAGGGGCGCAGATCGAGGTCGGGGGCAACGAGAAATACGTGTCGCTCTGCCGCCGCCACTGGGACGACGCCATGAACGGCGAATGGGTCGCCGAGGCGGTCGAGTAAACCGCTGCTTCCATTTGAGAATGAACGGCTCTAGTTTGACGGCATTCGATTCCCCGGGGATATCAGGTGCGCAAGCCTGTCTCGTTTGACACCACATTTGATGCAGCCAGTGCGATTGCCGACGAACTGCCGGTAAAGGTCAAGACCTGCGCCGATTTCGTCGGCGAGTTCGCGCGCCATCCTGCCGAGATCGACGACGAGCGCTTTCTGGTCGAAAACGAACGCTTTCAGGGCTTTGCCGCTGATGCCAGGAACCTCGCGGAGCTGCTTGCCGAACTGGTGGCGACGCTGGATGCGATGACCGTCAGGGTGTCATCCGATCTCGACAGTTTCCGCGGGCTGACGGCGACCGAGCGGTTCATCGGGCATTTCTCGCGCCAGCGCATGTGGCGGCGCCACAGCAGCCGTGTCAGGGCCGCGCCCGTGGTCGAGCGGCTGCGCGATCTGATGGTGAAGTCCGACGGGGTTGCCGGGCTGATCACGCACCATCGCGCGGTCGTCCTCACCGCCCACAAGGAGGCCGAGCGCAGGCTGGTCGATATCGTCGAGCGCCGCCGCCGTCTGGTCGACGAGATCGACATCGCCCGCATCCGCATCAAGGAGCTCAACGCCAAGGCGCTGACGACGCAGGGGCGCATCGGGGTTTACGGCAGCAAGGCCGAGTGGGACCGGATGGAAGAGGAGCGCAAGGCGCTGAAGGCGCAGGCCGATGAGGTCTCCACCCGCGAGCACGAATTGCGCGACGAGAGCCAGCGGCGCGAGCGCTTTATCGGGATCTTCCAGCTTCTGGTGGATGGGCTGAACACCGAGATCGGCCAATGCAACACGCTGATGCGCAAGCTGATGATCGATACGGAAGAGCGCCTTTTGATATATCAGGCCCAGGTCGATACCGATATTCCGGGCTCGAAGGTGCAGATTTCGTCGGAACTGTTTCCCAACATCGCCGATGCCATCGTTCTCTTCGAGCGCGACATGCTGCTGCCGCAGGAGATCGAGCATCGCAAGCGCACCGCCGACGCGCAGTTCGGCAAGAAGTTTCCCGCTTATGCGCATCAGAACGAGGATGTGCCGGGCGCGCCTTTGATCGACACCATGAAGATCTCCTCGCGGCTGCGCTTCCGGATGCCGCGCCTCTAAGCCAATGCGCCTCTAGGCTAGGCCGAAGAAACAATAATATCAGCACGATGTTGCCGTTTCGGATGCGGATGCATATTTGAGAGCGGGTGAAACACTCGCTTTTGGATGCAGAGGGGAATGGGCGATGCTTGACGGAATCTCCGGTTTTTTCAGATCGATCGGCCGGGCGATTGGTCGTTGGGCGCGGCTTTTCGTGGCCTGGGCCTTCTGGCCGTTGATGGCCGCGCGCGGCTGGTATGGTCGCCGCAGCTGGCTGGTCAGGCTTCCCGTCATCGGCGTGCTTTTGCTGCTCATCCTGATGTACGGCTATTTCTTCGTTCAGACGCAGATGTGGACCGGCTTCAACCCGTCCTTCGTCGACCAGTACAAGCTTGCCGAACGCAAGGTTCAGGTTGGCCAGGAAATCCCGCCCGCCGATGGCGCGACCACGCCTGCGGCCAAGACCTGCCAACGCTCGGCGATCGTCGACGTCACGGCCGATCTCACCGATTTCAACGTCAACCAGAACTCATGGATCTCCTCCATGCTGCTCTATCGTCTCGGTTTCTTCGGGATCGACTGGGATCACACGCCGTTTCTCGACAACAAGGCCTCGTTCCAGCGCGGCGTGAACCAGGCCCTGCGCCGCACCTCGGCGGAGCTCGTCGATACGCTGGGCCGCGTGCGCGGCACCTCCGGCATCAACAATGATCTGCAGAGCGCGCGCGGTAACCTGCAGTTCGACGAGTATAGCTGGTATTTCGGTCTCAATCCCTTTGGCCCGAAGACGCCGACGCCGAGCTACTATCGCTCGGCGATCGACAGCCTTCGCAAGTTCAATACGGATCTCTCCAACTGCAACGCGGTCTTCGATACGCGCGCCGACAACCTCATCCAGTTCATCGACCGTATCGCCAACGATCTCGGCGGCACCGCCGACATGCTGGCGGAGCGCTCGGCCAATCATGCGAGCGGCTGGTTCGACACGCGCGCCGACGATCGCTTCTGGTTCGCCTATGGCCAGCTCTACGGCTACTACGCCATTCTGGCCGCTGCCCAATCGGACTTTTCGCGGGTGATCGCAGAGCGCAATCTTGGCGCGCTCTATGGTGCTACGAATGCTCAGTTCCAGGCGGCGTTGCGCATCCAGCCGGCGATCATTTCCAACGGCCGCGAGGACGGCTGGATCATGCCGAGCCATCTGGCGACGATGGGCTTCTACATTCTGAGAGTGCGCTCGAACCTGGTGGAGATGCGCGCGGTGCTCGGCCGATAAGGGCGAGCACTTTGGTTGCGCGTTTGGTTTGGCGTCAGGTGATCAGCTTGTAGCGGATCGCCTTGGCGACCAGCTGGGTGCGGTTGACGCAGTCGAGCTTCTTGATGGCGCTGGTCATGTAGGCGTTGACCGTGTGGTCCGACAGCGACAGGATCTGGCCGATCTCGATGGAGGTCTTGCCCTGCGATGTCCAGCGCACGACCTCGCGCTCGCGGGCGGACAGCGGCGGGTGCTCGTTGGCCTTGGCCGATTTCACCAGATTGAAGGCATCGAGCGCGTGCAGCATCAGCATGTTGAGCTCGTTGACTTCCGCCTGCCCGAGCGGCGAGCGTGTGCCGGAGAACCAGAACAGCAGCCGCTGGTTATCTGCGGTATAGGCCGGGAAGGAGATACCGAGCCGCATGTCGAAGTCGTTTTTCAGCTCGCTGAATTCGGCGGGCAAAATGCCTGTCTTGTCGCAAAGGGTCCAATGCCTCGGCAGGGCCGAGGCGGCGACGCCTGTCGAAAACATCGGCAGCTGCATGAAGCGGGCGCGGTCGAACCTGCTGATGTAGTCGGCGGGAAGATTGCTTTCGATCAGCAGGGACTTGAGCAGGAAGCTCTCGGACGTTGGCGCGTCCATCAAAGTGGCGTACTTGAAACCGAAAGCCTCGGCGATGCGGACCAGAACTTGAGCGAATGCCGGCCTGGTCTTCACGGCTGCGATTTCAGCCGTCAATACTGACTGCCTCTCCGAGGTAGTTACGTACGACATTAACAATTTCCTGCGCCCCAACAACTTCAAACATAAGATCGACTATCTGATATATTTGCTAGTCGGAAATTGTGCAGCGCACATTGAATAGATTAATGTGTTATAATTTAAACACGAAAAATCTCTCAATGGTTGTTTTTAGATTCTTGTAAATCAACCTTTTGTCGATTTGGGCCGATCCGCTCACGAATTGAGCGTTATGGCAAATGAAAAGGCAATGATTTGCCTTGCGCCATATGTCGCAGGCGGCTTAGCCGCCCGCGAATCAGTCGGCTCTAGATCTTCGAGCTGTCTTTTGCCTTTTTCATCAGCTGCTCGAGGAAACCGAGCATGACGGCGGAGACGACGAAGGCGAGATGCATGGCTGTCAGCCACATGATCTTGCTGTCGGTGAACTGGTTCGAATTCAGGAAGACCTGCAGCAGGTGGATCGACGAGATGGCGACGATCGACGAGGCGACCTTGATCTTGAGGCTGCCGGAATCGAGCTTGCCGATGAAGGAGACATCGGTCTCGTTGTCGTCGAAGCGGCTGACGAAATTCTCGTAGCCCGAGATCATCACCATGACGATCAGGCTGGCGACCAGCGCCGCGTCGATGAGGCCGAGCATCGCCAGGATCATCTCGCCTTCGTCATAGGTAAAGACGTTGATCGCCACCTTGGAGAACTTGTAGGCGAAGGAGATCGCGTAGACGGCCAGCGACAGCGCCAGGCCGAGATAGAAGGCGACAAGGATCCAGCGGCTGGACAGGATGATGCGCTCGACGATGAGCTCAAGTGATTTCATGGTTTACCCCCGTAAATGCTGAATCAACGCGTTGGTGATAGAGGCTGCGGGCTGCTGTGCGCAACCGGCGCGGCCTTCAAACTTTCGGTATATTTCACCGGACCATTGGCATAAACGTGACGTTTACGAGACGAAATAGATCTGAGGGCGGCATGGCTGAGTATAAAACCGACATCGAGATCGCGCGTGCCGCGGTGAAAAAACCGATCTACGAGATCGGCGACAGGCTCGGCATTCCGGCGGCTCAGCTCTCGCCCTATGGCCACGACAAGGCGAAGATCAGTGCCGAATTCACGGCCGCGCAGGCGGGCAAGCCTGACGGAAAGCTCATCCTCGTCACCGCCATCAACCCGACGCCGGCGGGCGAGGGCAAGACGACCACGACGGTGGGCCTCGGCGACGGGCTGAACCGGATCGGCAAGAAGGCCGTCATCTGCGTGCGCGAGCCATCGCTCGGACCCTGCTTCGGGGTGAAAGGCGGGGCGGCCGGCGGCGGCTATGCGCAAGTCGTGCCGATGGAGGATATCAACCTCCATTTCACCGGCGATTTCCATGCCATCACCGCGGCGCACAATCTGCTCTCGGCGATGATCGACAATCACATCTACTGGGGCAACGCGCTCGATATCGACGTGCGCCGCATCACCTGGCGGCGGGTGATGGATATGAACGACCGGGCGCTGCGCGAGATCGTCGCTTCGCTGGGCGGGGTCTCCAACGGGTTTCCGCGCGAGAGCGGCTTCGACATCACCGTCGCCTCCGAAGTGATGGCGATCCTGTGCCTGGCGTCCGACCTTCACGACCTGGAAGAGCGCCTCGGCAACATCATCATCGGCTATCGCTTCGACAAGACGCCTGTATTCGCGCGCGACCTGAATGCCGATGGCGCCATGGCCGTGCTTCTCAAGGATGCGATGCAGCCGAACCTGGTGCAGACGCTGGAGAACAATCCGGCGCTGGTGCATGGCGGCCCATTTGCCAATATCGCCCACGGCTGCAACTCCGTCATCGCCACCAAGACGGCGCTGAAGCTTGCCGATTACGTCGTGACCGAGGCGGGCTTTGGCGCCGATCTCGGCGCGGAGAAATTCTTCGACATCAAGTGCCGCAAGGCCGGGCTGAAGCCGGATGCTGCGGTGATCGTGGCGACCGTGCGGGCGCTGAAGATGAATGGCGGCGTGGGGAAGGGCGATCTCGGGCGCGAGGATGTCGGCGCCGTGACGCGCGGTTGCTCCAACCTTGGCCGCCATGTGGCCAATGTCCGCAAGTTCGGCGTGCCCGTCGTGGTCGCCATCAACCACTTCGTTTCCGACACGGATGCGGAGGTGCAGGCGGTGAAGGCCTATGTCGCGCATCTCGGCGCGGAAGCCATCGTCTGCCGCCACTGGGCGGAAGGCTCGGCGGGCATCGAGGAGTTGGCCTGGAAAGTGGTGGAGATGGCCGAATCCGGCAACGCCAACTTCGCGCCGATCTATCCCGACGCCATGCCGCTCATCGAAAAGATCGAGGAGGTCGCGGCGCAGATCTATCACGCCGGCGAAGTCAGCGTGCCGAAGACGGTGCGCGACCAGCTGAAGGTCTGGGAAGAGCAGGGCTATGGCGATCTGCCCGTCTGCATCGCCAAGACGCAATATTCCTTCTCGACCGACCCCAACCTGCGCGGCGCGCCGGAGGGGCACGTCGTTTCGGTGCGCGAAGTGCGACTATCGGCGGGCGCCGGCTTCGTGGTCGTCATCACCGGCGAGATCATGACCATGCCCGGCCTGCCGAAATCGCCGGCCGCCGAGCGCATCCATCTGAATGAGGATGGGGCGGTCGAGGGGTTGTTTTAGCTTTCTAGATTGCTTCAAGAGGCTCGGCATCCGATTCATCCAGTCGCCACAAGCCGCTGACGCTACTGCCATTTTTCAATGGCAATAGCGGTATCCGCCCTTGCGCTCGAGCACGTCGAGATGGAAGTGGGTCTCGTGGGCAGCGTCGCTTTCGGGGTCGAGGACCGTCGTGAAATAGAGGCAGCCGGCGGCGCTGACGGTGCGTTGGAACGCGCCGATCAAGGTCGAATCCTCGCGCCTTGGCTTGACCGCGATATCCTCGCCCTTCTCGAAGCTGAAGCTTGCGATATCGACCGCATTGCCGCGCGCGTGTTCGGAGATCTTGCCGGTCTCGGCGCTGTTGCGCAGGCGGCAGATATAGGAGGAGGCCTGGTTGATGGTGGTGATGCGACCCTGATCGGAGGCCGCAATGGCAGCGGCCGGGATGACCGTTCCCTTCATCCAGCGCGCCAAGGCCAGCGCCACCGGGCAGCGGAAGACGCCATCCGGCTTCAGCTTGATGCCGGGCAGGGCTTCGGTGACCTTGATCGGCTTGTCGATGCCGCAGCCGTTGCCGTCGTCGATACGGCTGAGATCGGTGAAGACGACGCCGAGCGCCTGCAGCTCCTTGACGCATTCGGAGTGGTCGGCATCGCTTTCCGGCTCGATCGTCAGATGCTGGGCCTCTAGCGTCTGCTTGTCGGGGAGGTTGGGGCCCTGCACCTCGCGTTTGGGTGGGGCGGCGTCCTTGCTCGTCGTGTTGGAGGAGCGGGCAGTTTTATCGCCGTCCGAGGTGTTCTCGCCGGGTTTCGTGTCCGGCTTTGGAACATTGGAGCTGGCGGCGTCGGGTTCTGCGACGTCTGGCTTAGTCTCCGGCTTGGGCTGCGGCTTGGGCGCGACATCGACGTTTGCGGGGTCGTCAGCCTGCTGTTCGACCTGCTTGTCGCCTGGTTTTACTTCCGGTTTGGGGCCGGTCTCGGGCAGGCCCGCGCCGGTCAACATGATGAGGCAGAGGAATGCCGTCGCGATATGGGCTGTTTTCTTCACGCATCCATCCATCGTTTCGGTCCCAGCCGTTAACAACGTTTGGAGGCGGATTTCGTTGCAATTTCGCAACGTTGACCTTCATCATGAAAACATGACTGTTCAAATCATGATATCTTGGCGGAATATATTGACAACCATACTCATGTTTTTTATGCGGCAAGAAGAAGGCGGAATTATTCGCCTGAACACCTAGCCAGCCCCTCCAAGCGCAGACGCGCGAAGACCAGCCAGCCCGGTACTTTTTTCATTGAGGGGTTGATTATGGTTATCCGACATTGGCGCTCGGCGCTTTTGGTGAGCGCGGCGTTTGTCTGCGCTGGTCCGGTCTCGCAGGCGCTGGCGCAAAGCGCGCAGACGACGACGCCGGCTGCAAATGCTGAGACGGACGAAAACGGCACGACGCTGCAGAAGATTGTTGTGAAGGGGAAGCGGGTGTCCCCGCCGGCGCCGGGCAGCGCCACCGACACGCCGCTGGCGACCGAGACGACGGCCGCTCAGATCGAGAACAAGCAGATCACCAGCATCAGCGATCTTGGCCGCATTGCCGAGCCGGGCGTCAACTTCAACCGCAACACGGGTGGCGTCAACATTCGCGGTCTTGAAGGTAGCCGCGTTCTGACCACTGTGGACGGCATTCCGCTGACCTTCCTTTCGGACGCGACACGCAGCGCGACCGGTGGTGTCGATACCTTCGACTTCTCTTCGCTCTCGGCTGTTGACGTTCTGCGCGGCGCCGATTCGAGCCGCGCCGGCGGTGGTGCGCTCGGCGGTGTCTTGGCCGTGCGCACGCTGGAGCCGGAAGACCTTATCGAGGAAGGTCGCGATTGGGGCGGCATCGTCAAGTACACATATGACAGCTCCGACAAGAGCTCCTCGCCGTCTGCCGCCATCGCCAAGCGTATCGAGAACACCTCGATCATGTTCCAGGGCGGCTACAAGACCGGCAAGCAGACCGACAGCCAGGGAACCGTTGATACATACGGCCCGACTCGCACAGCGCCGAACCCTTCCGACTACGATCAGCATAACCTGCTGTTCAAGCTGCGCCAGCAGCTCGAAGGCGGCCACACGATCGGCCTGACGGCGGAAAGCTATCGCAAAGATCGTGATACCGACGCCAAGACCAACCAGCTGAGGGTTCTGACGTCGCGCGATCAGTATCTGCCCGGGAACTACTTCACCAACGACGCGTCGGCTCGTGACCGCGTCTCGCTGGACTACAAGTTCCAGTCCGAGAGCGACGACAGCCTCGTGGATTCTGCTTGGGCGTCGCTTTACTGGCAGGATCAGACGCGCGGAACCGGATATAACGGCTATCGCTCCACCTCGGTCATCGGTCCGATCGGTCGTCTGAACGACTATGACGAACGCGCGATCGGCCTCGTCGGCGCTTTGGAAAAGAACGTCGATACCGGTTACCTCGACCATAATTTCGTCTTTGGCTTCGACATCGCTCACGTTACGAGCGAGCAGTATTCGTCGGGCTACGACAATTGCCCGGCACCGCTGCCGAGCGGCGCTTATCCGACCGGCTTCTCGGCGTGCTCCAACCTGCACACCAATCAGGCCGACACGCCGAAGGTTGAGACCGGCCGTATCGGCCTGTATCTCGACGACAAGGTCAGTTTCGGTGATAGCGGCTTCTCGGTTACGCCGGGCGTGCGCTTCGATTGGGTCAAGCATGATCCGAAGATGACCGATGCCTTCGCCGACAACGCCAGCAATCCGGCGCTGCCGAACGGCTTCAACGATACGGCGATATCGCCGAAAATCCGGCTGGAGCAGGAAGTCAACGATCAGGTTCTGCTCTACGGTCAGTGGGCCATGGGCTTCCGTGCACCGACTGCTGGCGAACTGTTCAGCACCTTCGGTGGTCCGGGTACATACCTGCGTATCGGCAATCCTAACCTGAAGTCGGAAACCAGCAATGGCTTCGAAGTCGGTGCCAAGCTCGGCGACGATGATCTCGGTGGCCGCGTGAACCTGTTCTACAACCGCTACCGCAACTTCATCGACACGACGAGCCTGAACGCCGCGCAGGCTGCCGCTCTCGGCTACACGCTGTCGCAGTATCCGCAGGGCGGTATCAGCACCTATAACAACGTGGCGAACGCCGAGATCTTCGGTACGGAAATCTCCGTCCACAAGCGCTTCTCGAACGGCTTCCGCGCTCTGGCGGGCCTCGCTTATGCGGAAGGCAATAACCTCGATACGAAGACCTTCCTGCAGTCCGTGGCACCCCTCAAGGCCGTCGTCAGCGTCGGATACGACACCGAGACTTGGGGTGTTGGCCTCGATTGGACCGGCGTCAAGCATGCGCGGGGCCAGACCATCGGAACCGCGACGTCTACGAGCTACTTCAGCACGCCGGGCTACGGCATCGTCGACCTGACCGCATGGTGGGAGCCAGAGCAGATCAAGGGTCTGAAGATCAACGCCGGCATCTACAACGTCTTCGACAAGACCTACTATGACTATGCCTCGGTCCGCACCGGTGGCTCGCAGCCTCGCGAATACTACTCCGAGCCGGGCCGCACCTTCAAAATCTCGCTGACCCAGCGCTTCTAAACCAATCGAAAGGGCGGCCTCCGGGTCGCCCTTTTTCGTGGCCGCATTCGCCTCTTGCGCTGGCTCTCATCTCACGCTAACAATTCCGCCCATGACCATGTCCTTGAACATCGCAATCTGGTGGTGGGCTCGCTAAGGCGGCCTCGACCAATCGTGTCCAAAGACGACGATGAGCCGCCCGGAAAACACCAGGCGGCTTTTTTTGTTTTTAAGGCCGCCTGTCATCCGGGCCGATAACGGAGTGAAGCAATGGTAACGATCATCAGGGATGACGGAGCGGAGATTTACGAGACCAAGGGTGGCATCACGGTCACGCGGCAGCGCCGGGCGATCCCTTATGCCGACGCGGTCTCCTCCTATATCGACAAGCTCGACGAGCGCCGCGGGGCGGTGTTTTCGTCGAACTACGAATATCCGGGCCGCTACACGCGCTGGGATACGGCCGTGGTCGATCCGCCGCTCGGCATCTCCTGCAACGGCCGCAAGGTCTGGATCGATGCCTATAACGAGCGCGGCGAGGTCATCCTCGGCTTCGTCACCGAGCGGCTGAAGACGATCTTAGAGCTGGAACTCGGCGCCTCGACCAAGCGGCGGCTCGATCTCACCGTGAAGGCGCCGGGCCGGGCGTTCACGGAAGAGGAGCGCTCGAAGATCCCGACCGTCTTCACCGTGCTGCGCGCCGTTACCGATCTCTTCTATTCGCAGGCCGATGCCAGCCTCGGGCTCTATGGCGCCTTCGGCTACGATCTCGCCTTCCAGTTCGACGCCATCAATCTGAAGCTGACGCGTCCCTCCGATCAGCGCGACATGGTGCTTTATCTCCCTGACGAGATTCTGGTCGTCGACAATTATTCGGCCAAGGCCTGGATCGACCGCTACGATTTCGAAAAGGGCGGGCTGACCACCGAGGGTAAGGCGGGCGATATCCCGGCCGAGCCGTTCCAGCGCACCGATACCATCCCGCCGAAGAGCGATCACCGCCCCGGCGAATATTCCGAGCTGGTCGTCAAGGCGAAGGAAAGCTTCCGCAAGGGCGACCTGTTCGAGGTCGTGCCCGGGCAGAAGTTCATGGAGCGCTGCGACAGCAAGCCGTCCGACATTTCCAAGCGTCTGAAGGCGATCAACCCGTCGCCCTATTCCTTCTTCATCAATCTCGGAAACCAGGAATATCTGGTCGGCGCATCGCCCGAGATGTTCGTGCGCGTCTCGGGCCGCCGCATCGAGACCTGCCCGATCTCAGGGACGATCAAGCGCGGTGACGATCCGATTGCCGACTCGGAGCAGATCCTGAAGCTCCTGAACTCGAAGAAGGATGAGTCCGAGCTCACCATGTGCTCGGACGTCGACCGCAACGACAAATCGCGCGTCTGCGAGCCGGGTTCGGTCAAGGTCATCGGCCGCCGGCAGATCGAGATGTATTCGCGCCTGATCCACACGGTGGATCACATCGAAGGTCGCCTGCGCGATGACATGGACGCTTTCGACGGCTTCCTGTCTCATGCCTGGGCGGTCACCGTCACCGGCGCGCCGAAGCTGTGGGCCATGCGCTTCATCGAGAGCCATGAGAAGAGCCCGCGCGCCTGGTATGGCGGCGCGATCGGCATGGTCGGGTTCAATGGCGACATGAATACGGGGCTTACGCTGCGCACCGTGCGCATCAAGGACGGGATCGCCGAAGTCCGGGCAGGGGCGACGCTTCTGAACGATTCCATCCCCGAGGAAGAAGAAGCCGAAACCGAACTGAAGGCGTCCGCCATGCTCTCCGCCATCCGCGATGCCAAGGCCGGCAATACGGCCAAGGCCAGCCGCGACGTCGCCACTGTGGGCAAGGGCGTCAAGATCCTGCTCGTCGACCATGAAGACAGCTTCGTGCATACGCTGGCGAATTATTTCCGCCAGACGGGCGCCGAGGTCTCGACCGTGCGCTCGCCGGTGCCGGAAGAAATCTTCGACCGGCTCGATCCCGATCTTGTCGTGCTTTCGCCCGGTCCCGGCAATCCCAAGGATTTCGACTGCAAGGCGACGATCAAGAAGGCGCGGGCGCGCAACCTGCCGATCTTCGGTGTCTGCCTCGGCCTGCAGGCGGTCGCCGAGGCTTATGGTGGCGAGCTCCGCCATCTTGCATTGCCGATGCACGGCAAGCCGTCGCGCATCCGCGTGCTGGAGCCGGGCCTAGTATTCTCCGGCCTCGGCAAGGAAGTCACCGTCGGCCGCTACCACTCGATCTTCGCCGACCCCTCGACCCTGCCGCGCGATTTCATCATCACGGCGGAGAGCGAGGATGGCACGATCATGGGCATCGAGCACGCCAAGGAACCGATCGCGGCCGTGCAGTTCCATCCGGAATCGATCATGACGCTCGGCGGCGACGCCGGCATGCGGATGATCGAGAACGTGGTGGCGCACCTGTCGCGGAAGCGCGCGACGCGGGCGGCTTGAGGGGATTTCTCTTCTCCCCAGCGGGGAGAAGATGTCCGAAGGACAGATGAGGGGGCGAGCGAAGCGAGGCTTTGAGCGTATGCGAAAAGCTGTGTTTTACGGGGTGCCGTGAGGCCCCCCTCATCCGGCTGCCGCCACCTTCTCCCCGCGGGGAGAAGAGACTCGTCGTGGGCCGCTCTCTCTCTCTCTCTCTCTCTCTCTCTCTCTTCCACCGCTCCTCACCCCCGCCGCTGCACGATCTTCACATTCATCCGGCTGCGCAGCTTGAAACCCAGTTGCTCGTAAAGCGCAATCGCCGACGTGTTGCTGGCATAGGCGTGCAAAAACACCTCTTCACCGCGTGCCGAGATCTCGCCGGCGACGAAGCGGAAGAGGAGGGTGCCGAGGCCGCGTTTCTGGAAATCGGGGTGGGTGCAGAGGCCGCTCAACTCGGAGAGGCCGGGGTGGCGCATGCGCTGGCCGGCCATCGCCGCCAGGCGGCCGTCGATCTTGACGCCCCAGAAGGTGCCGAGGCGCTGGGCGCCGAGGGTGAAGGGGCCGGGTTTGGTCAGCAGCGCCAGCGCCAGCATCTCTTCGGCATCATCAGGTGTCAGCGGCACGATACTCATGTCGTCGATGCGTTCGTAGGGACGGTCGCCGATCATCTGTACGAGCGTGCTTTCGATCAGGACATCGTGGCCATCAGGGACGATGATCGGGCCGGCCTCGACCAGCGCCATGATCTCGCCGGGCGCGGAAAGAGCGGCCAGCGCTGCCAGGCTCTCCGGCGTGTCGTCGCGCGGGGCGGCGAAAGGGACGATCGAGGTGGGGTAACGCATCGCGAGCGGGCCGCCTTCGGCGAGATCGGCATGCACCGTCTGAAGCGCGTTCCAGGCGGGGCGGTCGAGGCTGTGGGTCACTGGTGGTTCTCCCTGGTCGCGTTGCAGGCGTATCCGGGACGCGGGCCGGTCCGACGCAATCATTCTTTCACTCAATTTAGAGCCGTTTGACGGTCAATGCCATGATGTCGATCGCTTCAATTTCAGCTCTTTGGGGTCTGCTGGGAAGGGTCGCGGTCCGGTTTGCTAGGCTGGTGGGTGTGATACCCCCCTCTGCCCTGCCGGGCATCTCCCCCACAAGGGGGGAGATCGACTCGTGGTTTGCTCCCCATCCAAACGTTGATGTCGGAGCGAGCGGCCGCGCCCAGCCAATCTCCCCACCTGTGGGGGAGATGCCCGGCAGGGCAGAGGGGGGTAACGCAGCCTCGACCCATGCTTTCATCCACCCATACCATTGACATCCGTCTCCAAATCAGAACGTTTCAGGAACGATCAATCGGGAATCCTGCGCGTGTCCACTGGTGAAAAGTTTATCGTGATCCCCTACCGCAGCAATCGCGGCAAGCTGGTGCCGGGCGAGATGCGGCAGGCGTCTAACCCGATCAGCGCGGAGAAGATCGCGTCCGCCATGTCGGAGCGCTTCGCGGGCGTTGCGGCCTATGCGATCACGGTCGACGAGGAGACCGGCGACATGCTGTCGCCACGGCTCTTGGCGCAGTTCGGCGAGATCGCCGATCTCAATCCGTAAGCGTTGCCATGGAGACCTCGCTCTATCTGCCGGTGAAGGCCTTTCTGGAGGCGGCGGGGTATGTCGTGAAGGGGGAGGTCGCGACCTGCGATGTCGTGGGCTTGAGCGAAAGCGAGCCGCCGGTCGTGGTCGTTTGCGAATTGAAGATGTCGTTCAATCTTGAGCTTATCCTGCAGGCGGTCGACCGGGCGGCGATGGCCGATGAGGTCTGGATCGCGGCAAGGGTCTCGGCCAAGGGGCGGGGGCGGGAGGCAGACAGGCGCTATCGCGATCTCTGCCGTCGGATGGGAATCGGCATGCTCGGGATATCCGATACCGGCGAGGTCAGCGTCATCGTCAGCTCCGTGTCGCCGATGCCGAGGACGAACCCGAAGCGGCGGACGCGGCTTGTGAAGGAACACCGGAAGAGACAGGGCGATCCGGCGCTCGGCGGCGCCACGCGCTCGCCGATCATGACCGCCTACCGCCAGCAGGCGCTGATCTGCGCCTCGGCGCTGCAACAGGGGCTGGCGCGGCCGCGCGACATGAAGACATGGGCGCCGCAGGCGGGACGCATTCTGCTCGACAACGTCTATGGGTGGTTCGACCGGCAGGGGAAGGGCGTCTATGCGCTGAACGAGGCGGGCGAGGCGGCTTTGTTGCGCTGGCCGCAGACGGTGGTGTTTGGTGGCGATGCGGGTGAGGGTAGGGAGTAGGGGGGGTAAGCCTACTGCAGGCACCCGGACCGGTTTTGGCCTATTGCGGACGTCTTCGGTAGCAACGTCTCGCCGTGTGGCCCCCTCACCCTACCCTCTCCCCGAGGGGAGAGGGGAAGAGACCGCAGAGGGTGCCGCTTTCCCCTTCTCCCCAGCGGAAGCCGTTGCAAAATACGGAAGCACGGCTCGCTGGGCGGCAAACTGACCTGCCTTTTGCCCCGCTCGGTGCCCTGAGCGAGGTTTTGTTGGCTTTGGGTTGGCGTTTTCAGGTTTGCGGGCGCAG
>Ga0209025_1000138_pt1 | contig 189551 bp, 182 predicted proteins | sample AraplaMF_Col_mLB_FD_184256 | JGI IMG/M metagenome (GOLD analysis project Ga0209025, IMG submission 184256) | Arabidopsis root microbial communities from the University of North Carolina, USA - plate scrape MF_Col_mLB (SPAdes) (version 2) | ecosystem: Host-associated > Plants > Roots >...
GCAGCGCGACGAGATGCCCGCGTGTGGTCAGGTCGCGCCCGTCCGCATCGCTCCCGTGCCGGGCCGCGAGCCGATCGAGCAAACCCCAGGAAAGGGGCTTCAGCAGATCGTGGAGGACGCTATTGTGGTGCGGCATGGTGCTGGTTCCTATTTCATGTCTCGAACACCGGCCAGATGCTCAAGACTGAGTAGAATCAACACCATGCACCTTATCGAGCAATTCTCGTGCCGGACACCTGTGGGCTTGACCCGAGGATCCAGGACGGCAAGAGCCGCTTTCGGTGGCCCCTGGATTGCCGGGTCAAGCCCGGCAATGACAGCAAGGGGAAGTTCGTCGCTCTACACCGCCTACCGCCTAAACACCGCCACCGCCTCGAGATGCGGCGACCACAGGAACTGGTCGACCGGCGTCGCCCGCTCCAGCCGGTAGCCGCCATCGACCAGGGTCCGGGCGTCGCGCGCCAGGCTGGACGGATTGCAGGACACGGCGACCACCACGGGCACGGCCGACGCCGCCAGGGCCTCGGCCTGGTCGCGGGCGCCGGCCCGCGGCGGATCGAACACCACGGCGTCGAAGCCGCGCAGCTCCGCCGCGGTCAGCGGCTGGCGGAACAGGTCGCGGCGCTGCGCCGTGATCCGCTCGCCCCGGCCGCCGCGCCGGGCGGCGGTGGCCAGCGCCTCGACCGAGGCGCCTTCGCCGTCGATCGCCGTCACCTGGGCACCGCGCGCCATGGGCAGGGCGAAGGTGCCGGCGCCGCAGAACAGGTCGGCGATCCGCTTTGCCGGACCGACACTCTCGCGCACCAGCCGGGTCAGCGCGGTCTCGCCCTCGGCGCTGGCCTGCAGGAAGCCACCTGGCGGCACCGCCACGGGCACCTCGTCGAAATGCACCACCCCGGCGCGGCGATGCGCCACCGGGTCGGTGAAGCCGCCGGGGCCGCGCCAGGACAGCCGTGCCAGGTCCTGCGCCGCAGCGAATTCGGCCAGCCGCTCCCGCCGCTGCAGGTCCAGCGCGGCCTCGGCCACGACCACCAGGTCGATGCCGTCATCCAGCAGGGTGACGGCGAGGTCGGCGCCGCCATTCTCCGGCAGGATCGCGGCCAGCACCGCGCGCAGCGGCGGCAGCAGGGCGGTGATCTCCGGCCGCAGCACGACGCAGTCGGTCAGGTCGACGATGCGGCTCGATCCTGCCTCGTTGAAGCCCAGGAACACGCCGGATCGGCCGTGCCGGGCCGCCAGGCTGGCCCGGCGGCGGCTGCGCGGCGGGGTCTCGACCAGCGCCGCCACCTCGGTCTCCAGCCCGGCGCGGGCCAGGGCGCCGGCCAGCAGGCCGCGCTTCCACTCGGTGTAGACCGGCGGCGCCAGGTGCTGCACCTGGCAGCCGCCGCAGGGGCCGAAATGCGGGCAGGGCGGCTCGCGATGATTCGGGCCGGGCTGCACCAGCTCGATGAACTCGCCGCGATAGGCCTGGCCGTCCGGCCGGCCCAGCCGGGCGCGCACCCGGTCGCCGGGCGCGGCGAAGGGCACATAGACGCGCAGGTCGTCGACCGTGCCGATGCCGTCGCCGCCGCCGCCCAGGCGCTCGACCACCAGCTCGATCTCTCGCCGCGACCCGGGGGCCGCGGGCTTGCTCCGTCGCATCTGCCGCTTCATCGTGGCAGGCATGGCACGCGCGGCCCCGCCTTGCAAGGCGCGGGGTTGCATGCGCTCCGGGGGCAGGGCCATATCCCCTCCCATAGGGGGACGGTCCTGCAGGACCGCGATGACGCGCAGGAGACGGTTTTGGATCTCGCCGCTGTGGTGGGCCGCGTGCGCGGCATGCTGTTCGAGCCCGACGCCACGCTGGCCGCCCATGGCGTGCCGGCGCCCGGCTGGCGCATGGTCGTGCGCGAGCATGCGCTGCCGGTGCTGATCCTGACCTCGGTCGGCGCCTTCGTGCTGCTGGCACTGCTGCTGTCGATCTCCGACGTGGAGACGCCGATCGGCCTCTTGGTGCTGTTCCTGGCCGTGCGGGTGGCGGTGAACCTGGCGGGGCTGTTCGTCATGGCCGCGGTGGTTCGCTTCTATGCCGGCATGTTCGGTGCTGTCGCCAATTTCGATGCCGCCTTCGTCCTGGTGGCGCTGGCGATGACGCCGGTCTATGTCGCCGAGATGCTGGGGCCTGGCGTGCAGCTGGTACTGTCGGGCCCGGCCGCGGTGCTGCTGGTGCTGCTGGCCATCGGCTACGCGCTGACGATCCTCTATCGCGGCACCGGACTGGTGCTGCGCGTGCCGCAGGACCAGCGCGGCGCTCATTTCGGCCTGACGCTGGTGACGCTGGTGGTGCTGATGATGCTGTTCGGCCTGCTGCTCGGGCCCTACCTGCTGCCGATGCCGGCCTGAACCATGTGCGGACGGTTCGTCCAGAAGCTGCCACCGGAAGAACTGACCACCGTCGTCGGCGCCGAAGGCCCGATCCCGAACATCCCGGCCCGCTACAACGCGGCGCCGACCCAGGATCTCGCCGTGGTCCGGTTCAACCCCAAGACCGGGCGGCGGGCGATCGACCTGCTGCGCTGGGGCCTGGTGCCGAGCTGGGAGACGGACCTCAAGGGCGGCGCCAAGCTGATCAACGCCCGCTCCGAATCCCTGGCCGAGCGGCGCAGCTTCGCCAAGGCGTTCCGGGCCCGGCGCTGCCTGGTCCCGGCCGACGGCTTCTACGAATGGGCGCCGGACCGCACGCCGCATTTCGTCCGCCGCCTCGACGGCCGGCCGATGCTTTTCGCCGGGCTGTGGGAGGGCTGGAAGGACCCGCAATCGGAGGAGTGGGTGCGGACCTTCACCATCGTCACCGCCGACGCGATCGAGCGGCTGCGGCCGATCCATCACCGCATGCCGGTGATGTTGGAGCCGGAGCAGTGGCCGGCCTGGCTCGGCGAGGCCGCGGCGTCGCCGGCGCAGCTGCAGGCGCTGCTGGCGCCGCCCGCCGACCTGCCGGTCGAGGCCTATCCGGTCTCGACCCGGGTCAACGCCGTGCGCAACGACGATCCGACGTTGATGGACCGCGCGGCGCATCACGACCCGGCCATGAACGATGCTAACTCGGCCGCTAGCCCGGGATCGGCGATCAGTCGCGGCACTTTGTTCTGACCGCCCAGGCGGCCGCGGGATTTCATCCAGGCGGCGAAGCGGCCGGGCGGCACGGCCACCACCTCCGGCGGCCCCATGCCGGTGCCGCCGGCGCGATGGGCGGCGTAGTCGTCGTTCAGCGCCGACAGCCGGCCGTCGAGGGTGGCGGCGAAGCGGGCCGCCGCGGCCGCATCGGGCCGCTCGGCGAATTCGACGAACCAGCGGTGGCGGCCGACCGGCGCCGCCTCGTCGGGGAACACCGCCGTCACCGCGAAATCGGCGATGTCGGCGCCGATGGCGGCGGCGGCGTCGGCGATGGCGTGTTCGACCTCTTCCGCGATCAGGTGCTCGCCGAAGGCCGACAGGCCGTAGCTGGTGCGGCCGGTGATCAGCACGCGGGGCGGGTCGCGGCCGACCAGCCGCACCGTGTCGCCCAGCATATAGGCCCACAGGCCGGCGCAGCTGGTCACCACCACGGCGTAGTTCACTCCCGGCTCGGCGGTCGCGATCCAGTGCCGGGTAGGAGCAGCGGAGCCGAGCTCCTCGACCGGCACGAATTCCAGGAACAGGCCGTGGTCGAGGCTCAGGCGAAGCCCCTCCCCCACGCCGCCGTCCTGCACCGCGATGAAGCCCTCGCTGGCGGCGTAGGCCTCGCGGATTTCGGCCGAGGTGCCGGCGATCAGCCGCTCCAGCCGTGGCCGGTAGGGCGCCAGCGCGACGCCGCCGGGGACCAGCAGGTCGAGCGAGGGATAGGGCGGGTCCGGCGCGTCGCCGCGGGCGCGGCGCAGCTCGCGCACCCGCTCCAGCAGGGGCAGCAGCCAGCTGGTGGTGCCGGACACGCTGCGGACCGGCAGCTCCAGCGACCCGCGGGCGATGCGGTCCAGCTTCTCCTCCCAGTCGGTCAGCAACGCCAGTTCCGGCCCCGGGAAGACGAAGGGCCGGGCCCAGGGCGGCAGGGTGCGGGCGGCGATGCCGCTGAGGTCGCCGCTGAAGATGCCGGGGGCGTGCTCGGTCAGGGTCGTGCTGCCGCCCAGCATCAGGCTGCGGCCGCCGAACATGCGGCTGCCCGGCCGGGCGCCCAGGTGCCAGGCGGCCAGGTCGAAGGCGGCCCGGGTGTTGGACCGGCGCATCGCATCGCTGACTGGGACGTATTTGCTGGTGCCGCTGGTGGTGCCGGAGGACAGGGCGAAGTACGGAATGCGGCCGGGCCAGGACAAATCCTGCAGCACCGGGAAGGCCGGCTGCCAGTAGTCGCGCCACATCTCCTCGTAGCGGCGCAGCGGCACGGCGGCCTGGAAGGCGGCGACATCGGCGATGCGGCCGAAGCCGTGGTCGCGGCCGAAGCGGGTGCCGGCGGCCCGGTGCAGCAGCCGCAGCAGGGTGCGGCGCTGGCTCTCCACCGGGTCCAGCCGCTGCAGCCGCCAGCGCCGCAGCGTCGCCGCCAGCCGGAAGGCCGGGGTGGCGTCGATCATCGCGGCGACAGGCGGGTGAGGGTCGGGAACTCCCGCGCCACCGTCTCCGGCCGCAGCGGCAGGCGGATCGACCGGCGCTCGCGCCACAGCGGGATCTGGTCGGTCAGGCCTTCGCTGCCCAGCCAGCCATCCTGGCCGCCGAACAGCGTGACCCAGCTGGAATCGGGGTCGGACATGTCGGCGACATGCCGGGCCATCGAGCCGTAGGTGGCGTTGTGCCGGCCGCGCACCAGCCCATGCGCCGTCTTCATCGGCGTCTCGCGCGACCCGCCGGTCGGGTAGTCGCCGAATACGAAGAATCGGCCCAGCACCGGCAGGGCGGCCAGGATATGGGCCACCCGCATCCGGTGCATCTCGCCCCAGCTCGGGATCGGGGCGGCGTCAATCGCGGCCAGCCCGACCGCCTCGGCCAGCGCCTGCCGGCGCCGGTCCGGCGTCAGTGCCGCCAGGTCGTCGGCCAGGAAGGCGGTGATCGCGTTCCACTGCGCCATCAGCCGCGGCATGGCGTCATGCGAGTCAGCGCCGTAGACCCGCGGCACCAGATGGTGCAGCAGCGCCTCGAAGGCCGGGGCGCCGGCCGATCCGGCGGCATAGTCGCCGTCCCAGCCGGCCAGCCGGTCGAGGAAGACGGCCTGGTCGCCGCCGATGCCGGCCTCGCGGATCGCCTCGACCAGCCGCCGGGCCAGCGCGCCTGAGTCCGGCGACACGGTGTCGGCCTGCAGCGCCGCCAGGTCTTCCGGGGTCAGCCGCTCCTTGGACCGCAACAGGGCGTAGAGGCGCCGCACTCGCTCATCGGCGGAGAAGAAGAAGCCGACCGGCAGGGTGGTGTCGGTCGGCCGGTTGTTGGCGGTGGCCAGCACCCCGTCCGGCGGGTCGGCGGTCCAGGGCAGGGCCGGGGCGTCGACCAGCCCCTGCCAATGCGTGTCCGGGTCGCCGGCATCCAGCACCGGGTCCGGCGGCGGGAAGCGGGTGCGCACCGGCAGGGTTGCGGCCATGATCTGGCCGATCCGCCCGTCCGCCCCCGCGACCAGCATGTTCTGGGCCGAGACGCCGAAGCCGGCGAAGGCGGCGCGGAACTCCTCCGGCGTGGTGGCGCGGCTGGCGCGCAGCAGGGCGGTGACCTCGTCGGTCGGCTCATGCCCGATCCAGCGCAGGGCGATGGTGTCGCCCGGCCGGCTGCGCGCCACCTTGGCGTCGCTGACGATGGGGCCGAAGCGGGTCCGGCGGACCTTGCACCGCGCCGATCGCCAGAACCGGGTGCGGATCACCGTCTCGCGGGTCTGGATCTCCGCTTCAGGCAGTGCTCTGACGTCGTAGAGATCGCTCGACGCCGCCCGCATGTTGGTGCCGCCCCAGGCCAAGTGCAGGCTGCGGCCGACAGCGACGAAGGGCATGCCCGGCACCATCAGCCCGGCCATGTGGTAGCCGGGGGAGCGCATGCCGGCGACGAGCCAGAGATTTGGTAGCGACAGCGACAGATGCGGGTCGCTGGCGATCATCGCCCCGCCGGTGGCGCTGCGGGCGGCGCCGACGGCGACGCTGTTGCTGCCGCTGCGGCCGGTCGCGGTCAGCAGCGTGGCCAGCGCCGCCTGCTGGCTGTCGGAGGCGAAGCTGGTGACGGCGTTGGCGCCGGCCTTCAGGGTGCGGGCCCAGGCCTCGGCGAAGCCGGGCGTGCCGCGTTCGCGCAGCAGGCCGAAATAGGCCAACCAGTTGATGTCGCTGCCGGCCAGCCGGCCGATCGACCACATGTCGCGCAGCGTATAAGGCTCGTGCCGCAGCCCCAGCAGGGCGAATTCCGGCGGCGGCGCCCGCTCCAGCGCGTGATAGGCGTTGACGCCGGTGACGAACGCCTCGGCGAAGGCGCGGCTGTCCGCCGGCATGCGGTCGATCACCGCGTCGGCGGCGTGGCCGTAGTCGAGGATGCGCAGGGCGTGGTCGATGTCGCGCGCCACCGGCCCGGCGATCTCCGACAGCCGGCCCTGCGCCACCCGCTTCATCAGCGCGATCTGGCCGCCGCGCAGATGGGCGTGGACCAGCCCCAGCGCCACCGCCAGGTCGCCATCGGTCTCGGCCTCGACGAAGGGGATCTGGTGCCCGTTCCAGCGGATGTCGACCGGGCGCGACAGCGGCAGGCGGCTGGTCGGGAACGCGGCCAGCCGCTCCGCTGCCGTCACCGGCCGCGGCGCCAGGGCGCGCAGGGCCGGCACCAGCGGGGCCAGGGTGGTGATCAGCCGATGGAGAGCGGACATGAGATCAGCTGGGTTCGGCCAGCCCGAAGGCGGCCGACAGGAAGGCGGCCACATCGCGGTCCGACCGGGCCCGCACGGCGTCGTCGCGGCCGATCAGATAGCCCTCGCTGCCGACGCAGTTGGCCAGGATCAGCTTGCGGGTGAAGGACCCGCCCATGGCGATGCCGAGATTGCCGTCGCGCACCGTCAGGTCGCGCTCGACCTGGAAGTCGCAATCGTTCAGCAGCCGCCCGATCGGCCGCGGCCCGGGCCGGCTGCCGTCCCACTGATGCACGGCGCCGGGATAGACGATGGTCTGCACCTGCGACCCGCCCTGGCGCAGCGTCGCCGCGGTGGCTTGGCAGCGCGCCGGGTCCATGATGGCGTCGCGGTCGCCCCAGGCCATCAGCACCGGCGCGCCGGTGGTGCGCGGCGCCTCGAAGCCGATGATGCAGGGGCCGTAGAAGGCGACATGGGCGGCGAAGCGGGTGTCGCCCAGCCGATACAGCGCGGCGAAGCGGTCGGCGATGGCAGCGTTGGTGGCGACGATGCTGGCCATGGCGCCGTAGGAGAAACCCCACACCGCCACCCGGCTGCCGTCGATCTCCGGCCGCGCCTTCAGCCAGGCCAGGGTGGCGTAGGCGTCGGCCAGGGCCATGGTCTCGGTGATCTGGATCACCCGGTCGGTGAAGCTGGTGGCCAGGTCGCGGCGGGCGCCAAACACGTCGACCACGGCGGCGCCGATGCCCATCGCCGCCAGCTGTCTGGCATAGGTCGGCTCGCGATGCTCGTCGATGCCGGCGGCGCCGTGCAGCAGCACCACGGCCGGTGCCTTGTGCGCCGCATCGGCTCCGGCGGGCGGGTAGTAGGTGACGCGCGCCGAGGTGGCCGGGGCGTCGGGTCCGATCTCGGACGGCACGAAGGGGCTATGGCTCGGCACCGCCACGATCCGCCCGGCGGCGTCGCCGACCGCGGGCCACGGATCGGTGAAGGCCGGTTCGGCCCGGGCCGCGGGCAGGCCGGCCAGCAGCAGCGCGGCGGCGATGGCGGCAAGTCGCCGGAGGCTGGGGGCCGGGCGGTGCTGTACCATCCGTCGGATCCTCTCGTATCGGGCCGTCCAGTCCGATTGTAGCTGGCTTTGCGGTGACGGCGACAGCACGGGGCCGGGCCATGGCGTCGCAGTCGTGCCCGGTCGGGGCTGGTCCGGACGGTCGATGTCCGAGTTGGATGTTGCTTTGTGGAACTCCCAAATGGGCGGGAGGCCACCGCCCCTCGTCACCATCGCCGGCGACGTCAATGGCGGCGGAGTCTCCGACGTCCACGTCACCCTCTCCGGCCATTTCACCCTGGTCGTCGCCGACTTCGTGCTCTGAATACTTGGCACCCGGCCGGGAGTCGGAGACGGCGTGCTGCCGCTCCGGCCATGGCTTTCTGTCGTTTTCTGCGGATCGGCGGTCTTTCATTTTCCTGCCGTCATGCGGGCGAAGATACCGGGCCGACCTTCATTGCCCCGACCGTCGCGTCGGTGATCCGAAGAGGGAAACGGAAGTCTTCGAACGGCAATATCGCCGCTTTGTTTCAAATAAGTCTGGACGTGTGTGTGGAATGCGATATCTATGTCCAATCCATTCACAGGAGAGACTAGATGGGTGCGGACGTCGCCGATGATTTGAAGCCGACAGATGATTTGCGCAAACACACCGTTCAGATCGTGGCTGCTCATGTCTCGCACAACAGCGTCGCGCCGAACGATCTGCCGGCGCTGATCGAGCAGGTCTACGGTGCGCTGACCGGACTGGGCAAGCCGTCGACGCCGGCGCCGGTCCGGCCGGAGCCGGCGGTGCCGGTCCGCAAGTCGGTGACGCCCGACTACATCGTCTGCCTCGAGGACGGCAAGAAGCTGAAGATGCTGAAGCGGCATCTGCAGGCGGCGTATAACATGTCGCCGGACGAGTACCGCGAGCGCTGGGGACTGCCGGCCGACTATCCGATGGTCGCGCCGAACTACGCCAAGCAGCGCAGCACGCTGGCGAAGAGCATCGGCCTCGGCACCCGCCGCGCGGCCGAACCGCCGCCGCCGCCGGCGCCGGCTGCGAAGTCGGGCCGGGGCCGGAAGGCGGCCGCCAAGTAAGGCCGGCAGGCCGGGCCGGCAGGGAACCGCCGGCCCGCCACGGCGCTTTCTTCGGCAGGAGACACTGTCGCGGAGGCGGCCGATGGCGGCCCGCAGCTTCTGGTCCGGCTATCTCAAGCTCAGCCTGGTGACCTGCCCGGTCGAGATGACGCCGGCCGTCACCCAGGCGGAGCGGGTGCGCTTCCACACGCTGAACGAGGCGACCGGCAACCGCGTCGTCAGCCAGTATGTCGACAGCGTTTCCGGCAAGCCGGTGGCCGACGACGACCAGCTGCGCGGCTATCCGGTCGGCGAGGACGACTATGTCACCCTGACGGATGACGAGTTCTCCGCCGTCGCCCTGGAGACGACGCGGACGATTGACATCGAACGCTTCGTCCCGCGCGCCGAGGTCGGCCTGGTCTGGCGTGACCGGCCGCATTACCTGGCGCCGAGCGAGCCGGTCGGCGAGGAGGCGTTCAGCGTCATCCGCGAGGCGATGGCCGCGACCAAGACGGTCGGGCTGTCGACGCTGGTGCTGTATCGCCGCGAACGGCCGATCATGATCGAGCCGCGCGGCAAGGGCATGATCGTCTGGACCCTGCGCCAAGCCGACGAGGTGCGGGACGAGAAGGACGTCTTCGGCGGCATCAAGCCGGCCACGCCGCCGAAGGACGCGATGAAGCTGGCCCTGTCGGTGATCAAGGACCGGACGGTCGACTGGAGCGAGGACCTGCTCGGCGACCGCGTCCAGGCCTCACTGCGGAAGATCATCGCCCGCAAGAAGAAGGGCAAGAAAGTCGAGGCGCCGAAGCCCGAGGCCAGGGAGGAGACCGGCAAGGTCATCGACCTGATGGCCGCCCTGCGCAAGAGCCTGGACTCCGACAAGCGGAAGCGGTGAGGGGATAGCGGCAGCCCAGAGGTTCAGCTTGCCTTGCGCCGGGTCGTCCGGGCGGCCGGGGCCTTGCGCTTGCTCTTGGCCGCGGTCTTGGATTTCGCCGGCGCCTTTCGCCCGGCCTTGGCGCCGCCGGCGCTTTCGCGCAGGGCGGCCAACAGGTCGATCACCTGGCCCCGCTTCGGCGCCGGCGGCGGCTTGATCGTCTCGCCGCGCTGCTTGGCCCGGATCAGCTCCAGCAGTGCCGTCTCGTACCGGTCCTCGAACTTGTCCGGCTCGAACCTTCCCCTCTTCTGGCCGATGATGTGCTTGGCCAGGTCCAGCATCTCGCCGGCGATCTTGATCGCCGGGATGTCGGCGAAGGCCTGGGCCTCGTCGCGCATCTCGTATTCGAAGTGCAGCAGGTTGGCCAGGAAGCCCGGCCCTTCCGGGCACAGCATCACCACCCGGTCGCGCCGGAACAGCACGGTGCGGCCGATGCCGACCGTCCCGGCCTTCTCGCAGGCTGCCCGGATCACGGCAAAGGCCTCGGCCCCCACCGCATCGGCCGGCGCCAGGTAGTAGGGCCGGTCGATGGCGACGCGGTCGACCTGGTCGCGCGGCACGAAGGCCTCGATCTCGATGGTCTTGGTGCTGTCCGGGATCGCCGCCTCGATCTCCTCCTCGGTGAGCACGACGTAGCGGTCGGTGTCGACCTCGTAGCCCTTCACCTGCTGGTCACGCTCCACCGGCTTGCCGGTGCCGGAATCGATGAACAGGCGCCGCAGCCGGTGGCCGCTGCGGCGGTTGACCATGTTGAAATGGATCTCGTCGCCCTCGCCGACCGCGGTGTACAGCGCCACCGGGCAGGACAGGAACCCCAGCTTCAACGTGCCTTTCCAGGTCGCGCGCGACGCCATCTCATCCTCGGCAGCGGATCGGTCCCGGAAAGGAACGGCAGGCCGCCCCGTCGGGTTCCTGAATCGCACGCCCGTCGGAGGGTTTCGTCAATGCCGCTGTTCCCGACCTGGCCCGACCTGCTGCTGCGGATCGCGCTCGCCACCCTCGCCGGCGCGATCATCGGCTGGAACCGCAGCACCCATGGCCGGCCGGCGGGGCTGCGCACCCATCTGCTGGTCTGCCTCGCCGCCGCCTTCGCGATGGTGCTGGCCAACCTGCTGCTGTTCACCACCGGCAAGACCGAGGATTCCTTCATCCGAATGGATGTGATGCGGCTGCCGCTCGGCATCCTGTCCGGCATCGGCTTCATCGGCGGCGGCGCCATCCTGCAGCGCGGCGACCTGGTGATGGGCGTGACCACGGCGGCGACGCTATGGTTCGTCACGGTGATGGGGCTGTGCTTCGGCGCCGGTGAGCTGATCCTGGGCGGCACCGCCTTCGCCATCGGCCTGGTGGTGCTGTGGGGGCTGAAATGGCTCGAGGACCGGGTGAAGCAGGAGCGCAAGGCCACGCTGAGCCTGACCGTGGATCTCGACCGTTTCGATTCCGGCAGCGCCGAGGCCGCGCTGCGGCAGGCGGGCTTCCGCATCGCCGCCGGCTCGATCACGCATCAGCCGGACACGCGGCGCCGGACCATGGGCTATGAGCTGCGCTGGATGGGGTATCCGAACGACAGCAGGGTGCCGCCGGCGGTCGAAGCGCTGTTCGCCGCCACCGGCGTGCAGGAAGCCGCCTGGTCCACCCATTAGATCTTCCGGAACTGCGGCTTCGCGCGCATCGTTGCCGAAGCAGCGGATCCTTTCAGGCGAAGGCGATGGCGAAGAACAGCCTGTCGACCTATCGGCGCAAGCGCGACTTCGAGAAGACGTCCGAACCCAGCGACGCGACCGGCGTCGCCGCCTCGGACCGGCTGCGTTTCGTCATCCAGAAGCATGCGGCGACACGGCTGCATTACGACCTGCGGCTCGAGCTCGACGGCGTGTTCAAATCCTGGGCGGTGACCAAGGGGCCGTCGCTTGACCCGCATGACAAGCGCCTGGCCGTGGAGGTCGAGGACCATCCGCTGGCCTATGGCGATTTCGAGGGCACCATTCCCAAGGGGCAATATGGCGGCGGTTCGGTGCAGCTGTGGGACCGCGGCTTCTGGGAGCCCGAAGGCCGGGCGTCGCCGCAGCAGCAGTTGGCCAAGGGCGAGCTGAAATTCACCCTGGAGGGCGACCGGCTGCACGGCAGCTGGGTGCTGGTGCGGATGAAGCGCGACCGCACCGGCGGCAAGCGCAGCAACTGGCTGCTGATCAAGCATCGCGACGAGCATGCGGTCGATGCCGACGGCGATGCGGTGCTGGCCGAGGACCGGTCGGTCGCCTCCGGCCGGGCCATGGCCGAGATCGCCGGCGGGCGGGGCCGGGGTCCGACAGCCTTTATGCTGGGTGGTGGAAAGAAGGCGCCGGCGGATGCGGTCTGGGACTCGAGAGCCGAGCCGGAGAAGGCAGTGAAGCCGGCCGCGCCGCGCCGCCGGAAGACGAAGGCCGCTGCCTCGGCGATGCCGGACTTCATCCCGCCGGAACTGTGTGTGTCGGTCGACCGGCCGCCCGGCGGCGTCGGCTGGGCACATGAGATCAAATTCGACGGCTACCGCCTGCAGTTGCGGATCCAAGGCGGCACGGCGACGCTGAAAACCCGCAAGGGCCTCGACTGGACCCATCGCTTCCAGGCCCTTGCCGATGCGGCGAAGGGTTGGCCGGACGGCATCATCGACGGCGAGGCGGTGGCGCTGGACGAGCACGGCCATCCGGATTTCGCGGCGCTGCAGGTGGCGCTGTCGGAAGGGCACAGCCGAGACCTGATCTTCTTCGCCTTCGACCTGCTGCATGAGGGCGACCGCGACTGGCGGCCGGAGCCCCTGGCGCAGCGCAAGGCGCGGCTGCGCGAGCTGCTGGAAGAGCGGGGCTGTGATGCCACCTCGACCATCCGCTATGTCGACCATTTCGAGGAGGCGGGCGACGCGGTGCTGCGTTCCGCCTGCCGGCTGCACCTCGAAGGCATCATCTCCAAGCGCCTTGACGCCGCCTATCAATCCGGCCGCAGCGACCGCTGGACCAAGGCCAAGTGCCGCGGCGGCCACGAGGTCGTGATCGGCGGCTGGTCGACCACCGGCAACCGGTTCCGGTCGCTCTTGGTCGGCGTTCGCCGTGGCGGTCATCTGGTCCATATCGGTCGGGTCGGCACCGGCTACGGCGCCGCCAAGGTGGAGCGGCTGCTGCCGCGGCTGAAGGCGGTGGAGCAGGATGCGTCGCCCTTCACCGGCCCCGGTGCGCCGCGCAAGGAGCGCGGCGTCCACTGGGCCCGGCCGGAGCTGGTGGCCGAGATCGAGTTCGCCGGCTGGACCGGCTCCGGCATGGTGCGCCAGGCGTCGTTCAAGGGGCTGCGCGAGGACAAGCCGGCCGAGGAGGTCGAGGCCGAGACCCCGGCCGCCGAGACCGAGCTGGCGCAGCCGGTCCCGGCCAAGGGGGCCAAGAAGGTCGCGAAGCCGGCGCGCCGGCGATCCGTCGGCGGCAAGGCGGCGGTGATGGGCGTGTCGCTGTCCCATGCCGACAAGGCGCTGTGGCCGGATGCGGGCGATGGCGAGCCGGTCACCAAGCACGATCTGGCGCTGTATCTGGAGGCGGTCGGCCCCTGGATGCTGCCGCACATCAAGGGCCGCCCCTGCTCGATCCTGCGTGCGCCGGACGGGATCGGCGGCCAGATCTTTTTCCAACGCCACGCCATGCCCGGCACGTCCAGCCTGATCTCGCTGGTCAAGGTGGCGGGCGACCGCAAGCCCTATATCCAGATCGACCGGATCGAGGGGCTGGCGGCGGTGGCGCAGTCGGGCGGGCTGGAGCTGCACCCCTGGAACTGCTGGCCCGGCGTTCCCGACCGCCCGGGCCGGCTGGTGTTCGACCTCGACCCCGGGCCGGGCCTCGGTTTCGAGGCGGTGATCGAGGCGGCGCGCGAACTGAAGGACCGGCTGGAGACGGTCGGCCTCGTCCCCTTCTGCAAGACCACCGGCGGCAAGGGGCTGCATGTGGTAACGCCGCTGGCCGCGTCGCGCACCGGCGGGCCGGACTGGGCGGAGGCCAAGGCCTTCGCCAAGGAGGTCTGCATCCGCCTGGCCGCCGACAGGCCGGACCGCTATGTGGTCAACATGGCCAAGGACAAGCGCCAAGGCAGGATCTTCCTCGACTATCTGCGCAACGACCGGATGTCGACCGCGGTGGCACCGCTGTCGCCGCGGGCCCGGCCGGGGGCGACGGTGTCGATGCCGCTGACCTGGGATCAGGTGCGCAAGGGCCTCGACCCGAAGCGCTACACCCTGCGCACCGCGCCCGGCCTGCTGGCGAAGGGCTCGGCCTGGGACGGCTATGACGACGCCGCCCGGCCGCTCGCCGACGCGATCCAGCGGCTGAAGCGCCGCGAGGCGGCCTGATTCTGGCCAGATTTCGACGGAAACCTGCCTGTAGTTCCACGCTGAAAACCAGGATTGACGGCTTTCACGGTAAGGTATGAATCATGCAGGGTTGCGAAATCTGTCAGATCATTCTAATATAGAAAATCGAAGTCTTATGTCTAAATAAAGAGTGCATAAAAACTATGCAGCTCAAGGCGGTGATTAGCAGGCAATAGCATAAATTTTTATCTATATTAGCAGTGAAAAGTGCAGACGAATTACTGATTGCGCCGCAACATGATCGATGTCAAAAGATCAAGTGGCCTGCGGCCGACGAACCCTATCGCAAGGCGTTCAGCCTGCGGGGCGAATGGTGCTTCGGCGCCATTGCGCCTGATCTGGGACCTCAACCCGGGGAAGGCGGTCGCGACTATCGGCTGGTACCGGCTTGTCCGGACGGCTGCTGGCGGCCGCGCACCTCAGTGAAGGGGGATCAGATGGAATCGAGCGACCACAGGCGTCCCAGGCCGAGACCCGACGCCCCATAGCGCCGACTTCCGCGCGTTCCAGCGATGACAGCCACCGCCTGCCGGCCACACCGCCGGCGGGTGCCAGCCAAGTCATGCCGCGAGTCCGGAAGAGGCCCTTCCGGACTCGCGGAAAGCTGGTCGCGCCACCCTCCCCCTTTCAACCGGTTTCTCGGAGGGGACAGTGGATAAGCACCATAAGGACATGATTTCGGCGCTGAAGCTTGCGCCGGGAGACGAGGTTCTCGTTCCGGACTATCTGTTCGAAACCTTGTCGAAGGATCTCGCCAACGCCCGGATCATCCCGTACAGCGCTGCGGCGCAGCTGAAATCGCCGGTTCCGGATCGCGCGATCATCCATAAGGGGCTGATGTCCCGCTTGCCGCGGCAGATCCTGCAGGCGCTGGTGATCCATGGCGACATCGTGCAGGCCAACGAGGTCTTCGTGGTGTTCGCCCGGCACGGCGGCGGCACCAAGCCGGCGGTGCTGGACGTCGCCCGGCGTCGCCACAGCCAGCCGGTGCTGGACTACGTCAAGCGCGACATCCGCGTGCGGCAACGACCGGGCGATCGGCGGGCGGTGGTGGTCTCGGCCTTCGGCGTCGGCAATGTCGGCGATGACGCGGTCAGCTTCGGCGCCCGCGAGGTGCTGTACCGCAGCGGTTTCGACGAGGTCGAGCTGGTCGGCCCCAACCCCGACTACTCGGTGATCGACGGGGCCGACCTGGTCGTGGTCGGCGGCGGCGGGCTGCTCTACGACAGCAGCTTCAGCAACGTCTCGAACTACACCGCGCCGATCCGCTACGCCTATGAGCGCGGCATCCCCTCCGTCGTGCTCGGCGTCGGCACCCAAGGCATCCGCACGACGCTCGGCGCCGCCGCCTACAAGGACGCGCTGTCCCTGGCGCGGCTGGTCACGGTGCGCGAGCACAGCGACGCCAAGATCCTGACCGAGACGGTGGGGCTGAAGAACGTCCACACCACCGGCGACCTGGCCCTGCTGCTGGCGGACGGGCCGCGGCCGGTGCCGGTCCGGCGCGACCCGAACCTCGCCGTGCTGTCGCTCAGCCACAGCCTGGAAAGCTGGCTGGCCAAGCGCGACAGCACGATCGACGCCTATCTCGACGAGACGCTGGAGGCGCTCGGCAAGGGCTACAACACCGTGGTCGGCGTCGTGCATTCGGTCGATGACGAGGCGATCTACGAGCGGCTGCGGCAGCGGCGCGAGATCCATGTGGTCAAGGCGGCGGAGTTCGACGTCTCGGCGATCATGGACCTCTACGCCTCCGCCGGCTTGGCCGTGACCTCCCGCTTCCACGGGCTGCTGTTCTCGGTGATGGGGCGGACGCCGCTGGTCCAGGTCTGTGGCCCGACCAGCAAGAGCGGCCGGGCACTGGCCGAGCGCTTCCCGTCGCTGACCCGCGCCGCGATCCTGCTCGACCACGCCAACCGCAACCTGCGGATCGGCGACGCCATCGAGTTCGTCCAGCCGGTCGGCGAGGAGGAGCGGTCGGCGGCGGTCGCGGGCGCGCGAGAGAACGTCCAGCATTTCGCCGCCGTGTTCGACCGCAAGGAGATGATCGCGGTCGAGGCCCTGCCGATCGATCCGGCGCCCGCGGTCAAGGCGCCGGAGCTCGCGGCCGCGGCCGAGGAGCCGTCGAAGAACCAGGAGATCGTGCTGCCGGACCATGTCGTGGTCACCACGGCCGATGCCATCCAGCTCGCCGTACCGGCCGACGGCATCGAGGCCGAGCTGCCGGAGATCGAGGCCCGGCGGTGGCGCAACAGCACGCTCGCCTGCGCCGCCAAGGTGCTGAAGCCGGGCGACAAGGTGGTCGATCTCGACCCCGGCTTCCTGTACTTCGCCTCGGCCTTCGGCAATCTGGTCTCTAAGGCCGGGTCAGTGTCGGTCGCCTATGAGAAGAGCAAGGGCGAGCCGATCCTGAAGCAGTACCGCACGCTCAACGGCAAGGGCGGCGGGGCGGCGATCAAGCTGTGCGACGCCGCCGACCCGAAGCAGCTGTCCAAGGCCTGCGACGACGCCAAGCTGGTGCGTCTGCGCCTGTCCGGCCAGGCGGCCAAGGACCGGGCCGACTGCATCCGTGCGATCCGCTCGCGCTCGCCGCATGTCATCGTCGAGGCGGCCGACCTGCCGGCGGTGCGCAACGCGATCGAGGGCTTCCTCGGCTCCGAGATCGCCCGCGAAGGCCGGCGGATCTTCACCTTCGCCGAATCCGACCTGGTCGAGCGGCCGATCTACGAGATCGCCCAGATCGACGAAACCACCTTGCTGCTCCAGCTCGAAGAGACACATCATGGATAAGGAAGCCGTTGTCGTCAGCTTCTACGGCGGGAAGCAGTACTATTACGACTCGGCCTACCACCTCGCCGAGGACTGCAAGACGCTCGACATCGAATATGATTTCGAGGAGGTCAAGCTCGGTCCGGACGCCAACTGGGCCGACATCTGCCGCTACAAGGTCAACTATTACTCCCGCAAGCTGGAGGAGCATAAGCGGCCGATCATCTGGGTCGATATCGACACCCGCATCATCAAGCGGCCGGATCCGTTCCTGCGCAGCGAGAGCGACTTCGCGGCGTTCCTGCGGAACTTCAAGTACTTCCGGGAATACGACCCGTTCATCTTCGCGCGGACGTTCCATCCCGGGTTCCTGTTCTTCAACTACACGGCGCCGACCCGGCGGCTGCTGGAGCAGCTGGTGGAGCTGGAGAAGGGCAGCAAGGAGCGCGGCACCGACGACTATTTCTTCGAGGAGGCCTGGCGCGCGCATTCCGAGCAGCTGCAGGTGACGCTGCTGCCGCCGAAGCGGATCGCCTGGGGCGACAGGCTGGGCGCGGCCGACGCCTGGTTCTCGTTCGGCGAAAGCGGCAATGTCCGCGACTTCGTCAAGGAGGTGGCGCAGCACGACGCGCCGATCCTGGAGCCGTCGCGCCAGTACCGGGTGCTGAAGGCGATCTCCGAGCAGGAACTGAAGGCTGGCAAGCTGCAGAACGCAGCGGTCTATCTGAAGAAGATGACCGATCTCGATCCGTCGCAGGACGACCCGCTGAACACCCTGGCCCGGCTGGCCCGCCGGCAGGAGGGCGAGCAGGCGGCGCTGGCGCTGTATGAGGGCCGGGTTTCCCAATTGCGGCAGGAGGGCGAGTACAGCGACCGCCTGTCCGCCCTGCTGCAGCGGGTGGTGGATTTCTGCATCGAGTTCCATCTGCCGGAAGACGGCCAGCGCTACGCCGGTGAGCTGGCCGAGCACGGCACCGCCAAGGGCAGGGCCTTCGCCCAGGGCCGGATGCTGCGGCTGGGGCTGGAGCAGCGGGCCAAGGCGGCGGCGCTGCCGCTGAAGCAGCGGCCCCAGCTGTGGTGGATGGAGCAGCCCTATCCCGGCAATTTCGGCGACATCCTGAACCCCTATATCGTCGAGAAGCTGACCGGCCGGCCGCCACGCTGGGTGGCGGCGGGCAGCGGCGCCCTCGTCATCGGCTCGGTGATCAAATTCGCCAAGAAGGGTACGCCGGTCTGGGGCACGGGCAGCCCGCGCCTGACCGACAAGCTGCATCCGCAGGCGGTGTACAAGGCGGTGCGCGGCCCGCTGACCCGGCGCCTGGTGCTCGACAGCGGCGGGACATGCCCGCAGGTCTATGGCGACGTCGCCCTGCTGCTGCCGCAGCTGTACCAGCCCAAGGGCGGCAAGAAGCACAAGCTCGGCCTGATCCGCCACTTCACCCATGTGGCGGCGCCGCTGGAGGTGCATCCGGACGTCAAGGTGATCGACATCATGCGCAGCGGCTACGACGAGATCGAGGCCTTCCTCGACGAAGTGTCGGAATGCGAGCACATCATCTCGACCTCGCTGCACGGGCTGATCGTGGCGCAGGCCTACGGCATCCCGGTCGGCTGGGCGGTGATGTCGACCAGCGAGACCCAGATCCCGGGCGGCAACACCAAGTTCGAGGATTACTTCGCCTCGGTCGGGCTGAAGGATGTCGCGCCCTTCGACCTGGCCGAGCTCGGCACGGTCACGCCGGACCATGCCCGGCTGTGCCAATACATCCCCGAGCGGATGCCGGACCTCGCCGCGCTGCGCGAGGCCTGCCCGTTCCCGCTCGCGGCCTGATCGGGAACCGGATGGGAGAACCGGCACAGGCGCCGCTGGCGGTGGTCCGCCGCCAGCGGGACACGGCCTTCCTGAGCGAGGAGGTGGTGGCGGAGCTGATCCGCCCCCGCCCCTTTGCCAAGGAGCGGTTGATCGCCGAGCGCGCCCGGCTGACGCAGGAGATGGGGCCGCTCGACCTGTGGGAGGGTTATCGCGACTTCGCGGCGTCCGACGACACCCTCAAGCGCTCCAGCAACAGCGTCCGCACCAGCCACAAATACGGCCGGTTCTATGTCCAGCTGGCGCGCCGGTTCCGGCCCTGGACGGTGGTCGAGATCGGCACCGCCTTCGGCGTCTCGGGCATGTACTGGCTGGCCGGTCTGGCGACCAACCGCCGCGGCCGGCTGGTCACCTTCGACCCGAACCGACAGTGGCAGGAGATCGCCCGCGCCAACCTGGCCGCGATCAGCCCGCGCTTCACCGCAATCGCCTACACCTTCGAGGCCGGGTTCGAGGCGGCGAAGATCCGCTTCGGCCGGCCGGGCATCGCCTTCATCGACGGCATTCATGTCGGCGAGATCGTCAAGGCGCAGGCCGAGCTGCTGCTGCCGCGCTTGGCCGCCCGTTGGATCCTGGTGTTCGACGACATCCGCTTCAATGAGGGTATGTATCGCTGCTTCCGCGAGATCGAGCAGGCGGCGGGGGTGGTGTCGGCGGTGGAGATCGAGTCGCGGGTGGGGATCGTGGAGGTGAGCGAGTCGGTCGGAGAAGCTCCGCATATCTCATAGGATGTGATATCCTATGAGATATGAGAGTCGTGCTGGACACCTCGGTGATCATCGCCGCGCTCCGCAGTGCGACGGGGGCGGCGAACGCAGTGCTCCGCCTTGTCGCCGCCGAGGAATTGGTGCCGCTCGTCACGACGGCTCTCTTCCTCGAATACGAGGAGGTGCTGAAGCGGCCCGAACAGCGGCTGGCGCATGGGCTCGACATGGAGCAGATCGACCGCTTCATAGCCGCCCTTGCAAGCGCCAGCGAACCTGTTGATCTCCGGTTCCAGTGGCGCCCGCAACTGCAGGACCCTGGCGACGAGATGGTGCTGGAGGCCGCGGTCAACGGCCGTGCCGAGGCCCTGGTGACGCACAATCCGAGGGACTTCGCGGCTGCAGCGAAGTTCGGACTGCGTGTCCTGCTGCCGAGAGATCTGCTCGCGGAGATGAAGCGATGACAAAGGTATCCTACCCCCTCAAGCTGCCCGTATCGGTGAAGGCGGCTGCCCAGCGGCTCGCACGAGAGGACGGAGTGTCGCTCAATCAGTGGATCGCGTCCGCGGTCGCGGAGAAGATCGGAGCCGTGGAGACGGCTGCGGAATTTCTGCGCCGGCGCGCCGACGAGGCCAAGCCTTCGGACCTGCTGCCGTTCCTGGATGCCGCCAAGGACGAGCCGCCCTCGGCCGGGGACGAGCCGGGTCGCTGATGACGGCCATTCAGGCGCATCGGGCCTGAAACGCCTGTTCCTGGAGGTGCCTGGATCCGCGCCAGCTGCGCGAGGGTCCGGTGGTGGGCGCGACAGGGATTGAACCTGTGACCCCTACGATGTCAACGTCGGGGGCCACCCTGCCTACTGGCTTGATTTTACTAGGCTTATTTACGTGTCAGCGGAGGGCGTGTCAAAGACGTGTCAATCGCATCCACTTGCCGCTCTCCGATCGGCAGCGCGTCGACGGCCGCGCGCTGCACCTTGGTCACGGTGTGCGCATAGCGCAACGCAGATCGAGGGTCGCGCCAGCCTCCCTGTGACATGACCGTGCGGAGGTCAGTCCCGCGCGCGAGGAGCGAGGTCGACAGCATGTGCCGGAACCAATGCTGGGTGACCTGTGCGACCAGGCGAGCGTCGGCTCGGAGCCGCAGCGCCGCGTCGAGATCGCCGGCGCGGCGCGCCTGCACCGACAGGCGCAGCAGGGACTTGACCGTTCGGCGGCGCATGCCGCGGAACGCGTTCTTGTTCTGACCGCCCATACCGGCATCGTGGCCACGCCGGCTATACGGCTTGCCGCCCGGCGTGACGAACAGCGGCACCTCTCGATCGCGGACGGTGCCCCGCCGGCGCAGATAGTCGAGAACGACGTCGACCGTCCAGTTGTGCAGGGCGGACGTCACAGAGTCGCCGTTCTTGGTGTCGTGGAACGTGATCTGACCCCGGCCGTGGACGAGGACGGCGTCGCAGATCCGGCAGCCGAAGAGGATGGAGCTGACCCGGGCGCCGGTCGACCATTCGACGGCGAGCTGCGGTTTCAGGTGCCATCCGGCATGGTCAATCATCAGGGCGATCAACTCCGGACGAAGGTCGACGACTCGGCGGCGACTCGAGGTTTTCGCGTTCCTGGCCTCGTTGTCCCGGTCGATCGCCGGCAGCCGTGTTAACCAGCAGCGCGGCTCTTCAGCCGCCCAATTCAGGAATGTGAAGACTGCGTCGAGATAACGCTCCCTGGTCTGGGGCTTGTTCCCCGCCTGGCGCTTGTCGATGAACTTGTTCCAGTCGGCATCGGGGATCGCCTTCAGCTCGCGCGTGCCGAAGCGCCGCGTGATCTCCTGGAGAACCTTGACGTCGAAACCGTTAAGCGGCCTAACGCGGGATCGGTTCAGGTATTGATGCGCCGCAACGGCAAGGGGGACGGACGGCTTGACCCCGTGGACGACTTCGCGCCGGATCTCGATGCACCACTTGTCGCGGAGCGCTTCGGCCTGCTCGCGGAGCTCTGACCTGGACGGAAGTTCACTACTGCGTCGAATGCGGACTGAGCGTCCGTCAACCCGAAGTGTGCCGATGATATGCCAGTGTCCGTCACGTTCGACGACGCGAGGCCCCGGCGACGTTTTGTGTCCTCCTCCCGAATCGCGTCCCGAAGCGCCTGATACCCGCTTTCGTCCCATCGCCGGCTCGCCCCGATGTAGTAGTGATGCTGCAGCCTCTGCTCGCCAGGAGAGCGACGACCGTCCTCCGCCAATCGCATTTCCAGCCAGCGACGAGATTTCCCAAGTCGGTTGGCGGCCTCGGTGAGGCCAATGTCGTCGGGGAGACCGAGCTGGATGCGTGCCACCTGAGGCGTCATTGCGGCGCCTGGAATGGCATCACCGCCGCGTGGGGTGCGGCATCGGCTTTCGGCGACCTGGTCTTCGATCAGGAGCGGGTCGAGATCTGGCTTCATGCGCTTGTGATAGTCAGGGCGCTTCGGGCGTGCGCATGGTTTCTGCAAGAAATCTGTCTGGCCGGCTGGCGTGTGTGTTTGTGATGGGGCGCACGACGCCACTGGGTGACGACCCAGATCGTCGCCTAGCCGAAGTCCTGGTGGGGCCGAACGCGGATCTCGACCAAGCCGGAGAGGAAGAGGATCGGCTCGACGCGCTCGACCTTCTAGCGGCTCACCAACGACTTCTACTTGCCATCGCGATGGTGCGCATCCCGACGTCCGGCATTGCGTCGAAGAGGATGTTGAATTCGAGCTGGTGGCCGTCTGGGGCGCGCCTCGGCTTGGCCGTCAGTCCTTCGCCCCCCGTTCACGCAGCACTTGTCGACCGCCTCTCTGGACTCTTTGGTGGATCGGTCCAACGCCTTCCTCGAGCTCACTCCACTCGCCCTCAATCCTGTCTTAGAGATAGCAGGCCGCCAGCTCGGCGGCGTCCGGATCGAGTTCAGCGGTCCGATTTGGCGCCCGATCGAGGGCGACAGTAACGGATACGGTCTCGAAGATCGCCAACGCCACATGCGAGGGCGACCAGATGGTCATGGAGCTAGATGGCGAAGGCCTCGGTGATGAAGCCCGCGTCGAAGAACGTGAACCCGTCGGACGTGATCGGCGAATACGCCCGCGCCGAACACGCCGGAGCAGCCGTCACTTATCGGCGAGCTTGACGAAGAGGTCGTGATGCCGGGGGAGCACGCGATCGGCGGCTTCCGACCAGGGGACGTCTTGGCGGGCTGGCGGCAGCGGACCATGCCTCTGCGTAGGGGCCTCAGCGACCCGCCCGGGGTTGCTGAGCTCCACCGCACTGCTCGGCGGCGCAACCTCGCCGCTCGTGGTGTCGAGAAAGCGGCGACTCCGCGAATCGTGCCATATCCGGTGGGATCCCTTCTTAGAGACCGGCCAGCCGCCGGTCGGCATATGTGACTTGGGTTCGCGCGCCATCGGATCCTCTCAACTTCAATCTGGATCGGCGCTGTAGATCATACAAGTGCAGCGAGTCGCTGCTGGCAGGAAGCGCGTTCCCGCGCCTTGGCGCTCTCGAATCTGGCTTCGACGTTGTTCCTGGCCTCGATGGTGTGTGAGGAACTAAGGACACGCTCTTCGGGTATCGAAGTGGCCGAATCAAACAAGCTAAAGGCCGGGCAAGAGCCCGGCCTGATGCCTTCCACACCGATCGCGGCTCTATGCTGCCTTGGCTTCGTTGGAACTCGCGTCATCCCAGAACGTATGAGGTGCCTTTTCCAGGGCAGTCCTGAGTTCCTCCGTAAAGTTCTGGCGCACCAACCGCCGGCCGCTCCACTCGTATACGGCACGCGGCTTGCGGCGGTAGTAGACAACGACCGTCGGTCTCAGAGACCTGGTATTATTGTGCGCGAGATAGCAAGAGCCAAAATGCCACGGTTCAGGGAGAATTCCAAACAAGCGACGATAGCTCGCCATATATGCAAGAATTGCACGTTCAGCGAAATCTTTAGGCGGAATGTTAAGGCGAAAAATGGTCGATTCAAGTTCACCGAGGTTCAATTTTCCAGAATCTACTATATTGTCTCCTGTCAGATGGTAGAGCTTTTCCTTATGGTGCCCTTTGTTGCTTGACATCTTCCAAACCTCAAAGCCGAGGGTGTTGGCGCAACTGCGAGCTCTTTTTTCTCTATATTTGATGATACAGGCATCTATGACGAGGTTGGAATAGGGGGTAGTTGTGGACGACATGCTCTAGTTCTCCCTCGTTGCAGGTGAGGGACGCTTCACAGGATGAAAACCCAGTGCCGCATCCGGCCATGTGATAGGCAGCGGCCCTAAGAATCGCTCATGCATTTTAGCGCGTATGGCATGCGACCAGCGCATGCAGGGGACCTGTCGCGCAAAGCAGCTTGAGGAAGGCAGGAAGGTCGGCATCGCGAGCGCAGACGGCGGCCTCGAAAGGGAATTCTTCGGCCTTAGATCGCGATGATGCGGGCGCAGGAGGCGCTTGTCGGGTCGCAGCCCTCAAATTGCCGGGAGGGCGTGGAGGTTCAGCTCGCCCTGCGCCGCCCCACGGCTGGCCGAAGGCAAGGATTGACAGGTCGGCGTCGCCCGCCAAGCCAGGGAACGGCTGTCATGGATGGAGTAGGCGGGCATCCAACAGGACCGGATGCCGGAGGATGCGTGCGGCACATCAGCATCCCGTTGCCCGTCGCACCAAACTGGCGTCCGACGCCTCTGGCAGATGCGATCTGATCCGCTGGTTGCGTGGCGCAATATTCACGCTGCGCCTGGATGCAAGCCTAGACATCCAGCTCAGAAAACTCAGGCTACGCCGCCTCCGCATCCACGGCATCAGCGATGAGTGAATCTACCACTGCCCGCATCACAGGTGCGGCCACCCCGTTTCCCAGAAGCTTGATCTTGTCACGGCGGCTGCCGTGGTTCAGTGCAAAAGTGGCCGGCAGGCCCATCGCGGCACGGAGTTCCGGCACCTGAAGCATCCGGAGCGTCGGCTCACCGTCCCTCCACTGAACCAGTCCAAAACGGTCAAGGGTCGTGAGCGTTCGCAGCGGTCTATCGAGACGCTGCCAGCCGCCGACGCGATCCGATCCATAGTAGACGATCAGGAAGTCCTTGCCTTCCCCAAGTTCCGCAATCGCGCGTTCAGCTCGTTCAAGCGTGGCCTTGGCACGACCGGGCTTGTAAAGCGGCGAAGAGTTCCACGTGCCGGACTTGTCGATAAAGGACGAGGCGGTGATCGGCCTCGACAGACCCGAGATCAGTGCAGGTCGCTGAAGCCGATCCGCCATGATAAACAGCCGCCGGCGGTTCTGCGGAACCCCGAACTTGGCGGCGTCCAGCGACTGCATGCGGAGCTTGTAGCCCAGGCGCTTGATCTCTGAAATCAAACCCTCGAAGCCATCCCATCTGCGCATACCCAGGACGTTCTCGAGCACAAGCCATCTCGGAGCCAGTTCCTCGACGAAGTTCATGATGAACCAGCCGGAGCGACGACTGTCCTCGCTACGCTTCTTCGCTCCGCGCGCGATGGAGTGGTTGGTGCACTCCGGTGAGGCGAGAATGAGATCGATCTTTCCAAGATCACTGAACACATCAGGACCTGAGCTATCGTCGAGGCGAGCGGCCACCACGTTCCTTGCTGCGGTGGGGAAGTTATCCCGGTAGGTATCCGTGGCAATGTCCCAAGCATCCACCGCACCGACCAGCTCTACGCCGGCATCGGCCGCCCCCTGGCTGCTGCCGCCGCCTCCGCAAAACAGATCAATGGCCCTGATCGTCATTGTCAGCGAGACACCCCGAATCGGTGGATGCCAGGCTGCCAGGTGCGGGCTGCAATTTCAAGCCTGACAAAGCACGACGCATGCGCTGCCTGCATCGTGCCGGAGAGTCACGCACCTGGTGCTCCCATAGACGGACGACCGTCCAACCACTCTCCTTGAGGAGCTTGCGATTCCGGGCATCCCGCCGTCGGTTGGCAGCAATCTTTTTCTCCCAGTGCTCGGACAGGTTGAGCCGCCAGTGCTCGAAGCGCCAGCCGTGCCAGAAGTCACCATCCACCAGGACGACCACGCGAGCACTCCGCACCACGAAATCGGGTCTTCCCGGCAGGTCCCGAGCGTGCTCTTCGTAGGCGACACCTAGCCGCTCAAGCATCTCCCGCACAGCCAGCTCCGGCTTCGTGCCGCGCCCCCTTATCCGGGACATGACAGCGCTACGCTTCTCTCGGGACATGATGTCACCGCGGTGGCGGCGCTCACGTATCTCGCTCATCTCGTATCCGAACTTTTCCCGCAGGGAAGGGTTGCCGGCGGTCTAGGTAGCTACCGCCCCGACACTCGCAGGCGATAGAGACTCGGTGTCGAGAGGAAATTCAACCTCCAACCATGCACGGATCGCCGCGGCGTCAGAGTAACCGTGAACCTTGAGAAGCGACACTATGTCCGCCGCCGCAACTATGATGATCGGGTGGGCATCCTCCTTGATCTCCCGGTAGGCCTGTGTATCGACCCAGCTTGTCGTGACCAGCACTCCGAACTGCCGGTGACGTAGCCGCGAGATAAGTCTCGAGAGCTCCCGCACGCCCACAGAGTTGCCTGGGCCGTAGCACTTCGCCTCCAGCGCGAAATCCACGTGGATTGCCGCTTCTCCTACACCTATCCGCAGCTTCCCGATCGCATCACGGCCGCCGTCGCGGGACGGTCGGGTCACGTCCAGGGTCGCACCGGGAAGCATAAGTCTCGTCAAGGCAGCGGCGCAGTGCTCAAATGCATGAGGACGAGTCCCGAAATATCCGTGGATGGCCGCGATCATGGCTTCGCCTTGATCGTCGGCTGGGAGTTGCTCCGCACGGGTCCGGTAGGCCAGCGAGCGCAAACTCACGAGCGGCCGAATGCGGCCCGATGCGACCCATTCACGCCATGCCGGAGGCGCGAGATGCAGGGCCGGATCACCTTCAATCAGCGCGTCAAGCCAAGCGCGTGAGATGTCGCCTGCGTCAAGAACCGTGAAGTGGGCGCGATAGTTCTGAAACCGTCGTCCGCGGGCGACCTTCCACACGGCTACTAGATCTTCCATGGCGCGTCGATCGACAGTTCCCGGGACCGCAAGTCCCAGGAACTCGACATCCCTCCACTCGCCGGTGCTAGCGAAAAGGAATATTGGCGGCACGTGCGCCCGGTCTGATGCGGCGGCATGAGCATTCTCGAAGATTCGCGCCAACAGCACGTTGCCCTTGCGCGGCGTGTCATGCAGCTCGCGTCCTGGGTGCTTGTTGTCGCCGTAGTAGGTGAAGATCCCGGTTTCCCGGTCCAGGCCGTCGGGCCAGTCAGGGTCGGAGAGGGTTGTGGTGAGAACTATCAGCTCAAGGCGATCCAGAGTGCCTCGATACCGAAAGCCTCCGCTGTTGCTCACCCTGAGCAGCGGGCCGAGCGGATCGTCACCGGCGTTCCCCAGCCGTCCGCCCTGATAGATGCCGTCCACCTGCAGCTTTGCTGTTGGCAATTCGGCGAAAGGAATTGTCGTCACGGTGTTCGTCCTGTCCTGCCAGCTTGACGGCTCCTGATTCGCGCGGCCCGCCCAGGGGCGGCGACGCCACTCGTCAGCAAAACTTGGGACTCCCATTCTATACGGCGTAGCAATAGGCTTCGATTCAGGAGTGGGGGCACAAATTGGACGCCGAGGCTGATACGGTTGGGGCGCAGGGGCTGGAGGTTCCACCAGTAGCTCCGATGCTGATGGAGTCGTTGCGGGCTGTCGGCTACTCGACGTCAGCTGGGCTCGCCGACCTCGTTGACAACAGCATCGCCGCTTCGGCCCGACACGTTGTGATCACGTTCGCCGGTGCGCCAGAGCCGTTCGTCGCCGTAGTAGACGATGGTGAAGGCATGGACCACGAAGCGCTCGTCAAGGCGATGCGCTATGGCAGTCGAGATCCTCGGGATGCACGTTCTGGGCTGGATCTTGGGCGCTTCGGCCTTGGCCTGAAGACCGCCTCGCTCTCCCAATGCAGGCGCATGACGGTAGCCTCCCTGGACAAGCGAGAGGGAGGAATTGGGGTTGCCGTCTGGGACCTGGACGAGTGCGAGAGGCGTCAAAGCTGGTGGCTTGCGACCCCGGGAGTATCCGCGGTGCCGGAAGAGGTGCTCGCGACCCTCGAGCGGCAGGGAGGCGGGACGGCTGTTGTATGGCAGAAGCTGGACAGAATGCTTGAGGGATCAGGCATCGATTCGAAGCGAGCGCTCGATCCCATCATGGATGCCGCCGCCGACCACTTGGCCTTGGTCTTCCATCGGTTCGTCTCGGGGCAGATCATCCCTGGCTTCGAGATAACGATAAACGGCCGACCGCTCCCCAAGCTCGACCCGTTCCTGGAAGGACACACCAAGGGCCAGGTGCTTCATCCGGAGTCCTTCGATATCGAAGGCCACACGGTCACGGTCTCGCCGTTCGTGCTCCCGTTCCCATCTCGGCTCCAACCCTCGGAACTCGAGCGTGCAGGAGGGCGTGAGAGCCTGAAGACGGGCCACGGCTTCTACATCTACAGGGGAGGTCGCCTGGTTGTTCCTGGCGGCTGGTTCAGGATCGTTCCTTCCGACGATCTGATCCGGCTGGCAAGGGTGCGCGTGGACGTGCCAGTCGAATTGGACCACCTGTGGAAAGTGGATATCCGAAAGACAGTTGCTGAGCCGCCGCGGGCGCTTCGCCCTCACCTCCGACGCATTGTCGGGCAGGCAACCACACGGAGTCGGCGTGTCTACAGCCATAAGGGGACACCACAGACCGAAGGCGAGCGCATCGCTCTTTGGGCTCGCCACGACCTCCGGGATGGCGCTGCCACATGGAAGCTGAACCGCGACCATCCAGTGGTGCGGGCAGCGTTGCATGAGGGCGTCACCAGAGGCGACGTGACCCGGCTTCTGGAGCTGGTCGAAGACCTGCTGCCGGCGCACGAGATCCACCTGCACATCAGCAACGATCTGCCGGTCGGGGAACAGCGTGAGGAGGACCGGGATCTGGACGACCTCGCGCGCCAGCTCGTCGCAGCATTCGCCGACGATCCGATATCGTTGCGGAAGCTTCTGGAGAAGCTGCACCTCATGGACCCGTTCAACCGTGCGCCCGAGAAGGCGCGCAGCATTGCAGAGAGGTTCCTTCTAGATGCTCACAAATGCTGACGCGCTCGCCAATGCAACGGTGATGGTTCTCAGTCTCGATCCACCTCCTGCAGAGGCTGAGATCGATGCTGTCCTGGATCGAATGGCGATTGCGCTTGGGACAACTCCGGAGGTGAAGGGCGAGGCTCGCCGCCTTCTGCATGCTCGCTTCGAGATACGGATGGATCTCGGCAAGACACTCGTCGGGGACCAGCATGAGCCCTGGCTGGACAAGCGTCGTGGCAGCATCATGCCGTTCTATTGGGACCGCTACAAGCAGCTGCTGTTGCGAGGCGGCTGGAGCCCGCTCGTCCTTGCCACGCTCGACCGCGCGACAGATGAGCTCCTCGATCTCCTCGGAAACCCTGTGGAGAGCGGTGACTGGAAACGTCGCGGCCTGGTCATGGGCGACGTGCAGTCAGGGAAGACTGCCTCATACGCAGCCTTGATGTGCAAGGCGGCAGATGCTGGCTATCGCATGATCATCCTGCTGACCGGCACCCTTGAGAACGTCCGGCGACAGACGCAGGAGCGTCTCGACGCGGCCTTCGTTGGGTTCGACAGCCGCGACTATCTTGGCAAGGGAGTTCTTCAGCAGAAGAGATATATCGGCGTCGGCAAGATCGATTCTCGCCGTGATGGAGTCGTGTTCACCTCAAGTGAGCATGACTTTCGCAAGAACGCGGCATCGGCACTGAATATCTCGCTTAGGACGGTAAATGAACCTGTCCTCGTGGTGTCGAAGAAGAACAAGGGCGTGCTCGAGAGGCTGACGGCTTGGCTCCGGCTTCACAATGCCGGGCGGGACGGAAAGATCGACGTTCCTCTGCTCCTGATCGACGATGAGGCCGACAACGCCTCCGTGAACACCCGAGGCATGAACAATCCAACCTCCATCAACGCGGCCATCCGCGCACTTCTCCGGACGTTCCACCGCTCCACCTATGTCGGATTCACCGCGACGCCGTTTGCCAACATCTTCGTCGATCCGGACGTCAGCAGCGACCTCCTGGGTGACGATCTCTTCCCTGCGGACTTCATCCACGTCCTCGAGCCGCCGAGCAATTACGTCAGCATGCAGGCGCTGTTTCCGCCGCTCGATCCGTCGGATGACACGACGGAGGCGCCAGAGCCGCCGATCGTCACCGTCGAAGACAACGAGGACTGGCTGTCCCCAGGTCACAAATCGACAGCCCAGCCGAAAGGACTGCCTGAGAGCCTGAAGGACACCCTGCGCACCTTCCTCCTCACCTGTGCGGTCCGCGATCTTCGAGAGGAACAAGGCTTCCCCGGCGGTGGCGGTGGAATTCACCGGTCGATGCTGGTGAACGTCACGCACTTTACCGACGTGCAGAACCTGATCGCAAACGAGCTTCATCTGGAGCTTGAGCAGGTGAGGATGGCGGTGCGGCTGCACGGCGCCCTGGGGCCGAGCCGAGCTGCGACGCAGTCAAAAGATATTGCTGAGCTTGAAGAGACGTTCCGGAAACATCTTGCTGATTGCGGGCAGCCCTGGGCGGCCGTGCTGGATCGCCTGCATACATCGATCAGCCCGGTGAAGGTGCAGGTGGTCAACCGCACCACGGGCGCCAAGAGCCTCGACTATCGCTCGATGGAGGAGCAACCGGGACTGCGGATCATAGCCGTTGGTGGCAATGCACTTTCCCGCGGACTCACGCTCGAAGGGCTGTCGACGAGCTACTTCCTACGCAACTCACGTGCCTACGACACCCTGCTGCAGATGGGCCGCTGGTTCGGCTATCGCGAAGGTTATGGGGACCTGTGTCGCCTTTGGATGACCGAGGAGGCGGAGGGCTGGTATCGGCACATCGTCGAGGCGACTGGTGAACTGAAGCGCGATTTCATGAAGATGCAGCTTCGGCGGGCAAAGCCGATCGAGTTCGGGCTTCGTGTCAAGCGGCATACAGGCACGCTCCTGATCACTGCCCGTAACAAGATGTCGTCCGGTATGGACGTGACTGTCGCCACCCACGAGATCAGCCTGATGGGTAGGCTGGTGGAATCGTCGCGCCTCTACAGTGACCGTCAGAGGAACGAGCACAATTTTCAACGGGTGGAGAGCCTGTTCCAGCGTCTAGGGGAAATGCAGGGTGAGCCACAGGAGTCGCCCTTCGGCGGGGCATTGCGCTGGACCAATGTGCCTGCTGGGCTCGTAGCGGATTTTCTCGAAAGTTTCGCCGTTCATCCGCTCAACCACGACTTCCAGGGGGATGGCATCGCGGAATTCCTGAGGAAGGCCGAGGCAGAGGGTGATGAGGTGCTAGGACAATGGACTGTAGCGTTGCTCACGTCCGGCAAACGCGACGAGGTCGAACTAGCCTCTCTGGGTGGGCGCAAGGTCGCAACGAGCGAGCGCCGAGTGAAACCCAGCCAGACTGGCTCGCTGCTGGTCTCTGGGAAGAGCGCAAGAGTCGGGGGCAGATCGGACGTGCGGCACGGGCTGGAGCCAAGCCTTATGCCATCCCACAAGCCGAGCGAGGACGAGATGCGCGAGGCAATGACGAGACCGCTGCTCATCACCTATCTCCTACATGGAGTTCAGAAGGTAGGTCAGGCTCCGAACCAGTCCTATCTCAACGGTATAGTGCTCCCCGCTGTGGGACTGCATTTCCCAGGGACTGCAGAGGAATCCACCGCGACCAGGACCGTGAGCTATCGGCTCAACAAGGTGGCTCAGCGGCAGTTCTTCGAGGACGACCTGGAGGGTGATGACGACCCACAGAGCGAAGATGACGATGCCGAGGATTGAGGAGATCTGGTCGGCGCTTCGGTCGCACGGAGTGGCAAGTCAACGTCGGATCGATGCCGAACACCCGCGGGACCTCTATGCCGATTTCGCTCCGCCCGACCAGATAGGGCTGATTGCCATTTGCAGCGTGCGCCCCTCTCTCCCTCGGCCTCTTCGGGCAATCAGCGTAGAGCTCGGACATCGGGACGACGGTCGCTGGTCACTTCGCATTGCACTGCACCAACCGACTCTGCTACCGGTCTTCGCGGCGCTCTGCGATGACATCGTGGGCGCCACGACCTCTGGTATTGACGAAGCGCAGCTCGGCACCGCAGTGCTTGCTCGGCTTCAGCGGTGGCGATCCCTATTGGAGAGGGATGCCGCGGGCCTGGACGAGGCCACGCTGCGCGGGCTTATCGGGGAGCTGGTCGTTCTCCGTTCGCATCTCATCCCCCTCCTCGGCGCACGAGCAGGGATCGCGGCTTGGCGGGGACCCAGAGGTGCTCCGCAGGACTTCCTGCTACCCGATGGGCAGCGCATCGAAGTCAAGGCCGTCAACTGGGATGCCGGAGACGTTCAGATAAACGGGCTCCAGCAACTGGACCCAGGACCCGACGAACTCACCCTTGCGGTTGTGCGCCTTCAGGTGACCGGCTCCTTGGCTCAGTCGGCGACAAATGCTCCGCGACTGGTCGGTCAGGTGCGCGAGCTGCTCGTAGATGAACCGGACACACTTGCGGAGTTCAATGACTCCCTGGCGCTGGTTGGCTGGCATGACCATTCATCACATGATGAGTTGGTGGTTCGGATCATGTCCATCGAGGTTCATCCCGTTGTCGAGACTTTCCCCAGGTTGACGATTTCGGATGTGCCTCCAGGGGTGACAGATGTAGTCTACCGCATTGCATTGCCGATGCGAAATATTGTGACCTGGCCGGTGATTGATGACTGACGAGGAATTTCGACGCGAGCTGCTTGCCTCAGCCGCGTCCCGAGCGGACACGCATTCCATGGGAGCCCGGGAGGCCTTCGTTTCAGAGCTGTCCGAACGGCTTCGCGATGCGAATGAGCTTCCTGATCTTGAACTCTGTAGCGAGAGCCTAGCGGGACAGCGCAGTCTACGGCTTGAGATCGATGCGTTCGCCTATGACGATGCTGACGGCTCGCTGCACCTGGCGGCCGCTGTCATGGATGGTGGCTCGGGTGCACCGGGTGTTATTACCCTGGCTGATGCACGGAATCAGGGATTCAATCGGCTCGAAAGGGTGTTCGCACAGGCGCGCTCCGGCTGGTTGACCGCCAACATCGAGGAGAGCCGACCTCTCTGGACTCTCGCGCGGCGGATCGAAAAGGATCGACTCCCCGCTGCGCTCCGTATCCACGTGTTCACGGATCGGGTCATCAGCGAGCGGCTCCGCGAGATTCCTACGGGAGAAGATCCCGAAGGGGTGCCGATCACCTACCAGATATGGGACGTCACGAGACTCAAACGCATCCACGACGCGCATAACATCCGGGACTTGGTCGTCGACCTTTCAGCGCTGCCGGGTGGTGGCCTCCCGGTGCTCCCTGCAGCGATCGACGATGAAGGCTACCAAGCCTTCCTGGCGGTGGTTCCAGGGGCATTGCTTGCCGACATATACATCCGCCACGGCAGTCGACTTCTGGAAGGGAACGTTCGCACGTTCCTGGGCCGACGAGGGAACATAAACAAGGGCATCGCGAACACCTTGGCTCAGGAGCCCAGTCGCTTTTTCGCCTACAACAATGGGATCGCAGCCACTGCTTCCGCTGTAAAAATGGTCCGGGGAGATGACGGCAGTCAGCGGCTGGTGGAGGTAACGGATCTTCAGATCGTCAATGGTGCGCAGACCACGGCCTCTTTGGCGACACTGCGCCGAGAGAAGAAGCTGCCCGACGCCGGCGTCCATGTCCCTATGAAGCTGTCGGTGGTCACGCCGAACACAGCAGAGACACTGATCCCGAATATTTCCAAGTTCTCGAATAGCCAAAACGGGGTTCGGGCGAGTGACTTCTTCGCCAACCATGAATTTCATCGTCGGATCGAGAAAGTTTCCAGGCGACTGCTCGCACCTGCGATGAGCGGATCGCAGGTGCAGACGCATTGGTATTACGAGAGAGCTCGTGGCCAGTATCTCAACGATCAAGCTGGCCTCTCTCCTTCCAAGAAAGAGCAGTTCCTGCGACTTAACCCGCGCAATCAGGTAATAACGAAAACCGATCTTGCCAAAGTCGAGACATGCTTTGATTTGATGCCCGAAACAGCTTGCCGAGGCGCGGAAAAGGCATTTGTGGCATTTGCGGAGCGTATCACCACCGCCTGGAAGGAAGAGCGCAATCGCAGCCTCTTTGGCGACGACTGGTTCAGGGGGGCCATAGCCCGAATCATCCTTTTCCGCACTGCCGAGAATCTGGTCTCGAATGCTCCCTGGTATGCGCCGAGCACCCGCGCCCAGGTCGTGGCGCATACAACGGCGAAGCTCGCCCTGCTGGCCAAAGAAGCGTCCGATGGAGGTCACCTCGACTTCCTCAAGGTTTGGGGGAGGCAGGCTGCTGGAGAGGTCCTAGAAAGACAGCTTCTGATCATCGGAGAAGTGGTCATGGACGTCCTCCTGACACCTCCGCAGGTCGGCCAGCACGTCGGCGAGTGGGCTAAGCAGCAGGCTTGCGCAAAACGAATCCACGATGCTCATGTGCCAATCGTCCCGGGGCTCGATGCGTTTGTCGTGGAGAGAGACGAAGCACTGGCGGAACAGCGTGAGCAGCGTAGCGATCAGCGTGTTGCGGACGGACTGGCTGCGGTCACCGAGGTCATAAACCGCGGGGCGCCGTTCTGGAACCAGTTGAGAGCCAAAGCGCAATCCAAGGGACTTCTGGGGCCGGACGACGACAGCGCGCTGGCCGTTGCGAGCAAGGTGCCACGTCGCATTCCGACCGACAGCCAGGCGGCGCGCCTCATCGTGGTCTTGCGTCGCTGCGAAGAAGCCGGGCTCTTGCAAGCTGACAGTTAGAGATCACCGCCGGCGTCGTATTGCGTGTCCCCTGCATCGATCGATGCTGGTCATCCCAGATGAAGCAATGAAGAATCAGCTCCTTGAGTTGACTGTTGACTTAAGTTTCCACGACCTTGGCGTGTATATCCTTGCAGGGCGGCAGCAGGATGAGGTCGAAAGGGCTCTGCGCCTCGATCGGCAGCGGCAGCGGGATACAAGGATAGAATCGTCCTCCGGACCTTTTCGCTCCAACGCAGCCGATATGGCGCGCTTTCCAGCTAGGACTTCCAGTCCCGGCAACGCACCAGCGTTAGCATCACGCGGCGATCGCCTCATTGAGCGGATCGAACCTATTGCGGAACTCAGCCAGTTCCCGATGTTGGCCCACCTCCTCGGCCGTGCCCGGCCGGTCGAATGGGCGCTTGTAGCGGTAGATCTGCACGCCCTTGCCGTTGACGTAGCGGCGCTCGATGACCCAGCGCCGGACGACGGGCTGGGGCAGCACGTAGTAGTCGACCGTCTCCTGCTTCGGGATCGCGTAGCGGGCGAGCCTGCCCACGGAGGATGACAGCGTGATCCCGGCGTCGACGACGACCAGGACATCGAAATCGAGGTCAGGTCCGTCAGGGTCCTCCTTCTGCGTCCAGCCGATCGATTCGACATAGGTCCCGCACTTCACCTTCACCCGGATCCGGCCGTCGAGCAGGAAGTCGTAGCGGATGTTCTTCCGCCGCCGGCGATAGGCGGCATCGATCACCTCGACGCGGCCCTTGCAGGGCTTCAGCAGGGCATCCACCGCGTCCAGCCCGATCTGCGCGGAGATCCGCTTTCGCTCGTGCGGCTTGAACGGCGAGGGGCTGCCCGTGACGTCGGCCTGGACGTCCTCGTTGAGCCTGCGAAGCAGATCGGGGGCGAGCCGGTAGTGCGGGTTCGAGATCATCCTTGCCTCTGATCTAGCGGGCGGTGAAGCGATCATGATGCCGGCCAGACGCGGCGGCCGATTCGCCGAAAACCTGATACTGCCAACTTGCCGCGCTGGTTGCGCGTCCTCCGAGAATGGCTGCGTAGCTGTGCTGTCGCCACGGACCCAGCAATACCCGCCTATATGGAAATGGCATACCGTGGAGGGGTGATGACTGACCGGGGAGGGGGGTATGCGGATCATCGACAAGATCAGGGGAATGGATGCCAAGGATCTCGCGCTTCTTGAGACAAACGCCAAGAATCTCGCCGGAACTGCGACCGGAGAGCGGAAAGCCGAAGCCGAGCGGGTCTTGGCCGCGATTGCCGAAGAGAGGATCCGAAGGACCACGGAAGAGAGGGAACGACGCCGGGCGGCTCGACGGGAGGTCGCTGAGAGCGTGCGCGACAAGCCATTCTTCGATCGCGTCGTGCTCGCATTCGATGAGCTTCCACCAGCGGACTGGGAAGTGGAGGCATTACGCGTCGTTGCAGAGAATCCGGGCGCCAACTTCAACGATCTGGCGAGGCACATCGGCAAGCGAGACGGCGGCTATATGAACCTCGCTATTGGCACTCTCTGTGCAGAGCGAGAGCACTATTTGGGAATCGCGCCTCCGTCACCGAGCCGGAAGGGAGAGAAATTCTACTCCGGCCTTCTGATCGATCTTGAGCGGCACGCCGAAGACAATGGGTCGGTCTGGCATGGCTGGTTCCTGAAGCCAGAGGCAGAGGCAGCCTTGCGCCATCTCGGGATTCTGGGCCCCTCGGTGAAGCGTCAAGATCGCGACGTAGGTTGATCTCGCGTGTGATCTCCGACCGGCGCCACCGGAGCGGTTCGGAGCTTTGCGACCATTGCGACCAGGACGGCGCGAAGGCCTTCGAGCGCGCCGGTCTTGAGAAGCTCTATGAGATCGAAGCCAGGATGGCCGTCCGGGTTCGCCCGGGGCACCACCAGGCCCGAGACAGAGGCGAGTTGAGCCACGGTCTGCCGGCGGAGCTCCGGATCGCTGAAGGGCGGATAGGCTTTGAGCCACTTCATGCCCAGGTAGAACGTGCCGTCCTTGTAGAGCGAGAACGGATAGCGGGCTTTGCCGCTGTAGTCATCGACCCGGGCGATCAGGCCGGCGCCGGTGGAGGTGACCTCGATGCCGTCCGCGACCTGCTCCATCATCGAGGCGCAGGACCGGGCAACGTCGGGCAACCTGGGATCGACCTGGCGCAGCTGGTCGAACCATTCGTCGACGGATGGGAGCGGGCCGTTGGGCGTGCTGCGCTTGGCCGCCTCCGCCTTGGCGGTCCGGCCGACGATGCTCGGCACGAGGGTCCTGACGCCGCCGCCGAGGAACTGCCGCACCTCGATGCCGATGACCTCGGTGAGACGCATCTGCTCGTTCAGGAACTCGATGATGCGGCGGAGGGTAGGCGGGATCTCATCGGCCACGAAGACAAGGCGGATGCGCCCGGCTCTGAGGTTCGTTTCGACGCGCCTCCAGAACTCCTCGACGTCGTCGACACCGAGCGCTTCGGCGAGGATCTCGTCCGCTTCAAGGCCTGGGTTGCTGCTCGCCTGTGTCGCGGCAAAGGAGCTCTGGATCTTCTCCAGCGACCAATAGGCGACGGCGTTCGCGGCGTAGTCCAACATCTGGGCGACCACCTCGCGCCGTATCCGCGTGTCGCTGGCCCGCTTCACCTCCACGAGGGTCGGGGTGCCGTCCTGGTCGAGGAAGAGGTGGTCGAGCGACCAGACGTCGCTTCGGAGAAGGCCGTCGGGCACTCCCTGCTCCCGACGAACCAGAACCCAACGCCGCGGACCGTCAGTGTGTGATAGACCCGACAGCACGTCCGGAGCGCGCTCCAGCAGCGCCTGGAGGAGATCCTCGTTTTCGTATGGAGTCTGACGCAGGGAGACCGCGGGGCCGTCATCAGGGATCAGGAAGATGTTCTCGGTCATGCTGAAGGGGTCCGGCGTGGAGGGAGCTTTTCGCGGGCTTCGCCCGCCAGATCTGATCAATGGTCGTATTGGACAATATCATTCAAAGGTTCTTGTCATCCCCTGTCCAGAGAAGCTTTACCCCCTGACATCAGCAGTGATGATGAATGACAGGCGAGCCTGCCCTGCTGATGTCAGAGGAGATGATTCGATCTGTCCGTCGAAGTGTGAAGAGCCTGACTGTCGTCCCGTGACAGCAGCTTGGTGGCGGCCATTGACCAAGCATTCGGCTCCGCATCCCAGCTTCTCTCGAAGCTCCGCGGTTGTCGGACGAGTGTCCGACGCCCCATTCCACGGCTCTACGTCGACCACGGAACGGGCGGAAGATGCGGCGACGCAGAGCTTCCGTCTTTTTGGGTTTTCGCCGGACTCCCCTCACGCCGAGGCGTAAGGACCGGCAGGCACGAACCGACGACGCTATGATCTCACGGGAAACGCGTCGTCGATCTTCCTGGCGCTGCGGCAGCTCATACCCCCGGTCTTTGTCCCGGTGTGGGCGTTCAAGTTCAAGCCGCTATGAGTGTCGAGGGGGATCTGCCCTGGACGCCATCATTAAAGCGGGCGGGTGTGCCTGCAGCGCCGCAAATCCTCCAAACGCTTGCGACGCGGTCTGGATGCCTATCACCAAGCCGAGACTCTCCCTGGCGTCAACCGCCGGTCCAGCGGGAGCGCCACCTGAAGATCCTGCAAGGCGACAACCCGTGATCACCCGCTCCGACATCCACCTCATCGACTTCGATGGCCGCTCCGTTCTGGAGCGGCGCCAACTCGAAGCTGAGAACGAGAAGCTGCGCGTAGAAGTCGAGCGGCTGCGGCGTGTCATCGCGATGATGAACCGCCATGCCCGAGATCTGTCGGAGGGCGTCGGCTACCGCATGGCTCCGAGGATCGGCAGGACGATCGCAAAGAACCCTTCCCTTCGCTCAGCGCGATTGACAGGAATCGCAGGAGCGCGATAGTCCGACAGTGCACTTAGGCGAGGAAGCGATATGGCGAGATCACCAAAGCGCATTAAGGCGCCGCCGGCGCCAGAACTGGGCCGCGGCAATCTGGACGATCCGCAGGAGGAGCTGGTCGACCTGAATTTCCGGGTCACCAAGAGCTTCCGCAAGGCCTACAAGCAGGCCGCGCTCGACCACGACATCACCATGCGGCAGATCCTGCGCGAGGCGTTCGAGCTGTGGAAGCAGAGCAAGGGCGCCGGCCGGTAGCCGCGCTCAGCGCCTCAGCCATTTGATCCGATGGCTCGACACCGCGGCGCTCGAGATCTTCAGCTGGCGCGCGATCTCGGAATCGTGCAGCCCGTCGCGGAACATCTGGTGGATCGCCCGCACGCCAGCCTCGTTGAGGCGCCCGGCCGGCGTCTTCCACCAGGCGCCCTCATCGGCCGCGGCCGCCGCTTGCTGCTCCCGTAGAGCTTGAAGAGCCTCGGTCAGTTCCTTGGCCTGGCGCAGCGCGGCGTCGATCGCCGCGAGCGTCGTTCGCGTTGAAGTCCTGGCCATCCCTAGTGGATCGTCGGCCGGCCGTCGGCGGCTTCGCAGTGTGCGACCTTCATGAAGCCCCAGATCGGCAGACCCCGGACGTGCGGCGGCGCCAGGTCGAGGACCTCGTGCAGATCCGTCGCCTCGCGCTCGTCGAGCGGCAGCCGGGTCAGCACGGCCGACCAGAAGGCGTCGACCTCGTCGGGATCATTGGCGGTCAGGTGGCCGAGGAGCCTCGAAAGCTCGCTGGGCGGCACCAGCATCGGCGATTGACGAAACAGAAAGCGCAGCGAGGGCGCTGAGCAGAGACGCGACATCCAAACTCCCCCATCGAACGGAGAGAGCCTAGACATCGCGCCAGCTCGGTCAAGCGCTAACGCTTCGGCGGCGTCAGAGCCCGATGAACTCCCGTTCGAGCCGGCCATCGGCACCCACGATACCAACCCTCTTGCCCTCTCTGACCGCGTGGTGGGCCACATCGTAGAGCTGGAGCGCCCTTCGAATAATCTCGCCCACGTCCGTCTGGCCCTCCTCGGCGAACCTCTCGAGGCGCCTGAGAAGCGGATCCGACATGGTGATGGCGGCGTGGTCGACGGTCATGCCCCTCCCCCTACTGCTCGTCGACCAGGTCGGCCGACCATTCGCGCGCGCTGTGCAGGATGCGTAGGATCCGCAGCGTGTCGCCCTCGAGCCGGTAGACCACGTAATAGCGTGTCCGGCAGCTCGTCGAAGTTGAAGCTCGGCATCAGATCCCGACGAACTCGGTGTCGAGCTTGCCACCGGCCTCTACGGTGCCGACCCTTTCGCCCCTCTTTCGAGCCTCATGCGCCACCACATAGAGAGTCAGCGCCTTGCGGAGGATATCGTTCTTGGTGGTCTCGTCGCTGTCCGCAATCTCGTCGAGCTTCTCGACAAGGTTATCGGACATCGAGACGGTGAAGCGCTGCAAGGCCGTCACCCTTCGTGCGTTCAAACTGCACCGAATATGCACCATTTCGGTGAGGTTTTCAAGTGGAGGCTCGATATCGGCCGGGCCTGCGGCTATTCTCGGGCACCGAGGCCAGGGGCGGAGAACAGGCATGGAACGCCACAGCGACGCCTATTACCGGATCAAGGACGAGCTGGCGGCCAAGACCCGGATCGTCGCCGAGGACGCGGATTTCATCGGCGTCTACTCCACCGTCGAGCGCATCGCGGTGGCGCTCCTCCTGAACCGGCTCGACCTCCTCCCCTCCGGCTACACCCACGTCGTCGAGGCCTGGGATCGCCTCGGCAAGGACTGGCAGCAGCTGGTGGTCGACCTCCATAACGAGGGCTGGGACCGGTAGAAGCCATTGGGGTAGGCAATAAATCGGTCGATCGCAGCTCGATCGAAGTAAAGGCTGAGCCGGCTTTGATGGCAGTTGTCACACTGTGAATAGCAAAGACATGGCTTCTCGATAGACCTCACTGGGGTCAGCCGTGATTAAATTAACGTTGTATCGTTTCTCCTGCTTAGCGTTTTCTCTGGCCCACACCCGTGCATAAATTATAATTGGAACGTTGGAACTCTCTCGGATATACCTCGCCAACGCTGTGCCAGCACTGTTGTCGTCACCCCTAGACGCATCCGTTATCACTAGATCAAATGATCTCTGATTTAGCAGTCCCTTAGCCTCGTTCGTTGAGCGCGCCACAGTGACGGAAATACCAACCGCCCCAAATGCTTGAATTAGCTTCGAATTTCCGTCGGGATTGTCGTCAACCCAGAGCAACGACCGTCGTAAGTTTGCCCCTTTTGCAGCATTGGAGAGCGTTGTTTGACCCTCTCTGATATTCAACTCTACTTCATTAGGGTTGTTCGATCGGTAGACAGCACCTCTTGAGCGTTGCTTTATTTCCGCCTCAACAGCTTGTGCAGATTGATCTAAAGCCGTGACGGATACCGTTACCACGCTGTCCCCGCCTACGCTGACATTAGCTTGCTTGATATTCTTGATAAAGATCGAGATGGGTTCTCGGAAAATGACGAGAGCCATAACAACGATAGCGGGCCAAAGAAGCACCCTGATAAGACCGACACGAGCCGGGGTAATTCTCATAATATCCCCGCCGATATTGTAGGTTTGAATAAATGTTGTTAGGGCGGCGCCTGCCGATCTAGATGTCGCCGAATACGATAATATGCGTGCGCCCATTATACACCCTCGCTTCGTTCCGGGTATCTAATGAATTGGGACTAGTCGACTGTTATGGCTAGCAAGGATGGGCAAAAGACCCGACCGCGCGGCTTGGTGCTCGAAGCCCTCCGGCTCCTGGCCAAGACGCCGCACAAGCCGATCGTCTGGGGCTCCACAAAGCGCGGCTGGCGCATGGGCCCGGTGCAGATGGTCGTCTGGCGCACGGTGCGCCGGATGACCAAGGAAGGCTGGTTGAAGCCCGAGGGCTCTCGCTACGACGAGACCGTCGGCGACATGATCGAGCGATACAGCTTCACCCCGGCCGGCCGACGGGCGTATATCGCCGCGAAGAACTCAGAGGGGAGCCCCAAATGACAGACATTCCTATCCATAACGCCAGCGGCCTCATGTCCCTGATTCAGGAGCTCGTTGGCAACGCGCAGGCGTCCGCCCAGGTGCCGACGGAGGCAAAGGCCGAGTGGCGCCAGGTGGAGAGCAAGCTCGCGCCCCAAATCGGCGACATCAAGCCTGGCATTGTCGCCCGGTGGGTCGATGGCGAGCACCCTTCGATCCTCAGGCTCGAGCTCACCTCTGAGACCGTAGCGTCCCTGAAGTTCGAGCTCGGGTTCGCAGCCGCCGGTAGCGGGAAACCGGTGACGCACTATTCCTTCACCAGGCCTCACGGGGCGGGCACGGCATCGCCGAAAAGCAGCAGCTTCCTCGACGACGGGTTGGTGGGCCTGCATACGTTCCTGCAGACGCACAAGGAGGGCAAGCTGCAGGGGTCGCTGCTCGGATGATCCCGAGCCCCTAGGCCGGACTCGATTCTAAGGGAAGCGTCATGTTCCTTGAGGAGGACATGGTCATGAGCAAGTCCGCCGATCGCATCATCCAGCACCTCAACGATCTCGCCGTCTACGCCGACGACGCCTTCGGCGACGCGGCCCCTGACGTCGCCCTCGCCTGGCATGAGGCGATCGACCCGATCATCGACCACATCGAGAAGGCGAGCGTCGGCCGCGGCCTCTACACCCGGCTCCTCGAGATCGAGGCGGAACCCGACGAGGACGACATGGACGAGGAGCGCACGGCGATGCGCCTCGAGATTCGATCGCGCCTGGTGCCGAACGTCTCCATGTTCCTGACCTCCGAGCACTATGACGGCATGCCCCGGCTGCGCATCTGGACCACCGTCCGGCACGGCCTGGCGCTGCTGGATGAAGCCTGGGACGCGCTCCCGATCGCCGAGGCTGCAATCAAGTTCATCGACCACCACAACGCGCTGGCTGCGCAGCGGCCGACCTGATCACGCCGACTTGACGGGAGCGAAGCCTCGACCCACCTATCGAGTGTCGTAGTTGGGTCTCAGCCCGTTCGGGGTGAGTAGGACTAAGGGAAGTCGGTGGGATTCCGACGCTGCGCCAGCAGCTGTAGAGCGGCTAGATCTGCTCCCTATGAGCAGTGACGCCGCAAGCCAGTGAACACCTCCGGAACCAACACAACGCCCCCTCGTTGTGGAGATTCCTGTGTTCAGATTCCCGAAGGGCCTGATCGGCCGTCTCAACACCATCTGCGCCCACCCTATGGTCGTCGGCCTCGTAACGACCATTCTCCTCTGGCTCCTCGGGCAATGGTTGTCGTGATCAGCTTCCCGTAGAGCCTCGGGTTGCGCGCCCGGCACGTCGGCTGCCTGCTGTCTCCCTCCGACGAGCCGGGCGCATCGTCACTCGATCGGGCGCCGGGCTCCAAGGTTACGGACGCCGAGAACCCGCGGGATCGCTGGGCCGATTCCCGGTCTTGCGGCGCAACATCGCACTGCGGTCCCCTGGCATTTGAAGTCGGCCGATCACCGCAAAATATGACGGACATGAACACCTGGATCCTCTGGCGCTCGCCGCCAGCCGGACCCTCGCGGCCGCACCGGCCGCGATGGCCCAATGCGTCGTCAATCCCGATTCCGTCGGCAGCCGCTGCACCGACGGTTCGCGACCGATCGTCAACGGCCACTCCATGCGGCCGCACATGAGGATCACCCCGCCCCCCCGCAGCCGGCGCCGTTCCGGGCGACCCCGATCCCCGTTCCAAGGCAGGCGCAGACCATGGGGGCGCCGAACACCTCGCCGTTCCCCAACACCTCGCTGCCAGGCCGGCTGTAGCACGCTCGCGGGTCACCGGGCACCGGGCTCCAAGGATACCGGCGCCGCGAAGCCGCGGGACCATTGGCTGATCGCCTAAGGGGACTCCGGGTGAAGACGGACGGCCTCCCGTCTGGTTGACTGCTGCGTCGGTGCCGCAGCCGACCCCTAAGGAGCTTCCCCCAATTCTCATAAAAATTCGGTGAAAAGCAATAATGAATTTCCTTTGCAGCCGTTACAGCACGGACTATAGTCCTGTCTGTTATCGCGAATATTACGGAGGCGAAAGTGCCAGCACGCTCATTTGACATCTATCTTCAGAACATTACCGACTTCATATTGACTCTCAATAGCACCGACGTTCCCCATGGGATTTTTACCGTTGCGCCCCCTTTGGGAATTGTCCCTGGATCGACAGGCCACTGGGCCGTAGAGAACGACCCGAACAAATATATGACGGGTTGCGAAGCTACGGTCACATATAACGTGACTGGCCAAATGGGGCAGGTCCAAGTGTATGCCCAAGATCCCTATCAAGCTGAAAACCTCTGCTCGATTGAGGCTATTAACGGCGCCGAACGAGTAGTATCGCCCGAGCCTTCCGGACGGCAGGAACCTAATGGCAACAACTTCACCTTCAATGCGCAGTTGAAACCTGTCTGATTGCATCGGCGACCCGGCCGGCGCCTTCGCTTTCAAGATAGGAGGCTGGCGCCTGGTCGGTGGGCTCCAAGGGTTGAGATCCGCGTGGGCGGATTTTTCCGGCATCCCCCTCGATATGACCGAAACCGCCCTAGGACTTCGCAATGTTGGAAGAGCCATTGCGGCACCCAGCCGTTCCCTGATGGGACGCTCCGGCTGGGACATCGTGTCCGCTGCGGTTACTCCCCGATCGTGCAACAAACGACAATTCTACAGGTTTGTAACGGAACGTTGGCGCCGTGCCCAGACGAGTGCTCTGCAGGCTCACGGAGACGGAGTTCCTGGCTCTGGAACTTCACAGAAACCTGCATGGAGGCGTCACACATTCGGACGACGTCGTGGCCCTTGTCGAGGAGCTGGAACGTCGCTCTCGGCGGTCTGCTGGCGTCGAAGCGGTGCTGTCCATGGACCGTCAATATCTCTCGTCAGGCCGCCGCCAGAATGTGACCTCCCGGCGCTGTTCCTCTCGGTGCGCCCTATCTGCGCCAGCGCGTTGAGCGGGTTCGAGGGTCGGGTGGGCTGCTGGATAGAAGGATGATGCCGTTCTCGTGGATCGACTTGATGTGCCCGCAGGCGGCGCGTTCGAGGCGCAAGACCGGGACGACAGACGACTTCAGTGCCGTTGTGGCGTCCGAGCACTTGGCGGATCGAACTCACAGGACGTCTCGCCGTAGCTGCTGGCGTGATGATAGTCAGCACCGACTGGACGTGTGGCCGGCAAATGAGAGACCCGACCAGGTGCCTGGTGCCGAAAGACCCCTATGGCCTAGACCTCAAGGACCCTTGCGCAATAAATGTGAATGCTAACAGCGGCCGAGATGATATAATGTTGCCCGCCTCCCCCTATCCTGCCGTCTTCATAACCACCACCTCCCAGCTGCCGAGCGTGCGGCCATCGTCGGTCTTGAGGTTGTTGAGCTCGACCCGGATCACCTCGGTGTCGCCGTTCACCGCCGTGGCAATCAGCTCGAACAAAGCGAGCTGCTGGGCTTCGGTGAGCTCCGCTGCCGGCACGAACTGGTTCGGCCAGGGTCTGAGTGTCGCTGGGAGCTTCCTGAACGGCATATGGCCCGCCAATCGCGCAGGGATCGTCACACACGGTCGTAGTTGGGTCGGACCCAGTCTCTCATGAGCCGCGACCGAAGGCCAACTGACGGTCTTCCTAGCGCGTTAGCGCGGAAGTGTGGTTTCCCGATGTTGCCTTGTAGCGCTGGCGCGCTGGCCAGGATTTCTGCGGGTTGCGGCTACAAGCGTAGATTTTCGAGCGGGCTTTGCGTGTGGCGCGGCGCGCAATTTCCCACCTATCCCGCCCTATAGCCCACCTTCTACTCTCTCACGACCCGCCTATACGCGGCGGGCCCCTGCCCTACCCTCTATCGGCGCATCTGAAGCCCGAGGGACTGGCTCACGCACTGCGTGCCAACCATGTTGTAGCCCATGGTCGTCGTGATGTCGGCGGACTTTATCCCCTCCTCCAGGCACGCCTTCAACTCGTCCCAGGTCTTGCTGCTACAGCCGGAGTGGTCGACCGTCCTGTCTACCGCGCTGAGTGCCGAATTCGCTTTGGGCCGCTCCTTCTCCGGCTGCTGCACCTGCCACTGCCTGAAATCCATGTAGGTCTTGGCCGAGGCGTTGAGGAGCACCACGCACGAGGCCGCCGATGGCTGATCCTGCGCTTCAACACGATGGCCCGATAGAACGATGGCGCATGAGAGCGCGAGCGCGCCTCCCATCGCCCCAGTCACTTGAAGGCGTTCTCGATGCATTGCCAAACCACCTGCCTCCCTGCGCTGTCATCCATGACGAGGAGCCAGGGCGAATTTTCCCTTCCGCACTTCTGCACAGCTCGGAGCCGCTCTCCGCAGCCGGCGACCCTGATCATGTCTTCCCTTACCTCGGCGCGGGTTCGTAGGTCTGTCATCTCCTGCTTGATCGGAATGCCCCGTCTCTTAAGAAGCTTGACGAACTCATTTCCAACGATGTCGTCTCCAGCGTAATCGAGGAGGCGGCGACACACATCATCCGGTGCCTGGGGACGGGCGTCCTGTGCTGCTGCGGTCCCAGAACCCAAAAGCGCGCTACCGAGCAATGCCGCTTTCGCCAATCCGCGCATAATAGCCCCCGCTGTAATACCGCTAGCCGACGGCGTGGCCCTGCAATACGAGCTCCGCGGCGATGTCGCGGCCGTCACTGAGGCAGTGTGCCACTGTGCGCTGATGTCGGTCGAGATACTTCCGCTCGCAGGTGACAGGGGCAACGAGGATCCGCTTCAGCGCGACCTTGGCCTCTCGCCGCCTAACCGTCACTCTTGCGCTCGACCATGGCCTTGGCCGCGCCGGCGGGGTTCTCGTAGACCACCTTGCCCGTCTCCGCGTTCTCCACGACGAAGCTGGTGACGTCGCAGCTGTCGACCGTCTTGCCGCCCATGGTGACCTCGAGCGTGCCGACGATCTTCCTCTCATCCTTGCGTTTTATCGCTATTCCCCTCTAGCGCGCTTTCGTTCAAGAGCCGTAGGGCTTGCCGCGCTCGTTGATCCACGGCGCCAGCCTCGCCTTGCAGTCAAGATAGACGTCCCGGACGTGCGCCACATCCTCGAAATCCTTCGGCACGGGATCGCGGCCGCTCTTGATGCCGTCGACCGTGCAGTCCCTGATGGCGAAGAGGATCTTCCAGGCGTTCTTGTCCGCGGGGTCCTCGCACTTATTGCTGATCCACGACTGCATGAAGTTGCTGGCGTTTTCCCTGGCATCCTGCCGTCCCTCGTGAGGACCACCCATCGCCAGGAGCTGGGCATCGCCAATCTCAAAGCTGGCCCAGTTGTCCATGACCCAGCTGCACACGCTCCGCACCTTCGGCTTCGTGGCCGGCTCATCCGCGTGGGCCATCGCCATTCCAATAACGAGCGCAATCGCGCTTCCGAGAATCCGCATCTGTGCGCTACCGCGCATAATATCCCCCGTTGTAATACGGCCAATCGACCGCAAACCCCTGTCGAACAAGCTCCGCAGCGATGTCCTTCCCGCCGCTGAAGCACTGCGCCACCGTCCGGCCGAACTGGTCGGGATACTTCCGCTCGCAGCTGGCCGGGGCGACGAGGATGCGCTTTACCCCGGCCTTGGCTGCCTGACCACCGGTATCGCGCATCTCCGGCGCCTGGACGCCCCAGACCCTGATGCGCTCGCCATCGAGGTCGAATGTGTCGCCATCCACCACATGGAGGCGCTGGCCGATGAAGGCGTCATAGCCCACAAGCGCGCTTCCGCCTATGAGCGCTAAGGCGATGATGCCCTTGAGCGACGTCGCGCTGACCCGCGGCTTCTGCTGCCGGCGCCGGCGATGGAAGGGGACGACGCTCACCACCATTCCTCCATGCCGGCCGGGTCCCTCACCAGCTGCGTCTCATGCCGCCGAAAGCCCATCTGCCCCAAGCGCGCCCGGATGCTGGCAAGATCGACCGAGGCCATCGTATCATCGGTGGCCTCCCGGAGCTCGTCCAGAGGCCCCAGATCGCCGTTCTGGTAGCGGGCCTGCCAACGGGGCGACCCACCCGCCAGCGACGGGCCGCGTAGCCCTCTGGGAAGTCGACAGGGTGCGCATAGACCACCCACACGTGGAGGATCATGCCCGGCTCGCAGTTGCCATTGGAGGCGAGCGGGCAGGGCAGGGCAGGGGCCACTTCTCCCGGGGGGTCCCTGCGGCTTGACCCTCGAGGGATAGGGGCTTACACACGTGAGCAGCAGCATCTGGACCGCGTAAGGGCGCGTCGACGATGAAGCTGTCACCTCGTGCCGTTGTGATGGGCTTGGGAAGTGTCCCAGGGTTCGTCGGCATTGGCAGCGTTCCGGTGAAGGCGGCAAATCCGTTATCCGAGAAGATTGTCGTAGAGACGCCGAGCGGCCGGAGAATTGAGGCCGTCCTCGCTATTCCCAACGCCGTGCCGGCTCCCTCCGTCATGATCATTCATGGCTCACTCGGAGCATCTGCTTGGTATAAGTCCCTTGCCGAGGAAGTGGCGAAGGAGGGGTTTGTCGGGCTTTCCATCGACCTCTTTGGCGGGGAGGTGACGACTGACCCTGCGCAGGGCGATCTGCTGAGAGGGAAGGCCGTAGGGGATCCCGAGGGAACGAATGAGATCATTCGAACATGGCTCGACTGGCTGAGGCGGGATGCGCGCACGAACCGGAAAGTAGGGATTATCGGGTTCTCCTTCGGTGCTGACATAGCCATGGAGTTCGCGATGACAGCGCCGGTGGAGGCAACGGTGCTCTACTACGGACTCCCCGTAGCGGCGCCTTCGCAGTTCGACGGTTTTCAGGGGGCTGCGCTTAGCCACTTCGGCAAAGGCGATCGACAGATCGGGGCACGCAGCGTCGGGCTCTTTGAAAGCCGAATGTTGGAAAAGGGCAAGGCGGTTGAGATTTATTGGTATGAGGCCGGCCATTCCTTCGCAAATCCAGAGCGGCCGGGATACGACGCCAAGGCGGCCAACGTAGCGTGGCGCCGGACTCTAGACTTCCTTAGAGTTCGGCTCGGTTAGTCAGCTGCGCTCAAGAGGCGGACACGAAGCGTCGCCGATGATCTGCCAGGCGGTGGCGTCCCCGATGACCGGGAGTCGCGCTCAGAAGCGCGCTAGAGCACGTTCGTCATTCTGCGCTGTCGCTCTAGCGCTGATGCTGCCCCGTCGTTCTAGCGCGCTCGCAGCGCGATCTGTGACGCATCCCGCATGCGTCGCTCGAAAATGAATATCGCGCTGAAAAGGTTGACTTAAGTTGACTTAAGTTTCCACGGCTTGGCTTTGTGCAAATCTCCCCGCAGCCGCGGCTGGGAGGTGATGCCAGGCCCCGAGTAGTTCCGGCGGATGATGCGGTTGCAGTCCGTGAGCACGAGCTTCCGCTGCGGATAGGCCAGGCAGCAGGCATAGAACGCCATCCAGGCCATGTCGATGTGCCCGAGCGCAGCCCGGATCTCGAACTTGGTCTCGAGGTCGCTCATCTCGACGATTTGAAAGGGCAGGAGGTGGGTGTGAAGGCCGACGGGCATGGAGGACTCTCCGACTATGTTCCGGTTCTGTTCTTCAAGCACGGAGCGGAACAGGCGGAGAGTCAAACCCGATCCTGGAGCCTAGACCGGGAGCGGCTCCGCCCCGGTGATGCCACGATCAGGCTTGAGGTGGGAGGAAGACGAGCCGACCGTAAACATGCCCCATTGGCCGACTTGAGTTTTGGAGCCCCCGGCGTCACACTCATTGCGTATTTGCAACGATTCCTGTCGGGGGAGGGTCAATTATGGACCCAATTCTTGCGACCGTTCTGGGCAAGATCGCTCTGGCGCTCATGATAGGGCTCGCAGCCATTGCCGCCCTGATTGCTGGGTGCCGGCTCACCATGCGGGGCCTCGGCGTCGATAGGGCCGTAGACAAGCTGCTAATCGAGGGGTTGGGCTTCAAGATCTCTACCGCACGCTGCTCAGGCGGCGTGGCGTTGCTGATTGTAAGCATGGCATTGGCAGTAATCGCCGCAGAGACCATGCCCATCATAGAGCAGCGGGAGGGAGGCCGACAAATCTCCGTGGAGTCGCCGGCTCCTGGTAACCCGGCTGCCTCACGGATCATAACGCGGGTGGAAGGCGGAAGCACAATTTTGCGGTCACCGCCACCGACTGTGCGGCCGGCGGTCCCTGCTGCCGCCCGATAGAGGCATGCACATGGCTGTCGTCATGGTCAGGCTCTCCCTTTCAGCCGCTGGATCAACTTGAGGTGCGTGCGGTCCTGCAGGTCAACGCTGAAGTCGTGCCGCACGCTCTCGCGGAGGTGGGGCAGGGTGTAGTGGTCGATATAGGCGACCTCGTAATGCCGCGGCACCCCTGTCAGGAATGCCTCAGCCGTCGTCGGCAGGTAGTTCTCGGCCACCTCGCGCGCCCAGTTCTCGACATAGCGATATTTCAGCAGCCACTGGAGGAGGGCGCGGTTGCCGTCGATGGCGCCCCACCTGGCCTCGAACTGCGCCAGCCGCTCTGGATCGGCCAGCTGCCGGACCCTGCCGACCGAAACGGGATCGGCCGGGCGGTCTACGTCACGGCCGGGCATCATGTCCCAGATCACAATCCACTCGGCGCCGGAGCCCCAGATCGCCTCGAAGAGCGCCGCCCGCTGCTCAGCGCCGAGGTAGCTGTAGACCTCATGGATCACCGACGACAGCACCATCAGGCGCGGCCTGGCCCGGGCCGCCTTCAGCGCGGCAGCCAGGTCGGCCACGATTGCGGTCCTCGAGCGTGCAGGCGTGGACGATCGCCCTGTGGCCGATCGTGACGTCGTTCCCGATGATGGCCGCAGTGCCGACGTTGACGTGAATCACCGTGACGTCCTGGACGTTGGTGCGGACGCCGATCCATATGAGCGCCAGATCGCCACGGAGGACGCAGCCGAACCAGACGCTGGAGCCGGGCCCCATCTCCACGTCGCCGATGATCACGGCCCCCCGCCGCAATGAAGGCGTCCGGCGCGATGAGCGGTTCCTTGTCGCGGTAGGACAAGATAGTGCCGACGGCGGCCATGACTCACGCCTCGAGGTGAGCGGGCTGCCGAAGCCCCAGCGCCAGGTCGAGGTTCTGCACCGCGGCGCCGGACGCGCCCTTGCCGAGGTTGTCGAGCTGGGCGACCAGCAGCGCCTGCTCCTCCTCGGGATTCTCGAACACGTAGAGGCGGAGATTGCTGGTGCCGTTCAGCCCCTCCGGCTCCAGCTCCTGCATCTTCTTGGACTCGCCTTCCGACGCCACGCTTACGCAGGGCTGGCCGGCGTAGTGCCCAACCAGCGCCGCTCGCAACGTCTCAGCTGTCGGCCGCTTCGGTAGCGCCCACAGCTGCAGCGGCACGGAGACCAGCATACCCTGCGCAAAAGCGCCCACCGAGGGCGCGAACAGCGGGGCGCGTCGCAGGCGGGACCACAGCTGCAGCTCCGGGAGGTGTTTGTGGTTCAGAGCGAGGCCGTAGAGGAAGAAGGGCGTCGGCCAATCTGAACCCTCATAGCGAGCGATCAGGCTCTTGCCGCCGCCGCTGTAGCCGCTGACGGCGTTGACAGTGATTGGATGGTCTCGCGGCACTAGGCCGCGATCCACCAGCGGCCGCAGCAGCGCAATGGCGCCGGTCGAGTAGCAACCGGGGTTGGAGATGCGCTTCGAGGCCGCAATGGCCTCCGCCTGGCCCGGCGCGAGCTCCGGAAAGCCGTAGGTCCAGCCGTCGGCGACCCGGTGCGCGGTCGAGGCGTCGATGATGACGGTGTTGGAGTTCTCCACCATGCCGACGGCCTCGCGGGCGGCGTCGTCGGGGAGGCAAAGGATGACGGCGTCGGCTTCGTTCAGCACTCGGCGGCGAGCAGATGGATCCTTGCGCTCGCTGGGCGGCAGGCTGAGGAGCTTGATATCGCGGCGTGTGGCCAGGCGCTCGCGAATCTGGGGACCCGTCGTCCCGGCCTCGCCGTCAATAAACACCGTCGCCGACATGCAAAATCTCCGCCGATCAATACGCGACAGGTCTATCACATCCCCAGGCCACCTGCCTCTGCTGCGGCGCGCGGCAGCCGCATCCCGGCCCGGCTCCAGTCTTCTCACTCAAGATCCTGAAGCCGCTTCGTGATGCGGAACCGCAGGTGCGTTCCAGCCACGTCGATGTCATCAACCTCGAACACCGCGATGTAGCCGGTCCGTTCAAACCCGATGCCTTCAAGCGTCTTCGTGGCCTTATCGCTGGTGAGAATGACCTTTCGGGTCGTCCGAATCCCGTCGATCAGGCGATTCCAGATCAGCTCACCGGGATTTGCGTGAGGATCATGATAGAGGGTGCCGTGCATCCAATGTTGGTGGACACACGGAAGAGTCTCGCCGTCGACCGTCGCAAACCAATCGCCGCGTCTGCCTACGGCTTTGCTTGTGCGCATCTGACCCGCCTCCCAGCTTAAGCCAACGTAACAGCACAGCGGATTGCCGGCGACGGACATCGCGGATCTGCGCCCCGCCGGCGGAGGATCAGTTTCAGGTGCGTGCGGTCGTGAAGCTCGACGCCGAAATCCCGGCACACACCTTCCCGAAGGTGGGGCAGGGTGTAGTGGTCGATGAAGTCGATCTCGTAGTGGGCACGCCGGCCAGGAACGCCTCAACCGTCGTCGGCAGGTAGTTCTCTGCCACCTCCCGCGCCCAGTTCTCAACGTAGCGGCTCAGCAGGTAGTGGAGGAGGGCGCGGTTGCCCTCGATCGAGCCCCACGCCTCCTCGAACTGCGCCAGACGCTGCCCTTGAGCATGCCGGGGCCCTCTTTTGGCAGGTTGCCGACGTTGCCTGTGTCCAGCACTGTCATGTCGACGGGCGATGCGCGGTGTCTTTCGCCTTCGTCGTCCAGCGACGGTGGGGCGCAGGTCCGGTGCCCGAAGATGTGGAGCCAGCAGTGGATGTCGTCGAACGCCTGTCCGTGAAGCTTCTGACCCAATGCACGCGCGAGATGACCGCGATGATCTCGGAGTGTCTTTGCCAGGAGCCGAACCGTGACATGGTCGCCCTGATGCTGAAGGACGTGCGGTCGATGCTGGAAGAGTTCGAGCAGGCCTATCTCGACCGGTGACGTGTCCCCGCCCCCCCTCCCCTATCCCTGGCGGCAGCGGAGCAGCAATGTGGATCTCGCCGGCGAACATCAGGGCTTAGCTCAGGCGCCCAGCTCCTCGATAACGTCGAGGGCCGTTTGGACAATACCGGTGTTAGCGAAGAGGTAGTTGTGGGCGTGGGCGTCCGGAAGGATCTCGTTGTCGTTCAAACGCGCGTCGATGCGCTTGGGGTTGAAGGCGATGTCACGCGGTGCTTGGACGGTGTCAGGTAACTGCTCGCGGAGGAAGCGCACCTCCGCCGCTTCGTGGCAAGGTTCTCAAACTCCTCAAGGCTTCCCACATCGGGGTTTGCCCAGCTGCTGCCTCTTCAGGGTCTGCTACCGTTCCAGGAAGAGTTGACCCGGTCCTTCGCGGAACACGAGAAATACGGTCTCCGTGGGTCAGAGCAGGTGATCGTCTGGCCAATCTGTCACGCTGATCGCCGCGCAATGGCGGCAGCAGGTGATCGGCCGGCCACCTGATCTTGATGCCCTATGGGGAAGGGGGACGTTTTCGGTCTCGGCTCTGCGCTCTTCGCCCGCCGCTGCGCGACAGGCGATCGCTCCGGCCTCGACCCTTGTTTGGGAGATGGCTAAGAGTAACCGAAAGGGCCGAGAGGAGCACTGACCCAAGCAATAGAAACCCATTGCACGATCCGCCTGCGATGAAGCGGAGCAGTGCTCGATTTCTCAGCTTGTAGGTCCGGCGGTTGCCACTGCGCTGGAGCGTAGCTCGCTGGCGTGTGAAGCGGTTCAACCCTTGGCGGGTATCAATCCGAACGCGCGTCGTCTCTCGACGATGCTGTTCAAGGCCCCAAGAACGTGATCTCGTCACGCTCCATCGACCCTGACGTATACTTACTAATATACCGCGCCAGCCCGTTCAAATCCAGGATCAACTGGAAGTCTGTCGAGCCGGCCGGCGAGAGACCGCCCCTTGGAACAAGGCTCCGCCACGCTGCCCGACCAGCCTGCTCGAAGCGCTTCTGATCGATGCCGGCGATGTTGAGCGCCCCGTGCCAGTGCGTGTTGGACTGGATATGCTCAATGACGAAGATCCCGGTGGGACGTTCGTCGCGCTTCTGCATCCACCTCGAGCCCAGCACGGTGCGGCAAGTGAACGCCTCCCATGACCGAAGCCGGTCACGCGCAACATCCAGAGACACTGTGTCATTGAAGGCGAGCGTGACGAAGATGTGGAAGCGCCGCGAGGCTATCCACCGGCCAAGCGCCGCCCGTTCCGAGGGACCGCTTGTGATGACACCTGTGACGTGGGTTCGTGCCGATACTTCTCTACTCATGGTGTCCTATGTCGATCGGGCTGGCTGCGGGGTGCCGGCGACCATTGCTGCGAGAATGACCGCGGTGCTTGCGACCCGGCCTCTCACATTATAGGCGTCATGATCACGTCGCCCGCTGGGCTTCTTTTACGCCGCGATCTCTTCATGGCCGTCTAGCGGTTGTCCCAGGGTGTCAATTGCCCCGAACTCGTGCATCCGCCGCCGTCGACGATTGGAGCACGCCGGGCCTCCGCCACTGCTGCCATGCCTGGAACAGGCTCGGCGACTGGCGCATCTTCTCCGTGGGCCTCGGAGATTAGGCCCATGGGCTCTGATCAATCGGAGTTGGTAATAGCTCTGAGCGCCTCGCCGAGGCCATGATCTGCGCCTCGGGGAAGGCGGGGTGGAAGCACGCATGCCGGCACGGGCCGATCTTTACGACACCCCGAGAAATCAGGTGAACCGGCCCTCGGCATACCAGCCCATGGCATACTCCGCCGGCGACAACCCGTTCACGAGCTCTTGGGTGGTGATTGGCTCGCTGCGCGCCGCGATGGCGGTCGCAACGACGCAGCCGCGTGGCAGGGTCGCGATCGGCGGGACGGCCAGGCGTAGGAGTTCCTGCTTCAACCAGGGCTCATTGACCGCTCGGTGCTGCGCGGCCCGGATGGTCTTGGTGGCGCCAATCGCGATGCGCTGGCCGATGATCGCCGGCGGCAGCGGGTAGGGCCTGGTCTCGATCTTCTTGGCGCCGATCGCGATCAGATGCGCGAACGGCTGCCAGACGCTGATGGCTCTCAAGGGAGTGGCCTGCGACGTGTCGGGGTGTTTCCCTGTCATAGTCGCGGGACAGCGGGTTCACTGTCCGGGACCGGGAACGTCCATAGCTTTAGCTTCCTCCCCGGCGTTCACCCTGCCGCCACCGTCATCTACTATTCTGAGTCATACCCTCTTCCGCGCCTTGGTCGGCCCGGTCGCACGGGTGTAGATGGCCTGGACTTTTTCGAGCGTATCCATTCGGATATGCGCGTAGGGCCGACCGGTGCCATCCCGGCCCATTTCGCGGGTCGAACCTTTCAAGACCTCTAGCAGTGTTGCGATGAGGTCTTCCCTTGAAACATTTTCCATATCGCTCGCTCCTTGCTGGCGGTCCAGGGCTACGAGGGTAACGGGATGCCGATCTTCGAATTAAGTTGATTAATTACGGTGTCGAGGTCCGCAACACTTCTCACTTCACCGCCGTAAAGATTGTCCAGAGCCATGAGCAGAGTGCCTACCGCGTCCGAAACGGAACTCGATTGAAATAACATCGCTCGGATGTCAGCGTTCTTTCTCAAAGAAATCCACTCGGCAATGAATTTTGCTCTCCCAAAGGTGGCTTTATCAGTTCCACTGAATTCTCGCTTTCCACCTCTGATATAGTATCGCGCCTCCCTAAATGCCTCGCTCAAACCCAGAGAGCCCCCGCTGCCCCACCCTGATGCCCGGATGACGATGGCGAAGCCGATTGCCACGCAACGGGCCACTGCATATCGCCGGGAGGAATGATATCCAGATAGCACTAGGCCAACGGCTTCAGAGAATGTGCGCATCAATCTAAATCAAAGTAAAATCATGAGGATCGCACTTTATCAAAAGCCTGCTTCCAGACAACTGCGGCCGACCGAACTTCCGGAAGAAGGCGTCTCACGCCACTGCTGACGACGTAGCTATTATCGAGCGCCCATTTTGCTCGGCTGTCGGTGTCGTCCGGGTCGTGCTCTCGACGATATCGGCGACCTGGCCATCACTAGCTCCCTTCCTTTGGATCCATCCGTGGCTTGACCGCAACCCGTGAAGCCGGCCCGTGCCCCGCGTCACTGAGCATTAGGAGTAGCCTTCTAGCCTGACTCATCGCGTAGGATGCAATCTCCTCGAGCCGGGCGCGCTGCACCTGGGACAAGCGACCAGTTGGATTCTCCAGGACGGCTCCCGCGGCCTTGTATACCCTCCGCCACCGCTCTTTTTCGGCTTTGGCGCGCTCGATGTCGTCATCTGTCCACTTGCTGTTTTTCGCCCGCGTCTCGGCATCGATGGCGTGCCAGCCACCAGATCGACGATCAATGGTCGTTGACCCGCCTCGATAGTCCCCGCGCGACTGCCGCCTCGTCACGACCCCCTCCGAACCCCAGAGCCAATTAGCTCGCTAGAGGAGATTGGCAGGGCGTCTGTTTATCCACAATCTGGAAGTCGCCGAGGCCGTTGAGCGCAATGCGCATCGCTCCCTCCGGCAGCCGATCTCCTGGCCCAGCAACTTCTTCTCGTCGCCCTTGCCGGCAGTGATGAGCGTGGTGCCCAGCTGCACCCGCACCGAGGCGTAGAACTTCGGCGCGTCACCGCCGTTCGTCGTCGTCGGGTCGCCGTAGACCACGCCCGGCTTGATCTTGAGCTGGTTCAGGAAGATGCAGCAGATGCCGAGCTCCTCGGAGGATTGCACGAGGGCAGAGGCGACCCGCGGTGGCCTCCGCCAGCGCCATGCTGTCGTGCATGCCGTAATCGGCGATCTCCTTCTCCTTGCGATGCCGATCGGCCCGAGAAAGATGCTCGGCGTATCCCAAAAGCGGAAAATCATCGCTAGGCTTGACCGAGTTCGGCTCCGCGAGCTTGGCTCCGAGCGCATCAGATGCGTCGTCGAGGCGGCCGTCAGGTTTGTGTATGGCATCGACGAGCGGCAATCGAAGTTCGCCCGGAACCGGTTCGGGCGATAGCCTCAGCGGCGGCTCACTGACGATATGAGAGCGATGAAGGCAACGAAGCCCAACGGGAGAATCTGACTTTCGGGAAGCCGCCGGTTCGACTCGGGCGCGAGGCATGTCGTCGCGGAACAGCAGCCGAACATCCGCGTGTCAAAAACGTGCCAATCTGCTGACACGTTCCTGCGTTGTTCTGCGTAGGGCGCCATATCCCCTAACGGGGGATACATGCCTAAAGCACTGATTTCCCTGGGTTCCGGTGGTGGGCGCGACTGGGATTGAACCAGTGACCCCTACGATGTCAACGTAGTGCTCTCCCGCTGAGCTACGCGCCCGGCACCGGGAAGGACGACCGAAGCCGGTCGTCCGCGGGGAGCGCCGATGTAGCATCATCGACCGGGGGGTGCAAGCATCAAACCGTCGCCGCCGTCGAACCGTCCCATCGGCCCCGTCGACAGCCCCCCGAGGCTGGGATATGACGGTGATATGGATGGTCAAGTCGCCTCGCAGTCGCCGGCGTCCGACGCGGTGGCGATCGCCCTGCCGCAGGGTCGGCGCCTCCCGGTCGTGGTCGCCTCGCCGCATAGCGGCCGCGACTACCCGCAGTCGTTCCTGGCCGCGGCGAAGCTCGACCCGCACACGCTGCGCCGCTCTGAGGACGGCTTCGTCGACGAGATCTTCGGCCGGGTTCCGGAGCGCGGGGCGCCGCTGCTGCGCGCCCTGTTCCCGCGCGCCTTCCTCGACGCCAACCGCGAGGCCTATGAGCTCGACCCCGAGATGTTCGACGACGCGCTGCCGGGCTGGGTCAACACCCGTTCGCCGCGGGTCGTCGCCGGGCTCGGCACCATCGCCCGCATCGTCGCCCAGGGGAAGGACATCTATCGCGGCAAGCTGCGCTTCGCGGAGGCGGTGGAGCGGGTCGAGCGCTGCTACACCCCCTATCACGCGGCGCTGCGCCGGCTGATCGACGAGACCCGCGCCGAATTCGGCCACGTGCTGCTGATCGACGCCCATTCGATGCCGTCGCAGGGCGCCTCGCGCACCCCCGGCGGCCGTGCCGTCGACGTCGTGCTCGGCGATTGCTACGGCAGCTCCTGCGCCGCGGCGGTGACCGAGGCGGCGGAGCAGTGGCTGGCCGGGCGCGGCTACGTCGTCACCCGCAACACGCCCTATGCCGGCGGCTTCACCACCCGGCATTACGGCCGGCCCCGCGCCGGCATCCATGCCCTGCAGATTGAGCTGAACCGGGCCCTCTATATGGACGAGGCGACGCTGTCGCCGACCAAGGGCCTGGCCCGGTTGACCGCCGACATGACCGATTTTGCCGCCGCCCTCGGCGCGCTCGATGGGGCGGCGCTGGCGGCATAGGGCGGCCATCGGGCGTGGGAGGGGAGATCGCCATGGGCCTGTTGGTCAATATCGACGTGCCGGACCTCGAGACCGGGGTCGCGTTCTACACCGGCGCCTTCGGCCTCGCGGTCGGGCGCCGCTTCGGCGGCGAGGTGGTGGAGCTGACCGGCTGGCCCGCGCCGCTGTATCTGCTGCGCAAGGCGGCTGGCACGCTCGGCGCCGGCGACAGCCGCCGCGGCTACGCCCGGCACTGGACGCCGGTGCATCTCGACGTGGTGGTGGACGACGTCGCGGCGGCGCTGGCGCGGGCGGTCGCGGCCGGCGCCGTGCCGGAGGGCGAGATCCGCACCGCGGTCTGGGGCAGGCTCGTCCAGCTGGCCGACCCTTTCGGCCATGGCCTGTGCCTGATCGAGTTCCTCAACCGCGGCTATGACGAGATCGCCGACCCGCCGGCCTGAGCCGGCCGGCAACAGAACGGTTCAGCCTTTCCTTACTTTCCTGTAAGGATAGCCCCGCCATCCACACGAGGGAGAGCGGGACGCGGGATGAGTCTCGAATTCATCAACGTCATTTCGACCAAGCGATCCGGCCACCACGCCTTCGTCCGCTGGCTGCGACAGCACCGGGACACGCCGGCCGCCTTCGTCAACAACGTCGTGATCGGCGAGCCGATCCTGGCGCATCTTCGCTCCGTCACCGGCCCGGCGGCGCGAGGCAAGGGCGCGCACGGCACCACGATCTTCAACCATGAAGGCGTGACCCGGCTGGGGCTCGAGGCCGCCTGGCGGATGCAGCGCGCGGCCGGCGGCCGGACGGTTGATCTCCTGTTCCTGCGCGACCCGCTGAACCTCACCGCCAGCCTGATGCACCGCAAGCAGCTGGTCCGACTGGACCTGGTGATGATCCTGCGCCAGCTCTTCGCCCAGCGCGACTGGCTGCAGGCCCATGCCGAAGGTGCCGTGCCGGACCTGTCGCTGATCGGCTACAACACTTGGGTCCTGGATGCGGATTACCGGCAGCGGGTGGCGGACCGGCTGGGGCTGCGGTCGAGCGAGCGCGTCGCCGCGGTCACCCGGCATGGCGGCGGCAGCTCGTTCAAGGACCTCGCCAGCGTCGGCGACGACGAGGCCCGGCGCCTGACCACGCGCTGGCACCGCTATCGCGACGACGCGCTGTTCGGGGTGCTGCTGACCCATCCCCGGCTGCTGCCCTGGTTCGAGGCCGCGCTGGCCGGCGAGATCCGGGACAGCTTCGAGGCCGACCTGGCCGATCCGGACGGCCTGGCCCATCTGCGGGCGGTCGCCCGCGCCCGGCCCCGGCAGCCCTATGTCGACCGCATGATCGACGCGCTGTCGGACCGGCAGGACCTGTTCCACCGCATCGAATGCGGCACGTCCTTCGAGAAGAAGCTGGGCATCGCCCGGGCCCATCTGGCGATGCTGGCCGGGGTCGCGGGCCGCCGGACCGGCGCGCGGGCGGGATCCGCCGCCTAGACAGGGCGATCGTCTTTCAGCTGCAATGCGATCGCGCCGATCTGACATCGGCCGGTAATCCGCCCGCCGAACCCTGATGCTCTCGTTGTGACATCTTCGGGAGCAGCAGATGAGCACTGTGCACGGGACCGGCGGCGCCGATGCGCTGACCGGCACCGATCTGGCCGACATCCTGTTCGGACGGGACGGAGACGACACCATCGCCGGCGGCGGCGGGAACGACCATCTCTTCGGCGGCGCCGGCAATGATTCGATCAACACCGGTGCCGGCGACGACATCGTCTTCGGCGGCAACGGTGACGACGCCATCGGCGGCATGGCCGGGCATGACACCGTTTTCGGTGGCAATGGCGACGACGTGATCGCCTGGAACGACCCGACCGGCGACGAGGTCTTCGGCGGCAACGGCAACGACCGCATCATCGGCAGCGACACCGCGGCCGATGTCAGCCATGGCGGCGCCGGCGACGATGTCATCCAGGCCTTCACCACCAGCGCCGCGGCGGCGACCGCGGGCGACCAGCTGTTCGGCGGCGCCGGCAGCGACACGCTGATCGGGGGCGATGCCGCCGACCGCATCGCCGGCGGCACCGGCGACGACACCATTGCCGGCGGCGGCGGGGCCGACCGCCTGGACGGCGGCACGGGCGATGACACCATCAACACCGGCGCCGGCGACGATCTGGTCCATGGCGGCGCCGGCAGCGACCATATCGGCGGCATGGCCGGGCACGACCTGGTCTTCGGCGATGCCGGCGACGACGTCATCGCCTGGAACGACGCGGTCGGCGACACCGTCTTCGGCGGCAGCGGCAACGACCGCATCATCGGCAGCGACACCGCCGCCGACATCAGCCATGGCGGCACCGGCGACGATGTCGTCCAGGCCTTCACCACCACGGCGGCGGCCGCGACCGGTGCCGACCAGCTGTTCGGCGATGCCGGCAACGACATCGTGATCGGGGGCAACGCCGCCGACCGGATCGAGGGCGGCACCGGCAGCGACATCCTCACCGGCAATGGCGGCGCGGACCACTTCGTCTTCCACGCGCTGGAGAGCGGGCAGGACACCATCACCGATTTCTCGGCCGGTCAGGATGTGATCGACCTGCTCGGCTTCGGCGCGCATTTCGACCCGCTGGCGCATCTCAGCGACAGCTCGGCGGGCGCGGTGCTGGACCTCGGCCACGGCGACCACATCCTGTTCGAAGGGGTGCACGCGGCCGATCTCAGCGCCGCCGACTTCGTCCTCAAGTAAGCCGACTGGGAGACCGCCTCCCCGCGCCTCAGGCGGGCACTGAGGCGGTCTTCTCCGGCCACTCGCAGAGGTCGGCGACGGGACACGCCGGGCACAGCGGCTTGCGCGCCTTGCAGGTGTAGCGGCCGTGCAGGATCAGCCAGTGATGCGCGTGCAGCTTCCAGCGGTCCGGCGTCACCCGCTCCAGCACGGTCTCCACCGCGTCCGGCGTCTTGCCGCGCGCCAGGCCGGTGCGGTTGCCGACCCGGAAGATGTGGGTGTCGACGGCGATGGTCGGCTCGCCGAAGGCGACGTTCAGCACCACATTGGCGGTCTTGCGGCCGACCCCCGGCAGCGCCTCCAAGGCCGCCCGGTCGCGCGGCACCTCGCCGCCATGGTCGCGTAGCAGGATCTGCGACAGGGCGATGACGTTCTTCGCCTTCATGTTGTAGAGGCCGATGGTGCGGATGTAGCGCGACAGCCCCTCCACCCCCAGCGCCGCGATCTTCGCCGGCGTGTCGGCGACGGCGAACAGCGGCCCGGTCGCCTTGTTCACCCCGACATCGGTGGCCTGGGCCGACAGCACCACGGCGACCAGCAAGGTGAACGGGCTGCTGTAGTGCAGCTCGGTCTGCGGCTCCGGCATCCGGGCGGCGAGTCGGGCGTAGAAGGTGTCGATGGCGGCTGGCTTCATGCGCCGCAGCCTAGCGAGGCCATGCGGGCCGCGCCATCGGGCATTGCCATGCTCTTCCCGCGGATTATGCTCTCCGCATGCGCAGCAGCAGCCTCACCCGGATCGGCGACCATGGCGGCGCCCTGGCGGACCCGGTCCTGTTCGAGCGGCTGCTGCGGCCGAAGCGCAGCTTGGGGCCGGTCGGCTTCTGGCTGGTGATCGGCGTGGTCGGCGTCACCAGCCTGTTCAACGGCGTCTTGTTCCTGATGCTCGGCGCTTGGCCGGTGGTCGGCTTCTACGGGCTCGACGCCCTGCTGCTGTTCTTTCTGATGCGCTCGAACCTGCGCCGGGCCGAGCGCAGCTGGGAAAGCCTGCGCCTGACCGCCGGCCGTCTGGTGATCGAGCATGGCGACCAGCGCGGCGTGTCGCACCGGATCGAGCTGCAGCCCCACTGGCTGCGAGTCGAGGTCAACCGCAGCGAGGTCGGCCAGAACCGGGTCACCCTGACCAGCCACGGCCAGCGCTTCGCCATCGGCGGCTTCCTGGCGCCGTCCGACCGCGCCCATCTGGCGCGCGACCTGTCGGCGGCGCTCGACCGGCTGCGCGGCAGCGCCGAGACTTGACCAACCGCCCCGCCGTCGCGGGTCGCGAACGGAGGGATGCGATGGACGAGGTCCGCTGGGAGCGGATGTTCCCCGATCAGCTGGAGCGCCGCTTCGCCGAGGCGCCGGTCCTGTACCTGACCTACGGGCTGTGCGAGCCGCACGGGCCGCACAACGCCACCGGGCTCGACGCGCTGAAGGCTCACGGCATCGCCTGCGCCGCGGCCCGGTGCGGCGGCGGCATCGTCGCGCCCCCGGACTACTGGCACATTCACGAGGTCGGCGACTATGCCATCTGGTCCCGCGCCCATGTCGGCGAGGTGGCGCGTGACTGGCTGACGGCGCTGCCGCCCTGGCAGCATTTCAAGAACATCTGCTACCAGCTGCGCGCCGCCGACCGCATCGGCTTCAAGGCGGTGCTCCTGTTGACCGGCCATTACGGCCAGAACTACCGCGACCTGAAGACCATGATCGGCCTGGTGCAGCCCTTCATCGGCGCCCGGCTGCTGTCGCTGCCGGATTTCGAGGCCGACCGCGAGGGCATCGACGGGCAGGGGCCGTCGAAGGGCGACCATGCCGGCCGGATCGAGACCTCGCAGCTCTGGGCGGTCGAACCGGATTGCGTCGACAGCTCGCGCCTGCCGCCGGACGGCGCGCCGGGGCCGCATTTCGCCATGGGGCCGGATGCGGCGCAGTCCAGCCGGCGCGACGGCGAGGCGATGGTGGCGCGCCAGGCGGCCTGGCTGGCGGACCGGGCGCAGGAGCTGCTGGCGGCCCATAACGAGGTCCGGCCCACCGCCCGGCTGCTCGGCTTCCGCGATGTCGAGCGGCTGTGGGAGTCGGTGGTGGTGCCGGCCCTGCCGGGCTTCCTGACTATGCAGCGCGACGGCACCGGCCAGGGCCGCACGGTGCCGCCGGACAGCCGCTGGCACCTGAACTGGCTGGCGGCGGAAGAGGACTGAGAGCCGGCACCGCAACTTCCGGGTTGTCCGTCGGGATCTGGGGCGGGACAGTGGCGGCATGAACATGCTTCCCGATCTCGCCGCAGCCGAGGACGAGCCGCGCCACGAGGCGGTGGCCCGCGCCATCGCCCTGCTGGTGGAGCGGCGCGACGACCCGCCCGATCTGGCGACGCTGGCGGCCGAGGCCGGGCTGCACCCGCATCATTTCCAGCGCGTGTTCTCGCGCTGGGTCGGGATCAGCCCGAAGCGCTTCGCCCAGTATCTGCGGCTCGACCATGCCCGCCGGCTGCTCAGCGCCCCGACCAGCCTGCTCGACGCCGCGCTCGACACCGGCCTGTCCGGGCCGTCGCGGCTGCACGACCTGTTCGTGACCTGCGAGGCGATGACTCCGGGCGACTGGAAGGCGCGCGGCGCCGGACTCGTCATCCGCTGGGGCCTGCACTCCAGCCCGTTCGGCCGCTGCATCGTCGGCACCACCGACCGCGGCGTGTGCTGGTTCAGCTTCGTCACCGGCGATGAAGGCGCAGCCGTGGCCGAGTTCGCCGGCGAATGGCCGGGGGCGGAGCTGGTGCGCGACCAGGCGGCCACCGCCGCGGTGGTGGCGCGGATGTTCGCGCCGGTGGCAGAGAGGCCGCCGCTGCCGGTGCTGCTGCGCGGCACCAACTTCCAGGTCAAGGTGTGGGAGGCGCTGCTGTCGATCCCGCCCGGCCGGGTGGCGAGCTATGGCGATGTCGCCGCCGCGATCGGCCGGCCGACCGCCAGCCGCGCGGTGGGCGGCGCGGTCGGGTCCAACCCGGTGTCGGTGCTGATTCCCTGCCACCGCGTGATCCGGGCCAGCGGCATCCTCCACACCTACCGTTGGGGCTCCAGCAAGAAGCAGGCCCTGCTGGCCTGGGAGGCCGGCCTGACCGATGCCGAGGCGGCCTGAAGGATTGCCGCCGGCAGCACCCGTGCTAGCCTCCCCGAAACCGACAGCAGGGGGAAGCGCATGGCGATCGTCACCGAGGCCCTGATTCGCGACTATGCGGCGCGCGACGGGCTGGGTCTGGCCGAATGGGTGCGCAGCGGCGCGGTCTCCGCGGCCGAGCTGGTCGAGACGGCGATCACGGTGATCGAGCGGCTGGACCCGCAGCTCAACGCGGTCACCCGCAAGGCCTACGACATCGGGCGCGACCTGGCGGCGCAGGCGCCGGCCGACGGGTCCTTCGCCGGGGTGCCGTTCCTGATGAAGGACCTGGCCTCGCAATGGCAGGGCGTGCCGGCGACCTGGAGCTGCCCCTATTTCCGGGATCTGCCGGCGCCGAGCGACAGCGAGCTGACGCGGCGGATCAAGCGCGCGGGACTGGTGCCGCTCGGCCGCACCAACGTGCCGGAGGGCGGCTGGTGCATTTCGACCGAGCCGAAGTTGTACGGACGCACCCACAATCCGTGGCGCGAGGACGTGACCCCCGGCGGCTCCAGCGGCGGGTCGGCCGCAGCCGTGGCGGCGCGGATGGTGCCGCTGGCCGAGGCCAGCGACGGCGCCGGCTCGATCCGCGTGCCGGCCGCGAATTGCGGCCTGGTCGGGCTGAAGCCGTCGCGCGGCCGCATCACCTTCGCCCCGGATGCGGTCGATATCTGGTATGGCGGCGTGTACATGCTCTGCGTCTCCCGCACGGTGCGGGACACCGCCGCCTATCTCGACGCCGTGGCCGGCGGCACGCCCGGCGACCCCTACACCCCGCAGACGCCGGCGGAAGGCTGGGCCGCCGCGGCGCGGCAGTCCGCCCGGGGCCTGCGCATCGGCGTCGTGACGCGGGCGCCGGATGGCGGCCCGATTCATCCCGAGAATCTGGCGGCGGTGCGCTGCACCGCGAAATTGCTTGAGGGCTTGGGCCACACCGTCGAGGAGCACGCTCTCGATTTCGATGCGCGGCGCGCCTGGGCGGTCTACACCGACATGCTGGCGGTCGAGACGGCGGCGCTGTTTGCGATGCTGGAGCCGCTGGTCGGCCGGCCGGTGACGCCGGCGGAGGTCGAGCCGCTGACCTGGGCTGCGATCGAGCGCGGTCGGTCGATCAGCGGCATCCGGCATGCCAATGATGTCGAAGCGCTGCGCCAGTTTGCCCGCGGCCTGGTCGGGCAGCTGCAGCCCTTCGACGCCGTCCTGACACCGACCCTGACCCAGCCGCCGCGTCCCTTCGGCCATTGGGACATGAGCATGACCGACTACGACGCCTACAACGCGCTGTGGTCGGACGCGGTGTTCATGTTCCCGTTCAACCTGTCCGGCCTGCCGGCGATGTCGCTGCCGATGCATTGGACGCCGGACGGGCTGCCGGTCGGGGTGCAGCTGGTCGGCCGCACCGGCGACGAGGCGACACTGCTGCGCCTGGCGACCCAGCTGGAGGCGGCGCAGCCCTGGATCGAGCGGAGACCGCCGGTCTGCGTGTGATGTCGGGGAACCAATGACCCATCGTCATCCCGTGCGCGCTGCGGCGCGCAGTGCCGCTGCGCAGACACGGGATCTTGGCCCGATCTGGAAGAGATCCCGGTTCTGCAGCGCACCACTTCGTGCTGCGCTGCGCCCGGGATGACGGGGAATGAAAGACCGATAGCGGCGGCTGTCAGCTCAGCCCCAGCACGTCGGTCATCGAATAGAGGCCGGGCGCGCGGCCGCGGCCCCACAGGGCGGCCTTGAGCGCGCCGCGGGCGAAGATGCCGCGGTCGGTCGCCCTGTGTGCCAGCTCAATGCGCTCGCCGGTCCCGGCCAGGATCACCGCATGCTCGCCCACCACGTCGCCGCCGCGCAGCGTGGCGAAGCCGATGGCGCCCTCCGCGCGCTTGCCGTCGCGGTCGATCGCCTTGACCGCGTCGAAATCGACGCCACGGCCCTCGGCGGCGGCGCGGCCCAGCAGGATGGCGGTGCCAGAGGGGGCGTCGATCTTGTGGCGGTGGTGCATCTCTACCACCTCGAGATCCCAGCCGGCGTCCAGCGCGCGGGCCGCCTGGCGCACCAGCGCCGCCAGCAGGTTCACGCCCAGGCTCATATTGTAGGATTGGACGATCGGGGTGTGCCGCGCGGCCCGGCCCAGCGCCGCCAGGTCCTCGGCCGAGAAGCCGGTGGTGCCGGTGACCAGCACCGCCTTGCCCTGCGCCGCCAGCGCGGCGAAGCGGACCGAGGCTGCCGGCCGGGTGAAGTCGATCACCGCATCGGCGGTGGCGAAGAGCGGCACCGGGTCGTCGGAGACGGCGACGCCGCAGGCCGCCCGGCCGGCCAGCAGCCCGGCATCCTGGCCGATCGCCGCGCTGCCTTCATTGCCGACCGCGCCGTGCAGCGCCACCGAGCCATCGGTCGTGTCCAGCACGGTCTGGATCAGCATCCGGCCCATCCGGCCGGCGGCGCCGGTGATCCCGATCCTGACGGGGCCCTCGACGGGGCGGGGGGTGTCGCCGGCGGTCATGGGCAGGGTCCTTCAATGGTCCGGGCGTCCGAAAAAGGGACGCGTCGGCTCTTTGCGGCCCCTGCATCACCGGGTCAAGCCCGGTGATGACAAATAGCGGAGAGATTCCCGCCGCTACTCCTTGAAGAACTCCTTCACCTTGGCGAAGAAGCCCTGGCTCTCGGGGCTGGTGCCGCCGCCGCCCTCGCGCTCGAACTCCTCGAGCAGCTCTCGCTGACGTTTGCTCAGATTGACCGGGGTCTCGACCTGCAGCTCGACATACATGTCGCCGCGGCCGGACGAGCGCAGCACCGACATGCCCTTGCCGCGCAGGCGGAAGCGGGCGCCGGACTGGGTGCCGGCCGGCACCGTGATCTTGGCGCGGCCGCCGTCGATCGCCGGGATCTCGATCGGCCCGCCCAGCGCCGCCGTGCTCATCGGGATCGGCGCCTTGCAGAACAGGTCGGCGCCGTCGCGCTGGAACAGCGCGTGCGGCCGCACCGACAGGAAGATGTAGAGGTCGCCGGGCGGCGCGCCCCGCATGCCGCTCTCGCCCTCGTTCGACAGGCGGATGCGGGTGCCGTCGTCCACCCCCGGCGGGATGTCGACCTTCAGCGTCTTGTCCTTGCGGACGCGGCCGGAGCCGCTGCAGTTCCGGCACGGATTCTTGATCACCCGGCCCTGGCCGCCGCAGCCGGGGCAGGTGCGCTCGACCGTGAAGAAGCCCTGGGAGGCGCGGACGCGGCCGGCGCCGCCGCAGGTCGGGCAGGTCACCGGCTGGCTGCCGGGCTCGGCGCCCGAGCCGTCGCAGACCTCGCAGCCGACCGAGGACGGCACCTTGACCGTGGCCTGCTTGCCGAGGAATGCCTCCTCCAGCGTGATCTCGAGGTTGAAGCGGACATCGGAGCCGCGCCCGGCCTGGGCGCGCTGGCCGCCGCGGCGGCCGCCCATGAAGTCGCCGAACATCTCCTCGAAGATGTCGGCGAATCCGCCGGAAAAGTCGGCCCCGCCCGGCCCCCGCGGCCCGGCGCCGCCGTCGAAGGCGGCATGGCCGAAGCGGTCATAGGCGGCGCGCTTCTGCTCGTCCTTCAGGACGTCATAGGCCTCGTTGATTTCCTTGAACTTGTGCTCGGCGGCCTGGTCGCCCGGGTTGCGGTCCGGGTGATACTGCATCGCCAGCTTGCGGTAGGCCTTCTTGATCTCGTCCGCGCCGGCGCCGCGCGCGACTCCCAGAAGATCGTAAAAGTCCTGCTTCGCCATGAAATTCCTCGTGCCGAACCGGGAGAGCCTTGGGCGGCCCCGGCCCGGATGAAAACCGCCCCCGCGCGGCCCGTCACGGACCCTCGCGGGGGCGGTGTGCCCCTTATCGACGTATCGTGGTCATCCGACCGCGGTCACGCCGACTTCTTCTTCTTGTCGTCGTCGACTTCCTCGAAATCGGCGTCGACCACGCCGTCATCCGGCTTCGCCGAAGCCTGCTCGCCGCCCTCCGGCGCCGCGCCCGACTCCTGGCTGGCCTTGTACATCGCCTCGCCGATCTTCATCGCCGCCTGGGCCAAGGCGTCGGTCTTGGCCTTGATCTGGTCGGCATCGTCGCTCGACAGCACCGCCTTCAGGTCGGCGATCGCGCTCTCGACCGCCGCCTTGTCGGCCGCGTCGACCTTGTCGCCGAACTCGGCCAACTGCTTCTCGGTCGAATGCACCAGCGCATCGCCGTGGTTGCGGGCCTCGACCGCCTCGCGGCGCTTCTTGTCGCCGGCGGCGTTGGCCTCGGCGTCCTTGACCATCTTGTCGATGTCGGTGTCGGACAGGCCGCCCGAGGCCTGGATGCGGATCGCCTGCTCCTTGCCGGTCGCCTTGTCCTTGGCGCTGACATTGACCAGGCCGTTGGCGTCGATGTCGAAGGTCACCTCGACCTGCGGCATGCCGCGCGGGGCCGGCGGGATGCCGACCAGGTCGAACTGGCCGAGGATCTTGTTGTCCGCCGCCATCTCGCGCTCGCCCTGGAACACGCGGATGGTCACCGCGGTCTGGTTGTCCTCGGCGGTCGAGAAGGTCTGGCTCTTCTTGGTCGGGATCGTGGTGTTGCGCTCGATCAGCCGGGTGAACACGCCGCCCAGCGTCTCGATGCCCAGCGACAGCGGGGTGACGTCGAGCAGCAGCACGTCCTTGACCTCGCCGCGCAGCACGCCGCCCTGGATCGCGGCGCCGACGGCGACGACCTCATCCGGGTTGACGCCGCGATGCGGCTCCTTGCCGAAGAACTGCTTTACCGTCTCGATGACCTTGGGCATGCGCGTCATGCCGCCGACCAGGATCACCTCGTCGATCTCGCTGGCCTTCAGCCCGGCATCCTTCAGCGCGGCGCGGCACGGCTCGACCGTGCGCTGGATCAGGTCGTCGACCAGCGCCTCGAGCTTGGCCCGGGTCAGCTTGATGGTCAGGTGCTTCGGGCCGGACGCGTCGGCGGTGATGAAGGGCAGGTTCACCTCGGTCTGGACCGAGGAGGACAGCTCGATCTTCGCCTTCTCGGCCGCTTCCTTCAGGCGCTGCAGGGCCAGCTTGTCGCGGCGCAGGTCGATGCCCTGCTCCTTTTTGAACTCCTCGGCCAGGTAGTCGATGATCTTGGCGTCGAAATCCTCACCGCCCAGGAAGGTGTCGCCGTTGGTCGACTTCACCTCGAACACGCCGTCGCCGATCTCCAGCACCGAGATGTCGAAGGTGCCGCCGCCGAGGTCGTAGACCGCGATCGTGCCGCTGGCCTTCTTGTCCAGGCCATAGGCCAGGGCGGCCGCCGTCGGCTCGTTGATGATGCGCAGCACCTCGAGCCCGGCGATCTTGCCGGCATCCTTGGTGGCCTGGCGCTGGCTGTCGTTGAAATAGGCCGGGACGGTGATGACCGCCTGCGTCACCTTCTCGCCCAGGAACGACTCGGCCGTCTCCTTCATCTTCATCAGGGTGAAGGCAGAAATCTGGCTCGGGGCGTATTTCTGGCCGCGCGACTCGACCCAGGCGTCGCCATTGTCGCCGGACACGATCTGGTACGGGACCAGGCCCTTGTCCTTCTGGGTCATCGGGTCATCGTAGCGGCGGCCGATCAGGCGCTTGACCGCGAAGATGGTATTCTCGGGGTTGGTCACCGCCTGGCGCTTCGCCGCCTGGCCGACCAGCCGCTCACCCGATTCGGTGAACGCGACGATCGACGGCGTGGTGCGCGCGCCCTCCGCATTCTCGATCACCCGGCCCTGGGCCCCATCCATGATGGCGACGCAGGAATTGGTCGTGCCGAGGTCGATACCGATGACTTTGCTCATCTCTTCCTCATTCCTTCAGCAGGTCGCGGCTGGCCCTCGGTGAGGCACCGCCGGGACCCCCAATGTTTCCATGCCGCCCACGGGGCGGCTCTTGCTTCACCGGTCATATAGGCGGGGCGTCCTCGCGCTGCAACGTGGAGTCTGCAGGATTGTGACGGCCCGGGACGGCTGTGGCCGCCGCGTCACGCCCGGCCCCACTCACGTCCGGCGGGGCGCGCCCAGGACGAGGCCGGCCAGGAAGCCGCCGATATGCGCCTGCCAGGCGATCTGGGCGTCAACCCCGATGAAGCCCCCGCCCATCAGCGCGAACAGGGCGTTGGCGATGATGGTGAAGCCGATCAGGTTCAGGGCCAGGCGCCGCCCCGCCGGATCGTGCCGCGCCAGCGCCAGCCGGCAGAAGGCGGCGATGCAGCCCGACACCGCGCCGGAAGCGCCGATCAGCGTGGTCACCTCGCCCCAGCTCGCCGCGATCTGCACCAGGGCCGCGACCACGGTGGTGACCAGCAGCAGCACGGTGTAGCGGCGCGGGCCGTAGTGCCGCTCGCAGACGCTGCCGAAGGCCAGGAAGAAGCCGAGATTGGCGATCAGGTGGATCGGCTCGTAATGGACCAGCGCGTAGAACACCAGCGAGGCGATCACGGTCAGCGCGTCGAGCGGCGGCAGCTGGTCGAGACCGGCGAAGCGGGCCGGGATCACGGCCATCCTGAGGATCACCGGATCCCACGCCGCTTCCGGCAGCAGGTGCAGCGCAGCGAAGATCGCGATCATCACGCCGCTCAGCCACAGCGTGATCGGCGGGACGTTGAAGATCGGCTGGCGCGACATGGCCCCTCGGGCGCTCGGAGACGGGTCCCGCCTCTTACAGGAGTGCCGGGCCGATCGGAAGCCTGCGATCTGTCACCCCGCCCCCAGGATCTCCGCCCGGGCCGCCCGGGTCAGCTTGGCCAGGACCAGGCGGTGCGCCTCGCGCAGATAGGCCTGCAGGTCGTCGGCCGGCAGGGCGTCCAGCGCCGCGGCCACCCATTTGGCGCGGGCCAGATAGGGCGCCGGGCGAATGCCCGGCTGCTCGACCAGCAGGATGTAGGAGAACTCCGACGCCTTGAACCAGGCCTCGGGCGCGCCGCGCGACATCCCGGCCAGGATGGCGAAGATCTTGCCGCCGACCTTGAACACATGGGCACCGCCCCACTGCACGCTCAAGGCCGCGCCGGGCAGGGTCAGGCAGAATTCTTCGACCGTCGCGGGCGTCATGTCGCGTCCCGCACCGGGCGGTCAGTGGCCGTGGCGATTGGCCTTGCGGACGAAGCGGCGGCCGCAATAGTTGCAGACCACCTCGTGCTCATGCCCGATCGGGTAGTAGACCATCGGGTGGCCCAGCGGCGCGCCGCCGCCGTCGCACCCGACGGTCTCGACATCGCGGTCGACCTCGATCACATCGGAGGGCTGAAGGGCGGCGGGCTGCATGGCTGGGGGTTCCTGGCGGCAAAGCATGGGCGGGCAGCGATTGCCCGCATTCCGGCCGGATGATACCCATGGCGCCCGGCCGATCAACTGTTTCACGTGTGACCATGAACGCCGCGCCGCCGCCGAATGCCGCACCGGAGAGCGCGATCCGCCTGCGCGGCCTGACCAAGACCTATCGCGGGCGCAACAAGCAGCCCGACAAGCTGGCCCTGCACCCGATCGACCTCGACATCCCCGCCGGCTCGATCTTCGGCCTGCTCGGGCCCAACGGCGCCGGCAAGTCGACCCTGATCAACATCCTGGCCGGCCTCGTCACCAAGACCGCGGGCGACGCCTGGATCTGGGGCTTCGACATCGGCCGGGCGACGCGCCAGGCGCGGGCCGCGATCGGCGTGGTGCCGCAGGAGCTGAACATCGACCCGTTCTTCACCCCGCGTGAGCTGCTGGACCTGCAGGCCGGGCTGTATGGCGTGCCGAAGAAGGAGCGGATCACCGAAGCGCTGCTGGCGGCGGTCGGGCTGGCGGACAAGGCCGACGCCTATGCCCGCACGCTGTCCGGCGGCATGCGGCGGCGGCTGATGGTGGCCAAGGCGATGGTGCATTCGCCGCCGGTGCTGGTGCTGGACGAGCCCACCGCCGGCGTCGACATCGAGCTCAGGCGTAGCCTGTGGGCCCATGTCCGCGCCCTGAACCGGGCCGGGACCACCATCGTCCTGACCACGCATTACCTGGAGGAGGCGGAGGAATTGTGCGACCGGATCGCGATCATCGATCACGGCCGCATCGTCGCCTGCGACAGCACCGCCAATCTGTTGTCCAGCGTTGACAGCAAGACCCTGGTGGTGAGCCTGAGCGAGCCGCTCGACGCGCTGCCCCAAGCCCTCGCCGCCCGCGGCATGGAGCTGGCGGGGGCGGCCAGGCTGGTGGTGCGCTACCGGCCGAGCGAGACCCGGCTGGGCGACCTGCTCAACCTGATGGACCAAGCCGGTTTGCGCATCGCGGACCTGACCACCGAGGAGACCGACCTGGAGGACATCTTCCTGCAGCTGACCGGCGAAGGCGCCGCCGCGGCCCGGAGGGCGGCGGGGGAGTAGGCGTCGAGGCCCGCCCCCTCACCCTCCCGCCGCCTTCGGCGTCGGGCCCCTCCCTCTCCCCGAGGAGAGGTCGAAATCGCGTTGGCGATTTCGGGTGAGGGGGTGGCCCCGGCCTCTCCTTCCGCGTCCTACTGCGCCGCCTGGGCCGAGGCGAGCTGGCGGGAGACCAGCTGGGCGTAGAGGCCGCCGCGGGCCAGCAGGGCCGCATGCGTCCCGGTCTCCGCCACCCGGCCTTCGTCCAGCACCACGATCAGGTCGGCGTCGCGCACGGTCGACAGGCGGTGGGCGATGACGATGGTGGTGCGATCGGCCTGCAGCCGGTCCAGCGCCCGGCGCACCGCCTGCTCGTTCACCGTGTCGAGATGCGAGGTCGCCTCGTCCAGGATCAGCACCGAGGCGTTCTTCAGGAAGGCGCGGGCGATGGCGACGCGCTGGCGCTGGCCGCCGGACAGGGCCGTGCCGCGCTCGCCCACCGGCGAGTCGAGCCCCTCGGGCAGGGTCTCGACCAGCTCGGCCAGCGAGGCGTGCTCGATCGCCGCCGCCAGCTCCGCCTCGCTCGCCTCCGGCCGGGCGATCAGGATGTTGGCGCGCAGCGTGTCGTTGAACAGATAGGTGTCCTGGGCCACCAGGGCGATGCGCCGGCGCAGGTCGTCGAGGGCGTAGTCCCGCAGATCGGCGCCGTTCAGGGTGATCCGGCCCTCATCCACGTCCCAGAACCGCATCAGCAGCTGGGCCGTGGTGGTCTTGCCGGCGCCGGAGGTACCGACCAGTGCCACCGTCTTGCCCGCCGGGATCTCGACCGTCACCCCGGCCAAGGCGCGCCGGCCCTGGCCCGGATAGGTGAAGCCAGCGCCCTGCAGCGCCAGCGCCGCCGGGCCGGCATGATCGGGCACGCCCGGGCCGTCTGTGACCGGCACCGGCTCGGCCTTCAGCCCGTAGATGCGGCGGGTGGCGCCCAGCGTGTCGGCCAGCTGGCGGCCGACCTGGGCGATCTCCGACACCGGCAGGAAGGCGGCCATGGCCAGGATGGTCAGCAGCGGCAGCAGGCCGGGGTCGATGGCGCCGTGGGTCGACAGCGCGGCGCCGGTCACCACCACGGCCAGGCCGCCCAGGCCGGTCAGGATCTCCAGCAGGCTCTGCTGCCGGGTCAGCTCGGCGAAGAAGGGCAGGCGCAGCCGGATGAAGCGCTGCGACAGCGCGTCCAGCCGGTCGCCGCGCGCGCCCTCCTGCTGGAAGGCGACGATCTCGCCCAGGCCCTGCACCGAGTCGACGGCAAAGGCGCCAAGCTCGCCGGCCGCCTCCCGCGACTCGGAGCCCAGCCGGTCGACCCGGCCGCGCATCAGGAACGGACTGATGGCGACCGCCAGCAGGAAGGGCAGCAGCGCCAGCGCGATCCACGGGCTGGCCCAGACCAGCACCGCCAGCACCGCGGCCGGCACCAGAACGGCGACGAAGGCCGGGGCCACGGTGTGGGCGAAGAAATACTCCACCAGCTCGATGTCGTGGGTGACCAGCGCCATCAGGTCGCCGGTGCGCCGCCGCACCAGATAGGCCGGGGCCAGGGCGTCGAGCTTGCGGAACACGTCCGCGCGCATGTCGGCCAGCAGGCGGAAGGCCATGTCGTGGGCGATCCAGGATTCCAGCCAATGCAGCACGCCGGACAGCGGCGCCACCACGGCCAGGGCCCAGAGCAGGGCGCCATAGGGCTCGCCGTTCTTCAGCGCCAGCAGCACCAGCGCGCTCAGCACGCCGACGCCGATGAAGGTGACGACGCGCAGCACGCCGAAGGCGAAGGTCAAGGCCAGCTTGCCCTTCCAGGGCATGGCCAGCTTCATCAGCTCGGCCACCAGCCGGCCCCAGCCCAGCCCTTCGGCCTTGAGGATGCCCTCGGTCTCCAGCTTGGTCGCGGCGGCCGGCGTCGACGGGGCCGACTCGACGGTGCGGGCCGTGACCGGGGCATCAATGATCGCGCCGGCGGCGGATTCGCGCGCCTGCTCGGCCATCAGCCCGGCATAGACGCCGCCCTGCTGCATCAGGGCGGCATGGGGGCCGCTCTCGACCACCTTGCCGCGGTCCAGCACCACGATGCGGTCGCAGCCGATCACGCTCGACAGGCGGTGCGCCAGCACCAGCGTGGTGCGGCCCTGCATCAGCCGGTCCAGCGCCTCCTGGATCACCGCCTCGTTCTCGGCGTCGACCGCGGACAGCGCCTCGTCCAGAATCAGGATCGGGGTGTCGCGCAGCAGGGCGCGGGCGATGGCGACGCGCTGGCGCTGGCCGCCGGACAGCTTCACGCCCTTCTCGCCGACCACGGTGCGATAGCCCTGCGGCAGCGACTGGACAAAGCCGTGGATGTTGGCGGCGCGGGCGGCGGCCTCGACCTCCGCCTCGGTGGCGTCCGGCCGGCCCATGCGGATGTTGTCCTCGACCGTGCCGTGGAACAGGAAGGTGTCCTGGTTCACCACCGAGATCATCGACCGGATCTGGGCGAAGGACAGGCCGCGCAGGTCGTGCCCGCCCAGGCGGATGGTCCCGGCCTCCGGGTCGTAGAAGCGCAGCAGCAGGCGCACGATCGACGATTTGCCGCCGCCGGACGGGCCGACCAGGCCGATCCGCTCGCCGGCCCGGGCCTCGAAGCTCAGCGCCTCATGGATGGTGCGGCGGGTGCCGGGATAGCGGAAGCGCACGGCGTCGAAGGCGATGGTCGGGGCCAGCGGCCGGGCCAGCGCCGCCGGGGCCGCATCCGCCACCTCCGGCGTGTCGTCCAGCACCTGGTAGATGCCCTGAGCGGCGGACAGGCCGACCATGCCCTGGTGCAGCACCGACCGCAGCTCGCGCATCGGCCGGAAGATCTCGACCCCCAGCATCAGGATGACCAGCAGCGCCGACAGGGCCATGGCACCGCTATCGACCCGCCAGGCGCCCAGCGCCAGGGCCGCGGCGGCGCCGCAGGCGATGGCACTGTCGGTGATGCCGCGGGCCAGCACGTTGGTCCCCAGCACCCGCATGGTGCTGCGGAATACGGACTGCGCCTTGATCCTCAGCGTCGCGCCCCGCGCGCCGCTCTGGCCGAAGGCCTTCAGCGTCGCCAGGCCCTGCACCGAATCCAGGAATTCGGCGGCGAAATCGGCATAGACCTGGCGCAGCTGCAGCGAGCTGCCGGTCTCGCGCCGGTGCCACAGCGCCGGGCCGAACAGGGCGATCAGGGCAAAGCCCAGCATCACCGCCGCCACCGGCAGGTCGACGAAGGCGATGGCGGCGAAGATCAGGATCGGCGTCAGCAGCGCGATCAGGAACTGCGGCAGGAACTGGCCGAAATAGACCTCCAGCTGCTCGACCCCGTCGATCAGCGACAGGGTCAGCGCGCCGGACCGGCGGCGGGCCACGGTGCCGGGCCCCAGCGCCGCGATCCGGTCGAAGATGCTGCGGCGCAGCCGGGCCTGGACCCGCGACGCGGTCTGATGCGCCACCATCACCCTGCCGTATTCGGCGACGCCGCGCAGCACCATGATTCCGGCGATCAGGACGATGGACGGGACCAGCTCGGCCAGCGGCCGGCCGGCGAAGACCTGGCCGATCAGCCAGCCGAGAAGTGCCAGCCGGGCGACGCCCAGCGCCACCGAGACCAGGCCGATCGCCACCGCCCCGGCGATGCGGAGGTGGACCCCTTGCGTGAACTGCCACAGGCGCGGTTCGAAATGCATCGCATCCCTCTGATGAAATGATGCCGCCGGTCGCCTGTCGTCGGATGGGTCGGGCCGGCCCCGACCTGACGATAATGTGAACGCTGGTGAACGGAATTCGACAAATTCGAGGAGGGGCTGTACGTTTCTGTTCAGGCATATCGATGCGGGAGAAGCCGGCCATGGCCGCCGATTGGGACGATCTGCGCGTGTTCCTGACCCTGGCGCGCGAGGGCAACCTGACCGCGGCGGCACGGCGGCTGCAGGTCAGCCACCCGACCGTGGCGCGGCGGGTGCGCAGCCTGGAGGAGTCGATCGGCGCCCGGCTGTTCGACCGGCTGCCGGACCGCTTCGTCCTGACTGCGGCCGGCGAGGAGCTGCTGGCCGACACCGAGGCGATGGAGCGTGCGGCCGAATCGATCCAGCGCCGCAGCGCCGGGCTCGGCGACACCGCGCATGGCACGGTGCGGGTCTCGGCCGGCGAGGCGATGACGGGGTTCCTGGGCGACCACCTGCCGCGGCTGCGGCGCGGCCTGCAATGCATCGAGATCGAGCTGGCGGCCAGCCACATGCTGGCCAACCTGTCGCGGCGCGAGGCCGACCTGCTGATCCGCGAGCAGGTGCCGGACGTGTCGAGCCTGGTGGCGCGGCGGCTGGGCCGGGTGGAATACGCGATCTATGCCGGCCGCGGCCGCGAGGTGCCCGACACGACGCCTGAGGGGCTGCGCCGCCAGACCTGGGCCGGCTTCGACGAGGAGCATACCTACATGCCGGGCCAGGCCTGGGTGGCGGAGCTGTTGCAGGGCAGCAGGCCGGCGGTGCGGGTCAACAACTGGCTGGTGCTGCAGCATGTGGTGCGCAGCGGCGAGGCCGTCGGCCTGCTGCCCTGCTATGCCGGCGATCCCGATCCCGGCCTGCGCCGGCTGGGGCCGGTGGTGGAGGAGGTCGGGGTCGACCAGTGGCTGCTGGTGCATCGCGACCTGCGAGCCCTGTCGCGGGTGCGCCGGGTGATGGATTCCCTGGTCGCCCTGTTCCGTGAACGGCGCGACGTGCTGGAAGGCCGGCTGCCGCAGGAGATCGCGGCGCCTTGATCCGGCCGCCGTCGGCGGGTGAAATGGGGCCATGCTGGTGAGCGACCCGACCGTGACGACCCCAAATCTTAGTCCCCCCTCCCCCTGCGGAAGGGGGGTAGGGGGAGGGGGCTGTCAATCGCAGAGAGCCGCCATCGGCAGGATCGACGGGGCGCCGTTCCCTGTGTCTCGGTCGTCGGCTCTTGCTGCCCGAACCCCCTCCCCCTACCCCCCTCCCGCAAGGGGAGGGGGGACAAGAAAGGTCAAAGTCGCCTCCAGGCTCCTCGCCTGCCTCGCCCTTCTCCTCGTCGCCGCCTGCGGGGCGATGGTGCAGCCGATGGGCACCTCGAACGGACCGCCGGGGCTGGAGGCCGAGGCGGTGATCGCGGCCGACGGCTACCGCCTGCCGCTGCGGCACTGGGGGCCGGTGGACAAGCCGCGCGCGGTGGTCCTGGCACTGCACGGCTTCAACGAATACGGCCGGGCCTTTGACGACCCGGCCCGGTTCTGGGGCCAGCTCGGCATCGCCACCTATGCCTATGATCAGCGCGGCTTCGGCGACACCGCCGGGCGCGGCATCTGGCCGGGGGCGGAGACGCTGGCGGCCGATGCCGCCACGGCGCTGCGCCTCCTGGAGGCGCGCTATCCGGGCGTGCCGGTCTATCTGCTGGGCGAAAGCATGGGCGGCGCCGTCGCCATTCTGGCCGCGACCGGGCCGGACCATCCGCCGATGGCCGGACTGATCCTGTCCGCTCCGGCCACCTGGGGCCGGCAGAGCATGGACACCATCCCGCGAGTGGCGCTGTGGCTGACCCGCCGGCTGATCCCGGCGATGACCTTCACCGGGCGCAGCCTCGGCGTCCAGGCCAGCGACAACGTGCCGATGCTGATCGCGCTCGGCCGCGACCCGCTCTACATCCGGGCGACCCGGGTCGACACGATCGACGGGCTGGTCGACGTGATGGGCCGCGCCTCGGACGCCGCGCCGGAGATCCCGGGGCCGACCCTGGTGCTGCTGGGCGAGCACGAGCAGGTGCTGGCGCCGGCCTCGGTCAACCTGCTGCTGCGCCGCCTGCCGCGCCGGCCGGACCTGGTCGTCGCCTCCTACAGCCGCGGCTGGCACTGGCTGCTGCGCGATCTCGGCCGACGCACACCGCAGCGCGATGTCGCCGACTGGATACTGCATCCCGGGCTCGGCCTGCCCTCGGGTGCCGAGCAGCGCGGCGAGGCCCGGCGGGCCTTGGCCGACGGCGCGGTGCTCGGATCCGACCTGCAGGCGTCGGGCGGGCCCTGAGCTACTCGGCGGCGGCCTCGGCCGGCAGCGGCAGGCGCACCGGGCTGAACACCTCCTGCTCCTCCGACACGCCGCGCAGGCTGAACCGGCCCATCGGCTCGGTATCCACCCCGGCAGCGCGGCGGAAGGGCTCGGTCATCAGCGGCCGGCGGCCGGTGATACGGCACAGCGCCTCGACCCGGCTGGCCAGGTTGACCGCCGGGCCGATCACGGTGAAGTCCAGCCGGTCGGCGGCGCCGATATTGCCGTACATCACCTCGCCGATATGCAGCGACAGGCCGTAGTCGAGCGCCGGCCGGCCCTCCTCGACCCGCTTCGCATTCAGCGCGGCCATGCCGTGTTCGGCCACCGCGGCGGCGGTCAGGGCCTTGGTCGCGGCGTCCTGCACGCCCTGCTCCTCGTCCACCGGGAAGATCGCCAGCATGGCGTCGCCGATGAACTTCAGGATCTCGCCGCCGGATTCCTGCACCGCGGCCGCCATCGTCTCGAAATAGCTGTCGAGAGAGGCGACGATCTCCTCGCGCCCGACCTTCTCGCTCATCGCCGTGAAGTCGCGCAGGTCGCAGTACCAGATCGCGGCGTGCAGCGATTCCGACATGCCGCGGCGGATCTGGCCGTTCAGGATGCGGGCGCCGGCGTCGTGGCCGACATAGGTGTCCAGCAGGTCGACCGCGGTGGCGCGCAGCGTATGGATCTCGATCAGCCGGGTCAGGATCGGCATCAGCCGGTCGACCTTGGCCAGCGCCTCGTCGCTGAACCCGCCGTCCTCCCGCGTGGTGAAGGAGATGGCGGAGCGGCGGCCGCTGGTGAAGGCGAGGCCGAACAGGGCGTAGTCGGTCATCCCCTCGTCGCGGAATTCCTCCAGCACCGGGAAGTCGAGCTGCGCCTTCGGGCCGGCCAGGCGGCGGCGCAGCGCCTCCGCCCCCTCCTCGATCACCACATGGATCGGGCTCTGCTGGTATTCGGGCGAGTTCCGGTTCTCCCACAGGCCGCGGCGGCGCTCGATCGCGCCGGTGCCGCGCCAGATATAGGCAGTGCCGAAATAGAGCGGATGGAGGGCCGGGATGATGGCCAGGCCACGCGCGACCGGAACATCGTCGGCGACCAGGCGGTTGCAGAATTCCTCGAGCAGCTGGCCGGTGTCGCGGATGGTCGGCGCTTCATAGAGCAGCCAGTCCAGCGTGGGTGAGCCGGTACAGCTCGTCATCGGATTGTCTTTCTCGATCACGACGCCCATGGTCCGCCCCTCGCAGCACAGCCTCCATCATCTAGGGGCAGGACGTCCAGATTTCGAGTCAGGTCGTTACCGATGAAAGGAAAACCTGCCTTGCGCGACGGGCCGGAGCGGGAAACGACATCGTCTCAGCCCCACAGCGCCGGCTCCGGTGGGTAGACCGTGGCGCCGTCATAGCGCAGGGCAGGATCGTAATCCTGGGCCAGCAGCAACGGCCCGTCCAGGTCCACAATCTCCGCCCCCTGGGCCAGCAGCGTCCCCGGCGCCATGGCCAGGGAGGACGCGACCATGCAGCCGACCATCACGGCGAAGCCGCGCTCGCGGGCTGCGGCACGCAGCCGCAGCGCCTCGGTCAGGCCGCCGGTCTTGTCCAGCTTGATGTTCACCATCGCATACTTGCCGACGCAGTGCTCCAGGCTGGCGGTGTCGTGGCAGCTCTCGTCGGCGCAGAGCGGGATCGGGCTGTCGAAGCCCTTGAGCGCGTCGTCCTCCGACGCCTTCAGCGGCTGCTCGATCACCTCGACGCCGAGCGCGGCGAAGGCCGGGCCGAAGCGCTCGAGATGGGCGATCGACCAAGCCTCGTTGGCATCGACCACCAGCCGGCTGGCCGGCGCATTGGCGCGCACCGCCTGCACCCGCTCGAGGTCGCCGTCGCCGGTCAGCTTCAGCTTCAACAGCGGCCGGTGTGCCGATTGCCGCGCGGCCTCGCCCATCCGCTCCACCGTGTCCAGGCTCAGCGTGTAGACGGTGGTGACCGGGCCGGGCTCGGGGATGCCCGCGATGGCCCAGGCCGGCACGCCGGCCAGCTTGGCCTCCAGGTCCCACAGCGCGCAGTCGACCGCATTGCGGGCCGCGCCGGGCGGCAGCAGCACCTCCAGGCCGGGCCGGTCGGCGCCGTCGGCGATGGCCTGGGCCACGCTCTCGATCTGGGCCGTCACGCTCTCCAGGCTCTCGCCATAGCGGGCATAGGGCGTGCATTCGCCGCGGCCGACCGCGCCGCCGGTGGCGATCTCGGCGATCAGCGTCCGCGCCTCGGTGCGGCTGCCGCGCGAGATGGTGAAGACGCCGCGGATCGGCCACACCGCCTCGCGCACCGAGAGCCGGCGGCCGGTCATTCGGCGGCCACCGGCATCGGCAGCCGGTCGACGATGGCGGCGACGCCGGTGCGCACCGGGTCGACCGCCGGCAGGCCGAAGCGATCCTCGGCCTCCTTCAGCGCCCGTTCCGCCGCCTGCGGGTCCAGGGCCGAAGTGTTGAAGGCCAGCCCCACCACCTTGGCGTCCGGATTGGTCAGCCGGGCGCAGCGCTCGTTCAGCGCGATGCAGTCGGCCAGGTCGGGGAGAGAGAAATTCGGCAGGCCGCGCATATGCGGCCGCCCGGGCTCGTGGCACATCACCAGCGCCTCGGCCTGGGCGCCGTGCAGCAGACCCAGCGACACGCCGGCATAGGAGGCGTGGAACAGCGACCCCTGGCCCTCGATCAGGTCCCAATGGTCGGTCTCGGCCTCCGGCGCCAGCCATTCGGTGGCGCCGGAGATGAAGTCGGCCACCACGGCGTCGACCGAGACGCCGCCGCCGGCGATCAGGATGCCGGTCTGGCCGGTGGCGCGGAAATCGGCCTTCAGGCCGCGCGCCTTCATCTCGCGCTCCAGCGCCAGCGAGGTGAACATCTTGCCGACCGAGCAGTCGGTGCCGACGGTCAGCAGGCGCCGGCCGCGGCGCGGCATGCCGCTGGCGACGTCGAAGTCACGGTCCGGGTGGCGCACGTCGAACAGGCTGCGGCCAAGCGCCTTGGCGCGCTGCGCCACCGCCGGCAGGTCGGCGATGCGGCTGTGCAGGCCGGAGGCGATGTCCATGCCGAGCTCGAGCGCCCGTAGAATGGTGTCCTGCCAAGCCTCCGAAATCCGGCCGCCGCGATTGGCGACGCCGATGATCAGCGTCTGCGCGCCCTGCGCCGCCGCTTCCTCCAGTGTCAAATCGGGCAGGCCGCAGGTGGCGCGGCAGCCGTCCAGTCGCAGCTGGCCGACGCAGACCTCGCGGCGCCACTGCGCCACGCCATAGGCGGTCTTGGCGGCGAGCTGGTCGGGGGCATCCCCCAGGAACAGCAGATAGGGACGCCTGATATCCACGATGCGGGCTCCTCACCAACGGTCGCCGCGAGTGTAGCGGGAATCCGGGGTCAGGCCAGGACCGCGGCTTCGGGATGTCATAACCGGCGGTGAGGGTCCGCTAGTTCTGGTCCTGCTGCTGCCGCTTGTCCGGTGGCGGCAGTGGGCGCCGGGCCGGCGGAGGCGGCGGCCGGTGCTGGGCTTGAGGCTGCGCGTGGGCCTGCGGCTGGGTGATGCGTGGCGCCGGGTGCGGCGCGGCTGCGGCGTTGTGCGGCGGCTGCTGCACAGGGGATCGGGCGATCGCCGGACGCTGCGGCGCCGCCGGCGGGTGCGCCGCGGCCGTGGGCTGCGGCGTCGGATGCCCGGCGAGCGGCTGAGTGGGAGCCGGCGTGTTCGCGGGCCGCTGGCCGTGCTGCGGCAGCGGCGGGTGGCCGGGCTGGGTCGCGGGGGCGGCCTGGGCCGCGGCCGGGCCGCTCGGTGCCTGGGGCCCGCGCTGGTTGCGGTCGAGCAGGGGCGGGTGCACCGGCTGGGCCTGGGCGGCAACGGCAGGGGGCTTGGCGGCGGCCGCTGCAGGGGCTTGTCCGGTGGCCTGAGCCGGGGCGGCCGGGCCGTGCTGGCCGGGGGTGGGCAGGGGCGGGTGCGCCGGCTGGGCCTGGTCGGCACCGGTGGCGGGCGGCTTGCCGGTCGGCGCCACGGGCGGCTGCCCGGCCGCCTGGGCCGGAGCAGCCGAGCCATGCTGTTCGACGGCAGCCAGCGGCGGCCGGGTCGGCTGGCCCTGTGCCGCGGCCGCGCGATCGATCGCCCGGGCGGGCTGGCTCGGCGCCGGCGGGTGCGGCCGGTTCGGGTCGGCGGCGGCCAGCGGCAGGCGGCCATCCGGCCCGTGGGGGAGCGCCGGATGCGGCGCCGGCGGCTGTCCGCCGGCCGGGGCGTCGGGATGCGGCAGCTCCGCGACCGGGGTCAGCCGGGCATGGTCCAACTGGTCCGCCGCCACCGGCAGCGCCGCATGCGCCACCGGCTGGCGGCCGGCCAGGACCTGTGCCGGCACCACCGTGGCGAAGCGGCGGTTGGCGCCGTCCTCGACGATCGTGGTCGGGCCGTTGTGGATGTTGGTGATCCGGTTGATCTCGACATTCCGGATGTTGGTGACGTTCACGTTCCGGACATAGGTGTCGCTGACCTGGTAGGGCGGGTGGTAGATCTCGCCCGGCCCCAGCGGATACCAGCCGATCGGGTGGCTGTCGGCGGCCACGGTGATGGCGGCGCCGACCGCGGCCCCGGCGAAGAAGGTGACCAGGGCCGGGGCGTAGACCGGATGCACCTCGACCGGGCCCGGCACCCAGCCCCAGCGGTCGTCGGCATAGGTCCAGCGGCCGTAATGGAAGGGCGCGAAGCCCCAGGGCTGGTCGTCGATCCAGGTCCAGCCCCAGCGGTCGTCATGCTCCCAGCGGCCGTCGCGATAGGGCACCCAGCCGGACGGCACGTCGGTCGGATACCAGATCGCCCCGGTGCCCGGTGTCTCGTGCCAGGTGCCGGCGGCGGCGAGGTCCTGGTAGCCGGTCATGGCGGGCGACACGTAGCGCGGCGCCGCGGACGCCGCCCGGATCCGGCCGTCGGCCCAGTCGTCGAGCGGGCCGCGGTCGGCGGACTGCGCCAGGGTGTAGGTGAACGGATCGCCGCCGGCGGCCAGGCCGGTCTCGCCGCCCTGAATGTCGACCGGTCCGTCCGGTCCGCCGGCGATCTGCGCCTCGCCGGAGAACACCACCACCTGGGTCGGGTCCTGGGTGGTGCCGGCATCGATGCGGTATTCGCCGGGCCGATCGAGCGTGACCGTGCCGCGCGGGGTGTCGACCGTCCAGGTCTCGCCCGCCTGCAGGTCGGCGATGTCGATGTTGACCGATCCCTGGCCCAGCTGGGCGGCGAAGGCGCTGTCGTCGAGCCGCTGGATGTCCAGCTCGGCCTGGTCGCCGAGATGCAGCTCGGCCGGGCCGATCTCCAGCGCCGCCCGGGCCTGCGGCTCGGTCCAGAGCGACGTGCCCGAGGTCACCGGCTGGTTGCGGGCGGCCACCGCCCAGGGCTGGGCCGGGTCGGGGCGCAGCGACACCGCGCCGGAGACATCGGCCAGCCGCCCGACCCGGGCCGGCGGATCGTCATCCGCCCGGGCCGGACCGATGCCGCAGAGCAGGGCCGCCGCGGCGACCCCCGCCAGGATCTGCGCTTTCATCCGTTCCTCCTCGGCCGCCGCCTTCGCTGAAGGCGGGCGGCCGGCTGTCCCCGTTCGGCGTACGTCCGCAGGGTCGGAAGCTAGGCGGCAGGCCCTTGCAGGAGGCTGGCCTGGAGATGAATTCGCGGTGAAGTGCCGGCCGCGGCCGGCGGCTCACTTCAGCAGGCGGTCGATCTCGGCCTTCAGCTCGGCATCGTCCGGCATCCGCCCGGCCGAGGCCAGCACGGCGGCGCGCAGGAACAGCGCCTGGGCCGCCAGCTCGTCGACGCCGTCCTGAGCCTGGGCCATGACCTGCTCGATCTGGTCCAGCCGCTCGGACATGCGGTCGGCGGTGGTGCCGTCCAGCGGCTCGGCCTTGGCCGTCGTGATCGCCTCCAGGAGGTCGGCGGCGACGATGCGCAGCCCCAGCCAGGCGGTGGCCGCCTCCAGCGACTGCCTCGACCGCCGGCTCTCGCCGCTGCCCAGCCGGCCGATCAGGGGCGCCGCCGCGGCCAGGCCGTGCCGGGCCTCGTCGCGCGCGTCGAGGGCCTGGGCGGCCTGCACCAGCAGCAGGTCGGCGTCCAGCATCTGGGTCGATTCGGCGCCATGCTCGAGCAGCGCCATGCCGACCAGCTCGTAGCGGCCGGCCTGCACCGCCGGCATCTCGCCATTGGCGGCGTGGCCGCGCAGCCGGGCGTAGAGCTCGGCGAAGGGATCCGGAGCCGCTGGCGCGGCATCCGGCGCGGGCGGCGCGGTCACCACCGGCGGCTGCGGCCAGCGGCGCAGCGCCTCGATCAGCCGGGCGGCGACCCGGGCCGACGGCACCATATTCGCGTCGGCCGGGGGTTCGGCGGGCTGGGTCGGGGCGATCGGGGTGGCCGGCGCGGGCTCGGCGGCCGGAGCGGGTTGCGCGGCCGGCGCTTCCACGGCGGGTGGTGGCGGGGCCGCAGCCGCAGGCGCGTCGGTGGCCGGCGCGGGCGCCGCGACCGATGCCGCCGGGCTGGCGGCGGTCGTCGTGGCGGGCGATTCCGTCGCTGCAGATGCGGGTGGTGCGGCGGGCGGCGCATCGGGCTTCGGCGGTGCCGCATCCGGAGCGGCCTGGGCCGCCTGAGCCTCAGGCGCAGCAGCCGGCGGCGGCGCCTCCGCTGGAGCGGGTGTTTCCGGCGCTGGCGCTGCGGCGGTCTCGGGCGGCGCTGGAGGTGGCTCCGCTGCGGCGGCCGCCGGTGCCGGCTGGGCGGCGGGGGCCGCACCCTCCGGCTTGGCCGCGGGTTCCGGTGCCTGCTGGACCAGCGGCCGCGGCGGTGCCGTGGCGGGGTCGGCCAGCAGCGCATCGGCCTGGGCCGGGGTCAGCCGGCCGGTCGCGGCGGCGCCGCCGGCCCGCTGATAGAGGGCGATCGCCCGCCGGGTGCCGTCGCCGAACCGGCCGTCGACCTGGCTGCGATAGTGGCCCAGCGCGGCCAGGCGCTCCTGGACCTTGCGCCGCTGCGCCGTGGTCAGCGTCGGCTCGGCGCCATCGGGGGCCGGCGGGCCGATCAGCGTGTCGGCCTGGTTCTGCAGCGCCTGCAGCGACTGGCGGTCGCCGGCGGCGCGGTCGCGGATCGCCGCGGCCTCGGCGCAGTCCGGGCCCTGGGTGGCGGCGCGCGCATCGATGGTGTCGACGCGCTGGCGCTGCTCGGCGATGTCGTCGGCGACGCCCAGGGCGCCGGTGCGGGCGGCCAGCGGGTCGGCGCCCTCCAGCTCGCCCAGGCGCTTGCCGATGCGGTCCAGCAGGGCGGCAGTGTCGGCCTGCACCGACTGAGCGTCGTCGACCAGCGCCGGGCAGGCCTGCGGGCCGCCGGGCAGGGCACCGGTCGGGGTCGAGGCGATGCGGTCGGCCAGGCGGTTCGCCCGCCGCGCCTCGGCATCCAGACGCCGGGCCAGGCTGCCCAGCCGCTCGCTCTGCAGGTCGGGCCGGCCGCATTGGCCGATGATGGTGCGATAGGCCGCCTGGGCCCGGCGCAGCTTGGCCGACAGGCCCTGGGCCTGGCTGGCGACCTGGGTCGCCTGATCGATCGAATCGCGGGCGGTGCCGGCGCCGGCGTCGCGCTCGATCCGGTCGATCCGCGTCTTGACCCGGCCGAGATCGCTGTCCGCCGTGGTCGCCAGCACATGCGCCTCGGCCTCGGTCTGGGCACAGCTCTGCGACCGGCTCGGCCTGGCCGGCTCGTCGAACTGGCGGCGGATGCTGCTGAAGAAGTCGTCCAGCCCGTCTGCCCGCGCCGGTCCGGGCGCGGCGGCGAGGGCCAGCGCGGCGGCCATGATCAGGCTAGGGACGGTGGTCCGGGCGATCCTCATGCGAACTCTTGCTCTTGCGCGTCAGCAGGCGGAAGGCCGCCGCGGCGCCGACCAGCGTCGTGACGACGAGAAATATGATCAGCAGCGGCGCCGCATCTTCAATCCCGAAGATTCGGCTCAGGGTCTCGCCGGCGAACCAGCCGAGCCCGACCCAGACCGGCGCCCAGACGATCGCCGAGGCGACATTGGCGATCTGGAACGGGATGTGGCGCATCCCCATCATGCCGGCGACCAGCGGGATCACGGCGCGGATCGGGCCGAGGAAGCGGCCGATGAAGACGCTGATGCCGCCCCAGCGGTGGAAGAAGTCGCGGCCGGTGCGCAGCATCCGCGGATGGCGGGTGAACGGCCAGATCCGCTCCACCCGGTGCTCCAGCCACACCCCGATCCAGTAGGAGACGGCGTCGCCCAGGATGGCGCCGGCAATCGCCCAGGGGATGACGTCCCACGGGCTCAGCGTGCCGGACTGGATCAGCGTGCCGGCGGCGACCAGGATCGCGGTGGCCGGCAGCAGCAGGCTCAGCACGGCGAAGGATTCGCCGAAGGCGAAGACCAGGATGATCGGCCCGGCCCAGCCGGCATGGGCGCCGATCGTGGCGATCGTCTGGTCGATGAAGCCCTGCACCCGCCAAACCTCTCCTGAACCCTCGCGGCCGCGCCCGGTATCGGCGGCAAAAGCGGCGATCAGAGGGCGAGGATGCGGTCGGGAGCGTCGGAGAAGACGCCGGCGACGCCCATGTCGAACAACGCCTTGGCCCGCTCGGCATCGTTCACCGTATAGGCCAGCACCGGCCGGCCGGTGGCGCGGTATTCGGCGATGGTCTCTGCCGTCTCCTTCTCGTGGCTGATATTGATGGTGGCGGCGCCGATGGCGTCGGCATTGGCGGCCCACACCGCCGGCCGGTCCCAGATCAGGTAGCCGCGCGGCCAGTCGGGCGCGATCTCGCGGGCTTTGAGAAGGCTCTCGATGGCGAAGCTGGAGACCAGCGGCTTCGGCCGGTCGGCCGGCCACAGCTTCTGCGCCGCGGCCAGCGCCACCTCGGCGGTCTCGACCTCACGGCCGGGGCAGGGCTTGATCTCGATGTTGACCGCCAGGCCCAGCTCCAGCGCCACCGTCAGCACCTCGTCCAGGGTCGGGACCCGCTCGCCGCGGAACTCGGGCGCGAATTTGCGGCCGGCATCCAGCATCCGCACCGCCGCGAAGTCGGAATTGGCGATCGGGCCGCTGCCGTCGGTGGTGCGGTCCAGGGTGTCGTCATGGATCACCACCGGCACCCGGTTGCGGGTCAGCTTGACGTCGAACTCGACCATCTCGACGCCCAGCGCGGCGGCCTTGCGGAACGACGCCAGGGTGTTCTCCGGCGCGTGGGCCGCGGCGCCGCGATGGCCGATGACTCGGGGCAGGGTCAGGGTCATGGGGCTAGTCTCCGGGGCGTCTAGGGCACTGCTGGAGGCGGGTTTTCGGCTTGGTCGGGAACGGTCCGGCTCACTCGCCCGGACGGAAAGGACCGGCAGCTCGTCAGGACAATCTCCACTCCAGGTGCCATCCTCGCCGAGCCGGCGTCAAGTGCGGGACGGCCCGGCCGCGACTCCCCTTGGCCCGGCATCCGTGCTAGACGGGCGCCGATTCGAAGATCCGGACGAGAACCCATGGGATTCAATTGCGGCATCGTCGGCCTGCCCAATGTCGGCAAGTCGACGCTGTTCAACGCGCTGACCTCCACCCAGGCGGCGGAAGCGGCGAACTATCCATTCTGCACGATCGAGCCGAACACCGGCCGCGTCGGTGTGCCCGATCCGCGGCTGGACAAGCTGGCGGCGATCGCGGCCTCGGCCAAGGTCGTCGCCACCCAACTGGAGTTCGTCGACATCGCCGGGCTGGTGCGCGGCGCGTCGAAGGGCGAGGGGCTGGGCAACCAGTTCCTGGCCAATATCCGCGAGACCGATGCGGTGCTGCACGTGCTGCGCTGCTTTGAGGGCGAAGTCACCCATGTCGAGGGCTCGGTCGACCCGGTGCGCGATGCCGAAATCGTCGACACCGAGCTGATGCTGGCCGACATGGAGAGCCTGGAGCGGCGGGTGCAGTCTGCGGCCAAGCGCGCCAAGGGCGGCGACAAGGACGCCAAGGCCGAGATCGACCTGATGGAGCGGGCGCTGGCGGTGCTGCGCGAGGGCAGGCCGGCCCGCACCGTCGAGCTGTCGTCCGATGAGCGCGAGCCGTTCCGGCGCCTGGCGCTCTTGACCTCCAAGCCCGTACTCTATGTCTGCAACGTCTCCGAGGACGAGGCCGCGACCGGCAACGCCCATTCCGCCCGGGTCGAGGCGATGGCGAAGGCGCAGGGGGCGGAGGCGGTGGTGATCTCGGCCGCGATCGAGGCCGAGCTGGCGCAGCTCTCGGCCGAGGAGAAGCAGGAGTTCCTGGCCTCGATCGGGCTCGAGGAGCCGGGGCTGAACAAGGTGATCCGCGCCGGCTACAAGCTGCTCGGCCTGCTCACCTTCTTCACCGTCGGACCGAAGGAGGCGCGGGCCTGGACCGTGCGGGCCGGCGCCGCCGCGCCGGAAGCGGCGGCCGAGATCCACAGCGACATCCAGCGCGGCTTCATCAAGGCCGAGACCATCGACTACGACAGCTTCGTCGCGCTCGGCGGCGAGCAGGGGGCGAAGGACGCCGGCAAGATGCGGCAGGAAGGCAAGGACTACATCGTCCGCGACGGCGACATCTTCCACTTCCGCTTCAACGTGTAGGAGGCGGCTGCGGATTCGCAGCCCCCTCTCTTGGGCCTATCCCGCCGTGCAGGTGGTGCTCTGGGCGCCGGCGATGCGGCTGTAGGTGGCCTGGCCGCCCTTGTCCCAGAACTCGGCGCCATAGGGGTTGGTGTAGCGCGCGCCGCTGCCCGAGATCGCGCGCTGCAGCGTGATCGTGTTGCCGCCATCGGCCAGCACCAGCGCGTCGCCGGTGAAGCCGGCGGACAGGCTGGTGCCGTCGGCGCAGCGATAGCCGACGGTCTTGCTGGCGATGGCTTCGGTCCGTGCGGTCGGGTTCGGGGTCTCGTCGCCGCAGGCGGCCAGCGCGGCGAGGGCCAGCGCGCAGGGGATCAGGGTCAGGCGGCGGGTCATCACAGTCTCCTTCTTGGCCCGGCACCGTGCCGGGCGGACAATCGCCCCTCAGCAACGCCGCAGCCGGCCATTTGTTTCGCGGCCGGGACGAAGCGGCCGGATCCTTGTCGGACAAATTTCCCATCGGCGGCTTTTCGTGGCCGCCATGGGCCCCACATCTTCAACAAGGATGTGGAGGAGATGCCGATGCGAAGCCCGGTCGCGGCCGCCATTCTGCTCGCCGCAATTCCGTTCACTGCGCTTCCGGCCCTGGCCGAGGACGTCACCCCGGGGACGAAGTTCGAGATCCGGCCCGACGCCCTGCCCAAGCCCTATGCCACCGACGCCGTGGCCAACAGCGCCGAGCCCGTCGCCCGCACCGATGCGATGCGGCCGCGGGTGCCGACGGGCATGACCGCAACGCTGTTCGCCACCGGCCTGTCCGGCCCGCGCGAGATGCTGGTGCTGCCGGACCGCTCGATCCTGGTGTCGGAGCCGGAGGCCGGCCGGATCAGCCGGCTGGTCGCGCCCAACCCGCCAGCCCGCGCCCGGGCCATGCCGTTCCTGACCGGGCTGGACCAGCCCTATGGCATGACGCTGCGCCAGGACGCGCTGTATGTCGCCGATCTCGACGGGCTGTGGCGCGTGCCCTGGGCCGCGGGCGACGCCAAGGCGCAGGCGAAGCCGCAGCGGATCACGCCGGATGGCGCCTTCGACGGCGGCAAGGGCCATCACAGCCGCAACGTGATCTGGGACCCGACGTCGGACCGCTTCCTGGTCGCCATCGGCAGCCGCAGCAACATCGCCGAGGAGCCGGCGCCGCGCGCCACCATCCAGGCCTTCGCCGCCGACGGCTCGGGCGGCCGCACCTACGCCTCCGGGCTGCGCAACCCGATCGGGCTGGCGCTGCAGCCGGGCACCGGCCGGCTCTACACCGTGGTGAACGAGCGCGACGGGCTCGGCGACGGGTTGGTGCCGGACTATCTGACGACGGTGCAGGAGGGCGGCTTCTACGGCTGGCCCTACTCCTATATCGGCCAGAACCCGCAGCCGGACCTGGCGGACAAGCAGCCGGAGCTTGTGAAGAAGGCAATCGTGCCGGATCTGCTGTTCGAATCGCATTCGGCGCCGCTCGACCTGGTATTCTACGACGGGTCGATGTTCCCCGACTGGCGCGGCGACGCGCTGGTGACGCTGCACGGCTCATGGAACCGCGCCGACCCGATCGGCTACATGGTGGTCCGGGTGCCGTTCCGGGACGGCAAGCCCGCGGGCGGCTACGAGGCGCTGGCGACCGGCTTCCGGGTCGATCGCGGCGACGGCGCGGCCCAGGTCTGGGGCCGCCCGGCCGGAATCGCGGTGCTGCCGGACGGGTCGATCCTGGTCTCCGACGACGAGGGCGGCACGATCTGGCGCATCGCCAAGAGTGGCAACTAAGGCCAGAGGGCCGGGATCAGACGACGGCGACAAGATCGCTGTACTGTGCCAGCGCCCGGTCGTGCGTCAGCAGGCGCAGCGGCTCGCTGATCGCCTGGGCGATCAGCATCCGGTCGAACGGATCGCGGTGGTGATGCGGCAGGTCGTGCACGGCCCTGGCGTGATCCCAGCTCACCGTCAAAGGCTCGAACCCGGCCTTCGTCAGCCGTGGCATGAGTTCGGTCATATTGATCCGCAGCTTGCCGAGCGCGGCCTTGATGCTGATCTCCCAGATCGAGACCGAGCTGACATGCACCGCCGCCGCCTCCTCGATCATCCGGCGCGCCACGGGCGAGAGCATCGAGTCGTCACCCATCACCCAGAGCAGGATGTTGGTGTCGAGCAGCAACCTCACGTCGAGGACTCGCCCTCGAAGGCGTCGAGGATGGCGTCGGGCAGCGGGGCATCGAAATCGGGTTCGATATGAATCTCGCCCTTCATCAGGCCGAATCGGATCTTGGCCGGCTTGCCGTCGTCCAACGGCACCAGCTTGGCCAGCGGCGTGCCGGACTTGGCGATGACGAAGCTCTCGCCCTTGCTCGCCCGATCGACGATCTGCGAGAGCTGGGTCTTGGCCGCGTAGATGTTGATCTGCTTCATGGTGCTTGACCAGAGTTGGTCAACACAGGATGGGCCTTTGACCAATCCTGGTCAAGCGGTGCCCGGCGAGGGCGCGTCGAAGGCCAGGCAAGTCACGAAGCGGTGCCGGTGCCAACGACGGCCGGATGTGCCAGAAGATCGGTTGACAAGCGTCCCGCGGCAAGTTGAATATTGGTTGTGAGCGATTGGCATAAAACAATTTTGGATATGCGCTCGCCGCTGCTTCCACACCCGCGAATCCCCGCCTAGATGGTCGCCCGGATCGCCACGGTCGCGTTCCAGGGGATCGAGACGGCGCCGGTCGACGTGCAGGTGCAGGTCTCCGGCGGCTTTTCCGGCATCACCCTGGTCGGCCTTCCCGACAAGGCGGTGGCGGAAAGCCGGGAGCGGGTGAAGGCGGCGCTGCACGCCCTCGGCTTGGCCCTGCCGCCCCGGCGCATCACCATCAACCTGGCGCCGGCCGATATGCTGAAGGAGGGCAGCCACTACGACCTGCCGATCGCGCTCGGCCTGCTCACCGCGCTCGACGTGCTGCCGGTGCAGGAGATCGGGCAGTACATGGCGCTGGGCGAGCTGGCGCTGGACGGGGCGCTGACCCCGGTCGCCGGGGTGCTGCCGGCGGCGCTGGGCGCGGCGGAGCGCGGGCTCGGCCTGATCTGCCCTGCCGCCTCGGGGCCGGAGGCGGCCTGGGCGGCCGATGCCGAGGGCCGGATCGACGTGCTGGCGGCGCCAACGCTGCTGGCCCTGGTCAACCATTTCAAGGGCACCCAGGTGCTGGCCCAGCCGCAGCCGCTGCTGGCCGCGGCGGACGGGCCCGGCCTCGACCTGCGCGACGTCAAGGGGCAGGAGACGGCGAAGCGGGCGCTGGAGATCGCGGCCGCCGGGAATCACAATTTGCTGATGATCGGCCCGCCCGGCTCCGGCAAGTCGATGCTGGCGGCGCGGCTGCCTGGGCTGCTGCCGCCGCTGTCGCCGGCCGAGGCGCTCGAGGTGTCGATGATCCATTCGGTCGCCGGGCTGCTGGAGGGCGGCCGGCTGATGCGCCGCCGGCCATTCCGCGACCCGCACCATTCCGCCTCGCTGCCGGCGCTGGTCGGCGGCGGGCTCCGGGTCCGGCCGGGCGAGATCTCGCTGGCCCATCGCGGCGTGCTGTTCCTGGACGAGCTGCCGGAATTCGCCCGCGCCACGCTCGAATCGCTGCGCCAGCCGATGGAGAGCGGCCGGGCGGTGATCGCCCGGGCCAACTCGCATGTCACCTATCCGGCCCGGGTGCTGCTGGCGGCGGCGATGAATCCGTGCCGCTGCGGCTATCTCGGCGACCCGGCGCTGGGCTGCGGCCGGGCACCGCGCTGCGGCCAGGACTACCAGTCGCGCCTGTCCGGGCCGCTGCTCGACCGCATCGACCTGCATGTCGACGTGCCCGCCGTCTCCGCCGCCGACCTGTCGCTGCCGCCGCCGGCCGAAGGCACGGCGGAGGTGGCGGCCCGGGTCGCGGCGGCACGGGAGATCCAGGCTGCGCGCTACGCCGGGGACGGCATCGCCACCAATGCCGAGGCCGACGGCGCGGTGCTGGAACGCGTGGCAATGCCCGATTCGGCCGGCGCCACCCTGCTGACCCAGGCGGCGGAGCGATTGCGCCTGTCCGCCCGCAGCTACCATCGGGTGCTGCGCGTCGCCCGCAGCCTGGCCGACCTGGCCGGGGCGGAGAGCCTTGGCCGCGCCCAGATCGCCGAGGCTCTGTCCTACCGGCGGCTGTCCGCGGCCGGATAGCTGCGCGGCACGGAGGCAATGCTGGTTTCATAAATGCCGGTTGGCCGGTGGTGGAAATTTTGTGATCCTGATCGGGTTCGCTTCCGTCCGAAGCGGTTGCCTTCACCGCGACCCGATGGAGAAGCCCGCCGATGCGATCGATCCTGCTTGTGTCCGCCGCGCTGCTGGCCGGCGCCTGCGTGCCGCAGCCGGCGAAGAACTTCGTCGTGATCGAGACTTTCAACGAGAGCGCCGCGGGAGCCCAGTCCACCGCCGACCGGTACTGCGGCCAGTTCGGCCGCCTGGCGCTGGCCGCCAGCCGCCAATGGAACTACATCAGCTTCCAATGCGTCGAGCCGGCCAACTCGCTGGTGGCGCAGACGCCGATCCCGCCGATCTGGGACTGACTCCGGGGCCCGGACAGTAGAGGAGCCGCACTGCGGCGGCTCCTCGCTCTGCTCTGTCGTCCGCAGGCTCACCCGACGATGCCGGGTTGCCATTCCGACGGAGGTCGCCGCAAGGGCATTGCGGCTGGCCAATACGCGTTACCGGCTATGCCGACCACGTGGCCATACGATGCGCCCCCGGAACGATCGGATCAAGAGGGTCGTCGTGCGCCGCAGCAAAGGTCAACGAGGCTGCCGCGGTCAGGCGCCGGATCACGCGTCCTGGGTGGTCTGGGCGACCTGGGTCATGAACTTCCCGGCGGCCTTTTCGGCCAGCAGCGGCGCCGCCCCGGCGATCGCCTCCAGCAGCGGGTCGAGCCAGGCCTCGTCGGCCTTGGCGAAGTCGCCCAGCACCCAGCCATGCACCCGGTCCTTGTGGCCGGGATGGCCGATGCCGATGCGGACGCGCCAGAACTCCGGCCCGATATGGGCGTCGAGCGAGCGCAGCCCGTTGTGGCCGGCGGTGCCGCCGCCCTTCTTGACCCGGACCTTGCCGGGCGCCAGGTCGAGCTCGTCATGAAACACGACGACGTCGTCGGGCGTCAGCTTGAAGAAGCGCATCGCCTCGCCGACCGACCGGCCGCTCTCATTCATATAGGTGGTGGGCTCCAGCGCCAGCACGCGCTCGGGGCCGAGCCGGCCTTCCGCCAGCCGGCCCTGGAACTTCAGCTTCCAGGGCGAAAAGGAATGGCGCTCGACGATGTCGTCGAGCGCCATGAACCCGACATTGTGCCGGTGATACGCATATTGCGAGCCGGGATTGCCGAGGCCGACGAACAGCAGCATCGCACTCTCCCGGCCCGCTGGGCCTTGATCAGGCCTTCGGCTCCTCGGCCGCGGCCGGGGCCGCCTCGCCGGTGACCGCGGCGGCCGCAGCCTCGGCCGCCTCGGCGCGGACGGCCGAGGGCGCCGCGACGGTGGCGATCACGAAGTCGCGATCCTGCACGGCCGGACGAACGCCGTCCGGCAGCCTGACCGCGCTCATGCGCAGCGAATCGCCGATATCGGCGCCGGTCAGGTCGACCGAGACGAATTCGGGGATCGCTTCGGCGCGGCAGATCAGCTCGACATCGTGGCGCACGACGTTCAGCACGCCGCCACGCTTGATGCCGGGCGACGCGGCCTCGTTCTCGAAATGCACCGGCACGTCGGCATGGACCGTGGTCTTGTCGCTGACGCGCAGGAAGTCCAGATGGATCGCGCGGTCGGTCACCGGGTCCAGCGCGATGTCGCGCGCCAGGACATGGTGCTTCTCGCTGCCGATCTCGATGTCATAGAGATGCGTCAGCGCGGCGGGGTCGCGCAGGACCTTCAGCAGCGACTGGGCGTTGACGTTGAACAGCACCGGCGGCTTGTTGTCGCCGTAGATGACGCCCGGGATCATCCCGGCCCGACGCGCTGCCCGTGCTGCCCCCTTACCGGCTCGGTCGCGCGCCTCGGCCGTGATCTTGATGGTATCGGCCATCGGCTCTCTCCTAAGTGAAGACGCCGGCCTCCAGGGGTGCCGGCGTCGATACGGCGTGAGTGAATGCTCACGCAAGCGCGGTCGTCTAGCAGAATTGGTCCGGCCGCGCAACGGCCGGGGCCGCAGCCCCGGCCCGCTTCAGGCTACCAGGCAGGAAGAATGGCACCCTTGAACCGCGTCTCCAGGAACTGCGCCACCTCGGGTGACTGATAGGCTTCGACCAGGGTCTTCAGGTCTGCCCGGTCCTTGTCGCCGGCGCGGGCGGCGACGAAGTTGCCGTAGGGGTTGCCGGTCCGGCTCTCGGCGATCAGCGCGTCCTTGCGCGGGTCGAGCCCGGCCTCCAGCGCGTAGTTGGTGTTGATGATCGCGCCGTCCAGATCCGGCAGCGCATGCGGCAGCTGCGCCGCGTCGAGCTCCGAGAACTGGAAGTTGTGCGGGTTCTCGGCGACATCGAGCAGCGACGGGTTCAGGCCCTTGCCGGCGGCCAGCTTGATCAGGCCGTTGGCGGCCAGCAGGTTCAGCGCCCGGCCGCCGTTGCTGGGATCGTTCGGGATGCCGATCCTGGCGCCGTCGGGCAGCTTGTCGATCTTGGCGACCTTCTTCGAGTACAGGCCGATCGGCTCGACGATGGTGAAGCCGATCGGGACGATGTGATAGCCGCGGGCGGCGATCTGGGCGTCCAGATAGGGCTGGTGCTGGAAGGCGTTGGCGTCGAGCTCGCCATGCTCCAGCGCCTCGTTCGGGATGGCGTAGTCGGAGAAGGTGATCAGCTCGACCTCGAGGCCTTTCTTGGCCGCCACCTGCTTGGCGACCTCGGCGATCTCCTCCTCGCTGCCGCCCATGACGCCGAGCTTGATGCTGGCGGCGAGGGCGCTGCCGGCGGTGGCGGCGCCGAGGGCGAGGCCGAGCGCCAGGCCGAACAGGCCGCGCTTCAGCGGGGAAAGGGACATGATGGGCTCCTGCACGTCTTGGGTAGGTAAAGAGATGGGGCGGCGCGGCGCCGCGGGTCAGGCCCGGGCCTGCTCCGGCCGGTGCTGGCGGCGGGCGATCGTGGTCAGCGCCGCATGCGCCGCCCGGCCGGCCGCACGGGTGGTGCGGAACAGGCGCCCCTCCAGCGGCGTGAAGGCCGCGTCGGAGGCGTAGAAACGGAAGCCGCGGGGCTCGCGCGTGACGATGCCGGCGGTCAGGCCACCGGCGACGATGATGAAGGCGTCAGCCATGGAAGAGATCCTCTCGGAGGGCGCGTCTGGTCGTGCGGTCGGGTGTGGCGGGCAGAGCCCGCGATCAGCAACAGCGACAGGCGCGACACATGCCGATGCGCGGCACGGCGGAGAGGAACGGGTGGGGCAAGGTCGAAACCATCGGTCGGCTCCTCAGCATCAACTGCCGGAACCACGAACATCGTCGTGGCGCTTTAGCGTTTGGTGACGCGGCGCAAGCTGCTTCCGTCAAAATCCCGCGGATCCGAAGATCGGTGCCGACCCTCGAACATACGCGGTGTTATGTCAATAATAAAAAATCTACAAAATCATCATGCTATAACGTCGTTGCGAGGAGGCGAAGCCGACGAAGCAATCCAGGGGCCGGTTCGCACTGGCCCCTGGATTGCTTCGCTGCGCTCGCAATGACGATGAGTGACGCCGTCCTGAGGTGACGAAAAAGCCCGCCCGGTTTCCCGGGCGGGCCTCTCTGATCCGACGATCGGCCGGGGTTCAGGCGCCGCGGCGCCACCAGCCGCGCTTCGGGGCCTCTGGCGGCTGGTTCACCACCTGGTTAGCCTCGACCGCAAGGTTCTCGGCGGCCGGCGCCTCGGGCTCGGGCGCAGGCGCGGCCGCGGCCGGCACAGGCTCGGGCACGGCGCCGTTCAGCGCTGCCGCCTCGGGCTCCGGCACCGGTGCCGGAGCGGGCGCCTCGGCGGCCGGCTCTTCGGCCGCAGCAACCGCCTTCTTGCGGCGCGGCGCGGCGCGGCGCTTCGGCTTCGGCGCCTCTTCGGCCGGCGCCGCGGCTTCCGCCGGGGCGGCGTCGGCTGGGGCGGCGTCCGCCGGGGCGGGCTCGGGCGCGATCACGGCCTCGGCGGCCGCAACCGTCTCCGGCGCTGTCACGGCTTCGGCATGGCTGGCGGCGTCGGCGGCTTCGAGCACGAAGGGTTCTTCGTCCGTCTTCTTGCGGCGGCCGCCGCGACGGCCGCGACGACGCTTGGCGTCGTCCTCGGCCGGCGGGGCCTCGGGTGCCGCGGCTTCGGCGGGGACCGGCTCGGCCGGCTCGACCACGGCCGGGGCGGCCTCCTCGACAGGCTCGGCGTGGCTGGCGGCATCGGCGGCCTCGAGCGTGAACGGCTCGGTCGCCTGGTCTGCGCCGTCCTCGGCCTCGTCGCGCGGGTCATAACCGAAGCTGCCATCGGCGGCGACCTGCGCGGGCTGGTCCGGATGATGCCCGTCCTCGCCGCGCCGGCGGCCGCGCCGGCGCCGGCGGCGACGGCCGCGGCCCTCGCCATCGGCCTGCTGGCCGCCGCCGTGATGCTGCAGCGGCTGCGCCGGGCGCTGCTGCTGCGGCTGACGCGCCGGCTCCCGGGCCTCCGCGGCCTCTTCGACCTCTTCCGTCTCGTCCTCGACCTCGTCCGCCTCGTGCTCCAGCGCGGCGTCGGTCTCGGCCATGATCCGGGCGGTGTTGTCGACCGGGGTGACCGGGGCCGGCAGCTCGGCGCCGCGGGCGCGGGTGCGCTCGATCCGGTGCGCCGGCGGGATCAGGCTGTCATCGGCCTCGATCATCACCCGCACGCCGTAGCGCCGCTCGATATCGGCCAGGGCGTCGCGCTTCTGGTTGAACAGGTACAGCGCCAGGGCGGTGGCGACATGCACGGTGACCTCGGAGGCGCGCTTGCGGATGCCCTCCTCCTCGATCGCGCGCAGCACCGACAGGGCCGCCGAGCCGGTGGTCCGGGTCATGCCCAGCCCGCCGCAATGGGCGCAGGTCTCGAAATGCGTCTCCATCAGGCTCGGGCGCAGCCGCTGGCGCGACAGCTCGAGCAGGCCGAAGGCGCTGATCCGGCCGATCTGGATGCGGGCGCGGTCCTGCCGCATCGCCTCCTTCAGCCGGTGCTCGACCGCCTTGTTGTGGCGGTCGTCCTCCATGTCGATGAAGTCGATGACGATCAGCCCCGCCAGGTCGCGCAGGCGCAGCTGGCGGGCGACCTCGTCGGCGGCCTCGAGATTGGTCTTGTACGCCGTCTCCTCGATGTTCCGTTCGCGGGTCGAGCGGCCGGAGTTGACGTCGATCGAGACCAGCGCCTCGGTCGGGTTGATGACGATGTAGCCGCCGGAGCGCAGCTGCACCACCGGGCTGTGCATCGCATCGATCTGGCCTTCCACGTTGAAGCGGTGGAAGAGCGGGACGTTCTCGTCCTGGTACGGCTGGACCTTCTTGGCATGGCTCGGCATGAGCATGCGCATGAAGTCCTTGGCGGTGCGGTAGCCCTCGTCGCCGGCGACCTGGACGTCCTCGATGTCCTTGGAATAGAGGTCGCGGATCGCCCGCTTGATCAGGTCCGCCTCTTCATGGATGGCGCAGGGGGCGGTCGACTGCAGCGTGGTCTGCCGGATCGAATCCCACAGCCGCAGCAGGTAGTCGAGGTCGCGCCGGATCTCCAGCTTGGTCCGCTCCAGCCCCGCCGTCCGCAGGATGACCGCCATGCCGTCCGGCACGTCCAGGTCATCCATGATCGCCTTCATCTTCTTGCGATCCTTGGGATTGGCGATCTTCCGGCTGATGCCGCCGCCGCGCGGCGTGTTCGGCATCAAGACGCAGTAGCGGCCGGCCAGCGACAGGTAGGTGGTCAGCGCCGCACCCTTGTTGCCGCGCTCCTCCTTGGTCACCTGCACCAGCATGATCTGCCGGCGCTTGATGACCTCCTGGATCTTGTAGTTGCGGTAGTTCGGCAGCTTCGAGCGGCGGTCGCGGGCCTCCTCGGCCTCGTCGCCGCCCAGAACCTCGGGCTCGTGCTCGCCGCCGTCCTGGCCATTGCCCTGGCCGTTGCCGTTCTCGCCCTCGGCCGTGGCCGGGTCGTCGCCGCGCGGCGACTCGGGCGGCGCCAGCAGCGCGACCGGGCCGCTGTCGCCCTCGGTCGACAGGGTCTCGCCGAAGCTGTCCTCGACGATGGGCTCGGCGGCGATCACCTCGCCCGCCACCGCATCGCCGGCGGCCTCGACCGCCTCGCTCGGGCCGGACTCGGCCTCGGCGCGGGCCGGGCGGCGGTCACGCCCGCGGCGCCGGCGGGACGCCGGCTCGGCCGGCTTGGCCTCGACGGCCTCGGCCTCGTCGGCCTCCGCGGCCTGGCGGGCCAGCAGGGCCTCGCGGTCGGCGATCGGGATCCGGTAATAGTCGGGATGGATTTCCGAGAAGGCGAGGAAACCGTGCCGGTTCCCGCCATACTCGACGAAGGCGGCCTGGAGCGAGGGTTCGACCCGCGTCACCTTGGCCAGGTAGATGTTGCCCTTCAGCTGTTTCTTGGCTTCGGTCTCGAAGTCGAATTCCTCGAGCCGATTGCCGTCCAGCACCACCACCCGCGTTTCTTCCGCATGGGTGGCGTCCACCAGCATTCTTTTAGCCATATACAAACCCTGGCGACGCTGCCGTCACCCCGCGCGACCGACGGGGCTGCGGCGCGTCCTTGTCCTGCCGAAGCCGCCGGGGGCGCGAACCGTGATCACCCGAGAACGGCGCTTTGCAGCAGGCCAGACGGGAGGGTCCGCGACCACCGGTCCGGCGCGGATGCGCCGGGGCACGGCCTCGAGTTGATCCTCAATGTCGCCCGACATCCGCAGCCGCGCATCGCGTGCCGGCCGTTCGACGAAAGACGTTTCCCGGCGGAAATCGATGTGCCGCCGCGCGATCGACCCGGACACCCGGGGGACCCGGATATCCGATCGACCGATCGGGCAGACTGTCGCGCCGTCACGATACCGAGGCACCGCAGTCTCGACAATGGGAGATTTCGACGGTAACAGGCGCGCGGGGTCGCAGGGGCCTGACTCGCGGCCGGCGCTATGGTAACAGAGGCCGCCCTGCCCCAAGCGGTCATCAACGGAACACAATCGCGGCCTATCCGCTTTTGCGTCGAGGCCGGCCTCGCGGGCCGCCCATTCATTGCTCCCAAGGTCCGATGCGTCTGATCGGCTGGCTCCTGTCCTCCCTCATCCTCCTGCTCGTCATCGCGGCGGTCGGGGTCTTCGCGGCCGCGAGCTATTTCGGCCGCGACCTGCCGGACACGGCGCAGCTGGCCGAATACGCGCCGCCGATCACCACCCGGCTGCATGCGGCCGACGGCCGGCTGATGGCGGAGTATGCCAGCCAGAACCGGCTGTTTGTTCCATTCGGGGCGATTCCGCCCCTTGTCGCTCAGGCGTTCGTCTCGGCCGAGGACCAGCGCTTCTACGACCACCCGGGCATCGACCTGCAGGGCATCGCCCGGGCCGGGATCTCGGCGATCCAGAACTACGCCTCCGGCCGGCGGGTCGAGGGCGCGTCGACCATCACCCAGCAGGTGGCGCGCAACTTCTTCCTGACGCCGGACCGGGCGGTCAGCCGCAAGATCCGCGAGGTGCTGCTGGCGCTGCGCATCGAGAGCGCCTTCACCAAGCAGCAGATCCTCGAGCTGTACCTGAACCAGATCTATCTTGGCCGCGGCGCCTATGGCGTGGCGGCGGCGTCGCTGGCCTATTTCAACAAGCCGCTGAAGGACCTGACGGTCTCCGAGACCGCCTTCCTGGCCGGCCTGCCCAAGGCGCCCAGCAGCTACGACCCGAAGACCCGGATGGACGCGGCCGTCAACCGCCGCAACTACGTCATCGGCCGACTGCTCGAGGACGGGGCGATCAGCAAGGAGCAGGCCGACGCCGCCCGGGCCGAGGTGCTGGTGACCAAGGACCGCCGGCAGATCGAGTTCGTCAGCGCCAACTACTTCGCCGAGGAGGTGCGGCGCGAGCTGCAGCGCCTGTACGGCAACGACGCGCTTTACCAGGGCGGCATGTCGGTGCGCACCTCGCTGGACCCGCATCTGCAGGACCTGGCCGACCAGTCGCTGCGCAACGGCCTGCGCAGCTATGACCAGCGGCATGGCTGGCGCGGCCCGCTGAAGAAGATCGAGGGCTTCGACGACTGGGCCGGGCAGCTCGCCGCGATCGAGCGGCCGGCCGGCGCCGGCGACTGGCAGATGGCCGTGGTGTTGGACGTCGACGCCAAGGCCGCCGATATCGGCTTCTCGGACAAGAGCCGCGGCACCATCCCCTTCGCCGAGATGAAATGGGCCCGGCCGTGGCGGCCGAACCAGACCGTCGGCGCCGATCCGAAGCGGCCGGCCGACGTGCTGGCCAAGGGCGACGTCGTCCTGGTCGAGCCGACCGGCCCGGTGCCGGACGACAAGGCGGTGCCGCAGGAGTTCGGCCTGCGCCAGATCCCCGACGCCCAGGGCGCGCTGGTCGCGCTCGACCCCAACACCGGCCGGGTGCTGGCGATCAGCGGCGGCTACGACTATGCGATGAGCGAGTTCGACCGCGGCACCCAGGCGGTGCGACAGCCCGGGTCGACCTTCAAGCCCTTCGTCTATCTGACGGCGCTGGAGGCCGGCTACACCCCGACCACCATCATCGACGACGCCCCGATCACGATCGATGTCGGCACCACCGACTGGACGCCGGAGAATGACGACCACCGCTTCCTCGGCCCGATGCCGCTGCGCGTCGGCGTCGAGCGGTCGCGCAACCTGATGACGGTGCGGCTGATCCAGGCGGTCGGCCTCGACAAGGTCAAGGAGACGGCGGAGCGCTTCGGCGTCTACAAGGACATGCCGCTCCTGTACTCGATGGCGCTCGGCGCCGGCGCGACCACGCCGCTGCAGATGGCGACCGGCTTCGCCCAGATCGCCAATGGCGGCAAGAAGGTGCTGCCGACCTTCATCGACCGGATCCAGGACCGCACCGGCCGCACCATCTACCGCCATGACGAGCGGCCCTGCGACGGCTGCGGCCAGCCCTGGGCCGACCAGGCGACGCCGGCGATCCCGGACACGCGCGAGCAGATCGCCGACCCGGTTTCGGCCTACCAGATGACCTCGATCCTGCAGGGCGTGGTCCAGCGCGGCACCGCCTCGGCGCTGAACAAGCTGGGCTTCACCCTGGCCGGCAAGACCGGCACCACCAACGACGCCAAGGACGCCTGGTTCGTCGGCTTCTCGCCCGATCTGGTGGTGGCGATCTATGTCGGCTTCGACGACCCGAAGACGCTCGGCGCCCGCGAATGGGGCTCGACCGCGGCGCTGCCGATCTTCCGCGATTTCATGTCCGCGGCGCTGCAGGGCAAGGACGTGCCGCCGTTCCGCATCCCGCCGGGGGTCAACCTGGTCAAGATCGACCGGCTCAGCGGCCAGCCCGCCTATGGCAGCGGCGACAACACGATCTGGGAGGCGTTCCGCCCCGGCACCGAGCCCGGCACCGGCTACGCCCTCGACCGGCTCGACGGCGGCGGGGCCTCCACCGGCGAGGGCGGCGACACCGGCTTCGGCGACAGCGTGCCCGACGCCACCACCGGGACCGGCGGGCTGTACTGAGCTCCGGCGCGGCCTAGATCAAGCGAAGCGACACGCTGAATTCAGGGAGGACCGCATGGCACTGCGCAAATTCATCATCGAGCGCGACATTCCGGCCGTCGGCACGCTGGACCGAGACCAGCTGCGCGGCGCCGCGGCCAAGTCGAACGACGCGCTGCGGCAGATCGGCCCCGACATCCAATGGGTCGAGAGCTACGTCGCCGACAACAAGACCTTCTGCGTCTACCTCGCCACGGACGAGGCGGCGATCCGCAAGCACGCCGAGATCAGCGGCTTCCCGGCGACCAAGATCACCGAGATCCGCAAGATGATCGACCCGACCACGGAACGGGCCGGCTGACGGGCTGCCGGATGGATCTCGCGGGCTTCATCCGGCTGCTCGAAGCCTATCGCGACACCCGCTACCTGTTCGCGGCCGACGGCGCCGAGCACGAGGTGCGGATCGACCGCCGCAACCTGGCGGCCGAGGCTTGGCTGGCCGCGCGTGGCGCGGCCGGCGCCGGCTTCATCACAGCCGACAACCCGCGCAGCCGGCTGACGCCGGCGGCCGAGAACGACGCGGCGCGGCAGCGCCTGGCCGAGGCGGTGCATCGCGTCGGCGCCGACGCCGTGCCGCACACCGGCGCGGGCCAGGACGGCGCCTGGCCGCCGGAGCAGGGGCTACTGGTGCTGGGCCAGCCTGTGGCCGATCTCATGGCTCTGGCCGAGGAATTCGGCCAGAACGCCATCGTCTGGTTCGCCCCCGGCCATGCCGCTAGGCTGGTGCCGACCCGGCTGCTGTTCGAGGCGCTGAGCGGGGACGCTGGAGCATGAGGGGTCGGATCGCTCCGGCGCGATCGGCAGGGGGAAGGGGATTTCGCGGTGCCTCTCCCGCAAGCGAGAGCTTTTCAGAATGTCTCGAGGGTCATCGTGAGAGCTTGCGACACCATCGATCGAAAGAAAACCGAGTCCCCCCTCCCCTCGCGGGAGGGGGGTAGGGGGAGGGGGTTTTCGCCGTCAAGACCGGCGTGAACCCTGGTGGTCCGGCTCTGACCGCGGAACCCGTCCTTTGTGCATTCGCGCGCGGACGCGCGCAGACCCCTCCCCCTGCCCCCCTCCCGCAAGGGGAGGGGGGACTATAAAGGGTTGGGTCTCAGTTATTCTGAAAAGGTCTCGCAAGCGGGAGAGGCAATTCAGAGTGCCATCCGTCCAGAGTGCTCCCCGCTGTCATGCCCGACTGCCACACGGAGTCGATACCGTTTCAGGCCACCGGTTCGAACAGCGGTACCAGCTCCATCTCCGGCACCAGCACCAGCCCCTTGTCGGTGATGCGGATCTCCGGGATCACCGACAGCGGGATCAGGTTGAAGCCCATATAGGGGATGGCGCAGCCCGCCTTCTCCCATTCGGCCTTCAGCGCCTTCACCTCCTCCGCCACCTCGGTCACGCGCTTGTCGGAGAGCAGGCCGGCGATCGGCAGCGGCACCATCGCCGTCACCCGGCCGTCGCGCACGACGCAGACACCGCCCTGCGCCGCCTCGACCGCCCGCAGGGCCACCTGCATGTCGGCCTCGTTGGTACCGGCGACGATGATGTTGTGGCTGTCATGCCCGACCGAGGAGGCGACGGCGCCCGCCTTCAGCGTGAAGCCGGACAGCAGGCCGTGCGCCACGTTGCCGGCCGATTTGCCATGCCGCTCGACCACCGCGACGAAGCACAGGCCGTGCCGGTCGAAATGCGCCTGCCAGTCATTCGCCGGCTCGAGCTCCACCGTGACATGGCCGAGCGTGATGCCGGGCAGGACCGTCCGGATCGCGTGGGCGGTGACGGGTCCGACCGGAAGGTCGGGGGTCAGCTTGACGGCCGCCGGCAGCCGAACGGTGTGGTAGGCCGCCTCCGGATAGCGCCAGCGGGCGGACAGCGCCTGGTCCAGGACCGGGGTGATCCGGCCGCCTTCCACCACCAGCTCGCCGCCGTACCAGGTGCTGACCGGCTTGTGGCCGTCGTCCAGCAGCACCAGATCGGCCCGGCGGCCGCCGCCGAAGCCGCCGATCTCGCCATCCTGGCCGAAGCGGGTGGCGCCGTGCAGCGACCCCATCGACCAGGCCTGTTCGGGCGACATGCCGGCGCGCATCGCCTCGCGCACCACCCAGTCCATGCCGAAATGGAGCAGGTCCTCGGCGTCGCGGTCGTCGGTGCAGACGGCGATGCGCTTGTGCGAGGCGCCCAGCTCGGTGATCGTCCTGATCGCCTCGGGCAGGCTGTGCCAGGGGGTGGTCGGCGGGCCGCCGCGCAGGAACAGCCAGATGCCGGCTTCCAGCAGGTCGTCGGCGATGTCGCGGTCGATCGCCTCATGCGTGTCGGTGACGCCGGCGGCGGCGTAGGCGGCGACAAACTCCCGGCCATAGACATGGCCCGAGACGGGCCGGCCGCGTTCGAGGGCGGCGGCGAGAATGGCATGGCTGCGCTCGTCGCCCATCGTCACCGGGACGAAGTCCATCTTCTCGCCCAGCGCCACGGCCTCCGGCCAGCGGTCGAACAGGCCGGCGATCTTCTCGGCCGTTAGGTCGCCGCCGGCGGTCTCGAGGAGGGCGGAGGTGGCCGGCACGGTGCTGGGCACGGTCAGGAAGATCGACAGCGGCGCAGCCCGGGCATCCTCCAGCATCGCCTCGACCCCGGCCACATCCATGACGTTGCCGATCTCGTGGCTGTCGCAGAAGATCGTGGTGGTGCCGTTCAGCAGCGCCGCCTCGGCATAGGCGCAGGCGGTCACCATGCTGGATTCGATATGGATGTGCGGGTCGACCAGCCCGGGCGCGAGCATGGCGCCTCTGCCGTCATACACGGGGGCCGATCCGTCGCGGCACGACCCTGCCGGCTTCACCGCGGCGATGCGCCCGCCGGCCAGCCAGACCTCGCGGTCCGGCAGGATGCGCTCGGAATAGGTGGACAGCACCCGGACGTCGCGGATCACCAGGTCGGGCGCGGCGCGGCCGGAGGCGACATCCGCCAGCCGCCGGGTCATGCGGGACAGGGGAAGGACGGAGAAGCGTGTGAGCATCTGGTCGGCCTGCTCTCTTGCCGCGGGAATGGGTGCCGGCAGCTTACCAGGAGCGGAGGCCGTTGCCGCGCCGGTCAAAGAAAAAGGGCCCCGGAGGGGCCCTTTCCAATTCAGTCGTTCGAGGCCGGTCAGGCGTGGCCGGCCGGCGTGCCGCGGGTGACGGCGGACAGCTTGGCCTGGGCCAGCTTCAGCGACCGCTCGGCGACCGCCTTGTCGCCGGGCGTCTTGGCGTCGGCCACGTCCTCCTCGGCGTCGCGCAGCTCCTGCTCGACCTTGGCGCGGTCCAGCGAGGCCACCGGCACCACCTCCTCGGCCAGCACGGTGCAGCGCTCCGGCGTCACCTCGGCGAAGCCGCCGGTCACGAACAGGCGGCTGGAGATGGCGCTGCGCTGCTCATAGACGTCGATCACGCCCGGCTGGACGGTCGACAGCATCGACATGTGCCCCTTCAGCACGCCGAAATAGCCGTCGCCACCGGGGACGACCACCATCTCGACCTGCTGCGCCACGAGCAGCTTCTCGGGCGAGACCAGTTCGAAGGCGAATTTCTCGGCCATGGATGTCCCCGGCAGGCTGGAGCAGACAGCGATGAGGTGACTTCACCTCATCGCGTGAACCTGCTCGCAAAAACAATGCGTCAGATCAGGCGGCTTCGGCGAGCTTCTTCGCCTTGGCGATGGCCTGGTCGATGTTGCCGACCATGTAGAACGCCGCCTCCGGCAGGTGGTCGTAGTCGCCGGCGACGATGCCCTTGAAGCCGCGGACCGTCTCCTCGACGGGGACCAGCTCGCCCGGCGTGCCGGTGAACACCTCGGCGACGCTGAAGGGCTGGCTGAAGAAGCGCTGGATCTTCCGGGCGCGGGCCACGGTCAGCTTCTGCTCCTCGGTCAGCTCGTCCATGCCCAGGATGGCGATGATGTCCTGCAGCGCCTTGTACTCCTGCAGCGTGCGCTGCACGGCGCGGGCCACCTCGTAATGCTCCTGGCCGACCACGCGCGGGTCGAGGATGCGCGAGGTCGAGTCGAGCGGGTCCACGGCCGGGTAGATGCCGAGCTCGGAGATCGCGCGGCTCAGCACCGTGGTCGCGTCGAGATGCGAGAACGAGGTCGCCGGCGCCGGGTCGGTCAGATCGTCGGCAGGCACGTAGATGGCCTGCACCGAGGTGATCGAGCCCTTGTTGGTCGAGGTGATGCGCTCCTGCAGCGTGCCCATGTCGGTCGACAGCGTCGGCTGATAGCCCACCGCCGACGGGATGCGGCCGAGCAGCGCCGACACCTCGGCGCCCGCCTGGGTGAAGCGGAAGATGTTGTCGACGAAGAACAGCACGTCCTGGCCTTCGACGTCACGGAAGTACTCGGCCACGGTCAGGCCCGACAGGCCGACGCGGGCACGGGCGCCCGGCGGCTCGTTCATCTGGCCGTAGACCAGCGCCACCTTCGATTCGCCGTCGAAGTTGATGACCTTCGAGTCGATCATCTCATGGTAGAGGTCGTTGCCTTCGCGGGTCCGTTCGCCCACGCCGGCGAAGACCGACACGCCGCCATGCGCCTTGGCGATGTTGTTGATCAGCTCCTGGATGGTCACGGTCTTGCCGACGCCGGCGCCGCCGAACAGGCCGATCTTGCCGCCCTTGGCGTAGGGGCTGATCAGGTCGATGACCTTGATGCCGGTGACCAGCATCTCCGCCTCGGTCGCCTGGTCGACGAAGGCCGGCGCCGGGCGGTGGATCGGGAAATACTGCTTGGCGTTGATCGGGCCGCGCTCGTCGATCGGCTCGCCGATCACATTCATGATGCGGCCGAGCGTCTCCGGACCGACCGGCACCGAGATGGCGTTGCCGCTGTCCTGCACCTTGCCGCCGCGGACCAGGCCGTCGGTCGAGTCCATGGCGATGCAGCGCACGGTGTTCTCGCCGAGATGCTGCGCCACCTCGAGCACCAGCTTGCGATCGCCGATCTCGGTGGTCAGGGCGTTCAGAATGGCGGGCAGCTCGCCATCGAACTGGACGTCCACCACGGCGCCCAGAACCTGGCTGATGCGGCCGATGACGTTGCTTCCGGTCTGGGTCTCGACCATGGTGTTCACGCTCCTCGAACTGTCTTCAAGCGATCGGTGGACCAGCGGCGTCCGATTGAGTGGCGGATCAAATTATCCGGACGCCCGAGAGTAGGCGTCCGGTTTGATCCTAGACGGCTTCGGCGCCGGAGATGATCTCGATCAGCTCCTTGGTGATGTAGGCCTGGCGGGTCCGGTTGTAGACCAGCGTCAGCCGCTTGATCATGTCGCCCGCGTTGCGCGTGGCGTTGTCCATGGCGGTCATCCGCGCGCCCTCTTCGGAGGCGGCGGATTCGAGCAGCGCCTTGTAGATCTGGATCGCCAGGTTGCGCGGCAGCAGCTCCGCCAGGATCTGCTCCTCGCTCGGCTCGAACTCGTAGACGATGTTCGTCGCCGTGTCCTCGGCCACGGCCGGCAGCGCCACGGGCACCAGCTGCTGCACCGTGATGATCTGGGCGATCGCCGACTTGAACTTGTTGTAGACGACCGAGCAGACATCGAAATCGCCGGCCTCGAACATCGCCAAGATCTGGGTCGCGATCGCGTCGGCCTTGGTGAAGCCGAGCTTCGGTCGGGCGATGTCGGTCACGCTCTCGGCGATCAGGTTGGCATGGTCGCGGCGCAGGCTGTCCCGGGCCTTGCGGCCGATGGTGAACAGCTTGACCGACTTGCCCTTGCCCTGCAGCTCGCGGATCTGCTTGCGCGTCTCGCGCAGCACCGTGGCGTTGAACGCGCCGGCCAGGCCGCGGTCGGAGGTGACGACGAGCAGCAGGTGCACGTCGGTCTTGCCGGTGCCTGTGATCAGCTTCGGGCCCTGGCCGGCCGTCTTGGCGACGGCGGCCAGGCCGGTCAGCATCCGCTCCATCCGGTCGGCATAGGGCCGGCTGGCCTCGGCCTGCTCCTGGGCGCGGCGCAGCTTCGACGCCGCGACCATCTTCATGGCCGCGGTGATCTTCTGCGTCGACTTGACGCTGGCGATCCGGTTCCTGAGGTCCTTCAACGACGGCATGGCGCCCCGCCTTCAATCGATGTGGTGGGAACGACCGCCGATCAGACGAAGGTCTTGGCGTAGTTGACGATGAAGCTGGTCAGCTTCTCCTCGTTCTCCGGCGAGATCTGCTTCTCGTTGCGGATGCCCTCGAGGATGGCCTTGCCGTCATTGCGCAGCGCGTCGAGCAGGCCCGTCTCGAAATCCTGCACCCGGTTGGTCGGGACGGTGTCGAGATGGCCGCGGACGCCGGCGAAGATCGCCGCCACCTGCTCCTCGATCGGCAGCGGGCTGAACTGCGGCTGCTTCAAGAGCTCGGTCAGGCGGGCGCCGCGGGCCAGCAGCTTCTGGGTCGAGGCGTCGAGATCGGCCGCGAACTGGGCGAAGGACTCCATCTCGCGGTACTGCGCGAGCTCGAGCTTGATGCGGCCGGCGACCTGCTTCATCGCCTTGATCTGGGCGGCGGAACCGACGCGGCTGACCGACAGGCCGACATTGATGGCCGGGCGGACGCCCTTATAGAACAGGCCGGTCTCGAGGAAGATCTGGCCGTCGGTGATCGAGATCACGTTGGTCGGGATGTAGGCCGACACGTCGCCGGCCTGGGTCTCGATGACCGGCAGCGCGGTCAGCGAGCCGTTGCCGTGCTCATCGTTCATCTTGGCCGCGCGCTCCAGCAGGCGGCTGTGCAGGTAGAACACGTCGCCCGGATAGGCCTCGCGGCCCGGCGGGCGGCGCAGCAGCAGCGACATCTGGCGGTAGGCCACGGCCTGCTTGGACAGATCGTCATAGATGATCAGCCCGTGCATGCCGTTGTCGCGGAAGAACTCGCCCATCGCGGCGCCGGTGTAGGGCGCCAGGAACTGCAGCGGCGCCGGCTCCGACGCCGTGGCGGCGACGACGATGGTGTATTCCAGCGCGCCGTATTCCTCGAGCGTCTTGACGATCTGGGCGACCGTCGAGCGCTTCTGGCCGACCGCGACGTAGATGCAGTAGAGCTTCTGGCTCTCGTCGCCGCTCTTGTTGATCTCGCGCTGGTTCAGGATGGTGTCGATGGCGACGGCGGTCTTGCCGGTCTGGCGGTCGCCGATGATCAGCTCGCGCTGGCCGCGGCCGACCGGGGTCAGCGCGTCGATCGACTTCAGGCCGGTCTGCATCGGCTCGTGCACCGACTTGCGCGGGATGATGCCCGGGGCCTTGACCTCGACGCGGCTCATCTTGGCGTCGGTGATCGGGCCCTTGCCGTCGATCGGGTTGCCCAGCGCGTCGACCACGCGGCCCAGCAGGCCGCGGCCGACTGGGACCTCGACGATGGCGCCAGTGCGCTTGACCGTGTCGCCTTCCTTGATGTCGCGGTCCTCGCCGAAGATCACGATACCGACATTGTCGGTCTCGAGATTCAGCGCCATGCCCTTGATGCCGCCCGGGAACTCGACCATCTCGCCGGCCTGGACGTTGTCCAGCCCGTAGACGCGGGCGACGCCGTCACCGACCGACAGGACCTGGCCGACCTCGGCAACGTCGGCCTCGGTCCCGAAATTGGCGATCTGGTCCTTGATGATCGCAGAGATTTCGGCGGCACGGATGTCCATCAGACGGTTCCCTTCATCGCGAGCTGCAGCTTGGCCAGTTTCGTGCGCAGGGAGCTGTCGACCATGCGCGAGCCGACTTTGACGATCATCCCGCCGAGCAGCGCGGGATCGATTTTGACATTGACCTGGACCTTGGCGCCCATGGCCTTCTTGAGCTGGTCGACCAGCGCCTCGGTCTGGCGGTCGGTCAGCGCCGAGGCGGCGGTGACATCGGCGGTGACCTCGCCGCGGCGGCGGGCCAGCTCGGCCAGGAAGCCGTCGATCATGGCGTCGAGGGCGAACAGGCGGCGATTGCGCGCCACCAGGCCGATGAAGCGGCGCACCAGGTCGGACACGCCGGCCCGCTCCAGCACCGCGGCCATCGCCTTGCCCTGCGCGTCGCGCGACAGGAGCGGACTGCGGACCAGACGGCGCAGATCCTCGCTCTCCGCCAGGGCGGCCTTCAGGCCGCGCAGGTCGTCCGCGGTCTGGTCGAGCACCTTGCCCTCGTCGGCGAGTGCGTAGAGCGCCGTCGCGTAGCTGGATGCGAGGCCGGAAATCCCTGAGCCTGTGGCTGCCACCGATCGTCCCTCGATCGTTGTTGTCGATCGTGGCAGGAGGCCACGACCACCGAAAGTTCGGGGGGCTCTATCGCACAACTAGAGGGCTGTCCGAGGCCCACCCCTTACGCTCGGCGCGCCGTCATCTAACATAGCGGTAGGGGGTGTGCAACCGGCATGGAGGCGGGTTTTTCATGCCGCAGGGCCGGATGTAGACTGGCGCGAGCGATTCGCATCCACACGAGGTCGGAATGCCGCATGACCCTGCGCCCGGCGAGGCGCCGCATCAGCACGGGCCCGAATCCGGCCATGACCATGCGGCGCATGATCATGGGCCGGGCCATGCCCACCATCACGGCATGCCGGAAGGGGCGGATGGCGAGCGGCGACTGCTGATCGCGCTGGCCATCACCGCCGGCTTCATGCTGGTCGAGGCGGCGGGCGGCTGGATCGCCAATTCCCTGGCCCTCCTGGCCGATGCCGGCCACATGCTGACCGATGCCGCGGCGCTGGCGCTGGCCTGGCTGGCGGCGCGGATGGCGCGGCGGCCGCGCGACGCCCGGCGCAGCTACGGCTACGGTCGGGTGCAGGTGCTGGCCGCCTTCGCCAACGGCATCGTGCTGCTGGCCGTGGTCGTCGCCATCGTGGTCGAGGCCGCCGGTCGGCTGGCCGCGCCGGCGCCGGTCGAGGGCGGGCTGATGATCGGCGTCGCCGCGGCCGGGCTGGTCGCCAACATCGTCGCCTTCAGGGTGCTGCAGGGCGGCGACCGCGGCAATCTGAACCTCCGCGGCGCCGCGCTGCATGTGATGGGCGACCTGCTCGGCTCGGTCGGCGCGCTGGCCGCCGGCGCCGTGATCCTCTTGACCGGCTGGACGCCGATCGACCCGATCCTGTCGGTCGCGGTGTCGCTGCTGGTGCTGCGCAGCGCCTGGGCGATCCTGCGCGAATCCGGCCATGTGCTGGTGGAAGGGTCGCCCGGCGGGATCGACGAGGCGGCGCTGAGGTCGGCGATTTTGGAAAGCGTGCCGGCGGTGATTGACGTCCACCACATCCACGCCTGGACCCTGACCCCGGACCGGCCGCTGGTGACCTTGCACGCCCGGCTGCGCGAGGGCGCCGATTCCGACCAGGCGATCGGCGCGGTGACCCGGCTGCTGCGCGATCGCTTCGGCGTCGGCCACGCCACGGTGCAGGCCGAATTCGAGGTCTGCGCCGACGCCGAAACCGCCCCGCGACATTAAGCGAAACCCATCGCGACGGAAAAACGCAATCGACAGTTCACCTTTTTGCCGGGAAGCGGTAATTATTCGACATAATACCTGTGCATTTGATGTCGCCCATGGCCCGGATGTCCCGGGCGGCGGGCCCGGAAAGGTGACGATGGGGCATAATGGAGCTCTCGCCCGCGACGCGGACCCGATGTCGATCTGCCGCAACGTGACGGTTGCCGGACGACGCACCAGCGTCCGCATGGAGGTCGTGTTCTGGGACGGGCTGATGGAGATCTGCGCGCGCGAGCAGATCGGTCTGAACGAGATCTGTACCCGCATCGACGCCGCCCGCAAGGGCAGCGGCCTGACCGGGGCGCTGCGGGTCTTCGTCCTGTGCTATTTCCGAGAGCTGACGCGCCGGCCGGCGCCGGTGCAGCCGCCGGTCCATGCCTCGGTCCAGACCCCGCCGGCGCTGCTGGTCGCGGCGCTGGAAGGCGTGATCGGGGCCCGCGCCTAGGAGCCAGCCGGGCGGCCGGGCTCTAGGCGAGGCCGTCCCAGTTCAGCCGCTCCACCGCGGCCACAGGCCGCAGCCGGTGCCGTTCGGCGGCGGCGGCCAGCTTGTGCGCATCCGGCCGGCCGGTGGCGCCGTCACGCAGCTCGGCGCCATGGATGCCGCCGATCACGAACAGCCCGTCGATCCCGGCCGCCGCCGCGCCGGCCATGTCGGTGTGGAAGCTGTCGCCGACCGCCAGCACCCGCCCCGGGTCGGGCCGGCCCAGCAACTCGAAGCAGCGGCGGTAGACCGGCGGGTGCGGCTTGCCGTGGTAGAACACCTCGCCGCCCAGCGTCTCGTAGTGCTGGGCCAGGGCGCCGGCGCAGATCTGCATGCGGCCGCCGACGATGACGACGATGTCCGGGTTGGCGCAGATCATCGGCAGCCGGCGCGCCGCCGCGGCCTCCAGCAGCGGCGCATGATCCTCGGCCCGCTCCTCCGGATCGTCGATGCCGGTGTTCAGGACGAACTCGGCATCGGCCACATCGTCGACCCGGACGACGTCGTCGATGCCCTCATAGACGTCGGCGTCGCGGCCGGGGCCGAGATGCAGGAAGCGCTCGCCCAGCGCCTGGTGGAAGTCGTCGTCGCGCGCCGCCAGCGCCAGATGCGCCGCCTCGCCCGAGGACAGGATGGCGTCCCAGCATTCCTCGGGCACGCCGATCTGGGCCAAGCGCTGCACCACCGACCCGACCCGGCGCGGCGCGTTCGACAAGAGGCACACCTGCTTACCCTCGCCGCGCAGCCGCTGCAGGCAGTCGATCACGCCGGGATAGGGCGTGACCCCGTCATGCACCACGCCCCACAGGTCGACGATGAAGGCGTCATAGCGGTCGCGGATCGCGGCGATGCCGTCGAGAATCGGAATGCTGTCGGTCATCGAGTCTGTTCGTCCCATTCCGATCAGGGGCGGCGCCACCAGCGCCGCCCGGGCTCACGCCGTCTGCAGGTCCTCGCCCTGGCCCTTCAGCTTCGCCGCCAGCGAGGCCTCAAGGAACTGGTCGATGTCGCCGTCCAGCACCGCCGAGGAGGCGCTGGTCTCCACGCCGGTGCGCAGGTCCTTCACCATCTGGTAGGGCTGCAGCACATAGCTGCGGATCTGGTGGCCCCAGCCGATATCGGTCTTCTCGGCGTTCAGCGCGTCGGCCTGGGCCTCGCGGATCTTCAGCTCGCGCTCGTAGAGGCGGGCGCGCAGCATGTCCATCGCCATGGCCCGGTTGCGGTGCTGCGACCGGTCGTTCTGGCAGGCGACGATGACGCCGGTCGGGATGTGGGTGATGCGGATCGCCGAATCCGTCTTGTTCACATGCTGGCCGCCGGCGCCGGAGGCCCGGTAGGTGTCGACCTTCAGATCCTTGTCCAGGATCGTGATCTCGATCGTATCATCGACCACCGGCGACACCGAGGCCGAGGCGAAGCTGGTGTGCCGCCGCGCCGCGCTGTCATAGGGGCTGATCCGGACCAGGCGGTGCACGCCCGATTCGGTCTTCAGCCAGCCATAGGCGTTGTGGCCCTTGATCAGCACCGTGGCCGACTTGATCCCGGCCTCTTCGCCCGGGCTCTCCTCCAGCCACTCGACCTTGAAGCCGTGCTGCTCGGCCCAGCGGACATACATGCGCAGCAGCATCTGGCCCCAGTCCTGGGCCTCGGTCCCGCCGGCGCCGGCATTGACCTCGAGATAGCAGTCGTTGCCGTCCGCCTCGCCCGACAGCAGGCTCTCCAGCTGCTTCTTCGCCACCTTCTCGCCCAGCTGGTGCAACTGGGCTTCGGCGTCGGCCAGCACCTCGGCATCGTCCTCGGCCTCGGCCAGCTCGATCAGGCCGATGGTGTCGTCGAACTCGCCGGCCAGGGCCTTGTAGCCGCCGATGGCGTCATCGAGATGGGTGCGCTCGCGCAGCAGGGTCTGCGCCTTCTCCGGGCTGTCCCAGAGCTTCGGATCCTCGGCGAGGGCGTTCAGCTCGTCCAGTCGTCTGAGTGCGTTATCCCAGTCAAAGAGACCTCCTCAGCAGCGCGAGCGACTGCTTGATCTCTTGGGCCTTGGCTTCGGTCTCGGCGCGCATGCCGTGCGCTCCTCTCGAATTCGGTCCGTCCACGGGATCGCGGGCCACGCGGCGGCCTGCGATGCGAACCGGGGATGTAGGACGGATCGGCGGTCAGGTAAAGGCCGCGGGCGGGGAAAACCTCCCGCCCGCTGCGTCCTTACGACTTCCGCGGCTTCAGCTGGCTGACGTCGCGCACGGCGCCGCGGGCGGCGCTGGTGGTCAAGGCCGCGTAGGCCTGCAGCGCCTGCGAGACCTTGCGGGCCCGCGGCGCCGAGGGCTCCCAGCCGCCATCGGCGCGGGCGTTCATCGCCGCCCGGCGATGTGCCAGCTCCTCATCCGACACGGCGAGGTGGATCTTGCGGTGCGGGATATCGATCTCGATGGTGTCGCCCTCCTGCACCAGGGCGATGGCGCCGCCCTCGGCCGCCTCGGGCGAGACATGGCCGATCGACAGGCCGGAGGAGCCGCCGGAGAAGCGGCCGTCGGTGACCAGGGCGCAGACCTTGCCCAGGCTCTTCGACTTCAGGTAGCTGGTCGGGTACAGCATCTCCTGCATGCCGGGGCCGCCCTTCGGGCCCTCGTAGCGGATCAGCACCACGTCGCCGGGCTTGATGGTGTCGCCCAGGATGGCCTCGACCGCCGCGTCCTGGCTCTCGAAGATCCGGGCGGGGCCGGAGAAGGTCAGGATGCTGGCATCGACGCCGGCGGTCTTCACGACGCAGCCATCCTCGGCGATGTTGCCGTACAGCACCGCCAGGCCGCCATCGGGGCTGAAGGCGTGCTCCAGGTCGCGGATGACCCCGCGCTTGCGGTCGGCGTCGACGCTGGGGTAGCGCGCGTCCTGGCTGAAGGCAACCTGGGTCGGGATGCCGCCCGGCGCCGCGGCGTAGAATTTGTGCACGGATTCGCTGTCGGTGCGCTTGATGTCCCACTGGTCCAGCGCCGCTGACAGGCTCTCGGCATGGACCGTGTGGGTGTCGCGGTTCAGCAGGCCGGCCCGGTCCAGCTCGCCCAGGATGGCCATGATGCCGCCGGCGCGGTGGACGTCCTCCATATGCACGGTCGACAGCGCCGGCGCGACCTTGCACAGCACCGGCACCCGGCGCGACAGCCGGTCGATGTCGGCCATGGTGAAGTCGACCTCGCCCTCCTGAGCCGCCGCCAGCAGGTGCAGCACGGTGTTGGTCGACCCGCCCATGGCGATGTCGAGGGTCATCGCGTTCTCGAAGGCGGCGAAGCTGGCGATGCTGCGCGGCAGGACGGATTCGTCGTCCTGCTCGTAGTGGCGCTTCGCCAGGTCGACGATCAGGTGCCCGGCCTCGACGAACAGGCGCCGGCGGTCGGCATGGGTGGCCAGGGTCGAGCCGTTGCCCGGCAAGGCCAGGCCCAGCGCCTCGGTCAGGCAGTTCATCGAATTGGCGGTGAACATGCCGGAGCAGGAGCCGCAGGTCGGGCAGGCCGACCGCTCGATCACCTTGACGTCCTCGTCGCTGATCCGGCTGTCGGCGGCCGCGACCATAGCGTCGATCAGGTCCAACGCCTTGGTCTCGCCGCCGACCTTGACCTTGCCGGCTTCCATCGGCCCGCCGGACACGAACACCACCGGGATGTTCAGCCGCATCGCGGCCATCAGCATGCCGGGCGTGATCTTGTCGCAGTTCGAGATGCAGACCATGGCGTCGGCGCAATGCGCGTTGACCATGTACTCGACGCTGTCGGCGATGATCTCTCGCGAGGGCAGGCTGTACAGCATGCCGTCATGGCCCATGGCGATGCCGTCGTCGACGGCGATGGTGTTGAACTCCTTGGCGACCCCGCCGGCGGCCTCGATCTCCCGCGCCACCAGCTGGCCGAGGTCCTTGAGGTGGACATGGCCGGGCACGAACTGGGTGAAGGAGTTGACGACGGCGATGATCGGCTTGCCGAAATCCGCATCCGTCATGCCGGTCGCCCGCCAGAGCCCGCGGGCTCCGGCCATGTTGCGGCCGTGGGTGGTGGTGCGGGAACGATAGGCTGGCATTGCTCGGGGTCCGCTGCTCGGGTCACTTTCTGATCGGACGGGCGGCCTCGGCAGTCAGAAAAGAACCGCGACGCCCGTTGGAAACACCCAGAAAGAACGCCATTCCCGCCCGCGACGCAAGGGCGGCGGACGCAACGCTCCCGCGCGCGGAGTGCCGCTTACCGGCTCGCGGCGGCGTCCCGCGGCTCCGGCGCCGGGTCGTCGGCGGCGTAGGCCGGGGTGGCCAGGCGCAGGCAGCTGACCACCGTGGCTGCGGTTGCCAGCCCGGCCGCGGTCAGCAGGGCCGCCTGGGCGCCATGGTCGGGGAAATGGGCGAACAGCAGCGCCACCAGCGCGGCGCCGGTGGCCTGGCCGAGCAGGCGGGCGGTGCCCAGCATGCCGCTGGCGGCACCGCTGCGGGCGCGCGGGGCCGATCCGATCATCACCCGGTTGTTGGGAGCCTGGAACAGGCCGAATCCGGCGCCGCACAGCGCCATGCGCCAGACGATGTCGAAGGGGGCGGGATCCGCCGGCAGGGTCGCCATCAGCACCAGGCCGATGGCGAGGAGGGCGAGGCCGATGCCGCCGAGCAGGCCGGGCGGGTGCCGGTCGGACAGGCGGCCGGCGAAGGGCGCGGTCACCGCCACCGCCAGCGGCCAGGGCATCATCAGCAGGCCGACCTGGGCCGGGGAGAAGCCGTAGCCGGTCTGCAGCAGGAAGGGCAGCGCCACGAAGGCCGCCATCTGCGCCATGAACGAGCTGATCGAGGTGGCGACCGACAGCCCGACCACCGGAATGCGCAGCAGATCCAGCGGCAGCAGCGGCGTCGCCCGGGCCAACTGCCGCCGCACCAGCCACACCGCGGCGACAAGGCACAAGCCGAACTGCAATGCGATCAGCGGCCAGTCGAGCGCATGGGCGACGCTGTCGATGCCGGTGATCAGCAAACCGAAGGTGGCGGCGGAGAGCAGCGCGCTCAGCAGGTCGAAGCGGCGGTCGGCAAGGTCGCTTTCCGGCAGGTTGCGGCTGCCGATGATCAGGGCGGCGATGCCGAGCGGCAGGTTGACGGCGAACAGCCACGGCCAGGAGGAGATCGACAGCAGGGCGCCGGCGAAGCTGGGCCCGATGGTCGAGGCGCTGGCCGCGATCATGGCGTTGACGCCCAGCACATGGCCCAGGCGCGCGCGCGGGAAGATGTAGCGGATCAGCGCGGTGTTCACGCTCATGATCCCGGCGGCGCCGAAGCCCTGGGCGACGCGGGAGAGGGTCAGCGCCAGCAGCGAGTCCGATAGGGCGCAGGCCAGCGAGGCGACGGTGAACAGGGCGAGGCCGCCGATATAGATCCGGCGGTAGCCGATGATCTCGCCCAGCCCGGCAAGGGGCAGCAGCGAGACCACCACCGCCAGCTGGTAGGCGTTGACGATCCAGATCGACATCGACGGGCTGGCCTGGAACTCGGCCGCGATCGTCGGCAGCGCCACATTGGCGACGGAGCCGTCGAGCACGGCGAGCATGATGCCGAGCACCACGGTGGCGAAGGCCCATCTGCGGCGGGGCAGGGGCAGGCCGTCGGGCAGAGACACGAGACCTCGCTTTCGCGGCGGGCACCCTTGGCGCCGCCGTCCATGGCATGATCCTGGAACCAGCCGTTGCGAATAGCTATGGCGATTTAGCTATAACAGAATAGCAAAATGATCGACCCGGACCAGACCCTCCCGATCGAGCGCGAGCAGCTCAGCGCTTTCCGGCTGCAGCTGATGGCGCTGCTGCGGCGGCTGCGGCGCGAATCCGACGGCGGGGATACCCCGCTGTCGCAGCTGATGCTGCTGGCCGCGCTGCTGCGCCTAGGCGGCACGGCAAGCCCGACCGAGCTCGGTACGGTCGAGGGGTTGCGCTCGTCCAACGTCGCGGCGCTGCTGCGCGGGCTGGAGAAGGACGGGTTGGTGCGGCGCGAGGCCGATGCCGGCGACCGCCGCCGGCTGCATGTGGTGATCACCGATGCCGGCACCCAGACGGTGCTGGAAAACCGCAGCCGCCGCGAGGCCTGGCTAGCCGAGGCTGTCGCCGGTTGCCTGAGTGCGGAGGAGCGCGCCCAGCTGATCGCTGTCGGCGCGCTGCTGCAGCGCTTGGCGGAGTATCAGGAAGGCGGGGTGGGATAGACGGAGAGCGCCATCCTCTCCCATCCCTCGGACGTCATTCCCGCGAAAGCGGGAATCTCTTTCCGGTCTTGCTGCGAGGAGATCCCCGCTTTCGTGGGAATGACGAGACGGGACGGCGGAAAGGGGGCCTATTCCGCCGCCTCGACCAGCGGGGCGGGGGTGTAGTTCAGGATCGGGCCGAGCCAGCGCTCGACCTCGGTGATCGGCATGCCCTTGCGGCGGGCATAGTCCTCGACCTGGTCGCGCTCCACCTTGGCGACTCCGAAATAGTAGGAGTCCGGATGCGCCAGGTAGAGGCCGGAGACCGATGAGCCGGGCCACATGGCGTAGCTCTCGGTCAGGCGCACGCCGATCCGGCGCTCGGCGTCGAGCAGCCGGAACAGGGTGACCTTCTCGGTGTGGTCCGGCTGGGCCGGATAGCCCGGGGCCGGGCGGATGCCGCGATAGGGCTCGCCGATCAGCTCGTCCGGCGCGAAGGCCTCGTCCGGGGCATAGCCCCAGAACTCGCGGCGCACGCGCTGGTGCATGGCCTCGGCGAAGGCCTCGGCGAAGCGGTCGGCCAGCGCCTTCACCAGGATCGAGGAATAGTCGTCATTGGCCCGGGCGAAGCGATTGGCGATCGCCTCCTCCTCGATCCCGGCGGTGACGACGAAGCCGCCGACATAGTCGGCCTTGCCGCTGTCGGCGGGCGCGACGAAGTCGGACATCGCCACCCGCGGCCGGCCGTCGCGCTTGGACAGCTGCTGCCGCAGGGTGAAGAAGGTCGCCAGCTCCTGCCGCCGGTCCTCGCCGGTGAACAGGCGGATGTCGTCGCCCATCGCGCCGGCCGGCCAGAAGCCGATCACCGCCTTGGGCTTGAACCAGCGCTCCTCGACGATGCGGGCCAGCATCGCCTGGGCGTCCTGGAACAACTGCCGGGCGGCCTCGCCCTGCTTCTCGTCCTGCAGGATCGCCGGGTAGCGACCCTTCAGCTCCCAGGTCTGGAAGAACGGCGTCCAGTCGATGTAGCGCGCCAGCTCCGCCAGGTCCCAGTCCTCGAACACCCGGGTGCCCAGGAAGGACGGCTGCGGCGGCTGATAGCCGGCCCAGTCGATGGCGAAGGGCGTGGCCCGCGCGGCGGCCAGCGGCAGGCGCTGCTTCTCCGCCTCCGCCCGCGCATGGCTGTCGGCGACCTTGCGGTACTCGTCGCGCACGCCCTCGACATAGCCGCGCTTCGCCTCGGGCGACAGCAGGCTCGAGACCACGCCGACGGCACGGCTGGCGTCGTTGACATAGACGGTCTGGCCGCGGGCGTAGCGCGGATGGATCTTCACCGCCGTGTGCACCCGGCTGGTGGTGGCGCCGCCGATCAGCAGCGGGATGTCGAAGCCGTCGCGCTCCATCTCCGCCGCCACATGCACCATCTCGTCCAGCGACGGGGTGATCAGGCCGGACAGGCCGATGATGTCGACCTTCTCGGCCTTCGCCGTCTCCAGGATCTTGGTGGCCGGCACCATGACGCCGAGATCGATGATCTCGTAGTTGTTGCAGGCCAGAACGACGCCGACGATGTTCTTGCCGATGTCGTGCACGTCGCCCTTGACGGTCGCCATCAGGATCTTGCCGGCGCTGCGCCGCTCGCCGCCGCCGCCATTGGCGGCCTTCTCGGCCTCCATGTAGGGCAGCAGGTGGGCCACGGCCTGCTTCATCACGCGGGCCGACTTCACCACCTGGGGCAGGAACATCTTGCCGGCGCCGAACAGGTCGCCGACCACGTTCATGCCGGCCATCAGCGGGCCTTCGATGACGTGCAGCGGCCGCTCGGCCTCCAGCCGCGCCTCCTCGACATCGGCGTCGATGAACTCGGTGATGCCGTTGACCAGCGCATGCTCCAGCCGCTTGCCGACCGGCCGCTCGCGCCAGGTCAGGTCGCGTTCCTTGGCCTCGCGCCCGGCGCCGCCCTTGAACCGCTCGGCCAGGGCCAGTAGCCGCTCGGTGGCGTCGTCGCGGCGGTTGAGGACCACGTCCTCACAGGCCTCGCGCAGCTCCGGCTCGATCGACTCATAGACGGCCAACTGCCCGGCATTGACGATGCCCATGTCCATGCCGGCCTGGATGGCGTGATACAGGAACACCGCGTGCATCGCCTCGCGCACCGGCTCGTTGCCGCGGAACGAGAAGGACAGGTTGGAAACGCCGCCCGAGATATGGGCATGCGGCAGGGTCTGCCGGATCTGCCGGGTCGCCTCGATGAAGGCGACGCCGTAGCCGTTGTGCTCCTCGATGCCGGTCGCCACCGCGAAGACGTTGGGGTCGAAGACGATGTCCTCGGGCGGGAAGCCGGCCTGTTCGGTCAGCAGCTTGTAGGCCCGGGTGCAAATCTCGACCTTGCGCTCCAGCGTGTCGGCCTGGCCGGCCTCGTCGAAGGCCATCACCACCACGGCGGCGCCATAGGACCGCACCAGACGGGCGTGATGCAGGAAGGCTTCCTCGCCCTCCTTCATCGAGATCGAGTTGACCAGTGGCTTGCCCTGGACGCATTTCAGTCCGGCCTCGATGATCGAGAATTTCGAGCTGTCGATCATCACCGGCACGCGGGCGATGTCGGGCTCGGCCGCAATCAGGTTCAGGAACTCGACCATGGCCTTCTCGGAATCGATCAGGCCCTCATCCATGTTGATGTCGAGGATCTGGGCGCCGTTGGCCACCTGGTCGCGCGCCACCTCCAGCGCCGCGGCGTAGTCGCCGGCGGTGATCAGCTTGCGGAAGCGGGCCGAGCCGGTGACGTTGGTGCGCTCGCCGACATTCACGAACGGGATGTCGCCGGTCAGCGTGAACGGCTCCAGCCCGGACAGCCGCATCAGCGGTGCGGCTGTCGGCACCTCGCGTGGCGGCAGGTCCGCCACCGCATCGGCGATGGCGCGGATGTGGTCGGGGGTCGATCCGCAGCAGCCGCCGACGATGTTGACCAGCCCTTCCTCGGCGAAGCCGCGGATTTGGGCGGCCATGGCCTCCGGAGTCTCGTCATACTGGCCGAACTCGTTCGGCAGGCCGGCATTCGGATAGGCGCAGACGAAGGTGTCGGCGGCCTCGGCGATCTCGGCCAGATGCGCCCGCATGGCGTTGGCGCCCAGCGCGCAGTTCAGGCCGATGGTGAAGGGCCGGGCATGCCGCACCGAATGCCAGAAGGCGGTCGGCGTCTGCCCCGACAGGGTGCGGCCGGACAGGTCGGTGATCGTGCCGGAGATCATCACCGGCAGGTGCACGTCCTTCTCGGCGAAGACCAGCTCGGTGCCGAAGATCGCCGCCTTGGCGTTCAGCGTGTCGAAGATGGTCTCGATCAGGATGATCTCGGCGCCGCCATCGACCAGGCCGCGCACCTGCTCGGCATAGGCGTCGCGCAGCTGGTCAAAGGTGACGGCGCGATAGCCCGGGTTGTTGACGTCCGGCGAGATCGAGGCGGTGCGGTTGGTCGGCCCCAGCGCGCCGGCGACGAAGCGGCGGCGGCCGTCCATCGCCCGGGCCTTCGCCGCGGCCCGGCGGGCCAGCCGCGCACCTTCGCGGTTCAGGTCGTAGACCACCTTCTCCATGCCGTAATCGGCCTGGGCAATCGAGGTGGAGGAGAAGGTGTTGGTCTCGAGGATGTCGGCGCCGGCGATGGCATAGCCGAAATGGATCGCCTCGATCGCATCCGGCTGGGTCAGGATCAGCAGGTCGTTGTTGCCCTGCAGGTGGCAGTCGCAGCCGGCGAAATGGGTCCCGCGGAAATGCTCCTCGCCGAAGCCTAAGCCTTGGATCTGGGTGCCCATGGCGCCGTCCAGGATCAGTACGCGCTCGCGCGCCGCCGCGGTCAGTGCGGCCAGGACCTCGGTGCCGTCGACCGGCTCCAGGGGGATGTCGAGGGAAGGCATGGTCATGGCGAGCAGCCGGCGGTTCCGGGTCGGGCTGTACGTAATGACATAAAGATATCTTTATATCAACATCCGATGTCGCGAAGAGAGCGACAAAGGTCGCCGGAAGAGCGACCTCCTACGTTGCCTCTCGTGTGGCGAGACTTTCCGAATCCCCCACGTTCGCGGGAATGACGACAAAGGAAGGGGCTGCGGCCCTACTTGCCGTCTGCCACCGGCTCCAGCCCGGTGGCGGCAATGGCCGGGGCGGCGGTGGGGGAGGCCAGGAAGTCGAGCAGCTTCTTCGCCGCCGCCGGGTCGTGCGAGCCGGCGACGATGCCGGCGGAATACGGCGTCACCTGCTGCAGCTCGGGCGGCAGCGGCCCGACCAGGTCGATGCCCGATCGCCTTCAGCTCGGCGATCTGCTGGAAGCCCAGCTCGGCCTCGCCCTTGGCCACGATTTCGCCGACCGGGGTGGCCGTGATCTTGCGCGCCTTACCCGGCATCCGCGCGGCGATGCCCAGGCGCTGGAACATGTGCGTCGAGATGTAGACCCCGCTGGCGCTATCGGAACAGGCGATCGACGGCAGCGTCATGGGCGTCCTCTTCGGCTGAATCGGGTCCTATCGTGGCCGAAAGCAGCGCCCCGTAGTCCGCCGGTGCGTCAGGCCAGCCATGCCCGGACACCGTGCCGCAGCCGGCTTGTCCCGCCGGGGTTCATGTCCGACGTAGCCTCCATGCGCGCTGCCGTCGCGGTGCGCCTGGAGTCCCCTGATGAGTCTCGCCCACGATCCTGATTTCATCCGTCTCCTGGCCGGCAGCCATGCCCGGCTGGTCGGCACGCCGCTGCTGCCGGACGACGCCGGCGACGACGTCGCCGAGCAGGCGCGCTGGCTCTATGGCGACGCCCCGTTCTGTGTGCTGGCCCACAACACCGACGCCGACCCCCGCTTCGTCTACGCCAACCGCGCGGCCCAGGCCCGGTTCGAATATGGCTGGGACGAGTTCATCACGCTGCCCTCCCGCCTCTCGGCCGAGGCGCCGGATCGGGCCGAGCGCCAGCGGCTGCTCGACGCCGTCACCCGCGACGGCTTCATCGCCGATTACCGCGGCCTGCGCATCGCCAAATCCGGCCGTCGCTTCTGGATCGAGCGCGCCACGGTCTGGCAGCTGATCGACGAGGCCGGCGCGCTGCGCGGCCAGGCCGCGACCTTTCGGGACTGGCGGGAGGTGTAGGACGGGGCCTGCTTATGCCGATGCGAGCCATGCTAGGCTCCTCTCTGGGCGGGGAGGGACCGGCGCATGGGGCGGACGAAGGCGTTTCTGGTTTATGGCTCGATCCTCGCGGCCTTCCTGGTGATCATTCTCATGGTCGAGGGTGGCTATGGCCTTTGGGATGCGATCAAAGGCGTCGGATCGGCCTTCGTCCTGGTGGTGGTCATCATTGGTATCGTGATGGCGATGGCGTCGACCTCCTGACGCGGTCACGACGCCTGCCGGGTCCCGATCTGCTCCCAGTGGCCGGGGTTCAGCACCAATCGGCCCGAGCCGTCGAAGTGCAGGGTCAACGGATAGCGCCCCGGCACCATGAAGTCGGTGGCCGAGACCGGGGTTAACGCTGTCCGCTTCTCCTTGCCGATGGCGAAGGCGGCGCGGGTGCCGGTGGCCTGGGCAAACAGGGCGTCGCCCTCGGCCGTGACCTTCACCGTCACGAAGGGGCTGAAGACGTAGTCGCCGGCCAGCGCCGCCAGCTTGTCCGCCGGCAGCACCGGCTTGCCGGCCGGCGTCGCCGGCTGCGGCTGGTCCGGCACCGAGGCGAGGATGGCGTCCCACATCACCTCGCCGCCGACGACGCCGAGGTCGACCGTCGGCAGCATCGCCGCCTCGTCCGTCAGCTCGCCGGTCGAGACGGCGTACAGCACGTCGCCGTCGAACTCGGTGGCGAAGGGCTGCAGCGCCCGGCCCATCGAGCTGTGCACCTGGATCGCCAGGCGCTGCAGCTCCGCCGGCTTCAGCTTCTGGTTGGTGACGATCAGGCTGACCGTGGTGTTGCGGGCCGGGGCATCGGCGTTCGGCGCGCCGATCCAGCCCGGCTTGCGGCTGGCCGGATAGCCCGCCAGCAGCGCCGCCGTGGTCAGGTCCTTCGGCCAGCCCTCGTCGCCGTAGCAGGCGGCCACCTTGCCGTCCCGCGTCGTCACCACGCCGAGCGCATTGACCACGACGAAGGCGGCGATCTTGACCTGCCCGATCTGGCGGAAGGCGCCGCCCTGGCCGGAGAAGGCGTTGCAGCCGAACAGCGACCCGGTGACCGCCAGGCGGCCGGCGCCCTGGGCGCCCAGCGGGAACACGCCCGGCTTCGCGGCACGGAAGGCCGCCTGGGCCAGCCGCTTGTCGGGCACGATCTCGTTCAGCCGGCGGCCGCCGAGATCGTAGATGATGGCGCCGACCGACAGGGCGATGTTGTCCCAATGGCCGCCGCGGACGCCATCCTCCTTCAGCGCCGAGGTCACGGCGGTGGTGGCCTCGAGCCCATACCAGGAGCCGCCGGCGAAGATCACGGCGTCCAGCTCCGGCGCGTCATAGCCCAGGCGGAGGTAGTCGGTGTTGACCGTGCCGGGCCCGCCGCCGCGGACATCCACGGCAGCCAGCGACCGCCGGTCGAAATGGAACACGGTGACGCCGGTCGGGCCCTCCTCGTATTCGCCGGTGCCGACCTGGATCGCCGGCCAGTCGAACTGCAGCAGCTTGTCGCCGGCGTTCAACACCGGCGCCGGAGTGTCCTGGGCCGCGGCCGGCAACGCTGCCAGCAGCGCGGCGAGCAGACCGGTTGCCAAAGCTCCACCGATCGACCTCGGGCCGTTCCGTCGATTCCGCATTCCATCCCCCTGTCCGTGGTTCACCGGCTGCCGGCGGACGGGAATGCTGTCCCAACCGCGCGGCATCCGGAAGGGGATAGTGGCGCCGCCGCCCTGCGATCCCATCTTCATGGGGGCGACAGCGCAGACGGAGGCAGCGATGCCGCGATCCCCAATCCTCTCCCGCCGCACCCTGCTGGGCGCTTTGGCCGCCACCGGCGCCGCGCCGCTGCTGCCCGATGCGATGGCCCAGGCGGCCCCGATCACCCGGCCGATCCCCTCGACCGGCGAGGCGATGCCCGTGGTCGGGCTCGGCAGCTGGATCACCTTCAATGTCGGCGACGACCCGCAGGCGCGCGACGACTGCGCCGAGGTGATGCGCGCCTTCTTCGCCGCGGGCGGGCGGATGATCGATTCCTCGCCGATGTACGGCTCGTCCCAGCCGGTGATCGGCCATGGCCTGGCCAGGCTCGGGTGGCCTGCCGGCCTGTTCGCGGCCGACAAGGTCTGGACCTCCGGCGACGGGCCGGGGCAGATTGAGGAGTCGCGCCGGCTCTGGGGCGTGCCCCTCTTCGACCTGCTGCAGGTGCACAACCTGCTGGCCTGGGAGGCACATCTCGACACGCTGTTCGCCATGAAGGCGGAGGGCCGGCTGCGCTATGTCGGCATCACCACCTCGGAGGGGCGGCGGCACGGCGAGATCGAGCAGGTGATGCGCAGCCGGCCGATCGACTTCGTCCAGATCACCTACAACATCCTCGATCGCGAGGTGGAGGAGCGGATCCTGCCTCTGGCGCAGGACCGCGGCATCGCCGTCATCGTCAACCGGCCGTTCCGCCAGGGCGGGCTGATCGACGATGTCGACGGCGAGGCGCTGCCCGGCTGGGCCGGTGAGATCGGCTGCGCCAGCTGGGCCCAGATCCTGCTGAAATTCGTGGTCTCGCACCCGGCGGTCACCTGCGCCATCCCGGCCACCACCAGCGTCGACCATGTGCGCGAGAATCTCGGAGTCGCCCGCGGCCCGATGCCGGATGCGGCGATGCGCCGGCGGATGGCCGCCGAGGTCGAGGCGCTGTGATGACGGAGTGGTGGAGCTACCGCCTCTCCGACTTCCTGCTGTTCTCGCCCCGCACCTATCACCGCCTGTTCGAGCTGTACAACGCGGCGGTCTGGCCGGCGCAGGTGGTGGCCGTCCTGCTCGGGCTGCTGATGCTGGTGCTGCTGCGGCGCGGCGGATCGGTGGCGGGGCCGTCCGTCGCCGCCATCCTGGCTGCCTGCTGGGCCTGGGTGGCGATCGCCTTCCATCTCGACCGCTACGCCAGCATCAACTGGGGCGCCCCGTGGCTCGCCGCGGGGTTCCTGGCGCAGGCGGCGCTGCTGGTCTGGGCCGGGGCGGTCGGCGGCCGGCTGTCCGTCCCGCCGCGGCTCGATGCCGCCGGCCGGGCGGGAGTCGGGATCTTCCTGTTCGCGCTGCTGGCGCAGCCCGCGATCGGCCTGCTGCTCGGCCGCACCTGGCGCCAGGCCGAGATCTTCGGCGTCGCGCCCGATCCGACCGCGATCGGCACGCTCGGCCTGCTGCTGGCCCTGGCCGGGCCGGCGCGCTGGGTGCTGATGATCCTGCCGGTCCTGTGGTGCGCCGTCGCCGGGGCGACGCTCCAGGCGATGTCGGCGCCGGAGTCCTGGGTGCCGCCGGCTGCGGCGCTGCTGGCCCTGGCGCTCGTGAGCTGGCAGGGCCTGGCGCGCCGGCGCTCGTCCTGAGCAGATTACGCCTTGCGGTTCCGCAGGGCCTCGGCCTGGGCGTAGAACTTCTTCTCCCACTCCTTGTGCGCGTCCTGCCCCTCGCGGATGAAGGGGGTGAAGACGGCCAGGTTGAGGAGCAGCCAGTTCACCAGCTTCGCCGGGAAGCGCAGCGGCTTGACGAAGTCGATGAACAGCACCACCCGGGTCTTCTCGGTGTGGTTCCACGCCTCGTGCTCATAGGCATCGTCGAACACCAGGGCCTTGCCTTCCTCCCAGTGGCAGATCTGCTTGTCGACGCGGATCGCCAGCTTCTCGCGCGGCTCCGGCACCAGCAGCGGCAGGTGCAGCCGCAGCACGCCGTTGTACGGCCCGCGATGGGCGGCCAGGTGCTTGCCCGGCTCGAAGATCGAGAACATCGCGGTCTTCAGCCCCGGGATCTTCTGGACGATGCGCCAGGTCTCCGGGCACTGAGCGATGTTCTTCTCCGAGCTGACGCCGTAGCCGGCCAGGAAGAACGTCTTCCAGTGATTGTCCTTGCTGATTGTCTTCACGTCGGACGAGATGTCCTGGAAGCTCGGCAGCTCGTGCTGGCGCAGCAGCACGCGGTCCAGCTCGGCCCGGATCAGGGGCCATTCCCGCTCGATCTCGGCGACCCAGGGGAAGACGGCGGTGTCGTAGACCGGCGGGTTGCCGACCTTGGTGTATTTCAGGTTCAGTCGCTCGGCCCAGGCGACGAACCGCATGAAGAAGCGCGCCACCAGGCTCGGCCGCTCCAGGGTCGGGTCGATGCCTTCGGTGGCGAACACCTGCTTCGGGTTGACTGGGCCCGGATGCGTCGCGGTGCCTTGGTTTCCGACGCTTGCGTTCACGGTGTCACACTCCGACTGTGCTCTCGCTTCCGAACGGTAGCAGCGACTTGGCTCGCCGCTGCGACGCGGGATTATATCGCAGAAAACGGCGGTTGGGATCTTGGTCCGCCACGGAATTCCTTCCCCTACACCAATGGTGGGGCAGTTGCCATCGCTCCATCTGCGAATCATTCCTAGCCGGATTTGTGACAAGGTCAAGACACAGCGGGGGCGGCGCGGTGCCGCGGAGGTCGTGCGTGACCGGCCGCAGCGTCAGATTGCCTCGCCCGAGACGAGCGCGGCGATCCGCTCATTCTCGGCGTCGAACTCTTCGAGCGTCATCGGCGGGTATTGCCCGGCCAGCAATCCGAGGCGGCTTGCATCAGGGGCCGCGTCGATCGGCACAAGTCGGGCCACGGGGCGGCCGTTGCGGGCGATGACGATGTCGGTCTCGCGGCCCGTCTCGATTGCGGCGACCAGGCGCGAGAGGCTGGACTTCATCTCGGAGATGTTGACGACGATCATCACCGAACCTCGCTGAGCTCGACCACCATAAATCGGAGACGATCGCTTTCAAATCGGCGATCTCGGTTCTCCGGATGCCTGACGTCCGCGCCCGGCCACGCTATGCTGAGCCGCAACCCGCCGGAGGCCCTATGCCGTCGCTCGCGCATCTGCTGCCCTTCTTCGTCGCCACGGTGCTGATCGCGATCATCCCGGGGCCGGCAATCCTCTACACCGTGGCCCAGACCCTGGCGCGCGGCCGGGCGGCGGGGTTCCGCGCCGCCACCGGCATCGCGGTCGGCGACCTGGTCCATGTCGTGGCCGCCGCGGCCGGGCTGTCGGCGGTGTTCCGCTGGTCGCCGACGCTGTTCCTGGTGGTGAAGATCTTCGGCGCCGCCTATCTGGTCTGGCTCGGCCTCCGCATGGTGCGCAGCCGCCGGTCCGGCGACGCCTTGCCGCAGCTGGCGGAGAAGACGGCGCGCCGGGCCTTCGCCGAAAGCGTGACGGTCGAGCTGCTGAACCCGAAGACGGCGCTGTTCTTCATCGCCTTCCTGCCGCAATTCGTCGATCCCTCAGCCAGCCTGCCGGTCTGGGCCCAGTTCCTGGTGCTGGGGATGATCGTCAACGCCGTGTTCTTCGCCGCCGACGTGGTCACGATGCTGTGCATCGACCGGGCGATGGCCCGGCTGCGCCGCAGCGAGCGGGTGGCGCGCTGGCTGCGGCTGGCCAGCGGCTCGGCCTTGGTCGGGCTGGGCGCCCATATGGCGCTGAGCCGGAACTGAGCGACTGCGAAACAATCATGCGCGCCGCGTGACCGCGACCGGCACCGCTCCTATACTCGCCTCCGTGACAGGAGGAATGCCGCCATGACCGCCTTCGACAAGCGGACCCCCGCCGACTGGGAGGCCCTGGCCCGGAAGGAGCTGCGCGACCGCCCGCTGGAGGACCTGACGGTCGAGACGGCCGAGGGCGTGACGGTCAAGCCGCTCTACACTGCGGCGGACGTGCCGGCGGATGCGGCGGGGGAGCTGCCGGGCTTCGCCCCGTTCACCCGCGGCGTGCGTGGCACGATGTATGCCGGCCGGCCCTGGACCGTCCGGCAGTATGCCGGCTTCTCCACGGCGGAGGCGTCGAACGCCTTCTACCGCGCCAACCTGGCGGCGGGGCAGCAGGGCGTCTCGGTCGCCTTCGACCTAGCCACCCATCGCGGCTACGACAGCGACCATCCGCGCGTTGTCGGCGATGTCGGCAAGGCCGGGGTGGCGATCGATTCCGTCGAGGACATGAAGATCTTGTTCGACGGCATCCCGCTCGACCGCATGTCGGTATCGATGACCATGAACGGCGCCGTGCTGCCGGTGCTGGCCGGCTACATCGTGGCGGCGGAGGAGCAGGGGGTGCCGGAGGCCAGGCTGTCCGGCACCATCCAGAACGACATCCTCAAGGAGTTCATGGTCCGGAACACCTACATCTACCCGCCCGGGCCGTCGATGCGGATCGTCGCCGACATCATCGCCTACACCGCCGAGCGGATGCCGAAGTTCAACTCGATCTCGATCTCCGGCTACCACATGCAGGAGGCCGGGGCGACGGCGGTGCAGGAGCTGGCCTACACCCTGGCCGACGGGCTCGAATATGTCCGCGCCGCGATCTCGCGCGGGCTCGATGTCGACGCCTTCGCCGGCCGCCTGTCCTTCTTCTTTGCCATCGGCATGGATTTCTTCACCGAGGTGGCGAAGCTGCGCGCCGCACGCCTGCTCTGGGCCGAGCTGATCCAGGCCGAGTTCGCGCCGAAGAAGGCCGAAAGCCTGATGCTGCGCACCCATTGCCAGACCTCCGGCGTGTCGCTGACCGAGCAGGACCCCTACAACAACGTGGTCCGCACCACGGTCGAGGCGCTGGCTGCGGTGCTGGGCGGGACGCAGAGCCTGCACACCAACAGCTTCGACGAGGCGCTGGGCCTGCCCACCCCCTTCTCCGCCCGCATCGCCCGCAACACCCAGCTGATCATCGCCGAGGAGACCGGGGTGACCCGCACCGTCGACCCGCTGGGGGGCAGCTATTTCGTCGAGGCGCTGACGGCCGAGCTGGTGGCCAAGGCCCGCACGCTGATCGACGAGGTCGAGGCCATGGGCGGCATGACCAAGGCGGTCGAGGCCGGGCTGCCGAAGCTGCGGATCGAGGAGAGCGCCACCCGCCGCCAGGCGCGGATCGACCGCGGCGAGCAGGTGATCGTCGGCGTCAACAAATACGCGCCGGACAAGCCGGACCATGTCGAGGTGCTGGCGATCGACAATTCGGCGGTGCGCGAGGCCCAGGTGGCGCGGCTGAAGCAGATCCGCGCCGGGCGCGACGAGGCCGCCTGCCGGGCGGCGCTGGCGGCGCTGACCGAGGCGGCGAAGAGCGGCGCGGGCAACCTGCTGGACCTGGCCGTGAAGGCGACGCGGGCGCGGGCCACGGTCGGCGAGATCTCCGACGCGCTGGAGCAGGTGTTCACCCGGCACCGCGCCGTGATCCGCTCGGTCTCCGGCGTCTATGGCGGCGCCTTCGCCGGCGACGAGGGCTATGCCCGGATCCAGCAGGAGGTGGCGCGCTTCGCCGAGGCCGAGGGGCGGCGGCCGCGCATGCTGGTGGTGAAGATGGGCCAGGACGGCCATGACCGTGGCGCCAAGGTGATCGCCACCGCCTTCGCCGATATCGGCTTCGACGTCGACATCGGCCCCCTGTTCCAGACGCCGGAGGAGGCGGCGCGCCAGGCGATCGAGAACGACGTCCATGTTGTCGGCGTCTCGTCCCAGGCGGCCGGGCACCTGACCCTGGTGCCGCAACTGATGGCGGCGCTCAAGGCCGAGGGTGCCGCCGACATCCTGGTAGTGTGCGGCGGCGTGATCCCGCCGCAGGATTACGAGACCCTGCTGGCCGCCGGCGTCAGCGCCGTCTACGGCCCCGGCACCAACATCCCGCAGGCGGCCGGCGAGATCCTGGCCCTGATCGGCAAGGCGCGGGCCGCGGCGGCGTAGGGGCTGCGGACGCCGGGTTACCGGCGGACAGGCTGCCCCACCCAACGAAGCTGGTCTAGAAACCGGATCAACCGCGGCACGGTATCCTCGGCGGAGACCTCGCGTTGCCACTGTCTGGCGCTGATCGGGGTGTCGATGTAGCGGAACTCGACATTTCCGGAGCGAAGAGGCGAGACCCGGAGATACGGCACCGAATACGGTGGTGCGTCTGTCTGCTGGATGCAGAGATCGAGCATCGACGTCCAGCCGAACAGGGCCTGTCCCAGCGATGTCTCGCTGATATGCAGAGCCAACTGGCCAATACCTTGGGCGGCTCGCCAAAAGTCGACGTCGCCACAGACGGCAGGAGGCTGTTGGCGATAGATATCGACGATCGAGGGCCACGCCTGGCTCATGAGTCGATGGTGTCCCGGTTCCCGGGTGAGGTCAAATCGCGTCGGCGATTTCGTGTGAGGGACTGTTCCCGCCCTCCTTCTCGGTAGCTGATGGATTCGATTATGCGGCTGTTCCATTTCAGCGACGACGCGGCGATCGATCGGTTCGTGCCACGGCCGGTCAGCGCACCGTCGGCCCGTCCCGCCGGGCGGGAGTGGCTGAACGGTCCACTGGTCTGGGCGATCGATGCCGCCCACGAGATGCTCTATCTGTTCCCTCGGGACTGCCCGCGAATCCTGGCCTGGGCGACGCCGCCGAGCACGGCGGCGGACCGGGCGCGCTGGCTTGGACCTGGCGAACCCCGCGCTGTCGCCTTCGTCGAGGCCGCCTGGATCGACCGGCTGCGCGTCGCCGAGATCCATCGCTACGAGTTGCCGGCCGCGACCTTCCGCAGCATCGAGGATGCCGGGATGTGGGTGTCCGAGGCGCCGGTCGTGCCGCTCGGCTGCGTCGCCTTGACCCGGCTCGACGGCGAACTGGTCCGGCGCGGCGTCGACCTCCGCATTGTCGACTCCTTGGCCCCGCTTGCCGCGCTGTGGGACAGCAGCCTGCACGTCAGCGGAATCCGGCTGCGCAATTCGCTCACCTGGCGCCCGCGCCGGCGTAACCTTTCACCTTAGCCAGGCGAACAGCAAGCCATCCAGATCCCGGTTTCCGACCGAATGGGAGTGGCTGCCATGATGCATGCTCCTCTGGCTTCGTCTCGTCTTGGGCCCGGCCTTCGCATCGGTCTTCTCGTCGCCCTGCTCCTGGGCCTCGCCGCCGGCGAGTGCCATGGCCCCAGCCGGATGCCGCCCGCCTCCAGTACGGATGGCGGCAACTCCAATTCCGGCGGTTCCGGCATGAATGGCGGGGGCGGCGGCTACTAAGCGCCGGTCCCGGCACTGCCGGGTGGCAGATGCCTGCGCCTTGCGCTAGGATCGTTCCATCTTTGTTCCGGAGGATCCGTGGCGAAACGGGCTGGCAGCGCCGATCTGCCCCTGCATCACGGCCGGGTGCCCGCCTGGCTCGGCCGGCGCATGTCCCGGCTTGGGGCGGTGATCGCCGAGGCGATCATCCACCATTACGGCCGCGACGAGTTCCTGCGCCGCTTGGCGCACCCCTTCTGGTTCCAGTCCTTCGGCGCCGTGATGGGCATGGACTGGCATTCGTCCGGCATCACCACCAGCGTCATCGGTGCGCTGAAGCGCGGGCTGCAGCCGATGGCGGGCGAGCTTGGCCTGCATGTCTGCGGCGGGCGCGGATCCCACTCGCGGCAGACGCCGGCCGAGCTGATCGAGATCGGCCAGCGCGTCGGCTTCGACGGCGCGGCGCTGGCCAAGGCCAGCCGGCTGGTCGCCAAGGTCGACAGCGCCGCGGTGCAGGACGGCTTCGACCTGTACCTGCACGGCTTCATCGTCGCCGATGACGGGCGCTGGGTGGTGGTGCAGCAGGGCATGAACGGTGACAGCCGGCTGGCCCGCCGCTACCACTGGTGCTCCGAGGACCTGAAAAGCTTCGTCGAGGCCCCGCACACGGCGATCGAGGGGCCCAGCCAGGGCGTCATCGTCAACCTGACCGACCGGCGGGCCGCGGCCTCGCGCCACCGCCAGCTCGACCTGCTGCGCGATCTCGGCCCCGACCGGATCACCGGCAAGGTCGCGGCGATCGAAGGCCGGATCCCGCCGCCGCCGGACCAGCCGGCATTGCCGCACCTCGTCATGCCGGCGCATCACGACGTCCGGCCCAAGGACGTGATCCTGCGCCGGCTTCATGGCGCCCTGGCCGCGGCGGCGGACCGGGCGCCGGAGGATTTCTCCGAGCTGCTGCTGGTGCCGGGCGTCGGCGCCCGCACCGTGCATTCGCTGGCCATGGTGGCGGAGGTGGTGCATGGCGCGCCCTGCCGCTTCGCCGATCCCGGCCGCTTCTCCCTGGCCCATGGCGGCAAGGACCGCCACCCCTATCCGGTGCCGACCCTGGTCTACGACCAGACCATCGCGGTGCTGAAATCCGCCGTCGCCCAGGCCAGGCTCGGCAATGACGAGCGGCTCGACGCGATCCGCCGGCTCGACGACCAGGCGCGGCGGGTCGAGCACCACGCCACCGGCCCGACCCTGCCGCAGCACATCGCGGTCGAGCGCCGCCGCTCCCACGAATACGGCGGCCGCAGCGTCTTCGGCTGGGAGCTGCCGCCGGCCGATATTCCCGAGCGTGCCACGAAAATGCCCTGATTGCAGGCGGATCGAAGCTCTCGGCCGAGCGTTATGTCGGTCGAGTTGGTGGGTCAGGCCCGACGGGCCGCCCGGCAGCAGAAGGATAGGACCGTATGATCTCGACTCGCCGCATCCTGGCCGGTGTCCTGGCCGCCGCTGCGGTCACGCTGGCGGTGTCGACCCCGGCCTTCGCCGACGGCTGGAAGCGTGGCCATGGCTGGGGCCCGCCGTGGCGCCACGGCTACTACGACCGTGGCTACTATGACCGCGGCCCGGACGTGGTCGTGGTGCGCCCGCGCCCGCGGGTCTACTACGAGCCGGCGCCGGTCTATGTCGAACGGCCGCCGGTCTATTACGAGCGCCCGGCACCGGTCTATGTCGCGCCGCCGCCCCCGGTCTATGTGGCGCCGGCCCCGGGCATCTCGGTCAACATCCCGCTGCGCTTCGACTGAGGCCAGGCATGCAACAGTCCCTGGTGCGCCTGTCGCTCCTGGCGCTGCTCGCCCTGACCGCCGCCGCCCCGACCCTGCTGCTGCACCCGGCAGCGGCGCTGGCGGATGATGACGACGACGACGATGACGGTGATGGTGGCTGGCGCCACCATCACCGCCACCGGCATTGGCGCGACGGGCCGCCGCCCTACTACTATTACCGGCCGCACCGCGACCGGGTGGTCGTCTATGACGATCGGCCATCCTACTATGTGCGGCGGCCGCGGCCGGTCTATGTCGAGCCGCCGCCCCCGGTCTATGTGGCGCCGACGCCGGGGATCACCATCAACATCCCGCTGCGCTTCGACTGAGCCTTTCAGCCGGCTGCGGCCCCGTGCCGCGGCCGGCTTCTGCCGTCTCGCCAATTCCGCTTGCAATCGCGCGGCGAAAGCTTATCTTGAGATTGCGAATGATTTGCAATCGCTTCCGAGACGAGGGCGGTCATTCATGAGATCACGGATCGGGCGGGCTGGACGACCTAGCCGCCGCCATCGTGAAAGCCGTCGATCCGTCGACGATCGGGCCGGTCCCTGGCTGGCGTTCCTCCGGCCCGATCTACACTTGAAGCCTCCGGAGCCTCGCTCCGGAGGCTTTTTTCATGGCGCGCGGCGGGCCAGGATGACGCCGGCCAGGGCCAGCGCGCCCAGCACTGCCATGGCGATGCCGGTCCATTGCATCCCGTCGGTGATCGCCAGCTGGTTGAACTGCCACCAGACTTGGCCGCCGCGGTTGCCCAGCACCGCCGCCACCTGCAGCGCGGTCCAGGCGACCCCGACCCGCAGCGGCCCGGCGCCGCGCCCCAGGATGGCGGCGAATCCGGCCAACATTGCCAGGGCATAGGCGGGGTCGCTGCTGACGCCCCAGGCCAGCGACACCGGCACCTCGATGCTCAGCCCGGCGAGGGCCCAGAGCACGACGGCGGCGGCCAGCGGGCCGGCGATCAGCAGGCCGATCCCCGGATTCAGCGCCGCCGCCAGCAGCACCACGGCGACGGCGAGATAGCCGATCAGCGAGGCCTGGCTCAGCAGGTCGGGGATCGACCCGCCGGCCGTCGTGGCGGCATGGATCAGCAGCGGCAGGCGGATGGCGTTCAGCCAGACGATCGGCGCCAGCAGCAGCACCAGCCCCAGGGCCGCCGCCGCGACCGCCGCAGGTGCGGCATGGGTGGACGCGGCCGGAGCCGCGGCGGTCGGGCTGCGCCAGGTGATCAAGGCCAGGGCCGCCGCCATCGCCGCCCAGAACAGGTACGGCCCCAGCGGAATCGCCAGCGATCCGGCGGCCGGCTGCAGCACCAGGGCGACGGCGTTGCCGAGGATCGGCCCGAACAGCGTCGCCGCCGCGACCGCGATCACGGTGATGCGGCCGCCCGACCCGCCGCCCAGCCGGATCAGATGCAGGTGGTTGCCGACCACCAAGCCGGCGGCGCCGACCACGGCTACGATCCACAGCAGGCCGGGGATCGCGATGGAATCACCGGGCGCCAACGGCTGGCGCAGTACGGCCAGGAAGCCGGCCAGCGTCACGGCCAGCAGTACGCCGCCGGCGATGATCGGCGGGCGCTCGCCGCCGCGCCGGGCCAGGGCGGCCCAGCCCAGGAACGGCAGCAGCGCCAGCAGAGATTCGGCCGTCACCAGCCCGAAGGCCCCGGCCTGGACCTGCAGCGCCGGCAGCATCGCCGGGAACACGCCGGCATGCAGCAGCGGCAGGGTGCTTGCGCCCAGCGCGAGGCCCAGCACCGGCCGCACCAGAAGGGCGGAGGAAGCTCTGTCGCCGCGAACCGCCATGCCGGTTCCTTTCCGAATCGCCGGGACGTGATGCGCCCGGTCTACGGCAAAGGCGCCTTCACCGAAAGGTCGCGGCAGTCAGAGGTCGATGCGCCAACGCAACGACTCGGCGCCGCCATAAGCCTCGGACTTGCGGAAGCGTTCGACCAGCCGGCCGCCATTGGCCAGGATCACCCGCTGCGAGGCGAGGTTGTCGGGATCGGTGGTCAGCTCGACATGGGCCAGGCCCTGCGCCCGCACCTCCGGCAGCAACAGCGCCAGGCCGCGGGTGGCGTAGCCCCGACCCTGCTTCCACGGCACGACGCTGTAGCCGATATGGCCCAGCACATGCGGCGGCAGGGTGGCGCCGCCGGGCTGCCAGCGGAAGTTGACGCTGCCGCAGAACTCCCCGTCCCACAGCCAGCGGTGGAAGCCGGGCAGCCGCGGCACGGTGCTGCCATCCGGCATCGTGATCGGGCCGCCGCGGGCCTCGGGGTCGTCCAGCCCGGCAACGAAGCCGGCCGGGTCCTGCGCGATCCGCTCCAGCTGCTCGCGCGCCGCGGCGTCCTTGCGGACCGTGTCCGGCGACCAGCCGCGGCGCAGCGCGTCGGCAAATCCGGGCAGGCGGTCGAGGGATGGGACGATCAGGGCGACGGTCATCCGGTCCTGGTAGCGGAAAGCCCGCCCGCGGCGCAATGCCACGGGCGGGCGTCCGGTCGGGATGCGGTTCAGCGCTTGAGTGAGGTGGCCGCATCCTCGAGCGCCTTGGCGACCACCGCGGGGTGGGCGACGAAGGCGGTGTGGCTGCCGGTCACCGACACCACATGGGCGCCGATGCGCTCGGCCTCCCAGCGCTGCAGGTCGGGATTGATCACCCGGTCGGCGGTCGAGACCAGGAACCAGGAGGGCAGCGTTTTCCAGGCCGCGGCGGTGACCTTCTCGCCGAAGGCCGCGGCCGCGATCGGGCCCTGGGTGGCGGCCATCACCGCCGCCTGCGCCGGGGAGGAATCGGCGGCGAAGGCGCTGTGGAAGCGGTCGGCCGGGATGGTGGCGAAGCCGTCCGGGCCGGGCTGGATGGCGTCGGCCTCGACCGCCGCCGGCCCATGCTTGAACACGTCGGCCGCGGATTCGCCGGCATCCGGCGCCAGGGCGGCGACATAGACCAGGCCGGCCACCTTCGGGTCCTCGACCTGGGTGATCACGACGCCGCCCCAGGAATGGCCGACCAGCAGCGTCGGCCCGTCCTGCTGGGCCAGCACCCGCTTGGTGGCGGCGACGTCATCGGCCAGCGAGGTCAGCGGGTTCTGCACCGCGGTGACGTGGTAGCCCTTGGCCTGCAGGGCGGCGACCACGCCGGCCCAGCCGGAGCCGTCGGCGAAGGCGCCGTGCACCAGGACGACGTTCTTGACGCCGGCGGGCGCCGCCTCGGCGGCCTGGGCCATGCCGAGCGACAGGGCGGCGACGGCCGCAAGGGCCATGGCCTTCACGGAAACGCTCATGGGGAAACTCCGGGCGCGTTGGGGATGGGCCGGCTGGATCGCCGGCCCTGTCCTGGGATCAGGCGACGGTGAGGCGGACGTTCAGGGTGCCGCTCGTGGCGTGCGAATAGGGGCAGACGACATGGGCGCGGGCGACCAGGTCCTCGGCGACGGCGCGCTCCAGGCCCGGCAGGGCGATGGTCAGGCCGACATCCAGGCCGAAGCCCTGGCCGTCATCCCGCGGGCCGACGCCGACATCGGCAGTCACGGTGCTCTCCGGCGCGATCTTCACCTTGGCCTGGCCGGCGACGAATTTGAGCGCGCTCAGGAAGCAGGCGGAATAGCCGGCGGCGAACAGCTGCTCGGGGTTGGTGGCGTCGCCGCCCTGGCCGCCCAGCTCCTTCGGCGTGGTCAGGGCGACGGACAGCTTGCCGTCCTCGCTGGTGGCGCGGCCGTCGCGGCCGCCGGTGGCAGTGGCCTTGGTGCGGTAGAGAATGCTCATGATCGGTCTCGCTCGTCTGGGAGCGGCGCGGTGCCGCTTGCGAGAAACTAGATAGCGCACAATCTAATTGCCCGCGATGCGATGTGCGGGAGGGCGGCCATGCAAAATTGAATGGTGCGCAATTCAATTGTCTGGGGTATCGAGTCGGATTGCCCACCATCCCCAGCCGGGGAGACCCCGCGATGCCCGACACCCTGGAAGCCCCGTATCGCCTGTCAGATCAGCTGTGCTTCGCCGTCTATTCCACGGCGCATGCCTTCAACCGCGTGTACAAGCCGCTCCTGGATCGGATCGGCCTGACCTATCCGCAATACCTGGCGATGCTGGTGCTGTGGGAGCGCGACGGGCTGGCCGTCAAGGAGATCGGCGACCAACTGTTCCTCGATTCCGGCACGCTGACGCCGCTGCTCAAGCGGCTCGAATCCGCAGGGCTGGTCGAGCGTCGCCGCAGCCGCGACGACGAGCGGGTGGTGCATATCCACCTGACCCCGGCCGGCCGGGCGATGCAGGCCGAGGTGGCGACGGTGTTCGAGGGCATCGGCTGCGCCTCCGGCCTGACGGCGGAGACGGCGGGCGCGCTGCAGCGGGCGCTGCAGGCGGTTCGCGACCAGCTGCAGGCCAGCGCCGCCGCCTGACGGCGGCGGGCCCGCCCGTCAGCTCAATCCTTGCTGTGGTCGGTCGACGGGTCCAGCAGCCGGTGCAGATGCACCACGAAATATCGCTTCTGGGCATCGTCCACCGTCGCCGCCGCCTTGGCCCGCCACGCGGCATAGGCCTCGGCGTAGTTCGGGAACACGCCGACGATATCGATCTTCGACAGGTCGGCGAATTCGACTCCCCGCGGGTCCTTGAGGTCGCCGCCGAGGACGAGGTGCAGAAGCTGCTTGGGCTGGTCGGTCATGGGGTTCACTTCGTGCCGAACATGCGGTCCCCGGCGTCGCCGAGGCCCGGAAGGATATAAGCGTTGTGGTCGAGGCCGCGGTCCAGCGCCGCGGTGTAGATGCGCACATCGGGGTGCCTGGCGTGCAGGGTGCGCACGCCCTCCGGCACCGCCACCAGCGCCATGAAGCGGATCAACTCGTCCGGCACGCCGTGGCGGTTCAGCACGTCGACGGCGTGCACCGCGGAATTGCCGGTGGCCAGCATCGGGTCGACCGCGATGAAGATGCGGCCCTGCGGCTCCGGCAGCTTCACCAGATACTCGACCGGCATCTTGGTGTCGTGGTCGCGATACAGGCCGATATGGCCCTGGCGGGCGGAGGGGATCAGCTCGATCAGCCCTTCGGTCATGCCCAGCCCGGCGCGCAGGATCGACACCAGCGCCACCTTCTTGCCCAGCAGCACCGGGGCGTCCATGGCCTCCAGCGGCGTCTCGATCCGCTCGGTCGTCATCGGCAGGTCGCGGGTGATCTCATAGCCCATCAGCAGCGAGATCTCGCGCAGCAGGCGGCGGAATCCGTTGGTCGACCGCCCCTTGTCCCGCATGTGCGACAGCTTGTGCTGGATCAGCGGGTGGTCGAGGATGAAGAGGTTGGGGAATTCGGGCAGCGTCTTCATCGGGCCTCGGGCGCGGCGGTCTTGGCCCCGACCATACAGGGCGGGGCCGACGGTTCCAAGGCCGGGCTGCTTATGACCGCTCCAGCGTGAAGCCTTCGTCCAGCCAGCCGGTCAGGCCGCCGATCATGATCTTCACCGGCCGGCCCAGCTCCGCCAGCCGGATTGCGGCGCGGTCGGCGCCGTTGCAATGCGGTCCGGCGCAATAGACCACGAACAGCGTGTCCTGCGGCCATTCGGCCATGCGCTCGGCGGTGATCGTCCGGTGCGGCAGGTTGATCGCGCCGGGGACATGGCCGGCGGCATAGGCCTTCGGCCCGCGCGCCTCGGCCAGCACGAAGCCGGGGGCGCCGGAGGCCAGGGCCTCATGCACGTCGGAACAGTCGGTCTCGAAGGCCAGCCGGGCGCGGAAATGAGCCAGCGTCTCGGCGGCGGGGGCGGCGGGAACGGCGGTGACGGCGTTGCTCATGGTCGGTCTCCGTGTGACGTGGGCACACTCTGCCCAAGCCGGGCAGGCCGGGCCATTGGCGCTGATGACAGGGATCGGGCAGATCTTGCCAATCAAGGCCGGAAGAAGCGGTGGCCGCCGATGGTCAGCAGATAGGCCTCGGGCGTGGCCCAGGCCGGGGCGCCGACGCGGGCGGGCGCATAGAAATGGGTGGCGCCGCGGGTCGGGTCGGTGAAGATGCCGGCCATCATGTGCAGCGCCACCGACCAGGCGATGCGGAACCGGGCCGCGTCGCGGATGGTCAGGTCGCCGGTGGTCCAGGGGAACTGGCCGCGATCGGCGATCACGCTGCAGATGGTCTTGGGATAGGCCGGGACGCGCAGCCGGTTCAGCACCACCTGCGCCACCGCCAGCTGGCCCAGCCGGGTCTCGCCCTGGGCCTCGAAATACACCGCATAGGCCAGGCAGCGGGCCTGGCGCAGCACCTGCGGCCGCTGTCGCGCATCCGTCAGCCGCAGCCGGCTGACGATCAGGCGGCGGATCTCCGCCGGGCCGGCGCGGCTTCGCAGGGAGGGCTGGACGGCGGGCGTCGGCTCGGCCGCGGCCGGCGCGTCCGGCCGGCTCGGGATCAGGCTGCCGACCGGGTCGCCGGGCGGCATGAGCCAGCCCTCGCCCAGCTCCTGGGCGCGCAGCCCCGGCGCCAGGCACAGCACCAGCAGCGCCGCCAGCAGCGGCGTGAGCAGGGCCGGCCGGCGCATCAGGGCGGCGGGGGCGGGAACAGCGGCAGCTCGACCGCGCCGTCCGGGCCGGTCAGCGTCACCGATCCGGAGTCGATCCTCTCGACATGCCAGCCGGACAGGTCGTCGCCCGGCCGGGCGGTCATGATCTCGCCGGTGTCGTCGCGGCGCAGCAGCGCCACGCTTTGGTCGCCGGCCAGGATCACGCCCTGCACCGTCACCGCCGGGGGCGGCTCGGCCATCGGCGGCGGTGGCGGCGGCGCCTCGGCTTCCGGCGGCGGGGGCTGCGGGCCGCGGCGGCTCGGGTTGAACAGCGGCCGCTCGACGGTCTCGGTCAGGGCCGACAGCTCCGGCGCCAGCAGGGGTGGCGGCTCGGCGGCCGGCGCCTGTGGCGGCAGCGCCGCCTGGGCGTTGCCCGAGCGCACGACCGCCGGCACCGCGGCCGGGTCGTCCGGCTCCAGCAGGTAGGACACGCCGATCGCCAGCGGGCCCAGCACGAGCAGCAGGCGGGTCAGGGGATGCCAGGCCATGTCAGCTGCCCTCCGGCCGGCGCATCACGCCATAGACATCGACCGAGACCGTCAGCTCCGGGTCTTCCTCGCCCTCGGTCGATTCGGTGCGGATGGTGAAGGCGGGGATGAACAGCGGCGGCGCCCCGGCCTCGAAGGCCTGCAGGATGTTGCGCAGCGCCTCGATCCGGGCGCCGAAGCTGGCGCGCAGCCCGACCCGGCTGTAGCCGCCGGGATCCGCCACCGCCGGCAGCACGGTCATGCTGTCGACCCGGCCGCCCTGGGCCGCGACGACGCCGGAGACCAGCTGCTGCAGCGACGCGCCAGCGATCGCCGGGCTGGCGCCCTGCAGCGCCGGCGTCTCGCCGCCTGCCGCCGCGACCAGGGCAGCCTTGCGCTCCTCCAGCCGGTCGCGGGTCAGCGCCAGCCGGGCCAGCAGCGCCAGCTCCTGCCGCAGCCCGGCGGCGGTGTCGTCGGCGTCGCGGATGGCGACCGCGCCGGCGGCGAAGCCGACACCGATCCCGACCAGCAGCAGCAGCAGCAGGCCGATGGCGATGGCGCGGCGGGCGGCGGGGCTCAGGTCGATGGTCATGGCTGCTGCACCCCCGGCACCAGCACGGCGCTGACGGCGAAGCGGTCCTGGCCGCGCTGCGGGTCGCGCACGCTCGGCGCGGCGAAGGCGACGGACTGGAACTGCGGCAGCGCCGACAGCACCGGGATCAGCCCGGCGGCGTCGTCGGCGAAGCCGCTCAGGCGCAGGGTGCCCTGGTCCAGCGACAGCTCGGTCAGCCAGGCGCCGTCGGGCAGGGTGCGGCTGACGGTCTCGATCAGGGTCGAGACATAGGGCGTGGCGCGGCGCTGGGCGCCGAGATAGGAGCCGGCCTCCTCCAGCGCCCGGATCTCGGCCTGCAGGGCGCTGGCCGGCGCGGTCGCGGCGCGGGCCGTCGCCACCTGGTCGCGCAGGCCCGACACCACCGACCAATGCGCCGCGACGGTCCAGACCAGCCAGGCGGCCGCGATCGCAGCCGGCGCGCCGAGGCCGAGCCCGCCGAGCCAAGCCAGCCGGCGCAGCGCCCGGCGGCGCTCGGCGTCGATGTCGTGGCGCAGGTCGGGGCCCGGCGGCGCCAGCGGGTCCTCGCCGGCCAGGTCGACCACATCCGGGGCCCAGCCGGCGGCGCCGGCGGCCTGCACGGCCGCATCGACCTGCTCGCGCGGCATCGCCGTCAGTTCGACCGCGATGGTGGTGGTGTCGCCGGTCGGGGGCAGGCGGCGGGCACCGAAGGCGACGGTGCCGGACGGCCAGGGGGTCAGCCGGTCGAGCTCGAAGCGCAGCACCCGGCCCAGCGCCTGCTCCGCCTCGCGCGGCAGTACGATGCGGCGGCGCAACCCGGCCTCGGCCGGGAAGCGCAGCACCACCTCGGCGCCGCGCCGCTGCGGGCCGCCGGCCGGGACATGGCCCAGCGGCACCTCGCGCAGCACGCGGCGGCCGCGGGCCTCGATCAGCCGGGCGCCGTCGTCGCGCCATAGCAGGATCAGCCGGCGCCGGCGCAGGATCGGGCGGAACAGCCAGCGGTCGGGCACCAGCCCGGCCAGCTCGCGCCCCCACCAGCGCAGAAACACCGCCATTCTACGGACCATGCCGGCGATCATGCCGGGTCCTCCCCCACAGGCCGGCCGAAGCCGGCTTCCCGCCAGTCCAGGATACGATAGAAGCTCTGGCCGTCGGCGGCGACCCAGATCACCGCTTCGACTCGTCCGCGCGCGCCGCGGGCGGTCGCGGCCTCGACGCTGACGCTGTAGACCGGGCCGGCCCCGGCGCGCAGCTTTTCGCCGAGATCCTGCGGCAGCAGCGTGGCCAGCCGCTCCGGCGTCGGCGCCGGCCGCTGCTGCCGGGCCCGCACCACCGCCTCGGCCTGGGCGCGGGTGACGCCGGGCAGGGCCTGCAGCACCAGCGGGTCGGCGGAGAACGGATCGATCCCGGCGGCCGGCGACAGGACGGTGACCAGCGGCATCAGCGCATCGGCCAGGGACCGGCTGATGCCCGGCACCGTGCGCAGCTCCTCGGCCGACCGGAACGGGCGTGCCAGTGCGGCTGGGTCGTCCGGGTCCGGTGCCGGGACGGGCCGGGTGGGCTCGGGCCGGCTCGCGGGCTGGCCGGGCTGGTCCGCGCCCGGCGGGTGGCGCCCCTGGTCGCCGCCGCGCCGGCGCAGGATCGCCTCGGCCAGCCGCGGCGCCGCGTCGGGCGTGCCCAGCACCACCGCGATCAGCCGTTGCAGCGTCTCGGTATCGGCGCGGTTCAGGTCGACCCGGCCGGCCTCGTCACGGATGCGCACGACGATGCGGTCGTCGCCGAGCTCGGCGGGGTAGGGGGTGCCGTCGGCACGCCAGCCGCGGTTGTCGTCGGCGGTGCCCAGCCCCAGCACCGCCAGCTCGACGCCGCCGCGCAGCAATGCCCGCAGGCGGATCTCCTCGGCGCCGTTGGCGGCGACCCGGGCCTCGGTCCGGCTGCTCAGGCTGAAGCCGATGGTCAGCATCGACAGCATCACCAGCGTCCATAGCACCACCACCAGGGCGATGCCGCGCTCGCCGTGGCGCGGGCCGCGGGGCGCGGCGGGGCGGGGGTCAGCCGGCCTTGGCATCGCGCTGCACCGACAGGCTGCAGAAATCATCCGCGCCCCTGGCGGGCGGGGCGGCAATGGCGGCGCTACCGGAGGACTCGGCCACGGCCTGCGTGCCCTCCTGCGGCTGCGGCGGGGGCTGCTGTCGTCGCGGCGGCTGGCCGGCCTGTGGCCCCGATGGTGCGCCCTGTCCTGCGGGTGCGTCCGGCTGCGGCGCGCCGTTCGTCGCCGTGATGGTGCGGACGCAGGCGGCCTCGAGAGCGACCGGCAGCGGCACCACGATATCGGGCCACACCGCCAGCCCCTCGGCGTCGCGGCTGCGCAGCCGGATCAGCTGCGGCGGCGCCTCGCGGTCCGGCCAGGGCGAGACCCAGCGCGGCCGCCGCTCGCCGGGCACGGTGCCGAAATAGTCGAAGCGGTAGGCGACGCGGCCGCGCGACAGGATCAGGTCGTCGGTCGGCTTGGCGTCGGCGAAGCCGTCGAGCCGCGGGTCGAAGCGGGCGCGGGAATAGCGCAGGGTCGACTGGCCGGGCTGCACATCGACATAGAAGAAGGCGACCGCCAAGCCGGGTTCGCTCGGGAAGCCCGGATCGGCCACCACGAGCCCGACCCGGTCGGCATCGCCGCGGAAGGTTGCGATGGGCTTGGCGCCGGGCTGGGCCTGCCAGGTCAGGCGCCGCGCCGCCGCCGCCTCGCGCCGCAGCGTCGACTGCACCAGGGCGATGGTTTCGGACGCCTCGGCCGCCCGGGCGCCGCGGTCCCAGCCGGCGGTGACGAAGCGCAGGCCGCCGGTCAGCAGCACCATCACCAGCGCCAGAACCACCATGGCGATGATGGTCTCGAGCAGGGTGAAGCCGCGCTGGTTGGGGGCGCTCATTGCACGGCCACCAGCGCCAGGGTGGTCATCTCGAAGCGCGGGCCCGACCCGGCGGGCTCGACGGCGATGCGCAGCCGGGCCAGCCGGGCCTGGCGGGCGCCCACGGTCACCGTCTGGCGCGGCGCCTGGTCCCAGCCGTCGGCGACGATCCGCCAGCGATAGCCGTCATCGGTCTCGCCGGACACCGTGGCGCCCATGCGCAGCGGCGTCGGCAGCGTGTCCAGCTGTGCCGCCAGCCCCTCGGCGACGATGGCGGCGCGCTGCAGCCCGTCGGCGCGGGCCAGGCCGGTCAGACCGGTGCCGAAGATCCGGAAGATCACGGTCAGGATCAGCCCCAGGATGGTCAGGGCGACCACCACCTCGATCAGGGTGAAGCCGCGCTCAGCTTTCATCGCCGGCCTCCGCGATGCGCACCCGGCCGGTCAGCCAGTTGACCTCGACCCGGTAGGCGCGGCCCTGGCCGGCCAGGCGGATGGTGCCGCCGGTCGACCGGCCGTCCGGCAGGAAGCGGATGCCCGGGCGGCCGCTGCGGTCGGCGGCGATCTCGGCGCTGGTGACGTCGACCGTGATACCGTCGGCGATGCGGTGGCGCAGCGGCGCCGCGACCGGGCCGAAGCTGCGGCCCACGGGGTCGATCACCACGCCCTGCGGCCCGTCGCGCAGGATGGCGTCGCTGCGCGCCTGCCGCAGCTCCGACGCCAGGGTTGCCACGGTGCGCTTCAGCTGGGCCTGGCCGGAGCCGCGCGCCAGCATCGGTGGCACCAGCGCCGCCACGATGCCGAGGATGACCAGGACCACCAGCAGCTCCAGCAGGGTGAAGCCGCGGTCGGTCCGGACACCGGCCCGATCACCAGCTGGTGATGTCGGCGTCATCGCCGCTGCCGCCCTCCCGCTTGTCGGCGCCCAGGGAATACAGGTCGAAGGCCCCATGCTGCCCCGGCGCCCGGTAGTTGTAGGCGGTGCCCCACGGGTCGTCCGGCAGCGCGTTGCTGCGCAGATACGGGCCGTTCCAGCCGCGCACCCCGCCGGGGTTGGCCATCAGCGCCTTCAGCCCCTGGGCAGTGGTCGGATAGCCGCCGACATCGATGGCGTAGAGGTCGAGGGCGGATTTGAAGTTCTCGATCTGCAGCCGTGCCGAATCCGCCCGGGCGCCGCCGAGATAGGACAGGATCCGCGGCCCCACCAGCCCGGCCAGCAGGCCGAGGATGACGAGCACGACCAGCAGCTCGATCAGGGTGAAGCCGGCCTGGCGGCGGCAACGGATGGCGGCGGGCGTGTGGTTCGGAATCTCGGGCATGGTCTCTCAGAAGGCGAGGTCGTTGATGCTGATGACGGCCAGCAGGATGGACATGACGATGCCGCCCACCGCCAGGCCGAGGACGATGATCAGGGCCGGCTCGACCAGCGTGACCAGCCGCTTGATTGCGGCCTCCAGCTTGCGCTCATAGGCCTCGGCGATGTGCGCCGAGGTCATGTCGATCCGCCCCGTCTCCTCGCCGACGCGCAGCATCTGCACCGCGAGCGGCGGGAACAGGCCGATCTCGGCCAGCGGGTCGGCCAAGCCCCGGCCTTGTCGCACGCCGGTGATGACAGTCTCCATCGCGGCGCTGACCGCGGTGTTCGAAACGACGTCGCGCGACAGGGCGATGGCCGAGGGCAGGTCGACGCCGTTGCCGACCAGGGTCGACAGGGTGCGGCAGAACCGGGCGGTCGCCAGGGTGCGGATCAGGGGGCCGATCAGGGGCAGGCGCAGCGCCGCGCGGTCCCAAGCCAGGCGCGGGCCGGGCTGGGCCAGGATGCGCCGCGTCACGATCACCGCGGCGACGATGCCGAGGCCGACCATCCAGCCATAGTCCTGGCAGAAGCGGCCGATGGCGATGACGACTGCGGTCGGCGTCGGCAGCGCCGCCCCGGCATCCTTGAAGATGGTCTCGAACTGCGGCACCACGAAGGTCAGCAGCAGGAACACCGAGGCCAGCGAGACGACGATCAGGATGGCCGGATACAGCATGGCCGAGACCACCATCTCGCGGGTCTTCTCGCCGCGCTCGCGCAGCTCGGCCAGCCGCTCCAGCACCACGTCGAGCGTGCCGGAGCTCTCACCGGCGCGGATCATGTTGACGTAGAGCCGCGGGAACACCGGGCCCTGCTCCTCCAGCGCGGCGCTCAGGCTGGTCCCGGCCCGCACCCGCGCCAGCACCTGGGCGGACAAAGCGGGGACCGGGCCGGGGCCCTGGGACAGCGTCACCAGTGCCTGCTCCAGCGGCTGGCCGGCGGCCACCAGGATCGCCAGCTCGCGCGTCATCTGGGTGATCTCGCCGGGCTTCGGCCCCCGGCGCCGGCCCATGGCCGTGACAGCCGCGCCGCCGCTACGGCTTGCCTGGGCCCGTACGGGCGCCACGCTCAGCGGCAGGATGCCGGTCGCCTCCAGCCTCGCCGTCAGGCTGGCCTCGTCCGCCGCCTCGGCCCGGCCCTCGACCACCGCGCCGCTGCCGTCGAGCGCCTTGTATGCGAACACCGGCATCGCCTCACCACTCCTCGGTGACGCGGTGGACCTCGTCCAGCGTGGTCAGCCCGGCCAGGCATTTGTGCAGCCCGTCCTCATACATCGTGACCATGCCGGCTTTGCGTGCCGCCTGGGTCAGGGCGGCGGTGGAGATGCGGTCGCGCAGCAGGTCGCGGATCTCGTCGTCCGGGACGAAATACTCGAAGATGCCGATCCGGCTGGTGTAGCCGAGGTCGTCGCAGGCCGGGCAGCCGACCGCCTCGTACAGCTGCGGCGTTCCGGTCGCCAGCGGCCGGGCGGCGGCGGCGCGCTCGACCAGCCCGGCCGGGGTGTCGACCGGGCGGCGGCATTCCGGGCACAGCCGGCGCACCAGGCGCTGGCCGATCACCCCGGCGATGGTCGAGGTCAGCAGATAGCCGTCGACATGCATGTCGAGCAGCCGGTTGATCGACCCGGTGGCGCTGTTGGTGTGCAGCGTCGACAGCACCAGATGGCCGGTCAGCGCGGCGTGCACCGCGATGTTCGCGGTCTCGCCGTCGCGGATCTCACCGACCATGATCACATCCGGGTCGTGGCGCATGCAGGACCGCAGCACCCGGGCGAAATCCAGGCCGATCTGGGGGCGGACGTTGATCTGGTTGACGCCCTTGATCTGATATTCGACCGGGTCCTCGACGGTCAGGATCTTCCGGCTCGGCTGGTTCAGGATCCGCAGCGCGCCGTAGAGGGTGGTGGTCTTGCCGCTGCCGGTCGGGCCGGTGACCAGCAGGATGCCGTGCGGCCGCGCCAGCTGCTTCAGCAGCGTCGCCTCGACCTCCGGCGCAAAGCCGATCGCGGACAGCTCGATGTCCATGCCGGCGGTGTCGAGCAGGCGGATGACGACGTTCTCGCCATGCAGGGTCGGCACCGTGGCGACGCGCATGTCCATGCTGCGGCCGCCGACCGTGAAGCGGGCGCGCCCGTCCTGCGGCAGCCGGCGCTCGGCGATGTCCAGCTTCGACAGGATCTTGATCCGGCTGATCAGCGCCGGGGCCAGCCGCACCGGCGGCGCCTTCATCTCGCGCAGCAGGCCATGGATGCGGTAGCGGACCTTCACCTCGTCGCGGTAGCACTCGACATGGATGTCCGAGGCGTGCATCCGGATCGCGTCGCTGAAGATCTGGTTGACCAGGCGGATGACCGGCGCCTCCTGCGCCAGGTCGCGCAGATGCTGCACGTCCGGGTCGCCCGCCGTCTCCTCGGTCTCCGCCCCGATGTCGTCGACGATACGCTCGACCGCACTGCGGCCGCTGTCGAAATAGCGGGCGAAGGCGTCGTCCAAATCCTCGGTGGCGGCGACGCAGGGGCGGACCGGCCGGCGCGTCGCCAGCTCCACCGCCTGGCGGGCATAGGCATCGCCCGGATCGGCCATGGCCAGGACCACGCCGTCCTCGGCCTCGGCCAGCGGCAGCACCCGGCTCTCGCGCAGGAAGCGGGACGACAGCCGGCCGTCGAACAAGGGTGAAGGTGGGAAGGCGTCGGGCCCGACCAGCGGCACGCCGTGCTGCAACGACAGGGCCAGCGCCTGGTCGCGGCCGGACACCAGTCCCAGCTTGGACAGCAGTGCCGGCACGCCGTCGCCCGAATTCTCCTGCAGGCGCGACACGCGCGCCCGGTCCTCGGGGCCCAGCTTCCCGAGCTCGACGAGAATATCCAGGAGCGGTTTCACATTGCCCTTCCGGTGCCGGTCCCCCAACGCGGCCCGCCGCGCATCCCATCATCGCCGGGCAGCGGGCGGCCGGCAATCTCTGCCGTCACGGGACCGCGGTCAAACGAAATCTTTTGTCTTATCAAAGGGTTGGTAAATCGATTTCAATAAAACTTAATATGAATGCAACAATTTCGCTTTGAATCGAGGCCGATTGCTCTTCGCTCTTGTCGAGCCGGGGCCGGTCGGTTATGGCTCGACGTCGCAGCCGGGGGATGGCTTTAGTGGGTTTCAGGGCGTTTTCCTTCAGAATCCTAGGGATTCCGCTGCTGCTTGCGCTGATTTCGTGCGGCCAGCAGAAGCCGGACCAGGGCCCCTCGATGTTCGACGATCTGGCCAATCGGTCCCTGGCCGCGCCGGCAGACGCCCGCTCCCGTTCCAACGTCGTCTCCTCGACCGGCCGGACCCAGGCGGTGCGCCAGGCCCAGGTCTATCCCGGCATCGACGCGGTGCCGGGCGAGCCGGCGGCGATGGGCGCGCCGATCCAGGCGCAGCCCGGCGGCTACCAGGTCAACTTCAACAATGCCGACCTGGCCCAGGTGGTGCAGGCGGTGCTGGGCGATCTGCTGCACCAGCCCTACACCATTGACCCGCGGGTCACCGGCACCGTGACGCTGTCGACCCAGGGGCCGATCAAGCCCGACGACCTGGTGGCGATGCTGGAGACGGTGCTGCGCGCCACCGGCGCAGCGCTGGTGCAGGACGGCCGGGCCGGCTACCGCATCGTGCCGCTGGGCGAGGCGGTGTCCGGCCGCACCGTGCTGCAGCTCGGCTCCGACCCGAAGCCGTTGCCGGCCGGCTACGGCATCACCATCATCCCGCTGCGCAACGTCTCTGCCGAGACCATCGGCCCGCTGATCGCGCCGGCGACCAATCCGGAGCTGGTGCGGGTCGACCCGACCCGCAACCTGGTGCTGATCTCCGGCACCAGCGCCGACCGGGCGGCGCTGGGCGCCACCGTCCAGTCCTTCGACGTCGACTGGCTGCGCGGCATGTCGTCGGGGATCTTCCCGCTGCAGCAGGCGCAGCCGGAAGCGGTGATCAAGGAACTCAGCGCCGTGTTCGGCGGCGCGCCGGACCGCGGCCCGCTCAAGGGCCTGATCAATTTCATGCCGGTCGAGCGGCTGAACGCGGTGCTGGTGGTGTCATCCCGCGTCGACAAGCTCAATGAGGCCGGGCGCTGGATCCGGCGGCTGGACCAGGGCGATTCCGACGACGAGCGGGTCTACGTCTACATGGTGCAGAACGGCACCGCGGCGAACATGGCGCGGGTGCTGGGCCAGGCCTTCGGCAAGGTCGACGAGGCCGGCGCCTCGCCGTTCGACGACGAGCTCGGCTCGGATGTCGCCCGCGGCCTCGGCCAGTCCAGCAGCAGCAATGGCGGCACCGACCAGGCCAACGCCGCCGGTACGCAGGGCAACACCAATCAGCCCGCATCGGGGCAGCCGGGCACGGGCACCAATTCGCAATTCGCGCCGATCGACTTCAACGCCCAGCAGAAGGAGGGCGACGCCTCGATTCTCGGCCTCGCCGGCGCCCAGGCCGGCAAGGCGGCGGTGTTCAAGCTCGACAAGCTGGGCGAGGTGCGGGTGGTGCCGGACCGGGACAAGAACGCGTTGCTGATCCGCGCCCGGCCGGCGGCGTTCCGGCTGATCGAATCGGCGCTGCGGGCGATCGACGCCAGCCCGCTGCAGGTGGTGATCGAGGCGACGATCGCCGAGGTGACGCTGAACGACCAGCTGCAATACGGTGTCCAGTACTATCTCGAAACCGGCTTCGGCTCCGCCGGCTTCACCACCCGGGCTGCCGGCAGCTCGCCGGCCGGATCACTCGGCACCCCGGTACCGCAGGCCGGCTCCGGCCTCAATCTGGTGGTCTCCACCGGCGGTGCCCGGGTCGTCCTCAACGCGCTGTCGTCGATCACCAATGTCCGGGTGGTCTCCGCCCCGACCCTGGCGGTGCTGAACAACCAGACCGCGCGGCTGCAGGTCGGCAACCAGGTGCCGGTGCGGACCCAGCAGAGCCAGTCGACCGACAACACCGATTCGCCGGTGATCAGCAACATCGAATACAAGGACACCGGCGTGATCCTGAAGGTGACGCCGCGGATCAACTCCAACAGCGACGTCAGCATGGATGTGCAGCAGGAGGTGTCGAGCATCGTCAACGACGCCGCCTCCACCCAGGCCGACGCGCTGGCGCCGACGATCTCGACCCGCCGGATCGGCTCGATCGTCTCGGTCGCCAACGGCCAGACCGTGGTGCTGGGCGGGCTGATCCAGGAGAACCAGCAGAACGGACGCGGCGGCGTGCCGGTGCTGCAGGACATCCCGCTGCTCGGCAACCTGTTCTCCTCCACCAGCAGCAGCCGCGACCGGACCGAACTGGTGGTCTTCATCACCCCGCGGGTGATCCGCAACGCCGCCGACGCCCAGGCGATCGCGGAGGAGCTGCGCTCGCGCATGGAGGCGCTGCGGCCGCGCACGGCGGGCGGCCGGCCGCGCCCGCTGTGATCGCCTCGGCGTGACCCTGGTCCAGATCGGGCTGGTCGCCGTCTCGCCGATCATCGGCAGCTTCCTGGCCGCCGCGGCGCATCGCCTGCCGGACGACGTCCGCGGCCTGCTGGTCGGCCGTTCCCGCTGCGACCATTGCCTGCAGCCGCTGGCGCTGCGCGACCTGGTGCCGGTGCTCAGCTGGGTCGGCCTGCGCGGCCGCTGCCGCAACTGCGGCGGCACGATCGATCCGGCGCATCCGGTGATCGAGTTGGCGGCGATCGGCATCGCGCTCGTGGCGCTGGCCGGTGACGCGGCCCTGATGCCCGGCACCTGCCTGCTCGGCTGGGGACTGCTGCTGCTCGGCGCTATCGACCGTCGCACCGGGCTGCTGCCGGACATGCTGACCCTGCCGCTGATCCTGGCCGGCTTGCTGGCAGGGCTGTTCGAGCCGGGCCCCTCGCTGGCGGGCCGGGCCATCGGCGCGGCCGTGGGCTACGTCCTCTTCGCTGGCCTCGCCGTCGCCTATCGCCGTCTGCGCGGCCGCGACGGGCTCGGTCTCGGCGACGCCAAGCTGCTGGCGGCGGGCGGCGCTTGGCTCGGCTGGCAGGCCCTGCCCTGGGTGATCCTGGTCGGCGCCGGCGCGGCGCTGGTGGTCACCCTGGTCTCGACCCGCGGGCAGGTCGCGCGGCACACCGCCATCGCCTTCGGCCCCTGGCTCGCCCTCGGCATCTGGGTGATGCGGCTGATCGGGCCGGTCTGAAAGGCCATCAGGGGCGAATATCGATCGCGTCCTCCAGCTTCGCGATCTCGAAATCCGAGATCAGCACGTCGATCCGCGCGGTCCAGCGGCCCGGCACCGGGATGATCAGGCCGTCGACCCGCCAGCTGCCGTCTCCGGCCTTGGCCGCCTTGCGCCGGATCGGCTCGATCCCGGCGCCGGGGTTGGACAGCACCAGCGTCACCTCCTTGGCGTCGAGGGGGCCGAAATCGCCGGTCATCACCACGATCGAGGCCGCGACCGGGCCGGCCCGGCCTGGGGTGACGGTCAGGTCGGCCATCGCCGGGGCGGTGTGGATGTGGATCGCCGCCGGTCGGGCCTCGGCCTCCGCCAAAGCGCGCGGCGGCGGGGTGAAGCGCCAGGTCGCGGCCGCGGCGAAGATCGCCAGCACCAGCGCCGTCTCGATCGCGACCGAGCGAGCCAGCTGCCGGACGGCCCGGCCATCGCCGGCTTCGGCCGGGACGGTCAGGCGCCAGCGGTTCAGCGCGGCCAGGCCGAACAGCACCAGCAACAGCGTCAGCTTGACCAGGAAGACGCAGCCATAGGCGGTGGTCCACAAGGCCGAGACATGGTCGAGCTGGACCACAGCCAGCAGGATGCCGGCCGCCGCCAGCGGCAGGACGGCAAAGGGAATCAGGGCGGAGAAGCGGCGCAGCGCCGCCGCGGCCTCCGGCCCGTCGGCGCGCAGAATCAGCCCCAGCGGCAGCAGCGCCCCGGCCCAGAGAGCGATGCCGATCGCATGCAGGAAAACCGCCGGCCGGGTCACGAGCTGCGGCGCGGCGGCGCTGGCATGGCCGCTGGCGGCCAGCGCCGTCCCGGTCGCGACCAGGGCCAGCAGCGTAGTCGTCGCCGAGGCGGCGCCGCGCCGCAGCGCCAGCCCCGCCAGGCCGAGCGCCATGGCCAGAGCCGCCAAGGCGGCGGTGGCGCCGTAGCTGGTGCTGCAGCCGGTGGCCCAGGCGATGTGATGGCCGAGCCCGGCCAGCGGCATCTCCAGCGCGTCGAGTCCCTGCAGCCCGACCGACAGCGGCGCCGCGGCGAGGCCCAGCAGCATGAGAACGGCGGCGGTGCGGGCGGCGGCGCGCGGCAGAGGCGCGACCGCGGCGCGGAACGCAACCGCGCCGATGCCGAGGAACAACGCGGCGTAGAGGACGATCCGGACCAGCCAGATCGCGGTCTGCACCGGCCGGTCGCCCGTGTCGGTGGCCTGTTGTGGCGGCCCGGCGCCGGGCGCGCCGATCGAGAACACCAGCGAGCCGCCGACCGGGTGCCCGTCCTCCGACACCACGCGCCAGCTCAGCACATGGGTGCCGGAGCCGAGGCCGGGCGGCACCGGAACCACCAGGGTCGCGTCCTCCAGCCGGGCGTCGCCCAGCGCCACGGCGCTGCCGTCGGGCCGGACCAGCCGCAGCACCAAAGGCGACACCGGCTCGTTGAAGCTCAGGCGGAAGCCGTCCGGCGCCGCTCCCAGCACCGCATTCTCCGCCGGCTCGGACTGCACCAGCGAGGCATGGGCCCAGGCCACCTGCGGGGCGAGGAGGGCGAGCAGGAGAATCAGGCAGGCGCAAACCCAGCGCAGAGCTGTGCCTCCTCTTGTCCCCCCTCCCCTTGCGGGAGGGGGGTAGGGGGAGGGGTCTGCGCGCGTCCGCGCGCGAATGGGCGGAGCACCGAAATCGCCGTCCGTACCGCTTTGCGACAATCTCGGCGGGCTCGAGCCGAGAGAACCCCCTCCCCCTAACCCCCTCCCGCTAGGGGAGGGGGGACTCAAGAGAGGCGATGTGCGAATCCGGTAGCCCCTCGTGAGGAGGAGGGACTGGCTGGGCCAGCTGCCTGAAGCCGGCGTCGTCACTTCTTCGGCAGCAACTTGATGCCCGGCGCCGGGGTCTCGTAGTCGTCGGCATCCTTGCCTTCGGCCGGGATCTCGATCCAGCGGTCGGTCCCTGCCTCGCAGTCCTGGACCACCGGGAAGTACAGATGCGCGCCAGGCTTCAGCCCGGCGGTCAGGTAGCCGCGGAAGACGAATTCGTCATAGAACTCGTCCGGCAGCCTGCCGCCGCTCCACACCACCTCCGTCACGCCCTCGCTGGTCGGCGTGCCGTAATAGTCGTAGGCGGCGGCGTATTTGCCCTTCACCGTCTCCAGCGTCCAGCCGGGCTTCGGCATCGGCTTCACCGCGATCACCCCCTCGGGGATCTGGACGCGGATCTTCACGGTGGGCGAGCCCTCGCAACCATGAGGCACGCGCAGCACTGCCTTATAGGTGCCGCCGACCGGGGCCTCCTGGGTCTCCAGCGTGACATGGGCGAAGGCCGGGGCGGTCGCGGCCAGCAGGGCCACGACGGGCAGGAAAGTTTTCAGCATTGTTATCTCCGGGTCGCCGGCTCGGCCGGCAATGGTTGAACGGGAAAAGGACTAGGTGCCGCTGATCAGGCGGCGTAATGCGGCCAGCCGCTCGGGCTCGGGCGTGCCATAGGCGATGGTATCAGTGAAGCGGCCCTCGCCGTCCATCAGATACACCATGGCCGAATGGTCCATGGTGTAGTCGCCATCGCCGGTCGGCACCTTGCGCCAATACACCCGGTAGGATTTGGCCACCGCGGCGATCTCGTCCGGGCTGCCGGTCAGCCCGGTGATGCGGCGGTCGAAGGACTGCAAATATTCCTGCAGCATCTCCGGCCGGTCGCGTTCCGGATCGACGGTGACGAACAGCACGCGCAGCCGGTCGCCGTCGGGGCCCAGCGCCGCCAGCGCCTGCGACATCTCCCACAGCGTTGTCGGGCAGACCTCGGGGCAGTGGGTGAAGCCGAAGAACACGGCAAAAGGCCGGCCCTTCAGGTCGGCGTCGCTCAGCGTCGCCCCGGCCTGGTCGGTCAGCCGGAACGGGCCGCCGGGCAGCGTGCCGGACACCACCGGCCGGGTCGACGGGTCCTTGGAATAGACCAGCAGGAAGCCGGCGCCTCCCACCAGGATGGCGGCGATGGCCAGCAGCACTGGCACCAGGATGCGGGCGCGCATCTCAATGCCCCGCCCCGGTCGAGCCGATGGCCTGGACATCGAAGGTGACGGCGATGGTGCCGGCCTTCTCGAAGGTCATCGTGCCGGCGAAGCTCTCGCCCGCCTTCAGCGGCCGCTTCAGCTCCAGCAGCATCAGGTGGTAGCCGCCGGGCGCCAGCGCGGCGGTGCCGTTGGCCGGCACGGGCACGCCGGCCTCGACCGGCCGCATGGTCATGATGCCGTCCTTGACGCCCATCTCATGGATCTCGACCCGGCCGGCGACCTCGGCGGTCACCGAGACCAGCCGGTCCGGCTCGGACCCGTCGTTGCGGATCTCGGCATAGCCGCCGCCGACCTTGGCGGCCGGCGGCGTGGCCCGAGCCCATGGATGGACCACCTCGATCGGGCCGGATTTGAATTCGTGCGCGGCCGCCGGGCCGAGGACCGGCAGGGCCAGGGCGGCGGCGAGGATGGCGGGACGCAGTCGTGCCATCAGGGACATGGATTTCGCTCCAGGCTGGGCCGGGCGGCGCGTCTCCGGCGCCGGTCTCCGGCCGTGAACCGACAGGGGCCCGCCGACAGCGGGCCCGGCTGGATCACGCCTGGGCGGGCGGGGCCCTCGGATTGGCCGGCGAGCGCTGCGGCGCCGTCGCGACCGGGGCCAGGGGCAGGGGCGCGGGCTCGCTCGGGCCGGCCAGATGCGGCACCAGCAGCACCGCGACGAAGGCCGGCACCGGGGCGCCGCCGAACATGGCGCAGCCGGTGGTGCAGCAATCGGGCAGATGCGGATGGTCGGCGGCCGGATCCTGCCGGACGGGGCCGGCGTCATCGGTGCGGCAGAGGGCCGAGAGCGGGTCGAGCGTCGCAGCGCTGGCGCCGATGGCGAGGCCGCCGAGGATGGCCTGGACGAACAGCAGATAGGCCGCGCCGAGCGCGACCCACGATGCCCGTTTCCGTGCCCATCTCAAGCGCACGCGCCGATGCTCCCCCTTCGTCCCGGCCGGAATATCACGGCCGCGGCCGGGCGCAAACCCGGCCGGTCTGCGACATGGTGCCCGCGATCAGCCCTTGAAGCCACGGGCCAGCGCATCGGCGTTGCGCGCCAGCAGGCCGAGATCGGTGCCGACGGCGACGAAGCGGTAGCCCCATTCGATGTAGCGCCGGGCCTCGGCCTCGACCGAGGTCAGGATCCCCGCCGGCTTGCCGATGGCGGTCAGGCGGCGCACCGCGTCCTCGATCGCGGCCTGCACCTCCGGATGCTGCGAGTTGCCGATATGGCCCAGCGAGGCCGACAGGTCGGACGGGCCGATGAACACGCCGTCGACGCCGTCGACCGAGGCGATCTCCTCGATCCGCGTCAGCGCCTCGCCGGTCTCGACCTGCAGCAACACGCAGATCTCCGCATCGGCCTTCTTCAGATAGTCCGTCACCCGGCCGTAATGGCTGCCGCGGCCGCTGGTGGTGATGCCGCGGATGCCGGCCGGCGGATAGCGGCAGGCGGTCACGGCGCGGCGCGCCTCCTCGGCGGTCTGGACGAAGGGGATCAGCAGCGCCTGGGCGCCGATGTCGAGGATGCGCTTGATCAGCACCGGGTCGTTCCAGGCCGGCCGGACGATGCCCGTGGCCGTGCCGCGCGAGGCGGCCTGCAGCTGGCCCAGCAGGTCCGGCAGCTCGTTCGGCGAATGCTCGGTGTCGAACAGAATCCAGTCGAAGCCGCTGTCGGCGACGATCTCGGCGACGATGTTGCTGCACAGGCTGCTCCACAGCCCGATCTGGGTCTGCCCGGCGGCCAGCGCCGCCTTGAACCGGTTGCGGTCGAGTTCCATCCATCGTCCTTTCGCTCAGGCCGCCCGCCGCGTCTCGCAGCGGCGCATCGCCGTGATGTCGCCCCGGATCTCCGCCCGGCCCTGCGCCGCCAGCTGGCACAGCCGCCAGAAGCAGAAGGCGTCGGTGGCGAAGAAGCCGGTGATGGTGCCCATCGGCCGGCCGACCGCGCGAGCGGCCGGCATCCAGTCGTCCCCGAGCGCCGCCAGGATCTCCTGGTCGTGCGCGTCGATCGGGTGGGTGGTAATGGCGCCGTCCCGGTGGTGGCGCAGGCCGCCGCCGTCGGCGCGCAGCCGCTCCCACTCCGCGGCCAGCTGGGCCCACCGCTCGGGCGCCACCGGCCGGGCCGTGGTGGCGGCAATGGTTTCGGGCGCCAGCATGGCCACTGCCGCCATGTCGCGGCGCCCGGCTTCAGGCAGCAGCTCCGGGCCGACCGCCACTTCCTCGACGGGCGTGGCCGCATCGCGCACCGCCCACAGGGCCCGGCGCAAGGTCAGCTGCTCGGCGGCGCCGGTGCCGTGCCAGATCACGATCCGCCCCGCCGCGTCCGGCAGGCGCCGCAGCGTTGCCGACTCGGCGGCCAGCTGCTCGGCGAAGGTCCCGCCGGTCTCGATCGCCGCGCGGTCCTCGTCCGGGAACACCGCATGCCAGAAGGCGGCGCGGGCGTCGGGCCGGTCGCTGTCGACGTCGGCGAGCGGCCCGACCGCCAGGTCGTCGCGCAGGACCAGCGCCGCCGAGCCGGGCAGCCCGGCGCGGATCACCCTGGCGGCGCTGTCGCCACAGCACAGATGCAGCACGGGACCGGTCATCGCGACTCCCTCCGGATCGCGACTATAGCAACCCGATCGCGGCGGCACAGTGCGGCGCTACGACGTCACCGATTCGGCCTCGCCCGAGGGCTCGACCGCCGGTGGCGTGCGCAGCAGGACCGTGCCCAGCAGCGCCGCCAGGGTGGCGAAGCCGGCCCCGGCCAGGAACGCGGCCTGATAGCCGCCGACCAGCGCGACCGGCTGGGCGGCGCCCGCGGCCAGCAGCCCGCCGGTGCGCGACGCCGCCAGGCTGGCCAGGATCGCCAGGCCCAGCGCTCCGCCCATCATGAAAGCGGTGTTGACCATGCCGGAGGCGAGGCCGGAGTCGATCGGCGCCACCTCGCTCATCGCCGCCACCAGGACCGGGTTCAGCGCCATGCCGCAGCCGAGGCCGAGCAGCACCATGCCGGGCAGCACATGCAGGGCGAAGCGGCCCTCCACCGGTGCCCAGGCGAACAGCGCCAGCCCGGCCGCCGCCAGCAGCAGCCCGACCGCGATCGGCGGACGGATGCCGAAGCGCATCACCAGCTTCGCCGAGAGGCCGAGCGAGAAGGCGGCCATGATCAGATTGGCGGGCAGGAAGGCGAGGCCGACCTCCATCGGGCCGTAGTCCAGCACCTGCTGCAAGTACAGGGCGGACAGGAAGTACCAGGCGAACATGGCGGCGGCCCACAGCACGCCGATGACGTTGGCGACGGCCAGGCTGCGCAGCCGGAACAGGCCGAGCGGCATCAACGGCGCGGCGACCCGGGTCTCGATCGCCAGGAACGCCGCCAGCAGCACCACGGCGCCGCCGAGCAGGCCGAGCGTGCAGGCCGAGGTCCAGCCGGCCTCGTTGCCGTTGACGATGGCATAGACCGCCAGCATCAGGGCCGCGGTCACCGTCACCGCGCCGGCGATGTCCAGCCGCCGGTCCGCCGCCTCGTTGCGGGTGGCCGGCAGCAGCATCAGCGACAGGGCGAAGACGGCGATGCCGAGCGGCAGGTTGACCAGGAAGATCCAATGCCAGCTCAGCGAGCCGGTCAGGAGGCCGCCCAGCAGCGCGCCGATGCCGCCGCCGCCGGCGCAGACGAAGCCGTAGACGCCCATCGCCTTGGCCCGGTCCGCCGGCTCGGTGAACAGGTCCATGATCAGCGACAGGGCGACGGCGGAGACCACCGCGCCGCCCAGCCCCTGCACCGCCCGGGCCGCGACCAGCACGCCCTGGCCGGTCGACAGCCCGCAGGCCAGCGACGCCAGGGTGAAGATGGCGAGGCCGATCAGGAACAGCCGGCGATGGCCGAACAGGTCGCCCAGCCTGCCGCCCAGCAGCAGGAAGCCGCCGAAGGTCAGCATGTAGCCGTTCACCACCCAGGCGAGGGTCGAATCAGTGAAGCCGAGATCGGTCTTGATCGACGGCAGCGCCACGTTCACCACGGTCGTGTCCAGCACGATCATCAGTACGCCGAGGCACAGCACGGTCAGCGCCAGCCAGCGCCCGCTCCCGGGCACCGCCGCACGCGATTCGGCAGGGCGGTGCGTCATGGCGTTCTCCCTTTCGTGGCGTCGGGCGCAGCCCTCGACGCCGGGCCGCCGGATCGGCAGACCCGTTTCTTAACTCAAGGGTTGAGTATCATGCCGCAGCCGGACGGGGCAAGACCCCGGCCTTGCGGTCCCGCATCAGCTCAGCCCCTCGTGCCGCAGCGCCAGCTGCACCGCCGGCCTGGCCTCCACCCGGTCGAAATAGGCCGGCAGCGGGTCCGGCCGCGGCAGCTTGAGGTCCCTGGCCCAGCGCAGCATGACGTAGAGATAGGCGTCGGCGACGCTCATCTCCCGGCCGAACAGATAGTCGCCGTCCAGCCGCTCGGCGAGGTAGGCGAAGCGCTGCGCCACGACCTCGTCGACGATCTGCTTCTCCTGGTCGCTGGTCGGGAAGATCGACCGGATCAGCAGCTTGTGCAGCTCGGCGCCGATGAAGCTCAGCATCTCGACCAGCCGGATCCGCCCCATCGCGCCGCCCGGCGCCAGTTGCGGCGCGCGGTCGGCCACCCAGCTCAGGATCGCGGCGTTCTCGGTCAGCACCGTGCCGTCGTCCAGCACCAGAGCGGGGACGTAGCCCTTCGGGTTGACCTGGGTGAAGTCGTCGCCCGATTCGGTCCGCCGGGTCGGGATGTCGACGCGAATGCGCTCGAACTCCAGCCCGGCCTCATGCAGGGCGATGTGGTCGGCCAAGCTGCAGGCGCCGGGGGCGAGGTACAGCTTCATCGGAAAGCCTCCTGTTGTCTGGTCACGACCCGGCGTCCCGCAGGGATCCGAAATAGACCACCACCTCCCGGACCTTGCCGTCCTGGAAGCGGACATGCTCGACGTTGCGGAAGCGGACGCCGGATGTGAGCTCGAGCTCGTACTGTACCAGGGCCTCGTCGCCACGGTCGAACAGCCGCTCGAGGTTGAAGCGGCGGATGCCATCGCTGTTCGGCCAGCAGCGCTCGAAATAGGCCGCCCGGTCGATGCGGTCGTCATAGGGGCTGGTGAAGGTGAAGCCCTCGCCCACCAGGCCCTCGATCGCCGCCCGGTCCTTGGTCTCGTAGGCCCGGTAATAGGCCCGGATCAGGTCGGGGATGTCGGTCTTGCCCATCGCTCGCTCCTCCGGTTGTAGGTGGGGCGGGTCAGTGCGCCGCCCGGCGCCGCAGGAAGGCGTCGAGCTTGTCCAGGATCTCGCGCCAGCCGCCCTCGCGGATCTCCGGCCGGTCGCCGCCGTCCAGGAACGCCGCCTGCTCGGTGAAGACCAGCCGCGTGCCGTCGCCGTCCGGCAGCAGCTCGACCGTGCTCAGCGAGGCCGAGATCCGGGTGTCGCCACGGTCGATGGTGTAGCTGAACACGATGCGCCGGTCGGGCACGATGTCGGCATAGCGCGTCTCGTTGCAGTAGACCGGGTCGCCCGCCGGCCCGAAGCGGCTGGTCTCGATGCCGCCGACGCGGAAGTCGAATCGCGGCTCCGCCAGCTCCCAATCGTCGCCGGGCGCGCCCCAGATCAGCCGGGCGGCAGGGTCGGCCCAGGCCGCGAACACCCGGGACGGTGGCGCGTCGTAGCGGCGCCGGATGGTGAAGCTGCCATGCTGCACGGACCGATCGCTCATGGCGTTTCCTCCTGGCGCGGCCTTGTTGCTTAAGTGATGGCTTCAGTATCATGGGGATGGGGTCGAGGCAAGGCGACTGCCGGCGGTTTTGACCTCGACCCCGGCGGCGCGGTAGAAGCAGCCCCTTCCGGTTCCTCATCACAACACGTCCGGTCGTTCGATGATCTCCATCAGCCAGCGCATTGCCGACGAGCTCTCCGTGCGCGAGGCCCAGGTCGCGGCCACGGTCGAGCTGCTCGACGGCGGCGCGACCGTTCCCTTCGTCGCCCGCTACCGCAAGGAGGCGACGGGCGGGCTGGACGACGCCCAGCTGCGCACGCTGGACGAGCGGCTGCGCTATCTGCGCGAGCTGGAGGAGCGGCGGAAGACGATCCTCGACAGCATCGCCGAGCAGGGCAAGCTTGACGACGCGCTGCGCGCCCAGATCGAGGCGGCCGAGACCAAGGCCCGGCTCGAGGACATCTACCTGCCCTACAAGCCGAAGCGCCGGACCAAGGCGATGATTGCCCGCGAGGCCGGGCTGGAGCCGCTGGCCGACTCGCTGCTGAACGATCCGACCCGCGACCCGCAGGAGGCTGCGGCCATCTTCGTCGACGCCGAGAAGGGCGTGGCCGATGTCGCCGCGGCGCTGGAGGGCGCCCGCTCGATCCTGGTCGAGCGCTTCGGCGAGGATGCCGACCTGATCGGCAGCCTGCGCGAGGAGGCTTGGACCCGCGGCCGGCTGCTGTCCAAGATGCGCGACGGCAAGGAGCAGGCGGGCGCCAAGTTTTCCGACTATTTCGACTATGCCGAGAAGCTGACCAAGCTGCCCTCGCACCGCATCCTGGCCCTGTTCCGGGGCGAGAAGGAGGAGGTGCTGTCGCTGACCCTCGAGCCGGAAGAGGTGCCGGCCGACTCGGCGGACCGCAAGGCGCCGGGGCTGTACGAGCAGCGCATCGCCAACCGCTTCGGCATCGTCGCCCAGGGCCGGCCGGGCGATGCCTGGCTGGCCGAGACGGTGCGCTGGGCCTGGCGTACCAAGATCCTGGTGCATCTCGACATCGACCTTCGGCTGCGCCTGTGGCAGGCGGCGGAGGAGGAGGCGGTGAAGGTCTTCGCCGGCAATCTGCGCGACCTTCTGCTGGCGGCGCCGGCCGGCACCCGCGCCACCATGGGTCTCGACCCCGGCTTCCGCACCGGGGTGAAGGTCGCCGTGGTCGACGCCACCGGCAAGGTCGTGGCCACCACCGCGATCTTCCCGCATGAGCCGCAGAAGCGCTGGGACGAGTCGATCGTCACCCTGGCCGAGCTCGCCAAGGCCCACAACGTCGACCTGGTCGCCATCGGCAACGGCACCGCGTCGCGCGAGACCGACAAGCTGGCCGCCGAGCTGATGAAGCTGCACCCCGATCTGAAGCTGACCAAGGCGGTGGTGTCGGAGGCCGGGGCCTCGGTCTACTCCGCCTCGGCCTTCGCCTCGCAGGAGCTGCCGGAGCTCGACGTCTCGCTCCGCGGCGCGGTGTCGATCGCCCGCCGGCTGCAGGACCCGCTGGCCGAGCTGGTGAAGATCGACCCGAAATCGATCGGCGTCGGCCAGTACCAGCACGACCTCAGCGAGAGCAAGCTGTCGCGCTCGCTCGACGCCGTGGTCGAGGATTGCGTGAACGCGGTCGGCGTCGACCTCAACACCGCCTCGGCGCCGCTGCTGGCCCGGGTCTCGGGCGTCGGCGAGGGGCTGGCCCAGAACATCGTGCAGCACCGCGACGCCAACGGCCCGTTCCGGATCCGCGCGGCACTGAAGGACGTGCCGCGGCTGGGCCCCAAGGCGTTCGAGCAATGCGCCGGCTTCCTGCGCATCCCGAACGGCGACGACCCGCTCGACGCCTCAGGCGTACACCCCGAGGCCTATCCGGTGGTGCGCCGGATCATCGAGGCCACGGGCGGCGAGATCAAGGCGCTGATCGGCAACAGCTCCACCCTGCGCGGGCTGGAGCCGGAGCGCTTCACCGACGACAGCTTCGGCGTGCCGACGGTGACCGACATCCTGCGCGAGCTGGAGAAGCCGGGCCGCGATCCGCGCCCGGCCTTCAAGACTGCGACCTTCAAGGAGGGCGTGGAGAAGCTGTCCGACCTGCAGCCCGGCATGGTGCTGGAGGGCGTGGTGACGAACGTCGCGGCCTTCGGCGCCTTCGTCGATATCGGCGTGCACCAGGACGGGCTGGTGCATATCTCGGCGATGTCGAAGACCTTCGTGAAGGACCCGCGCACGGTGGCCAAGCCGGGCGACGTGGTGAAGGTCAAGGTGCTGGAGGTCGACCCGCAGCGCAAGCGCATCGGCCTGACCATGCGCCTCGACGATGACGGCCAGGCCCGGCCGCCTCGGCGCGAGGGCGGCGCCCCGGGCGGCCGGCCCGAGGGTCGGCGGGACGAGCGGCCGCGGCATCAGCAGCAAGGCCGGCCCGGGCAGGGCGGCCAGGGTCGCGGCGGGCCGGGCCGTGAAGGTCAGGGTCCTGGTGGCCCGGGTCGCGGGGGCCAGAGTCACGGGGGACAGAGTCGCGATGGCCAGGGCCATGGCGGGCAGGGCCAGCCGCGCCATGGCCGTCCCGGCCAGGATTCCGGCTCGCAGCGTCCGACCCAAGGAAAGCCGCAGTCCGAGCCGCAGAAGCCGCGCACGCCGGCGCCGGAGCCGGACGGCGCCATGGCCGAAGCCCTGCGCCGCGCCGGGCTGGTGGGCAGCAAGCGGAGCTGACGGAAGCTGCTCATCTTAGTCCCCCCTCCCCTTGCTGGAGGGGTGGCTCATTTGAGATCAGCCGCTTTCCGGCGTCACCCCTGCCAGCGACGGAACAGAACGCTGGCGTTGACGCCACCGAAGCCGAAGCCGTTCGACAAGGCGTGCTCGATCCGGCCGCGCCGGGCCTCCAGCGCCACCAGGTCGATGCCTTCGGCGTCCGGGTCCGGGTTCTCCAGGTTCAGCGTCGGCGGCATGATCTGGTCGCGCAGCGCCAGCACGGTGAAGATCGCCTCCAGCCCGCCGGCCGCGCCCAGCAGGTGGCCGGTGGCGGATTTGGTCGCGCTGACCGCCACCGTCCCGCCGGTACCGAACAGCGCCTTGATCGCCGCCATCTCGCCCTTGTCGCCGACCGGGGTCGAGGTGGCGTGGGCGTTCAGATGCTGCACGTCGCCGGGCTCGATCTCGCCCTGGGCCAGGGCGATCTCCATCGCCCGGCGTGCGCCGTCGCCATCCTCCGGCCCGGCGGTCATGTGATAGGCGTCGGCGGTGGTGCCGTAGCCGATCAGCTCGGCGATGGGCCGGGCGCCGCGGGCCAGGGCATGGTCCAGCGCCTCGATCACCATCAGCCCGGCGCCCTCGCCCATGACGAAGCCGTCGCGGGCCTGGTCGAAGGGGCGGGAGGCGCGCTCCGGCGCCTCAGTGAAGCCGGTCGACAGGGCCCGGGCGGCGGCGAAGCCGCCCAGGCTGACGCGGTCGATGCAGGCCTCGGTGCCGCCGCACAGCGCCACGTCGACCTCGCCGGCGCGGATCATCCGGGCGGCGTCACCGATGCCCTGCACCCCGGCGGCGCAGGCGGTCACCGGCGCGCCCAGCGGGCCCTTGAAGCCGTGGCGGATCGAGACTTGGCCGGCCGCCAGGTTGACCAGGAAGGCGGGCACGGTGAAGGGTGACAGCCGGCGCGCGCCCTTCTGGTCCACCGTCCGCACCGTCTCGACGATATAGGGGAAGCCGCCGACGCCCGATGCGATCACGGTGGCGGTGCGCTGCCGCGCCCGGTCGTCCGCCGGCCGCCAGCCGGACTGGGCCACCGCCTCCTCCGCCGCCGCCATGGCGAACTGGATGAAGCGGTCCATCTTCTTCTGGTCCTTCGGCGGCACCGCCGCGTCCGCATCGAAGCCGGCTTCGGGGTCTTCGGCGATCGACGGCACCACGCCGGCGACCTTGGCGGCCAGGTCCGGCACCATCTCCTCGGGCAGGCGGCGCAGGCCGGACCGGCCGGCCAGCAGCCGGCGCCAGCTGGCCTCGACGCCGTTGGCGAGGGGCGAGACCGCCCCCATTCCGGTGACGACGATACGGCGCATCTCGGGCTCTCCTCAGGCGGGGACGTTACCGTCGCGGCTGTTCCGGCGATCCAGGATTCCGGCGAGCCGCTCGCGATAGGCGGGCCGGGCATCGGGGCCCAGGCGGAATTCCGCCGTCTCCGGGGTGATCGGGGTGCCGCTGCGCCGGTCGATCAGGATCGGGTCCATCGGCTGGCCGTCGACGCGGCCGGCGACCTGCACCAGCACCTTGCCGCCGGTGGCGTGCCGGCCGCCCCAGGCGCCCAGCGCCGCCAGCACCGGGAACACGTCGCGGCCGGCCGCGGTCAGTCGGTATTCATGACGCAGCGGCCGCTGCGAATAGACATGACGCTCCAGCAGGCCGGCCTCGGTCAGGCGCTTCAGCCGCCGGGTCAGCATGTTCGGGGCGATGCCCAGGCTCTGCTGGAACTCGTCGAAGCGGGTCAGGCCCAGGAAGGCGTCGCGCAGGATCAGCAGGCTCCACCATTCCCCCAGTGCGTCGAGGGAGCGGGCGATCGGGCAATCCATGCCGGCGAAGCTGGTGCGCTGCATGGCACCGGTTACTACCGCAGTCCCTTGCATGTTGCAAGCGACGCGAGGCGAAGCCGGCCCGCCGTCAGGGCGCCGGGAAGCGCCCCAGCGCCCCGAGCAGCGCCTTGTTGAACGCGTCCGGCGACTGGATCTGTGGCGCGTGGCCCTCGCCGGGGAAGCGGATCAGGTTGGCGCCGGGGATGCGCTTGGCGGCGCTGCGGCTCAACTCGGCGTAGTTGCCAAGCCGCTGCGCCACCTCGGGTGGGGCCAGGGCCTTGCCGATCGCGGTGGTGTCGCGCTCGCCGATCATCAGCACGGTCGGAGCGCGGATGCGCTCCAGCTCGTAGACCACCGGCTGGTTGAACACCATGTCCGAGGTCAGGGCCTGGTCCCAGGCCACCTGCCGGCCGCCCTCGCCCTGATACATGCCGGCCAGCATCTGCACCCAGCGGTCGTATTCCGGCTTCCACTCGCCGGCATAGTAGGTGGCCTGCTGATAGGCCTTGATGCTGTCGGCACTGGTCTTCAACTCGCCCTCGAACCACTGGTCGACGGTCTGCTGCGGCACACCCGCCGCCCTCCAGTCCTCCAGCCCGAGTGGATTGACCAGCACCAGGCCGGACAGGTCGTCTGGGAAGGCCAGGGCGTAGCGGATCGCCAGCGCGCCGCCCATGGAATGGCCCATGATCACCGGCCCGTTGACGCCCAGCCTGTGCAGCAGCTCCTGGGTGTTGGCCGCCAGCTGGTGCAGCCCGAACTGGTAGGCCTGCGGCTTGCTGGACTTGCAGAAGCCGATCTGGTCCGGCGCGACGACGCGGTAGCCGGCCTGCAGCAGCGGCCGCATCACCCCTTCCCAGGTGGCGGCGCAGAAGTTCTTGCCGTGCAGCAGCACCACGGTGCGGCCGTTCGGCTTCTCCGGCTGTACGTCCATATAGGCCATCGACAGGTCCTGGCCCTGCGACTTGAAGTCGAAATGCTGGACCGGGAACGGGTAGTCGAAATCCGCCAGCATCGGGTCGGCGACCGCAGCCGGGGCGGCGGCGAGAGCGGCGAGCAGGGCGGCGGCCAGGGTCAGGCGTCGGATCATCTGTCTCCTCGGAGCGCGGCCGGGTCAGTCGCGTGCCGGCCCGGTGTAGAAGGCCGGCCAGCGGCGGCGAGCATGGTCGCCATCGGCGGCGAAAACGTGGCAGCTGTCCAGCAGCACCGGCCGCTTGCCGGGATCGGCCTCGCCGGCGCGCTCGCGCGACAGGATCGGGAACACGGTCTGGAACGCCGTGGTCGCCATCGGGCCCAGCAGCTCGACCAGATGGGTGCAGCCCTTGGCGCCGCCTAGCCTTTCCTTCACCGCGCGGGTGAAGCCGGGGCCGATGCGCAGGCCCACCAGCACCTGGAAGGCCGGCGCGATCTCCGGGCACAGGGCGTAGGGGCCGTGCTCGGTCGCCGCCTCGACCGCGACGATGGCCAGGCTGTCATCGACGGTCAGCCGGAGCCGCATCTGGTGCAGCGGTTCGCCCGGGATGATGGCGCCGCGGAACTCGTTGCGGAACTCGTAGTGCTTGGTGTCGACCAGATGTCCCTCGATGTCCCACAGCCCGTCGGCGCGGCGGAAGCCGTCGCAGGTGACGCGGCGGGTGTGGATCGGCTCGCGCTCGGCGGGGGCGGAGAGGAGCATGCTCAGCCTTCCTCGGGCTCGATCTCGGTCGGCGGTGTCAGGCGCACCGCGGTGATCTGGTTGCGTTGGCGCCGCAGGATCTCGAAGCGGAAGCCGTGGAAGGTGAAGGCCTGGCCGACCTCCGGCAGGTGCCGCGCCTCGTGCAGCACCAGGCCGGCGACGGTCGAGGCCGCGTCGTCCGGCAGCCGCCATTCGAAGCGGCGGTTCAGGTCGCGGATGGTGACCGTGCCGTCGATCAGGAAGCTGCCATTGGCCTGGGGACGGACGCCGGCCACCGGCAAATCGTGCTCGTCGACGATGTCGCCGACGATCTCCTCCAGGATGTCCTCCAGCGTCACCACACCCTTCAGGTCGCCGTACTCGTCGACCACGATGGCGAAATGCTCGCGCCGGGTGCGGAAGGCGTGCAGCTGGTCCAAAAGGCTGGTGGTGTCCGGGATGAACCAGGGCCTGGCCGCGATGCGCCGGATGTCCAGCCGGTTCGGGTCGCCGCCGGCGGCCTGCAGCGCCCGCAGCACGTCCTTGGCATGCAGCACGCCGATGATGTTCTCCAGGCCGCCCTGGCACAGCGGCATGCGGGTGTGCGGGCTGTTCAGCATCGCCGCCACCACCTCGCGCGGGGTCAGCTCGATATCGATCGCCTCGACGCTGCGGCGATGGGTCATGATCTCGGAGACATAGACATCGCCGAGGTCGAGGATCGAGCGCAGCATCTGCCGCTCCTGCGCCACCTCGGCCTCGCTGCCGCGATGCAGCTCGATGGCGCCGCGCAGCTCGTCGACATAATCGGCCAGCCCGACCCGGCTGGGATCGGCCCCGAACAGCCGGAGCACGCCGCGCACCAGCCAGTTCACCAGCCGCACCACCGGGCTCAGCAGCCGCACCACGGTCCTGACCGCGGGGGCGATGCCCAGCGCTGCGCGGTCGGCATGGTTGATGGCGTAGGTCTTGGGCAGCACCTCGCTGAAGATCAGGATCAGTGCCGTCATCACCACCGTGGCAACAGGCACCGCCGGGGCGCCGAGCACCGAGACCAGGAGGCTGGTCGCCAGCGACGACGCCAGGATGTTGACCAGGGTGTTGCCCAGCAGCAGGGCGCCGATCAGCCGCTCCTTCTGCTCGCGCAGCCGGTTGACGATGCCGGCCCGCTTCAGCCCGTGCGTCTCCAACTGGTGCATCCGCGCCCGACTGGCCGCGGTCAGCGCCGTCTCTGAACCCGAGAAGAAGGCCGAGGCCACGAGCAGGACGACGATCCCGGCGAGGTGGAGCAGCAGGACAAGATCGTCGGACATGGCGGTGTCAGGCGGCGATGGCGTCGGCCAGCACCGCGGCGACCGGGTCGGCCGGCACCTCGCTGGTGACGAAGGCCTGGCCGATGCCGCGCACCAGGATGAAGGTCATGCGCCCGTCCCGGACTTTCTTGTCGCGGGTCATGTGGTGCAGCAGGGCTTCGACCGACCAGGCGCGGTCCCGGGCCGGGCGGGTCGGCAGGCCGACCGCCTCCAGGTGCCGGGCCAGCCGGTCGCGGTCGGCGGCCGGGCACAGGCCCAGGCGCACCGACAGGTCGAAGGCCATGACCATGCCGATCGCCACCGCCTCGCCATGCAGCAGCGCATCGCCATAGCCGGTCTCGGCCTCCAGCGCATGGCCGAAGGTGTGGCCGAGGTTGAGCAGGGCGCGCCGGGCCGCCTCGCGCTCGTCCTCGCCGACGATCTCGGCCTTCATCTCGCAGCTGCGCCTGACCGCCCGGATCATGGCGTCGCCGTCGCCGGCCAGCAGCGTCGGGCCGTTCTCCTCCAGCCAGGCGAAGAAGGCGGTATCGCCGAGCGCGCCATACTTCGCCACCTCGGCGTAGCCGGAGCGTAGCTCCCGCACCGGCAGGGTGGAGAGAAGCGCGGTGTCGGCCAGCACCAGCAGCGGCTGGTGGAAGGCGCCGATCAGGTTCTTGCCATGCTTGCTGTTGACGCCGGTCTTGCCGCCGACCGAGCTGTCGACCTGGGCCAGCAGCGTGGTCGGGATCTGCACGAAGTCGAGGCCGCGCAGCGCGGTCGCCGCGGCGAAGCCGGCCAGGTCGCCGACCACGCCGCCCCCCAGCGCCACCAGCAGCGTCCGCCGCTCGATGCCCAGCGCAAGGATCCGGTCCAGCAGCTCGGCCAGCACCGTCATCGACTTGGTCGCCTCGCCCGGCGGCACGGTCAGGGTCTCGGCCGCGATCCCGGCGGCGGCCAGAGAGGCCTCCAATGCCGCGCCGTGCAGCCCGGCCACCTGGGCGTCGGCGATCACGATCACCCGCTTGCCGCGGCCCAGCGCGGCGATGCGCTGCCCGGCCTCGACCAGGGCGCCGGGGCCGATGACGATATCGTAGCTGCGCGGGCCCAGCCCGACGCGGATGGTCTCTCGTGTCATCTCAGGGATTCAATCCGTATGCCCCGCGGGCGCGTGGGTTGTTTCGGTCGCGGCGGCCTCGGCCGCCAGATGGGCGTCGATCGCGGCCAGCACGCGATCGACCGTCTCCTCGACCGGGCCGTCGCGGCTCTCCACCGTCATGTCGGCCAGGGCGTAGATCGGGTGGCGCCGCTCCATCAGCCCCTCCAGCACCGCCTTCGGGTCGCCCTGGCGCAGCAGCGGCCGGTTGCTGCGCTTGGCGGTGCGCGCCGCCAGCACCGACAGCTCCGCCTTCAGCCACACCGACAGCCCGTGCTCGGCGACAACCGCCCGGGTCTGCGCGTCCATGAAGGCGCCGCCGCCGGTCGACAGCACCTGCACCGGGTCGTGCATCAGCCGGGCGATCACCCGCCGCTCCAGGTCGCGGAAGGCGGGCTCGCCATAGCGCTCGAAGATGTCCGGGATGGTGCAGCCGGCCGCCGCCTCGATCTCGTGGTCGGCGTCGATGAAGCTTAAGCCCAGCCGCGCGGCCACACGCTTGCCCACCGCGGTCTTGCCGGCGCCCATCAGGCCGACCAGAACCAGGGTGCGGGGCAAAGGGCGGTGCAGCGTGGTGATCATCGATCCTCTTCCGGGCCCAACGCGGGCGTCTGTGGCACCGGCTGCGGTTTGCGGCCGCGGTGCCGACCGCCTAAGATAGGGTTGCGCCGGGCCCGCCGCATCTGCTTTCTCCAGCCCTGGCCCGCGCATCGGCCTGAATTCACATCTATCAGGGGTCCGTCTTGTCCCGTCGTCGTTCGAAGTCGCGCTATTCGCAGGGTTCCGGTGGCGGCGGGGGCGGCGGCCTCGGCCGTGTGCTGGCGATCGCCGTGCTGCTGGTCATCGTCGGCGGCGGCGTCGCGCTCGCGGTGATCGATTTCCGGCCGCCGACCCAGACGGTCGAGAAGGTGATCCCGAACGACAAGTTCAAATAGCCCGGTGGCCGAGGCCGCAGCCCCGAAGCGCCGGCGCGGCCGTCCGCCCGCCGCGCGGTTGCTGCCGCCGCCCTTGGTCGAGGCCTTCCTCGACATGCTGGTGGCCGAGCGCGGCGCCGCCGCCAACACTCGCGAGGCCTATGGCCGCGATCTGCTCGACCTGAGCCGCTACCTCGAGGGCCGCGGCGGCGCCATCGACCGGGCGGTGACCGAGGATCTGCGCGCCTATCTCGTCGACCTGGCGCGGCGCGAGGGAGCGAAAGGCGGCCGTACCGCCGCGCGCACCGCGGCCCGCCGCCTGTCGGCGATGCGGCAATTCTACCGCTTCCTGGTGTCGGAGGGCCGGCGCCAGGACGATCCTTCCGCCGCGCTCGATTCCCCGGCGCTCGGCCGGCCGCTGCCGAAGCTCTTGTCCGAGACCGAGGTCGAGGACCTGATCGGCGCCATCTCGGGCCTGTTCGCCGATCCGGAGCGGCTGGCCGAAGGGCTGCGCCTGCTGGCTCTGCTCGAGATCCTCTATGGTGGCGGCCTGCGGGTGTCCGAGCTGGTCGGGCTGCCGCTCTCGGCCCTGGCGCGGGACGGGCGGGCGCTGATCGTCCGCGGCAAGGGCGACAAGGAGCGGCTGGTGCCGCTGTCGGAGCCCGCGCGGGACGCCATCGCCGCCTACCTGCCACATCGCGGCGTGTTCTTCGTCAAGGGCCGCGACCGCGGCTTCCTGTTCCCTTCGCGCACCGCCCGCGGCGGCTGTTTGACCCGGCAGCGATTCGGCCAACTGCTGAAGGATTTGGCGGTGGAAGCCGGGATCGAGCCCAGCCGGGTCAGCCCGCATGTGCTGCGCCACGCCTTTGCCACCCATCTGCTGTCGCATGGCGCCGATCTGCGCTCGGTGCAGACCATGCTGGGCCATGCCGACATCGCCACGACCCAGATCTACACCCATGTGCTGGGCGACCGGCTGCAGAGCCTGGTGGCCTCGGCCCACCCCCTGGCCAAGGCCAAGCGGCCGTAGCTCAGGGGGCGGGCCGGGCGAAGCTCCATAGCCGATTCGCCAGGAAGCCCCAGGCCAGCACGATCAGCGTGGTCGCAGCCTGGGCCGGCAGATAGGGGGCGCCGAGCCGGCCGGTGAACAGGACCATCAGCAGGCCGGTCCAGGCGAAGCCGCCGACGGCGACCAGGGCGAATCGCCAGCCCGCCTCGCGATGCGGCCGGCTACCCGTGAAGGTGAGCCGCCGGTTGAGCGCGTAGGAGACGAAGCCACCGGCGACATAGCCGGCCAGCGTCGCCGTCAGCGGCGCGATGTCGCCCGATTCGACCAGCGCGACCAGCAGGGCATAGTGCATGGCGGTCGCCACAAGCCCGGCCGCCGCATAGCGGGCGAACTGGCGATGCATCGCGGGAAACGGCAGGGCCTGCATATGGCCTGTCCTGACACGGCGGCCGCCCGGCGTCACATGTCATCGCCGTAAGCATCAGCAGAGGATCTTAAGCATTTGCATTGACAGCAAGGCCTGGTTGCGGTTTCGCTGTCACCGCTGATTCCATCTGGAACGGAACGACGTGATTCTCCTGCCCCCGACGCTGCGACGACGACGCCTGCAGCCCGCCCTTCGCGGCGCGGCGGCCTGAGGCGTTCCGGGGTGCCTGCGACACCATGATGCGGGCAGGACGGAAGCCGGTCGGCGCGCGAACCGACGCTCTCCGTTCCAAGGATCCTTCTCCAGTGTATCTCCTGAAGACCGAACGGCCGCGGGATGCGGCCGAAGTCGACGCCCTGCTCGACCTCGCCTTCGGCCCGAACCGGCAGACCAAGGTCTCCTACCGCTATCGCCAGGACATCGCGCCGGTGCGCGGCCTGTGCTTCGTGGTGCGCGAGGACGGCCGGCCCAGCGGCACGATCCTTGGTTCGATCCGCTACTGGCCGATGCTGGTCGAGCCGGGCCTGCCGACGCTGCTGCTCGGCCCCCTCGCGGTGCGGCCGGAGCTGCGCGGCGCCGGCGTCGGTGCGGCGCTGATGCGCGGCAGCATGAAGCGGGCGGCCGATATGGGGCACCGGCTGGTGCTGCTGGTCGGCGACCTCGCCTATTACGCCCGCTTCGGCTTCCAGCCGGCGGCCCCGCTGGGCTTCGTCATGCCGGACGAGCAGCCGCACCGGCTGCTGGCGGCGGAGCTGCGGCTCGGTGCATTGGAGGATTGCCCCGGCGGCACCCTGCTGCGGGCGGATTCCGTGGCCAGCCCTGCGCAGATTTCGGTCTCAATGCGCGCGGCCCTGTGTTAGACAGCCCCCCGATCCCGAGGGCCAGTCTCAACGCGGTATGAAGACCTTTCTCGAATTCGAAAAGCCGATCGCCGAGATCGAAGGCAAGATCGAGGAGCTTCGGCACATCACCGACGCCGGCGAGCTCAACATCGCCGACGAGGTCTCCCGGCTTCAGACCAAGGTCGACAAGCTGCTGCGGGACACCTATCGCGGGCTGACGCCGGCGCAGAAGGTGCAGGTCGCGCGGCACCCGAATCGGCCGCATGCGCTCGACTACATCCAGGCCCTGATCACCGAGTTCCAGCCTCTGGCCGGCGACCGCGCCTTTGCCGAGGACCGCGCCATCATCGGCGGCCTGGGGCAGTTCCAGGGCCGGTCGGTGGTGGTGATCGGGCAGGAGAAGGGCAACGACACCGAAAGCCGCATCCGGCACAATTTCGGCATGGCCAAGCCCGAGGGCTACCGCAAGGCGCAGCGCCTGCTCGACCTGGCCGACCGCTTCCACCTGCCGGTGATCACCTTCGTCGACACCGCCGGCGCCTATCCCGGCGTGGCGTCGGAGGAGCGCGGCGTGGCCGAGGCCATCGCCAAGTCGATCGAATCCTGCCTCAGGGTGCGGGTGCCGCTGGTTTCGGTGGTGATCGGCGAGGGCGGCTCGGGCGGTGCCATCGGCATCGCCGTGGCCGACCGCGTGCTGATGCTCGAGCACTCGATCTATTCGGTGATCTCGCCGGAAGGCTGCGCCTCGATCCTGTGGCGCAGCAGCGCGCAGAGCCAGGAGGCCGCGGCGGCCTTGAAGCTGACGGCGCAGGACCTGAAGCAGCTCGGCGTCATCGACGGCGTGGTCGAGGAGCCGGTCGGCGGCGCCCACCGCTTCCCGCAGCAGGCCTTCGACGCTGTCGGCGACGCGATCGGGACGGCGCTGGCCGGGCTGGTCGACCTCGACGGCAAGACCCTGCGCAGCAAGCGGCGCGAGAAGTTCCTGGCGATCGGCCAGAATTTGGGCTGAGCGCTCTCCCAAACGCATAACCGTCATCGCGAGGCGCGCAGCGCCGTGGCGATCCAGCGGCACCGGCCCCTGGATCGCCACGCCCTCCAGGGCTCGCGATGACGGTTTTGGATTAGGCGACGGTCAGGCTACTACCAGAGCGACCCCACGGCCCGGGCCGGGGCCCGCTCCTCGCCGGCCTCGATCCGCTCCAGGAAATGGCCGAGCAGGCGCTCGTACAGCGCGTCACCCAGGTAGGCATCCTCCAGCCCGACATCGATGTTCGGGTTGTCGTTGACCTCGATCACCACCGGGCCCTGCGCCGTCTCCTTCAGGTCGACTCCGTACAGGCCGGTGCCGATCAGGGCGGCGGCGGCCAGCGCGGCCGACAGCACCGCGGGCGGCACGGCGTCGAGCGGCACGGGCTCGGTCGCGCCCTCCTCGCTGCGTCCGTCCTGGCCGTGGCGGAAGATCTGCCAGTGGCCGCGCACCATGCGGTAGCGGCAGGCGAAGAGCGGCCGGCCGGCCAGCACGCCGATGCGCCAGTCGAAGTCGGTGTAGAGGTATTCCTGCGCCAGGATCAGGCGCGACCGGCGCAGCAGCCGGCGTCCCGCCACCGGCAGCTCGGCCGGGCTGTCGACCCGGACGACGCCGCGCGAGCAGGCGCCGTCCGGCACCTTCAGCACCAGCGGGAAGCCCAGGGCCTCGCCGGCGGCCGCCAGCGTGTCGGCCCGCACCGCCAGGGTGCGCGGCTGCGCCACGCCTTCGGCCTTCAGCCGCTCGTGCAGGAACACCTTGTTGCAGCAGCGCAGGATCGATACCGGGTCGTCGATCGCCGGCAGGCCCAGCCGGGCCGCAGTCTCGGCGAAGATGTAGCTGGGCGCCTGCAGCGCCGTGGTCTCGCGGATCAGCAGCGCGTCGAAGCCGCCCAGCCGCGGCAGGTCACGATGGCCGAGGCACTCGGTCTCAATGCCCATCGACGACGCCACGTCGCGCAGCCGCTCGATGGTGCCGGGCTTGGACGGCGGCAGCGGGTCGTCCGGGTTCACCAGCACGGCCAGGCGGTGGGCGCGGCGAAACGGGCGCGGCGTCGGCGGGGGGCCGGCCAGCTGCTCCAGCGCGGCGCGCAGCAGGCGCTGCTGGCGCGGGTCCAGCCCGGCCAGCGGCTCCGCCACCGCCTGCAGCAGCTGCAGCCGGATCGGGTCGATCTGCAGGGTCATCAGCGGCAGGCCGAACGCCTCATAGGCCGCCTCGGCGACCTCCTGGAGATGCGGCTTGTTGCAGCGGCCGAGCGCCACGAACAGGCGCCGCGGCAGGACCAGGCGCCCGCTGTGACGGCGCAGCGCGGCCAGGGCGCGGTCCACCGGCGTATGTCGGCTGCGCACCAGCCGGTCGTCGGCCTGGTCGGCGAGGTCCGCCGCGGTCGGGATCGCGGCATAGCCGCGGGCCTCGGCGATCAGCGAGACGTAATAGCCGAAGGAGAGGGGGCGTTGGTCGCGGCACAGATTGACCACGATGGTGCCGGGGTCGGCGTCCGGTTCCGGCAGGTGATGCCCGTCCAGCAGGTCGTCAGGGGCGACGACGCGGCATTGGCGGGGCAGGTCGTCGGCCAGCCCGCCGGGCTCGTCGGCGACGATCAATGTGATGGCCATGGGTCCATGCGTGATGTGGCAATGGCCCTCAGCGTCCCGCCGATCCGGATAAAGGCGCCATTCGGATTTGGCGGCGCGTCACCCCACCGCGAACACCCGGTGTGTGAACCTCTCGGCCAGGCGGCCGAGCCCGGGGCCGAGGACGCGGTCTTCGGCCACCGGGGGCACAACCCCGCGCACCTCGTCGACCAGGGCGCGCAGCGCCGGCGGCGGTGTGCGGCCGGTGACGTGCAGGGCCTGGGACGCGATCACCGCCAGCATCGCCAGCGCTGCGTCCAGGCAGCGGCCGGCGCGCTCCTCCTTCGCCCAGGCCAGGAAGGCCGGGGCGGCGACGTCGTCCTGGCCGGCGCCGGCGGCCTCGGTGCCGGGCAGGAAGGTGCGCTGCGCCGCCGTCTTGGCCTGCTCGAGATATCCGGTCACCGCCATCGGCACGTAACCCAGGCTGCCATGGCCGTCGCTGTCGCTGGGGTCGCGGCCGACCATCAGCAGGTCGGGCAGGTGCGACACCCGGCCGGCCAGGAGCTTCGAGCTGTGGCGGTCGCACAGCAGGCAGAGATCGGCCCAGATCGCCGCCAGGTCGTCCAGCGCCGGCGCCGCCATGGCGTTGTGGTAGCCGCCGGTGCTGATGCAGCGGCCGTCGGGATGGCCCGGGCCGGCCTCGTCCGGCGGGATGTAGAGCGGGTTGTCCGAGGCCGCGGCCAGCGACACCGCGGCTCCGCGCTCCGCCGCCGCCAGGGCGCGGTGCGCCTGGCCCAGCAGCCGCGGCACGATGCGGTAGCTGACCGGGGCTTGATAGCCGCGCCGCCCGTCGCCGGCGCCGTCCAGCAAAGCGCGCAGGCTGCGCAGGGCCGCGGCGTCGTGCTCATCGCCCCACAGCGTGTCCAGCGCCGGATCGTAATGCTCCAGCGGCGCCCGGAAGGCCTCGATCGACAGGGCCAGGACGCTCTCCGCCAGCCGGATCCGGTTGCGCGCCGCCAGGGCCGAATCGGCCAGCAGCGCGGCAGCGCAGGGCGACCCGTTGATCAGCGACCCGCGCTCCTTGACCTCCAGGTCGAAGCGGGCGCTGAGCTCGGCGAACAGCGGGTACAGCGCCAGGATCTCGCCAGCCCCGCCCTGGCCGGCGGCGGGCACTGAAGGCAGCGGGTTGCCGTCCAGCATGGCGGCGACGGCCAGCGCGAGCCGCGGCGTGGTGGCGGCGTGGCCCTCCAGGAAATTCGCCAGCCGCGCCAGGACGATGCCGCGCACCACCCGCTCCGGCAGCGGGTCGCCGAAGGCGGTGGCGGCGGCGAAGGCCTTGATCCGGGCGTGGCGGTCGCGCTCCTCGGGCCGCAGGCGCCGGTCGGCCAGCTCGCCCATCGCCGTGGTCACGCCGTAGATCACCAGGTCCGGGTCGGTGTCGATGAGCCGCAGGAAGGCGGCACGGCATTCGGCGATCCGGCCCAGCGCCGCCTCGGTGATGCGCACGCCCTCGCCCCGCCAGGCGACGCGGTGCACCGCGTCCAGGGTGATGTCGGCTCTTCTGGTCAGGGCCACTGTCATCGGCATCCGCTCCCGCTCCAGGGCGTGTGACGCCCTCGGCGGCAGCTTGGCAAAAGCAAAGGCCGGCGGCGATGGGATTCGCCGCCGGCCTTTGCCGGACCGATCTGCTGTGCTGCGGGCCTACGCCACCGAGCCGTGGCAGTGCTTGAACTTCTTGCCCGAGCCGCAGGGGCAGGGGGCGTTGCGCGGGGTGTGGACCCAGTCAGGGTTCAGCGCCAGGGCCGCGCTGGCCGCCGCCACCGCGCCGGCGGCGGTCGCGAACTCGGGTTCCGGCGGCGCGCCCAGCGCCGGGTCGAAGCGGCTTTCATGCATCTCGCGCTGCATTGCCGCGCGCTGCTGCGCCTCGACATCCTCCGGCCGGTTGACCCGCAGCTCGACCTGAGCCAGCACCTGGGTGACGGTCTCGCGCAGCCCCGCCAGCATCTGCTCGAACAGGTTGAACGCCTCGGCCTGATACTCGCGCAACGGGTCGCGCTGGGCATAGGCACGCAGGTTGATGCCCTGGCGCAGATGGTCCAGCGTCAGCAGATGGTCCTTCCAGCTCTGGTCCAGGATCTGCAGCAGCAGGCTCTTCTCGGCCATCTGCATGATCTCAGGGCCGTAGGCCTCCACCTTGGCCGCCATCTTGGTGTCGGCCGCCTGCTGGATCCGCTCCTCGATCTCGCGGTCGGCGATGCCCTCTTCCTTGCCCCACTCCTTGACCGGCAGGTCCAGCTGGAAGAGGCGCAGCACCTCCTCGTGCAGCCCGTCGATATTCCACTTCTCGGCGTAGCTGTTCTCGGGGATGGCACGGGCGACGATGCCGGCGATCACCTCCTGCCGCATGTCGGCGACCATGGCGCCGACCTCCTCGGCCTGCATGATCTCGCGCCGCTGCTCGTAGATCACCTTGCGCTGGTCGTTCATCACGTTGTCGAAGCGCAGCAGGTTCTTGCGGATGTCGAAGTTGCGCGCCTCGACCTTCTCCTGCGCCTTCTCCAGCGCCCGGTTGATCCAGGGGTGGATGATCGCCTCGCCCTCCTTCAGGCCGAAGCGGCGCAGGATGCCGTCCAGCCGCTCGGAGGCGAAGATGCGCATCAGGTCGTCTTCCAGCGACAGGAAGAACTTCGACCCGCCGGGGTCGCCCTGACGGCCGGAGCGGCCGCGCAGCTGGTTGTCGATGCGGCGGCTCTCATGCCGCTCGGTGCCGACGACGTAGAGGCCGCCGGCCGCCAGCACGATCTCCTTGTTCTTCGCCACCTCGGCCCGGATCTCGGCCTCGCGCCGCTCGCGCTCCGCCGGGTCGTCGATGCCGGCCAGCTCCAGCTGCACCCGCATCTCGACATTGCCGCCGAGCTGGATGTCGGTGCCGCGGCCGGCCATGTTGGTGGCGATGGTCACCGCGCCCGGCCGGCCGGCCTGGGCGACGATATAGGCTTCCTGCTCGTGGAAGCGGGCGTTCAGGACGTTGTGTGGGATCTTCTCGCGCTGCAGCAGCGCCGCCAGCGTCTCCGACTTCTCGATCGACACGGTGCCGACCAGCACCGGCTGCTGCCGGGCGTTGCACTCGCGGATCAGGGCGACGATGGCGTCGTATTTCTCGCGGACCGTGCGGTAGACCTCGTCGTCCTCGTCCTTGCGGATGACCGGGACGTTGGTCGGGATCTCGACCACCTCGAGGTTGTAGATCTCGCCGAACTCGGCGGCCTCGGTCTGGGCTGTGCCGGTCATGCCGGCCAGCTTCGGATAGAGGCGGAAATAGTTCTGGAAGGTGATCGAGGCGAGGGTCTGGTTCTCGCGCTGGATCTCGACCCGCTCCTTGGCCTCGATTGCTTGGTGCAGGCCCTCGGAGTAGCGCCGGCCCTCCATCATGCGGCCGGTGAATTCATCAATGATGACGACCTTGTCGTCCTTGACGATGTAATCCCGGTCCAGCTGGAACATCACGTGAGCTCTTAACGCTTGGTTCACGTGATGGACGGCGTTCACATTTTGAATGTCATATAAATTGTCGCCCTGCAGCAGGCCGGCCTCGATCAGCAGGCGCTCGATCTTCTCCTGGCCGGCCTCGGTCAGGGCGACGGTGCGCTGCTTCTCGTCATGCTCGTAGTCCTCGACCGCGACCAGGCTCGGGATCAGCCGGTCGACCCGCATGTACATCTCCGACGAATCCTGCGCCGGGCCGGAGATGATCAGCGGCGTCCGCGCCTCGTCGATCAGGATCGAATCGACCTCGTCGACGATGGCGAAGTTGAACGGCCGCTGGACCATGTCCTCCAGCCGGAACTTCATGTTGTCGCGCAGATAGTCGAAGCCGAACTCGTTGTTGGTGCCGTAGGTGATGTCGGCGCCATAGGCCTGCCGGCGCTCGTCGTCGGTCAGGCCGTGGACGATGCAGCCGACCGTGAGGCCGAGGAAGCCGTAGATCCGCCCCATCCAGCCGCTGTCGCGCTGGGCCAGATAGTCGTTGACGGTGACGACATGCACGCCCTTGCCGGTCAGGGCGTTGAGATAGACCGCCAGGGTGGCGACCAGGGTCTTGCCTTCGCCGGTCTTCATCTCGGCGATCTTGCCCTGGTGGAGGACGAGGCCGCCGACCAGCTGGACGTCGTAATGGCGCTGGCCGAGCACCCGCCTGGCCGCCTCGCGCACCGTGGCGAAGGCCTCCGGCAGCAGCGCGTCCAGCGACTCGCCCTTGTCCAGCCGGGCGCGGAACTCCTGGGTCTTGGCCTGAAGCTGGGCGTCGCTCAACGCCTGGAACTGGGGCTCCAGGGAGTTGGTCGTGACCACCGGGCCGGTGATCAGCGTCTTGACGAAGCGGTCGTTGGACGAACCGAACAGCTTTCGGGCGAGCGCACCGAACATCGAAACCTCGACTTGGGCAGGGAGAGCACGCGGACGCACTCCCCCAGGAATTTGGGGCCGCGCCACGCCGCTTTCAACGCGCAGCCGCAGCGGAGTTCCAGCGCTGCGGTCGAAAGCGCCCGGGCCTACGGGCGCGGCACCATAGCCGAAGGTCCCCGCCCTGCCAATGGTCCCCCAAGCGGCAGACGGGACGGCGATGCCGTCTCCGTCTCCCGGAACCGGCTACGCGTCCGGGCAAACCCGTGCCGGCGGGGCGAAGCCGCGGTTGACCACCCGCCCGAGCCCGGTGGCACGGCAGTCGAAATGCATGATGTCGCCGCTCTCGTTCGGCCCGAAATCGGTGGCACCCCAGGCGAGGCAGCCGAAATCGCGAAGGGCGATGACGAGGTCCCGGTTGAGCGTCAGGAACCCGTTTCGCGGATCGCGGCCGTTGAAGCCCTCGGCATCATCGAGCGACGACAGATCCTTGCGGATGCGGTCGGTCCAGCGGGTTGCCGCAGCCGCGGGCGACTCGCCTGGTTTGACGATGCCGGCCGTGCCGTCGGCGATGTGATTGGCGATCTTCGCCGCGAGATCCACCGGATTGCTGGCGTAGCCGAGATAGGTGCGGAAGTCGGTGTTCCATTCGGCCAGCGTGTCATAGATGGCCGCGGTGGAGCGGCCGCTCATGCCGTGGAGGATGACCGCGACGAGGCCGGCGGGCATGCTCTCGCCCGAGACGAGAAGGCGCGCCCGCTGGAGGGTGGCGGCGAAATCGGCGCCTTTGACCCAGGGGTTGCCGAGATAGTTGATGTCGGCGGCAAGGCCGAGCGTGTGCATGCTCGCCGTGTTGGCGCCGGGCCGCGCGCCCTTGTGGCTCTCGACGATGCCGAGGGTGGCGCCCAGCGCCACGGGCGTCATGCCCGCATAGGCGGGAAGCGTCAGCAGATGGCGCTCGGCACGACGGAGACGCCTGAGCAGCACCGCATGGTCGCCATGGGTGAACGTCTCGCCCAGGAAGGACGCATTGACCATGTGCCTGAACCAGTTCGCCGCGGTGATGGCGAACGCCCCGGCGGGGTTGTCGGCAGCGCCCGGAAGACGCCCGTTGATGGCATCGAGATGCTGTTGCGCCTTCTTGTTCGCGACGTCGACCGAGTTCAGCGCCGCGCGGCCGAGATAGAGTCCGAGGCTGTCGAGCGTCGCCTCGCCCGCCCGGCCGTCATGCTGCGAGGCTTCACGGAACACCTTGCGCTGGAACTGATGGACGCATTCGACGAACACGGCATCGATGGGGCCCGGCGCGGCGCCGGGAAGGCCCAGGGCCTGGGCCACCGCCGCGGTGTCGACATAGCGTGCGAGCGCACCGGCGATGTCGCCGGGCCCGACGGCAGACACCGCCGGATGGCGCGCGCCGTTCCACGCGATCGCCGAGGCCCTGTCGGCGGCGGGCAGCAGCGGCATCGCGATGCGGGACCGTTCGGCCGCGATGAAGGGCGGGACGGCAAGGGTAGTGTCGACAACGACCGGCATTGCTAGGCCTTTCGATGATGTGCCACACGGCGTCGGCGACGTGTCGCTGGGCCTCCAGCCGCCGCAGCGGCGGCGCCAGCTGTAACTCGCCCACCGTCCCGGCAGCCATGAGGCCTCTCCGGCTCTGAAATACTGAGCCAATAGTCCTGCGCCGGTGAAGAATACCGTTCAGCGCCGACACGATACTTGGTGGTTCCGACGCCTATAGGCGCGAGCAATCTGAATATCTTGTCAATACGAGTATCGAATTCGATGACATTAAAGCATATCTCGCCAAACGAGTCAGCAGGGGGGCGGAGATTTTTTCTTCGACTGCGCTGGGCATGCCATGCCGGCCGCGCCTGCGAGCGACCCGGCTATGGTGCGACCGGGATTTGGTGCACGGGGCGCGAGCCCGGCCTCTCCCGCCAGGCGGGAGAGGCAAGGCGAAGCATCCGAAATCCTGCCGTCCCTGCCGATCGCGCCGGAGCGGTCCGGCCTCAGGCCATCGCGCCTAGCTGGCCGGATCGGCGGCGATGGCGCTGCCCTTCAGCACGACCGGGCGGGTGGTCTCGCCGGTGATGCCGAAATCGCTGTCGTTGATCATCAGCAGCGACCCGTCGCCGGTCAGGGCCAGGCCCTCGATCTTGACCGGCACCTCCGGATGGTCGGCGCTGTCGAAGCGCAGCGTCTTGGTCACCGGCACGATCTTCGCGGCCGCCAGGTCCTTCGACTGCTCCAGGCTCGGCGCCGTCTTCAGATCGTCCCAGGCGGTGCCGTGGATGTCGGTGGCGCCGGCCAGAGACACCTCATACAGCTTGGTGGTGCCGTCGGTCCGCTCCAGCACCAGGAAGCGGTCGGGGCCGAGGCCCATCATCTCGCTGATGCGCGGGGCGTTCTGCTTGTCCGACGGGTCCAGCCGGAAGCTCTGCGGATCGTCGAGCGTGTAGACATATTCGCCGGTGACCGCGAGCGTCGCCGGGTCGAGGGTCCAGAGCCGGGCGTTCTTCGAGGCCTTGTAGGCGTCGGCGTCCGGGTTCGCGAGCGGGTTCTGGATGATGGTGGCCAGGCGCTTGTTGTCCGGGGTGATGGCCAGCGATTCCAGGCCGCGGTTGAGGAAGCGCTTGGCCAGGACGGCCGGCAGGCCGCCATCGACCGGGTAATGCGCGCCCTTGAAGTCGCCCTCGGTGCCCTGCGGCACGATCCGGCGCAGGATCTTGCCGTCGGCCGCGACATGCAGCAGCGACGGGCCGTTCTCCTCCGACACCCAGAAGGTGCCGTCGGCCAGCGGCACGATCGATTCGGCGTCGACCGCATCCGGGTTCTGCTCGAGTTTCTTGCCCGACAGGTCGATCGGCTGCTCGGTCGAGGCGTGGGTCAGCGGGTTCAAGAGGCCGTTGACCGGCTTGCCGTCGCCGTCGCGCAGCGGCAGCACGGTGTCGACGGTGAAGGTCTTGTCGTCCTTCAGCGTGATCCGGTAGATCGACGGCGAATAGTCCGGCTGCGGATAGATGCGGGCGTTCTTGAGGTCGCCGCAGATGGTCTTGCCGTCGACGCCGAACACGTCTTTCACGTCGCCGCAGGTGAAGTTGGCGCCGCGGTCGGAGATGGTCCAGAAGGTCATCGCCGGGTCGGTCGCACGGCGGCCGGCGCCGCTGCCGATGCCGACATTCAGCTCCCGGGTCTTGCCGCCGGGCACCGAGATGCTGCCGAGCGCCAGCTTCGGGTCGGTGCTGGTGTAGCTGGTGATGGTCTCGGCCGCCTGCGCGGCCGGCAGGATCGCGGCCGAGAGCAGCAGGGCCGCAAGGGCGGAACGGTACGCCATGAACCCCTCCTTAATTCTTTGTCACTTCGAACCGGCCGGCCGCGATGGCGGCGCCGGGAAGCCGCCCGTCTTCTAGGATTTGCCGCGTTTCGGGCCGGTGACGGCGGCGTGAAGCTTTGATGACAGCGACTTCCGGTCCGCTTGTGCCCCGTTTCCGCCTGTGCTTTACCTGTCGGCCACGTCGCGCAGCTGGCGCCGCCGCGATCCCATGACCGGATGCCGGCCCTTATCCGGCCGAGGCGCCACTCGTCCCACAGGATCTGAAAGGACGCGTTTGATGTCTTCCCTCGCCCTCCGCCTGCTCGCCGGCGCGGCAGCCCTGACGCTCCTGGCCGGTCCGGTCCTGGCCCAGGATGCGGCCAAACCCGCCGAGGCTCCCGCCGCCGCCCCGGCCCCCGCCGCCGACCAGGCCGGCAAGCCCGACGATCCGGTCGCGGCCACGGTCAACGGCCAGCCGATCCTGCGCTCCGAGGTGCTGGAGGCGATCAACAGCCTGCCGCAGCAGTACCGCCAGATGCCGGTCGAGATGCTGGTGCCGCTGATGGCCGAGCAGGTGGCGACCGCCCGCCTGGTGGCGCAGAAGGGCGTCGATGCCGGGCTGCAGAACGACCCCGAGGTCAAGGCGCGGCTGGAGACGGCCCAGCGCCGCATCATCCAGGACGTCTGGCTGCAGCGCCAGATCAAGGCCAAGGTCACCGACCAGGCGATCCAGGACGCCTACAAGAAGTACCTGGCCGACAACCCGGCGCAGGACCAGGTCAAGGCCCGCCACATCCTGGTGGACAGCGAGGACAAGGCCAAGGACCTGATCAAGAAGCTGGAGGGCGGCGCCAAGTTCGAGGAGCTGGCCAACACCAACACCACCGACCCGTCGGGCAAGGATTCGGGCGGCGATCTGGGCTGGTTCTCGAAGGACCAGATGGTGCCGGAATTCGCCGACGCCGCCTTCAAGCTGGAGAAGGGCAAGTACACCACCACGCCGGTGAAGAGCCAGTTCGGCTGGCATGTCATCCTGGTCGAGGACAAGCGCACCCTGCCGCAGCCGACCCTGGATGAGGTCAAGCCGCAGCTCGAGGAGCAGCTGTCGCAGGCGCTGGTGCCGCAGATCATCGCCGAGGTGAAGCAGGGCGCCCAGATCGTGGTCATGGGCCAGGACGGCAAGCCGCTGCCCCCGCCCAGCACCGACGCCCCCGGCGCCGCGCCGGGCGCCCCGGCCGCCACCGACCCGGCGGCCCCGGCCGCGCCGGCGAAGTAACCGGCGCGAGCCGAGACGGGGGGAGGGGACCATGGCCGGAGCATTGCCGCGTTCGCCGCTCGCGCCAGAGCGGCTGCCGGAACTGGCGCCGATCGCCGGCGTGCGGCTGGCCGCCGCCGCCTGCGGGCTGAAGAAGACGGGGGCGCCGGACGTGCTGTTCGTCGCCCTCGACCCCGGCACCACGGCGGCGGGCGTCTACACCCGTTCGCGCTGCCCCTCCGCCCCGGTGGACTGGTGCCGCCGGGCCTTGCCGAAGGGCTCGGCCCGGGCGGTGGTGGTGAATGCCGGCAACGCCAACGCCTTCACCGGCCAGGCCGGCGTCGCCACGGTCGCCGCGACCGTGGTGGCTGCGGCGAAGCAGGTCGGCTGCGACTGGGAGGAGGTGTTCGTCGCCTCCACCGGCGTGATCGGCCAGCCGCTGCCGGAGGACCGCGTCGCCCGCCACCTGCCGGACCTGGCCAAGGCTCTCGGCGAGGACTGGGCCGGGGCGGCGGAGGCGATCCGCACCACCGACACCTTCGCCAAGGGCGCGACCCGCACCGCGACGATCGGCGGCGCGGCGGTGACCCTGACCGGCATCGCCAAGGGCTCGGGCATGATCGCGCCGGACATGGCGACGATGCTGTCCTTCGTGTTCACCGACGCGGCGATCCCGGCGCCGCTGCTGCAGAAGGCGCTGGCGGCGGCGGTGGACCAGTCGTTCAATGCCATCACGGTCGATGGCGACACCTCGACCAGCGACACGCTGATGCTGTTCGCCACCGGCCAGGCCGGCAACCCGGTGCCGGGCGGCAACGGCGACTTGGCCGATTTCCAGCGGGCGCTGGACGACCTGACCGCCGACCTGGCGCGCCAGGTGGTGTGCGACGGCGAGGGCGCGCAGAAGCTGATCACCATCGCGGTGAAGGGCGCGATCTCCGACCGCTCGGCCCGGCGCATCGGCCTGGCCATCGCCAATTCGCCGCTGCTGAAGACCGCGGTGGCGGGCGAGGACGCGAATTGGGGCCGCATCGTCATGGCGGTGGGCAAGTCGGGCGAGCCGGCGGACCGCGACAAGCTCGGCATCGCCATCGGCGGCGTGCAGGTGGCGCGCGACGGCATGGTGGTGGACGGCTATGACGAGGCGCCGGTGGCGGCGCATATGAAGACCCGGTCGATCGAGATCGAGGTCGACATCGGCATCGGCCGCGGTCACGCCACGGTCTGGACCTGCGACCTCACGCATGGCTATATCTCGATTAACGCAGATTATCGAAGCTAGCCCTGGGTGAATGGGGCTGGCGCGGAACGAACTGAGGTCGGGTCACGCCAGTGCATCGGGGCAGGGGCAGGATATCGAGCGTCTTCACTTTGCCTCTCCCGCCGGCGAGGCCTTTTCGGACATGCCAGCGCCCGCTCCCTTATGGTCCCCCCTCCCCTTGCGGGAGGGGGCTAGGGGGAGGGGTCTGCGCGCGTCCGCGCGCCGATGCGCGGAAGACCGGCCTTGCCGTCAGATCCGGATCGCTGGAATCCAGGCCGCTCTCGGCTGCGAAAACCCCCTCCCCCTACCCCCCTCCCGCGAGGGGAGGGGGGACTCATTGCTTGCGTTCGGCTGATGTGGTTACGGGGGAGGCGACCCGCCCTGGCCTGAGCCTGTCCCGTCCCGGCCAGGAGCCCGTGGCCTCGTGACGGACCTGCCGGAGGCGCTGGAGACCGAGCGGCTGCGGCTGCGCCGTCACCGCCCCTCCGATGCCGGGGAGATCACCCATCTCTTGGACGATTGGGAGGTGGTGCGCTGGCTGTCGGAGGTGCCGTTCCCCTACGGCTTCGCCGATGCCGAGGACTGGATCCGGACCGCGGAGAAGCGCTGGATCGCGGGCCGCGACTACCAGTTCGTGGTCACCCTGCCCGACAGCGGCGCGGTGATCGGCCATATGGGGCTGTCGATCGCGACCAACGGCCGGGTCGGCAGCTTCGGCTACTGGTTCGGCCGGCGCTACTGGGGCCAGGGCTATGCCACCGAGGCGGCGCAGGCGGTGATCGCCTTCGGCTTCCTCGACCTGCGGCTGGAGCGGATCCAGGCGGCCTACCACCCCGACAACGCCCCGTCGGGCCATGTCCTGGTCAAGGCCGGGCTGATGACCGACGGCATCAAGACCATCGAGTTCAAGGCGCTGGGCCAGGCGGTGCCCTGCCCGCTCTTCGCCCTCAGCCGCCAGGACTATCTGAAGATCTATGCCGCCTGAACCCTCCGCCGTTCCCGCCCTGCCGATGGTGCTGGTGGTGGCCGTCGCCCTGGTCGATGCCGACGGCCGCGTGCTGATCGCGCAGCGGCCGGAGGGCAAGTCGATGGCCGGCCTGTGGGAGTTCCCGGGCGGCAAGGTCGACCCGGGCGAGACGCCGGAGGCGGCGCTGATCCGCGAGCTGCGCGAGGAGCTGGCGATCGACACGGAGGAGAGCTGCCTGGCCCCCTTCACCTTCGCCAGCCACCGCTACGAGCGCTTCCACCTCTTGATGCCGCTCTATCTCTGCCGCCGCTGGCAGGGCACGCCGCGGCCGCTGGAGGGCCAGGCGCTGGCCTGGGTGGCGCCGAACCGGCTGCGGGAGTATCCGATGCCGCCGGCGGATAAGCCGCTGGTGGCGATGTTGAGGGATGTGGTGTAACCCCAGCTTTTCCGCCGCACCCAAATCGTGCACTCCAAAAGGTCTGCACTCGCCTGTTGCCGCGACATGGGGAAGCTCGGAAGGACCGCATGCGCCCAGCCGGGTCATGGGAATTATGTCTAGGATCGACCAAAGCGGCCCAGCCGATGTAGGATGGCTCATATTTTAACAGTTTTGGTGCTTTAGGCCACCTAGGAGGGCATTTATGGACTCCACGCAAGTTCGGTCATCCAATGCCGGGCAGAGCTTAACATTCTGGGGTCGTGACTATATACGGCGGCAGTTTCAAACATTCGACAAACGGAAACTAATCGTCATAATCGCTTGGCTAATTTCGGTAATGGCTACGACTTTGGTATATATATTTGGCTTCTGGCTCGATCCTATTACCCATATGGGCGCCGTATTTGCCGGATGGGTTGCGGGTGTTCTGCTCTTTACGATTGTTGGTGTGGCCGCAGCGCTTGTTGGTTTGGCAAAGCCGGAAGATGGTACTTTTGACGATCGAGCACGAATTCTATTCAAACGCCAATCTGGAAAACACATAGAATACATAATCTCTCAGATCCGAAGGGCGGTGGAGCATTATGCGGACTCTATGCGAAGAAAAATAATAATAAAAGAATATCATGATGGAGAAGGAAAATTCAGGATCGCAGTAGAGACGGATACTATCGTTAGATCCTATATCGATGATATTCAATCTACTTATGAATCGGAATTAACTATCATCGAGGTTACCGAGGCGCCGGCAGGATATCAAAGGAATAAACTTACATATCTCAGAATTGATGATAGTTCCTGCTGCCAAGTGACTGAATTTTCATCGGAATTTCGTAAAACATTTACCACAACTATTGAACCTTTTGGCTTTCGAAGAGTGCAATCCGGACACGAAGTATGGGTCAAAGCCAATGAAGAGGAAATAGCATTTCGCCCTAAAAGATACACTAAATCACTTACATTGGAAGTTGATAACAGGCTTCCAAATAATCACGCCGTGACTATCAAACTCACCAAGAACAATGGACAAACATGGAGTCAATCTAGCCTTCCTGCTGGCTCGTCTAGTGTCTTCCTTACAGCTTCGGAATGCTTTCCTCCTGATCGTGTTTTTGCTCTTAAAATTTTTTAATCTTGACATCCAAGGCCGTTAAGTTATATACATTTGGGCGTGACCTAGTTCATGAAGGATGCCAACATGGCGATATGCATTGAGGATGATGGCGTCTGACTGCTAAGTCGGACTTGTTGTCAACAAGCCCTCCTTTGTGGAGGGCTTGTTATTATGGCGCAAACCAGCGTCTCGGGCTGACGATGGGTTCGAACCGCTGGATGGCCACGTCCCTGTGAGGCTCGCCCTGACGGGCTGAGAGTTGGCATCGACGATGACGGTTGTGCCCTCCCAAACTTGCCTTGCCAACCTCGGGTCGTAGAGCCAGCTTCGCGGCGCTGATTGCGCGCTGTCGGGCGCTCGGGATTGATCAGCACATTGAACTCCTCCGGCACGATCGCGGACGCGACGATGAGCAGGGCGGACGACCCCGACCGGATCCAGGCCGAGCCGAAGGCGATGCTCGCCCGTCCTGCCGGCACGCGTCTCGCCACCGGTACAGGACCGCCCGCTTGATCACGAGCTCCCGCGCCAGCGCGCTGACGTTCTCACCGGCCTCGATCTGGCGCACCGCCTCCAGCTTGAACTCTCGGCTGAAGCTGCGGCTCTCCCGCTTGGACATCGGTTCCCCTTCTCAGAGAACTGTCCCTATTTTCTCTGTCTCACCAGCGGGGTCCACTCCACTCCAGGCCCGTTCCCAATTCATGCACTGTCACCGAATTGCCCTGTCACCCGTGTTGGACTGCACCCCTGGACTGAGACAGTAGAGTTTAGGTGACAGAGGGCTGTTGGGGTTGGTGGGATCGAGAGTTGGCGAGGTCAGCTTCGAATTCGGTTGGGGGTCTGTAGCCGAGGGCGGAATGGAGCCTCTGGCGGTTGTAGGTTGTCTCCAGGAAGGTGCCGATATTGCGCCTGGCATCGTCGATTGAGGAGTAGCTGCTG